>ERZ1645187.1-NODE-1-length-432389-cov-99.639096_pt1 | contig 432389 bp, 374 predicted proteins | sample MGYA00575352_ERZ1645187 | MGnify/ENA primary metagenome ERZ1645187 (study PRJEB40837, sample SAMN11349314) | freshwater sediment metagenome | isolation source: river sediment | host: Sediment | place: India: Wazaribad , New Delhi | collected 2017-02-21 ...
CGGGTATGTCCGGCATGGGCGGCATGTCGGGTATGTCCGGCATGGGCGGCATGTCGGGTATGTCCGGCATGGGCGGCATGTCGGGTATGTCCGGCATGGGCGGCATGTCGGGTATGTCCGGCATGGGCGGCATGTCGGGTATGTCCGGCATGGGCGGCATGTCGGGTATGTCCGGCATGGGCGGCATGTCCGGCATGGGCGGTATGTCTGGCATGGGCGGCATGTCGGGCATGTCCGGCATGGGCGGCATGGGCGGCATGGGCGGCATGTCCGGCATGTCCGGCATGGGCGGCGCGCGGGGCCGTTGATCGCCGCATGAATCGGAAAGGCCGGGCGTTCGCGCCCGGCCTTTTTTGCTTGAGCTACAAAGTCGGGACGATGGCGCGCAGCGCGTCTTCCGGCGCCACCCACTCGAATGCGCCCAGTTGGTGGCGTGCGAACGTGAACTGCCTTTTGGCGTAGGCGCGCGTGTCGCTCTGGCTGCGCGCGATCGCCTCTTCCAGCGACAGCTTGCCCGCCAGATGCGCGATGAGATGCGGGACCCCGTGCGCGCGCATCGCCGGTAGCGCGGGGTCGAGCCGGCGCGCCGCGAGCCGCGCTGCTTCGTCGAGCGCGCCCTGCTCCATCATGCTCAGGAAACGCCGGTCGATCGCGCGCCGCAGCGCCGCGCGATCAGGCGCGAGAAAGAAGCCGCCCCATGCGTTTGCGCCGAGGAGCGGCGCGGTCCGCGCGTTCTGGAACGAGGACAGCGGCTGGCCCGTCGCCTCCAGCACCTCCAGCGCCCGCAGCAGGCGCTGCGGATCGGTCGGCTGGAGGCGGGCGGCGGTCGTCGGATCGCGACGCGACAGTTCCGCGTGCATCTGCGCCGGCGCCGCGCCTTGCCAGCGCGTCCGCACCGCCGCGCGCAAGCTTTCCGGTACGCGCGGAATATCGGACAGCCCCTGCGTCAGCGCCTTGAAGTAGAGCCCCGTGCCGCCGACCAGAATGGGCGTGCGGCCGGCTTCCGCGATTTCGGCGAGCGCCTGCGCGCAATCCTCCAGATAGCGCCCGACCGAGTAATTGCGCGCGGCGTCGACATGGCCGTAAAGCCGGTGGGGGACGGTCGCCGTCTCCTGCGGCGTCGGCCGCGCGGTAAGGACGGCGAGATCGGCGTAGACCTGCATCGAATCGGCGTTGACCACCACGCCGCCGGTTTTTTCGGCGAGCGCTGCGGCGATTGCGGACTTGCCGCTCGCCGTCGGTCCTGCGATGAGAATGGCGCGCGCCATACCGTCCCTTCCCAAACCCCACGGCATCCATGAACGAAGCGCCTTTTGTCGCGACGCTTGTCTCCAATCCGGCCAACCCCGCGCTGACCGGCGCCGCGCTCGAACGCGCCCGCCGCGCGCTGCCGGGCGCCGGCGCCGTTCGCTGGCTTGCGCCGGGCGTGGCCGCCGACATTCCTTTGGCGCCTCCGGGCGCGCAAGACAACGAGACATGGCGCGCCGCGCTTCGGACGGCGCTCGACGGCGCGGCGGTCGACATCCACATCGGTCCCGCCGCCGGCCGCCGCCGCAAACTGTTCGTCGCCGACATGGATTCCACCATCATCGGCCAGGAATGCATCGACGAACTGGCCGATCTCGTGGGCCTGAAGGATCACGTCGCCGCCATCACCGAACGCGCGATGCGCGGCGAGATCGCGTTCGAGCCGGCGCTGCGCGAGCGGGTGGCGTTGCTGAAGGGTTTGAAGGCCGAAGTCGTCGACGACGTGATCGCGCGGCGCATCACGCTCACGCCGGGCGCGCGCGCGCTGGTGCGCACCATGCGCGCCAATGGCGCCTACACCGCGCTCGTGTCCGGCGGCTTCACCGTGTTCACCGCGCGCATCGCCGAAATGGCGGGGTTTGACGAAAACCGCGCCAACCTGCTTGTCGTCGAGAACGGCGCCTTCGCCGGCGCGGTCGCCGAACCCATCCTCGGCGCGACGGCCAAACTCGACGCCTTGCGGACACTGCGCGACAGCCGCGGCCTGTCGCGCGAGGAAACGCTGGCGGCCGGCGACGGCGCCAACGATCTTGCCATGCTGCGCGAGGCCGGCCTCGGCGTCGCCTATCACGCCAAGCCCGCGGTCGCCGCCGCCGCCGCCATGCGCGTCGACCACGGCGATCTTACCGCGCTCCTGTATGTGCAGGGTTATGCGCAGGACGAATTTGTCGCCTGAAGGCGTATTCGCTTTGCACGTGAACGATTCGGCCATGTAATCTCGGCAGCGGCGCGACGTGCGCCGAACGCGACGGACGGGCATGGCGCCGCATTTCAACTGGGAAGTCTATCGGGAAGTCCTGCTGTTTCTCGTGACGGCGGGCGTCGTCGTGCCGCTGTTTCGCAGACTGCGCGTCAGCCCGGTCATCGGCTTTCTGGCGGCCGGCGCCATTCTCGGTCCCTATGGACTCGGCCGGCTGGCCAAGGACCATCCCTTCCTCGCCAACATCACCATCTCGCAGGTTGAGCGGGCGGCCGAGCTCGCCGAGTTCGGCGTGGTTTTTCTTCTGTTCATGATCGGGCTGGAACTGTCGTGGGATCGCCTGGTGCGCATGCGCCGGCTCGTGTTCGGCCTCGGCGGCGCGCAGGTTCTGGTGACGACGCTCGTCCTGACCGAACTGCTGCGTCAGATGCTGGACATGCGGCTGGGGCCGGCATTCATCGTCGCGGCCGCGCTGTCGCTGTCTTCGACCGCCATCGTCATCCCGGTGCTCGCCGAACGACGCCGCCTGAACAGAACGTCGGGCCGCGTGGCGTTTTCGGTGCTGCTGTTTCAGGACCTGATGGTCGCCCCGCTTCTGTTCATCGTGCCGCTGGTCGCCAACCGCACGGCCGCGATGTCGGCGGTGGAATTGTTCTGGACCTGGGCGCCGGCGATGGCGGCGGTGTTCGCGCTGGTGCTCGGCGGCCGGTTGCTGCTGCGCCCGCTGTTCCATCTGGTGGCGACCTCGCGGTCGACAGAACTGTTCATGGCGGCCTGCCTGCTGGTGGTGGTGGGCGCGAGCGTGGCGACCGCCGCCGCGGGCCTGTCGATGGGGCTCGGCGCCTTCATCGGCGGATTGCTGCTGGCCGAGACAGAGTTCCGCCGCGAGGTGGAAGTGACGATCGAGCCGTTCCAGGGCCTGTTGCTCGGCGTGTTCTTCCTGTCGGTCGGCGCGGGGCTGGATCTGGCGCGCGTGGCCGCCAATCCGGCGCCGATCTTCGCCAGCGCGGCGGCGCTGATCGTGGTGAAGGCGGTCATCCTTTATCTGGTCGGCCGCGCATTCTCGGTCACACCGACCACGGCGGGCGAGGTCGCGCTGCTGCTCGCGCCTGGCGGCGAGTTCGCCTTTCTCATGATCGCGGCCTCCATCGCCGCCCAGATTCTGCCGGCCGCCGTCGGCGCGGACATCATGCTCGTCGTCACGCTGACCATGATCGCCATTCCGTTCCTCGGAGCGCTTGGCGCGCGCATCGCGCCGCGTCGAAAGGCGGAGGACGAGAATTTCGCGCATCTCGCCCCGACCGCCGAAGTCGCCGAAGGGCGCGTGATCATCGTCGGCTACGGTCGCGTGGGCCGTCTGGTGGGCGACATGCTGAGCCGGCACGACATCGGTTTCGCCGCCGTCGACGGCGACGCCAAGATCGTCTCGGATGCGCGCGAGAGGAGCGCGGAAGTCTACTGGGGCAACGCCACGCGGCCCGATTTCCTCAAGAAGGTCGGTCTTGCGCAGGCCCGCGCGCTGGTGGTGACGATGGACGCGCCACTCGCCGTCGAACAGGTCGTGACCGCCGCGCGCGCCATGCGGCCCGACATCACCATCGTCGCCCGCGCGCGCGACGCCGTGCACGCCACCCATCTTTACGAACTCGGCGTGAGCGACGCGATTCCCGAAACCATCGAGGCGAGCCTGCAACTGGCCGAGGCCCTGCTCGTCGATATCGGCGTGCCGATGGGCTATGTCATCGCCTCCATCCACGAGAAGCGGGACGAATATCGCAAGTTCCTCCAGCCGCACGGCGAGCGGCGGAGCGAAGAGCGCGGCGTGAAACTGTCGACCCGCGTGCGCGACATGCGCAGGCCGAAAGGCGAGACGAGGCCGGCGCCCGCCGCCGTCGCGCTTCCGGGCGAAGCGACCGTGCCCGAAGACGATGCGACGTCGCCGCGCCCGCCCGACGCCGCACAGGGGTGAGACCATACAGGGGTGAGACCGTTGAGCGCACGCCCGATCGACCGCCGCGAATTTCGCATTCCCCACCCCACGCTCGGGCTCGACGTCTATCTGCGCAACAAGCGACCGGCGGATGTCGCGCGATTTACGCCGGAGCGCACCGTTCTGTTCGTCCACGGCGCGACCTACCCCGCCAGCGTCGCGTTCGATCTCGCGCTCGAGGGCCAGTCGTGGATGGATTTCGTCGCCGCGCGCGGGTTCGACGCCTGGCTGGTCGATTTGCCGGGCTACGGCCAGTCGGACCGCCCGCCGCAAATGGCGGCGCCCGCGCGCGACAACGCGCCCGTCGTGGCGACCGACGTGGCCGTCGCCACGGTTGGCGCGGCGGTCGAGTTCATCTGCACGCGGGAGGCCGTCGCGCGCCTCAACCTCGTCGGCTGGTCGTGGGGGACCGCGATCATGGCGGGATTCACGGCACGCAATCGCGCGCGCGTCGAAAAGCTGACGCTATTCGCGCCGCTGTGGACGATGGCCGGCGCGCCTGCGCTCGCCGATACGTCCGGCGGTCTCGGCTCGTGGCGCGCCGTCGGCGTGGAGGAAATGAGGGCGCGCTGGTTGCGCGGCGTGCCGCAGGACGCCGTCGCGCGGCTCCTGCCTGAAAAATGGTTCGCCGCCTTCGTCGCCGCCGCCCTCGCCTCCGACCCCGAAGGCGCCGCCATGAGCCCGCCTGCCTTGCGCGCGCCCAACGGCGTGATCGCCGACGTCATGGGCTGCTGGATGCAGGGTCGGCCGACGTGGCAGCCCGCCGAAATCTTCTGCCCGACCCTGATCGTCGTCGGCGAATGGGACGCCGATACGCCGCCCGCGATGGCGCAGGCGATCTTTTCCAGACTCGACAACGCGCGGACGAAGCAGCTCACCCTCATCGGCCGCGCCACCCACGCCATCGCTCTCGAAAGCGGCCGCAGGACGCTGTTCGAAACCGTGCAGACGTTTCTGGAATCGACCGGCTGACGCTTCTTTTGCCGCACCTTCACTGCGAGCCAGGCGAAGCAATCCGGATAGGCGGCGCCGCCTCCGGATGGCTGATCGTCGTCGACGCCGGCAAAGACGCGATCACAATCATCCCAGCCGTCGCGTGGCGCCCTTCAGCCATTTCGCCGTCGCCGGATCGAGTTTCGGCGCGAGCAGCGCGCGCACGCGCGCATGATAGGCGTTCAGCCACGCGATCTCGTCCGACCGCATCAACCGCGCATCGACCAGCGCGAGATCGATCGGCGCGAGCGTCAGCGTTTCGAAGCCGAGCATCTTGCGGTCGCCGCCGGCGATGACTCGCGGCTCAACCACCAGAAGGTTCTCGATGCGGATGCCGTAATCGCCGTCCTTGTAATAGCCCGGTTCGTTCGACACGATCATGCCGGCTGAAAGCGGCGTCGTCCCGAGTTTGGAAATGCGCTGCGGCCCTTCGTGCACCGAGAGAAACGCGCCCACGCCATGGCCCGTGCCGTGGTCGAAATCGAGCCCCGCCTCCCACAAGGCGCGCCGGGCGAAGGCGTCGATCTGCGCGCCCGTGGTTCCTTCCGGAAAAACCGCCGTCGCAATGGCGATATGTCCCTTCAGCACGCGCGTGAACCGGTCGCGCATCTGCGCGCTCGGGCGCCCGACCGCGACGGAGCGGGTGATGTCGGTTGTGCCGTCGACATACTGCGCGCCGGAATCGACGAGATAGATTCCCCGCCCGATCCTCACGTTCGTCTTTTCGGTCACGCGATAATGCGGACTAGCCGCATGCGCGCCGAAAGCGGAAATGGTCGGGAATGAAATTTCCGCGAGTTTCTTCGTCTCGCGGCGGAACGTCTCGAGCGCCTGCGCCGCGGAAATCTCCGTCAGTCTGGTCGCGTTCTCCGCGAAGTATCGCAGGAACCGCGCCACCGCCGCGCCGTCGCGCAGATGCGCCGCGCGCGCGCCGCGCAGTTCGGCGGCGCTCTTGGTCGCCTTCATCAACGCGATCGGATCGACGCCCATCTCAGCCGCGCCGCCGGCCGCGCGAAACATTTCGACCAGCGCATCCGGCGCGGTCGCGGCGTCGAACAGAACCGAGGCTTTCCGGGCGCCGAGGGCCGCGAGATCGTCCTTCAGTTTTTCGACCGGCGCGACATCCGCGAGATTTTCCAGCGCATCACGCACACTGTTGGAAAGCTTGCGCGCGTCGACGTAGAGGCGCGGCCGTCCCGCGCGCGGCACGAGCGCCCAGCACAGCGGCAGCGGCGTATGCGCGACATCGCCGCCGCGCATGTTGAACGCCCACGCCGCCGCATGCGGATCCGACACCACGAGCGCATCGCATGTCAGTCGCCCTGCTATGCGCGCGAGCTTCTTGTCCGCCGCCTCGCCTGCAAGCCGCGCGGGATGCAGAAACACCGGCGCCGTCGGCGCGGCCGGACGATCCGCCCAGACGGCGTCGATCGGATTGGTTTCAACCGCGACAAGGCTCGCGCCCGCGTCTTCGAGCGCCTTGCGGAGCGCGGCGACCTGCGCGGGCGTATGCAGCCAAGGATCGTAGCCGATGCGCTGGCCCGCGCGCGCCATGCGTGCGAGCCAGGCGGATGGCGTCTCGCGCGCCAGGTCGTGCGGCGCGAACGCGCCCGCGTCCACCTGTTCGCGCACCTGCAACGTATAGCGCCCGTCGACGAAGATGGCGGCCGCGTCGGCCAGCACGACCGCCATTCCGGCAGAGCCGGTGAAGCCGGTCAGCCACTGCAGGCGCTCGGCCGCCGGCGGCACATATTCGTTCTGGTGCTCGTCCGCGCGCGGGACCACGAAACCGGCGAGGCCCCGCCGCTCCAGTTCGGCCCGCAGCGCCGCCAGCCGTGGCGGGCCCTGCGCGGGGTCGGCTTCGTCGCGAAACGATTGGAACCTGCTCTCCACCATGAATTCCTTCCCGGCCTGCCATGCGTCCCGCGCATTGGAAACTCAAGAATTACGACACAAATACACTCTAGACAGAAGTCGAAGGCGAAGAGACTCGCCCATCCATAATACGCGCGGCGCGGACAAGCGGCGCGCAGGAGCGAAACGTCTGGGACTGAACGTCGAACGACGGAGCAAGACCCATGGCGACGATGATCATACCTTCCCAGGCTTATGGCGCTCCCCGCCGCGCGCGCGGTCCGGGACTGCTCGCGGTTATCTCCAACTGGTTCCGCGCCGCCCGCGCGCGCGAGGCGGAAGCCTCCGTGCAGGACTACGCGGGCGGACGCTGGTGCGACGCCACCGAGCGCGAGTTGAACGAGAAGCTGCTGTTCGGTCCCAACCGGTCGATCTACTGACCGATCACGCAATGGGACGGGGCGCGGCCCCGCCCCGCTTCAAAACGAGCGTCGCCCAGCCTTCGCGGTCGGTGCGGCGAGCGAGGGCGAACCCTTGGGCGGCGTAGGCGGAGAGCACGCCCGCCACGTCGCCTGCAAGCAACCCCGACAGCACGAGTTCGGCCTCACGCGCGGCCACGCGCGCGATCTGCGGCGCGAGCATGCGCAGCGGCCGGGCGAGAATATTGGCGAAGACGAGGTCGTAGGGCGCGCCCGCGCGCAGGTCCGGGTGCGTCGCGCCGCGCGCGGTCACGGGGCGCACATAGGGCGCCGCGCCGTTCAGCCGTGCATTTTCGGCGGCCGCCGCCGTCGAGACCGGATCGATATCGCCGGCCGCGATCTTTATCCGCCACAGCAGCGCCGCCGCGATCGCTAGCACGCCGGTGCCCGTGCCGACATCCAGCACGCGCCGCGCGCGTCGCCGCCTGCCGATGCGGTCGAGCGCGACCAGACAGCCGTGCGTCGTGCCGTGATGGCCGGTGCCGAACGCGAGCGCGGCCTCGATTTCGAGCGCGATGTCGTTTGGGCGGCGATCCGCCCGGTCGTGCGATCCGTGAATGAGGAAACGCCCTGCCCGCACCGGCGCCAGGCCTTCGAGCGAGGCGGCGACCCAGTCCTGCTGGCTGACCCGGTCGAAGACGAGCGCGGCGGCGGGGCCGGCGCCGACGGTGTCGGCCACCAGCGTGCGGATGGCCGCCTCGTCCGGCGCGGGTCCGAAATAGACTTCCGCCACCCATTGGTCGGTCGTCCAGGATTCGGTCGAAGGGGCCGCCTCGTAGACCACGCTCGCCGTTTCCGCCGGATCGAACGTCTCGACGATGATGTCCGCGACCGCGCGCGCGGTTCTTTCGTCGGCCGTCAGCCGCAGCACATGTGCGGCGCCGTTGGGGGGCAGTCCTTCGAGCATGGCGGCGCTTACCACGGGCCGGCCGCCCTGTCATGGCGCGCCTGCGATTTCGCTCGGGTGGCGGATGTCCTAAGCAATTCGCATGATCCGATTCCTGATCGCACTGGCGCTCGGCCTCGGCCCCGCCCTCGCCGACCAGCAGACGCCGCCGCTGCCGCCCGCCCCCTCGCTCGACGCGCCGGCTCAGGCAAACGGCGCCGGCCAGAAGGGTCCCGGCCATGCGGGCGTCCACGGCTATGGCCACGAGCGCGCCGATTGCGCGGAATGGAGCGACGGCTGCGTCGTCTGCCGGCGCAGCGGCGAGCAGGAGACGGCCTGCTCCACCGCCGGCGTCGCCTGCACGCCGGGCGACGCCGTCTGCCGCAAGGCGAAATAACGACCCCTCAGGCCAGCGGCTGCAAGCGCACGCGCAGCCCGTCGCGCGGCTGCGGAATGGGCCACAGTTTCCACGACGGCCGGTAGTCTCTCGGCGCAACGATCTCGGCCTGCGTCAGCAGGTGATAGGAGAAACACTTGGCCTGCATGTAGGCGAAGTTGAGTCCCAGGCACATGTGCGCGCCGCCGCCATAGGGAACGAACGCGAACTTGTGGCGATTGCGGCTGGCCTCGTCGGTAAAGCGCAGCGGATCGAACTTTTGCGGCTCCGGCCACACGTCCGGCATGTGGTGGGTGTAGAGAGGGTTGGCGTTCACGCGCGCGCCGGCCGGAATTTTGTAGCCGCCGAACTCCGTGTCGCGCATGGCGCAGCGCGGCAGCGAAGGCACCGGCGGTATGATGCGCAGCGCCTCCTTGAACGCCATTTCGGTCAGTTTCATCTCGTCGAGTTTTTCGAACGGCAGCGGCTCGCCCGGCGCCAGTTGCAGCGACAGCGCCTCCTCGCGCAGCTTCTGCTGCCATTCGGGATTGACCGCCAGATGATAGACGAACGAGGTGAGCGAGGATGTGAGCGTGTCGTGCGCGGCCATCATGAGGAAACTCATGTGGTCGATGATTTCCTGTTTCGTCAGATGCGCGCCGTCGTCGGTCGTCGCCTTGCACAATTGCGTGAAGATGTCCTCGCCCGTTCCCGCGCGTCGCGCCTCGATCTGCCGCCCGAAATAATCGACCATGAAGGCGCGGCCCTTGACGCCCCGCGCCATCTGCGTGCCGGGAATGGGAGCGCGCACGACCGAGACCGCCGCAGCCACCATGTCGACGAAGGCGCGTTTGATCGCCTCCACCTCGTCGCCCAGCTCCGCGCCGAGAAACGAGACGGATGCAAGATCGAGCGTGAGTTGCTTGACGGCCGGATAGAACACGATGTCGGGCCCCGCCGCGCGCCAGCCCTCAAGCCCGTGCGCGATGCCGGAATTGAGGCTCGCGAGATAGGATTTCATCGGCCCGGACTTGAACGCGACCGACAGCGCCTTGCGATGCAGGCGGTGTTCGTCGAAATCGAGCAGCATCAGCCCGCGCGGAAAAAGCCTGTCGAGGATGGCGCCCCAGCCATGCGTGGATGAGAACAGCTTCGTGTTGTCGAACAGAACGAATTCGTTCGCCTCCGGCCCCAGCAGCGCGATCGAGCGCATGCCGAACACACGGCTGCGGTAGACGCGCCCGTGGCGCGCGGCCATCTCCTCCACCGAGCCTTTCGGGTCGGCGAGCACGGCGAGCGTGTTGCCGAGAACGGGCCAGCCGTCGGAGCCCGGAATATGCGACAGATCCGCGAGCGACGGCGGCCTGATGGCGGGCGTGGCGAGCGGATGGCGTTCGAGCGCGAGCGTTGACATGAGCCTGTCTCCCCATGGCGCCTTGTGGCGATTTTGGACGAGAGGCTAGCTGCGCGGTCCGCGCGCGGCAATCTTGCAGCGCACTACGTCTTGTTCTTCTTCCAGAGTTTCTTGCAAAGGCGACCCGCCCCGCTTTCGATAGCCTCCGCCGCGTCCAGACACAGGTCCTCGCGGTAGCGCCCAGCGATCAATTGCACGCCGACCGGCGCGCCGCCGACCAGATCCACCGGCGCCACCGCCGCCGGCAGCCCGAGCACGTTGATCGCCGAAATGAAGCGCAGATCGTTCCAGAACAGGTTGCGCACCGCCGCGTCGCCGCCGAGATCGGCGCGCGGTCCGGGCGTGCGCCGCACGGTCGTCGGCGCGAGCACGACCGGATAGCGCTCGAAGAACATCTGCCACGCGCGGATATGCGCATTGCGCTCGGCGCAGGCTTTCATCCAGCCTTCCATGTCGAGCGTGTCGGCGGTCGTCATGAATCCGTCGAGCGTCTTCTTGAAATCGTCGCTGGCGACGGCGCGCATCGCCTTTTCATTCATCACGCGCGTTTCGTTCATGATGATGTTGGCCCACGTGCGCCACACCCCGCCGATGTCGGGAACCTCGACCTCCTCGACGATATAGCCAGCATCGCTCAGATGATCGGCGGCTTTCGTCAGAACGGCGAGCACGTCCGCGTCGCATTCCATGTCCTCGGGAATCTTCGCCCTGGCGACTCGGATCGCGCCTTCGGGCTTCGGCCCTTCGAGCGGCGCGGGAACCCACCACGGATCGCGCGCATCGCGCGCCGCCATGACCGATAGCGCGAGCCGCACGTCGGCGACGCTGCGCGCGAGCGGCCCCTGCGCCGACATGAGATGGGCGAGCATCGGCCGCTCCATCGTCGCGCTGGCATTGAAGGCGGGAATGCGCCCCTGCGTCGGCTTGATGGTCGCCACGCCGTTGCAATGGGCCGGCCAGCGCAGCGAGCCGCCGATGTCGTTGCCATGCGCGATGCAGCCGATGCCCATCGCGACCGACGCGCCGGCGCCGCCGGACGAGCCGCCGCAGGTGATGGCGCTGTCCCACGGATTCACGGTCAGGCCGTGCAGCGGATTGTCGGTGAAGCCGCGGAACGAGAATTCCGGCGTATTGGTGAGACCGAGCACGATGGCGCCCGCCCTGCGCAGGTTGCGGGCGACCGGCGAGTCGGCCGGCGCGATGATCCCCTCCATCGCCTTCACGCCATTCGGGTTGGGCATACCCTCGACGTCGACATTCTCCTTGATGGTGACCGGCACGCCGTGCAGCGGCGGCAGTTCGGCGCCCGACGCCTGCAGCCGGTCGGCCGCCGTCGCCGCCGCGCGCGCCTGATCGCTCATGTCGTAGACCACGGCGTTCAGCCCTGGATTGACCTTCTTCATCCGGTCGAGATGCGCCTCCGTCACCTCCCGCGCGGAAACCTCGCCGGATCGGATTTTCCGCGCGGTCTTGGACGCCGACCATTTCCAGATTTTCGACATGGCTGAACTCCTCGTGGCGCAAGCGTAGCGGGCGGAGGCGGCGCCTGTCGAGCGGCCGTGATCGTGCAGGATTTGTGAAGGATTTGTGACGCTTCCATCGTCGACCGAGGCGCGGCGGTCCCTCGCCCGCCGCGGCCGCGGAACTTCCCTCGCTTGCGTCTGGCGATTGGCGGAAGGCGCAGCGCTCATCCGCGCTGCACGAAACTCTCCAGCACCATCTTGCGACCTGCCTTGTCGAAATCGACCGTCAGTTTGTTGCCGTCCACGCTGCGCACCGAGCCCGGGCCGAACTTGACGTGAAACACGCGCGCGCCGGGCGCGTAGCCCGAGACGGCCGACGATTTGGCGACGAGTTCGCCCTCGATCGTCATGGGTCCGCGCCGCGCCGCCGCGCCCTGCGCGCGCCCGGTCGCAAATCCGCTCGCGCCGCGCGTCTCGCCGGCGCGCGCCTGCGCGCGTTTCCAGCCGGGCGTCGAATAGCTCGACCCATACGTATCCATGTTCTCGAACCGCGAGAGCGCGTAGCCGCCGTATTGCGAGGCGCTCACGGCCTCCACGACCTCGACATGGGCCGCCGGCAGGTCGTCGAGAAAGCGGGAGGGAATGGTCGTCTGCCACATGCCGTGGATGCGGCGATTGGTGGCGAAGTAAATTTTCGCGCGTTTGCGCGCGCGCGTCACGCCGACATAGGCCAGGCGCCTCTCCTCTTCCAGCCCCGCGCGACCGTTCTCGTCGAGCGATCTTTGATGCGGAAACAGCCCCTCTTCCCATCCGGGCAGATAGACCGTGTCGAACTCCAGACCCTTCGCGCCGTGCAGCGTCATGATGGAGACGCGCTCGCCTTCGGCGGCCTCGTCCTTCTCCATCACCAGCGAAATATGTTCGAGGAACGCGGCCATGTCGGGAAATTCCTCCATGGCGCGCACCAGTTCCTTCAGGTTTTCGAGTCGTCCCGCGGCCTCGGCCGTGCGGTCGGCGCGCCACATGTCGACATAGCCGCTTTCCTCCAGAATGGTCTCGGCCAACTCGTTGTGCGGACGCTGGTCGAGATCGCGCGCCCACCGCGCGAAACTTTCCAGCAGGTCGCGCAGCGTGGCGCGCGGCTTCGGCTTCAACTCCTCCGTCTCCACCAGCATCGCCGCCGCGCGCATGAGCGGCACGTTCGCGCGCCGCGCATGGTCGTGAATGGTCTGCAAGGTCGCTTCGCCGAGCCCCCGCTTCGGCTTGTTGAAAATGCGCTCGAAGGCGAGATCGTCGGCCGGCTGCGCCACGCAGCGAATGTAGGCCAGCGCGTCGCGGATTTCGGCGCGCTCGTAGAACCGCGGCCCGCCGATCACGCGATAAGGCAGTCCGAGCGTGATGAACCGCTCTTCGAACTCTCGCATCTGGAACGAGGCGCGCACCAGGATCGCCATCTCGTCCAGCCGCTCGCCCTGCCGCTGCAACTGTTCGATATCCTCGCCGATGGCGCGCGCTTCCTCTTCCGAATCCCACACGCCGGCGACCGTTGGCTTCACGCCGTCTTCGCCGTCGGTGAACAGCGTCTTGCCGAGGCGATCCTTGTTGTGCGCGATGAGGCCGGACGCCGCCGCCAGAATATGGCCCGTCGAGCGATAGTTGCGCTCGAGCCGGATGACGCGCGCGCCCGGAAAATCCTGCTCGAAGCGCAGGATGTTGTCCACGTCCGCGCCGCGCCAGCCGTAGATCGACTGGTCGTCGTCGCCCACGCAGCACACGTTGTCGCGCCCCTGCGCGATCAGCTTCAGCCACAGATACTGGACCGTGTTGGTGTCCTGATATTCGTCGACGAGCAGATATTTGAACCGGCGCTTCCAGTCGGCCAGCACGTCCTCGTGCTCGCGGAACAGCCGCAGGCATTCGAGCAGCAGGTCGCCGAAATCGGCCGCATTGAGAACTTTCAGCCGCTCCTGATAGACCGCGTAGAGTTTCGCGCCGCGCCCGTTGGCGTAAGCCTCCGCTTCGCCCGCCGGCACGCGATCCGGCGTCAGGCCGCGGTTCTTCCATCCGTCGATCGCCCAGGCGAGCGTGCGCGCGGGCCAGCGCTTTTCGTCGATGTTCTCGGCCTGGACGATCTGCTTGAGCAGCCGGATCTGGTCGTCCGTGTCGAGTATGGTGAAGTTGGACTTCAGTCCGACGAGTTCGGCATGGCGGCGCAGGATCTTGGTGGAGATGGCGTGGAACGTGCCGAGCCACGGCATGCCTTCGGCGACCGGGCCGGCGAGCGCGGCCACCCGCTCCTTCATCTCGCGCGCGGCCTTGTTGGTGAAGGTGACGGCCAGAATCTCGTGCGCCCGCGCGCGGCCGGAGGCGATGATGTGCGCGATGCGCGTCGTCAGCACCCGCGTCTTGCCGGTGCCCGCGCCGGCGAGCACCAGCACCGGTCCCTCGAGCGCCTCCACAGCCGCGCGCTGCTCGGGATTGAGGCCCGCGAGCCAGGGCGCCGCGCGCTGGCTGAGCGCGCGCGCTGCGATGCCGCCGGCGGGCGGCGCGTCGGGCGGGTCTGGCGAAAACGGTTCGGACAAGGGCGTCTTTCGGGCGAATCGGGTGGGTTCAATGTGGGGACTTGCGCCCGCACTGTCACGCCACCCCGTTTGTCGCTACTCTCGGGCGAAATGGAGGCGCCATGCATCCCGCTCAAGTCATTGAATTCTGGATGGAAGCCGGCAGCGAGGCGTGGTTTTCGCGCAACGCGGATTTCGACGCCGCGATCACGGCCCGTTTTTTGCTGCTGCACGAGCGCGCCGCGCGCGGCGACCTGCCGGGCTGGGACGCCTCGCCCGAAGGCGCGCTGGCGCTGCTGCTGTTGCTCGACCAGTTTCCGCGCAACATGTTTCGCGGGACGCCCCGGGCCTTCGCGACCGACGCCCGCGCGCTGGCCGTCGCCCAGACCGCGATCGCCCGCGGGTTCGACGCCCGCTACGCCCTGCCGCTGAAGAGTTTCTTCTACCTGCCGTTCATGCACGCCGAAGACCTCGCGCATCAGCGCCGCTGCGAGGCGCTTTACGCGGCCGCCGGATATGAGGAGGGCGTGAAGTACGCCGTCATCCACCGCGAGATCATTGAGAAATTCGGCCGCTTTCCGCACCGCAATCCGATCCTCGGCCGGGACATGCGGCCGGAGGAACAGGCGTTTCTCGACGCCGGCGGCTTCGCGGGCTGATTGGACGGGCGCCGTCCGCGCGACTAACCTGAAAGCGGACAACAACGAGAACGGGAGAACGCCTTGAGCGAGCAACACGTGCGCAACCGGCCGGCGAGCCACGTCATCGACGCCGCCGTGCGCGAACTGACCGCCAAATTCGGCAACCAGGTGGTCACCTCGCAGGCGGTCCGCCACCAGCACGGGCACAACCTGTCGTGGACGCCGAACCAGTCGCCCGACGCGGTCGTCTATCCGCAATCGACCGAGGAGGTGGCCGAGATCGTCCGGATTTGCCTCAGCCACGATGTTCCGGTCATTCCGTTCGGAACCGGCACCTCGCTCGAGGGTCACGTCAACGCGCCCTACGGCGGCGTTTCGGTCGATGTGTCGCAGATGAAGGAGATTCTCGCCGTCAACGTCGACGATCTCGACTGCGTGGTGCAGCCGGGCGTGACCCGCAAGGCGCTCAACGACTATCTGCGCGACACCGGCCTGTTCTTTCCGATCGATCCCGGCGCCGACGCCTCCATCGGCGGCATGACGTCGACGCGCGCGTCGGGCACCAACGCCGTGCGCTACGGCACGATGAAGGACAACGTGCTGTCGCTCACCGTCGTCACGCCCGACGGCAAGATCGTGAAGACCGCGCGGCGGGCGCGCAAATCGTCGGCCGGCTACGATCTCACGCGCCTGTTCGTCGGCGCCGAAGGCACGTTGGGCATCATCACCGAAATCACGCTCAGGCTGTATGGAATACCGGAGGCGATTTCGGCCGCCACCTGTCAGTTCCCGACGCTGAAGGCGGCCTGCGACACGGTGATCGAGACCATCCAGTCGGGTCTCGGCATCGCGCGTATCGAATTCGTGGACGAAATGTCGGTGCGCGCGATGAACAACTATTCCAAGCTCGGCCTCGCCGAAGTCCCGACGCTGTTTCTGGAGTTCCACGGCACCGAGGCTGGCGTCGAGGAACAGGTGAAACGGTTCGGCGAAATGGCGGCCGAACGCGGCGGCGGTCCCTTCACCTGGGCGACCAAGCCGGAAGACCGCAACAAGATGTGGCAGGCCCGCCACGACATGTTCTGGGCCATGCAGACGCTCAAGCCGCGTCCCGACATGTCGTCCTTCGCCACGGACGTCTGCGTGCCCATTTCGCGGCTCGCCGATTGCGTGACCGAAACCCAGAAGGACGCCGAGCAGCACGGCGTCATCTCCGCCATTCTCGGCCACGTCGGCGACGGCAATTTCCATTCCGGCCCCGTGTTCGATCCGAAAGACCCGGCCGACGTCGCCAAGGCGCAGGCGTTCGCCGAACGGCTGGTCGACCGCGCGCTGAAAATGGGCGGCACGTGCACCGGCGAGCACGGCGTCGGTCAGGCGAAGATCAAGTTCATGAAAGTGGAGCATTCGCCCGAAACGCTCGACCTGATGCGCACGATCAAACGCGCCATCGATCCGAAGAACATCATGAACCCGGGCAAGGTGCTGGATGCCTGATTTTGAAACGCCCGCACGACGCGGGCGTTTCGTTCCCTCGCATCGGCTCGGCGCCGCGTTCGCGGCTAAATCGACGGCGGCGCCGTCGATCGCTTCGCGCTCCTAATTCTTCGTGATCTTCAGGATCGAATTGTCGGCATCGCTCGTCACGTAGATCGCGTCGGAGCCGCCCACCGCGACGCCCGTCGGCGTATACGTCGGCGGCATGCCGGCGGGCGCCGGCAGACCGATCGGCAGATTGCCGGCGATCTCGCGCGCCACGCCATCCTTGCCGATGGCGACCAGCCGACGGGCGCCGACTTCCGCCACGACCAGCGTCCCGTCCTTCATCAGCGCGATGCCTTCGGGCATATTCAGGCCGCGCGCGACCACCGCTTTCTCCCCGGTGTCGATGTTCACACGCGTCACCTGGCCGGCGACCGCTTCGGTCACGAACGCCATATTGCCGCTTACCGCCATGCCCAGCGGGGTGACGAGTCCCGTCGCCACCGGCCGGCCGAGTTCGCCGAACCGTCCGCCGCGCTGCGTGATCATGCCGCCGGCGTATTCGGCGACGATGAATGAACCGTCCGGCATCGGAACGGCGTCGTGCGGCGTCTTGATGTTGTGGGTCATCGACAGGCTCTTGCCCGTCCTGGCGTCGAACAGCTGCACCGTGCCGGTGAACCAGCTCGACAGCGCCACCCTGTCGCCGCTCGCGCCCGCGCTCATCGGATATTCGAGTTCGTCGCCCTGCATGCGCGCAATCGTCTTCACGCGCCCGCTCGCGCCGTCCACCTGCCGGTAGGCGAAGACGTCCGCCACATGGAGCGTGTCGCGTCCGTCGACGATCGTGATCGCCAGCCCGCCGGGAATGGCGAGCTTGCCTGAGATGAGCGTGCGCGCGCGGCCCGTCTTCGGGTTCACTTCCTCGATCGAATTGTCCACCATATTGGACACGAAGATGCGATCGTTCCGGTCGATGGCGAGATTGTCGAGACCGGTCTTGAGTTTGGCGACCACCTTCTTCTGTCGCGTTGCTGGGTCGATCCGGACGAGTTCGCCGGCCTTGGTGTCGATGGCGAATATCTCGCCTTTGGAATTGAGATTGACGGCGGCCGGAACCTTCAGCCCCTCCGCCAGAACATCGATCTTCGCCGCATCGAGATCAACGCGCACGATCTGGCCCTTGAACCACAAGGGCCCGTAAAGTTTTCCGTCCTTGCCGATTTCGAATCCGTTCAGCCCGCCCATATTCTCCATGATCTTGCGCGGCGCCTGCACGCCATTCGTGTCGATTTCGTAGAGCGCATCGCCGAGAAACACCTGCGTGGCGTAGAGTCGCCCGTCCGCGCGATAGGCGAGCGAATTGATGCCCGGCAGGCCGCTGGCGAGTTTCCGGATCGGCCCGTCGCCCTTCTTCGAATAGACGTCGCCGATCAGATAAGCCGTCCACGCCATCGTCCCGTCCGGCGCGATGGCGATGTCGTCGGCCATGCCCTGCGGCGGCGGCACGAGCGTTTTCGCCTTCCCTTTCGCGACTTCGTAAATCGCTTGCCCAACCACGCTGCCGGCCAGCAGGCGCCCCCCGGCGTCGACGGCCAGCCCATGCACGCCATGAAAGGCCGAGCCCGGAACCAGCGTGCGCACCCGCCACTGCTCCGCCGAAGCGGCGGTCGAAAGAAGCGCGAGCGTGGCGAAACAGATCGCGGTGCGTTTCATGGGTCGTCCCTCCCCGATGTCGGCGGCGCTGGCCGAGCTTTTCAGACGGGGCCTGCCCCGGCAAGCGCCGCGTCGCCGTTACGCCACGAATCCCGCTATGATGCCGGCTTCACACGAAGCTTGATCCTTGCGCGAACTTCTCACCATTCTCGCCGGCATTGTGGTCGCCGTTCTCATGGCGGCGCTCGTCGCCCCGCCGTTCATCGACTGGTCGCGCCATCGCGACTGGCTGGAGGCGCGCATCGGCCAGGCGCTGGACGCGCGCGTGGACATAGAAGGCGCGGCCGACGTGCGGCTGTTGCCCGCGCCGCGTCTGCGGGTGGGGCAGTTGCGGCTGTCGCGGCCCGGCGTGACGCTCGGCGCGCGCGAGGCGGCGTTTGAACTGTCGCCGACCGACCTGTTGCGCGGTCGCATCCATTTCGTCGAGGCGCGTTTCGTTTCGGCCGCCATCGCCGTCGATCCCGCGGCGGTGGTCGCGCCCGCCGCCGACGCCGGGCGTGTGGCGGTCGAGCGGCTCGTGGTGCGCGACGGCGCGCTCGCCATCGCCGGCGCAACCCCCATCGCGCTCGCGGGGCTCGATCTCGATGCGCGCGCGGAGAGTCTCGCCGGCCCGTTCAAGGGCGAGGGCGCGCTGCGCGCGGCCGCCGGAGCGCGCGCGTTCCAGTTCACCACCGGCGCGATCGAGGACGGAACGCTGCGCGCGAAATTCGCGCTCGACGCCGGCCCCGAAGCGCCGCAACTCGATCTGGAAGGAACGCTGCGCTGGGTCGACGGCGCGCCGGCGTTCGAAGGCGCGGGCGCGGCCAGCGGCGTGGTCGACGCGTTCGCGCTCAAGCCCTCGCCTTGGCGCGCGACCTTTTCCGGGCGCGCGACGCCGGGCGGGTTCGCGGCCGACAGGATAGAACTGCGCCTCGGCGACGACGATCATCTTCTGAGCGCGAGCGGCGCGGGCGAGTATGCGGCCGCGCGCGGCGCGAACCTGCGGCTGTCGAGCCGCATGCTCGACATCGACCGATTTCTGTCCGCCTACGGCCCGCTCACGCGCGCGCCGGCGACCTCGACGCGCCTTTCGCTCGAACTGTCCGCCGACAGTGCGACGCTCGGCGCCGAAACGATTGCCGAACCCGTCGTCCGTCTGGAAGCTGGCGACGGCGCGCCGCGCGTGCGCGCAAGCGCCGCGCTGCCCGGCCGCACGCGCCTCGCCTACGACGGCGCGCTCGATCCTGCGCGCGATTTCGCGCTCGCAGGGCGCATCGACACGCAGACCCGCGACGCGCGCGCGCTCGGGCGATGGCTGGAGCCGTTCGCGCCGTCGCTGGCGCGTGTCCTCGTCCGCGCGCCCTCCGGCCCCCTGGCGCTGTCCGGCGATCTCGCGACGACCGCGCAGGGCGGCGCGCTGCGGGCTGCGCGCGCGACGCTCGACCGTTCGCGGTTCGAGGGCGAAGCCGAATGGCGCCCCGCCGCCGACGGCGCGCGCGCGCGGATCGCCGCGAAGATCCATTCGCCCGCGCTCGGCATCGACAGCCTGCCCGATCTCGCCGCCTTGCAGGACGTGTCGCAGGACGTTGCCAAAGTTGATTTCAAGCTCGATTTCACGGCGCAGGCCGTGCGCGTGGCGCGTGTCGGCGCCGCCTCCGCCGACGCCGGCCGCATCGTCGCGCGGCTGGCGCGCACGGGCGAAACCATCGCGCTCGAACATCTGGCCATCGAAAATCTCGGCGGCGCGGCGCTCACCGGCGCAGGAACCTTCGGCCCCTCAGGCGCGCGCGCGGAAGGCCGGCTGGACGCCGCCAGACTGGCCGATCTCGCCGCGCTCGCGCGCCGCGTGTGGCCCGGCCGCCTGACGGACGCCTTCGTCGCGCGCGCCTTCGCGCTGTCTCCGGCGCGGCTCGCGTTCAGGCTCGAAGGCGACGCCGCCGCGGCGCGCCTCGCCGTGCAGGGCGAAGCCGGCGGCGCGCGGCTCGACCTGTCGGTCGCGCCCGGGGAAAACGGCGCGCCGGCCGCGCTCAGGGGACGGATCGAGGCGCCGGACGCCGCGATCCTGTTGCGGCAGGCGGGCGTTCCCGTCATTCCGCTCAAAGGTCTCGGCGCCGGGCGCGCCGACATGCAGGCGACGCGCGCGGGCGAAGGCGCGTGGGCGACGCGCGCCAGCATCGCCCTGGCCGGCTTGAAAGCAGACTTTGCGGGCGACGTGCGGGTCGTCGACGACGGGCTTTCCGGCGAGGGCGGCTTCAATGCGTCGGCCGGCGATCTGACGCCGGTCATGCAGATCCTCGCGCTGGGTGCGCCGCACGGCGCCGTGCCGCTGTCCGCTTCCGGCCGGGTGACTTTCGCGCCATCGCAGATCGCGATCGCCGGGCTCGGCGCCGACATCGCGGGCGCCGCGATCAAGGGCGGGCTGACGCGCACGGCGGGCGACATATGGCGCGGCGATCTCGCATTCGACCGATTGTCGGCGCCGTTTCTGGCGAGCCTCGTGCTCGGCCCGTCGCAGCCCGTGCGCGCCGGCGCCGTGTGGAGCGAGTTGAAATTCGCGCCGCAGACCATCGATCCGCCGGACGCCGACATCGTCGTCGCCGTCGCGCGTCTCGCGGTCGGCGCGGGCGAGGCGACGAATGCGCGCGCCGGGCTGCGGCTCGGTCCCGGGCTCGTCGAGGCGCGGGATGTGACGGCGAGCTATGGCGGCGCGCAGATCGCCGGCGCGCTCGCCTTGCGCCGCGACGGCGCCCTTGCGAGCCTGCGCGCGCGCGTCGAAACCGGCGCGCTCGACTTTGCGGCGCCGCCGTTCTCGCTCAGCGCGGAGGTGCGGATGGAGGCCGCCGGCGCCGGCGCCTCGATGGCCGAACTCGTCGGCTCGCTCGGCGGGGCCGGTCGCCTCAGCATCGCGCAAGCCGCCATCGCGCGCGCCGCGCCGCAGGCCCTCGCGCGCACGCTCGCCGACATCGAATCCGGGGACGCGACATTCGAACCCGCCCGCGTCGCGCGCGCGCTCGAGCGCGGGTTCGACGCCGGCGCGCAGATGATCGGCGCGAACGCCGCAGATATCGGCTTGGCGGCCGGGCGCCTGTCGCTCGCGCCGCTCGCGCTGCGTTTCGGCGCGGCGCAGGCGAGGATTTCCGGCGCGCTCGATCTGCGCGCGCTTTCGCTCGATATCCGCGAGCAGATCGAAACCGATCCGCCGCGCGATTGGGAAGGCGCCGCACCCGCCGTCGCGCTGTCGTGGCGCGGACCGCTCGGCGCGTCCGTGCGCGCCATCGAGGCCGAGCCATTGATCGCCGCGCTCGTGCAGCGCGCCATCGCGCGCGAAAGCGCGCGCAACGCGGCGCTCGAAGCCGACATTCGCGAGCGCGCCTTCTTCAATCGCCGCTTGAAATTCGACCGCCGGCTGGAGGAGGAGCGGCGCGAGGAGATCCGGCGCGAGGAAGCGCGCCTGCGCGCGGAGGAACTGAAGCGCGAGGAGGAACGCGCGGCCGAACAGGCGCGCTTGCGCGCCGAAGAAGCGCGCAGGGAAGAAACGCGCAGACGCGCCGAAGACGCCAGACGGGAAGAAGCGCGACGCAAGGCGGAAGAGCGCAACGCCGAAGAACCCGAGCGGCCGCGCGACCGCGCGGGCGACAGGCCGATCGAGAAACCGCCGGCCGCCTTCCTGCCGGCAGGCCGCGACGTCGCGCCCGATCCTTCGACCGCCGGCCGCTATTGAGCGGCCGATTTCAGACGCCGCACGACGAACACGCGCAGCGCCGACGACAGGTTCGCCGCCCCCCGCCCCGCGTCGATGTCCGCCACCAGCGCGGCGAGCGAAACGCCGCGCTGCGCCGCGCAGTCTTTCAGTTCGCGCCAGAAAACGTCTTCGAGCGACACGCTGGTGCGGTGGCCGGCCACCGCGAGCGAGCGTTTGACGACGCGCTCGAACGCGCCGTCGTCAGCCATCGGGGTCTTCGCGCCGGTGCTGGTCGAGCCTGCGCGACTCCAGTTCGCGATTCGCTTCGGTCGTCTCGCGCTCGGCGCGCGTGCGCCCGTGGGCGGTGCGGTTCTCCGCCGCCTTCGCCTCCGCCGCGCGCCGGTCGCGAACCTTGCGCGCACGACGCAGGTTGACGATCTCGCCCATGCTTCAGGTGTTCTTTTTGCGGAATGCGTCGATGGAGACGACCTTCGGCCCTGCCTCCTCGCGCGGCGGCTCGGCCGCCTTGTCCGCGCCTTCCGCGCTGTCCGCGCGCTGGGCCCTGGCCGGGGTCTCGTCCGGCTCGGCGCCGGCGCCGCGCGGCTTGCGGCCCGCGACCGGCGCGGCAGGATCGACAGCGGCCGCCGTCTCGGTCGGCTTTTCGGCGATCTTTTCCATCGGCGCGCCCTGCGTCGCCGCAGGCTCCTGACCCTCGACCGTGAACTCGGCGCCGAAATTCACCGAGGGGTCGAAGAAGCCGGATACGGCGGAGAATGGCACGGACAGTTTCTCCGGCGCCTGCCGGAACGAGAGCCCGACCTCGAACCCCGCCTCGTCCACCTTCAGGTCCCAGAACTGGTGCTGGAGAATGATGGTCATCTGGTCGGGATACTGTGCGCGCAGCCGCTCGGACATTTTCACGCCGGGCGCGCCCGTGCGGAAGGTGATGTAGAAATGGTGCTCGCCCGGCAGGCCGTGGACCGCCGCGTCGCTCAGCACCTTGCGAAAAAGATCGCGGAAGGCGTCCTGCACCAGAAGGTCGTAGCGGATATGGTCTTTGGCCATCGGTCGCCGGCAATCTCTGAGAAAAGAAACGCCGGTCGATCAACCCGCCGGCGGTGAACGCGCACCCGGCCCGAACGCCCCGCGCCCCGGCCGCCACTGCCTGCACGATTCGCGGCCGCAAGAGAAGTGGAGGCTTCTGTTGCCAGGCGCCTCCGGGCCCCGCCTGCCGGTGCGAACCGTCAGGGCTTTAGATCCAGTACCGGCGCTGCATTACGCAGCGACAGCCACCGGGGCATAGTTGTCGTTGGCAACTATAGGTTTGACCCGATAACGGTGGTATCATGCCGGGCGAAGGCGCTCCCTTTACACCCCCGTCGATCCTGTTTCGCCCCCGCCGCAGCCCACGCCGAACCTGCGTCCGATGGGCTGGGGTGGAGGCGCCGGGTACCGCCCCCGGGTCCGGATGGTTTATTTCGAAGACCGTTTATCGCCATAGTCCTCTTGCGAGGACGGGATGAATATAGGGCGCCGCGCGGTCCGGCGGAAGGGGCCGTCGGCGCTGCCCGCGGCGGGACGCCCGCCGGCGACGGGATGTGGAAAATCGTCGCGTTTCCGCCATTTCGGCAGGGGGCACTAGGCTTTGATCCAGATCGTGGTAAAGGTGGCCAATGATCCCTAACAGGCACGATCTGGCGTTCCGGAACGGCGAACTGGCGGAAGGCGTTTGCGTCTGCAACCGCCATCCGCACGCCAATGTCGATTGCGCGCACTGCACGATCCGCCCGCTGTCGATCTGCGGCGCGCTGGACAGCGATGAATTGTGCGAACTGGAGGGCCTCGCCCGCCACGCGCATTTTGCGCCGCGCCAGGCGATTTTCTCGCAGGACGAGGCGGTGGATGCGGTGTTCAACGTCACCGCCGGCGCCGCGCGGCTCTACCGCCTTCTTCCCGACGGCCGGCGTCAGGTGGTCGGCTTCGCCATTCCGGGCGATTTTCTCGGCCTCGCGCTGGCGGAAAAGAGCGTCTATTCGGTCGACGCGCTCACACCCGTCACCGCCTGCCGCTTCAACCGCGAGGCGTTTTCCGCCTTTCTCGACCAACGCCCCGCGCTGCTGCGCCGCCTGTACGAAATGGCTGGCCACGAACTGAGCCTTGCGCAGGAGCAGATGGTCATCATCGGTCGTCGCACGGCCGAAGAGCGCGTGGTGTGCTTTCTGGTCGGCCTGCGCAAGCGCTGGGCGCGCGTGAGCGGCAATTCCGTGACCGTGCCCCTGCCGATGACCCGGCAGGACATCGCCGACTTTCTCGGGCTGACGATCGAAACCGTCAGCCGCGCCATTTCCAAGCTCGCGCGCGACAAGCTGCTGGTCGTAGTGCCGGACGGCGTGCGGCTGCTGGAGCCGGCGCGGCTGGAAGCCATCGTCGACGGCTGAGCCGGACGGGTTGCGCACAGCGTTTTTCGAGTGGCGCGTTCCGATCGTCCGCAAGCTGCGGTAGCAACTCTCATGCGCGCCTATCTCGATCTTCTCGACCGCATTCTCCGCGAAGGAACGCCCAAGGCCGACCGCACGGGCGTCGGCACGCGCTCCATTTTCGGTCACCAGATGCGGTTCGATCTGAGCGAGGGCTTTCCGCTCGTCACGACCAAGAAGCTCTATCTGCGCGCCATCGTGCATGAGCTTCTGTGGTTTCTGAAGGGCGACACCAACATCCGCTACCTGACCGACAACAAGGTGACGATCTGGGACGAGTGGGCCGACGCCAACGGCGATCTCGGCCCGGTCTACGGCAAGCAGTGGCGCTCGTGGGCCACGCCCGACGGCGGCGCGATCGACCAGATCGCCGACGTGGTGGCGCGAATCAGGCGCGACCCCTTCTCGCGCCGGCTGATCGTGACCGCGTGGAACCCGGCCGACATCGACAGCATGGCGCTCGCGCCGTGCCACTGCCTGTTCCAGTTCCACGTCGCCGAGGTCGCCGGCCGCAAGCGTCTGTCGCTGCAACTCTACCAGCGCTCGGCCGACGTGTTTCTCGGCGTTCCGTTCAACATAGCGAGTTACGCATTGCTTCTGGCCATGGTCGCGCAGGTCACCGACTGCGTGGCCGGCGATTTCGTGCATTCGTTCGGCGACGCCCATCTCTACGACAACCACGTCGAGCAGGCCGAACTGCAATTGTCGCGCGCGCCCAAATCGCCGCCGCGTCTGCAGCTGAACCCGAACGTGAAGTCGATCTTCGATTTCACCTACGACGACATCGCGTTCAAGAATTACGACGCCTGGCCCGCGATCAAGGCGGAAGTGGCGGTGTGACGCCCCGATGGATCGAGACGCGCCCGTGGCGGTCGTCCGAACCCGCTCCGCCGCGCTTGAAAAATGAAGGGCCGCTTCTTGCGAAGCGGCCCGACATTGCCTGCCAGAAGGCGAAATTCACATGAGCCCGATCACGCCAGCCCGTTCGGATAACGAGGGGACCGTGTCCATGAAGCCTTCGGCTGATGACAATGAGACACTGGATCACCTCCTTTCGGTTGGTTGACGACATGGGAATCATAGCTTGATTCGTCGCGTTGCAAAGAGTCGAATTGCATGGGCGGGGAAAAGGATTCGCCTGCAGCGCGAGCGCAACCGCAACGCGCGAGCGAGGAGGCCATGACCGGGTCATCGATGAAACTCGTGTTCGTCGTTGCGCGCGCGCGCAATGGAATCATCGGTCGCGACGGCGCCCTGCCCTGGCGCCTGCCGAGCGAACTGAAGCGATTCAAATCAACGACCTGGGGCCGCCCGATGATCATGGGGCGCAAGACGTTCCAGTCGATCGGCAGGCCGCTGCCCGGCCGCGACACCATCGTCGTCACGCGCGATGCGGGCTTTGCGGCGCAAGGCGTGGATGTGGCGCGCGCGATCGACGAGGCGGTGCGCATGGGCGAACTGCGCGCCCGCGCCCGCGGCGTGGACGAGATCATGGTCGTCGGCGGCGCCGAGATTTACGCCGCGCTCGCGGATCGCGCCGACCGCATCGTCCTGACCGAGGTGAACCTCGCGCCGCAGGGCGACGCCGTTTTCGCCACGCCCGACCCGGCCGTCTGGCGCCGCGTTTCGACGGAAACGGTCGAACCGGCGCCGGGCGACGAGGCCGCCTACGCCGTTCATGTTTACGAACGGCTCACGCCAAATCCTCCGCCACATTGAAACCCGGCGCTCGCCCCCCTATTTCGAAGCGTTGCCGCGGGCGGGGCGCTCTCCTATAAGGGCGAAGACCGCGAAAAGCTTGGATTTCAGGGAAGGATTCGAATGCCGTGGAGCGATCAGGGTGGCCCGCGCAAGCCCGGCCCCCCCAATCCGTGGGGCACGCCGCAAGGGCCATGGGGCGGAGGGCCGCAGGGCGCCCCGCCGAACCTTGAGGATCTGCTCAAGCGTAGCCAGGACCGATTGCGTTCCGCGCTGCCGAACGGCTTCGGCGTCAACGGCGTGGCGATCTTCATCCTGCTTGCGCTGCTGGTGTGGCTGGCCTCCGGTTTCTACATCGTCGCCACCAATCAGGTCGGCCTCAATCTGCGGTTCGGCGCCTATGTCGGCAAGACGAAGGAGGGTCTGAACTACAACTGGCCCTCGCCGGTCGGCTCCGTCATCAAGCTCAACGTCACGGATTTCCAGTCGACCGACATCGGCTCCGAGATGCGCGTGCAGTCGCGCACCATCGTCGACAAGCCCGAGGAAAGCCTCATGCTGACGGGCGACGAGAACATCGCGGACGTCAAGTTCCGCGTGGTCTGGAAGATCGACGAGACGAAGCCGGAGGCCTACGCCTTCAACGTGTCCAATCCGCCGGCGACCGTGAAGGCCGTGGCCGAGAGCGCCATGCGCGAGATCGTCGGCCGCTCGCAGATTCAGCGCCTGCTGACCGCCGAACGCAAGGTGATCGAACCAGCCGTGCAGGAACTGATGCAGCGCGTTCTCGACGGTTACAACGCCGGCGTGAAGGTGGTGCAGGTGCAGCTGCTGTCGGTCGATCCGCCGAGCGCCGTCATCTCCGCGTTCCGCGACGTGACGGCCGCCCAGCAGGATCGCGACCGCCTGAAGAACGAGGCCGAAGGCTACGCCAACAAGGTCGTGCCCGAGGCGCGCGGCCAGGCCGCCCGCATCCAGCAGGAAGCGGAAGCCTATCGCGAGCAGACCGTCGCCGAAGCGCGCGGCCAGACCTCGCGCTTCGACCAGATCTACCAGCAGTACAAGAAGGCGCCGGACGTGACGCGCCAGCGCCTCTACATCGAGACGATGGAGCGCGTGTTCGGCGGCGTGGACAAGGTCATCCTCGACAAAGCGGGATCGGGCGTCGTGCCCTGGCTGCCGCTCGGCCAGCAGCCGCAGGCGGGTGTGGACACGGGAGCGCGCAAGTGAAAAACGGCTTCGCATTCTTCGTCGCAGGCCTGATCCTGCTGGCGCTGCTGGTGGCCAGCGGCGCGATGTTTCAGGTGCGCCAGACGCAGCAGGCGCTCGTGCTGCGCTTCGGCGCGCCGGTGGAGGGCCGCGGCCTCATCACCGAGCCGGGCCTGCATTTCAAGATTCCGCTGATCGAATCGGTCGTGAAGATCGACAACCGGATTCTCGATCTCGAAAGCCCGAAGCAGGAAGTGCTGGCCGCCGACAATCAGCGCATCGACGTGGACGCCTTCGTGCGCTTCCGTATCGACAATCCGCTCCTCTACTATCAGGCGGCCGGCAGCCTGGGCGTGGTGCGCGACCTGCTCGCCTCCAACCTGAACTCGGCCGTGCGCCGTGTGCTGGGCGAGGCGACGCAGCAGCAGATCGTGCGCGATGACCGTTCGGCGCTGATGGTGAAGATTCGCGAACAGGTGAACGCCGAAAGCAAGCGCTACGGCGTGGCCATCGTGGATGCGCGCCTGCGGCGCGCCGACCTGCCGCGCGAGATTTCCGAAAAGGTCTACAGCCGCATGCAGTCGGAACGCCAGCGCGAGGCGAGCGAGTATCGCGCGCAGGGCGCGGAGCAATATCAGAAGATCACCTCCAAGGCCGATCGCGACGCCATCATCCTGCGTGCCGAGGCGCAGCAGCAGGGCGACAAGATCCGCGGCGAGGGCGACGCCGAGCGCAACCGCATCTTCGCGGAATCGTTTGGCCGCGATCCCGACTTTTTCGCCTTCTATCGTTCGATGCAGGCGTACGACGCCGCCTTCAAACACGGCGACACGCGGTTCGTGACCAGCCCCAATTCGGACTTCTTCCGATATTTCGGCGACCCGTCCGGCAAGGCCGGCGCGGCCAGGCCGGCGCAGTAGCAGTAGACATCGCAGGAGGCCACCATGCGCGCCAATCGCTTCACCCGCACCGCATCCGCGCTCGCCTTGGGCGTCGCGCTCGTCGCGGCGCCCGTGCTGGCGCCCGTCCCCGGCGCCCTGTCCGCCCACGCGCGCGGCGCGCCGGACTCCTTTGCCGACCTCGCCGCAAATGTGAGCGACGCTGTCGTCAATATCTCCGCCACTCAGAACATCGATGCGCGCCGCAACAACGGCGGCCCGCAGCTTGGTCCGGGCGGCACGCCGTTTGACGAACTGTTCGAGGAATTCTTCCGCCGCCGCATGGGGCCGGGCGGCCCCGGCGAGGATGCGCCGCGCCCGCAGCGCAAGTCCAACTCGCTCGGCTCCGGATTCGTGGTCGATTCGTCCGGCATCGTCATCACCAACAATCACGTGGTGCAGGACGCGAGCGAAGTCACCGTCATCTTCAACGACGGCTCCAAGCTGAAGGCCGAGGTGCTCGGCAAGGATCCGAAGATCGATGTCGCGGTGCTGCGCGTGAAGAGCGACAAACCGTTGAAGTCGGTCCGTTTTGGCGATAGCGACGCCGCGCGCGTCGGCGATTGGGTGCTGGCGGTCGGCAATCCGTTCGGCCTCGGCGGTTCGGTCACCGCCGGCATCGTCTCCGCGCGCAACCGCAACATCGAAAGCGGCCCCTACGATAACTACATCCAGACGGACGCGGCCATCAACAAGGGCAATTCCGGCGGCCCGCTGTTCAACATGAACGGTGAAGTCGTAGGGATGAACACCGCGATCCTGTCGCCGTCCGGCGGTTCGATCGGCATCGGTTTCGCAACGCCCTCCAACTCGCTCGTGCCGATCATCGACCAGTTGCAGAAATTCGGCGAGACGCGACGCGGCTGGCTCGGCGTGCGCATCCAGAACGTGGACGACGCCATCGCCGAAAGCCTCAACCTCGGCAAGACGCGCGGCGCGCTCATCGCCGGCATTGAAGACAAGGGGCCGGCCAAACCCGCCGGCCTGCAGTCGGGCGACGTGATCGTGAAATTCGACGGCAAGGACGTGAAGAACGCGCGCGACCTTCCCAAGCTCGTCGCCGGCGCGCCGGTCGGCAAGGAAGTCGAAGTCGTTGTCATGCGCAACGGCAGGGAAGAGACGAAAAAGGTGCTGCTCGGCCGTCTGGAGGACGGAGAGAAACAGGCTTCGCTCTCCACCGGCAGGAACGACGGGGGCGCCCAGAACACCGTTCAGTCCGCGCTCGGCATGGATTTCGCGACTCTGAACGACGAAGGGCGCAAGCGCTTCAGCATCAAGGACAACGTGAAGTCCGGCGTACTGGTGACGAAGGTCGACCCGCGCTCCAACGCCGCCGAAAAGCGCATTCAGCCCGGCGACGTCATCATGGAAGTCAACCAGCGCGCTGTGAAAACGCCGGCCGAAATGGCCGATGCGTTGAAGGCGATGAAGAGCGAAGGCAAGAAGGCAGTGCTGCTGCTGGTGGCCGCGCCTTCCGGCGACGTGCGGTTCGTACCGGTGACGGTGGAGTAGAACGCACCGAACGGGCGCAAACGAAGGCGGCCAAAGGCCGCCTTTATTTTTGCCCGGTGCGCGCGAACCACTCGTCTTCCGAAATCACCTCGATCCCGAGTTCCTGCGCCTTCGCGAGTTTCGACCCCGCGCCCGGACCCGCGACGACGAGGTCGGTCTTCTTCGACACGGAGCCGGCGACCTTCGCGCCGAAACGGTCGGCCTGCGCCTTCGCTTCGTCGCGCGTCAATCGTTCGAGCGAACCGGTGAACACCACGGTCTTGCCGGCGACGGGCGAGTTCGAGGCGACCGCCTCCATCGGTTGCGGCGAAACCTGCGCCAGCAGGGCATCGAGCGCACGCTCATTGTGCTCTTCCAGAAAGAAGTCGGCGATCGCTTCGGCCACCACGTCGCCCACGCCATCGATGGCGTTGATCGTCGCCCGTTCTTCAGACTCCGCGACCGCTCTGGAGGCGACCGCGCGCAAGGCCTCGAATGTGCCGAAATGCCGCGCAAGCCGTCGCGCGTTCGTCTCCCCCACGCGCCGCGCGCCGAGCGCGTAGATGAACCGGTTGAGCGGCGGCCTGCGCGCCGCCTCGATCGCCGCGAACAGGTTGCGCACCGAGGTTTCGCCGAAACCTTCCCATTTTTCGAGATCGAATTCGCCGGCCGCGTTGCGCGCGGCGAGCGTGAAAATGTCGGCGGGCGTCTTGATCAACCCTTCCTTGTGGAATAGCTCGATCTGCCTGTCGCCCAAACCTTCGATATCCATCGCGTTGCGCGAGGCGAAATGTTTCAGGCGCTCGACCGCCTGCGCGCCGCACACCAGACCGCCCGTGCAGCGGCGCACCACGTCCGTCGCGCCGCTCTCGTCCGTCTCGCGCACCGCCGCCGAACCGCACACCGGACAATGGTCGGGAAACACATATTCCTTCGCGCCGTGCGGCCGCCTGCCGACGACAACCTCCACGACCTGCGGAATGACGTCGCCCGCGCGCTGCACCACCACCGTGTCGCCGATGCGAATGTCCTTGCGCCTGATTTCGTCCTCGTTGTGCAGCGTCGCGTTCTGCACCACAACGCCGCCGACGGTGACGGGATCGAGCCGCGCGACGGGCGTGAGCGCCCCCGTGCGACCGACCTGTATGTCGATGCCGCGCAACACCGTCGTCGCGCGCTCGGCCGCGAATTTGTGCGCGACCGCCCAGCGCGGCGCGCGCGAGACGAACCCGAGCCGCGCCTGCAACGCCAGATCGTCGACCTTGTAGACGACGCCGTCGATGTCGTAGCCGAGCGCCGCGCGCTTCTCCTCGATGAAGCGATAATGCGCGAGCATCTCCTGCGCGCTCGCGCACAGTTTCACCAGCGGATTGGTCGGCATGCCCGCATGTCTGAAAAAGTCGAGCATGCCGTGCTGCGTCGACGCCGGCGACGCGCCCGCGATCTCGCCCCACGCGTAAGCGAAGAACTTGAGGCCGCGCCCGGCGGTGATCGTGGCGTCGAGCTGGCGCAACGAGCCGGCCGCCGCATTGCGCGGATTGGCGTAGAGCGTCCTGCCCGTCTCCGCCTGCCGCGCATTCAGCGCCGCGAAATCCGCATGACTCATATAGACTTCGCCGCGCACCTCGATCACGTCGGAAACGGCGCCGCGCAACATGTGCGGCACGCCGGCGATGGTGCGCACGTTGGCCGTCACGTCCTCGCCCTCGAATCCGTCGCCGCGCGTCGCCGCCTGCACGAGAGCGCCCCTCTCGTAGCGCAGCGAGCACGACAGCCCGTCGATCTTCGGCTCCGCCGTGAAAGCGAGCGGCGCCTCGGCGCCGAGCCCCAGAAAGCGCCTGACGCGCGCGACGAAATCGAAAACCTCCTCGTCGGAAAAAACATTGCCGAGCGACAGCATCGGCACGGCATGGCGCACCTTGGCGAATTTCGGCGACGGCGCCGCGCCCACTTTCTCGCTGAGCGACATGCCGGTCTTCAATTGCGGGAAACGCGCTTCCAGCGCGACATATTCCTGGCGCAGCGCATCGTAATCCGCGTCGGAAATCGTCGGCGCGTCGTTCTGGTAGTAGGCGACATCGTGCTGCGCGATGTCGCGCTGAAGCTGCATGTGGCGCGTGCGCGCCTGCCGGAGAGTGAGTTTCGAAATATCGGCCACGGGACGATTCCGGTTCAGCGCGATTGTGATCGCAGCGCCCGGCGCGTCAAGGAAGGATTAGCGATGAATCGCGCTTGCGCTTGACTGGCCGCGCCTGCTCGTGTGGCCTCGTCCCAAACATGACGCAGATACTCCCCTCGCCGTTCCCGTCAATGCGGAATTGCGTCGCGGTGAAATCGTCCGCTGGAGCGGCCGCCCCGAAGGCCCGCCGCCGATCCTCACTCTGCTGGTCGGCGGCCTATTCGCACTGGTCTGGATGGGTTTCAGTCTTGTCTGGGAGTCTTCCGCTCTGTATTTCTTCTGGGACTCCTGGTTCGGCGCCGGCGTCACGAACACGCCGCGCGTCGTCTCGCTCATCATGGCCGTGTTCGGTCTGCCGTTCGTCGCGGTCGGCCTCGGCATGCTGGCCTATCCGCTGCTGGCGGCGCGCCGGCGGCGCAACACGATTTTCGTGGTGACGAACCAGCGGCTCATGCGTCTCAATCTTGCGCGCGTGGCCAGCGTGGAAAGCATTGAGGCGCGTCAGATATTCCAGACCGTGCGCAAGGATCGCGCGAACGGGTTCGGCGATGTCGAGGTTCTGCGATCGACCGCGACCGATTCCGATGGCCATCTGATCGAGGCGAAATTCACGCTCGACGGTTTGCACGACGCGCGCGGCGCCGAAAAAGCGTTGGCCGAACTTGCGCGCCAGCGGTCGGACAGAACGACTTAACCCGCGCCTTCGAGCAGCCGAGCGGCGGCCGCGCGCGCTTCCTCGGTGATGGTGGCGCCCGCCAGCATCCGCGCGATCTCCTCGCGCCGCGCCGGCGCGTCGAGCGCGGCGACGCGCGTGGCCATGCGTTTGCCCTTGTCGGCCGCGTCCTTGGCGATGCGCATGTGGCGCGCGGCGCGCGCGGCCACCTGCGGCGCATGCGTGACCGCCAGCACCTGCACGCGCGCGGCGAGCCGCGCCAGCCGTTGCCCGATGGCGTCCGCCACCGCGCCGCCGACCCCCGTGTCGATCTCGTCGAACACCAGGGTCGGCGCTGACCCCTTGTCCGCGAGCGCGACTTTCAGCGCGAGCATGAAGCGCGCGAGTTCGCCGCCCGACGCGACCTTCATCAGCGGCCCCGGCCGTGCGCCGGGGTTTGTCTCCACCCAGAACTCCACACGGTCGAATCCTTCCGGCGAAAACGCCTCCGCATCTGAATCCAGCCGCGTCGTGAACCGCGCGCGCTCGAGTTTCAGCGGCGCGAGTTCCGCCATCACGGCCGCGTCGAGTTTCTTCGCCACGCGCGCGCGCGCAAGCGAAAGCGCGCCGGCCCGCCCGACATAGTCGGCGCGCGCAACGTCCGCTTCGCGCGCGAGCTGCGCGAGCCTGCTCTCGCCTGCGGCGAGCGCGGCGAGTTCGGCGGCGAATTTTGCCGCCAGCGCCGGCAGTGCGGAAACCTGTGTCTGATGCTTGCGCGCGGCCGCGCGCAGCGCGAACAGGCGCTCCTCCACGCGCTCCAGCTCGCGCGGGTCGAAATCGGCGGCCTCCAGCGCGCGTTCGAGCGCATCGCGCGCGCCTTCCAGCGCATCGAGCGCGCCGCCAAGCGCCACAAGACAGGGGTCGATGAGCGAGGGCGCCTGCGCCTGCCGCCGTTCCAGCCGGCGCGCCACGCCCGCCAGCGTGGCGATCGGCGCGCCGTCGCCACCGACGGCTTCGTAGGCGTCGCGCAGGTCGGCGGCGACCTTTTCGGCCTGCATCATCGCCTGCCGCCGCGCGGCGAGCGCATCTTCCTCGCCGTCCTCGGGCGAGAGGCTGGAAAGCTCCTCGTGCGCGTGGCGCAGATAATCGGCTTCCGCGCGCGCCCTGGCGAGCCGCGCCGCCTCGGCCCCGGCGGCCGCGCGCGCATCCTCCGCGCGCGCATGCGCGGCGCGAACCTCGGCGGCTTGGCCCGTCAGTCCGCCGAAGGCGTCGAGCAACGCGCGATGGGCGGCTGGGTCGATCAACGCGCGCTCCGCGTGCTGCCCGTGGATTTCGACGATCGCCGCGCCGATCGCGCGCAGGGTCTGTGCGCTCGTCGGCTGATCGTTCACGAAACCGCGCGTGCGGCCGTCCGCCATCTGCACGCGCCGCAGGATGAGGTCGCCCTCCACATCCAGCCCCGCCGCCTGCGCGAGCGCCCGCGCGGGATGGTCCGCCGCAAGGTCGAACGCGGCCGTCACCTGCCCCTGCTCGGCGCCCGCGCGCACCAGCGCGCCGTCGCCCCGCCCGCCGAGCGCCAGCGTGAATGCGTCCAGAAGGATGGATTTCCCGGCGCCGGTTTCGCCGGTCAGAATCGTCAGCCCCGCGCCGAAATCGAGCGCGAGACTGTCGATGAGAACAATGTCGCGAATTGCGAGCCGGGACAGCATCGCGCGACCCGCGGCTGAATCAACCCACGATTTTGCGGAACTGCTTGGAGATCCACGAGTCGCGATTCTCGTGCGGCTCCAGCCCGCCTTCGCGCAGGCGGCTGTAGGCGTCCTTGTACCAGGGCGAGTCCGGAAAGTTGTGGCCGAGAACGGCGGCGGCGGTCTGCGCTTCGTGCTGCACGCCCAGCCGCATATAGCCTTCCACCAGGCGATAGAGCGCCTCTTCGGTGTGGCGCGTGCTCTGATACTTGCCGAGCACCTCGCGGAACCGGTTGATGCCCGCCGTGTAATTGTTTTCGGCCAGATAATAGCGGCCGACCTTCATCTCGCGCGCGGCGAGCTGGTCCTTGGCGACCTGAATCTTGAATTTCGCGTCGGTGGAATATTCCGATTTGGGATATTTCTGCACGAGCGCCGCGAACACCGCGATGGCCTTCTCGGCCCGTTCCTGATCGCGGTCCGCGTCCGGGATCTGGTTGTAATAGGCCATGCCCGCCAGATAGTAGATATACGGCGTGTCGCCAGAGCTGGGATAGAGGCCGATGTAGCGGTTGGCGGAGCCGACGGCGTCGTCGTACTTGCCTTCGGTGTATTGCGTATAGGTCTGCATCAGCAGGCCTCTGCGCGCCCATTCGGATTTCGGGTGCTGTTTCTCGATCTCGCCGAACTTCTTCGTCGCGCCCTCGTAGTCCTTCTTCTGCAGGCGCGCCAGACCCTGGTCGTAGCTGGCGTCGGCCGGAATGTCCGGCAGGATCTTGGTCTCGTATTTCTCGCCGCCGCCGAACAGGTTCTTCAGCGGACCGGGCAGGTCGATCGCCTGCGCGGGCGCGGCGAGCATGAACGAAACAGACGTCGCCAGCGTCGCCGACGCCAGAAGGGCGCCGACACGGGCGAAGCGGAATTGGCCTTTGAAGCTCTGCATCGTCTGAACTCGCGATTCCCTGGATTTCTGGCGGACTGGGCCGGGCGATCCCGTGCGGGACGCATCATCGCCGCGTCTTCGGCGAAAGTGTGGAGGTCTCATATCTTAATTTCGCCGGTCGCGCCACCGGCCGCGTTCAGCTGCGGTCCGGCGCGAGCGCCGGCGCGCGCCGGTCGCCGAGCGCGGGCCGGATCGGGCCGCGGCGCAGAACGGAGGGTTCGTGCAGCCGGAAGGCGGAACGGTCGGCGAACAAGGCCCGCAGCGCCGCGTGGTTGAGCGCATGGCCGCCGCAGCGCGACCGGAAAAGCCCACGGATCGGCGCGCCGGCCAGCGCCAGATCGCCCACCGCGTCCAGCATCTTGTGGCGCACGCATTCGTCGGCAAAGCGCAGCCCCCCGGCGTTCAGAACGCCCTCGTCGGCGATCGCGACCGTGTTGTCGAGCGAAGCGCCGCGTGCAAACCCCGCCTGCCACAACCGCTCAACATCCTTGATGAAGCCGAAGGTGCGGGCGCGGGCGATCTCCCGGCGGAACGTGTCGGGATCGAGCGTGAGCGTGCGGCGCTGGCGCCCGATGGCGGCATGGTCGAACCGGATTTCGACATCGAGCGCGAAGCCGCCGGCGTGCGGCAGCAACTCGGCGAAGGCCGCGCCCCGCTGCACGCGCACGGGCTTGAGAACTTCCAGAACACGGCGCGGCGCCGAAACCGTCCGCAGCCCCGCCTCGTCGATCGCGGCGACATACTCGCAGGCCGACCCGTCGAGAATGGGCGCTTCCGGCCCGTCGATCTCGACCAGCGCATTGTCGACGCCCAGACCCGCGAGCGCGGCTGAAACGTGTTCGATGGTGGCGATGGAGCGCACGCCCATCCGCAACGCCGTGCACAATTCGCTCGCGCATACGTTGGACCACAGGGCCGGCGCGAAAGCCGCGGTCGGAAGATCGCTGCGATGGAAGACGATGCCGGAACCGGCCTCCGACGGGTGAATGGTCAGGCGGGCGGGCTTGCCGGAATGCACGCCGACGCCGTCGAAAACCAGCGTCTCGCGAACAGTCGTCTGGCCTTCGCGCATGCCGCCCCGTCTCTCCGTCCCGCCCCGGCGACGCGCGCTTTCGCGCGGTGATTCGCCCGTCTTGCGGCGGAAACTACGCGCGCGCGGGGCGTGGTCAAAATCACGATTGGTTACGAATTGTTACAGAGCAAAGTCGTTATAGGACAATGAGTTGAGAGCACCGGCGGGATGGCGCCCCGTTCTCGTGCAAACGCCCCGCCGAAGCGGGGCGTTGCGAAGGCGCGACGGATGCCGATGGCGTCGCGTCAGCTCGACTGACGGCGCAGGAACGCCGGAATTTCGAGCTGCTCCTCCTCGGCCGGCCGCGCCGGGCGGGGCGCGACGGAGGCGGCCGGGCGCGCCTGCGGCGCTGCGGGGCGCTTGGCGTATTCCGCATGGGCGGAGACCGGAGCCGGCTGCGGGGCGGGCTGGGCCGCATGGACCGGGCGCGGCTGCATCTGGGGCTGCATCTGCGGCTCGCGCTGGGGCGCGCGCACCTCCTCGCGGGCGCCGGCGAACGAGGCGAGCCGTTCCAGCAGCGTGCGGCGGCGGTTTTCGACGCCGGCCGCGCTGTCCTGTCCGGCGGCGCGGGCGCGGATCTGCTCCTGCACCGGCAGCGGCAGATCTTCCACCTGCGGCATCCGCTGTGCGCGCACCGGTTGTTCGGCCGGGGGCGGAACGTAGGCGGCCGGGCGCGGCGCGTGCTGCACGGGCGCCGGCTCGTAGTAGACCGGCTGCGGCGGCATTTCGGCGAACTGCACCGCTTCCGGCGCCGGCTGGGCGGCGACCGGCTCGGGGCGATAGAGGGCCTCGGGCGCGGGCTGCGGCGCGTAGACCGGCGCGGGCGGCTCGACCGCCATGGGAGCGGGCGGCGCCGGCGGGGCGACGGGCGCGAGCGTCTCGATCGGACGGGCGGCCACCTGCGCGCGCAGGCGCTGGGCGGCTTCGGCGATGCGCGCCTCGGCGGCCTCGTAGTCCTGCACGGGGACCGACGGCTTGTCGATTCCGGTGGCGACCACCGACACGCGGATGACGCCGTCGAGCGACTCGTCGAACGTGGCGCCGAGGATGATGTTGGCGTCCTCGTCCACTTCCTGACGGATGCGGCTGGCCGCCTCGTCCACTTCATACAGGGTCATGTCGGCGCCGCCGGTGATCGAGATCAGCAGCCCCTTGGCGCCCTTCATCGAAACTTCGTCGAGCAGCGGGTTGGCGATGGCGGCTTCGGCGGCGTGGATCGCGCGCTGGTCGCCGGACGCCTCGCCCGTGCCCATCATCGCCTTGCCCATTTCGCGCATGATCGAGCGCACGTCGGCGAAGTCGAGATTGACCAGCCCCTGCTTCACCATCAGGTCGGTGATGGAGGCGACGCCCGAATAGAGCACCTGGTCGGCCATGGCGAAGGCGTCGGCGAAGGTCGTGCGTTCCGTGGCGATGCGGAACAGGTTCTGGTTCGGAATGACGATCAGCGTGTCGACGCTCTTCATCAGCTCGGCGATGCCGGCTTCCGCCGTGCGCATGCGGCGCTGGCCTTCGAACTGGAACGGCTTGGTCACCACGCCGACGGTGAGAATGCCCAGGTCGCGCGCGGCCCGCGCGATGACGGGCGCGGCGCCGGTGCCCGTGCCGCCGCCCATGCCGGCGGTGACGAAGCACATATGCGCGCCGGTCAGGTGATCGCGGATTTCCTCGATCGCTTCTTCGGCGGCCGCGCGGCCCACTTCCGGCTGCGCTCCGGCGCCGAGCCCTTCGGTCACCTGCAGGCCCATCTGGATGATGCGTTCGGCGCGCGATGCGGTGAGCGCCTGCGCGTCGGTGTTGGCGACGATGAAGTCGACCCCGCTCAAACCAGACGTGATCATGTTGTTGACCGCGTTGCAGCCGCCGCCGCCGACGCCGCACACCATGATGCGGGGTTTCAGTTCCCGCAGTTCCGGGCTCTTGAGTTGGATAGTCATCGCCTGAGACCTTTCGCCATCCGACCGGTTGATGTCATCGCCCGGTTCCGTTCCACCGTTGCAAATTCGCCCGGCCAACGCCGGGCGCGCGTTCAGAAACTGTCCTTCAGCCACCGGCCGACGCGCGCGAAATAGCCGTCGCCGTTGGCGGCCGCCTGGAGCCGCGCGCGACTCGGTTCGAAATGTTCGCGGATCGCCACCTGCGGATAGACCAGCAATCCGACCGGCGCGGCGAAGGCGGGCGTTCTGGCCGATTCCGGCAAGCCCTGAACGCCGGCCGGACGACCCATGCGCGTCTGTCCGCCGAAAATGCGGCGGGCGGTTTCCGCAAGCCCCGTCAGCTGGCTCGCTCCGCCCGTGACGACGATGCGCGATCCCGCGTGCGTCGGATGGCCGGCGTTGCGCAGCCGGTCGCGCGCAAGCTCCACGATCTCTTCCACGCGCGGGCGGATGATGCGCACCAGATGCGAGCGCGGCACGTGACTGGCGCGCCCGGTCTCCTCACCCACCTGTTCGATGGCGAACGTCTCGCGATCGTCGGCCGACGAGGGCAATGCGCTGCCATAGAGCGTCTTGAGCCGTTCGGCCGCCGACAGGCGGATGTTCAGCCCGCGCGCCACATCGAGCGTCACGTGCTGGCCGCCGACCGCGACTGCGTCCATGTGGATGAGCGCGCCGTTGGCGAACACCGCGACCGAGGTCGTGCCGCCGCCGAAATCGACGACGGTCGCGCCGATCTCCATCTCGTCCGCCGTCAGCGCGGCGAGCGCGGAAGCGTAAGGCGCGGCGACGAACGCCTCGACCCCGAGATGGCACCGCTCGACCGCCAGTCCCAGATTGCGGATGGCCGCGAAATCGCAGCTGGCGACATGCAGGTGCACGCCGAGTTCCGCGCCAATCATGCCCCTGGGGTCGCGCACGCCGTCGGCGTCGTCCACCGAGAAGCGCGTCGGCAGCGAATGCAGCGCCGCGCGTCCTTCCGCGCCCGTGCGCGCGCAGGACGCTTCCAGTACGCGATGAATGTCGTTCTCGCTCACCGAACGGTCGCCGACCGCGATCCGCGCCGCGAACTGCTGCGATCCGATCCGCCCGCCGGAGGCGCACACGATGCTGGCCTCGACCTGCACGCCGGCCATCCGCTCGGCCGCGTCGACCGCCAGCCGGATCGCCGTTTCGGCCTGCTCCATGTCGACGACCTGCCCGCCCTTCATGCCGCGCGAGCGCTGGTGGCCGATGCCGAGAATGCGCGCCTCGTGCGTGCGCGCGCGCTGCGCCGACGGCTCGAGCGGATCGAGCCGGGCGATGAGGCACACGACCTTCGACGTGCCGACGTCCAGCACCGATACGATCGCGCTCTTGCGCGGCGACAACGGCCGCATGCGCGGGAGCTGATGCTGAACGCCCATCACACTTTCCCCTTGGCCGAACGCGGCAGGGATTCCAGCCGCCGTCCGGCCGCTTCCTCGCTCAGTCGCACGGTCACGCGGCCCGGCGCGCGCAGGTCGACCGCCACGATGTCTTTTTCCATCAACCGATGATCGCGCTGCATCTGGGCGAGCGCGGCGACGGCGGCCGCCGGATCGCCCTCCGGCAGGCGGATCTCGATTCCGTCGTGCGTGTGCAGCGTCCATCGCCGCTGCGAGACCAGCGCGCCGGCCTTGATGCGCGGCGCAAGATCGCCGGCGGCGGCGACGATTTTCATGAACTCGCCGATGCGCCCGTTGGCGCCCGCGCCCACGACGAGCGGCAGCCGCGCGAAACGGTCGTCGCGCATTTCGTCGATCGGCATGCCGTCGGCGGAAATGATTTCGATCCTGCCGTCGTGCTGCCACAGCGCATGGGGCTGGCGCTCCACGATCGCAATCGCCAGGCGGTTGGGATAGAGCTTGCGGACCTCGGCGTCCTTGATCAACGGAATCGACCGCAGTTGCGCGCGCATCGCCGTGGCGTCGAGATAGGGCAGCGAGTTGCGCGCCTTCACGCCCGCATAGGCGAGAACTTCGCTCTCTTTCAGTTCGCTGATGCCGGAAATCGTCACTTGCTCGATGCCCAGCCCCACCGCCCGCGCCATGAGATCGCCCGGCGTGCCGACCTCCTGAATGAATTGCTGATAGGCGCCCGAGCGCACGGCCGCATCGGCGAACACGCCGCCCAGCAGGCCGAAAACGAAAACGCTGGTGACGAGCGGATGGGCGAAGAACCGAGCGAGGCGGGCGGAAAGGCCGGTGCGGGGGCGCCTGCGCCGGGAACGGGCGGGCGCGGGGGCGAAAGCATAGGCGCGCGCGTAAGCAAAGGCGTTCGGGGACAGAATCCCCGTCAGCGATTGCAGGACGCGTCTTGCACCATCCATCGTACCAGCTCACCGAACGTAAGGCCTGCGTGGGCCGCCAGCTCCGGCACAAGGGATGTTTCGGTCATGCCCGGCTGGGTGTTGACCTCCAGCACGACGAGCTCGCCCGTACCTCCGGGGCGGTCGTCGTACCGAAAGTCCGCCCGGGTCACCCCGCGGCAGCCCAGCGCCCTGTGCGCCAGCACCGCCAAATGTTGAATCTGATGGTAAATATTTCCTTTAATTTTTGCCGGCAGGACGTGAATTGATCCGCCTTTCGCATACTTTGCGTCGAATCCGTAGAATGCTTCCGATACCGGCTGGATTTCCGTCACATCCAGCGCCCGGTCGCCCATGACCGCGCAGGTCAGTTCCCGCCCGTCGACGAATTTCTCCGCCAGCATCCACTCGCCATAGGTCCAGTCGGCGGCAAGCAGCTCCTGCGGCGGATGCGAACGCCCGTCCTTGACGATGAAAACGCCGAACGAGGAGCCTTCCGCCACGGGCTTCAGCACGTAGGGCGTCGGCAGCGCGTGCGTCCTGCCCGCCTCGAACCGGCTGACCAGCCTGCCCTCGGGCACGGGCACGCCGGCCGCCGCCATGATGGTCTTGGCCTTGTCCTTCTGCATGGCGAGCGCGGAGGCGAGCACGCCGGAATGCGTGTAGGGAATGCGCAGGATTTCCAGCACGCCCTGGATCGTGCCGTCCTCGCCGGCCGGGCCATGCAGGGCGTTGAAGGCCACATCCGGCTTGAGCTTCGCCAGCACGTCGGCGATGTCGCGGCCGACATCGATCCTGGTGACGCGATAGCCCTCGCCCTCGAGCGCGCGCGCGCAGGCCTCGCCCGAGCGCAGCGAGACCGGCCGCTCCGAAGACCAGCCGCCCATCAGAACAGCGACGTGTTGCGTCATCGAATCATTCCTCTCGTTTCGCGCGCGTCCAGATCTCGACCGCGCCCGCCTGTCCGCGACGCTCGTAGTCGCCGAACAGGCTTCCAAATTCCGGCTGACGCGCCGCCCATGCGCGCAATGCGGCTGATTCGACAAGCAGGATGTCGGGCCGGCCGGCCGCAAGATCGGCGACGAAATCGGCGCGTTCGCGCGCGGCATAGGCGTCGAGCCGCGCCCGCCGCTCGGGCGAAACGGATTGCGTGGCGAGTATCTGCGCCACGCAATTGGCGATCCAAAGCGCGTTCTGCCGCCCGACCCACACGCCGTCCAGGCGCCGCGTGAGCGGATGGGCGACATCGAGCTGCGCCGCGAGCGCGGCGATTTTCGGCCGTGCGGGCGCCAGCCGGCGCACCTGCGCCGTCAGTCCCGGATATTCCTCCGCGCCCGGCGCATTCATCCACGCGGCCGCGAAAAACGGCGCGCAGACGAAGGCCGGGATGAGGCAGGCCCGCGCAAACAGCGCGGCCGACGCCTGCGCGCCGCGCCGCAGGGCGAGCCATGACGCAAGCGCGGCCAACAGCGCGAGCGCGATGCCCGGATAGGCGTGGTTGAACCAGCCCTTGGCCTGCCACACAAAGGTCGCCAGAAACCCTGCGGAGGCCGCCAGCGCCACAAGCGTGCGCGCATCCGCGCCGGACCGCGCGGCGACGAACGCGACGGCGACGAGGAGCGCGGCGTTGAACAGAAACGGCGCCGAACCGACGATGCTGGCGAGCGATCCGCGCGCGGGCGCATAGACATCGAGCGCGGCCGGCAACGCGTGCGTGAAATATTCGGGAAAGAACCGCGCGACGAAGGCGACATACATGCACGCCGTCGCCAGCGCCGCGACATTCTCGATGGCCGCCAGCGGCGCGAGCGTGCGCCGGCGCGCGACAACCACCAGCGCGGCCGCCGACAGTCCTGCGGCGTAATATGGTTTGAAGCACAGCGTCAACCCACCGCAGACGCCTGCAACGAGCGCGAGGCCGGATGCGGGCGCGCGCCCTTGCGCCCGCGCGACATACGCCGCGAGCATGGGCAGGACCAACAGCAGCGCGAAATGTTCGCGCTCCGCAAAGCCGAACGCCGGCGCGACAAGCGCGATCCACAGCGCCGCGTTGCGCCACAGGCCCTCTTCGGCGCGGTCGAGCACTTCCGCGCCGCGCAGGATGGCGGCGCTGGCGGCGAGCGCGAACCATGCGATGAGCAAAACCTCGACGACGACCATCGCCTCGCTGGCGACCCCGAGCGCGCGCGCGGCCGCGATCGCCGGCGCGTAGACGAGAAACGCCGCCGGCGGATTTGGATCGCCGATCTCCACATAGGCGCGCGCGCCGTCGATCACGCGCTCGGCGAACAGGATGAACCAGGAATTGTCGCCGTTGAGATGACCGATCGCCTGTTGCGCGACGCCCAGCGCCACGAGCGCGAAGGAGAGCGGCCAGCCGCCGATCATGCGCCACGCCGCGACGGCGCCTTCCTCCGCCTGCGTTCGGTTCTGCGTGGCCACGGCGCTCACGATGTCAGTCCGCAACGCCGATGCGTTTGATTTCCCATTGCAGGTCCACGCCGCAGGTTTCGCGTACGCGCCGGCGCACCTCCTCGCCCAGGCCTTCGATGTCGGAGGCGCGGGCCTGCCCGCGATTGATGAGAAAGTTGCAGTGCATCTCGCTCACCTGAGCATCGCCCATCGCAAGCCCGCGACAGCCCGCTCGGTCGATCAACCGCCAGGCCTTCTCGCCCGGCGGATTCTTGAATGTCGAGCCGCCGGTCTTTTCCCGGATCGGCTGCGAGGCCTCGCGCGCTGCGGTGATACGCTCCATTTCCGCGAGGATCGCATTCCTGTCGCCGGGCCTGGTTTGAAACACGGCCCGCGTGAAAACCACGTCGGGCGGCGCCTGGGAGTGGCGATAGGAGAACCCCATGTCCGCGTTGGACAGAACGATGCGCGCGCCTGCGCGAGTCACGCCGTGCGCCGCGATCAGAACATCCTTGATTTCGCCGCCATGCGCGCCCGCGTTCATACGCAGCGCGCCGCCGATGGCGCCGGGAATGCCGCGCAGGAACGCAAGGCCATCCAGCCCCATTTCCGCCGCGCGCCGCGCGACGAACATATCGGGCGCCGCCGCGCCCACGCGCAGCCGGCCGCCCTCGTCCACCTCGATATCTGCGAACGCCTTGCCGCCGAGCCGGATGACGACGCCTCGCACGCCGCCGTCACGCACGATGAGATTGGAGCCGAGGCCGATGACCGTGATGTCCATGTCGCGCGGCGCGGCCGCGAGGAAACAGGCCAGGTCGTCTTCGTCGGCCGGCTGGAAAAACGCCTGCGCCGGCCCGCCGACGCGAAACCACGTGAGCGGCGCGAGCGGCTCGTTCGCCGAAAGTCGCCCGCGCAAACCCGGCATGCGCGCGCGCAGATCCGCGACGATGTCGGGAAACCCCACGGGCTTCACGCGCCCACGCCGCCGGCCAGTTGCGCCGGCAGCGCATAGGCCCACTGCGTGATGTTGCCCGCCCCCAGACACACGACATAATCGCCGGGCTTGGCCGCCTCGCGCACCATGCGCGGCAGGTCCTCCGGCTTCGGCAGCGCGACCGCCAGCCGATGCCCGTGCGCGCGGATCGCCGCGACGAGACTGTCGCGATCGGCGCCCTCGATCGGCTGCTCGCCGGCCGCATATACATCCGCCACCATCACGACATCGGCGTCGTTGAAACAGGTGGCGAATTGCTCGAACAACGCCTGCAGGCGCGAATAGCGATGCGGCTGGACGATGGCGATCACACGCCCCCTGGTGGACGCGCGCGCGGCCCGCAGCACCGCGGAAATCTCGACCGGGTGATGGCCGTAGTCGTCGAAGATCATCACGCCATTCCAGTCGCCGGTGCGCGTGAAGCGGCGCTTGACGCCGCCGAACGAGGCGAGCGCCGAACGTATCTGCTCGCCCGTCAGCCCAAGCTGCATCGCCACCGCGATCGCAGCCGTCGCGTTGAGCGCATTGTGGTGGCCAGGCATCGGCAGCGTGAGATTTTCGAGGTAGTGCGTCGCGCCCGTCTTGCGGTCGCGCGCGAGCACGTTGAACTTGCACACGCCGCCCTCGAGATCGACGTCAAGCAGCCGCACGTCGGCCTGCGGGTTTTCGCCATAGGTGACGACGCGCCGGTCCTCGATCCGCCCGACGAGCTCCTGCACCGTCGGATGATCGAGACACATGACCGCGAAACCATAGAACGGCAGATTCTCGACAAAGGTGCGGAACGCTTCCTTGATCGCGTCGAACGTCTTGAAATGATCGAGATGTTCGGGATCGATATTGGTGACGATGGCGACGTCGGCTGGCAGTTTGAGGAACGTGCCGTCGCTCTCGTCCGCCTCCACCACCATCCATTCGCCGGCGCCGAGCCGCGCGTTGGTGCCGTAGGCGTTGATGATGCCGCCGTTGATCACGGTCGGATCGAGACCGCCGGCGTCGAGCAGCGTGGCGACGAGCGATGTGGTCGTCGTCTTGCCGTGCGTGCCGGCGATGGCGACACATTGCTTCAGGCGCATGAGTTCGGCGAGCATTTCCGCGCGTCGCACGACCGGCAGGCGCTTCTCGCGCGCGGCGATCAGTTCCGGATTGTCGCGCTTGATCGCGGTCGAGACGACCACCACAGCCGCCTCACCGATATTCTCCGCACGATGGCCGACATAGATCTGCGCGCCTTTTTCGGCCAGACGCTTGACGTTGGCGTTCTCTGTCGCGTCCGACCCCTGCACCCGGTAGCCGAGATTGATCAGCACTTCGGCGATGCCCGACATGCCGATGCCGCCGATGCCGACGAAATGAATGGGGCCGAGTTCGCGCGGCAGTTTCATCGAAACCTATCCTCCTGCTTTCGCGGCCAGCCGCACGACTTCATCGGCAAGCCGCTCCGCGGCGTCCGGAACGCCGGCGCTCTTGGCCGCTTGCGCCCGCTTCGTCAAGTCTTCAGGGCTCGCGAGCGCCTCGCGCAGCAGGCTCGTCAGCCGTCCGGCTGTGAAATCCTTTTGCTCCACCACCACGACCGCGCCCGTGCGGGCGAGTTCGGCGGCGTTGGCCGCCTGGTCCGCGTCGAGCGCAAAGGGAAACGGCACCAGGATCGCAGGGCGGCCGATGGCGGCGATCTCCGACACGGTCGAGGCGCCGGAACGCGCGACGACAAGATGCGCATCCGCGATGCGACGCGGCAGATCCTTGAAGAACGGCGCCACCTCCGCCGAAAAGCCGATGCGCGCGAACACATCCTTCACGCGCGCCTCGTCCTCGCCGCGCGCCTGTTGCACCAGCGCGATGCGCGCGCGCTCCTGCGGATCGAGCGCCGCTATCGCCGCCGGCACAACGTCCGACATCACGCGCGCGCCCTGCGATCCGCCGGTGACGAGCACATGCAGCCGCCCGTCCTCGAACCCCGGATAGGGCCATGCTGCGGCCTTCAGCACCGCCGGCCGCAACGGATTGCCGGTGACGACCGATTTGTCCAGCGCCGCGCGCGCGGCGCCGGCCAGCGGAAAGCCGGTGGCGATGCGCGTCACGCGCCCGGCGAGAAACCGGTTCGCCTTGCCCATCACCGCATTCTGTTCGTGCAGCAGCGTCGGTATGCGGAGGAGGCTTGCTGCGAACAGCGGCGGCACGGTCGGGTAACCGCCGAAGCCGACGACGACATCGGGCTTCACACGGCGCAGCAACGCCAGCGAGGCGAGAACGCCGCGCCCCAACGTGGCGAGCGCGCCGGCGCGCGCGACGAAGCCGCCGCCGCGCGGCGTGGCCGAGGGGATGGCGTGCATGGCGCCTGCGGGAAACTCCGCGCCATATTTGCTCGCGCGACTGTCGGTCGCAAGCTCCACGCGCGCCCCGCGCGCAACGAGCGCGTGCGCCAACGCTTCCGCCGGAAACAGATGACCGCCGGTGCCGCCGGCCGCCAGAAGAACACGCATGTCTTTCATGGGCGCGCCGCGCCCGGCACGGCCGCATCGTGCAGCACTTCTGTCCGCGGTCGCTTGCGCGTGACCGCCAGCAGGAAGCCCATGCCGAGCGCGAGCGATATGAGCGAAGAGCCGCCGTACGAAATGAACGGCAGCGTCATGCCCTTGGCCGGCATGAGATGCAGATTGACCGCAAGATTGATGCAGCTCTGAACGCCGAACAGCATGGCGAGGCCCGCCGCCGCAAAGCGGCAGAACGGATCTTCGCTTTTCTGCGCGTCGCGCAGCGCGCGCAGCACGATGAAGGCGAAAAGCGCCGCCAGCAGAATACAGACGATGACGCCGAATTCCTCTCCGATCACCGCGAACGAAAAATCGGTATGGCTGTCGGGCAGAATGCGCTTGAGCGTGCCTTCGCCTGGCCCCTTGCCCAGCCATCCGCCGGCGATGAAGGAATCGCGCGCGGTGTCCACCTGGAACGTGTCGGTCACGCCGGCGCTCGCTTGCGGTTCAAGAAAGCGCAGGATGCGGCCGCGCACGTGCGGCACGAATTTGTAGGCGAGGCCAACGCCCGCCACGCCCAGGCCGCCGATGCCCGCAACCCAGAACCAGTGCAGCCCGGCCATGAAGAACAGCGCCGCCCACACGAGCGAGATCAGCATCGTCTGACCAAAATCCGGTTGCAGCACGAGCGGCGTGATCGTCGCCGGCAGAATGAGAATGGCGATGAGATTGGCCGGCGTGTCGCGCCGGCGCGCGCCCTCCGCGAACGCCCACGCCGCCAGCACCACGAACGCCGGCTTGACGAACTCTGACGGCTGCACGCCGAAAATCCAGCGCCGCGCGCCTTTCACTTCCTGCCCGAACAGAAGCGAAGCGAACACCAGCGCCATCGCGGCTACGAATACGATGAGCGCCACACGCCTCGTCTGGCGCGGCGTCATCAGCGATGCGCCGAACAGGACGAGGATGGCGGGCGCGAGGAACATCGCCTGGCGGTTGACGAAATGAAACGTCGACAGATGGAGCCGCTCGGCGACCGGCGGCGAACCCGCCATGCCGAAGACGAGGCCGAGCACCATGAGCGTGGCGAGCGCGCCAAGCAACCAGCGGTCGATCGTCCACAACCAGTCAGTGAGAAAGGAACGATCGGCGCGAGAGATCATGTCCGGTCTCCGGGAGCGTGAGCTGCGATGAATTGTGCCACGAGCGCGCGGAACGCGTCGCCGCGCATCTCGAAATTGGCGAACTGGTCGTAAGAGGCGCAAGCCGGCGACAAGAGAACGACGGGCGCCGGCGCCTGCGAACGCAATGCCTCGGCGCCCGCATGCGCCAGCGCGGTCTGCAAATCTCCGCACATCTCGTATGCGACCGCGCCTTGCAGCGTTTGCGCGAAAGCCGGCGCCGCCTCGCCAATCAGATAGGCTTTCGCGATGCGCCCGAACAACGGCGCGAGCGGCGCGATGCCGCCCTCCTTCGAAAGCCCGCCCGCGATCCAGTGGATGTCGCGGAACGATAGAAGCGCCTTCTCCGCGGCGTCCGCGTTCGTCGCCTTTGAATCGTTGATGAACAGCACGCGACCCAGCCGGCCGACCTCCTCCATGCGATGCGCGAGGCCCGGAAACGTATGCAATCCTTCGACCGCGCGCGCGACATCTTCCGACTGCGCAAGCGTCGCGAGCGCGACGGCCGCGTTCTGCGCATTGTGCGCGCCGCGCAGCGAGCCGATGCCGGAAAGATCGGCCAGCGGATGCGAGCGCCCGTCCGTGCGCTGTGCGAGGCCGCGCCCTTCCAGAACATAGCCGTCGCTCAAGCCGGGCGAGGCGGTCGACGCCAGCGTCGTCGGTTTTGCGGCGCTCAGGCGTCGCTCGGCGATTTCGCGCGTGTAATGATCGTCGACCGCAATCACCGCATGATCGGACGCCGCGATCAACCGTTCCTTGATGCCCGCGTAATGCTCCATCGTTCCGTGACGATCGAGATGGTCGGGCGTGAGATTGAGCAACACGCCGACCGTCGGCGCCAGCGAGGGCGTGAGATCGATCTGGAATGTCGACAGTTCGATCACGTAGACGCGCGCGGCGTCGAGCGGCGCGAGCGAAAGGATGGGCGTGCCGATATTACCGCCCATCTGCACATCGCGCCCGAGCGTGCGATAGAGATGCGCGATCAACGCCGTCGTCGTCGATTTTCCATTGGTGCCGGTGATGGCGATGAATGGCGCGTTCGGCGCGTGCGCGGCCCGTTCGCGACAGAAGATCTCGATATCGCCGATAATCTCGACACCGGCCGCCCGCGCGCGCTCGACCGTCCAGTGCGGCGCCGGATGGGTGAGCGGCACTCCCGGCGACAGCACGAACGATGAAAAGCCACGCCACTCGGCCGTCGCCAGGTCGACCAGCGGCGCGCCCTCCGCACGCGCTTTCTCGCGCGTGGCCGCGTTATCGTCCCAGGCTGCGACATCCGCGCCGCCGGCGACGAGCGCCCGCACGGTCGCCAGCCCCGAGCCGCCAAGACCGAACAGCGCGACCCGCTTGCCCGCGAACGTCGTGGCCGCGATCATCAGCGCACCTTCAGCGTCGACAGGCCGACGATCGCCAGAACGAAGGCGATGATCCAGAAGCGCACGACGATCTGCGATTCCGTCCAGCCGAGTTGCTCGAAATGGTGATGAATGGGCGCCATGCGAAACACGCGCTTGCCAGTGAGCTTGAACGACACCACCTGCACGATGACCGACAGCGCCTCCACCACGAACAACCCGCCGATGATGAGCAGCACCACCTCGTGTTTGACGGCGACGGCGACCGTGCCGATGAGGCCGCCGAGCGCGAGCGACCCCGTGTCGCCCATGAAGATTTGCGCCGGCGGCGCGTTGAACCAGAGGAAGCCGAGCCCCGCGCCGATCAGCGCCGCGCACACGACAGTGAGTTCGCCCGCGCCCGGCACGAAATTTATGCCGAGATAGTTCGAGAAGATGGCGTTGCCGGCCAGATACGCGATGAGCGCGAAGGCGCCGCCGGCGATCATAACCGGCACGATCGCAAGCCCGTCGAGACCATCCGTCAGATTGACCGAATTGCCGGCCGCCACGATGACGAATGGCCCGAAGATGAAGAAGATCCAGCCGAGATCGGCGGCGAACCCCTTGCCGAACGGAATGGCGAGTTCGGTCGCATGCGCGCTGCCCGTACGCACGATGGCCACGCACGCAATGAGCGCGATGCCCGCCTCGAACGCCAGGCGCGCGCGGCCGGAGAACCCCTTGTGCGATTGTTTCGTGACCTTGAGATAATCGTCGTAGAAACCGATCAGACCGAAGCCGGTCATCACCAGCAGCACCACCCACACGTAGGGATTGCGCAAGTTCGCCCACAGGAGCGTGGCGACGATCAGACCGGAGAGGATCATCAACCCGCCCATCGTCGGCGTGCCCTTCTTCGTCAGAAGGTGCGACTGCGGACCGTCTTCGCGGATCGGCTGGCCCTTGCCCTGCTTGATGCGCAGCGCGGCGATGATCCGCGGTCCGAAGAAGAACACGAAGAACAGCGCCGTCGCCGCGCCGCCCGCCGCACGGAATGTGATGTAGCGGAACAGATTGAGCGGGCTGAAGAGATGCGAGAAATCCGCAAGCAGCGTGAGCATTTTTAAATTCCTCAGGCGGGCGCGCGCGTGCGCGCCGCGCTCTGTTCGCGCAAGGCGGCGACGATGCGCCCCATGCGGCTTCCGTTGGAGCCCTTGATCATGACGACATCCCCAGGCTGCAGCACGGCGACGACGCTTGCTTCGATATCCGCGGAAGTCGCGCCATGCCCGCCCCGCGCGCGTTCCGGCAGCGCGGCGTAGAGCTCGCCCATCAGCGGCCCGGCGGTGAAAACGAGATCGACGGCGTTGCGCTCCACATCCTCGGCGAGCGCGGCGTGCATCTCGCGCGCCTTCGGGCCAAGCTCCAGCATGTCGCCAAGCACCGCGATCCGTCGGCCGCCCTGCGCGGCGCCCAGGAGATCGAGCGCGGCGCGCATAGAAACCGGGTTGGCGTTGTAGCTTTCGTCGATCAGCACGCATGGCCCGTCGGCGAGCGCGAGCGTTTCGCGTCTGCCCCGCCCGACCGGCGCGGCGTATTCGGCGAGCGCGGCCGCCGCGATTTCGAGATCTGCGCCCAGCGCGCGGGCGGCCAGCAACAGCGCGAGCGAATTCATCGCGTGATGCGCACCCGGCGCGCCGATCCGGTAGTCGAGTTTGCGGCCGAGCACTTCGGCCTCGACGCGCATGCCCTCGCCGTCGGGCGTGCTCGAAAGAAGCCGCGCATCCGCGCCTTCGTGCGCGCCGAACGACAGGACAAAACCGGCTGGCGATGCGGCCGCGCGTTTGGCCAGAAGCTCGAACTGCGCGTCGTCGCGCGGCAGGATCGCCGCGCCGCCTTTCACGATGCCCGAGAAGATTTCGGCCTTGGCTTCCGCAATCGCGTCCACCGAGGCGAAGTGCTCCAGATGGACCGGCGCGATGCGCGTGATGAGCGCCACGTGCGGCCGCACCATGCCGACCAGCGGCGTGATTTCGCCCGCATGGTTCATGCCGATCTCGAACACGCCGAACCGCGTGTCTGCGTGCATGCGCGCAAGCGTGAGCGGCACGCCCCAGTGGTTGTTGTACGAAGCGGCCGAGGCATGCGTCGCGCCGATCTTCGACAGCACGAGGCGCAGCGCCTCTTTCGTCGATGTCTTGCCGACCGACCCCGTGATGGCGGCGATGCGCGCCTTCGATCGCGCCCGCGCCGCGCGCCCCAGCCCTTCCAGCGCAGCGAGCGTGTTTTTCACCACATAGAGCGCGCCGGCGCCCAAGAGCGCGCGCGCATGCGCCTCGTCGATCACCGCCGCCGCCGCGCCCTTCTCGAAGGCCGCGCGCACGTAGTCGTGCCCGTCGCTGGTGTCGCCTTTGATGGCGACGAACAGATCGCCGACGGCGAGCGTACGCGTGTCGATCGAGACGCCGTCGACGCGGTCCGGCGGACGGCCGGATACGCGCGCGCCGAGCGGAGCGACGAGCCCGAGACCAGTCCAAAGCGGCGCGGCGTTCATGATGCGTGTTCTCGTAGCGCGGCCGCGAGCGCGTCGCGGTCGGAAAATGGAAAGGTCGTTTCGCCGACGATCTGGCCCGTTTCATGGCCCTTGCCGGCGACGAGAAGAATGTCGCCCTCGCCCATCAGCGCGACGCCCGCGCCGATCGCCGCCGCCCGGTCGCCGATTTCGCGCACGTCCGCGCCGGCGACCGCGCGCGCGCCGGCGAGAACCTCGGCGCGGATCGCCGCCGGCGCCTCGCTGCGCGGATTGTCGTCGGTGACGATGGCGATGTCGGCGCGCCGCGCGGCGATCTCGCCCATCAGCGGCCGCTTGCCGCGATCGCGATCGCCGCCGCAGCCGAACACGAGGATCAGTTTGCCGCGCGCGAACGGGCGCAGCGCGTCGAGCGCATTTTCCAGCGCCGCCGGCTTGTGCGCGTAATCGACAAATGCGCCGCCGCCGGCGCGCGCGCCGACGAATTCGAGCCGCCCCGGCGCGCCTTCGAGTTTTTCCAGCGCGGCGAAAACGTTCTGCGCCTGTTCGCCCGTGGCGATGGCGAGGCCGGCGGCCACCAGCGCGTTCGACGTCTGGAATTCGCCCGCCAGCGGCAGCAGGACTTCGAACGTGCGCCCCGCGTGCGCAAGCGTCAACCGCGTCGCCAGCCCTTGCGTCGAACGCGCGACGAGCTGGATCGCCTCGCCCGCGCGCCCCACCGTCATCAGGTTCAGTCCGCGCGCGCGCGCAGCCGCGGTCACGCGCGGCGCGGCCTCTGCGTCGGCGTCGATCACCGCCGTCTGGCCGGGCGCGAGCAGCGTGTCGAACAAGCGCAGCTTGGCGGCCAGATAGTCGTCGAGATCGGCGTGGTAATCGAGATGATCGCGCGACAGGTTGGTGAACGCGGCCGCGCTAAGCCGCACGCCGTCGAGCCGTCGCTGATCCAGCCCGTGCGAGGACGCCTCCATCGCCAGATGCGTGACGCCGTCGGCAGCGATTCTGTCGAGCGTTTCGTGCAGCGTGATCGGATCGGGCGTCGTCAGCGAGCCGTAGACGGCGCCGGACGGAGCCACGAGGCCGATGGTGCCGAGCGAGGCCGCACTGCGCCCGCAGGCGAGCCAGATCTGCCGCAGAAACGCGGCCACCGACGTCTTGCCGCTGGTGCCGGTGACGGCGGCGACGGTCTGCGGCTGGCGCGGCGCCATGCGCGCGGCCGCGCGCGACAACGCAGCGCGCGCATCGTCCACGACGATCACCGGCACGCCGACATCCTGCGCTGGCGCCCGTTCGGCGACCACCGCCGCCGCGCCTCGCTTCACGGCGTCGGCGACGAAGGTCGCGCCGTCGGCCTTCGCGCCCGCGATGGCGAAGAACAATGCGCCCGGCGCCGCCCTGCGGCTGTCGGAAACGATGCGCGAAATTTCGAGCCCCCGCGCGGCGGCGGGCGCCTCGTGCGGCTGGAGGAGCGCGGCGAGCTGCATCATCGCCCGCCCGTCTTGGGTTGCGTGACGCCGATGCCGAGCCGCGCCAGTAGCGGGAACGGCTTGTCGAGCGGCTCGAACCGCGGCGGCAGATTGAGCAGCGGACCCGTGCGCTCCACGATCTTGCCCGTCACCTGGCCCGCGTTCCACGCAGCCGTCGCATAGCCGTGCGTTTCCGGCAGGCCTTTGGGTTCGTCCATCAACGTCACGAAAAGGTAGCGCGGCTTGTGTGAGGGCGCGACCGCCATGAAGGTCGTGAACAGGCGATCCTTTGCGTAGCGCCCGCCGATCACCTTTTCGGCGGTGCCGGTCTTGCCGCCCACGAAATAGCCCTTCACATCGGCGAATTTCGCGCTGCCGACTTCCGCGTTCAGGCGCATCAGATAGCGCATCGCCTCGCTCGTGTCGGCTTTCACCACGCGCACCGCATCCTTCCTGGCTTCCTCCTCGGAGCGTTTGAGGAACGTCGGCCGTATGAGATAGCCACCGTTCATCAAAGCGCTGACGGCCATCATCGATTGCAGCGGCGCGACCGCCAGGCCGTGGCCGAAGGCGATGGTCATCGTGTTCAGCTCGCCCCAGTTCTTGGGCACGATCGGTTCGGCGCTCTCGGGGAGTTCGGTCTTCATGCGGTCGAGCTGGCCGACCTTGCGCAGGAACGCCTTGTGGCCTTCCACGCCCACCATCAGCGCCATGCGCGCCGTGCCGATGTTGGAGGAATAGGTAAACACTTCCGGCACGCTCAGCACGCGGTTCTGCGCGTGATAGTCGCCGATCTTGAACCGGCCGTAGCGAAGCGCCCCGCGCGCGTCGATCCGCGAATTGAGATTGACCTTGCCCGCGTCCAGCGCCATCGCGATCGACAGCGCCTTGAACGTGGACCCCATCTCGTACACGCCCACGCTCATGCGGTTGATGCGCATGGGGTCGAGCGCGTCGACCGGATTGTTGGGGTCGTAGTCGGGCAGCGAGGCGAGCGCGATCACTTCGCCGGTATTCACGTCCATGATTGCGGAGGCGCCGGCTTTCGCCTTGTATTTCTCGATTCCCTTCTGCAATTCGTCGCGCAGCGCATGCGTCGCCTTTGCGTCGATCGACAGCGCGATCGGCTTCAGGCTTTCGGGCGTGAGGTTGAAGCCCGCGCCATGCAGATCGGCGAGCCCCTGCCCGTCGACGTATTTCTCGATTCCCGCGATGCCGATGTTGTCAACATTGGTGTAGCCCAGAATATGCGCGCCGATCGGCCCGTTGGGATAAACGCGCTTGTTTTCCGGCCAGAAGCCGACGCCCGGCAGGCCGAGACGATACACCTCCTGCTGCTGTTTGGGCGTGATCTCGCGCTTGACCCAGACGAAACCCTTGCGCGAGCCCAGCCGCTCGCGCAGTTCGCGCGCATCGACGTCCGGCAGCGCGGCGGTGATGAGTTCGGTCGCCTCGTCCTTGTCGATGATGCGCCGCGGCTCCGCGAAGATCGACATGGTCTTCACGTCCGTCGCCATCACCTCGCCGTTGCGGTCCACGAGGTCGGGCCGCGCGGCCGCGCTCGCTTCGGCCGCCGCGCTGCGCATGGACGGCGCGTTGGGCTTGAAACCGAGCCAGATCAGCTTGCCGCCGATCACGCTGTAGACGGCCATGAAACCTATCGCGACGATCGCGATGCGCCGATTGCTCTTGGCCAGATGCGTCGAGAACAGGCCCTTTAGCCAGGCGCGCGACGGCGGGGCGGCCGCAATCGGCTCGGGCGTGTGTTCCGCGGGGGTGCGCTCCATATCGCCGCTCATCTCAACGCGCTCCGCTCGACGGCGTGGAAGATGTCGTGTCTCGCCTGATGGCGGGCGTGCTCGTGGGTTCGTCGAGCCCGAGCGCCTCCAGCTTGCGGCCAATGGAGTCTACCTTCTGCGGTCTGTCGGGCAGCGCCGCGAAGTCGACGATCTGGTCCGGTTTGGCGTTCTGCAGATCGAGATATTTGTCCGACAGCGTCTGCAGACGGTCGGGCCGCGTGAGATAGCCCCATTCCGCGCGCAGAACGCCGATGGCGTCGCGCTCGGCCTTGATCTGATGACTGACCTTGGCGAGCTGTTCGGACCGATAGATTGTTTCATATTTGATCGTGTAGGCGTAGACCGCCGAACCGACCAGAACGCCGCACGCCGCAACGTTGAGAAAGCGGATCATCTCAGCGTCTCCGGGGTTTTGGTTCGGGCAGACGCGCGCTGGCGGCAAGCCGCGCGTCGAGGCCCCGCGCCGGCGCGGTCGTGCGCCGCGCAAAGCGCAGCTTGGCGGAACGCGCGCGCGGATTGGCGGCGATCTCCGCTTCGCCCGGCGCCACGGGCTGCGCGCCTTCGATCGCGAATGTGGGCTCTTCGCGCAGCGGCTCGCCCGGCAGCAGCCGCGAGCGCGCGGCCCCGCGCCCGCTGCGGCTGGCGAAGAATTGCTTCACGATCCTGTCTTCCAGCGAGTGGAACGACACGACGGCGAGCACGCCGCCGGCCGCCAGCAGTTCCTCGGCCCCCGCGAGCGCGCGCACGAGTTCGCCGAGTTCGTCGTTGACCGCGATGCGCAGGCCCTGAAACGTGCGCGTGGCGGGGTGAATGTCGCCCGGCCGTCCGGGCGCCGCGCGGGCGACGATGTCGGCCAGCGCCTGCGTCGAAACGATGGGCGCGCTCTTGCGCGCGGAAACGATGGCGCGCGCGATGCGGCGCGAAGCCCGCTCCTCGCCGAAGTGATAGAAAATGTCGGCGAGCCGCTCCTCGCTCTCCCCGTTCACGAGATCGGCGGCGCTCGGCCCGGCCTGCTCCATGCGCATGTCGAGCGGCCCGTCGAAGCGGAACGAAAAGCCGCGCGCGGCCTCGTCGAACTGCATTGAGGAGACGCCGATGTCGAGCGCTACGCCATCCAATTGCGAAATGCCGCACGAACGCGCCGCCTGCGCCATGTCGCCGAAGCGCGCCTGCACGAGCGTCAGGCGCCCGCCGGATTGCGCGACGAGGCTTGCGCCGCCCGCGATCGCCGCCGGATCGCGGTCGAGCGCGATCGCGCGCGCGCCCTCTGTTGCAAGGATGGCCCGCGTATAGCCGCCAGCGCCGAATGTTCCGTCGAGATAGAGGCCGCCGGCGCGCACGCCCAGCGCGGCGACGGCTTCATGGACCAGCACGGGAATGTGTCGGGTCGGTCCGCCTGCGGGAAGCGTTGGAGCATTCCCGCGACCCGTCATCATTCCCGTGCTCCATGCCGGGGCGGTCGCGCCGCCCCACCGGGGACCCCGAACGATTTCCGCAGTTCGCGCACCCGCGACGTGGCCTTGTCGCGATGCGCCCGAAAGCGTTCGGGCTCCCAGATCTGAAACTTGTGACCCATGCCGACGAAGGTCGCTTCCGCGACGATGCCGGCCCGTGTCTTGCAACTCTCGCTCAGCACCACCCGGCCCTCCGGGTCGATCTTGAGCAACTCGCTCATGCCCTGCAGCGCCACCGACAGCGTGTCGCGCTCCTCCGAATAGGGAGGAAATGTGTTCAGAAGACCGTCGATCTCCCGCAACAAGGCGTGCCCCCCGCAATCGATCGCTTCCGCATCGACCGAGGGGTGCACGAACAGCCCCTCGAACCCGTCGCGCGTCAGCACGGCGCGAAACGACGCCGGAATCGACACCCGGCCCTTCGAGTCGAGCCGGTTGGTGAAGGTCGACAGAAACAGGTCGAGCTCCGCCATCGATACGCCCGCAAACCTCCGCCCCGAACGCGCCCATGGGCGCACAAGACCGTTCCCGGCCCGCCGCTGCACGGCGCGCCGCCAAACCCTTCTTGAACCCAACGCTGGACGGGATGGTTTGGGATACCATGGGATTTTATGGGCGTCAACGAGGCAATGAATCGAAACGGCACACCGGTTCGGCTGACTCCATTAGGCTTTGTTAGTGTTAAGAGTCCGTTGATTCCGCAGGCGTGGCCGCAGACCTCGCCGCGCCGTAACCCATTGATATGGATTAGTTAGCGCAGGCGCGGGCGCAGCAACGATCGTGAAAATTATCTAAAAATTCCGCGCTTCGGACCGCCGCGCTTCGGACCGCAAGGGGACGAAAGCGCCAGCCGGCCTGTAAGCCGGGTTCTGTAAGGCCGACGTTCGATAAATCGAACGCCGACGCGATGGCCATTCCTCTGGGGGGACTGTCGCCAGCCCCCTCGAGCGACCAACCCGGACGAAACCCGGAGACGGGTCTGGGCTTTCGCCCCTCGCCCCTATTCGGTCTTGCTCCCGGCGGGGCTTGCCATGCCACGGACGTCGCCGCCCGTGCGGTGCGCTCTTACCGCACCCTTTCACCCTTACCCGCCGATGCCGGCGGGCGGTTTGCTTTCTGTGGCGCTTTCCCTGGGGTCGCCCCCGCCGGATCTTATCCGGCGCCGTATCTCCGTGGAGCCCGGACTTTCCTCCGCTTGCGCGGCGGCCATCCAGCCGACTGGCGCGCTTCGGATAGGCGTTTCAACCGCCGAATGCAAAGGAAATCGGCTGGATCAGCCCGCATTTGACGCGGCGCTCGTGCGACGGACGAACCGCCCGCCCTCGCGGGCGGTTCGGGAATCAAGCCCTTGCCATGATCGCGCGGGCTTTGGCGCAGTAGGCTCGGTTGGCGGCGTTCATGCCGCGCGCGGCATGGCCGGACTGGTAGCGCATGACCGTGCCGCAGGTGTCGCCGCCCGACATGCGATAGGCGCGCGCCAGATATTTCATGCCGTAGGCGATATTGGTCGAGGGATGGTAGAGCGCCGACGCCGGCCCCGAAAATCCTTCGCCGCGCGCGGTCTGCGGCTTGATCTGCATGAGGCCGAGCGCGCCGCCGTTGGAGACATGCGGCTGATAGCGACTTTCGATGCGCACGACGGCGTCGGCCAGCGCATAGGGCACGCCGTTGGCGGCCGCGTGCTGGGCGATCAGCGCCTTGATGGCGCCGCTGGGCGCGCCGCGCAACGCCGGCTGGCGCGATACGAAACGCTCGGCGCGCGCCGTGGCGCGGCGGACAGGCGCCGTCGCCGCTGGCGCGGCAGCCGAAGCCTGGGCGGCGCCGGGCAGCAGAAAGAGATAGCGCCCGCCCGTGTTGTCGTCGGCCAGGGCGACAGAGGTTGTGGCGAGGGTAAGCGCAATCGCGCCGCATGCGACCGTCAAATTTCTCATTCCGGAATGATCCTTCTCGTTCTTGATCGTGACGGGGATGGTATCTGGAAAAAATGCGGTCATAAATTGGCGATATAAATCGAGATATACATATTATGATGGCTAATCATACTTACTATGACGCAAAATAATTGGACATGCGATTACAATATACGTCGCACTACGAATTATGGTGCAAAGCAACATCGCAGACGTTCCGTTGCGCCACGGCCGCGCTCGTGACAGGCTCGCCCCATGATCGAAGCAGTGTTTGCGGCCGATTCTCCGCTCGTCGATTTCGTGCGCGCCTCGCCAAACCATGGCGAGCGGCGTGGGCGCGCGGCTCCGGACGCCATCGTCCTGCACTACACCGGCATGCCGACCGCGGAGGGCGCGCTGGACCGCCTTTGCGCCGCCGACGCGCAGGTCTCCTGTCATTATTTCGTGTTTGAGGACGGCCGGATCGCCCAACTGGTGCCCGAGGCGCGGCGCGCCTGGCACGCCGGCCTCTCGTTCTGGGCGGGCGAGAACGACATGAATTCGGCCTCCATCGGCATCGAGATCGTCAATCCCGGCCACGACGGCGGCGCGCCGCCCTTCCCGCGCGCGCAGGTCGAGGCCGTCGCGCGGCTGTGCGCCGACATCATGGAACGGCGCGCCATTGCGCCTGAACGCGTGCTCGCCCATTCGGACATTTCGCCCGGCCGCAAGGTCGACCCCGGCGAGGCCTTTCCGTGGGAGGTTCTGGCCGCCGCCGGCCTTTGCCTGGCCGATCCCGCGCCTGCGGCGCGCGACGGGATGACGCTCGCGCGCGGAGCGACGGGCGCGCCCGTGCGCGCGTTGCAGGAGGCCCTCGCGCGGTTCGGATACAGGTGCGAGGCGACCGGCGTCTACGATGCGGCGACCGAAACGGTCGTCGCCGCTTTCCAGCGCCGCTTCCGCCGCGCGCGCGTCGATGGCGTGGCCGATGTGCGCACGCGCGCGGCGGTCGAAAGCCTGCGCGCCCCTGTTGCGTGAATGCTGGCCGGATACGGCCGGGCATGGTTGAAGGGCGAAGACCGCCGAACGCGAAGGAGCGCAGGATGGATTCCGCCGTGGTTCTGACCGGCGCCTCGTCCGGGATCGGCTTTGCGTCCGTCCGCGCGCTCACGCAGGTGGGCTTCCATGTGTTCGCCGGCGTGCGGCGCATGGACGACGCCGACCGCCTCGTCGGCGAATGCGGCGAGCGCGTCACGCCGCTCCTCTTCGACGTGACGGACGAAACCGGCGTGCGCGATGCGGCCGCCGAAACGGCGACGCGTTTGGGAAACCGGCGGCTCGTCGGCCTCGTCAACAACGCCGGCATCGCCGTGGCCGGCCCGCTGCTGCACATGCCGCTCGACGAATTGCGCCGTCAGTTCGAGATCAACGTCGTCGGACAGATCGCCGTCACGCAGGCGTTCGCGCCCCTGTTGGGGACGGATCGCGCCCGCGTCGGCCCGCCGGGCCGCATCGTCAACATGTCGTCGGTCGCAGGCAGGATCGTCAGCCCGCTCGCCGGCGCCTACGCAGCTTCCAAACACGCGCTGGAAGCGTTGTCGGACGCCCTGCGGCGCGAACTGATGATCTACGGCGTGGATGTCGTGACGATCGAACCGGGCGTCATCGCCACGCCGATCTGGGACAAGATCGAAAAGACCGACATTTCGCCATACGTGGCGACCGACTATCGCGCCATCGCCGAGAAGATGCGCGCGCGCTCCGTGCGCGAGGGCCGCGCCGGCGCCTCGCCCGAACGCGTGGCGCGCGCGGTCTTGCGCGCGCTGACCGCGCCCCGTCCGCCCGCGCGCATTCCCGTCGTGCCGGACTATTTCACGAAATGGCTGCTGCCGCGCGCGCTGCCCGACCGCGCGCTCGATGCGATCTTCGCGCGCATGCTCGGCCTGCGCGCCCCTTCCAGGTAGCGCGCCCTCATTCCGCGGCGGCTTTGCCCGCCGTCGCCGGATCGTAATTGAGGATCGGCCCGAGCCACCGCTCCACCTCGCGCGGCGCGATGCCTTTGCGCGCGGCGTAATCCTGCACCTGATCACGCTCGACCTTGGCGACGCCGAAGTAATGCGCCTCCGGATGCGAGAAATAGAGACCGCAGACGGACGAGCCCGGATGCATGGCGTAACTTTCGGTGAGCTTGACGCCCGTGCGCCGCTCCGCGCCCAGCAATTCGAACAGCGTGGTCTTTTCCGTGTGGTCGGGCTGGGCGGGATAGCCCGGCGCGGGCCGAATGCCGCGATATTCTTCCCCGATCAACTGCTCGTTCGTCAACGTCTCGTCCGCCGCATAGCCCCAGAACTCGCGTCGCACACGCGCATGCATCGCCTCGGCGAAGGCTTCCGCGAAACGGTCGGCCAGCGCCTTCACCATGATCGAGCGATAGTCGTCGTTGGCGCGCGCGAAACGGTCCGCGATCTTTTCCTCCTGCACGCCCGCCGTGACGACGAAAGCGCCGACATAGTCGGGCTTCGTTCCCTCCGGCGCCACGAAATCGGCGAGCGCGAGATTTGGACGGCCGTCGCGCCGCTGCAACTGCTGACGCAGCGTGTGCAGCGTAGCCAAACGCTCTGTGCGCGACTCGCCGGTATAGAGCGCGATGTCGTCGCCAACCGCGTTGGCCGGCCAGAAACCGATAGCCGCGCGCGGATTGAACCAGCGATTTTCGACGATCTGCTTCATCATCTCCTGTGCGTCCGCAAACAGCGCGCGCGCGGCCGCGCCCTGCTTCTCGTCCTCGAGCAGCGCCGGATAGCGACCCTTCAACTCCCACGTCTGGAAAAACGGCGTCCAGTCGATGAACTGCGCGAGCTGCGCGAGATCGTAAGTGGAGAAGGCGCGCACGCCGGTGAAGGTCGGCTTTGGCGGATCGTAGGCCGCCCAATCGGTCTTGAACGCATTCGCGCGCGCGCGCGCGAGCGGCACGCGCTGCTTGTCCTCCTCCGCGCGCGCATGCGCCTCGGCGACCTTCCTGTATTCCGCGCGCAACTGCTCCACATAGGCTGGGCGCTGGTCGGGCGACATCAGCGCCTGCGCCACGCCCACCGCGCGACTGGCGTCCGTCACATACACAGCCTGTCCGCGCGCGTAGTTGGGATGAATCTTCACAGCGGTATGCACGCGGCTCGTTGTCGCTCCGCCGATCATCAACGGCATGTCGAACCCCTCGCGCTCCATTTCCGCCGCCACGACGCACATCTCGTCGAGCGAGGGCGTGATGAGGCCGGAAAGGCCGATCATGTCCACCTTTTCGGCTTTCGCCGTTTCGAGAATCTTCTGCGCGGGAACCATCACGCCGAGATCGATGATTTCGAAATTGTTGCAGGCGAGCACAACGCCCACGATGTTCTTGCCGATGTCGTGCACGTCGCCCTTCACGGTCGCCAGGAGGATCTTGCCGGCGCTCGCGCGCGCGTCCTTCTCATCCTCCATGTAGGGCAGCAGCGCCGCCACCGCCTGTTTCATCACGCGCGCGGATTTCACCACCTGCGGCAGGAACATCTTGCCCGCGCCGAACAGGTCGCCGACCACGTTCATGCCCGCCATCAGCGGACCTTCGATCACATCCAGCGGGCGCGCGGCCGCCAGGCGCGCCTCCTCGACGTCGGCCTCGATATATTCGCCGACGCCGTTGACGAGCGCGTGCTCCAGCCGCTTCTCGATGGACGCCTGCCGCCAGCTCTCGTCCTTTGTCTGCGCCTGCCCCTTCTGCGCGCGATAATTCTCCGCGATCGCCAGAAGGCGCTCGGTGGAATCCGCGCGGCGGTTGAGCACCACATCCTCGCACGCCTCGCGCAGCGCCGGATCGATCTTTTCGTAAACGGCCAGTTGCCCCGCGTTCACGATGCCCATGTCCATACCGGCGGAAATCGCATGGTAGAGGAAAACGGAATGCATCGCCTCGCGCACAGGCTCGTTGCCGCGGAACGAGAACGAGAGATTCGACACGCCGCCCGAAACATGCGCATGCGGCAGGTTCGCGCGGATATCGCGCGTCGCCTCGATGAAATCGACGCCGTAGTTGTCGTGTTCCTCGATGCCGGTGGCGACCGCGAAAATGTTCGGGTCGAAAATGATGTCTTCCGGCGGAAAGCCGAGTTCGTCCACCAGAATGCGATAGGCGCGCGCGCAGATGTCGACCTTGCGCGCGCGTGTGTCGGCCTGCCCCTTTTCGTCGAACGCCATCACGACCACGGCCGCGCCGTGCCGCCTGACGATCTCCGCCTGCGCGCGAAACGCAGCCTCGCCTTCCTTCAGCGAGATCGAATTGACCACGGCCTTTCCCTGAATGCATTTCAGGCCGGCCTCGATCACCTCGAACTTGGAACTGTCGACCATCGCCGGCACGCGTGCGATGTCCGGTTCGGCGGCGACGAGGTTGAGAAAATCGACCATCGCCTTTTTGGAATCGAGCAATCCCTCGTCCATGTTCACGTCGATGATCTGCGCGCCGTTGGCGACCTGGTCGCGCGCGACTTCGAGCGCGGCGGCGTAGTCGCCGGCCGTTATCAGTTTGCGGAACTTCGCCGAACCGGTGACGTTGGTGCGCTCGCCGACGTTCACGAAGCGAATGTCGTCGGTCAGCGTGAACGGCTCCAGCCCGGACAGCCGCAGCCGTTTCTCGACGACCGGAACCGCACGCGGCTTCAGCCCCTCGACCGCGCCCGCGATGGCGGCGATGTGCTCGGGCGTCGTGCCGCAGCATCCGCCGACGATGTTGACGAGCCCGGCCTCCGCGAATTCGCGGATGAGCGAGGCCATGTAGTCCGGGCTCTCGTCGTAGAGGCCGAATTCGTTCGGCAGGCCGGCGTTCGGATAGGCGCAGACGAGCGTGTCGGCCACGCGCGCGATTTCGGCGAGATGGGCGCGCATCTCACGCGCGCCGAGCGCGCAGTTGAGCCCGACCGAGAACGGCTTTGCATGTTTGATCGAATGCCAGAACGCGGTCGGCGTCTGGCCCGACAACGTGCGGCCGGAAAGATCCGTGATCGTGCCGGAGATCATCACCGGCATGCGTCGGCCGGTTTGCGCGAACGCTTCCTCGATCGCATAGAGCGCTGCCTTCGCGTTCAGCGTGTCGAAGATCGTCTCCAGCAGCAGAATATCCGCCCCGCCCTCCATCAGCCCGAGAGCCGCGTCCTTGTAGGCGATGCGCAGGTCGTCGAAACCGACGGCGCGAAAACCGGGGTTGGACACGTCCGGCGAAATGGAGGCCGTGCGGTTGGTGGGTCCGAGAGCGCCGGCGACGAAGCGCGGGCGCCCGTCGCGCTTTTCGGCCTCGTCGGCCGCCTGCCGCGCGAGCCGCGCGCCCTCCACGTTCAGTTCGCGCGCGATGGCTTCCAGCCCGTAATCGGCCTGCGCGATCGTCGTGCAGGAGAACGTGTTGGTCTCGGCGATGTCCGCGCCTGCGAGGAAATATTGCAGGTGAATGTCGCGGATGGCGTCCGGCTGCGTGAGCGTGAGCAGGTCGTTGTCGCCGCGCAGGTCGTGCGCGTGCTGCCGGAACCGCTCGCCGCGGAAGGCGGCCTCGTCCAGCTTCAACTGCTGGATCATGGTGCCCATCGCGCCATCGAGCACGAGAATGCGGTTGCGTGCGGCGTCGAGAAGCTTGGTCATGCGAACATCTTTTCCTGGGTCGCGGGCGCGGGCCGCAGACCAAGCAAATGGCAGGCGGCGTACACCAGATCGGCGCGATTCATCGTGTAGAAATGGAAATCGGTCACGCCGCGATCGACGAGATCGACCACCTGTTCGGCGACGACTGCAGCCGCGATCAGCCGCCGCGTCGCAGGATCGTTGTCGAGCCCCTCGAACCGGTCGGCCAGCCATTGCGGCACGCTCGCGCCCGTCTTGCGCGCGAAATTGGCCGTTTGTTTGAAATTCTGCACTGGCACGACGCCCGGCAGGATCGGAATTTCCACGCCCTTGGCGCGCACGCGGTCGAGATAGCGGAAATAGAGATCGTTCTCGAAGAAGAACTGCGTGATGGCGCGCGTGGCGCCGGCGTCGATCTTGGCCTTGAGATGTTCGATGTCCTGGTCGATGGACGCGCTTTCGGGATGGCCCTCGGGATAGGCGGAGACGGAAACTTCGAAATCGGCGATGCGCTTGATCGCGCGCACAAGATCGGTGGAGGTTGCGTAGCCGCCGGGATGGGCTTCGTATGCGGCGCCGACGCCGCCGACCGCATCGCCGCGCAACGCCACGATGTGGCGCACGCCCGCCGCCCAGTAACCGCGCACCACCTCGTCGATTTCCGCGCGCGTGGCCGCCACGCAGGTCAGATGCGCGGCGGGCCGGATCGTCGTCTCGCGCACGATGCGCGCGACCGTGGCGTGCGTGCGCTCGCGCGTGGAGCCGCCCGCGCCGTAGGTGACGGAGACGAAGTTCGGATTGAGAGGCGCCAGACGGTTGAACGCCTCCCACAATTGAATCTCCATCTCCTCCGTCTTCGGCGGAAAGAATTCGAAGGAGACGCCGATCGGCGTGTGCGCGCCGCGGCTCAGGCGATGGTCGGTCATGTCAGGCGAACTCCGTCGCGCCCCGCGGCGCGATGTCGGTTTGAATGCGTCGGTCCTGCGCGAGCCAGATGGACACGGTCAGTTTGCCGGCCTCCGTCCCCCCGGGCGCCAGATGGCGAGTCGAGACGAGATCGAGGTCCGCCTCCTCCAGAATCCGCGCGATCTCCTCGGTGGAAAATCCGAGCCGGCGATGGGCGTGCGCCTCGCGCAGATGCTCTTCGCCATGCGGCGCGAAATCGACGAGCATGAGACGGCCCGACGGCGCCAGCGCGCGCGCGGCCTCGCGCACCGCGCGCGCCGGATCGTCGAGGTAATGCAACACCTGATGCACGATCACCAGATCGCAGGAACCGCGCTCCACCGGCAGCGCGTAAATATCGCCCTGTCGCAGTTGCGCGTTGCGCACGCCCGCGCGGTCGAGATTGGCGCGGGCGACCGCCAGCATCGCCGGCGACAGATCGACGCCGATGGCGGCCTGCGCGCGCCGCGCGATCAGTTCCAGCATCCGCCCCGTACCGGCGCCGATGTCGAGCATCTGGCGGATCGGCCGCTCGCCGACCATGTCGCTGATGGCGGCTTCCACCTGCGCCTCGGGCGCATGCATGGAGCGCACACGATCCCACGAGCGCGCGTGGGTCGCGAAATAGCGGGCGGCCTGTTCGGCGCGCACGCGGCGGATTTCCTCCAGCCGCCCGCGGTCGGCCGAAAGACGCGGGTCGCGCGGGTCGAGCCGGGCCAGGATGGCGCGCACCACGTCCGCCCCAGGCCCCGCCTGCGCGGCGCGGAAAAAAGCCCAGGCGCCCTCGCGGTGGCGCTCGGCCAGCCCCGCTTCCGCCAGCAGTTTGAGATGGCGCGACACGCGCGGCTGCGACTGGCCGAGAATGGCCACGAGTTCGGAGACCGTCAGTTCCGTCTCCCCGATCAGCGCGAGAATGCGCAGACGCGTCTCCTCCCCCGCGGCCGACAGGGCCGCGAGCGCGACATCGAGCGTGACTTTCGTTATCTCGTGCATCGGCTGCCAGAAGAAAGATATAAAGATATCTTTATACGTATTCCGGCGCGCGACGCAACCCTCAGATCGACGGCTGGATGACCGGCTTGCCGACGGCCCGGCGATTGAGCAGGTCGCCGAGCACGCCGGGCGCGTCGGCGAGCGGGTGGAGCGAATCCGGGCGCGGCGAGATGCGCCCCTGCTCGACCAGTTCGATGAGCCGCGCGGTCAGCCGCCGTCCCTCATCGACATGCGCCCGCACGTGCCCGCCCCAGTCCACGCCCACCAGCGAGGCGCGTTTGAGGAGCGCCAGATTGAGCGGCAGTCTGGCGATCTCGCCGGAGGCGAAACCGATGACCAGATGGCGACCGCCGGGCGCGAGGCAGCGGAACGCCGTCTCCGACCACGGCCCGCTCACCGGATCGTAGACGAGGTCGACGCCCTTGCCGCCGACCAGCCCCTCCAGCGTCTTGCGCCAGTCCGGCTGCGTGTAGTCGACAGCGTGCGCCGCCCCGCGCGCGAGGCAGGCGGCGCGCTTGTCCTCAGTGGAGGCGGCCGCGATCACCGTCGCGCCGAACCCGCGCGCGACATCGATCGCCGCCATGCCGACGCCCCCCGAGGCGCCGAGAACCAGCACCGTCTCGCCCGGACGCACCTTCCCGCAGTCCTCGAACCCGTAAACCGCCGTGCAGTAATTGATGAGCGCGGACGCCGCGGCCGCCGAGTCGAAAACGTCGGGCAGCACGGCGCAAGCCGCAGCCGGCAACACCGCCTTTTCGGCGAGCCCGCCCTTGCCGAGACCGGCGACGCGCTTGCCGACGAGATCGGGCGAGACGCCCTCTCCGACCGCCAGCACGCGCCCCGCCATCTCGCCGCCCGGAACGAACGGCAGCGGGTCCTTCACCTGGTATTTGCCCTGCACGAGCAATCCGTCGACGAAGCCGAGCCCGCAGGCTTCGACCGCGATCAGAACCTGCCCCTTGCCGGGAACGGGATCGGGAATGTCTTCGATCCTGAGCTGATCGGGCAGGCCGTAGGCGTGGCATAGGATCGCGCGCATGTCTCCTCCTGTCTGTGTATTCTTCTGGAGATTTGTTTTATTCGCCACGACTGTCGGGAGAACGCAAGGATGGCGATACCTGATTTTCAAAGCCTGATGCTGCCCGTTCTGAGGGAGTCGGCGAGCGATGAGGTCAAGATTGGAGACGTCATCGACCGATTGGCCGACAAATTCTCTCTGTCGGAGGAAGAGCGATCGTTGCTTCTTCCCTCGGGCCGGCAGACGACCTTCGCGAACCGCGTCCACTGGGCGAAGAGCTATCTAGGGAAAGCCGGGCTGATCGAGCTTACCGGACGCGGCAGTTATCGCGCTACTGAAAGTGGTCGCAAGGTGCTGGAAATGCCGCCAGTCAGGATCGACATCAAATATCTCGAGCGTTTTCCCGAGTTCAACCATTTCAGGCAGGCGACACGCCCCGAACAGGAGCGCCCGCAACGGGAGGCGACCACGGCCTCGGCGGGTATCACGCTGACGCCCGATGAAACGATGCGAGCGGCCCAACAGCAACTCGAATCGGAACTCGGGCGCGATTTGCTGGAACGTATCCTTCCGGCGCCGCCCGCGTTTTTCGAGCGTCTCGTGATCAGACTTCTGACGGCGACGACATCGTCCTTTACAGAGTCCGCGCGCGAGACAGCGCGCACCATGAGCAAGCGCATCGTGCTCATCGATGGCGACGAACTGACAAGACTGATGATCCGCCACGGCGTCGGCTGTCGGGTCGAGGAAACGCTTTACGTCAAGAAGATCGATGAAGAATTCTTCGACGAGTAACAACGCCGTGCGGTTGCCCCGTCATCGCGAGCGCAAGCGAAGCGATCCATCCCCGAGCTTCGGGAAAAGGGCTCACTCGCTCCGCTCGCGATGACGGATCGCTCTACCTCGAAAACTTCTTGTACTTCAATCTGTGCGGGATGACGCTGTCGATCCCCAGCCGCCTTTTCTTGTCTTCCTCGTAATCGGCGAAATTGCCTTCGAACCATTCAACATGGCTGTCGCCCTCGAAGGCGAGCATGTGGGTCGCGATGCGGTCGAGAAAAAAGCGATCGTGGCTGATGATGACGGCGCAGCCCGCGAAATCGGTCAGCGCCTCTTCCAGCGCGCGCAGCGTCTCGACGTCGAGATCGTTGGTCGGTTCGTCCAGCAGCAGCACGTTCGCGCCGCTCTTCAGCATCTTGGCGAGATGCACGCGGTTGCGCTCGCCGCCCGAGAGCTGGCCGACCTTCTTCTGCTGGTCCGCGCCTTTGAAGTTGAACGCCGAGCAGTAGCCGCGCGAATTGATTTCGCGCTTGCCAAGATAGATGACGTCGTTGCCCTCGGAGATTTCCTCCCACACCGTCTTGTTGGCGTGCAGCGCGTCGCGCGACTGGTCGACATAGCCGAGTTGCACGCTCTCGCCGATGGTGATGGCGCCCGCGTCCGGCTTTTCCTGCCCGGTGATCATGCGGAACAGCGTGGTCTTGCCGGCGCCGTTCGGCCCGATGACGCCCACGATGCCGCCCGGCGGCAGCTTGAACGACAGGTCGTCGATCAGCAGCGTGTCGCCGAACCCCTTCGACAGGCCGTCGAATTCGATGACGTTCTGTCCGAGCCGCTCGGCCACCGGAATGATGATCTGCGCTGTCGTCGGCGCCTTGTCGTTCTGCTTGGCGAGCAGGTCCTCGTAGCGCTGGATGCGCGCCTTGCTCTTGGCCTGCCGAGCCTTGGGCGAGGAGGCGATCCACTCGCTCTCGGCTTCGAGCGCGCGCTGGCGGGCCTTGTCCTCGCTCGCCTCCTGCGCCAGCCGCTTCTGCTTCTGTTGCAGCCAGCTCGTGTAGTTGCCCTCATAGGGAATGCCGCGGCCGCGATCGAGTTCGAGAATCCAGCCCGTCACGTTGTCGAGGAAATACCGGTCGTGGGTCACGATCAGGATCGCGCCCGGATAATTGCGCAGATGGCCTTCCAGCCAGTTCACCGTCTCCGCGTCGAGATGGTTGGTCGGCTCGTCCAGCAGCAGCAGTTCGGGCTGTTCGAGCAGCAGCTTGCACAGCGCCACGCGGCGCCGCTCGCCGCCGGACAGGTTCGTCACGTCCGCATCGTCGGGCGGGCAGTTGAGCGCGTCCATCGCCTGATCGACCTGGCTGTCGAGATCCCACAGGCCCTTGGCCTCGATCTCGTCCTGCAGGTTGGTCATCTCGTCGGCGGTCTCCTCCGAATAGTTCATGGCGAGTTCGTTGTAGCGGTCGAGGATCGCCTTCTTTTCGGCGACGCCCAGCATCACGTTCTCGCGCACCGTCAGCGCGGCTTCCAGATGCGGCTCCTGCGGCAGGTAGCCGACGCGCGCGCCCTCCGCCACCCAGCCCTCGCCGACGAATTCCTTGTCGATGCCGGACATGATGCGCAGAAGCGTCGATTTGCCCGAGCCGTTGACGCCGAGCACGCCGATCTTGGCGTCCGGGTAGAAGGACAGATGGATGTTGTCCAACACCTTCTTGCCGCCGGGGTAGGTCTTGCTGAGACCCTGCATGTGATAAATGAACTGGCGCGCCATGTGCCGTCGGTCCGCTGTGGTTGGAGGATTTGGCGGAGCTTTTAGCCCCCGCGGGCGCGCCGGTCCAGCGCCCCCTTCCGCATCGCCCCGCGCTCGGCTACAGCATCCCTCGATGCTGATCGTCCTGCCGTTTCTCGTGAACTCCATCCTCAGTTTCGTCATCGGCCTTCTGGTGGCGAAAATGCTGGGGCCGGCCGAATACGGCCGTTTCGCGCTCGCGCTCTCGGTCGCCGTCGTCTTGCAGACGCTGGTGTTCGAATGGCTGCGGCTCGCCGCGCTGCGTTTCTATTCGGACGGCGAACGCGCGACCCGGCCGGAGATCCGCGCCACGCTCGATGTGGGCTTCGGCCTTCTGGCGCTGGCGGGCGCGGCGGTCGCCGCCATCATGTTCCTCGGTCCGGTATCGCTGCCGCCCTCGCCCGCGCTCGCCGCGCTCGCGGTCGGCGCGGCGGCCGCCAACGGCGCCTTCGATCTCGCCGCCGCGCTCGTGCGCGCCCGCTTTCTCGACCGCGCCTACGGCGTGCTGGTGGTGGCCAAGAACGTGCTGGCGCTCGTGCTCGTCGTCGGCGGGGCCTGGTGGTTTCAGTCGGCCGCCGTGGCGCTCGCCGGCGTCATCGTCAGCGCGGCCGGCTCCATCGCGCTGGTCCTGCGCACGCTCGCCGATCCGCAGGCGACGCCCGCGCGCGCCCGGGCCGCCGCCGCGCGCATGTTCGCCGGCTACGCCGTGCCCATCGTGCTCGCCAACCTGCTCTACCAGATCGTGCCGATGATGAACCGGTGGCTCGCCGCCGACACGCTCGGCTACGCGCAATCCGGCCAGCTCGCGCTCGCTTTCGAGATCGGCATCCGCATCGTCGGCGCCATCGGCTCCAGCCTCGACGTCATCCTGTTTCAGCTCGCGGTTCTGACGGAGCGGATAGAGGGCGCGCCCGGCGCGCGCGTGCAGGTCCAGCGCAACATGGGCGTGGTGATCGGCATTGTGCTGCCGGCGGCCTTCGGCGCCTATGCGGTGCTGCCGGCGTTCGAGGCGTTGCTCGTTCCGGAAAGTTTCCGCGGCCCCTTCGCCCACTATTTCGCGCTGATGACGCCCGCGCTGGCGGCCTTCGGGCTGATCAACTACGCGATCTATCCCGCCTTCCAGATCGAGCGGCGCACCCTGCCGCTGGTCATCGCCGCGCTGGTCGCGCTGCTGGCCAACGTGCTGGCGCTCGCGCTGCTGCCCGCGACGCAGGACGCGACCAGCTACGCGCTCGCGCAATCCATCTCGTCGGTCGCCGGCCTGCTCGCGTTGCTGGCGGCGCTGTTCGCGCTCACGCCCGTGCGGCCGCGCTGGCGCGATGTGGCGGCCGCCGTCGTCGGCGTCGCGGCGATGGTGACGATCCTTCTGCCGATGCGCACGCTGGGGCTTGGCGCCGACACGCTCGCGATCCAGATCGTCGGCGGTTTCCTCGTCTATTTCATTGTCGTGATGTCGCTCGACATCGCCGAACTGCGCACGCTGCTGCTTGCCCGGCTGTTGCGCACGTAACCGCAAACGCCCCTTCTCCCGGCGACCGGGGAGACGGTGGCCGAGGCCCGATGCGGCGCCCTCGTCAAAGCTCCAGAATGCGCCTGGGATCGCTGCGCCCGCGCGCGATGTCGAGGAGCGCGATGAGATTGCCCTTCAACCGCCCCGCCCGGTCGATGTAGGGCTCCGGCCGCAGGCTTTTCGCGGCGTTGGCGAGAATGTTCTTCCCGGCCATTTTCAGTGCGCGCCGCGCATCGAGCGTGCCCTTGCCGACGAGATAGAGCGGGTTGGCGATCTGCGAATAGCCGAGCCGCACGCCCGGCGTGCGCCCGCTCTTGACGCCCAGATGCACGCCGGCGAACGCATTGGCGCGCACCACGCGCCCCGCGCGCGCGAAATGCGCGGTGTAGTCGGTGTCCTCCAGCCACGCATAAAGCGGCAGGTTTTCGTCGAACCGCGCATCCGGCGCCGCCGCAAGCCGCAGCGCCATGTTGCAGCCGTAGGCGCCCGTGTCGTCGGCGAGCGCGGGCGCCGGGCGCGGCGTATGCTCGTAGGCGGCCACCATGCGGTCGGCGTCGGCGAAATCGTAGCCCGGCCCCATCGCGCCGTCGGCGATGAGATGGCCGCTGGCGCAGACGATCTCCGCGTGCTCCGCGAACAGCCGCTCCACGCCGGCCAGAAAATCGCAGGCGGGAACGAAGTCGTCGTCGAGAAAGACGAGAATGTCGGTCCTGGCGCGCAGCCGGTCGAGCGCGGCGTTGCGTTGCGACGTCAGCCCGCGCGGCGCGAACATCGCCTCGGCGGGCGCGGCCAGCCCCGCGGACCGCAAATCGCAAGGCAAATCGGAAGGCTCGGCCGCGACGACGAGCAGCCGGTCTGGAGCGCGCGTCTGGCGCGCCAGACGCGCCAGCGTCGCCGCCAGGATCGCCGGCCGCCCGACGCTTGCGATCGCGATCGCTATCCTCATCTGCGCGCATCTCCCGCCAAACCCGCATTGTGCCGCCGGGGCGTGAAAAACGGGTTACGCCGGGTCGCCATGCGGTCACAATCCGATGGTCTGGTCCGCGCGCCGCGATTCGCGCGGAGCGCGGATCATTATCGAGGAGCTGGGCGTGCAACCGACCGACGGCGCAAACGAAAAGGTGGAGGGCGAACGCCGGCAGGCCGCGTTCGGCGAGGTTGGCCCCATCTATCCCCCGCCCGGCCCGCCCCTGCGCGCGCCCGCCCCGCGCCCGCAGCCCGAACGCCGCGAGCCGCCAGCCCCCGCCATTCCGACGCCCGCGCCGCCGGCCGCGCCGCCGCCCGCGCCGGTGAAGGAAGCCGCCCCCGACGACGCCCCGCCGCGGCCGCGCGTCTTCGTATCCGAGCGCGCCCGCCGCGCGGATTCGCTCGACAGGGCGCCCGCGCTCGCCCGGCTCGCCGAACTGATCGCGCACAAGGACGCCGAAGGGCCGCTGTCGATCGCGCTCTTGGGCGGTCCGGGCGCCGGCAAGAGCCACGCGCTCGAACAGACGTTCGAACGCGCGCGCGCATTGTCGGACCTGGCGGGCTCGCGGAAATCGGGCCCCTTCGCGCCGCGCCTGTTCGCGCTGAAGATCGAGGCGGCCGATCTCGTCGCGAGCCCGGAGCAGACGCTCGCCGCCCGGCTGCAATCGCGGCTCGCGCGCGAATTTCCCGCGCTCGACGCCGCCGCCCACGAACTCGCCGCCGCGGAAACGAGCGATCCGCAAGCTCTGGCGCGCGCGGCCAACGACGCGCTGGACGCCAGCCGGCATGCGCTCGAACGCGAACGCACGGCGCGCGAGCAGGCCGAGAACCGCCGCGCGCGCCTGACCGAAGTCGTGCTGTTCGAAACTTCCGGCGCGCAGTTCGATTCCTATGCGCGCGCCAATCGCGCCCGCATAGAACCGGCGCTGCGCGCATTCGGATTCAACGCGCCCGATGCGCTCGCCGATTATCGCGGCCTGGTGCAGGCGCTGTCGGAAACGGGCGGCCCGCTCTCCCGCGCGCTCGCCAGCGCCCGCACGCTATGGGCCTATCGCGGGCAGAAGAAGCGGATATTTCTCGGCCTCGTTTTCTTCGCACTCGCATGGGGCCTCAACCTCATGGCGACCCAGCGCGGCTGGCTCGGCGCGCTCGAAGGCGCGGGCGAGGCGCTGCGGCCGGTCGCGACATGGCTTGCGGCCAATCTTGCGATCTTCGCGCTCGCCGGCAAGGCCGCGCTTGTTCTCGGCCTGCTCGCGTTCGCCTCGCTTGCCTGGCGCGCGTGGCGGTTCGCGCAGCCCTTGTGGCGCGGCGCCGCCTTGCTCGAAAGCGACGTGCATGCGCGCCGCGCCGACATCGACCATGCGATCGCCCATCACGCGCAGCGCGTCGATGCGTTGACGCGCGAGATCGAGGTTCTCTCGCAACATGCGAGCGAGGCGGAAAAACGCGCCGGCGGCGCGCTGTCGGTTGCGCCGCGCGCCGCGGGCTTTGCGAGCCAGATGCAGGGCGCGCCGGCCGCGCGCGCCTATCTCGCCGCGCTCGACCGCATCATCGCCAAGGCGGAAGGCTCCGAACACGCGCCCACGCGCATTCTTGTCGCCGTGGATTCGCTGGACGCATTGCCGCCGGCCGCGGCCCTCGCGACCTTTGCGGCGACCGCCAGCGCGCTGGACCGTCCGGCGTTCGCGCTGCTGACCGCCTTCGATCCCGATCATTTCGCCGAACCGCACGCGCGCGCCACGCTCGCGCGCCTCGTGCAGACGCCGTTCGCCCTGCCGCCGGCAGATGAAACGCACTGGACGACGTTCATCGGGCGCCTCGCCCAACGGGCGGCGCCGGTCGCCCCGGCCGAGCCCGCCAACGCCAGCGCGCTCGACACGCCGTTGCAGGGGCCCGAGCGCAAACTGCTTGCGGCGCTTGCGGCGCTCGCCGGCCCCGCGCCGCGCAATGTCACGCGCCTCGTCAATCTCTATCGGCTCGCCCGACACGACGCGCCCGACGATCTGGCGCCCGTCGCATTCATGCTGGCGCTCGCGCTCGGCGGCGATGGAACGGAACGCGACAACGTCGCGCGGGCGATGCAGTCCGGCGCGCCCGATGAGGCGCTTCAGCCCGAAAGCTCCGGTCCCCGCGTCGCCGCCGCACTGGCGGCGTGCGCGCTCGCGCAGGGCGCGCCCGTGCGTGTCGATTCCGCGCGCCGCGCGGCCGCAGTCGCGCGCCGGTGGAGCCTGTGAGCACGATGGACGAAGATGCGATCGTGCTCGACCTGCGCGGGCTGAAATGCCCCATGCCTGTGCTGCGCGCGCGCAGGTCGCTGCGCGCGCTCTCGCCCGGCGCCCGCGTGATCGTCGAATGCACCGATCCGATGGCCGCGATCGACATCCCGCATTTCGCGCATCAGGATGGACATGTGCTGGAGGGTCAATCGACGCAGAACGGCGTGCTGACCTTTCGCCTGCGACGCGGCGCGTAGAGCGTTTTCGAGCGACGGAGCTTCCGCTTACGTCGCCATCCGCGCGGCGGCGTCGAGATCCTCCGGCGTGTTGACGTTGAAGAACGGATCGCGCGCGGCCGCGTCCCACGCGACGACGACGAACGAATGGCCGCGCACGAAATCCTCCGCCCGCCGCGCGCCCGCGCGCAGCCGCGCGCGCAGATCGTCTGCGAGTGTCGCGCGCCACAACCCGCTCGTCCAATGGGTGCGGCCGCCCGAGGCTGCGACCGCGATGTCGGCTTCGCCGAGCGCCGCATGCAGGCGCGCCACGAAATCGCGCGGCAGGAAGGGCGTATCGACGCTCATGCTGGCGACGAAGGGCGCGCGCGTCCGCGCGGCGTGTTCGAGACCCGCCAGCACGCCGGCGAGCGGGCCGGGAAAATCGGGCGTCGCGTCCTTCAGCACGGTCGGCGCGAAGGCCGCGTAGACCGAAGGATCGGCGTTGGCGCTCAGCGCCAGCGCGCCGCATTGCGGTCCGAGCCGCGCCAGCGCATGCGCAAGCAGCGGGCGCCCGGCGAGGCGCAACAGCGCCTTGTCCGCGCCGCCCATGCGCCGCGACCGCCCGCCAGCGAGCACGAGCCCCAGCGTGTCCGCGCGCGCAGCGACCGCACTCATCTCAGAACCGCGTCCACACGGCGCTGACAAGGCCGCGTTCGGCCGCCGAATTGGCGCCGCGCAGCCCCATCATGGCGCCCACCTGCACCGACACCGCGTCCGTCACCGCGAACACCAGGCTCGCCTGCGCCTTCTGCGACACCGCGAACTGGCCGCCGAACCAGCGTGGCGTGAGAATCGTGAAATTCTGGAGCATCAGCGTCAGCCGGTCCCACACCTGCAATCCATAGGTGAGGTCCATGCGAAATTGATGGCCGAACGCGCCGTCGTTGCGAAAGCCGAATTCGGCGCTCGCGAAACCCTTCAGTCCGAACGCCTCAAGCCGGCGCCCGTAGAGCAGGCGAATGTCCGCCTGCATGGGACGCCGCATGTCGGAATAGAGCGCGATCTCCTTTCCTCCCGGCGCGAACCGGGCCGTGGCCTGCGCGGACAGGATCGAATTCTCCCATTCCAGAAGTTTGACGCGCGCGCCGATCTGCGTGGCGCCGAGCCGCGCGACATGCGCGCGACCCACCTCGAACCCGTTCCAGTCGGTGAGTTTGTCGGCCCGGAACGAGCGCCACGACGGCTCGCCGATCAGCGTGACGGCGTCCGTCAATCCGTATTCGCCCCAGGCCGAAACCTCCACCTTGCGCCACGCGCGGATCGCCACCGGCCGACCAAAGGCGTCGTAGCCGTAGCCGGCCTTCGAGAACCCCACCTGCGCGATGATCTGGCCGCCGCCTTCCGGCTGCATGAACGCGCCCGCGGATGCGCTCGAAGGCGCCGCGAGGCAAAACGCAATCACCCACAATCTCGACATCGACAGGAACGCGAAAACCGACAGTTCGCCATTTTCGCCGGCCGCCGCGCGGCTGTAAATCCGCCGCGCGACCAAAGCCCGGAAAAATCAAATGAAAAACAATGTGTCAGCCGGTTACGATCCTCTCGCCCTCCGCGGTGATTGTCCGGCCGCGCCAGGTCGCCTTGTGCAGTCGCAATTCGCCCTTCGGCTCGAAAGCGTCCGGCGCCAGCGAGAACTCGCCCTTTTCCAGTCGAATCCCGAGCATGCGATAGGCCGCCACCAACATGCGCGCGGCCGAGCCGGTGTACCAGGACCAGCCCCCGCGCCCCTCGTATCCGGGGCCTTCGTAGACGTCGGCCGCCTGCTGGTGCGGCGGCAGGCCGTAGACGTCGGCGGCCTCGGGCGTGGCGTATTTCGACAGCGGCGAGATGGCGGCCCACACCTCGAACGCCCTGGCCGACAGCCGCGCGGCTTCTTTCGCATCGCCGGCCGCGCGCGCCTGATCGGCGAGATCGGCCAGCGCGTCCACGAACCATGAAACGCCATGCGAATATTGCCCGCCGTTCTCGCGCACGCCGGGCGGATATTCGGCGCTGCGGCCGGGGAACGGATCGGACTCCTCCGTATAGGGCGGCGAGACGAGCAGCACGCGGTCGGGGCGCTGGAGCGTGGCGAGCGCGTTCTCGATCACTTCCACGCCGCGCTGGAAATCGACCGCGCGCGACAAAACCGGCCACGACGCCGTCATGGCGCTGACCGGCGCGATTTCCTTGCCGTTGTCGGCGTAGGCGCGCAGATACCGGTCGCCGCGCCAGCAGGCGTCGAGCGCCGAGCGCAGCCGCTCGGCCTCGGCCCGGTGTCGCGCGACCAGCTTGTGTTTGCCGCGCTTTTCGGCCACGCGCGCGAAATCGATCAGAATGCCGTGGAGGAAGAACCCCATCCACACGCTTTCGCCGCGCCCTTCGAAGCCGACGAGGTTCATGCCGTCGTCCCAGTCGCCCGTGCCCATCAGCGGCAGTCCGTGACCGCCCATGCGCGCGAGCGTCCAGTCGATGGCCAGAACGCAATGGTCGAACAGTTTCGCCGTCTCGCGCGACGGCAGCGGCACGTCGGCCTGGCCCTCCTGTGATTTGGGCGTGTCTTCGCCTTCGATGAAAGGAACGGGAACATCGAGCACGGCTTCGTCGCCGGTCGCCTCCACATAGCGCATGGCGACAAACGGCAGCCAAAGGTGCGGATCGGACGCATGCGTGCGGTCGGCCAGCCCCGTGCCGCCGCCCGGGGCCGTGTGCCACCACTTGACGGCGTCGCCTTCCAGGAACTGACGCGCCGCGTGCAGCAAAATCTGCCGGCGCGCGAGTTCGGGCGCGAGAAACATCAGCGGCAGCACATCCTGCAGCTGGTCGCGATAGCCGGTGGCGCCCGAGCGCTGGGTCGGTCCCGTGCGGCCCCACAGCCGCGCGGCGAGCAGCTGGTAGGGCAGCCAGTCGTTCACCAGCCGGTCGAAATCCGGCCGGTTGGTTTCGATCCGCAACCGGCCGAGCTGGTCCTCCCACGATTCCCGGGTCCGCCGGAGCATCTTGGCCGCCCACTCGGGGCTGCGCGAGACCGAGGCGAAATGCTGCGCGGCCGCCAGATCGCCCGTCTGGCCGAGCGAGAACACCACCGTCTGCTCGCTCTGCGCCTTCACCTCGAGGGCGCCGGCGAACGCCGCCACGCGCCGTTCGCTCGGCCCCGCGTTGATGTCCGGATGGCCGTGGTCGGCCATGTAGGGCAGGCGCGCGCCGCGCGTGCGCGCGCCGAAAGCGCGCCGGCGCGAGGTTTCGGCGAATTCGGCCGGCAGCGATGTTGTGGCGAACGCCCAGCCTTTCACGAAGTAGTTTTTCGGATTGCGGAAATAGAGCGCCTGGCCGCTCTCGTCGCGCGCGGTCTCGATCTTGTCGCGGCTTTCGTCCGAGGTTTCCGCCAGCACGATCTCGGCGATCGGCGAAACCATGAACATGCGATCGCCCGCGCCGTGGTTGCGAATGCGCAGGATTTTCACTTCCACTGTCCGCTCGGGCGGCGTGAACACCGTCAGTTCCAGTTCGAGATCGCCGCAGCGCGACGTGTAGACCGCCGTGCCGAGACCGAACTCCACCTCATAGGTAGCATCGTCGCGGCGTAGCGGCGCGAATGTCGCGCAATGGGCCTGCCCGCTCGCCATGTCCTTCACGTAGATCGCCTGGCCGACCGGGCTCCAGCGTCCCTCGCCCATGCGGAACGGGGTGAGCGAATTCTGCCGCGCGTTGCCGGAGAAGGAGAAAATGTCGCCGTCGTTGGTCAGCACCGCGCCCTGCCCGAAGGCGTTGGCGACGACATGGGCGAACGGACGCGGCGTTCCGGGGGCGACCGTCAGCGCCCTGCCGTCCGGCGCGAAGGCGAAACGCAGCGCATGCGAGGGCGTCGCGGGCGCGACCGCGCGCACGCGCGAAAGCGCCTGCGACAGGCGGTCCGGCGCGGGCAGCGGCGCATCGAGATGGCGCGCGATGCAGCCGAGCGCCGTCTCCATGTCGGCGGCCCAACCGTCGATAAAGATGATCTCGGTCGTGCTTTCGGGCGCGATCCGCGCCTCCCATGTCAGGCTCGCGCACGGCTCGAACCCGTAGAGCAAACCTTCGTCGGCGGGGTCGCGCCAATGCGCGCGCCCGATCATCGAATCCGGGTCTGCCGACACGCCGAGCCCGTAGAACCGCGATTTCATGTCTTCGTAGCCCACGAGACGGATTTCGCCGGTCGCGCCGGCGCCGGCGGCGTGGAACGCCACTTCGTGCGACATGCGCCGGCGCTGCACGCGCCGCTCGTTGGTCTTCAGCAAACGATTCTGCGCGATGATCGCCGCCGGTTCCTTCAGGAACCAGGTCGCCACGTGAATGCCGTTGTAGGCGGGATCGCGCTGTTCGACCCCGCCCTCGTTGATCACCCATTCGCGCAGCGACGACACCATGATGCGACGCGGCCGGCGCTCGAGATTGACCAGCTTCACGCGCATGACTTCGGCCGGCTCGCCGTGGACCACCTCGATCGTCGCCTCGACCCGCAGCCCGTTGCGCGTGCGCGCGATGAACAGTTCGGTCGGCGAGGTGCGTTGCATGTCGGTGTCTTCGCCGCCGGCGAACACGGGGGCTGCGCCGAGCGACCAGAGTTCGCCGTCGCCCTCGCGCAGATAGATGAACTTGCCGCGCGGATGGGCCGGGTCGTCCGGCCGGCGCGTGATGTCGATCGGCGGGCCGCGACGCGCCGCGCTTTCCACGCGACTGTAGCTTTGCCCGTCGTCGTACCACTCGCTGGTGAAAAGCCCGTTGGTGAGCATGTAGGGCTTGGCCGTCGGCGTGCCCGCGATGCCGGTGCCCGCGCCCGCGCGCCGGCGCCCCGCGCGAGACAGGCGCCGCAGAATGAGCGCGGACAGCCCGACCGTCGCCGCGCCGGCGACGACCGTATAGCCCAGCAGCAGATCGGTCACGGGCGAGGATGTCGTGCGCAACCGTTCGGCCGCGCCCCACGCCTTGTCCCAATCGGCGCCGCGCGGAATGTAGAACGGCAGCAGCAACGGCGCCCAGGTGCCGAACCGGCGCAATCCCACCGGGACGGCGCGGCTGACCTGCGCCTTGCCGACGAACCGCGCGGCCCGTTCGTCCGCCACGTCGCCGCCGACGAACGACAGATTGACGAGCGTGGCCACGCGCAACCCCATGTGGTCGAACCAGATGAGCACGCGCAGCCAGTCGTAGGCCAGAAGCCCGGTGAAGATGCTCAGGCTCCACGTGGCGAATTCCGCCGGTGTCGAAACCGCCGACATCACCGTCGCCACGCCCGTGCGCACCAGACCGTCCTGATTGTACCAGGCCGGCTCGCCTGCCGCCTTCAGGAACGTGTAGATGACCGGCGCCATCCACAAACCCCACCGCAGCACCAGGATGGCGTTGTCGACGAGCTGGCGCGCGCCTTCCTCCGAGAAAAGAACGCGCAGCGGCTTGAGATCGCGCTTCACCAGTGCGGTGAGGAAGAACAGGTTGATGCTGAACAGCGGCGCCGCGAAAATCCACTGGATGACGCCCGACAGCGACTCCAGATAGAACAGCTTTACCCCGCCTTCGGCCGGTCCCAGATTGGTTACGCCCCATTTCGAGAACAGCGGGAAGATGTTGTAGTCGCCGACCGCGCGCCCGACCGAGGGATAATGGATCGCGGTGTAGGCGAAGAATTTCTTCGTCACCACGTCTATCTGGCCTGCATCGAAATACCAGGCGATGGCGCCGCCGGTGATCCCGCCGAGCAGCGCGCCGAACAGATAGATGCGCCAGCTCGACATGTAGCGCCGTCGCCCCGTGACGAGCGGCGCGAGATCGCTGATGGCGTCCACGCCCGCATAGGCGAGCGCGCCCGCGCCGAAGCCGAATAGAAATCGCTCCCCACCGCCGAGCGCTGGCACGCCCGCGAGCGCCGCCAGCGCGATCGCCGCGCCGACCATCATGCCGCGCGGGTAGTTGCGCCCGCGCCGCATCTCGGTCGCAAGACGACCGAAGAACGGCGGCGTCGAATCCGTGCTTTCGAGAATGGTGCGGGCGAGCGGAAAGAACACCGCGCCGAGCGCCGCCGCGCCCGCCACGCCGCTCGCCAGAACGAGCGCCAGCGCCGACCGGTTGGCGACGACCGCGCCGACCGCCGCCACCAGGCCCATGAACACCAGACCGTAGATCGCGCCCTTCGCCATGCCGCTGGCCCACGGCTTGCGAATGCCGCGCGAGATGGGCGGCGCGCCGTGCAGCAGATCGACGATCGCCTGCGTGACCAGGTAGGTCTCGCCCCACAACCCCGCCTGCGCGACGGCCGCCGTCGCCGCCATAACCACGATCGACCATGGCGCGCCGAGATTGGCGACAAGCGCGCTGGAGCCGAACGTGGCGGCGAGCGGCGTGGTCGCGGCGAACACCGCCGCCGCAAACAGCGTGGCGTGCAGCGCGGGATCGCGCGGCATGCGCCGGCCCAGCGCGATCGCCGCGCCGGCGATGATCGCCTCGTTGATGAGCGTAAGCCACAGCGCGCGCCCCAGCGCCGCCGCATAGGGTTCCGCAAGCGCCGCGCCGCCCAGCAGCAGCCGCGCGAAATCCGCCGGCAGCCGGGAGCCGAGGCCGATGAACAGGCAGAAGGCGAACGGCGTGAGGGCGATCGCCGCGCTGGCGACGAAATTCGGCCGGCGCGCGGAATAGGTCATGATGATCAGCAGCGCGCCGATATAGACGAAACTGGCGAACGCCGCGCCGACCGAGGTGAAGGCGAACAGTTTGCTCCACGCGTCCGGCGCGCGCCACAACACGGCCGAGGGATCGGCGAGTGCGCCATAGGCGGCCACCACCAGCGCATCGAAAGCGCCGGTGCGCATCGCCTGCATGTCGGCGCGCAGCGAGGGCGCGAGCAGCGCGAGGCCGAACGCCGCCGACAGGCCCGCGGCCGCCGCCGCGCCCAACCCGCCGCGCCCGGCAAGCCAGATCGCCGCGCAACACAACGCCAACCCTGCCAGCAGCGCGGGAACGGTGTAGTTCTGGGGCGCAGGTGTTGCGCCCGACGCGCGTTCCATGCCGATCGGCCTTTCGTGATTCGTTTTGTCGGAGGATAGAGGGCGGCGACGCAGCGCCATAGGCGTCGGCGCCGATTTGTCCGGGTTGTGCAACGGCTTTCGCGACATGGCCGCGATTGCGGCGGCGCCGGCGATGGCGTACCTCAGGCGCGACAGGAGGAGCCGATGACAGACCGTCCCGCCACCATGCGCCTGATCCGTTTCGACGGCGCGGGCGGCCCCGAAGTGATCCGCCTCGACGAGGCCGCCACGCCCGCGCCCGCGCCCGGCAAGGCGCTGATCGAGGTGGTCGCCTATGGCGTCAACCGGCCCGACTGCATTCAGCGCACCGGCGCCTATCCCCCGCCCCCCGGCGAAAGCGACGTGCCGGGCCTCGAAATCGCCGGCCGCGTGATCGCGCTCGGCGAAGGCTGCGACAGGCTCAACCCCGACCTGAAGGTCGGCGACGAAGTCTGCGCGCTGGTCGGCTCCGGCGGCTATGCCGAATACGCGCTCGCCGACGCCGGGCTTTGCCTGCCAAAGCCCAGGGCGCTCGATCTCGTCACCGCGGCCGGCGCGCCCGAGACCTTCTTCACCGTCTACGACAACGTGTTCACGCGCGGGCGACTGGCCCGCGGCGAGACGCTGCTCGTCCACGGCGGATCGTCGGGCATCGGTTCGACCGCCATCCAGCTCGCCAGACATTTCGGCGCGACGGTGATCGCGACCGCCGGCTCGCGCGAGAAATGTGACTTCTGCCGATCGCTGGGCGCCGATCACGCCATTGACTACCGCACGCAGGATTTCGTGGAGGAGGTGCGGCGCATCACCGACAAGCGCGGCGTCGACGTCATCCTCGACATGGTGGGCGGCCCCTATATCGCGAAGAACATCTCGCTGCTCGCGCTCGAGGGCCGGCTGGTGCAGATCGCCTTCCTGCAGGGCCCGATGGCGAAGGATCTGAATTTCACGCCGGTGATGGTGAAACGGCTGACGCTCACCGGGTCCACACTGCGCCCGCGCACGCTCGCGCAGAAGACGGCGATCGCGCTCGCATTGCGCGAGAAGGTCTGGCCGCTGCTGGACGCGGGCGCGGTCAAGCCGCTGGTCCACAAAATCTTCCCGATGGAGGAGACGCGCCAGGCGCACGAGCTGATGGAAAGCTCGGCGCATCTTGGGAAAATTCTGGTCGTGACCGGCCGGTGAGGCTGGGAGCGCAGCTTTCGGCGCGCGGCGAACGAAAAAGGGCGGCCGGAAGCCGCCCTTTGTTTTTTGAGCCTGCGCGCCGCTACTTCTTGAAGCGCCCCACGATCGCCTGCAGGAAGCCGGCCGCGCCCGAAGGCATGACATAGATCACCAGGATCAGCAGCAGGCCGTAGACGGCGCCGGACAGACCCTTCGACACGCTTTCCGCGATATTCGGCACAAAGAGCAGGAACGCGCCGCCGAACAGCGCGCCGGGCAGCCAGCCTACGCCGCCGATGACGAGGCCGACGAGCAGGCCGATCGACAGCGTGAGCGTGAAGCTGTCGGGCGCGACGAAGGCGACGATGATGGCGCCGAGCGCGCCGGCGATGCCGGTGTAGAGCGCGCTGAGGCCGAACGCCGACGCCTTGTAGAGCGACGAATTGATGCCCATCGAACGCGCCGCGATCGGATTGTCGCGGATGGCGAGCAGCGCGCGGCCGGCGCGGCTGTTCACCAGGTTGCGCGCCAGTATGTACAGCACGACGCCAACCGCCAGCGTGAAGAAATAGAGCCACTGGTCGCCCGACAACGGCAGGCCGAACGGCGCGTCCGGCTTGGTGACGACGATGCCCTGCACGCCGCCGGTGAAATGTTCGAGCGGCGAGAGTTTCAGGATCTGCGGCGTCGCCGAGGCGAGCGCGAAGGTCGCGAGCGCGAGGTAGATGCCTTCGAGCCTGAGCGCCGGCAGGCCGAACAGGAAGCCCGCGACGAAGCAGATGACGCCCGCGACCGGCAGCGTGAGCGCGTAGTTCATGCCCGCCTGCTCGATCAGGATCGCCGCCGTATAGGCGCCGATCGCATAGAAGGCGGAATGGCCGAGCGAGAACTGGCCGTTGATGCCCGTCAGCAGGTTCAGCCCAAGAATGGCCATGGCGTAGACCATGGTCTGCGTGAGCTGGAACACCACGAAGCCCTTCACCATGAACGGCAGGACGATCGCGATCGCCAGCAGCACGAGAAAGATGATGGGGCCGACGGCGCTCTTCGGCCGCACGGCCGGCGGACGCGGCGTCATGGCGACCTTGTCCAGGGACTTGGCTGGTTCTGTCATGATCACACCCGCGAGACGACGACGCGGCCGAACAGGCCGGCAGGTTTAAAGACGAGCACCACCACGATCACGACCAGAGCGATGGTGAGCTTCAGCTCGCCGCCGATGACCGGAATATAGGCGCCGGCGAGGTTCTCGATGACGCCGACCGCAAAGCCGCCGAGCACCGCGCCGCCGGGCGACGACAGGCCGCCCAGAACTGCGCCCGCGAACCCGTACAGCAGGATCGAGATCATCATGTTCGGCTCGAGGAACACCACCGGCGCGATCAACATGCCCGCAATGGAGCCGAGCGCAGCGGCCATGCCCCAGCCGAGCGCCGTCATCCAGCTCACGCGGATGCCGACGAGGCGCGAGGATTCGGGATTCGCCGCCGCCGCGCGCATCGCAAGACCGACGCGCGTGTAGGAGAAGAACGCATAGAGCAGCCCCAGCAGGATCAGCGTGACCGCCACCATGCCGCCCTGATGCGCCGAGATGAGGTTGGAGCCGAACAGCGGCGAGGACCCGAACGGCGAGGGGAAGCTCTTCACCGTGAAGTCCCAGATGAAACCGGCCATCGAGTTGATGACCGAATAGAGCGCGATGAAGATGACCACGTGGCTGAGCACGGGCGCATGTTCGATCGGCTTGAACACCACGCGTTCGATGATGATGCCGCCGATGAACGACACGATCACGGTGACGATGAAGGCGACCCAGTAGGGCACGCCCATCTGGATCAATTGCCAGGCGATGAAGGTGGAGAACATCGCCATTTCGCCCTGGGCGAAGTTCAGGTGGTCGATGGCCTGATAGATCATCACGACCGCGAGCGCCATGCAGGCGTAGATCGCGCCCGTGGCGATTCCGGCCAGAACCTGTTGTGTGAAGAGTTCCATTCGTCTGGCTCCTAATAGCCGAGATACGAACGGCGGACGTTCTCGTCCGCGCCGATCTGTTTGGCGGGACCGGACATCACGATCGTTCCGGTTTCGAGGAGGTAGGCCTGGTCGGCGAGCGCAAGCGCCTGCGCGGCGTTCTGCTCGACCACCAGCATGGACACTTTCTCCTCACGGTTGAGCGCCGAGAGAATTTCGAACATCTCGCGCACGACCAGCGGCGCCAGACCGAACGAAGGCTCGTCGAGCAGCATCAGTTTTGGCCGCAGCATCAGGGCGCGGGCGATCGCCAGCATCTGCTGCTCGCCGCCCGAGAGGGTGCCGGCCTGCTGCGTGCGCCGCTGCTTCAGCCGCGGGAAATGATCGTACATCTTGTCGATGTCGCGCGTGATGCCGGCCCGGTCGGAGCGCGTCATGGCGCCGAGCTGGAGGTTTTCCTCCACCGTCATGCGCGTGAACGTGCCGCGCCCTTCGGGCACCTGCGCCACGCCGAGCCGCGCCACGTCCTCGGGCCCCTTGCCGACGATGTTCTTGCCATCGAACAGCACCTGCCCACCCGGCCGCACCACGCCGCACAACGCGCGCAGCGTGGTCGTCTTGCCCGCGCCGTTGGCGCCCAGCAGCGTGGTGATCCCGCCCTGCTCCAGTTCGAAATCGATGCCGTGCAGCGCGCGAACCTGGCCGTAGGACGCCGTCAGTCCCTTCACTTCGAGAAGCTTGGTCATGCCGCGTCTCCGCCGAGATAGGCGCGGATCAGTTCGGGATCCTTGCGCACGATGTCCGGCGTCCCTTCGGCGATCTTCTTGCCGAAGTTGAGCGCCACCACATTCTCCGAAATCGACATGACGAGACCCATGTGATGTTCGACGAGCAGCACCGTCACGTGCCGGTCGTCGCGGATCTGTTTGATCAGCCGACCGAGTTCGTGCACCTCGTCGTGGTTCAGGCCGGCGGCCGGTTCGTCCAGCAGCAGCAGTTTGGGCTTGGCCGCGAGCGCGCGCGCAAGCTCCACGCGCTTCTGCCAGCCGAACGGCAGGCCCGCGACCGGCCGGTCGGCCACTTCGTCGAGTTCGAGATAATGGATGAGGTCGGCCGCCGTCTCCTCCAGCTCCCGCTCGGTCGCGCGCGAAGAAGGCGTGCGCAACGAATCCGACAGGAAATTCGAGGTTGTATGCGCGTGGCCGCCGATCAGCACGTTGTCGCGCACCGTCAGACGCGAGAACAGCGACACGTTCTGGAACGTGCGGCCGATGCCGAGCGCGGCCATCTCGTGCGCCGGGCGCGGCAGGATCGAAGCGCCTTCGAACAGCACGTCGCCCGTCGTGGGCGTGTAGAGACGCGACAGACAGTTGAACAGCGTGGTCTTGCCGGCGCCGTTGGGGCCGATCAGCCCGAGTATCTGTCCGCGCTTGATGTCGAAACTCACGCCGTCGAGCGCGATGATGCCGTCGAACCGCACCGCGACGTCGCGCACCTCGAGAAGCGGCGCGGAAGCGCCGCGCGCATCAACCTCTGTCATGGCCGAAATCCGTTTCCGCGCCGGCGCGATCCGTGCGCATTCTGTTGCGCGCCGGTTCGACCGGCGTGACGCAAACGCGGCTTGCGCCGCCCCAACTCGTCATCGATGACCCCCTAGCCGCTCCCCACGCGAATCGACGTTCACGCTTGTCGGGCCGTTTCCGATCCAGTTTCTTGTTTCGTGCTTCCGCGCCGTCGCCCGCCCGCTTCGCGCCATGTCGGTTTCGTCCGCCCCGTTTCGTATGCCGAAACAGCGACTCCATCCACATCGCGCCAAACCGGTTGGGATCGCGCCACGGTCAGGAGTCGAAATGCACCACACTTATGCCATTTGGTCAAATCCGATTGTCGGACAAAATGTCACTTGCACGCATGCTTCTAGGGAAAACGCGACGCGCTCGAATTGAGCCGCGCGCATGATGCGCCGCATCACGCCGAACGCGCGCGGCAACCATTCATCAAGCGAGCGCGCTCGAATTTTGTGGACGCGCCCTATTGCGCCGCGCAAGCCTCTGTGGCGGATTAGGGGCCATCGAACATCCGAGTTTGCGAAGAGGGATCGCCATGGACCTGAGTTTCACGCCGGAGGAAAACGCATTCCGCGAGGAAGTGCGCGCTTTCTTCCGCGATCAATTGCCGGACGACATTCGCGAGAAGCTGGTCGCGGGCCTGCATCCGTCCAAGGACGACATGGTGCGCTGGTCGCGCATCCTCAACAAGAAGGGCTGGGCGGTCGCCCATTGGCCGAAACAGTACGGCGGCACGGGCTGGACGCCGGTGCAGCAGTATATTTTCCTCGAGGAGCTGCAGCTTGCGCCCGCGCCGGCGCCGCTGGCGTTCGGCGTGTCGATGGTGGGGCCGGTCATCTACACGTTCGGCAACGAGGAGCAGAAGAAGAAATATCTGCCGCGCATCGCCAATCTCGACGACTGGTGGTGCCAGGGCTTTTCGGAGCCGGGCGCCGGCTCCGACCTGGCGGGCCTGAAAACCACGGCGCGCCGCGAGGGCGACCATTACATCGTCAACGGCCAGAAGACCTGGACCACGCTCGGCCAGCACGCCGATCTCATTTTCATGCTCGTGCGCACCGATCCCAACGCCAAGAAGCAGGAAGGCATTTCGTTCCTGCTGATCGACATGAAGACGCCGGGCATCACGGTGCGTCCGATCATCACCATCGAAGGCGGCCACGAGGTCAACGAGGTCTTCTTCGACGATGTGAAAGTGCCTGCGGAGAACCTCGTGGGCCAGGAGAACAAGGGCTGGGACTATGCGAAATTCCTGCTCGGCAACGAGCGCGTGGGCATCGCGCGCGTGGGCGCCTCCAAGGAGCGCATCCGCCGCCTGAAACAGCTCGCGACCGCCGAACGCGACGGCGATGCGCCGCTGATCGAGAACCAGCGGTTCCGCGAAAAGCTCGCCTGGATCGAGGTGGAGCTGAAGGCGCTGGAAATGACCCAGTTGCGCGTGGTGGCGGGCGAAGCCAAACGCGAAAAGGGCAAGCCTGATCCCGCGTCTTCCATCCTGAAGATCAAGGGTTCGGAAATCCAGCAGGCGATCACCGAACTCGCGCTGGAAGTCGCCGGCCCCTACGTGCTGCCCTATCGCGCCGAAAGCGCCGACCACGGGTGGAACGAACCGCCGGCCGGGCCCGACTGGGCCTCGCCGCTCGCGCCCGCCTATTTCAACTACCGCAAGGTTTCGATCTACGGCGGATCGAACGAGATTCAAAAGAACATCATCGCCAAAGCGATTCTGGGGCTCTGAGACATGGATTTCGATTTTTCCGAAGAACAGCGAATGCTGAAGGATTCGGTCGACCGCCTGGTGACCGACAGATACGATTTCGACGCGCGCAAGGTTCACGCCAGGGGCGAGCACGGGTTTTCCGAAGAGATCTGGAAACAATGCGCGGAGCTGGGCCTGCTCGCGCTGCCGTTCTCGGAGGAGGACGGCGGCTTCGGCGGCGGCGCGGTCGAAACCATGCTGGTCATGGAATCGCTGGGACGCGCGCTTGCGCTGGAGCCCTATGTGGCGACGGTCGTGCTGTCGGGCGGCCTGCTGCGCCACGCCGCCAGTCCTGCCCAGCGCGCCGAACTCGTGCCGCAGATCGCCAGCGGCGAGCTGAAGCTCGCCTTCGCCCACGCCGAGCGCCATGCGCGCTACAATCTGGCGCATGTGGAGACGCGGGCGCGCAAGGAAGGCGACGCCTACGTGCTCGACGGCGAGAAGTCGCTCGTGCTCAACGGCGATGCGGCCGACAAGCTGATCGTGAGCGCCCGCGTGAAGGGCACCAACCGCGACCGCGACGGCATCGCCCTGTTCCTGATCGACGCCAAGGCCCACGGCGTCTCGCGCCGCGGCTATGCGACGCAGGACGGCGCGCGCGCGGCCGAAATCACCCTGTCCGGCGTGCGCGTTCCCGCTGATGCGGCGCTCGGCGAGCCGGGCAAGGCGCTTGCGGCGATCGAACGCACGGTCGACGAGGCGATCGCCGCGCTCTGCGCGGAAGCCGTCGGCTGCATGGAGGCCATGCACAAGGACACGGTCGAATATCTGAAGACGCGCAAACAGTTCGGCGTCACCATCGGCTCGTTCCAGGCGCTGCAGCACCGCGCCGTGGAGATGTTCGTGGCGCTGGAACAGGCGCGCTCCATCACCATGTACGCCACCATGATGGCGGGCGAGAGCGACGCCGCCGAACGCGGCCGCGCGATGTCGGCCGCCAAGGCGCAGGTCGGTCGCTCGGTGCGTTTCGTCGGACAGCAGGCGATCCAGCTGCACGGCGGCGTGGGCATGACCTACGAGCTGAAGGTCGGCCACTATTTCAAACGCGCGACGATGATCGACATGATGTTCGGCGACGCCGACCATCATCTGGCGAAACTCGCCGCGATGGGCGGGCTGATCGCCGCCTGATGCGATGGCGGCGCACGCGACGGGCCGGGGCTGATCCCCGGCCCTTTTCATTCGGAGGCCCCATGTCGAACCCGTTCGATCTGACCGGACAGGTCGCCGTCGTCACAGGCTCGTCGCGCGGCATCGGTCGCGCGGCGGCGGAGATCATGGCCGCGCTCGGCGCCAGGGTCGTCGTGTCGAGCCGCAAGGCCGACGCCTGCGAGGACGTGGCGGCCGGCATTCGCGCCAAAGGCGGCGAAGCGATCGTCATTCCCTGCAACATCGCGCGCAAACCGGAGGTCGAGGCGCTGGTGAAGGGAACGCTCGACCGGTACGGGCGCATCGACACGCTGGTGTGCAACGCCGCCGTCAATCCGGTCTACGGCCCGCTGAGCGCACTGCCGGACGAAGCGTTCGACAAGGTGATGGGCTCGAACGTGAAATCCAACATCTGGCTCGCCAATCTCGTTGCGCCGGGCATGGCGGATCGAGGCGGCGGATCGATCGTCATCGTCTCGTCGATCGGCGGCATTCGCGGCACCGACGTGCTCGGCGTCTACGGCATTTCCAAAGCCGCCGATTTCGCGCTCGCGCGCAATCTGGCCGTCGAATGGGGGCCGAGCAACGTACGCGCCAACTGCATCGCCCCGGGCCTCGTGAAAACCGATTTCGCGCGCGCGCTGTGGGAGAACCCGGAGTTCCTGAAGAAGCGCACCGACACGAGCCCGCTGCGCCGCATCGGCGAGCCGGACGAGATTGGCGGCGTCGTCGCCTTTCTCGCCTCGAAAGCCGCGGCCTTCATCACCGGCCAGGTGATCGTCGCCGACGGCGGCGTGACGATCGCCTCCTGATTGCCAGGCGGCTTCGTTCGCGCCTCGCAATGACGCAAACCGGTTGGGCGCCTCAGCCAGCGGCCAGCGTCGGGTAGTCCGTGTAGCCCTTCGCATCGCCGCCGTAGAACGTCTTTACGTCCGCGTCGTTGAGCGGCGCGTTGCGGCGGAACCGCTCCACCAGATCGGGATTGGCGATGAATGACCGCCCGAACGCGACGAGATCGGCGCGCCCGCTGGCCACCGCCTCCTCCGCCATGTCGCGCTTGTAGCAGTTGTTGGCGATATAGGCGCCGCGAAACGCCTGTCGCAGGGCCATATAGTCGAACGCGCCGAAATCGTGCTTGAAGCCGGTCGAGCCCTCGACGACATGGATGTAGCCGAGGCCCGCCGCGTCCAGCCCGCGCACCAGATGATCGAACACCGGCTGCGGGTCCGGGTCGGAAATGCCGTTGGCCGGCGAGACGGGCGACAGGCGGATGCCGATGCGCTTGCCGTCCCAGACTTTGGCGACGGCCTCCACCACTTCCAGCGCGAAGCGGCAGCGCTTTTCGACCGAGCCGCCGTATTTGTCGGTGCGCTTGTTGGAATCCGCCTTCAGGAACTGGTCGATCAGATAGCCGTTGGCGCCGTGCAGTTCGATGCCGTCGAACCCTGCGTCCTTGGCGTTGCGCGCGGCGCGCGCGTAATCGGCGACCACGCGCGCGATCTCGTCCGTCTCCAGCGCGCGCGGCGGCGATGGCTGCACGAAACCGGTTTCGATGAACGTGCGGCCTTCCGCCTGAATGGCCGACGGCGCGACGGGCGGCGCGCCGTTCGGCTGCAACGAGCTATGCGACACGCGGCCAACATGCCACATCTGCACGAAGATGCGCCCGCCGGCCGCGTGCACACCCTTCGTCACCTTGCTCCAGCCTTCCACCTGCGCGTCGGTGTAGAGGCCGGGCGTCCACACATAGCCCTGCCCCTCCTGCGAGATCTGCGAGGCTTCCGAAATGATCAGCCCCGCGCTCGCGCGCTGGCGGTAATATTCCACGTTCAGATCGTTTGCCGCATCGACGCCGCGCGTCGCGCGATTGCGCGTGAGCGGCGCCATCACGATGCGATTGGGCAGTTCGAGATCGCCCAGCTTGAATGGCGTCAGAAGTTTCATGGATCGCCTCACACGATGGTGGATGTCTTGCCCCAGTAAGCGTCGCGCAGCAGCCGCTTGTAAAGCTTGCCGGTCTGATGGCGCGGCAGTTCCTCGCGGAAGTCGATCTGCCGCGGCGCCTTGATATGGGAAATGTTGGCGCGCGCGAAATCCATCAGCTCCTGCCGCAGCGCCTCGCCGGCGTCCGCCCAGCTCATGGGTTGCACGACGGCCACCACCTTCTCGCCCATCTCGTCGTCCGGCGCGCCGACGACCGCCGCGTCGGCCACCTTCGGATGCGTGACGAGCAGGTTTTCGAGCTCCTGCGGATAGATGTTCACGCCGCCGGAAATGATCATGAACGCCTTGCGGTCGGTGAGAAACAGATAGCCGTCGGCGTCCACATGGCCCACGTCGCCGAGCGTCGTCCAGCCATGCTTGTTGGTCGACTGCGCGGTCTTCTCCGGGTCGTTGTGATAGACGAACGGATTGCCGTTGGCGAAATAGACCGTGCCGTCGACGCCGGTCGCGACCTCGTCGCCGTTCTCGTCGCAGATCTTCAGTTCGCCCAGTTTCGCCGTGCCGACCGACCCGCGCTTGTTCAGCCACTCGGCGGAGGAGATGTAGCAGAATCCGTTGCCCTCGCTGCCGGCGTAATATTCCTGCAGCACCGGCCCCCACCAGGCGATCATCTGCTCCTTCACCTGCGTCGGGCACGGCGCGGCCGCATGCACGGCGCATTTGAGCGACGACACGTCGTATTTCGCGCGCGCCTCTTCCGGCAGCTTGAGCATGCGCACGAAATGCGTCGGCACCCATTGCGATGCGTTCACCTTGTATTTCTCGATCAGCCGCAGCGCGTTCTCCGGATCGAACTTCTCCATCACGATCACCGTGCCGCCGAGCCGGTGGACGGTCATGCACCAGCGCAAGGGAGCCGCGTGATACAGCGGCGCCGGCGAAAGATAGATCGTGTCCTTCGAGAAGCCGAACAGCCCGACCGCGAGTTGCACCAGCGAATTGACCGCGTCGATCGGTTCGTCCTTCAGCTCGATCTTGATGCCCTTCGGCCGGCCCGTCGTACCGGAGGAATAGAGCATGTCGAGGCCCGGCGCCTCGTCGGCGATGGGCGTTTCCGGCATCTTCGCGGTCGCCGCCTCGTAATGCGCATACGGCCCCCAGGCGCGATCGACCGAATAGAGTTTCAGGTCGGAGATCTTCTCGGCGAGTTTGTCAGCCTCCGTCTGGCGCGCCGGCGAAGTGATGAACAGTCGCGCGTTGCAGTCACGCACGATGTATTCGACCTCGCCCGCGGTCAGGCTGGACGAAATGCAGGTGTAGTAGAGGCCCGCGCGTTGCGCCGCCCAGCAGATTTCGAAATAGCGCGGATGGTTATCCAGATAGAGCGCGATGCAGTCGCCGCGTTTCAAACCCATTGCGCGAAAGAACTGCGCGCCCTGGTTGGAGCGCCTGTCGAGCTGGCCATAGGTGATGATCTCGCCCGACCCCGCCATGATGGTGGCGGGCTTGTCGGGATTGGCGAGCGCATGGACATAGGGATGCATGTTTCCTCCGCGAATTGTTTGCGCAAATTGCCTGATGGTCAGCGGCGCGCCACGCCGTTGACGACGAGATCGACGACGAAATCGGAATAGCGCTTGCGCACGGCGTCGTTCATCTGCGACACGCCCCAGATGCGGCGCGCGCCGGGATGCCACGAGAACAGCGCGTCGCACGCGCTGCCGACGGCGTGATAGAAGAATCCTTCGTTGACCGGCTTGAACTCACCGCTCGCCACGCCCTGCTGCAGGATCTCTTTCTGGAACCGCGCCAGCGGCTCCACGAAAAAGCGCAGCACCTGCGCGGCCTCCTCCTCGCCGCGTTCGCGCATCAGCAGATGCACCAGCCGATACATGTAGGGATAGCGCCCGTAGGTATCGATGATGCCGGCGATATGCGCGCGCAGTTTCTCGGTCGCGGGAATGTCGCGGGCCAGCAGCCGCTCCACCTGCGCCAGCGACTTCTCGGCGTCGCGCTGGAGTATGGCGAGCAACAATCCATCCTTGTTGCCGAAATGATATTTGACGAGCGCGGAATTGAGCCCCGATTTCGCGGCCACTTCCTGCAAGGAAAACTCGGCCGCGTTGCGCTCGATCATGAGGTCGCGCGCGGCCGCGATCAGCCGTTCCTTGGTGTTCGACGTTTTGGCCTGCGAAACGGCTCCGGCCTCTCCCGCCATCGTTTCCTCGCTGGTTTCGCCGGGTCGCTTCGGACTCCTTGCGTCATTTAATTAGTCGATTGACTAAACGGCCGCAATGGTCTTTGTTTTCCCGCCGCGTCGCACGCTCGTTGTGTGCGGCGCGACGCCCGTTCGATCGGGCGCAACGTCTAACGGGCGAACATTGAGCGAGCCCCGCGCGCGGGCCGCCGGGAGGCTCTGCATGAATTTCGACTTCAGCGACGAACAGAAACAGTTGCGCGACGAAGCGCGCCGGTTCCTCGACGAGAACTGCACGACCAAAGAGGTGCGCGCTATTCTCGAGGGCAAGGACGTCTACGACCGCAAGCTGTGGAAGGGCCTGGCCGATCTCGGCCTGCTCGGCATCGCCATTCCGGAGGAATTCGGCGGCGCCGGCGCCGGCCGCCTGGAACTTTGCATCGTCGCCGAGGAAATCGGCCGCGCGCTGGCGCCCGTGCCCTACTCCTCCACCGTCTATCTGGCCTCCGAAATCCTGCTGCGCGCGGGAACGGACGCGCAGAAGAAGGAATGGCTGCCGAAGATCGCGAAGGGCGAGGCCATCGGCGCGCTGGCGTTCGTGGAAGGTCCGGGCAATCCGACGCCCGGCGGCATGAAGGCGAGCGTGTCGGGCGGCAAGCTCTCCGGAAGGAAGACGCTGGTGGCCGACGGCGGCGTCGCCGATTTCGCCATCGTAGCCGCGCGCGCGGGTTCGGGCGAGAACACGCTCTCGCTCTATCTCGTCGATCTGAAGGGCGCGGGCGTGACGCGCGCGAACGTCGAGACCGTCGACCCCACCCGCAATCACGCCGAGATCACGTTCGCCAATGCGCCGGCCGCTCTCGTCGGCAACGAAGGCGAAGGCTGGACGCTGCTGACGCAGGCGCTCGACCGCGCGGCCGTGCTCGTCGCGTTCGAGCAGATCGGCGGCGCCGACCGCGCGCTCTACATGGCGCGCGACTACGCGCTCGACCGCATGGCGTTCGGCCGGCAGATCGGCTCGTTCCAGGCCATCAAGCACATTCTGGCGGACATGTATGTGTCGGCCACGCTGGCCCGCTCCAACGCCTACTACGGCGCCTGGGCGCTCTCGACCGACGCAGGCGAACTGGCTGAGGCCGCCGCCAACGCGCGGGTGAGCGCCACGCAGGCGTTCCAGCTCTGCGCCAAACAGAACAACCAGGTGCACGGCGGCATGGGCTTCACCTGGGAGGCCGACTGCCACCTGTTCTACCGTCGCTCGAATCTGCTCGCGCTCACGCTCGGCTCGTTGTCGTGGTGGGAAGACGCGCTCATCGAGCGCATGCGCAAGCGCAACGCGGCCTGAGGGAGGCGGTCATGAATTTCGACGACACCCCGCAGGAAGCCGAGTTCCGCAAGCTCGCCCGCACATGGATCGAGGCCAATCGGCCGGACGATCTGCTCGCCGTGCTCGAGGCGCTCAACCCCGACGGTTCGAAGAAGGCCTCCACCGCCGACATCGTGCGGGTCTCCAAGGCGTGGCAGAAGCGCAAGGCCGACGGCGGCTGGGCCTGCCTGACATGGCCGAAGGAATACGGCGGGCGCGCCGCGACCCCCATCCAGCGCGTGATCTGGGACCAGGAAGAAGGCGCCTATGGCCAGCTTTCGCAGCCCTTCGCCATCGGGCAGGGCATGTGCGGTCCGACCGTCATGGCCTATGCGGACGAGGACACCAAGCGCCGCCTGCTGCCGCCGCTGGCGAGCGGCGAGGACGTGTGGTGCCAGCTATTCTCCGAGCCCGCCGGCGGGTCGGACGTGGCGGGCCTGCGCACGCGCGCGGAAAAACAGGACAATGGCGACTGGCTGATCAACGGCCAGAAGATCTGGACCACCGGCGCGCATTTCTGCGACTACGGCATCGTCATCACCCGCAACGATCCCACCGTGCCCAAACACAAGGGCCTCACCATGTTCTGGCTGGACATGAAGAGCCCCGGCGTGGAGGTGCGGCCGATCAAGCAGGCGAGCGGCCATTCGGGTTTCAACGAGGTCTATTTCACGAACGTGCGCATTCCCGACAGCCAGCGCCTCGGCAAGGTGGGCGACGGCTGGAACGTGTCGATCACGACGCTGATGAACGAGCGCTTTTCCATCGGCGCGCGTGTGGCGACGGGGGTGCCGGAGTTCTTCGATTTCGCCTCGTCCTACCGCATGCCGGACGGAACGCTCGCGATCGAGGACGCCTCCGTGCGCGCGCGCCTGGCGACCTGGGCCTCGCGCTCGAACGGGCTGAAATACACCGCCTATCGCGCCATTTCCGCGCTCTCGCGCGGCGAGCGGCCCGGGCCGGAAAACTCCATCGGCAAGCTCGTCTCCGCGCCGATGATGCAGGACATCGCGATGGCCGCGCTCGATCTGCAAGGCCCGGAAGGCGCCCGCACGATCGACGGCGCGACGCCGGCGGCCAAACTCTATCAGCAGCTCTACCATGCGATCGGCATGCGCATCGCCGGCGGCACCGACGAGGTGATGCGCAACATCATCGCCGAACGTGTGCTCGGCCTGCCGGCCGACGTGCGCGTGGACAAGGACGTGCCGTTCAACAAGATCCCCACAAAGGGACGCTGAACCGCCTTGCGTCCCGGCCGCACAGGCCGGGGCGATTTTCTTTTTCGGGAAACGCTCATGAACTTCGACGACACGCCGGCCGAAGCCGCATTCCGCGCCGAGGCGCGCGCCTGGATTTCGGCCAACGCGCCGCGCCAGTACGAGGACGATCTGCGCGCCTCGCCGTTCGGCCGCGTCGTGCTGAAGAACGCCGACATCATCGCCGCCTCGAAGGACTGGCAGCGCAAGAAGGCCGACGCCGGCTGGGCCTGCCTGCACTGGCCGAAGGAATACGGCGGGCGCGGGGCGACGCCCATCGAGCGCGTCATCTGGAGCCAGGAGGAAGGGCTATACGGCAAACTGTCGTCGCTCTTCATCATCGGCCACGGCATGTGCGGCCCCACCATGATGGCCTACGCCAGCGAGGCGCATAAGAAAACGCGCCTTCCGCCGCTGGCGAGCGGGCAGGAAATCTGGTGCCAGCTGTTCTCCGAACCCGCCAGCGGCTCCGACCTCGCCGGACTGCGCACGCGCGCGGAAAAGAGCGGCGACGACTGGATCGTCAACGGCCAGAAGGTGTGGACCAGCGGCGCCCATCACTCGGACTGGGCGATCCTCATCACCCGCACCGATCCGGACGTGCCCAAGCACAAGGGCCTTACCATGTTCTTCCTGAACATGAAGAGCCCCGGCATCGACATTCGCCCGATCAAACAGTCGAACGGCCAGGCGGAGTTCAACGAGGTCTATTTCAACGACGTCCGCATTCCCGACCATCAGCGGCTGGGCAAGGTGGGCGACGGCTGGAACGTGTCGTTGACGACGCTGATGAACGAGCGCCTGTCGATCGGCGCCTCGATGCCGACGGGCTTTCCCGAATTGTTCGACCTGTTCGCGCGCCTGACGATCGACGGCCGGCCCGCCATCGAGCGCTCTGACGTGCGCGCGAAACTCGCCAACTGGGCGATCCGCGCGAACGGGCTGAAATACACGTCCTACCGCTCCATCTCGGCGCTCTCGCGCGGCGAGATGCCCGGCCCCGAGAATTCCATCGGCAAGCTGGTCGCCGGCGCCACCATGCAGGACATCGCCACCTTCGCGGCCGACATGCAGGGCCCCACCGGCGCCATGAAGAAAAGCGAGGGCGTCGACGAGGCGGGCCTGTTTCAGGCGATGCTGATGCGCTCCATCGCCACCCGCATCGAGGGCGGCACGGACGAAATTCTGCGCAACATCATCGCCGAGCGCGTGCTCGCGCTGCCGGCGGACGTGCGCGTCGACAAGGACGTGCCGTTCAACAGGATTCCGACCAGGGGTCGCTGAGCGACAGGACGAGACGAAGCGCCGTCTCGAACCTCATCCTCACGGTTCGAGACGCGCCCTGGCGGCGCTCCTCACCCTGAGGATTTGCGCGAAGCCGCGGGCGGCGTCCCGAAGGACGACGCGCCGCGGCGGGCCATATGCTCAGCGGTTCGTCACTTCGTTGCGGCCGACCACCATCCAGTGCACCTCGTCCGGGCCATCAGCGAAGCGCAGGTGCCGCACGTCGGTGTACATCTCGGCGAGCGGCGTCCAGTTCGAGATGCCGGTCGCGCCGTGCATCTGGATCGCCTGATCGATGATGCGGCATGCGCGCTCCGGCACCATGGCCTTGACCATCGACACCCACACGCGCGCTTCCTTGTTGCCCAGCACGTCCATCGCCCTGGCCGCCTTGAGCACCATCAGCCGCATGGCCTCGATCTCGCAACGCGCCTGCGCGATGATTTGCAGGTTGCCGCCCAGATGCGCCAGCTTCTTGCCGAAGGCCTCGCGCGTCAGGCCGCGTTCGACCATGAGATCGAGCGCCTTCTCCGCCTTGCCGATCGTGCGCATGCAGTGATGGATGCGGCCCGGGCCCAGGCGCAGCTGCGAAATCTCAAATCCCCGGCCTTCGCCCAGGAGAATGTTCTCCCTGGGCACGCGCACATTGTTGAAGCGCATATGCATATGCCCGCGCGGCGCATGATCGTCGCCGAACACGTGCATCGGCCCGATCACCTCGACGCCGGGCGTGCCGACCGGCACGAGAATTTGCGACTGCTGCTTGCTGGACGGCGCGTTCGGGCTGGTCTTGACCATGACGATCATGATCTTGCAGCGCGGATCGCCGAGACCGGAGATGTAATATTTCTCGCCGTTGATGACCCATTCGTCGCCGTCGAGCACCGCGGTCGTCGAAATGTTCTTGGCGTCGGACGAAGCGACGTCGGGTTCGGTCATCACATACGCCGAGCGGATTTCGCCGTTGAGCAGCGGCTTGAGCCACTTCTCCTTCTGCTCCTTGGTGCCGACGCGCTCCAGCACTTCCATATTCCCAGTGTCCGGCGCCGAGCAGTTCATGCTCTCCGAGCCCAGCGGATACTTGCCGAGTTCGGCCGCGATATAGGCGTAATCGAGATTGGACAGTCCCTCGCCGGTCTCGGCGTCGGGCAGGAAGAAGTTCCACAGGCCTTCGGCCTTGGCCTTGTCCTTGGCCTTCTGCAAACATTCGAGTTGGCCGGGCGCGAACGACCAGCGATCCTTGTGGCCTTCGCCGAGCCGGTCGTATTCGGCCTGCATCGGCGCCACAGTCTCTTTCAGGAACTTCTTCACATGATCGAACAACGGCTGCGCCTTTGCGGACATGCGCAGGTCGTTGAGTTCGTCGGTGGGATTGAAGCCGAAGCCTGATGTCTTGGCGGTCGCATGGTTCATGTCCGTTTCCTCCGGGATTGGCGCCGCTCGTCGAGACGCGGCGCTCTTGCGTTGCGGTCGGTCTTCATTGAAAATCGCCCTACAAAATTATGATACGTTATGCGGGCGCGCCGCAAGGCGAATTGATCGCGGTCAGCGCAGGGCGAGGAAATGACCAGGGGTTTCCAACCGGATTTGCTCGCCGGCGCGCGCGTGCTCGTCACCGGCGGCGGCACAGGACTCGGCAAGGCGATCGGCGCGCGCGTGATGGAACTCGGCGCCGATCTGGTCATCTGCGGGCGCAGGATTGATGTGCTGGACGCCACGGCGCGGGAATTCGCAGAGCGGTACGACCGCCCCGTTCAGACCGAACAATGCGACATTCGCTCCGCCGAAGCGGTCGAGGCTATGATGGATCGCATTTTCGTGCGCGGGCCGCTCGATGTGCTGGTCAACAACGCAGCCGGCAATTTTCTCGCCCAGTCGCATCGTCTGTCCGCGCGCGCGGTGGATTCGGTGCTGAACATCGTGCTGCACGGCTCCGCATACTGCACGCTGGCGGCCGGGCGCCGCTGGATCGAGGCGAAGCGGCCGGGCGTCGTGCTCAGCATTCTCACGTTGTCGGCCCTGCACGGCGCAGCCTTCACGCTGCCCTCGGCGATGGCCAAGGCCGGCGTCGACGCCATGACGAAAAGCCTCGCAGTCGAATGGGGACCGCACGGCATCCGGCTTGTCGCGGTCGCGCCCGGCAATTTCCCGACGCAGGGCGCGACCGCCCGCCTGACGCCGCAAGGCGCCCCCGCCTTCGACGCCGGCGTGCCGTTGCGACGCGATGGCGCGCACGATGAACTCGCAGACCTTTGCGCGTTTCTCGTGTCCGGCCTTGCCGCCTACATCACCGGCGAAACGATCGTGATCGACGGGGCCAAACGATGGCTCGGCGGATCGCGCACCGGCGTCGCCGCCATGCTCGACTGGAGCGACGAAGACTGGGCGCGCCAGCGCGCCGGAATGCAACGATAACGACGGGCGGGGCGCATGAGCGAAACAACCGATCTCATTCACGATATGGCCGAGAAACTGTTCGGCGACATGTGCGACAAGAATCTGCTGGACGAGGCGGAAAAAGGCGTGTGGCCGAAAGCCTTGTGGTCGGCGATGGAGGAAGCGGGCCTGACCCGCGCGCTGACCGACGAGAACGCCGGCGGCTCGGGCCTCTCCATCGGCGACGCCATGGTCGCCACGCGCGTCGCCGCGCGGCACGCCGCGCCCGCGCCGATCGCCGAAACCATGCTCGCCGAGTGGCTGGCCGCCAGCGCGGGCCTGTCCTGCCCCGCCGGACCGCTGACCGTCGCGCCGGTCTTGCGCACGGACAAACTGTCGATGGCGCGCGAGGGGAACGGATGGCGCCTGAAGGGCGTCGCGCATCGCACCCCCTATGCTGCGAATGCAGCCGCCATTTTCGTTCTCGTGGAAGCGGAGGGGAAAAATTTCGTCGCGCGCGTCGGCACGTCAATGACGCGGATCGCGCCCGGTCACAACGTGGCGCGCGAGCCGCGCGAGACCGTGTCGTTCGATTGCGCGCTGGCGTCCGACGACGTCGCGCCGACCGAAATCGACGCCGCGCGTCTGCGCGCCTTCGGCGCGGCGATGCGCACCGTGCAGATCGCCGGCGCGTTGTCGCGCGCGCTCGATCTCTCGCTGCAATACGTCCAGGAGCGCGTGCAGTTCGGAAAGCCGATCTCCAAGTTTCAGGCGATCCAGCACAACATGGCGATGCTAGCGGCTCATTCGGCCGCCGCCAACGCCGCGGCCGACATCGCCAGCGAAGCGGCCGAAACCGATCTGGACCCGATCAAAATCGGCGTCGCGAAGACGCGCGCGGGCGAGGCGGCCAGCGTCGGCGCGGCGCTCGCGCACGCCGCCCACGGCGCCATCGGCTTCACGCACGACCACACTCTGCATTTCTCCACCAAGCGGCTGTGGTCGTGGCGCGACGAATTCGGCAAAGAAAGCGAATGGTCGGCGCTGGTCGGCCGCGCGGGCCTGAATGCCGGCGGCGCCGGCGTGTGGCGCAAGATCATCGCGCAGTAGGACGAGACAAATGGCGCATCTGAACTTCGCACCTCCGCCTCCCTTCAACGAGACGACGGAAAAACTGCGCGCCGACGTGCGCGCCTTTCTCGACCGCGAGCTCGTCGGCATGACGCCCGCCGAGCGCGCGCGCTCGTGGAGCGGGCGCGATGTCGCCTTCTCCAGGAAGATGGCCGACCGCGGATGGATCGGCATGACATGGCCGAAGAAGTATGGCGGCCATGAACGCAGCGCGCTCGAAAGATACGTGGTTCTGGAGGAAATGCTCGCGGCCGGCGCCCCGGTCGGCGCGCACTGGATCGCGGACCGCCAGTCCGGCCCGTCGATCCTGAAATTCGGAACCGAGGAACAGCGACAGACCATCGTGCCGCGCATCGCCAAAGGCGAATGCTTTTTCTGCATCGGCATGAGCGAGCCGAACTCGGGCTCCGATCTTGCGGCCACCCGCACGCGCGCGAAGAAGGTCGACGGCGGCTTTCTCGTCAACGGTCAGAAAATATGGACCAGCGGCGCGCACGTCAGCCACTACATGATCCTTTTCTGCCGCACCGACACGACCGGCGAAGACCGGCACGCCGGCGTCAGCCAGTTCATCGTCGACATGAAGACGCCGGGAATCGTCATCCGACCCATCGTCGATCTGTCCGGCGAGCACCACTTCAACGAAGTGTTCTTCGAGGATGTCTTCATTCCCGAAGGCGCGCTGCTCGGCCAGCTCGGCGACGGCTGGAAACAGGTGACGAACGAACTCTCCTTCGAACGTTCCGGCCCCGATCGCTTTCTGTCGACCTTCACCTTGCTGGTGGAGACGCTGAACGCGCTCGGTCCCGACGCCAACGAACGCGCCGCCATCGCGCTCGGCCGGGTGACCTCCCATCTCATGGTGCTGCGACGCATGTCGCGCTCGGTCGCCGGCATGTTGCAGCGGGGCGAAGACCCGGCCGTGCAGGCCTCCGTCGTCAAGGAGCTGGGCACCACGCTGGAGCAGGAGATTCCCGAAATCGTGCGCATGCTCGTGGATGCCGAGCCGGACTACGGCGCCGATAACCCGCTCGTGGCCGTGCTCGCCCACAACATGATGCACGCGCCGTCGTTCTCGCTGCGCGGCGGCACGCGCGAAATTCTGCGTGGCATCATCGCGCGCGGTCTGGGACTGCGCTGACCCGTTTGCGGAGAGACACATGACTTACAAGGACATCACAGTCGAAACCGACGGCCATGTTTCGACCATCACCATTCGCCGCCCGCCGTTCAATTTTTTCGATAACGCGCTCATCCGCGAGATTGCGGCCGCGTTCGAGGCCGCCGACCGCGACCAGAATATTCGCGCGCTGGTGCTGGCGGCCGAAGGCAAGGCGTTCTGCGCCGGCGCCGATCTCGTCAACCGCGCCGACACTGGCACGGTCGCCGAGGGCGGACAACATCTCTACAAGGAAGCAGCCCGCCTGTTTCGCGCGCTCAAGCCCGTCGTCGCCGCCGTGCACGGCGCGGCGATCGGCGGCGGTCTCGGCCTGGCCGTCATGGCGGATTTTCGCGTCACCTGTTCGGAGGCGCGGTTCTCCGCCAATTTCGCGCGGCTCGGCATGCATCCGGGCTTCGGCCTGACGGAGACGCTGCCGCGCCTCATCGGCCAGCAACAGACCGCGCTCCTGTGCTACACGGGCCGGCGCATCAGCGGCGAGGAAGCGGTGCGCATCGGCCTTGCCGACATTCTGGTCGCCGAAGGCGAAGTGCTGTCGGCCGCGCAGGCCCTCGCGCAGGAAATCGCGCAATCGGCGCCGCTCGCCGTCGCCTCCATTCGCGAAACGCTGCGCCGCGGCCTTGTCGAAGCCGTCGAGCGCGCCACCGAACGCGAACTGGTCGAGCAGGACTGGCAGCGCCGCACGCAGGACTTCAAGGAGGGCGTGAAGGCGACTTCCGAACGCCGCCTGCCGCATTTCGCGGGAAAATGATCGCCGTCGAAATTCATTCCGCCGGCGCGGGCGCGGCCTGCGCCGGCTTGTTCTTGCGCGACAGCTTGTCCATCAGCACGTAGAACGCCGGCGTGGTGTAAAGCGTGAGGATCTGCGAAAGAATCAGGCCGCCCGCGATGGTGATCCCCAGCGGACGCCGCAGTTCCGCGCCCGCGCCCGCCGCGAAGACCAGCGGCAGCGCGCCGAACAGCGCCGCGAATGTCGTCATGAGAATGGGCCGGAATCGCGCCACCGCCGCCTCGCAGGCCGCCTCGGCCGCGCTCAGGCCCTGTTTGCGTTCAGCCTCGATTGCGAAATCGACCAGCATGATGCCATTCTTCTTCACGATGCCGATGAGCAGGATGATGCCGATGAAGGCGATCAGCGTGAGTTCGGCGCCGAACGCCATCAGCGCGATCAACGCGCCAAGTCCGGCGGACGGCAGCGTGGATATGATCGTCAGCGGATGCACGAGGCTTTCGTAGAGCACGCCGAGAATGAGATACACCGCGGCGAGCGCGATGACGATAAGCCACCCCTGCCCGCCCGTGCTGGTGCGGAAATCGCGCGCCTCGCCCGCGAAATCCGCGCGCAGCGTGTCTGGCGGCTGCATTTCGGCGACCGCCTCCTCGACCGCACGCGTGGCGCCGTCGAGCGTGGCGCCCTCGCTGAGATTGAACGTGATGGTCGTCGCAGGAAACACGCCCTGATGATTGACGACGAGCGGCTGCGCGCCGCGTTCGATGCGCGCGACGGCGGCCAGCGGAATCTGCTCGCTGCGCGCGCCGGTTACGAAAATGCCGGCGAGGTCGGTCGGGTCGCGCTGGCGCGACGGCGTGTTCTCGATAACGACGCGATACTGGTTGCGCTGCGTATAGATGATGGACGCCTGGCGCTGGCCGAACGCCGTGTTGAGCGCGTTGTCGATGGCGCCGATCGAAACGCCGAGCCGCGCCGCGGCGTCGCGGTCGATGACGACATTGGCGCGCAACCCGCCCTGCTCCCGGTCGGTCGTGACGTCCGTTATGACCGGCAGCGCGCGCAGCCGCGCCACGATCCTGGGAACCCATGCCTCCAGCACGCCGAGCGTGGGCGCGGCGAGCGTGTATTGATACTGCGCTTTGCTGGAACGACCGCCGACGCGAATGTCCTGCACGGGAAACATGTACACGGTGACGCCCGGCACGCGCACCAGGGCGCGCCGCAGCCGCGCGATGGCCTGCTGACTGCCGCCCGAACGCTCGTGCTCCCCCTTGAGCGCGATCATGATGCGTCCCTGGTTGACCGTGCCGCCGCCGCCCGGCCCGCCGCCGATGAACGAGGCGACATGCGCGACGTCCGGGTCTTCGGCCACGATGGCCGTCGCCTGCTGTTGCAGCCGCATCATCGCGGGGAACGACACATCGGCCGCTGCTTCCGTCATGGAGAAGATGAGGCCCTGATCGTCCTGCGGAATGTAGCCTTTCGGCACGACACGGAACAACTGCGCCGTGAGCGCGATGGTGGCGATCATGACGAGCATCGCCAGCCAGGGGTGGCGCACCACGGGCCTGAGGGAGCGCGCATAGATCCGCGCCAGCGCATCGAACGCGCCTTCGCCGCCACGCTTGCGCGTGGCGTCCTCCGTGCGCAGAAAACGGGCGCAGATCATGGGCGTGACGGTCAGCGACACGAAAGTCGAGACCGCGATGGCGAAGACGAGCGTCAACGCGAACTCGCGGAACATCTTGCCCGGCACGCCGCCGAGAAAGATCAGCGGGATGAAGGCCGCCACCAGCGACAGGCTGATCGACATGACGGTGAAGCCGATCTGCCGCGATCCGTCGAGCGCCGCCTCGAATGGAGCCTTGCCCTGCTCCAGTTTGCGATAAATGTTCTCGATGATGACGATGGCGTCGTCGACCACGAAACCCACCGCCACGATCAGCGCCATCAACGAAATATTGTCGATCGAAAATCCTACCGCCTTCATGCAGACGAACGTGCCGGCAAGCGACAGCGGCACAGTCACGCCGGCCGCAACCATGGAGGCCGCGCGCCGCAGGAACAGCACCACGACGAGCATGACCAGAAAGACGCTGATGATAAGCGATTTCTGCACCTCCGCCACGCTCGCGCGAATGGTGACGGTGCGGTCGGCGAGCGTGGAGATCTCGGCGCCGGCGGGAATCCACCGCTTCAGTTCCGGCAGCATCGCCTTCACGCGGTCCGCCGTTTCGATCACATTGGCGTCCGGCTGCTTGGTGATGAACAGGATGACAGCCGGCTTGCCGTCGAACCAGCCGGCCGCGCGATTGTTGCGCACGCCGCGTTCGACATGCGCAATATCGCCGAGCCGCACAGGGCCGTCCGGTGTGCGCACCACCACGGCGCGGAACTCTTCGGGCGTCGAAATCTGGTCCCTGAGCGTGATCGCGCTGTTCTGCCTGTCGCCGTCCAGCGCGCCGACCGGACCGTGCGCGTTGGCGGCGATGACGGCGTTGGCGACCTGGTCCAGCCCCACCCCCATGGCCGCGAGCCGCGCGCTGTCGACCTGAATGCGGATCGCCGGCTGTTCAGCGCCGCTCACCTGCACTTCGGCGACGCCCTCCACTTGCGACAGCTTCTGCGCGATCACCGTGTCGGCTGCGTCGTAGAGCCCGCTTGCCGGAATGGTGGTGGAGGTGAGCGCCAGCACGAGGATCGGCATGGCCGATGGATTGGCCTTGCGGAATGTCGGCATCGTCGGCAGATCGAGCGGCAGATCGGTCGCCGCCGCGTTGATCGCCGCCTGAATGTCGCGCGCGGCCTTGTCGATCGGCCGTCCGAGATCGAATTGCGCGGTGATGATGCTGGCGCCGAGCGAGGACGAGGATGTGAGTTCGACAATGCCCGACACTTCCGAAATGCGTCGTTCGAGCGGCGCCGCCACGCTCGCCGCCATGGTTGCGGGATCGGCGCCGGGGCGCGAGGCGATCACGCGGATGGTCGGCAGATCTATGGCCGGCAGACTGGCGACGGGCAGCGCGAAATAGGCGACCGCGCCGGCCAGCAGAATGCCGATGGCCATGAGCGTGGTGGCGACTGGCCTGCGGATGAAGGGCGCGGAGAAATTCATCCCGTCCCCTCGCTGGCTTGTGTATTGGCCCGCGCGCCGAGCCGCGCGCGCAACCGTTCGACCGCCAGATACACGACGGGCGTCGTGTAGAGCGTCAGCAGCTGGCTGAGCAGCAGGCCGCCGATGATCGACACGCCGAGCGGTATGCGCATCTCGCTGCCGGCGCCGTGCGCGAACGCGAGCGGCACGGCGCCGAGCAATGCCGCGAGCGTGGTCATCATGATCGGCCTGAAACGAATCAGACTGGCGCGCAGGATCGCCTCGCGCGGCGCAAGCCCATGGCGGCGTTCGGCCTCCAGCGCGAAGTCGATCATCATGATCGCATTCTTTTTCACGATGCCCATGAGCAGCACGATGCCGATCAGACCGACGATGTCGAGCCCCAGTCCCGTCAGCATGAGCGCCAGCAGCGCCCCCACGCCCGCCGACGGCAGCGTCGTCAGGATCGTGAACGGATGAGCGTAGCTCTCGTAGAGCATGCCGAGCACCAGATAGATCGTCACGACAGCCGCCAGCAGCAGCCACGGTTCGTTTTCGAGCGACTTGCGGAACTCGGCCGCGTCCGCGCCGAAGGAGCCGAGGACCGAGCTTGGCGTTCCAATCTGCTCTTGCGCCCGCTGAACCGCCTGCACCGCATCGCCGAGCGCAGCGCCGGGCGCGAGATCGAAACTGAGAGTGGCGCTTGGAAACTGGTCCTGATGCGAGACCGAAAGCGGCGCGCTCGTCTGCTTCACGCGCGTGAGCGCCGACAGAGGCGCCTGCGCGCCGCCCGCGCTGCCAGACACATAGATCTTGTCGAGCGCGGACGGATCGGACTTGTAGCGCGGCTGCGCTTCGAGAATGACGCGATACTGGTTGGTCTGCGCGTATATGGTCGAAATCTGCCGCTGTGCGAAGGCGCTGTTGAGCGTATCGCTGATATTCTGCGCGCTCACGCCCAGCCGACCGGCCGCATCACGATCGATCTCGATCTCCGTGCGCAGGCCGCCCTCCTGCGTCTCCTCCGCGAGATTGGCGAACAGCGGATCGGCGCGCAGCCTGTCGGCCAGCCGCCGCGACCAGAGCGCAACCTCGGCGGCGTCCGCGCCCGTCAGCGAATACTGATATTGTGAACGACTCGCCCGGGTCGATATCTGGATGTCCTGCACGGGTTTCACGAAGATTCGCGCCGCGACCGCGCCTTCCACCGCCGCTTTCAGCCGCGCGCCGATCTCCTGCGCGCTCGCCGACCGCCCATCGCGCGCCTTGAGCACGACGGTGAACCGCGCCGCGTTCAGCGTCGCATTGCTGGCGCCGACGCCGAGCACGCTGACCACGCCGCCGACATCCGCATCCGCCCGCAAGACGCCGACGGCTTCGCCCTGCAGCCGCGTCATCTCGGCGAAGGACACGTCGGGCGAGGCTTCGAGCGTGATGTCGAGCAGGCCGTTGTCCTGCAGCGGCATGAATCCCTTCGGTACGATCGCATAGAGCCAGATCGTCAGCGCCAGCGCGCCGGCTGTAACCAGGAGCATGAAGCGCTCGTGCGCCAACGCCCAGCGCAGCGTGCGGTCGTAGAACGCGAGCACGCCACGCCCGGGCGTCTCGAACGCATGCTCGCCCTCGCGGGACCTGGCGTTCGGATCGCGCTTCAGCAACCGTCCGCACAACATCGGCGTCAGCGTCAACGAAACGATGGCCGACACCACCACGGCGATCGTCAGCGTAAGCGCGAACTCGCGGAACATGCGTCCGACCAGACCGGTCATGAACAGGAGCGGAATGAACACCGCCACCAGCGACACGGTGAGCGAAATGACGGTGAAGCCGATTTCGCGTGCGCCGTCGAACGCCGCCTGCAACGGAGAGCGCCCGTCCTCCATGTTGCGCACGATATTCTCGATCATGACGATGGCGTCGTCGATGATGAAGCCCGTGCCGATGGTGAGGGCCATCAGCGACAGGTTGTCGAGGCTGAACCCGACGAGATACATCACCGCGAAGGTGGCCACGATGGACAGCGGCAGCGTGATCGCCGCGATCAGCGTGGCGCGGAAGGTGCGCAGGAACAACAGCACGACCATCACCACCAGCGCGGTCGCCAGAACGAGCGTGAACTGCACGTCCGCGACGGATGCGCGGATGGACTCGGTCCTGTCGTGCACCAGCGTCAGCGCCACGCCGGCCGGCATCGACGCCTGCAACCGCGGCAGCTCCTGTTTCAGCCGGTCGACCGTGCCGATGATATTGGCGTTCGGCTGGCGTTGCACGCCGACGATCACCGCCGGCTCGCCGTCGCGCCAGCCGCCGACGCGCGCGTCTTCCAGCCCCTCGAACACGTCCGCCACATCGCCAAGCACGATCGGCCCGCCGTTGCGATAGGCGACGATCACGCGGCGAAACACGTCGGCCGAGACGATCTGGTCGTTGGCGTCGATGGTGTAGGACTGGCGCGCGCCATCGAGCGCGCCCTTCGCGCCGGCGACATTGGCGCCCACGATCGCCAGCCGCAGATCTTCCAGACCCAGCCGATTGGCCGCCAGTCGCGCGAGATCAGCCTGAATGCGGATCGCCGGCTTCACCCCGCCTTCGATCGTCACATGGCCGACACCCGTCACTTCGCTCAGCCGCGGCGCGAGCAGCGTGTCTGCGATGTCGCTCAACGCGCGCAGCGAGGCCGTGCGCGAGGACAGGGCGAGCGTCAACACCGGCGCGTCCGCCGGGTTCACTTTCGAGTAGACGGGCGGATAAGGCAGATTGCGCGGCAGCGTGGAAGCGGCCGCGTTGATCGCCGATTGCACGTCCTGCGCGGCGCCGTCGATATCGCGATCGAGTTCGAATTGCAGCGTGATGCGGCTGAAGCCGAACGTGGACACCGAAGACATGCTGGCCAGCGCCGGTATCTGCCCGAACTGGCGTTCGAGCGAAGCGGTGACGAGCGAGGCGACCGTGTCCGGATTGGCGCCGGGCAGTTTGGTGATGACCTGGATGGTCGGAAAATCGACCTGCGGCAGCGGCGAGACAGGCAGACGCAGATAGCCGAGCAGGCCGGCGAGAAAAATCGCGACGGCGAGCAGCGATGTCGCCACCGGGCGTGCGATGAAGGGCGCGGAGACGTTCATCGCTCGCTCCGCCGCGCGGTCATTGCGCGCTCGTCTGTTGCGGCCCGGCCGCCGGCCGTTCCACCACCCGCACCTTCGCTCCGCCCGTCAGACGCGCGAACCCCGTCGTGGCGACGCGCGCGCCGGGCTCGACGCCGGAGAGAATGACCGCGAGTCGTTCGTTTTGCTGGCCGACCGTCACCGGCGTCTGCGTCGCCGTGTCGTCTTTCACGACATATACGAAGGGACCGGTCGGTCCGCGCTGCACCGCTGTCGACGGCGCCACGACCGCCTGTTTGATGACGTCGACGAACAGTCGCACGTTCACGAACTGGCCGGGCCACAGAACTTGCCCGGGATTTGGGAATACAGCCTTCACCTTCACCGCGCCGGTCGTCGGGTCCACCTGATTGTCAACCACCTCCACCCTGCCGCGTTCGAGAACGGTCACGTTGTCGCTGTCGAGCGCGTGCGCCTCGATCGGCCCGCGCGCCAGCGCCGCGTTCACCGGCCGCAGAAACTGTTGCGCAAGCGAGAACACCACCGCGATCGGCTTCACCTGCGTGATGGTGACGATGCCGGTCTGGTCGCCGGCGCGCAGCAGGTTGCCGCGGTCGACGAGGCGCAATCCCGTGCGCCCGTCCAGCGGCGCGCGGATCGTCGTGTAATCGAGAATGGTCTTCGCGTTGTCGATATTGGCCTGGTCCTGGCGCACCTGCGCTTCCAGTTGCGCGACGATCGCGCGCTGCGTGTCGGCCTGCTGGCGCGAGCCGGAATTGTCGGCGGCGAGCTTCACATAGCGGTCGAGGTCGCGCCGCGCGTTGACGAGCTGCGCCTCGTCCTGCGCCTTTTTTGCGACCGCCTGATCGTATTGCGCCTGATAGGTCGCGGGATCGACACGCGCCAGAACGTCGCCGGCTTTCACGTCTTGTCCTTCGCGAAACGCCACTTCCACCAGCCGGCCGTCGACCTGCGAGCGCACGGTGACGGTATTGAGCGCCTGCGCCGTGCCGATGGCGTCCAGCGTGACAGGCACATCCTCGCGCGCGATTTCGGCGACCGTGATCGGCACGGTCATCTCGCGCATCATGCGGCGCTGATCCTCGCGCTGCGCGGCCTGCTGCTGCGGCATCTTGATGAATCCCATGCGCCAGGCGCCGTAGCCGGCGGCGATCAGCAGGGCGAGAATGAGGACGAGGCGTTTCACGGCGAGGGACTCACGGCAAGGAACTCACGGCAAGGGACTCTTGACGTCGGCATGCGCGAACGTTTCGCCTGCGAGCGCGATGGCGCGCTCTTCGTCCGCCCATCCGCCGCCGAGCGCCTGATAGAGCGAGACAAGCGCCTGCAACCGCGCCTGCCGGGCTTGCGACAACTGATCGAGATTCTGGAACAGCGTCGTCTGGATGGTCGACAGCGTGATGATGTCGATGGTGCCCTCCTGCAGGCGCTTGATCGCGGCCTCGTAAGCGCGGCGGGAAGCCGCGACAGCCGTGCGCAGAAGAGTCTCGCGCGCGGCCGTCGTGCGCAGCGCGATGAGCGCGTTCTCGACATCGGAGAAGGCGGTGAGGATCTGCTTGCGATACAGCATCAGCAGTTCGATATAGCGCGCCTTTTGCAGTTCGAGTTGGCCCTGCAGGTTATGTCCGTCGAGAATCGGCTGCACGAGCTGCGTGGCGAGCGTGTAGGCGATCGCCTCCGGCCGGAACAGGTTTTTCAGCAACATGCTTTGCAGGCTGAATTGCCCGCTGAGCGCAATGCTCGGAAAGAACGCCGCGCGCGCGGCGGATACGTTCAGGTCGGCGGACGCGAGGCTGGCTTCGGCCTGCGCCAGATCCGGCCGCCGCAGCATGAGCTGGGACGGCAGGCCGGCGCGCACCGGCGCAAGCCGCAGCGCCATCAGCGATCCGCCGCGCACGCTCATGCTTTCCGGCGTGCGGCCCACCAGCACAGCGATCAGATTGCGGGTCTGCTGCACGGTCTGCTCGAAAGCGGGCGCGGCCGCGCGCTGCGTCGCCAGCACGCTTTCCTGCTGCGCGAGATCGAGCGCCGTCGCGGTCCCCACCGCCACCCGCTGGCGAATGGCGTGCAGCACCTCGGCCGCCACTTTGGCGTTTTCGCGCGCGATGCGCAGCCGGTCCTGCGCCGCCACCAGAGCGATGTAGGAATTGACGAGGCTCGCCGTCGTGGACAGCGCGACGACCGAGCGGTCGTAGCGCGAGGCGACCGCCGACAGCCGCGCGGCGCCGGCGGCGTCGCGATTGCGTCCCCAGAAATCGACCGCATAGCTCGCGTTCAACCCGAGCGCATGGCGCCAGCGCCGCGTTTCCTCGAACGGGCCTTCCTTCTGCGTGAGCGTGCCCGGCGTCTGGCTGCGCGAGGTGTCAGCCGTCAGCGACAATTGTGGAAACAGCGGCGCGGCGGCGATGCGCGCCTGCGCATCCGCCTGGTCGATGCGCGCCACGGCGGCGCCGATGTCGAGATTGCCGTCGAGCGCCGCGCGCGCGAGCGCGGTCAGTTCGCTCGAGCCGAAACTCGCCGGCCAATCGTCGCGCACCGGCTCGACCGGCCCGGACGCCTGCTCGCGGAACGCCGCAGGCGTGGCGATGTCGAGCGCGGGCTTTTCCCAGCCGGCGTTGCAGCCGGCGAGCGTCAGCAGCGCCGCCAGTCCGACCGCCGGCCGGACGAACGCCCGCTTTGCATTCCGGGCCGCCGTGAAAAGCCCTGACCGCAACAAAATCCCCGAACGAATCCGCGCGTCGCCACGGCGCGCCGAATACGCGCCTTATTAGCGGAAACGCGGCTGCCCCGATAGGCGCAGCGCTTGTCGCCGCGGTTCGCGGAGGAATTATGTCCGGATCAGACTTCCAGCCATTCCTTGCGCACGGGCGAGTCGGCTGAAAGGTCCGCGGGCTTGCCCTCGAACACCACGCGCCCGTGGCCCATGACGTAGAGCCGGCGGCTGATTTTCAGCGCGATCGCCAGCTTTTGCTCCACCAGAAGAATCGAGACGCCGCGCCCGGCGATTTCTTCGAGCAGTTTGCCGACCAGCTCCACCATCATCGGGGCGAGCCCCTCGGTCGGTTCGTCGACCATGATGAGGTCCGGGTCGCCCATCAGGGTGCGGCACATGGTCAGCATCTGCTGCTCGCCGCCCGACAGCACGCCGGCGGGCGTATCCGCCCGCTCCTCCAGCCGCGGGAAGATGCCGAACATGTCCGCCATCTTCCAGCGCCCGCTTTCCCGGGTCGACTTCTGGCCCAGAAATAGATTCTGGCGCACCGTCAGGCTGGGGAATATCTCGCGGTTCTCCGGCACGTAGCCAAGGCCGAGGCGGGCGATCTGGTGCGGTTTCATCCCCGCGATCTGCCGCCCCCGGAACTTGACCGAGCCGCGCGGCGGCACATCGCCCATGATCGCCTTGATCGCGGTCGAGCGGCCGACGCCGTTGCGGCCAAGCAGGCTGACGATTTCGCCCTCGCCCACGCTGAAAGTCACGCCCTGCAGAATGTGGCTCTTGCCGTAATAGGCGTGGAGGTCTTCGACTTCGAGCATCGCGCTCATGCCGACGCCTCCTCGCCCAGATAGGCCTCGCGCACCGCCTTGTTGGCGCGGATCGCCTGCGGCGTGTCGCTGGCGATGATCTGCCCGTAGACCAGCACCGAAATGCGGTCGGCGAGCCCGAACACCACGCTCATGTCGTGCTCCACCATCACCAGCGTGCGCCCTTCCGAAATCTTGCGGATGAGCGCGACCGCATGGTCGGTCTCCGAATGGCTCATGCCGGCCGTCGGCTCGTCGAGCATGATGACGTCGGCGCCGCCGGCGATGGTGATGCCGATTTCGAGCGCGCGCTGCTCGGCATAGGTGAGAATGCCGGCGGGCGTTTCATGGCGCGCGGAAAGGCCGATCAGGTCCATCACCTCTTCGGCACGCGCATTTGCGTCCTTCAGATTGTCGATGAAGCGCCAGAACGAATAGCGGTAGCCGAGCGCCCAGAGAACGCCGCAGCGGATGTTCTCGAACACCGTGAGTTTGGGGAAGATGTTCGTCACCTGGAACGAACGCGAAAGACCGCGCCGGTTGATCTCGAAGGGTTGCAGACCGGTGATGTCCTCGCCCTTCAGCTCGACCGTCCCGGAGGTGGGATGAATGCGGCCGCTCACGAGATGGAACATCGTCGATTTGCCGGCGCCGTTCGGCCCGATGATGGCGTGCCGCTCGCCCTGCTTCACCTCCAGGTTCAGGCCGCGGATGATTTCCGTCGGCCCGAAACTCTTGCGCAGGTCGGTCAGTTTGAGGGCCGTGCTCATGGCGCTGCTCCCCGCGCCGCCGCGTTGGCGGTGGCGAACGCCTCGGCAGCCTTTGGCCAGATGGCGCGGAAGACGAGCCCCGCGACCGCCAGCAGCGCGACCAGCGCGAGCCAGGGCGCGACCGTCGCGCTGTCGGTGGCGATGCCGAACAGCTTCATTTTCGATCCCTCGCTCGCCGCCTCCACCAACTGATGATGCGCCAGTTCGATGATGCCGATCACGCCGAGCGCGATGCCCGCGACCGGCAGCGCCAGCGCGCTGTACGACGGCAGCAGCCGCCCGAAGCGCCCGCTGCGCACGATCGGCCGGTGCTGGTCGATGAAGCCCGCGATGCCGCCCGGCCAGAACATGACCACGAAGATGAACATCAGGCCGAAATACAGGAGCCACGCCTTGGTGATGTCGGACAGCGAAATCTGCAAGAGCGTGATCAGCACCGCGCCGATGATCGGCCCGAAGAAATGGCCGACGCCGCCCACGTAGCTCATGAGCAGAACGAGGCCGGACTGCTGGGCGCTGAGCGCCTGCGCGTTCACGAGTTCGAAAGTGATGGCGCCGAGCGCGCCGGCCACGCCAGCGAACAGCGCCGACAGGCAGAACGCGATGAAGCGCACGCGCTGCGTGGAATAGCCCACGAATTCGGCGCGCTCCGGATTGTCGCGCACCGCATTGCACATGCGCCCGAACGGCGTGCGCGTGAGCGCATACATCGCCGCCACGCAAATGAAGCACCACACCGCGATCAGATAGTAGACCTCGATCTGCGGCCCGAACTTGAAGCCGAAGAACGGTTCGAGCTTGGCGCGATTGGCCGAAATGCCCTCCTCACCGCCGAAAACGCCGCGCATGATCAGCGTGATGGCCACCACGAGTTCGCCCAGGCCCAGCGAAATCATCGCGAACACGGTGCCCGCGCGCCGCGTGGAGATCGAACCGAACACGATGCCAAAGAACAGGCCGGCGACCGCGCCGACGATCGGAATGAACGGCAGCGACACGCCGATCTTGTTGCGCACCACCCAGTTCATCGCATGGATCGCCGCGAACCCGGCGAGGCCGTAATAGACCGCATGACCGAACGACAACAGGCCGGTCTGTCCCAGCAGCATGTTGTAGCTGAGCGCGAACACGATCGCCACGCCCATCAGGCTCATCATCGTCAGCGCCGTGCCGGAGGGGAAGATTTTCGGCATGATCGCAAGCGCCACGGCGAAAAGCGCGAATGCGAGAAGCGTCCGGACTGTCGCGCTCATGATTCGCGATTCCCCAGGAGGCCCGTCGGACGGAACACCAGCACCAGCACCAGCAGCAGATAGGGAATGACCGGCGCGATCTGCGCGACCGTCACGCGCCCGAGATCGCCGAAAATATCGGCGGAGGGTCCGATCACGTCGGCGAGCGAGGCGTTGATGGCGACGGCGAACGTCTGCACCAGGCCGATCAGCAGCGAGGCGACGAAGGCGCCGGCCAGCGAGCCGAGACCGCCGACCACGATCACCACGAACAGGATCGGACCGAGCAGCGCGGCCATCGAGGGCTGCGTGACCAGCGCCGGTCCTGCGATCACGCCGGCAAGGCCCGCGAGCGCCGCGCCGACGCCGAACACCGCCATGAAGACGCGCGGCACGTCGTGGCCGAGCATCGCCACCATGCTGGGATGCGTGAGCGCGGCCTGGATGATGAGGCCGACACGCGTGCGCTTGAGCACCAGAAACAGGAAGACGAACATCGCCACCGCCGTCGCCAGCATGAACATGCGATAGGCGGGATAGGTGGTGTCGAAAAGGCGGAAGGCGACGAAATCGAGCGAGGGCGGAACGCGGTAGTCGACCGGCAGCTTGCCCCAGAACATCTGCACCAGTTCCTCGATGATGAAGGCGAGGCCGAAGGTGAACAGCAGCTCCGCGACGTGCCCGTATTTGTGCACGCGGCGCAGCCCATAGCGTTCGACCAGCGCGCCGATCGCGCCGACCAGCAGCGGCGCCACGATGAAGCCCGGCCAGAACCCGATGCGCCGCGAAATCTCGAAACCGAAATAGGCGCCGATCATATAGAAGCTGGCGTGCGCGAAATTCAGAACGCCCATCATCGAGAAGATGAGCGTCAGTCCGCTCGCCATCATGAACAGCAACATGCCGTAGAGCACGCCGTTCAGCGTGGAGAATGTGATGAGTTCCAGCATGGCTCCCCCGGGCCCGCCGCTCGTTTCGCGAGGGCCGTCGTCATGCGAGGGCGGGATGTCCGCGCGCGGCGGCCGCGCGCGGCGCGTCGGCCCTGTTTACTTGGGCCGTTCCATCTTGCAGGTGGTCGGCACGATCGTATCCTCGGCCTTCACCGTGCCCTGCACCTTCCAGCCCCAGCCCGTGCCTTCCTCGTCGAACTTCTTGCCGGCGTCGAGCGGACCGAACGAGCGGATGTACATCGGCTGGAAGAGCTGATGGTCGTCCTTGCGCATCCAGCCCTCGCCGCCGTCGAACAGCGGGAACCGCATGTCCTCCAGCTTTGCGGCGATCGCCTTCGGCTCGACCGAGCCTGCGTCCTTGGCGGCTTTCGCCACCATGCGCATCTGGTTCACCGCACGCGGATACCACACCGTCACGCCGCCGTATCTTGCACGGAACGCCGTCTCGAACTTCTGCGCCGCCTCCGGCGCATCGTTGGCGTTGCCTTCCGTCACATCGAACACGCGATGGGAGAGGCCCGTCTGCTTGATCGCGGTCGGGCCGCCCGCGCCGCCGGCGTAGTAGGTGTACCAGTCGACCTGCAGGCCGGCGTCGGCGGCGGCCTTCAGCAGCAGCGCGATGTCCTGCCCCCAGTTGCCCGTCACCACGCTGTCGGCGCCCGACGCCTTGATCTTGGCGATGTAGGGCGCGAAATCGGTGATCTTCAACAGCGGATGCAGTTCGTCGCCTACGATCTGGATGTCGGGCCGTTTGGCCTTGATCATCTCGTTGGAGACCTTGCGCATGCCTTGACCGAACGAATAATCCTGATTGATCAGGTAGACCTTCTTGATGTTCGGCCGATCCTTCATGAAGTTCGACAGCGCGGCCATCTTGATGTCGGTCGAAGCGTCCCAGCGGAAATGCCAGTAGGAGCATTTATCGTTGGTGAGAATGGGATCGATGGCGGCGTAGTTGAAATAAATCGCTTCCTTGCCCGGATTGCGGTCGTTGTACTTCGTCACGAATTCCGAAATTGCGGCCGCGTTCGACGAGCCATTGCCCTGCGTCAGCAGGCGGATGCCCTGGTCGATCGCCTTCTGCGCCTGCACGACCGATTCCTGCGGATTTGTCTTGTTGTCGAAGGGAACGATTTCGACCTTCTTGCCGGCCAGCCCGCCAGCCGCGTTCAGTTCCTCGGCGAGGAACTGGAAATGTTTCAGCCCGATCTCGCCGACCGATGCGCCGCCGCCCGACAGCGGATCGATATAACCGAGCTTCACCATCTCCTGCGCCACGGTCGGACTGGCGACAAGCACAGGCGCCAGCGCCACGCCCGCAAGCATGGCCAGCCCAACGACAGAATTCCGCATGATGATCCTCCCTCATCGTCATGATCTTCGTTGTCAACAAGGTGGAACGATCGCGCGGGCGCTGTCAATTTCTTTCCCGCCGGCCGTCTCAGGCGATCTCGAACGATATGCCTCCCACCCCCTGGATCGCGCCCTCGACCCTGTCGCCGCGAGCGAGCGCTCCGACCCCGGCCGGCGTTCCGGTGAAGATGAGGTCGCCCGGTTTCAGCTCCATCGACCGCGAGGCGATGGCGATCACATCGGCGACCGGCCAGATGAGTTCGGCGAGATCGCCCTCCTGTCTGACCGCGCCGTTGACGGCGAGCCAGATGCGCCCGCTGGAGGGATGCCCGATGTCGCGCGCGCGGCGCAGCGGCCCGCAAGGCGCCGAACGGTCGAACGCCTTGCCCCAATCCCACGGGCGCCCGAGATCCTTGGCTGCGTTTTGCAGGTCGCGGCGCGTGAGGTCGACGCCCGCCCCGTAACCCCACACATGGTCGAGCGCGCGGGCGGGGGCGATGTCCGCGCCCCCCGCCCCGATCGCCACGACGAGTTCGATCTCATGGTGCAGGTTCGCCGTTTCCGGCGGATAGGGAATGGCTGCGCCATCGTCGACGATCGCGTCGGCCGGCTTGGTGAAGAAGAATGGCGGCTCGCGGTCCGGATCCTTGCCCATCTCCCGCGCGTGCGCGGCGTAGTTGCGCCCCACGCAGAAAATGCGCCGCACCGGAAAGCGCGCGCTCTCACCCGCGATCGCCACGCTGGCGACCGGCGGCGGCGGCAGAACGTAGTCGGTCATCGGCTCTCCTGAGGCGTTTTCGAGCGAAGCCGCGCGCCGACGTCAGGGCAGACGATGGAACGCGCGTGCGGAATAGATCAAAGGCCGGCCCTCATGGGAAAGCGCGTCGGTCGCTTCGCCCACCACGATGGCGTGCGAGCCGAAGCCGAACTCGGTCGCCAGACGGCAGTCGAAATGCGCCACGGCGCCTTCGAGCATCGGCGCGCCGCTGCCGGCCTTGCGCCACGCGCCTTGGGCGAACCGCGCCGAACGTGGTTCGCAGTCGCGCGCGAAGATTTCGGCCAGCGCCGCCTGATCCTCGCCCAGCACGTTCACGCAGAACACGCGGTTGAGGCGGATGGCGGCAAGCGTGTGGCTCGTCAGATGAATGCAGGCGAGCACGGAGGGCGGTTCGAGCGACAGCGACGAAAAGCTCGACACCGTCGCGCCCGAGCGCCCGCCGGGGCCGTCGGTGGCGATGATGGCGACGCCCGCCGCCGTCCGGCTCATGGCCGCGCGGAACGTGTCGACGAAGGACAGGGATTTTTGCAAATGACCGCGCTTTCGGGTTTCGGACGGCCAATGTAGCGGCCGCCTGTGCGAATGCGAACCGGCGCGCCGTGCTTTCGCGCGGATTGGTAAAATTCGACACGATGGCGCGCGCCCCGCCCCTTGCGGCGGCGCGCTGGAACCGGTTCGATGGGCGCAAGGAACGTCGCACAAGATCCCGGAGGAAATTTCATGGCCGACGCCGCCACCCTCGCCCGCTGGTCCGCCGATCTCGAACGGTTGCTGAAACTGCGCGCCATACCCTTTTCAATGAAGCTCTACGAAAACCGGGCCGATATGGAGGCGGTGCCGCGCATCCGCCGCCCGGGCGCCGTCCACACGCTGGACCAGATCGTCGCCCAGGCGGCGCGGCTCGGCTGGACGGTCGGCGTCACCGCCGACGATCTGGTCGGCGCGCAATGTCGCGCGGTGGTGGGCCTGGGCGGCGCCAAGGACGATGCGTGGCGCTCCGGCAAGCAGATGACGGGCGTGTGGTTTTCCACGCCCGAAGACGCCAGCGCCCATCAGGCGGCGATGCATTGCGTGCCTGACGGCCGTTACGACGCCCTCGCGGTCTCCCCGCTCGCGGCCGGGCGGATCGACAATCCGGACATCGCCTTATTCTACGCGACGCCGGGCGCGATGATCTATTTCATCAACGGGCTGCAATGGTCCGGCTACAAGCGGTTCGACTGGAGCGTGGTGGGCGAGAGCGCCTGCGCCGACTCATGGGGGCGCGCGCTCACCCGGCGCGAGCCCTCCCTCTCCATTCCCTGTTTCGCGGAGCGGCGCTACGGCGGCGTGGAGGACGACGAGATGCTGATGGCCCTGCCGTGCGAGATGATCGGCAAGGCGATCGCGGGCATGGAAGCGTTGTCGAAGAACGGCTTGCGCTATCCGTTCCCGCAATACGGGGTGCAGCAGGACGTGCGCGACGGCATGGCCAAATCTTACCCCGACCGGGCGAAACCGGCCTGACGCCTTTTTTTCGCCGGATTGGGCGACTCACCTCGCACCATCCATGCGGCGGACGGAGATTCCGTGGTGGGGGGCTACGGCGCGATCGACAGAGTGAAAATGCCGCTTGCGGCGGGCGCAGTCGCGCTCGTGCTGGTTGCGGCCGCCGCTTTGCCTGCGCCCGATCCGCCGGCGCCGGCGCAGCCGACCGGCGAAAAATTCGCGCTGCGCATCGCCGGCGAGAGCGGGAGCGGACAGACGCTCGCGTACTATCCCGAACATCTCGCGGCGCTCGCCAGCATCAAGTCGTTCCAGCCGGCGGCGGACTGGCGTCCGGAGCCGCCACCGGAACTGGCCCCGGCCGCGGCGCCGAAAACGGCCGCGCAACGCCGTCCCCGGCCCGCCGTCGCGAAGGCTGCGGCGGTTCCCGCCCACGCGCGCACGGTCGTCGCGCGCGCGGCGCCGGCGCGCGCCACGACGGGCTTCGACCGTTTCGGCGACGACATTCGCAAGGGCGTCGGCGCGGTCGGCGACGGAATAGCCGACATGGGCCGCTCGCTCGGACGGCTCATTCGCATTTCGAGCCGCTGAGAGCCGCGAATGATCGTCATTCGCCGCTGGCCGCTCGTCCTGCACCTCTGCGCATTCGCCTCGCTCGCCGCCGCGCAGTCCGTCCGCATGGGCGCCGACGCCTACGGCGACTGGCGCACGGACGCCCCCGGCGTGCGTCGGCTGATCCGCCCCTCGGATCTGCCGCCGCCCGTCGCGCCCCAGGGCTCGGCCAGCCCGCGCGTCGTCCCCCGGCCCGAAGGCGCGCAACCGGCCGCGCCGCCGGGTTTCGCGGTCGAACTCTACGCCAGGGGATTGTCGGGCCCGCGCACGCTGCGCTTCGCCCCGAACGGCGACCTGTTCGTCGCCGAATCCCGCGCCGACCGCATTTCGCTGCTGCGCCGCAATGCGGGCGATGCGCCGAATCCGCAGCGCGCCATCGTCGCGAGCGGTCTCGACGGACCTTTCGGCCTCGCCTTTCCGCCGTCCGCGAACTTTCTCTATGTCGCGACCGCGACGCGCATTCTGCGTTATCCCTATGCGCCGGCGGGCGCGCCGCTCGGCGCGCCGGAAACGCTGTTCGACAAGATGCCCGGCGGCGGCCACTGGACGCGCGATCTCGTCTTCTCGCGCGATGGCGCGACGCTCTACGTGTCGGTCGGCTCGCTCTCGAACGCGGGGACCGACATGGGGCCCGCGCCCGCCGACCTTGCGGCCCACGAGCGCGAACACGGGCGCGGCGCAAGCTGGGGCAATGAACTGGGCCGCGCTTCCGTTTTCGCCTTTGCGCCGGACGGGCGCGTGCGCAGGCCGTTCGCCAACGGATTGCGCAACTGCGTGGCGATGGCGCTCGCCCCTGCTCGCGACGACCTGTGGTGCGTCGTCAACGAGCGCGACCAGATGGGCGACGACCTGCCGCCCGATTACGCCACGCGCGTCGCGCCCGGCGCGTTCTACGGATGGCCGTGGTTCTACATCGGCGCCAACGGCGACCCGCGCCACAAGGGCGCGCGCCGCGACCTTGCGGGCGAGGCAAGAACGCCCGACGTGCTGATCCAGCCGCATTCCGCGCCGCTCGGCCTCGCGTTTTACGAGGCGCAGCAGTTTCCGCCCGAATATCGCGGGCACGCCTTCATCGCGCTGCACGGCTCCTGGAACCGGGCCAAACGCACCGGCTACAAGATCGTGCGCGCGCTGTTCGAGAACGGCAGGCCGACCGGCGTCTACGAGGATTTCGTCACAGGGTTCGTGGCGAGCGATTCCGCCGTATGGGGCCGGCCCGTCTCGGTCGCGGTCGGACCGGATGGCGCGCTCTATTTCAGCGACGACGGCGGGGACGCCATCTGGCGCGTGCGCTACACGGGCAAGTAAACAGGCAAGCGATCATTTCCCCATCGCGCGCGCCTTGAGGTCGAACGACGGATCCGCGGCCTCCTGCGGCGAAAGGTTCGGCTGGTCCGCCGCCAGCAGCCGTCGCGCCACCATGTGATCGGCCGGCCTGTTGACGCTTTCCACGCAGCGCAGCCGACCGGCCGCGAAACAGAACACCGAGAACGCGCCCCCCTCCGGATCGCCGCGCGTAACGAACGCGTCGCAGCCGTCCGCAAGCCCCGCGATCTGCAGTTTGAGCGGTCCCTGATCCGACCAGAACCACGGCACGGCGTCGTAATGCGCCGGCTTGCCGGTCAGCTTCTTCGCCACCACGCGCGCCTGGTCGAGCGCGTTCTGCACGCTTTCCAGACGAATGCGCCGGCCGGCGAACGCATTGGGATGCATCGTCAGATCGCCGATGGCGGATATGTTCTCGTCCGAGGTCGTCATCGCCGCATCGGTGAGAACGCCGTTGGCCACCGCCAGCCCGCCCTGCGAAGCCAGCCGCTGCTTCGGCAGGATGCCGATGCCGACCAGCACCAGATCGGCCGGCAGCCTGCGCCCGTCGGCGAGCGCAACGGCGTTGACGCGACCGTCGGCGCCCTCGATGGCCGCCACGCCGACGCCCAGATGCAGCCGGACGCCGCTCGCCAGATGGCGCGCAGCGTAGAAATCCGAAATCGGCGCGGACACGGCTCGACCCATCACGCGCGGCGTGAACTCCACCACGTCCACCTCGGCGCCTTTCGCGCGCGCGGTCGCGGCGAATTCCAGACCGATGAAGCCGGCGCCGATGACGACGATCTGTTTCGCCGCCTCCATGCGCGGCTTGAGCGCCTGCGCGTCGGCCAGATCGCGCAGCGTCAGCACGCCGCCGAGTTCCGAGCCCGAGAACGACGCCGGCCGCGCCATCGCGCCCATCGCCAGAACGAGGTGCGAATAGGTCAGGCTCGACCCGGATTCGAGCGCCACGCGCCGCGCGGCGCGGTCGAGCGTCGCGACTTTCTCGCCTGACAAGAGTTCGACCCGCTGGTCCTTGTAAAAAGCCGGCCCGCGCAAAATGAGCGACTCCGCCGTCGCCTCCCCTTTGAGATAGGCCTTCGAGAGCGGCGGGCGCTGATAGGGCGCGGCGGCTTCGGCCGAAACGAGAACGATGCGCCCCTCGTATCCGTCCTCGCGCAGAAAGGCGGCGGCGTTCACGCCCGCGTGTCCCGCGCCCACGATGACGACAGGGTCTTGCGCGCTCATGACGATCTCCCGGCTGCAACACGCGATGGCGCGCGTCCGTCATCTAAACCATTCTCGCGCGCGGGTGCAGGGGGGCGCCGCGCCGCATGCGCGCGCCAGGACCTTGGGGGCGCCGCGCCGCATGCGCGCGCCAGAACCTTGGGGGCGCCGCGCCGCATGCGCGCGCCAGGACCTTGCCTCGCGCGACCCCGCCTTCCATAACCGCCACGACCGGCCGCGCGCCGGGCGGCGGCGCGGGGCTGCACTTGGATTCATTCTGGCTTCTGCTCGGCCTGAAAATGGCGATCACGGCTGCGACCGTGGTGGCGGCCTCCAAATTCGTCGAGCGCGCCGGCCCGTTTCTCGGCGCGATGGTGGCGACGCTGCCGGTCTCGGCCGGCCCCGCCTACATTTTCCTCGCGGCCGAACACGGCGCGGCCTTTGTCGAGAAAGGCAGCGTGGCGAGTTTGGCCGCCAACGCCGCCATCTTTCTCTATATCGCCCTCTACACACGGCTCGCACAGCGCTGCGGCCTGGCCGTTTCGGTCGGCGCGCCGCTCGTGCTGTGGACCGGCGCGGCCGCGCTCATCGTGAACGTCGACTGGACATTCGCCGGCGCACTCGCGTTCAACGTCGGCGCGTTCGCCATTTCCTTCCTCGCCACGCGGCCCTTTCGCGCGCGCGCCGTGCCGCCGCCGCCGCGCGGCCGCTGGTGGGACGTGCCGTTCCGCGCGCTGCTGGTCGCAGCGCTCGTTGGCGCGGTCGTCATGCTCGGGCGCGCCTTCGGCCCGCAGGCGGCGGGCGTGGCGGCCTATGCGCCGGTGGTGATGGTCTCGCTCGGCCTCATTCTCCAGCCGCGCATCGGCGGCGGCGGCGCAGCCGCCGTGCTTTCGCATGCGCTCGTCGGCCTCGTCGGTTTCGGCGCGGCGACCGCCATGTTGCATTTGACGGTCGTCCCGCTCGGCGCCGTCGCATCGCTGTCGCTGGCGCTCGCCGTTTCGGTCGGCTGGAACCTCGGCCTCGTGCTGTGGCGCAGGCGCATGGCGCGCGAGGGGTAGCAAGCGTGCGCGGAAACGTGCAGACTTCCGCGAAACGACTGTCGATGGAGACCGCGCGATGGCGCACGATCAGGCGGCGGACGCAGCCGGCAAACTGGTTATTCGCAACATCGGCCTCATGCTGTCGGGCGCGCTCGAGCAGCCGATCCTCGATGCCGATGCGATCGTCGCGGTCGACGGCAGGATCGTCGGCGTCGGCCGACTGAAGGACCTCGATACGCAAGGCGCAACGACCGTCGTCGACGCCAACGGCGCCGCGCTGGCGCCGGGCCTGATCGACAGCCACGTGCATCCTGTCGCAGGCGACTGGACGCCCCGCCAGAGCCAGCTCAACTGGATCGACAGTTCCATGCACGGCGGCGTGACGACCATGATCTCGGCCGGCGAGGTGCACACGCCCGGCCGCGCGCGCGACATCGTGGGACTGAAGGCGCTCGCCATCTCCGCCCAGCGCATGTACGCGAACTTTCACCCCGGCGGCGTGAAACTGCACGCCGGCGCGCCCGTCATCGAACACGGGATGGAGGAAAGCGATTTCGCCGAACTCGCCTCGGCCGGCGTCAGGCTGCTCGGCGAAATCGGCCTTGGCGGCGTGAAGGACGGACCGACGGGCCGCAGGATGGTGGAGTGGGCCCGCAAATACGGCATCCAGAGCACCATCCACACCGGCGGGCCCTCCATTCCCGGTTCGGGCCTGATCGACAAGGACGTCGTGCTCGAATGCGATGCGGACGTCGTCGGCCACATCAACGGCGGCCATACCGCGCTGCCCGACGATCAGATCCGCTGCATCTGCGAAGGCTGCAAGCGCGGACTGGAGCTGGTCCACAACGGCAACGAACGCTCCGCCCTCTACACGCTGCGCACCGCGCGCGAGATGAACGAGCTGCATCGCGTGATACTCGGCACGGACGGACCGGCCGGCTCCGGCGTGCAACCGCTCGGCATATTGCGCATGGTGTCGATGCTCTCCTCGCTCGGCGACGTGCCAGCCGAAATCGCCTTCTGTTTCGCAACGGGCAACACGGCGCGCATGCGCAATCTCGATTGCGGATTGATCGAGGTCGGGCGCACGGCCGATTTTGTGCTGATGGACAAGGCGCAGCACTCGCCGGCGAATTCATTGCTGGAGAGCGTGCGGCTCGGCGATCTGCCCGGCGTCGGCATGGTGGTGATCGACGGGCGCGTAACCGCCGGGCGCAGCCGCAACACGCCGCCGGCGACGCGCATTCCCGAGATCGTCGCGCGCTGACTATTTGATCTTCGCCAGCAGCCGCAGCAGTTGCGCGCGCTCGGCGGCGTCCAGTGGCTGCAACGTTTCCTCGGTGATCTGGCGCGCGCGCGCGAGCGCCTGCCCGACGAAGGCGTCGCCCGCCTCCGTCAGCGCGATGGCGCGGCGGCGTTGATCACGCGCATCCGGCCGCGCTTGCGCCAGGCCGCGCGCGATCAGCCGGTCGACCACGCCCTTGATGGTGGCCGCGTCCATCGCCGTGCGGCGCCCGAGCAGGTTTTGCGAACAGGGGCCCAGTTCCGACAGCCGCGCGAGCGCCGCCCATTGCGTGGGGGTCACCTCGTCCGGCATCAGGCGCGCGAAGATCGCGGTGTGGCGCTGCGTCGCCTCGCGCAGCAGAAAGCCGACCTGACGCTCGAGCGCATAATCGCCCTGCTGCGTTGCGACTGTGAGGTGTCGGGCCTTGTTCATTCCGCGCTTCCTGCCGCCATCGTCGGCCCGCGCGCGATTCTTGACAAGCGGGCGCCGCGCGCCGACTATTTGTATACGAACAAATCGCGTGCGTCCGCCGACCGCGCGAGGCCGGCCGGAACGACGCGCATGGCTCTGTTGCATCGACCGCGCGCCCTGAACGAGGCGCTGGCGCATCTGGCCGAAGACGGCGTGCGCGCCATCGCCGGCGGCACCGATATATTTCCCGCGCTCGTCGACCGGCCTTCCCCGCGCGCGTTCGTCGATCTGTCGGCTCTGCCGGAACTGCGCGGCGTGAGTTGCGAGGCGCAGCACATACGCATTGGCGCAGCCACGCGCTGGAGCGAAATTGCGCGCGCCGACTTGCCGCCCGCCCTGCGCATGCTGCAACAGGCCGCACGCGAAATCGGCGCGCGGCAGATTCAAAATCGCGCCACGCTCGGCGGCAATCTCTGCAACGCCTCGCCCGCAGCAGATGGCGCGCCGCCGCTGCTTGCGCTCGACTCCCGCGTGGAGATTGCGTCGACCTCAGGCGTGCGCTCGATGCCGCTTGCAGACTTTCTTCTCGGCAACCGCCGCACCGCGCGCGGCCCCGGCGAGATCATGACCGCAATCCTCGTTCCGCGTGCATTCGAACGCGCCGGTTCTGCGTTTCTGAAAATTGGCGCGCGGCGCTATCTCGTCATTTCGATCGTCATGGTCGCCGCGCTCGTGGAGGCCGACGACGCCCGCCGCATACGAACCGCGCGCATCGCTGTTGGCGCGGCTTCGGCGGTCGCGCAACGCCTGCGCGCGCTCGAACGCAAGCTTGTCGGCGCCGCGCTCGATGCGGATTTCGGCGCGCTGTTCGAGGACGGCCATTTTGCGACGCTGGCGCCGATCGACGATGTGCGCGCGACAGCCGCCTACCGGCGGGAGGCCGCCCGCGCCTGCGTGGCGCGCGCTCTGGCCGAGGCCGCGAGCCGCGCATGAGCGCGCGCGCGATTTCCCTCACCGTCAACGGCGCCGCGCGCCAGGTCGCGGTCGAGGGCGGCGCGCGTCTGTCGGACGTGTTGCGCAATGCGCTGGGGCTGACGGGAACGAAGATCGGCTGCGACGCCGGCGACTGCGGCGCCTGCACGGTGCTGGTCGACGGCGAACCCGTCTGCGCGTGTCTGACGGCCGTCGGCCAGGTTGAAAACAGCGCCATCGTCACCGTGGAGGGGCTCGGCGCCTGCACGCGGAGCGGCGGTCGGTTGCAGGCCGCTTTCCACGACGAAGGCGCGGCGCAGTGCGGCGCCTGCACGCCGGGCATGCTCGTGAGCGCGGCGGCCTTGCTCGATGCGGAGCCGGCGCCGACCGAATCCGACATCGCCGAAGCGCTCGGCGGCGTTTTGTGTCGCTGCACCGGTTATCGCAAGATCGTTTCGGCAGTCGCCCGCGCTGCGCACGGCGCTGCGCCCGCGCCTCTGACCGAGGGCGCGGTCGGCGCGCGCGTGGCGCGGCGCGACGGGCGCGCGAAAATCGAAGGCCGCGACGCTTTCGGCGCGGACGCCATTCCCGCCGACGCCCTGTTCGTGCGTGCGATCCGGGCGCCACATCATCGCGCGCGGTTCGAGATCGGCGATATGCAGGCATATCTGCGCGCGCATCCCGGATTGGCCGGCGTTCTCACGGCCGCCGACATTCCCGGCCGCAACCTGCATGGCGTCATTCCGCATTTCGCGGACCAGCCCGTGTTCGCCACGCACGAAACGCGGTTCAGGGGCGAAGCGGTCGCCGCCGTCGTCGGCGAACGCGAGGCTGTCGCCGCGCTCGACCTGACCGAATTTCCCGTGCGCTGGACGCCGCTGCCGGCCGTGCTTGCGCCCGAAGAGGCGCTGGCCGACGGCGCCCCGCAACTTCACCCAAACCGGCCGCGCAACATCCTGGTGGGCGGGCGCGTCGCGCGCGGCGACGTGGAACGCGGCTTCATCGACTCGGACGCGATCGTCGAAGGCGTGTTCGAAACGGGTTTTGTCGAACACGCCTATATCGAGCCGGAAGCCGGTTTCGCCCGGCGCGCGGGAAGGCGCATGGAAGTGACGGCCTGCACGCAGGCGCCCTACATGGACCGCGACGACGTCGCCGCTATTCTGGGCCTGGAGCCCGAACAGGTGCGCATCGTCCCCACCGCAGTGGGCGGCGGCTTCGGCTCGAAGCTCGACCTGTCGGTCCAGCCCTATATCGCGCTCGCCGCATGGAAATTCGGACGGCCGGCGGCGATGGTCTATTCGCGGCCGGAGTCGATTGCGACCACCACAAAGCGACATCCCGCGCGCATCCGTTCGCGCATCGGCGCGACGAAAGACGGACGTATCCTCGCGATCGATTTTGCCGGCGATTTCAACACCGGAGCCTATGCGAGCTGGGGACCGACCGTCGCCAACCGTGTGCCCGTTCATGCGTCCGGCCCCTATGTCGTGCCGCATTATCGCGCGCTCACGCGCGCCATCCACACGCACTGCGCGCCGGCGGGCGCGTTTCGCGGCTTCGGCGTGCCGCAAATGGCGGTGGCGCAGGAGCAGTTGCTCGACGCGCTCGCCGACAGGCTCGGCCTCGATCCGCTCGAACTGCGTCTGCGCAACGCGCTCGATGGCGCAACGCCGACCGTCACGGGCCAGACGCTCGGCGACGGCGTCGCCTTCCGCGAATGTCTTGAGGCGCTGCGTCCGGCATGGCGCGCGGCGCGGGCGCAGGCGGAAAGCTTCAACGCGAATGCGCGCGGACCGTTGCGGCGCGGCGTCGGCATGGCGGGCATGTGGTACGGCTGCGGCAACACGTCTTTGTCCAACCCATCCACCATCCGCATCGGCATCAAAGCCGACGGACGCATCGCGCTGCATCAGGGCGCCGTCGATATCGGACAGGGGTCGAACACCATCATCCCGCAGATCGCGGCCGAGGCGCTCGGCGCGCCGTTGTCGCGCATCGACCTCGTGAGCGCGGATACTGATCTCACGCCCGATTGCGGCAAGACGTCCGCCTCGCGCCAGACCTTCGTCACCGGCCGCGCGGCGTTGCAGGCCGCGCGCGCCCTGCGCGCCGGCATCCTGCGCCACGCCAACGCCGACGACGACGCCGCGCTGCGCTTCGTCGACGGCGCCGTCGAGATTGTCGAGGGCGACGTGCGCCGCACGCTCGCGTTGCGCGACCTTCCGCCTGACGCGTTCGGTTATGCCGTTTCGGCCGAAGAAACATTCGATCCCCCAACCACGCCGCTCGACGCCGACGGCCAGGGCGACCCCTACGCGGTCTACGGCTTCGGCGCGCATATGGCGGAGGTGGAGGTCGACATCGAGCTTGGCGTCGTGAAAGTGCTGCGGATCGTGGCCGTGCACGATGTGGGGCGCGCGATCAATCCCACGCTGCTCGAAGGCCAGATAGAGGGTGGCGTCGCGCAGGGACTGGGCCTCGCGCTGATGGAGGAGTTTCACCCCGGCCGCGGCGAGAACCTGCACGATTATCTCATTCCCACCATCGGCGATCTGCCGCCGATCGAGTGCATTCTCGTCGAACAGCCCGCGTCCGTAGGTCCGTTCGGGGCCAAGGGCGTCGGCGAACAGGCGCTGATTCCGACCGCCCCCGCCATCTTCAACGCCATCCGCCACGCCGCCGGCGTGGCCGTCACGCGCGCGCCGGCGACGCCCGACCGCTTGCGGGCGGCGTTGAAGACCCGAGGTTAGCGCAGTCCGTCCTCGCCCTTGATCTCGTCTTTTTTCAATCCGCCGACGCGCGGCAGCGGCCGGCCGGAATCGGTCACCGCCACCGCCACGAGAATTTCGTTGGCGCGCGGCGCATCGACGATGCGGATCTCCATTCCGTCGAAATGCGAGCGCACGAACGCCGCATCCTTGTGGCCGAGCGGAATGTCGAGGGCGACGCCCGGCCCGCCGCGTTTCTTGGACGAAGGAATGAGCGCCGCGCCCTTGCCGAGCGCCTTGCGCACCGGCGCGCCGAGCTTGGGATGCAGAATCGCGGCCGCGTGCTCCAGTTCGCCGTTCTCGCCGACGGCTGCGGCCTTGCCGTAGCTCTCGACCGAGGCGCCGGGCACGCCGAGCGCGGCGACCGCCTTCTCCGTCAACAAGGCGCCCAGTTCCTCGCCGATATCCATCAGCAGGCTCAGGTCCTCGCGATATTCGCCGGCAAACGGATTGCGGATGACGGCGGCGGCCGCCGCGCGCCGCGTCGGCGGGCTCACCGCGCGGTCCATTTCCGTATGCGTCTCCTCCAGGAAAACGGCGATCTTGCGAATGTCGGCCTTCATCTCAATCCGTCCTCGCCCTTGATGTCCTTCGCCGCGAGCCCGCCGACACGCGCATGCACGCGCGCGCCGGTCGTCATGACGAGCACGAGCACGATCTCGTCGGCGCGCGGCGCATCCGCTACGCTCACCTCCATCGCGTCGAAATGGCTGCGCACGTAAGATGCATTGATGTGCGTGATCGGCACGTCGAGCCGCGCGCCCAGGCCGCCGACCTTCTTGGTCGAAGGCACGATCGCCTTCGCTTCGCCGAGCGCCGCGCGCATGGCGTAACCGCCCGGCACGTGCCACAGCGCGCCGTGTTCGAGTTCTCCCGCCTCGCCGACGATCGCCCCCTTGCCGTAGCCCTCGATCTTCTTCGGGTCGCCGCCGAGCGCGGCCACGAGCTTCTTCGCCATGTCGACGCCGAGCGGCTCCAGGCTCTTCATGAACCCTTCGATGTGCGCCTCGTAGCGGCCGGCGAAGGGATTGCGGATGACCGTCGCGATGGAGGCGCGCCGATGCGGCGGATGCGCGCGCGGCCCGCGTTCGTGGAAAATGTCCTCCACCGAGACGATCTGTTTGCGAATGTCGATTTCATCCATGGGCGATCCTCTCCTGGCCGCTTCCGCTGTCCTGCGCCAGCGCGCTCGGTCTTGCGCCGAAGCGATGCGCGCCCACCACGCGCGTCGCCCCCTGCAACCGCAGCGCGGCGGCGAATATAACGCCGTCCGCCATCAGGCGGCGCGCTTCCGCCACGCCCGGTTCGAGCGCGGCGTCGACCTCCCGCGCCGCCAGCGGCCCCACCGCGCGCGTCACCAGTCGTCGTCCCAGATCGCTCTGCGGATCGAAATCGCAGGCCGGCGCGCGGCTGATCGCCGGATGGCCCGGCAGATCGACCGCATTGGCGACGAGCGTCGCGCAGGCGTCGGCCGTCGCCGCGCCGTGCGCGAGAACGGTGACCGAATCGGCGACGCCCAGCGAGAAGCTGCGTCCGCGCCAGCCGCTGGTGGCGACGCCGCGCACGGGATCGCCGGATGCGATCCGCGTCGCGCCGAACAGGTTCGGTGTCCCGGGCAGTTCCACCATGCCGATGGTGAACGCGGCGTCGTCGGTCAGATGCAGCGCGATATCGCCGCCATTGTTGACAAACGCGCGGGACAGTTCAGCCGCGCCCGTCATCGCAGCCAGCACCTCGTCGGCGACCGCACCCGCGACCGCCGCCATCGGCGTGATGAAGACGCGCGCGCCGTGCGGGCGCACGGCCGCATCCATCCGCCGCGCGGTCGCCCCGTGCGGACGCGCGCCGGCCGGCGCGCTGGCCGTGCGCAGCAGCGGCAGTTCCGCGCAGAGTTCGTCGAGAAGGCTGGAGAAGCGCCGGATCGCAGCGCGGTAGGCGCGCTCGTAATCGCCCTGCGCGCCGATGATCAGATCGATCGGCCCGTCGTTGAGATGCAGGCGTCCGTCCGCCAGAACAAGCGCCTGCATGCGCGCGTTCATCGCGCGCGCTCCGGCGGCTGCAACGGCCAGGGCTGGTGACGGAGGAAGCGCTCGCGCTTCTTGCCCTGTTCGGCGAGAACCTCGTCGAGCCGGCGCACGTGGTCGACATGGCCGCCGAGAGCGGCGTAGTCGTCGAGCCGCATCGTGAACTCGATCGGCGCGACGAGCGCGGGCGTCGGCACGTAGCCGAAGGAATTGGCCGGCAGCAGAGTGACGTCCACCATGAACGTGATGCCCCCGCCCGGCCACACATAGACCGGCGCCCCGCCGGCGGTCACGCGCGTGAGCGCCTGTTTGACCGAACGCGTCAGCCGCACCGGGTTTTCGGTGACGCCGGCGCGCAGCGAGCCGCCGGCGCCGCCCATGAACAGCACCGTGCACAACGCCGGTTCGCAGTTCTCCTGAATGCGCTCCACCGACTCCCGCAGATTTTCCGGCAGGTCGCGCCGGACCGGCCGCAACGTCTCGTCGAGCACATAGAAAGCATGCTGTTCGCCGGTCGTTGAAACCATCAGCAGGGTCAGCCCCGGTCGCGCGCCCCTGCGCGCATCGAACCCGGCGACGATGTCCAGCGGGTCTTCGACATTCGTGCCGCCCCAGCCGCTGCCGGGCTCGGCGACATGGAAATACCGGCCCGGCGTCGAGCGCCGGCCCTTCATCCTGACGCCCGTGTCGGCCACGCCGATCAGCTTGCCCGCCTGATGTTCGGACAGGACGCCGGTGATGTGGTCGTCCACAACCACCACCTCGTCCACCTTGCCGAACCATTGCTTTGCGAACATGCCGATGGTGGCGGAGCCGCAGCCGACGCGCATCCGCTCCTCGCGCACGCCGTTGACGATGGGCGCGGCGCCGGCCTGCACGACGATCGTCGCGCCATCGTCGACCGTCAGTTCGACCGCTTTGCCGTTGGAAAGATCCATCAGCGTCTGGCAGGTCACGCGGCCTTCTTTCTTGCCGCCGTGGGTGAGATGGTTCACGCCGCCGAGCGACAGCATCTGCGAGCCGTATTCGCCGGTCGTCACATGGCCGACCGGCTCGCCGTCCACACGCACCAGATTGCGCTCGGGGCCGATGTGGCGGTCGGTATCGATCTTCACCTTCACGCCGCAGTAGGAGTAGATGCCCTCGGTGACGACCGTCACCATGTCCACGCCCTCGATACGCGCGGCGACGATGAACGGGGCGGGCTTGTAGTCGGGATAGGTGGTGCCGGCGCCCACCGCGGTCACGAACGTCTCGCCCGCACCGATGATCTGGCCGTCCCAAGCGCCGTCCCTGGGCAGGAATGGCGTGACGGCGCCGCCATCCTCCAGTGTGCGTTCGAGCAGCACGTGCGGGTCGATCCGCACGAGCGCGCCCCCGCGATTGCCGTAGCGGTCGCAGGCGCCGAGCATGCCGGGCTTGATGTAGCACATGACGGGACAGGCGTCGCAGCGGATCTTGTCGTCGGGCGCCTCGGCGGCCGCGTGCGCGACGTCGTTGGCGGGGTCGGGACCGGCGCGCTCCTGCGACATGCGCCCCTCCATCGCGCGTTCGGAGCCTCGTCCGAGAGCGCCGCGCCTGTCGCCAGGCGACAGGCTCATTGTTAGTATGCAAATAATCATTCGGCCGTGCGGCCCCGTCAAGCGCGCCCGGCGACGGGCGGCCTGCGCCGCGCGTTGACGAAGTCCGCCGCGCAATGTCCAAATGCGCCGCGTTTCGACGCCGGCGCATCGCTGGCTGCGCCGTTGCGACAGGAGGAATGCATGAAGGGAACAAAACGCGCTTTGGCGCTGGCGCTGGGTCTCGCGCTCGCCGCGCCCGCCTTCGCCCAGGCGCCGATCCGCATCGGCGAGATCAACAGCTACAAGGCGCAGGCGGCCTTTCTCGATCCCTACCGGAAGGGCATGGAACTGGCCGTCGAACAGGCCAACGCCGCCGGCGGCGTCAACGGCCGCAGGATCGAGGTCGTGCTGCGCGACGACAACGCCAATCCCGGCGATGCGGTGCGCATGGCCGAAGAACTCGTCTCCGCCGAGAAGGTCGATCTTCTGGCCGGCGGCTTCCTGTCCAACATCGGCGTCGCGCTCGCGGATTTCGCAAAACAGCGAAAGACCTTCTATCTCGCCTCCGAGCCGCTGACGAACAAGATCGTCTGGGAAGGCGGCAACCGCTACACGTATCGCCTGCGGCCCTCCACTTACATGCAGGCCGCGATGCTCGCGCCGGAAGCCGCCAAACTGAAGAAGAAGCGCTGGGCCTTCGTCTATCCCAACTACGAATACGGCCAGTCGGCTGTCGCGACCTTCAAGGCGCTGCTGAAAGCCGCGCAGCCGGACGTCGAGTTCGTGTCCGATCAGGCGACCCCGCTCGGCAAGATCGACGCCGGCGCGGTCGCGCAGGCGCTGGGCGACGCCAAACCGGACGCCATCTTCAACGTGCTGTTCGCCGCCGATCTCGCGAAATTCGTGCGCGAGGGCAATACGCGCGGCCTGTTCAAGGATGTTTCCGTCGTCAGCCTGCTGACCGGCGAACCGGAATATCTCGATCCCCTCAAGGACGAGGCGCCGACGGGCTGGATCGTCACCGGCTATCCCTGGTATGCGATCGATACGCCCGCGCACAAGGCGTTCCTCGACGCCTACCAGAAGAAATACAGCGACTATCCGCGCCTCGGCTCCATCGTCGGCTATTCGACCATTCAGGCGATCGTCGCCGGATTGAAGAAGGCCGGCGCGACGGACACGGACAAGGTGGTGGCCGCGTTCAAGGGGCTGGAGTTCGACTCGCCGATCGGCAAGGTGAAGTTCCGCCCGCAGGACAACCAGTCGACCATGGGCGCCTATGTCGGCAGGACCGCGGTGAAGGACGGCAAGGGCGTGATGGTCGATTTCGTCTATCGCGACGGCGCCGACTTTCAGCCGAGCGACGAAGACGTGAAGAAACTTCGCCCCGCCGATTGAGTTTACGGGGCCGCCGTCCGCGGCGGCCCATCCTCGCGAGCACGCCCAGCCGATGAGCCTGTCCGGCATCCTTGTTCAAATGCTCAACGGGCTTGCGAGCGCCTCTACGCTGTTCCTGCTCGCCTCCGGCCTGTCGCTCATTTTCGGCGTCACGCGCATCGTCAATTTCGCGCACGGCTCGCTGTTCATGCTGGGCGCCTATATCGCATGGTCGCTCACCGAACGCATGAGCGGCGCGCTCGGCTTCTGGGCGGCGATGGGCCTGAGCGCGCTCGCCGTCGGCGCCATCGGCGCGGCGATTGAAATGCTGCTGCTGCGCCGCATCTACCGCGCGCCCGAACTGTTTCAACTACTGGCCACATTCGCGCTCACGCTCGTCGTGCGCGACGCCGTTCTCGGCGTTTGGGGCTCGGAAGATCTGCTTGGCCCGCGCGCGCCGGGCCTGTCGGGCTCGGTCGAAATCCTCGGCCGCCGCTTTCCGCAATACGATCTCGCGCTCATCGTCATCGGCCCGCTCGTGCTGGCGCTGGTGTGGCTGTTGCTCAGGCGCACGCGCTGGGGCGCGCTCGTGCGCGCGGCCACGCAGGACCGCGAGATGGTGGGCGCGCTCGGCGTCAACCAGTCGTTGCTATTCACTTCGGTCTTCGCGCTCGGCGCGGCGCTCGCGGGCCTCGGCGGCGCCCTGCAACTGCCGCGCGAGCCGGCGAGCGCGGGGCTCGATCTGGCCGCCATCGGCGACGCGTTCGTGGTCGTTGTGGTCGGTGGCATGGGCAGCCTGCCCGGCGCCTTCGTCGCCGCGTTGCTGATCGCGGAGATCAAGGCGCTGTGCATCGCGCTTGGCACGTGGAGCCTGCCGTGGGGCGGAACCATCTCGTTCCCGAAGTTCACGCTCGTCGCCGAATTTCTGGTGATGGCGATCGTGCTCGTGGTCCGTCCGTGGGGCCTGATGGGCAAGCCGCAGGCCGCCGTGCGCACAGGCGCGCCGCCCGAAACCCCGCTCGCCCCCGCCGATGCGACGACGCGGATCATCGGCTTCGCCACGCTCGGCGCGCTGGCCGCCCTGCCGCTGATCGTGGGCGTCGGTTCCTACGCGCTCGTGCTGTCCATCGACATATTCATCGGCGTTTTGTTCGCCGTCTCGTTGCATTTCGTCATGGGGCCGGGCGGCATGCATTCGTTCGGCCACGCGGCCTATTTCGGGCTCGGCGCCTATGCATCCGGCTTGCTTCTCAAGAGCGCGGGCCTGCCGATGGAGCTGGCGCTCGTGATGTCGATCCTCGGCGGCGCGCTCGGCGCCTTCGTGTTCGGCTGGTTCTGCGTAAGGCTGAGCGGCGTCTATTTCGCCATGCTGACGCTGGCGTTCGGCCAGATCGTGTGGTCCGTGGTCTTCCAGTGGGACGAGGTGACGGGCGGCTCCAACGGCGTCATCGGCGTTTGGCCGGCGCCATGGCTGGCCGCCAAACAGACGTACTACTACCTCGCGCTCGCCTGTTGCGTGGCGGGCGTGCTGCTGTTGCGGCGCATTCTGTTCTCCCCTTTCGGCTATGCCTTGCGCGCCACCCGTGACTCGGTGCTTCGCAGCGACGCCATCGGAATCGACGTGCAGCGCATTCAATGGATCGCCTTCATCGTCGCCGGCGCGGTGTGCGGTCTCGCCGGCGGCCTGTTCGCATTCTCGAAAGGATCGATCTCGCCGGAAACCATCAGCGTCGGCCGCTCCATCGACGGACTGGTGATGGTTCTGCTCGGCGGCGTGGAGACGTTGAGCGGACCGATTGTCGGGGCTGCTGCGTTCCTGTTCCTGCAGGATTCCATCGCACGCCACATCGAATACTGGCGCGCCATGCTCGGCCTGCTCATCCTCGTGCTGGTGCTGGCGTTCCCCGACGGCATCGTCGGCGCTGTGCGCAAACGGCTCGGCAAGGGGAGCCAACAGACATGAGCCTGCTCGTCGTCGACCGGCTGTGCAAGAGTTTCGGCGGCGTGCGCGCGGTCGACGACGTGAGTTTTTCCCTCGCGCCAGGCGAGTTGCTCGCCATGATCGGCCCGAACGGCGCCGGCAAGACCACATGTTTCAACATGATCAACGGCCAGCTCGCCGCCGATTCCGGCCGCGTGCTCCTGCACGACGCCGACATTTCGCGCCTGCCGCCGCGCGAGATATGGAAACGCGGCGTCGGCCGCACGTTCCAGATCGCCGCCACGTTTGCTTCGCTCACGGTCGTGGAGAACGTGCAGATGGCGCTCATTTCCCATGCCGGCCGTCTCTATCGCATGTGGTCGCGGGCGGCCGCCTTCGAACGCGAGAAGGCGCTCGCTCTGCTGGCGCAGGTCGGCATGGCGGAACAGGCCGACCGGCCCTGCGGGGTGCTCGCCTATGGCGACGTCAAGCGCGTGGAACTGGCGATTGCGCTCGCCAACGAACCCAAACTGCTGCTCATGGACGAGCCGACCGCCGGCATGGCGCCGAAAGAGCGCAACGAACTCATGGCGCTGACGCGCAAGCTTGTCGTGGAACGCGGCATCGGCGTGTTGTTCACCGAACATAGCATGGATGTCGTGTTCGGCTATGCCGACCGGCTCGTGGTGCTCGCGCGCGGCAAACTAATCGCACAAGGCGATGTGGACGCCATCCGCAACGATCCGAATGTGCGCGCCGTCTATTTCGGCTCTGGCAAGACGGTGGAAAGGGCGCGCGCATGAGCGAGCCGCTGCTGTCCGTCAGGGGCCTGGAGGCGCGCTACGGCGCCGCGCAAATTCTGTTCGGTCTCGACCTGGAGCTGAACGCGGGCGAAGTCGTCGCGCTCATGGGCCGCAACGGCGCCGGAAAATCGACGACCATGAAATCGATCATGGGTCTCGTCGATCGCCGCCAAGGGCGCATCACGTTCCGGGGCCGCGACATTTCGCACGCCAGGCCGCACGAAATCGCGCGCGCGGGCCTAGGTTACGCGCCCGAGGACCGACGCATTTTCTCCGATCTGACGGTCATGGAAAATCTGGAAGTCGGCCGCCAGCCGCCGCGCATCGGCCTCGATGGCGCCCCGATGACGCCGTGGACGCCCGACCGATTGTTCGCGCTCTTTCCCAATCTGGCGGAGGCTGGCGACCGCGCTGCCGGGCGCATGTCCGGCGGCGAGCAGCAGATGCTGACGGTTGCGCGCACGCTCATGGGCAATCCCTACGCCATTCTGCTGGACGAACCGTCCGAAGGCGTGGCGCCGATCATCGTCGAGCAGATGGCTGATATGATCCTCTCGCTGAAGAAGACGGGCGTCGCCATTTTGCTGTCGGAGCAGAATCTTCCGTTCGCCGCGCTCGTCTCCGACCGCGTATACGTGCTGGAAAAAGGCGAGATCCGCTACTCCGGAGCCATGCGCGCGCTGGAACAGGACGAGGAGGCGCGCCGCCTCTACCTCGAAGTCTGACCGCGCGCCTTCGCAAAGGTCGGCCGCCAGGCGCCGTCGCGACGATCGATCGAGACGAGCCGGCCGTGGCCTGGCGCTTCGTCGCCGATATGCACGGCGAACAATCCCTCCGGTCCGCGGAACACGACAAGGTCGCGCTCCACGCGCCAGATGGAATGACCGCCTGCGTCCTTTCCGATGGTCGCGGTCGGCGCGTAGTCGAGGCCGGGACGTCGTTCGGCCTCCTGGCGGAGTCGGTCGTCGCGCAAACGATGCGGCTGTGCGAACAGGGCCAGGTGATCCATGCCGTTGATCTTCGGCGCGCCGCTCGAACCGAGTTCGCCATAGGCGAATGCGCAGGCGCAGAAAGCAAGCGCCACGCCCGCCCCCCGTATGGCGAAATCGGAAAGACCGCCGTCGCTGTCGGCGCCGACGCGTGAGCGCAGCGCATGACGCGGCATGGAACGTTTTGGCTCGCGCATGCATGCATAAAATTTGACGAAAATGGTGCGAACCTTGCAGTTGGCGCGCGCCCTTCGACGCGCAAGCCACGCGCAAGCCGCGCGCGCGAGTGTCGGCGTCTCATAGGACGAATTCATGGAAACGACAGCCGCGGCCTATCGGGCCATCGCCGGCGCTCTGCAGAAGCGCAAGGACATCGTCGCCAAGCAACCGTCCGTGGCGCTCGCCACGAACTATTATCGCGCGAACATTTCCAAGGCGAAGACGGTGGACGCCTTCGTCAACGACTATCGCCTTTTCTCCTACGCGATGAAGGCCTACGGCCTTGGCGAGATGACGCAGTCCAAGGGGCTCGTGCGCAAGCTGTTGACCGAATACCCGGCCGATCCGAAAGCGCTCGTCAACAAGATGACCGACCCGCGCTTCAAGGCTTTCGCCAAAGCGTTCGACTTCGCCGGCAAGGGCGCCAACGCCACCAGCGCGCCCGCGGCGACCTCGCTCGCCATAGACAAATATCTCCAGCAGACCATCGAAGAAGACGCCGGCGCGCAAAACGAAGGCGTACGCCTCGCTCTTTATTTCAAGCGCCAGGCGCCGACCGTCGCCAGCGCATATGGCGTTCTGGCGGACAAGTCCCTCCTGAAGGTCGTGCGAACCGTCTTCAACATTCCCAGCCAGAGCTCCGCGCAGTCCATCGACACGCAGGCCGCGATGTTGAAAAAATTCGTCGATCCGAAAGATTTTCAGGATCCCGCGAAACTAGCGCGCCTCATCGACCGCTTCACCGCGATGTGGGATATGAGCAACGCATCCTCGTCGGCGCCCGCAACAGCCTTGTCAGGTTATTTCGATTCGCCTTCGACCATCGGCATGGATGCGGGCATGCTGCTCAGCCTGCAGAAATTTCAGCGGCGCTGATCCGATCAGAAACCGCTTTCGATGCGCGCGTAAACCTGCTCGCTGAAGGCGTAAACCTGCGCGCCGATGAACGGCGACGCCGCCATCAAAGCCAGAAACACAGCCACGATCTTCGGAACGAAAGTGAGCGTCGCTTCCTGAATCTGCGTCAGCGCCTGAAACAGCGCAATGACGATGCCGACGATCATCGCGGCGGCGACCGCCGGACCGGAGCCGACGATGACCGTCCAGATGCCGGCGCGCATCAGCTCCAGCGCATCCGCCTCGTTCATGAGATCACGACACCGTCACGCCGGCGCCGATCGCCAGCGTCTTGCCGTTGTCGAGATTGGCGAGCGAGCCTTCGCTCGTCACCACGACCGACAGCACCTTGCCGGAAACGGCGCCGTCCGCCGATGTCAGCGTGCGCCCGACCAAAGCCTCGGCTTCCGCCATCGAGGACGCGGATAGAATTTGTCCGAGCTTCGCATTCATCTGCAAGGATTGCTCGACATTGGAGAACGTCGCCAGTTGCGAGACCCATTGCGTGGAATCCGTCGGGTTCGTCGGATCCTGGTTCTTCATCTGCGCCATCAGGAGCTTGAGAAACGCATTGTAGTCGAGCGCGCTTGCGCCCTTGGCGGCGCCCGCCGTCGCGCCCGTGGCGGCCGTCGCGCCCACTGCCTGCACGCTCATGCGGTCATCCTCTCCTTACGGTCCCTCGGCCCGGAGCCGATCAGGGCGTCCTCTTCTGGAAAAAGCGCCCGCAATGTCTTGAGCGCCTCGAACAGTTTTCCGTGATCCAGCGCATGGCGCACGCGGCGCAGTCGCCCCACGATCGAGAGATCGTCGAACGCCTCGTCCAGCTTGCTGAACATCGCAAGCGCTTCCCTGCGCGTGGTTTCGGCGCCGGCCGGGTCCATCAGCAGGAGTTGGAGCACGAAGTACAACTGCCGCAGCGGGGTTGTGGCCTCGTGCGCCTGCATGACATGCGTTTCGAGCAGAAAGGTCGCGTCGTTCAGAAGTTCGAGCGACACCTTGCGGTCCACCGCGATCACCGCCCCGTTGAGATAGATCTTTTCGCCGGCTCGCAACGAAATGCGCATCGGCGTTCACCGCAGCCCGTCGCGGACGCTCGCGTTGATGGCGACAAGTCCGCTCACATCGCCGTCGCCCGCCACGCGCATTTCGGATGCGCGCCGCACGATCCAGAGACCGATCGAGATCAGTCGGCCGCGCAGCTCCTCGGGCAGCCCGTTGAAGGGGTCGCACAGATCGTCGAGAAAAATCGACCACAGGGCTTCCATGCGGCCGAGCGCCTTTTCCAATTCGTCGCTGCCGGCGCCGGCTGCCGCCGCGTTCTCCAGCATCGTCACCACGCGGTCGAGCGCCTCGTACTCGCGCTGACGCGCCTCGGTCTGATTGTCCGCCGCAATCTCGGAATATCGTTCGCGATACATCGAAAGCCCTTTTTCAGAGATAGTTCAGAAGGCTCATCTGTCGGGCGCGGGCCGTCAGCGAATAGGTCGTTTCGAGTTGCGTCGTCAGAAGCGAAATGCGCGTTGCGGCGTCGGCCGGGTCCACGTTTTCGATCTGTCCGATTTGCGTCTCCAGATATGCCTTCTGCGCCTTCACAGCATCGGATGCGGAGGTTGCCTCGCGCTGGACGATTCCAAGGCGCGCCTGAACTTGCGTCAGGCCCGTCGCCGCGCCGCCCAGCGTGCGGGCCGCCTGGTCGAGCACGACGCGCCGCGTGCCGGCGCCGAGCGCGTCGATGCCAATATGGGCGAGCATGGCGGCGGCTTCGACCAGTTTGCGCACGCCCTGCTCGTTGGCTGTCGCCGAAGCGTCGAGCCGCCGGCCTGGCGCGACATCGGCGACGATGGGCGTATCGGAGGCTTGCGACCAGTTGGCGCTCCAGCCGGTGGGCGAGAACAGCGCCGAGAACTGCGTGTCCAGAAACTGCTGCATGGCGGCCGGCGAGATTGCAGCGGCTCCGGCCGAACCCGGCGCGACGCCGAAGGCCGCCAGGAACGCGGCCTCGGTTGCCGCCGCGCCCTGCGCGGGCGATGCGATCGGCTGCTTGTCGACATCGACGCCCGCGAAAAGATATTCGCCGGCGAAACGCGTATTCAGCGCGCCGACGGCGCTGGACAGCGCATAGCCCGCCGCCGTTGCGACCGACGCATCACTTGTGTTCGACGCCGTCAGAACGTCGTTGCGCAGCCTGTCGCCGAGATCGGCGAGCGCCGCGAGCACGTTCTGCGAGGCGTCCAGCCGGTCGCCCGTCAGGGCGTTGGCCTGCGCATATCCCTCGTGAACGCCGATCATGGCGCGCAGATCGATCGTGCGCGAAACGCCCGCCCCCAGCGCCAGTCCGGCGTCCGCCAGGCGTCCGCTGCCCGCCTCCTGCTGCGCGCGAGCGAGTTCGGTTTGCGTGCGGCTCATCGCCGCGCGCAGCATGTTGCTGGCGCTGAGGGTTGAAACGATGCTCATGGTCACCTCACGGACTCGAAGAACGACATGTACATCTGGTCGATGGTGGCGATCAGCTTGGCGGCCGCCTGAAACGACCGCTCCAGCTGCAGCATCTGCGCCATCTGATCGTCGATATTGACGCCCGCCGCGTTCGACAGAGCCGCGCCCGCCTGTTCTGAAAGGGCCTGGGCCTGGACGCTCGATTGCGTCGCAGACTGTCGCCGCGCTTCGATCCACCCGGTCGACTGCGCCGCGTATTCGGCGAGCGTGGCGACGGAACCGAGCCCGGCGTTCGCGTCGAACGTCTGCGGCGCGGCGAGCGATTGGGCCAGCGCGCTCAGACGATCGGAATAGCCAGCGGCGCCCGTCGTGTTGGCGATATAAGCCGCGCCGCCAATTCCGCCGTCGCGCAGCAGCAGCGCGTTCCCGCCCGCGGCCGGATCGACCGCCGGATCGATGCGGATCGATCCGGCAAGGCCGGTCGCGGCGCCGACCGCCGGCAACGACGGTCCGCCGGACCATGCGAACAACCCCGTGCGATCCGGCGCGCTGGGCGAGGATTCCGCAAAGGCGACGACAAGACCGCGCGCGATTTCATCCAGTTGCGATTGAAAGGCCGGCGCCGCCTCGTCGCGCGCGCGCGCCAGCCCGGCGAGCGAACCCGCGCGCAGAGCCATTCCGGCCGTAGGGCCGGTGACGGCGACGCCGTCGATGTAAACGGCGGCGCCGTTCACGCCGGCGGCGAAGGTCGCGGTCGACTCCATCGTCACGCTGCGCGGTCCGCCCTGATACAGCGTCGCCCCGCCATCGGCGTAAATCGACATGTCGCCGTTCTTGCCGTTCAGCGTCGCAATGCCGACATAGCCCGATAGCTCTTTCAGGATGGCGTTGCGGCGGTCGAGGGCGTCGTTGGCCGGCGCGCCGGTCGCGTTTGCGCGCACCACCTGCGTGTTCGCTCGGTCGAAATCGGCGAGAAGCGCGTTGATGCGCGCCACCTGGTCGCCGATCTGGCGATCGGCGTCGGCGCGCGCCGTCTGCGTGGCGATGGTCGCCGCATTGAGCGCGCGCGCAAGCGTGTCGGCCGCACCGACAGCGCCTTGCGCGCCCAGCGGATTGGAGGGTTGCGCCGTCGCCTGCACGAGCGCGCCCTGCAACGCGCTGACGAGTGCGGCAGGCGACGTCTCCGATTGCGGATCGCCGACAACGACGTGCATCCGGTCGAACGCTGCGGCGAGCGCGCTTTCGGCGCCGGCCTGCGCTGTGGCGGCCAGGTCGGCTTCCTGCAGCGCGAGATCCGTGGCCGACCGGATGCCGGCGACACGCGAGCCGCCGTCGTACAGCGTTTCGACGAGGGTTATGCGCCGTGCGTAGCTCGGATCGCTCGCTCCGGCGATGTTGCGCGACGTCACCTGTGTCTGCGTCGCTGTCGTCAGCAGCGCCGATTTCGCGGTATACAGAGCGGTCTGCAAACTCATGATCCGATGCTCCGCCCGGCGCCCTCAGGCGCCGTCACACTTTGAGATTGACGATGACGTCCGTCATGTCCGACGCGATCGTGAACGCCTTGGAATTGGCGGTGTAGGACCGCTGGGTTTCGATCATGCCGGTCAATTCCGCAGCGATGTCGACCGTGGAATTTTCGAGCGCATTGGAAACGACATCGCCGAACGCGCCCGTGCGCGGCTGGCCGACAATCACCTGGCCCGACTGTTCGTTCACGTCGTAGATGTTGCCGGCAAGCGGCAGAAGGTTGTTGACGCTCGGCACGGTCGCGAGTTGAACCTGGTAGAGATCGACCGTCTTGCCGTTCTGATAGACCGCCGAAATCACGCCGTCTGTGTCGATCCGCAGAGACGAAAACCGCGACGGCGCATTGCCGTCGATCGACGAACTGGCGATCGAATAGGGAGCGCCGAGCTGCGTCATGCTCGAGAAGTCGATCGGAATCGTCGCGCCGTTGGGCACGGAGACGCTGAGCGAGGAAGGCGCGGTCAGGCGTCCTGTCGTCGCATCGAATGCAAGCGCTGTCGTGCCGAGCGGCCCGGCGGAATAGGGAAAGCCGCCGAGCGGTCCGGCCGTCGCGTGGTCGAACACGGTCGCTTCCCAGCTGTTGGCGGCCGTCTTGGTCATGAAAATGTCGAGCGTGACCGCCTCGCCGAGATTGTTGTAAGCGACCAGAGAGGCTTTCGCGGTCGGCGCGGCGCTAGCGTTGTTGGCGGACGGCAAATCGGCCGCCGCCACCACGCTCGCGGTCGACGGCAGGTTGGCCGCAAACGAGGCCGCGCTGGACGCTGTGGCGATCAACCCGGTCATGTTCACCTTGATGTCTGTCAGCCCGCCGAACCCGGTCGCGGACATGGGCGCGGGACCGGCCGAAATATCCACGCCCTGCAATCGATAACCGGCGACATTGACGAGATAGCCTTGCGCGTCTGGAATGAACGAGCCAGCGCGCGTGAGATGCTGCGCGCCGTTGGCGTCCGACACGACGAAGAACCCCTGCCCGCTGACGGCGAGGTCGGTGGCGCTGGTCGTGCTGTTGAGCACGCCCTGCTGGTCGATGCCGTAACGGATGCGCGTGTCCACGCCGCCGGACGTATAGGAGTCCGACGTCTGCGAAATCAGCAGCGTCTGGAAATGCGCGGTCGCCGCCTTGTACCCGACGGTGTCGACGTTGGCGACGTTCTCCGAATAGGTCGAAAGACGGTTGGACTGCGCGGCCATTCCGGACACGCTCGTGCGCATGGCATTGTAGACCGACATCGCTTGCTCCGCGTAAGGTCAGTTGATTGGGCAGGTCAGGCGAATGCGAGATCCGCCTCAAGAGGCGCGCGCACGCAGGGTTCCACGCGCATGCGCTCTCCGACCGGCGGCTCCAGCAGCCGGTAACCGAGGAACCTCTTGGAATCGATCGGATCGTAACCCACGCGACAGCGCAGCTTCTTGCGCAGCTTGCTGACGTGGCTCTCCACGACGCTCTCCTCGACCTCCTCGTCGAACAGGCCGTAGATCGCATGGAAGATCTGGCTCTTGGTGACGCGGCGACCGCGATGGGCTGCGAGAAATTCGAGAATGCGCCGTTCGCGGCGCGGCAACGGCAGGATCTCTCCGTCGATCTCCGGATCGCGACCATCGAAATAGATGCGCATGGCGCCGATGGTGGCGTGCCCGCTCTTCGTTTCCACGCGACGACGGATGGCGCGCGCGCGGGCGAGAATTTCGCGAACATGAACCGGCTTGCGAACCACATCGTCGACGCCACAGGCGAACAGATCGAGCGTCTGTTCGAGGGAAGCGACATCGTTGAGCGCGATTGTCGGGGCCGCGCAACGATCCCGAATGGCGCGCGCGCAGGCGACGCGGTCCGGCATCTCGCCGATCAGGATTCCTTCCAGCGCAGCGAGTTCGCTCTTCGTGGCGCCCGCCAGCCACTCCCGAAAATCGCAAGGGCTGAAGCCCTTCATGGCGAAGCCTTCGCGCGCGAACTGCGCGGCGAACACCTCGACCACCTGGGCCCGTCCCTCGATGAGTATGAACATTGTCCTGCCTCTCAAACCAGGTTGACGCTCGTACTCATGACATCGACACCGGCTACGCCGCCGCTTGCGCGGCCATGAGAACAATATAGAGGCTGACTATTATCAATGTATTAATTACATAGTAATTATTTTTACTTACTGTTGGGCAATACTATACTATACGTCATCTGGTTACGTAATGTCATGTACCGACGCTAGGCGCAAAAAGCGCGCGCCTGCGGCGTCCACGCGCCAAACCCGACGGCGACCATGTTGGCGATGACCGCGCAGACGTAGCGCTTCTGCGCCGGGTTGTTATGGGGCCCGGCATGGTAGCGCGCGACTGCAAGCGTCCAGCTGGGCTGCCGCGCGCGCAGCTCTTTCAGAAATCGCGCCGCATAATCGACGTTGCGTTGCGGCTCGAACATCTCGCGCACGTCGCGAAACGCGCGGCCATGGAAATGATGATTGATCTGCATGCAGCCGACGTCGATCAGCCTGGCGCCGCGGGCGCGCGCGGCCGCGAACTTCGCCATCGCTTCGCCCACGCTGCCGGAGAACACCGCTGCGCCTTCCACATTCATCGCATAGGGTTGGAGGGAGCCTCGTCGCCCCGTTTCCGTCAGGCCAACGGCATATAGCACCGCCACGGGCACATCGTAGGTCTTGGCCGCGCGCATCATCTCCGCCTCGCAAATGCGCGACGGCGCGTCCGCCGCGGCGGCGGGCGGCGCGCTACAGAAGATGGCCGCTGCGGCGACGCACAAGGTCGCTGTCTTCATCGATCGTCCTTTCGCCGGCGGCGCTTTCATCGCGCGCATCCCCCCTTCGTTGCCGCGCCCGCTGCTCGCCCTCATCGCCCGGCAACAGGTTTTGCGCCGATCTGTCGAACGATTCATGCGCCGCGCCTGCCTGAACCGACGAGGCATGTGTTGAAGGAGTCGAGAATGTTTCGACGCGCGCGCTGGCGACGATGACGATTTCGTCCGCCTCGAAGCCGGCGCGCGCCAGAATGGCCTCGAGTTCTGGCTGTGCCTCGCGCACATGCTCGACCGTCTGCGAAACCGCGACCTCGACGCGCATGCGCACGCTTTCGCCCGAAAGGCGAACGTTGATCCGGATCGCGCCCAGATGGGCCGGCGCAAGATCGATCACCAGAACGCGCGATGGCGATGTCGGCGCGCGCTTGTCGATCTGCTGGCCAGCCGCGCCCGCCTCGCGCACGGATGCAGCGCTCTTCGCATCCACCTGCATCTCGGCGATGGCGTCGCGCACAACGGCGCCGATCTGTGATGCGACAGCGGCCTCGTCCGGCGCGAAATGCGTTTGCGTCAGCGCAATCTCCGCGTCGGCGGCCTCGTTCGCGCGCACGTCCCGCGCAGTCTCGACCCGGTGCTCCCGCATTGGCGCCGCAACCGTGCGCGGCGACGCCGGCCCGCCTGTTTCCTGCGGAGCGCCCGCATACGTCGACGACAAAAGGCGCTCGATCGCGCAATCGGCCGTTCGGTCTGCGTCGCGCGCTCCATCCGCGCTCGCCGTGCGCGGCCGCGCTATCGCCTGCGCAACCGCGGCGAATGCGTGCGCCGCCGGCGTTCCAGCCTCCTGCGCCGTCGGCCCTGGCGCGCGCGGCGCAGCTTGCTCGCAACCTGGCGCGCCGGACGCCGCCAGCATGGCGGCCAGCGCCGCCTGGGCCGTGTCGAACGCGACCGGTGACGATTCGCCGGCCGCCGCCGCGCCCTTGTCGCGGGGCGTTGTGCGCTCGTCGCGCGCTTGGGGCGGCGCCTGGTCCTTCTGCGTTGCAGGAGCCTGCGCGGACGACGGCGCCGGCGTGCGCGCGTCGCATACCAACAATGAAAAGGCGATGCCGTCGGCAGGCGGCGTCGCCTGCAGCGCAGGCGCGGCGCCGGGCGGCTTGACGGGCGCGACCAGCCCGGGCTTCATCGACCGCTCCGCAGCGCATCGGCGTCTGCGATCAGTTCGACTGCGCGCTTCATCAGCGGCGTCGGCTCGCCCGCGCGTATCTCGCCTTCGTCTTCGCGCGGCGGCTTGAGGGCGGCCACGGCCAACAGCGCGCTTTCGCGCAGAATGCGATCCTCCGGCGACAGCCGCGCCGGCGCAATCGCCGTCAGCTGCTCCGCCGCGGCGCCTTCGTCGAGCACGCCAGCGGCAAGTGCATAGAGGTCTGCGCGCACCAGCGCCGCGTCTTCTGCATCCATATAGGTCTTGGCCCGCGTGGCGGCCGCTTTCGCCGCTCCGAAGGCGCCCTGCGCGATTGCGGCGCGCGCCGCATCGAACAACAGGAGCGTGGCTTCCGACCGTGGCGATTCCACAAACGCCTGTTCGAGCGCGCCGCGCGCGCGCTCGTCGCCCCCGATCCAGAAACGGATGAAACCATCACGAAACCGCGTCCGGAAGTTGGACGCATATGTCGAGTTCTTGAACCGCAGGCGATAGCGTTCCGACAAGGCGATAAACCGCGCCGGATCGTCGCCTTCGCTGGCGATGAACACCTGACGACGCAACGCGGCTTCCTCCACGAGGGCGCCCGGCGACAGGAGACGGGCGAGATCGAGCGCCTGCATCGCTTTGGCGCGGTCGACGCCGAGATTGAGAACCCCTTGCGTCAACGCTACCTGACCGCCGATATCCGCCGGCAGATTGCGCGGCTCCAGCGCGCCGAGCGCCGCCAGCGCTTCCTTTTCACGCCCTTCCGCGAACGCGAGCGCGCCTTCGAGCAACTTCTTCTCGTCGCCATCGAGCGTCATTTTCGTCACGACGCCCCGCAGCGCCTCGCCCTCCCCGCCCGCCAGAAGATAGAGCGCGACCGCGCGGCGATTGCGCGCCGACTCCCAAAGCTTCGCCTCGCCGCTCGTGGCGCGCTGCAGGAATTCGTTCGACAACTGTTTCTGCTCATCCTGCGCGCCGCCGTCCGACGACAGAAACCGGTCCTGCGAGGCCGTCAGTTGCCGCACGATCTCGTGCGGCTCGCGACCGCGCTCCTGCGCAAACGCAGCGTTCGAAATGCATGCCAACGCCAATGCGGCGAGCACGCGCGCGGCCTTCATGGTTTTTCCTTGCGAATGAGAATTTCGATGCGGCGGTTTTCCGGCGCCATCGTATCGTTCGGTCGTTTTGGCTTGCGGTCCGCATAGCCTTCGATGCGTTCGAACCGCCGTTCGTCCAGCCCATAGCGCAAGAGCACGTTCACGGTCGCCTGCGCGCGCGCCGAAGACAGTTGCCAGTTGTCGTATTGCCCGCTGCGATAGGGTCGCGCATCCGTATGACCGCGCAACACCACGGCGCCTGGCCGCGCTCCGATCGCCTGCGCAACGGCGCCGAGAATGCGCATCAGCCGCGGCTCGGGCTCCGCCGAGCCGATCGCGAACATGCCGAAATCGAACCCATCGCTCAAACTGATGAGCAATCCTTCAGGATCCGCGCGCACCTCCACATGTCCGCCGAGTCTCGCCATTTCTTCCGGGCCAAGCGCTCTGGCGAGATCGGCGCGCAACGCCGAGACCTGCGACTCGACGGCCGCGCCGACGCCGGCGTTCTGCGCGCCGCCGGCGCGCAACTTTCTCTCGAACGGGTCCTGAAACGCGTCGACGGCCCTGGCCGTTCGCGCCCGCGCATCGTCGCCCGGCGTCGTCGGCTGCGCCTCCAACCCAGGCGCGCTCGCCTCCTTCTTCGGAGCGCTCTCCGACTGCGGCCGCTTGTCCGGCGCCTTGCCGTCTGCTTTGTCCGGCCCCGACGATTCTCCGGATTTGGCCGCCTCCTCGCCCTTCTCGGCGGCCGTTTCGTCCTGCTGGTTCTTCGTGTCCGTCAGCCCCTTCTTGGCCGGCGTCGAATCGGTCAGCTTGATCGGATTGAAATAGCGCGCCAGCGACGTCTTGACCTCGCGTGTCGTGGAATTGACGATCCACAGCACGAGAAAGAACGCCATCATGGCTGTCATGAAATCGGCGAAGGCGACCTTCCACACGCCGCCGTGATGGCCTTCGTCATCGCCGTCGGAGCGACGGCGCACAAGGACGATTTCCTGGACCGGACCGTCGTTGTCGCTATCGCTCACGTTGCGCCCCGTTCGCTGGCATTTTCAACTTCGCCGATCCAGGATTCGAGCCGTGCGCGCACAATCGTGCGATCGATCCGCGCGCGGCATTCGCCCGGCGCGCCGGCCCGAATGTCGATGAAACGCCCATCGAACAGGCTCTGGACGGCGAGCTTGTCGATCATGTCGGGCGGCGCATCGAGTTTGACGCTCGCAACGGCGCCGTCCGCCAGCAGCTCGTGTAGGCAGGACTGGAATGCGGCGACGATCCCGGCCGTCTTCGCGCCCTCAACCACAGGCGCCAGCAAATCGGCCACCGCCTCGGCAAGTTCCTGCTCGATGGCGGAAAACCCTTCGCCAAGTTCTCGCGAAAGACGATCGACGGTTTCGTTGCGCCACGCGGCCTGCGCCGCCGCCAGACGCTGCGCGAACGCCTCTTCCAACTGCTTTTCGCGCGCCGCGCTTTCCGCCGCGGCTTGCGCACAACCCTGCGCATAGCCCTCCGCCCGCGCGGCCTCCAACGTTTCGTTCGCAGTTTCGACGGTCGGCGCGATGCGCACGGGCTCCACAACGCCACGCGGCGCACGTTGGTCGAAGACCGCCAGATGCCGGGATAAAGCGGCCGTTCTCACGCGCGCACTCCATTATGAATCCATTGTTTCAACACCGCCGCCGCCTGCGCCTCGTCTGCGCCGACGACATCGTCTATCCGGCGCTGTCCGTGTTGCAGCGCGCTGTCGCCGAGCGCGAACGAGACGCCGTCGCCGCGTGGCGTGAGATCGACCTGCGCGGCGGTCGGCAACGACGGCGCGCCCAGCGCGGCCGGAAACGTTTCCGGCGCAGGCGCGGTCGCCGCGTGCGCAATCAGCGATTGCGAAACGGGGCGCACGACGAACAGGCCGACCAGGACAATGGCGGCCATGACGAGAAGGCCGCTGACGATGGACCCGATCTGCCGCGTCAACGTCTGAACCACGCCCGGCCCTGCAACTGGCTGCAACTCGCCGGTCGCATCCGCGAAATTGACGACCGTCACCTTCGCGAGGTCGCCCCGTTCCTTGATCAGCCCTGCAGCCGACGACACCAGTTCGGCGATCTCGGCGACCTTTTTGTCGACGGCCTCCTGATCCTTGGCTTTCTCCCCGAGATCGGCGACAAGGCCCGCACGATTGACCAACACAGCCACGCTCAGCCGCTCGATGGCGTACCCGCCGCTCGTCGTGGAAATCTGCTTCGACGACACTTCGTAGTTCGTCAGTTCCTCGCGCTTCTGGTTCTCCTCGTTGGACTGCCGTCCGTCGCTCCCCTTGGCGGCGCCAGCCGGAATATTCCGCTCCACGCCGGTCGTCCCCTGGCTCGAGGAGTTCTGCGATGTCTGATTCTCCTTGATGACGCGCACCGAGCGTTCGACTCGCGATTCCGGATTGTAGATCGTTTCGTTCACCTGCTTCTTGTCGGTGTTCAGTCGAACCGCCACGCTGACATTGAGGTTTCTGGCGCCCACCATCGGCGTCAGGGTCCGCCGGATGTTATCCTGCAACCCTTCGGAGATCGTACGTTCGAGTTTGGCCGCGCGCGCGGGCGTGCCGGTTTCGCCGTCGCCGCCCGAAGCGAGCACAACGCCGTCCGCGCTGAGAACGGTGACGAGATCGACCGTCATGCCGGGCACGGCGGAGGCGACGAGGTGTCGGATGGCCTGCGCGACCGATGCCTCGTTCGCCGTCGACAGCCGCACGACGACAGATGCGGACGCCGCCTGTTTGGAACGGCGGAACGTTCCTTCCTCAGGCATCACCAGATGCACGCGGGCCGCTTTCACGCCCTGCATCGCCTGTATCGTGCGCGCCAGTTCGCCCTCCAGCGCGCGCACGCGGGTGATGTCCTGCATGAAAGACGTCAGCCCGAGCGAACCGAGCTTGTCGAAGATCTCATAGCCCGCGCTTCCGGCGCCCGGCAGCCCACGTTCGGCCAGCAGCATGCGCGCGCGCGCCGTCTGCCCGAATTCAACCAGAACCGTCGTTCCGTCCGCGCTCATGTCGAAATTGACATTCGCCTCCCGCAACGCGCCCGAAATGCGCACGGCGTCCTGCTTTTCCAGGCCTGTGTAAAGCGTCTCGTACTGCGGGCGGCTCAGAAGATAGCCGGCCGCGCCCGTGAGCACGAAGATGAAGGACCCGATGAGGCCCAGCGCCGCAAGCTTGCGGGGCCCCAGACGTTTGAGAGCCTCGAGAGCTTTTTGAACTTCCTGTGCGAGCGCCATGATCTGCCGTGTTCAACGTTGCAGAACCAGAGTGCTGACCAAACCTTGCGCGTAGTTGCACAAACAAAAACGGCCGCGCTTTCGCGCGGCCGTCCCGGAGCCGATGATTCTCAGCCGAACAGCTTGAGAATCATCTGAGCGTTCTGGTTGGCGATCGCCAGCGACTGCACGCCCAGCTGCTGCTGCGTCTGCAGCGCCTGCAGGCGGGTGGACGCCTCGTTCATGTCGGCGTCGACCAGAGCGCTCACGCCCTTGGTCAGCGAGTCCGACAGCACGGAGATGAAGTTCGCCTGCGTCGTCAGGCGCGACTGCGTGGCGCCGAGGTCGGACGCGTAGCTCTGCAAGCCCGCCAGAGTGGCGTCCGCATCCGCGATCATCGTGTCGAGCTGCGCGCTCGTGGTCGCGGCGGATACGGCGACGCTGGTGAAGTCCGTGCCCGTGCCTGTGGCCGTTCCCGTGCCGCCTTCCAGAATGCCCGCACCGGCGGTCGCGCCCGTGCCCGACGCGACCAGCGCCCTGGCCGCGATATCGATCGTGCCGACCGAGGTCGCGCCCGTCGCGTCACGGTTGAACGACGCCACCAGGGCGACCGTGGTGTTGGATCCGTCCACCCAGTTCTGGCCGTTGTACGAGGACGAATTGACGATCGACTTGAGCTGTTCGGACGCCTGCGCGATGTCTGCGCCGATCTTGGCGAGGTCGGCGCCGGGCTGTTTGGCGGCGACCAGACCGTTCTTGATCTGGTTCATGACGTCGATTGCGCTGGTCGTGGCGGTGTAGGCCGTATTGACCATCGTGCTGCCCTGCGCGAGCGCGGCCTTCACAACGCCAAGCGCGCCGTTGTCCGACTTCATCGTCGTGGCGATCGACCAGGTCGACGCGTTGTCGGCGGCGCTGCCAATGCGCAGACCGGTGGAGATCTGGTTCTGCACCGTCTGCAGCGAGCGCTGCGTCATGGAGAGATTCTGGAGAGCGGAGATCGCGGAAGCGTTGGTGAGAATGCTAGACATGCCTATGTCCCTGTCGAATACTTGGAGATCGGGGACATGCCGGCTTTACCGGCACGACAGTTCGGCATCATGCCCTTGGCGGCGCTACGGCGACCGTCCCAACCTGTCGTGATGCACACCTAGAACGAACTTCTTGCCGAATTGATAATTCCCTAACGTCAGCCGTACGATCGAATCAAACTTCCGACCAGCAGGCTCCATCCGTCGATCAGCACGAAAAACAAGACCTTGATGGGAAGCGAAATAATTGAAGGAGGCAGCATCATCATGCCCATGGCCATGGTCAGTGTGGCGACGATCATATCGATGACGAGAAACGGCAGCGCGATGAGAAACCCGATCTCGAAGCCGCGCCTGAGTTCAGACATCATGAAGGCCGGGACGAGGATGCGCATGTCGATCTTGTCGCCGTTCTTTGCACGAATTGAGTCATGCGCCAGGCCGTCCAGCAGATTGAGGTCCTTCTCCCGCACGTTGCGCGCCATGAACGTGCGGAATGGCTCGACGATCCTTTCGAACGCTTCCCGCTCGCCGATCTGGTTCTCGATCGCGGGCTTTACGCCGTCGTTCCAGGCCTTGTCGAAGGTCGGCGCCATGACGAACATGGTCATGAACAGGGCCAGGCTGACGACGACGAGGTTGGCCGGGGTCGTCTGCAAACCAAGACCGGAGCGCAGGAACGACAGGGCCACGACCAGCCGCGTGAAACAGGTCGCCATGACAAGAAGCGACGGCGCGACCGACAAGACGGTCAGAACCGCGACGATCTGCACGATACGCCCCGCCGCCGGCGCGCCCTGCGGCATGAGCGCGCCAACGTCGATCCCCTGCGCGACGGCCGGTCCCGCCAGGGCGGCGTACATGGCGCCGAAAAGAACGGTTCGCATCATTGGACGACCAGTGTTTGAATGAGCACTTCGCGCACCCGATTTCCCGACCGCAAAGCCATGCGTTCGCTCAGCTCCTCCCGAAGCCGCCGCAAGCCGCCGGCCCCCTCGAGTTGCCGCGCCGTGGTGGTGCGCAGATAGGCCACGATATCGTTGGACATTTCGCTGATGCCCTTTTCGTCGATCGGCGCCGAGGGATCGCACACGAGCGTGGCCTCCAGTCGCACCCAGGCGTCGGCCGGCGCGGCGAGATTGGTGACGATGGGCTTGAGGTCTCGTGTCGCCGGCCCCGCTGTCGTGCGCGCGGCGTCCTCGCGGCCGCTATCCGCACGCTCCACTTTCGCCGCACCGAGAAGCTCGAACAATTTGGCGCCATGCGCGAAACCGGCGCCGCCGGCCAGCAGGGTCAGAACCAGAATGATCGCCACATTCTTCATGCGCGCCTTTCTCCGCCACCGTTCCTAGAACGGGCGCACGAGATCGAATATCTGGTGCAACAATGCCGGCTGCTGCACCTCCGACAATCGACCCCGCCCGCCATAGGAAATGCGCGCCTCGGCGATCTTGTCATAGGAAATCGTATTGTCCCGGCTCACGTCGCGCGGGCGAACGATGCCCGATACATTCAGTTCGCGCAGTTCGAAATTGACGCGCAGCTCCTGCGATCCGCTGATGAGCAGATTTCCGTTCGGAAGAATTTCGCGCACCATGGCCGCAACGGACAGCTGAATCTGTTCCGAGCGGTTGATCTTTCCGTCCCCCTTCGTGCTCGTGCCGCCCGTCGCGTTCGCCGTGCCGTCGACGGCGCCGGAGAGATACGGCATGTTGCCGGAACCATCGAACTTGTTGGAGATCTGCGAATTGCGCACCCGCTCGGAGGTGTTGCCGAACACCGCCTTGTCGTTGATCGAAATGACCACCGTGATGAGATCGCCGACCTTGGAAGCGCGCGCATCCCGGAACAGATCGCCGGCGCCGTCGTCCCACAACGAACGAACGGGACCGATGTGCGGCGGCTTCTCGCCCAATCCCGGCGGCAGCGTTGCGGGCGCGCTCAGCCCCGTGCCCACGGCCGTCATGTGCGGCGCACGGCCGATATCGCGTACGTCCGCCGCGCAGCCGGCCATTGCAAGCGCCATCGCAAATGCAACGATGTTCTTCACGATGCGCCCTTCTCGCCGGGCGCCGCCTGACGGCGCAGCGTCATCGCATTGGTCAGCCGCGCCGCCTTGTCGGGCGCAATTTCATTGAGAATGAGGCTTGCGTTGCGCGGATTGAGTCGCGCGAGCACCGCGGCTGCGGACATTTCGTCCATGGCGGACAGTTGCGCCGCCGCCGATTCGGGCTTCATTTTCGCGTAAATCGCAATCACGTTGTCTTCGGCCTTCTTCGCGGCTTCATCGCGCGCAGCCAGCAGCCGGCGCATTTCCTCCAACCGCCCGTTCAGTTCCTGCACGCGCTTTTCGAGCGCCGCCTCCAGCTCCCGCATGCGCGCCGCTTGCCATTTCTGGCGTGCGTCGGCCAATGGCGCGGCGATCGCCGCGCAATAGCTTTTCGCCAGCGCGCCGGCGTCCTGCGCCGGTTCGCCGACGATGGCGCCCACAGGCATGTGGTCGATATCGCCATGCTGCGTGACGGAGCGCGGCGCCGGTTCGGGAGCGAGGCGCGAGGTGGGCGCGCGTGCGCGACTTTTTTTCTTGCGACCGTCGGAATGCGCAAGCGGCCCCTGCGGATTCAACCCGCGCCGCAAATCGGGCGCGCCCCACTGCGTTTGTTGTGCCTGAGGTGCGCCCAGTTGCAGCGGCGCGCCAGGGGTGGGGTGCGGCGCAGCCGCTCTGCCGGACCGCGCCTGCGCTGCGCCGCATGCCAGGGTTGCGGCGAATGCGATAAGCAATGCGCCCGCGCGCGCGAAAGGAAAAGGACGTTGAACCCGCACAGATTCACGAAGCTCCAGCTTGCCGAACCACTTTTCCAAGTGGGCCTTGCGCCGGTCTGACCGCTACTGAAGAACGATCTCGGCTTGCAGGGCGCCGGCGGACTTGATCGACTGGAGAATGGAAATGACGCCGGTCGGCTTCAGACCTATCTGGTTGAGGCCTCGCACCAGCGATTTGAGGCTGGCGCCGCTGAGCACTGCGAACTGCCCGCCCTCCTGTCCGGCCGCGATCGAGCTTTGCGACGTCACAACCGTCTGCCCCCGCGACATCGGCTGCGGTTGAGAGACCTCCGGCGTCTCGGTGATGCGGACCGAAAGGGCGCCGTGCGTAACAGCCACCGGCGAAATCTTGACATCGGCGCCGATGACGACAGTGCCGGACCGCGCGTCGATCACGATCCGCGCAGGCGTATCCGGCTCGACCAGGAGATCGCCGAGTTCGGCGATGAAGCGCGCAGCGCGCACGCCGCCGGGCCGCCGCACCACAACCGCGCGATTGTCCTGTTCGAGCGCCAGCCGCCCGCCATATCTGCGCGCCGTGAACGCGTTGATCGCGTCGGCAAGACGGACCGTTGTGTGAAAATCCGCGTTGCGCAGTTCCAGCACGATCGGCGCATTCTCGTCGAACGCCCCCGGCAACTCACGTTCGATGACGGCGCCGCCGGCGATACGCCCCGTCGTCGGAACGCCCTGCGACAGCGATTCCGACTTGCCGGCCTCCGCGAATCCGGTCACCGACACGGGACCCTGTGCGGACGCGAACGCGACGCCGTTCGGGCCGGCCAGTTGCGTCATGATCAACGTGCCGCCGGTCAGCGACGTCGCGTCGCCCAGCGATGACACCGTTGCATCGATCCGGGCGCCGAACCCGGCGAAAGCCGGCGCGTCCGCCGTCACGATCACAGCCGCCACATTGCGTGTGCGCATCTGGCCGGCGCGCACGGCTATGCCCATCTTGTCGAGCATCGACTGCATCGACTGTTCGGTGAAGACGGAGTTGCGCAGCGTGTCGCCGGAGCCTTGCAGGCCAACCACGAGACCATAACCCACGAGCTGACTGTCGCGCACGCCGCGCACGCTCACAATGTCCTTCACGCGAACCTTGGCGGTCGCGTCCGCAGCGAACAGGCACAATGCAAGCGCAACCCATACGAAGGATTTCATCCGCCCACTCTGACCGTTCCATCGCGCATGATGACGCCCGTCACCACCACGCCGCTGTCCACGTTGCGCACGCGCACCGCATCTCCCACGCTGCCGGCATGCAGCGCCTGCCCCGGCGCCACGATCGTCACGCCGCTGTCGTGGAAGACGATCTGAACGAGGGCGCCGTTGGAGAGCGCCTGCGGTTCGGACAGCGCCTCCGCCACGATCGGCCGTCCGGCCAGCAGTGTCCGGCGAGCTACCTTGCCGACGATCTCATGCTGCGAGAGAACGACATTGGCCGACACGCCCCCCGGATATGCGGTCGCGCGCAACATATCGGCGCGGATGATCTCTCCCGGATATATCGTGTTTGCGGGCGCGGGCGCGATCTGCTCCTGCGCCGTCGTGGCGCAGGGCGCAAGCGCAAGCGCGCACGCCCAAAGGAGCGCGGCGGCGCGCATGTTACCTCAAACCCTTCGAGACTGTGCCGAGCATGTCGTCGGACGCCTGGATGACTTTCGAGTTCATCTCGTAGGCGCGCTGCGCCTGGATGAGATCGGTGATCTCCTTCACGGGATCGACATTCGAGGATTCGAGATATCCCTGACGCACGGTCGCAAAGCCGGGATCGCCCGGCGCACCGGTCGTCGCGGCGCCGGAGGCGGGCGATTCCCGGAAGAGATTGTTGCCGAGCGGTTCGAGACCCACTTCGTTGGCGAATGTCGCAAGCGTCAGTTGTCCGATCTGCTGCGGCTGCGTCTGCCCCGCGACGATCGCGGTCACCAGGCCGGACTCGCTCACGCTGATGGCGGTCACCTTGTCGGGAACCTGCATGGAGGGAATGAGCTGATAGCCGTCGGCGGTCACGATCTGCCCGGTCGCATTGGTGTTGAAGGCGCCGTCGCGCGTGTAGACCGTCTGCCCGTCCGCCCCCTGAATCTGGAACCAGCCCCGCCCCTGCAACGCCAGGTCCAGCTTGTTTCCGGTGTTGGACAGCGCGCCCTGCAGATTGAGATTGCGGATGGCCGCCACCCGCACGCCAAGGCCGAGATGCGCGCCCTCCGGCACGGTGGCGTCCTTGCCGCGGTTCGATACGCCGGCCAGACGCTCCGCCTGGTACAGGAGATCGGTGAACTCCGCTCGCGTCCGCTTGTAGGCGGTGGTGTTGATGTTGGCGATATTGTTGGCGATGACTTCCACATTGAGCGACTGCGCGCTCATGCCGGTGGCGGCGATTCCCAGCGCCCTCATCTCACGACTCCTCAGATCGACATACGCGTGATTTCCTGAAAGGCGGCGACAAGTTTGTCGCGCACCGCCAGCGCGGTCTGCAGCGAACGTTCCGCATTCATGATGGCGTCCACGAGCTCGCGCGTGTCGCCCTTGCCCTGGAGGGCGTTCATCGACGCAGATTCGGCCTTCTGCAATGCAGCGGCGGTCGACGCGCCCAGTTCCGCCATCACGTTCCCGAACGCCGCGCCGTCGCTCTCGCCCGTGCGGCTGATGTTTGCAGAGCCGTCCGCGCCGATTGTCTGTGCAAGCGAGGAAATGGATGAAACGTTCATGTCATGCCTTCAGAAGGTCGATCGTGAGGGTGAACAACTCGCGGGTCTGCCGCACGACCTGCACGTTCGCCTGATACGAACGGTTCGCCTCGCGCAGGTCAGCTAGCTCCAGAATGGGGTCTACGTTCGGCAGTTTCACGAAACCACGCTGGTCGGCGGCAGGGTGACCGGGATCGTGCACGCTGCGGAATGCGGTCGGATCGCGCCCGATCGATCGCACCGCAACGGTCCGGACGCCCTCCGCGCGCGCCAGTTCCTCACCGAACGAAATGGTCTTGCGGCGGTAGGGGTCGTCGCCGGGCGTCGCGCCGGTGCTATGAGCGTTGGCCACGTTCTCGGAAACGACGCGAATTCGCGTGGATTGCGCCTCGAGCGCGGAAGACGCCGCGCGCAGCGCGGCCTGAAGCGGCTCGACCATGGCTATGCCTTCACGCTTGCCGTCATCATGCGCGAGAACGCCCGCGAGATGGCGTTGTTGAGCGCATAGGCCCGGTGCACTTCGCTCGATTTCAGCATTTGCTCGTCCAGGCTGACCGTGTTGCCCGAATGCGTTATGTCCCAGGAATGCGCATCGCGTTTGACGATGGCTTTGTCGAACCGGTTCGCGTCCACGATATGCCCTGCGTTCGTGGCCGCCATGCCGAGCCCTGTCCGGTTGAGGACTTCGCTGAACGGCTTGAGATCGGCTGCGCGAAAACCCGGCGTGTCGGACTGCGCGACGTTTTCCGCAATCGTTTTCTGCCGCGCGGCGAGCCAGCGCGCCTGACTGGATGCTAGAAGCGAGAGGGCGAGAGGAACCATGCGTGCGCCTGTCGAGTGAACTGCGCTCACCATGCGCCGCCGGCCTTGCTCGAAACTGGTTGCCCTCAGGCCCGGCCGCCGGACGACAGACGGTTGATGATCTCCGCCACCGCCCGATAGAAGTCGGGCGGGATCATCCGGCCCACTTCCACATGGTCGTACATGGCGCGCGCCAGCGGCGGACTTTCGAAAACGGGAATTCCCAGATCCTCCGCGCGCGCGCGTATCTTCAAGGCGATCAGGTCCACGCCCTTGGCCAGCACCAGCGGCGCTCCACCCTCCTCGCGCACATAACGCAGCGCGATGGCGAAATGGGTCGGATTGGCGATCACCACCGTCGCGCGCTCCACATCGGCGATCATGCGACGGCGGGCTCGGTCGAGCGCAATCGAGCGCATACGCGCCTTCATCAGCGGGTCGCCGTCGGCCTGCTTCAATTCTTCCTTCGCCTCCTGCGGCGTCATGCGCAGGGATTGGCGCCAGGCGAACCGGGTATGCAGGAAATCGAGCAAGGCGACAGCGACCATGACGCCGGCGATGGCCGCAACCAGCTTGAGCCCCATGTTGAGGGCCGTGGCGCCGAACGCCGCCGGCTCCCGGTGCAGCGAATCGAGGATGGTCGGTCCGTGCGCCTTGAGAACCAGCGCGGCCACGACGCCACATAGCGTCAGTTTCGCCGCCGCCTTCAGAAATTCGGCCACGCCCCTGCGTCCGAAAAGTCGTCCGGCGCCGCGCAGCGGACTAACGCGACCGGCCTCGAACTTGATGCGATGCCGCGAGAGTCGCAGGTCCCCCTGCGCGATCTGCGCGGCGATGGCGGCCACGACAATCGCCGCCACGAACGGCGCAAGCGCGAGAAACGCGACCTTCGCCAGCGCCGCGGCGAGCGCCCAGGCCTCCTGTCCCTGCGTCAACCGATGTTGACCGCTCAGCGCCATGAGCCGGACGAGCGCATCCGATACTTTTCCCGCACTGGCGCTCCAGCCGGCGCTCACGGCGAAGAAGGCGCCAAACAAGGTCATCGCCGTCGCCACATCGCGCGATACCGGCTTTTCGCCGCGCTCGACGGCGTCCTGCGTCTTTTTCTCGCTGGCTTCCTGGGTCTTGCTTTCCTTGTCGGTGTCGTCGGACATGCGATTAGGCGGGGGCCTCTGCCGGTTGCATGCTCGGCAGTTCGATGGATCCCGCCTCCGCCAGTTTGAGGACCGTTTCGGAAATCGAACGCCGCGCGTTCGTCACATCGCGCTTCGGCGCCGGCGCGTCCGACGCAAGTTCCGCCTCCACCATACGCCGCGCGCGCTGGCCGAGGGCCGACAGCACGGCGTCTTTGATCGGCTCGTCCGCGCCGGCGAGCGCAAGCACCACGCGGTCGGCGGATATCTGGTCGAACACGATCGCGCGCGCCTGCTGCGACAGCAGCACGAGGTCGTCGAAGCGGAAGATGAGCGCGCGGACGGCCTGCGCCTGTTCCGGCCGTAGCGATTCCAATTCGCCGAGCGTCGGCTCGATTTCCTCCGGATCGAGTCGGTTGACGATGTTCGCTATGCGCGAAGGCCCCTTGTCGTCCACCACCGGCGCATCGGTCGTCTCCAGCGCCTTCAGAAGCGCGGCCTCGACAATCGCGAAGACATCGTCCTCCACCGGGCGCGCGTTCAACATGCGCGCGAGCCATTCGCCGCGCATGGGCGCGGGCGCGGCGACGAGAATGCGCGCGACGGCGTCGGGCTTCATCCGCGCAAGCACACAGGCGCCCGCCTGTGGGTGTTCCGCCATCAACAGCTCGACCACGCGCGTTTCCGGCAAGGCGGCAAGGTCTTTCAGGACATCGCGCCGAACGCCGACGAGGTCGGCCATGAAGGCGGCTGCGCGCTCCGGCGGCAGAGACGCGTTGGCGAGCGCTTCGGCGTCCTCGATCGTGCCCACCAGCTTCGGCTCGGCCTGAAAGCCATCCTCGAATGCGTCGATGATGGCGTGAACGTCGCCCATTTCAATGGCGCCGAGCTCCGCCGCCGCCCGCAAAATGCGCCCGACATCGTCCGGATCGAGTTGTTTGAGAATGCGCGTGGCGGTGTCCTTGCTCATGGCGAGCAGCAGCGCGGCGGCCTTGCGCACGCCGTCTTCGTCCCACACCTGCGCGGCCGCTTGCGCCATTCGTCAGATCGCCGTTTCGCTCGCGCCGTCGACGATCTCCGTCACGGAAATCGCAAAGCGCGGCTCGTCGCCTTCCAGCACGGCGATGTCGCCGCGACCGAACAGTCGTCCGTTCACAAGAATGTCGACCGGGTCGCCAATGCGCCGGTCGAGCCGGACGATTTCGCCGGGCGATAGCGCCGATACGTCGGCGATCGCCATTTTCGCGCCGCCCAGCACGACCTGCACGAGCACTGGAATGCGCGCGAGCGCGGACGACGCGAGCGCCGCAGGACTTGCGGCTCGCGGGCTGTTCGCCGCTTCTTGCACCTGCGCGTCGCTGGTCATTGTCTCCGCTCCATTGTCAATTGTCGGTCGTCTCGCCGGCGATGCGCACCGTGTAGCATCCGCCAGCTTGCCCGAGCTGGCACTCGAAAAGCGTCGTTTCGCCCGCCATCAGTTTGATCAGCGACTGCGGCGAGGCTGTCAGCGCAAGCATCGATCCCACCTCGCACGCGGCGATTTCCGCCAGGCTGATGGACCGATCCTCGATGACGGCCGAAATGCGAGTCTCGACGCGCGCAAGTTGCGCCTGCATGCGCTGCTTCCACATATGTCCGTTGACGGCGCTCGGCGCAACGTTCTCCTCGCCGCCCAGCACGTCGGGGTTCGCCGCCACATGGATGCGCAGCGTGGCGCCGTCCGCGCGCAGTTCGATCCAGCCGCCCTTCATGCCGGGCGGTCTGGCGTTCTCCGCGCTCTCCGCGTCCTCCGGTGCGAGCGCCACGTAGTCCGCCGAACGCGGCGGACTTGCGAACGAACCGATCGAACGCCCGATATCGTCCGCAAGCGCCGCCAGCGCCTGCCGGTCGACAAAACCCGGCGCGCGTCTCGCGCCGCTGCCAACCTGTCCGCACGCGCCGCCGCACATGATCTCGACCAGCGCGTCGGCGGTCGCATGACTGGCGGCCACCCGCAACGCGGGCGCTTTCTCTGTTGTGCCGCGCCATTCGACGAGCGCCGTCGGCCCGGCCGGTTCACCGGCGATGGATTGGGCCTCCGTCGCGTGCGCGCCCGCCACTTTCACCTTCCACTTCTCCGAGAGATCGACGGCAAGCTGCTTGGCGACAAGCGCGAGCGCGCGCGCGATGTCCTCGCCCTTGGCGCCGCCACGGGCGGCGCGCAGTTTCGCCGCCAGCTCGCTCGACGGAGGAACGTTCGCGTGCGTCATGGCTCAGGCGGCCTCGGCCGTGGGCTTGGCGCCGCCGGCGATCGTCTCGCTCTCCACATCGTCGATGGAAGGACGTTCGTTCGATGGAATGGTCTTGCGCCCGTGCTCGACAGCGATCTGCGGCAGCGCCCCGTTCATGAAGGCGAGCAGGGACTGTTTGACGATGACGTAAGCGCGCAATTGTTTCTCGCGCACGACCTTGATCTTGGTCGCGAGCGGCGTGATGACGCCGTAGGAAATGAAAATGCCCGCGAATGTGCCGACGAGCGCCGCGCCGATCAGCCCGCCCAGCAGTTCCGGCGACTGGTCGAGCGCACCCATCGCCTTGATGACGCCGAGCACAGCCGCCACGATGCCGAGCGCCGGCAAGGCTTCGGCGACCGCCGACAGCGCATGGTAGGGCTTCATCTTGTCGTGCTTCACCGTATGCAGCTCTTCGTCCATCAACGCTTCGATTTCGTGCGTGCGCGCATTGCCGATGATGATGAGCCGACAATAATCGCAGATGAACGCAGTGAGATCCTTGTTGGCGAGGATTTTCGGAAATGCGATGAAGATGGCCGATTCCGTCGGATTGTCGATATGCGCCTCCACTTCGGCGCGTGATTTCACCTTCAGTTCCCGCATGAGCGCGTAGAGAATGCCGAGCACGTCGAGAAAGTCGCGTGGCTTCGGCGTCTTTTCCAGGATGGCCTCCATCACCGCCTTGCCGGTGTCCTTGATGGTCTTGATCGGGTTGGCGATGATGAAAGTGCCGAGCGCCGAGCCGCCAATGATGACGAACTCCCACGGCTGCCAGATGACGATCAGGTGGCCGCCTAGCGCGGCGAACCCACCCAGGATCGAGGCGACGGCGACGATGAGTCCAATCGCGAAAGTCAAGCACGCGCTCCAGGAATGTCCGTTCGTCAACGCTTGCGCCGCTGACCTTGCACGGGACTTGCGGAGCCGCTGCAAGCTCCGCTCAAGCGCGCACGCGCAGGCTTGAGGCCGACAAACGGGACGCGTCGCGCACGCAGCGCCGCGCCGCACGGCCGGAGAACAAATGCCATCAGCGCTCTATGTGGACGCCGCCGCGCAAGTTGCGCTCGCCCGCCGCCTCGACTCCATCGCCGCCAACATCGCCAACGCAACCACGCCCGGCTATCGGGCGGACGGCGTGAAATTCGATTCGCTGGTGTCCGCCACGGGCGGCCGCAACGTTGCTTTTCCCGCCGCCGGCCGCGACTACATCACGACCGCCGCCGGTCCCCTGTCGCGCACCGGCGGGCCGCTCGATCTCGCCGTGCGCGGCGCCGGATGGTTCGCGCTGCAATCGCCGGACGGTCCCGTCTATACGCGCGACGGTCGTTTCGAGATGGCGACGACCGGAGAATTGCGCTCCGTCAACGGCTACCCTGTGCTGGACGCGAGCGGCGCGCCGATTTCGGTCGAGGCCGCCGGCGGCCCGATCGCCATCGCCGGGGACGGCATGATCTCGCAACGCGGCCGACAGGTGGGCGCGATGGGCCTGTTCGCATTCCCGCCGGGCGCCGATCTGACCCGCTACGACAATTCTTCCGTCATCCCAGACCAGCCGGCGATTCCGGTTCTCGATTTCGTCGCGAATGGCATCGTGCAGGGCTATGTCGAGCAGAGCAACGTCAACCCGGTGCGCGAACTGACCCGCCTGATCGAGGTTCAGCGCGCGTTCGACAACATCACCGCCTCCGCGGACATGATCGATGGCGCGCGGCTCGACGCCATCAAGACGCTCGGCGCCGTGGCATGAGCGATGCCGCCCCCCGCAACGCGCTACGGCGCATGAAACGGGACTTCGCCGCCTTCGACGCGCATGAATACGTGCGGATCGGCGGCGTGGTCACGCAGGCGTCCCCGTCGCTGTTTCGGGTGGGCGGCCTCAACCGGCTGGCCGCTGTGGGCGATCGTGTCGCGCTCGAGGACAAGAGCATGACGCAGGGGGAGATCATCCAGATCGACGAGACGGGCGCGCTGGTGAAACCTTATGGGGCCGCTGCGCCGCCCGCCATCGGCACCGAAGCCTTCCGCATCGGCGCCAAGACCATTGCGCCCTGCGCGGCCTGGCGCGGTCGCGTTCTCAATGCGTTGTGCGAACCGATCGACGGCGCGGGTCCGCTGCCCAGAGGCGCGCGCGTCGCGCCAGTGGACGCGCTGCCGCCCCCCGCGCTGCAACGCGCTCGCATCGACAAGCCGTTACGCACCGGCGTGCGCGCCATCGACATTTTCGCTCCGCTCTGTTTCGGCCAGCGCATCGGCGTCTTCGCCGGGTCGGGCGTCGGCAAATCAACCCTGCTCGGCATGCTGGCGCGCGCGAGCGGGTTCGACGCCGTCGTCGTCGGCCTCATCGGCGAACGCGGTCGCGAGGTGCGGGAATTTCTCGAAGACTCGCTGCGCGACAAACGCGCCGAGACCGTGACCGTGGTCGCGACCGGCGACGAAAGCGCGCTCATGCGACGGCTGGCCGCGCGCACCGCCGTGGCCATCGCCGAATGGTTCCGCGACGAAGGCGCAAGCGTGTTGCTGATCGTGGACTCCATCACGCGTTACGCACAGGCCGTTCGCGAAATCGCCATCTCCGCCGGCGAGCCGCCGGTGGCGCGCGGGTATCCGCCGAACGTGTTCGCCGACCTGCCGCAATTGCTGGAGCGCGCCGGCCCCGGCCCGCTCGGCGCCGGGGCCGTCACCGGCCTGTTCGCGGTGCTGGTCGACGGCGACGATCACAACGACCCCGTGGCGGACGCCATTCGCGGAACGCTCGACGGCCATATCGTGCTCGACCGCGCCATCGCGGCGCAAGGGCGCTATCCGGCCATCGACATTCTCGGTTCGCTGTCGCGCCTGTCGCATCTGGCGTGGGCGGGCCAGGAGGCGAGCGTCGCGCAGCGGCTGCGCGCCATGGCCGCCCGGTTCGAGGAAACGCGCGATCTGCGCGCGATGGGCGGCTATCAACCGGGCATGGACAAGGATCTCGATGCGGCGGTCGCGCTCGTGCCGAGCCTTTACGACGCGTTGCGACAGACGGCGGACGGGCCGCCCAGCGCCAACGCCTTCGCCGACATCGCCGAAGCCCTGCGCGCCAGAGAAACCTGAGCGGGCGCATGCTCCCGGTCATTCCATCACGGACGACGGCCCATGACTCATCTGCCAACGACGCTGTCCAGACCGCAGGGCGACGCCGGCGCGCGCGAAGTCGCTTTCGCCGCCGGCATCGCGCTCATTCTCACCATCTTCTTCCTGCCCGCGCCGCCAATTCTCATCGACCTCGGCCTGGCGCTGTCGATCTCGCTATCGGTGCTCATTCTCATGGTGGCTCTCTGGATCGAGAAGCCGCTGGAATTCTCGGCGTTCCCAACCGTCCTGCTGGTCGCCACCATGCTGCGGCTGGCGCTCAACATCGCCACCACGCGCCTCATTCTCTCGCACGGCGCGGAGGGCGTGACCGCCGCCGGCTATGTCATCGGCGGGTTTTCGCGGCTGGTGATGAGCGGCGATTTCGTCATCGGCCTCATCGTCTTCATCATTCTCATCACCGTCAATTTTCTGGTCATCACCAAGGGGGCGACGCGCATCGCGGAGGTTGGCGCGCGTTTCACGCTCGACGCCATTCCCGGCAAGCAGATGGCGATCGACGCCGACCTTTCCGCCGGCCTCATCGACGACAAGACGGCGCAGGCCCGCCGCCGCGAACTTGAGGAAGAGAGCGCGTTCTTCGGCTCGATGGACGGCGCCTCCAAATTCGTGCGCGGCGACGCCATCGCCGGCCTGATCATTCTCGCGGTCAACATTTTCGGCGGCATCGCCATCGGCGTTACGCGGCATAACATGTCGGCCGCCGATGCGGCCGACATCTTCACCAAACTGTCGGTCGGCGACGGCCTGGTTTCGCAGATTCCGGCGCTCATCGTGTCGTTGGCGGCCGGTCTGCTCGTTTCGAAGGGCGGCACGCGCGGCTCGGCCGACGAGGCTGTGCTCGGCCAGCTCGGTCGTCATCCCCGCGCACTGTTTCTCGCCGGCCTGCTGATGGGCGTGCTGGCGCTCATCCCCGGCCTGCCGTTCCTGCCGTTCGCTGCGCTCGGCGCGCTCATGGGGTTCGTCGGCTACGCCGTGCCGCGCCACATCGCGGCGCGTGAGGCCGAACAGACGGCGCAGCGCGTTCTGGAGGAACGCTCGGCCGCCGAAGCGGAACGCGATTCCGTCAAGGAGCACCTGCGGCCGATCGAGATCGAACTGTGCGTCGGCAAGCAGCTCGGCGCGCGCATCATGCCCGCCTACGACGATCTGAGTCGTCGGGTCGCCAAGCTGCGTCGCAAGTTCGCCGCGCGCTACGGCTTCGTCGTGCCGGACATCAAACTGGCGAACGTGATGACGCTCCCGCCGCGCGCCTATCAAATTCGCGTCCATGGCGCAGTCGTCGCCGGCGCCGAAACGCCGGTCGGCGAATATCTCGTCATCTATGGCGACGGCGAACGGCCCGAACTGCCGGGCGAGGACGTGCGCGAGCCCGCTTTCGGCATGAAGGCGATGTGGATCTCGCCCTCTTTCGTCGCCGAAGCCAAGCGCGCAGGCTACGATCCGGTCGACGACGTATCCGTCATGCTGACCCATTTGAGCGAGGCGATCCGCAACAACCTGGCGCAACTCCTGTCCTACAAGGACATGCGCGGCCTGCTCGATCGCCTGGAGCCCGAGTACCGCAAGCTGCTCGATGAAATCTGCCCCGCCCATATCACGCTGTCGGGCCTGCAGGGCGTGCTCAAGCTGCTGCTGGCCGAGCGCGTGTCGGTGCGCAATCTCAATCTCATTCTCGAGGCCGTCGCCGAAGTGGCGCCACATGCGCGCCGCGCCGAACAGATCGTCGAACACGTGCGCATTCGCATCGCCCCGCAGATCTGCGACGAACTGATGACCGACGGCGCGTTGCCGGTGCTGCGCCTCGGCAACCGTTGGGACCTCGCCTTCCACAAGCACCTCAAGCGCGACGCCAGGGGCGAGGCTGTCGAGTTCGACATCGATCCGACGATGGTCGAGGATTTCGTTAAGGAGGCCAGCGCCGCCATCCGCGAACGCACCGAAAGCGGCGAACGTTTCGCGCTCGTCGCCGCGCCCGACGCGCGCCCCTACGTGCGCATGATCATCGAACGCATCTTTCCAACCCTGCCGGTGCTCTCGCATCTGGAAATCGCGCGCGGGGTCGAAATCCGCTCGCTGGGAACCATCTCTTGACGGCGTTCGACCAGACGAGCCTCGTCGCGACGTTTCTCATCTTCTGCCGCATCGGCGCCTGCCTGTCGCTGGCGCCGGGACTGTCGACGCCGCGCATACCCATGCGCGCGCGTCTGCTGGCGAGCCTCGCGGTCACGCTGGCGCTCGCCCCTGCGCTCATCGGGCGCGCGCGCGCCGCAGCGTCCCCCGAGTCGCCCGCGGACCTCGTCCTCGCCATCGGCGCGGAGTTCCTCATCGGCGCCACGCTTGGTCTGCTCGTGCGCTTCATGCTGGCCGCGCTCGAGACGCTGACCGCGGCCGCGGCCATGACGATCGGCATGAGTTCGATCTTCATGCAGAGGATCGACGAGAACGACACGCTGCCGGACCTGGCGTCCTTCGTCACGCTGGCGGCCACCACGTTGTTCTTCGTCACCAATCAACATTTTGAGATCCTGCGGGCTCTGGCCGACTCCTACGGCCCGTATCCCGTGGGCGCCCTGCTCGACATCGGGCGCGGGCTCGACCGTCTGACAGGCACGCTCGGCGCGGCCTTTCTTCTGGCGCTGCGGCTGACAAGTCCGCTGCTGATGTTCGGCCTCATCGCCAACATCGCCTTCGCGCTGATCAACAAGATCGCGCCGCAGATTGCGATCTATTTCGTCTCTACGCCGTTCGTTCTGCTGGGCGGGCTGGTCGTCGCCTACGCCACGATGGACACGGCCCTGCCGCTGTTCATGCAGGCGATCGCGGCGTTGATCGCGCGAGGGTGACATGCGCCGCCATACGCGTCTCGAAAAACTGTCGAACACGCTCGCCATGCTGCGCAAGGCGCACGAGGCGCGCATCGCGGCTCTCGCGCGCGCGGACGCAGAACTGGCCGACAGGCAGGACGCGCTCTCCGAGGCGCTGGGCGCAGACCAGCCCTGCCATGGACTGTTCGTGGACGTGACGGCGCGCCGGCTGTCGCGGCTGCGCCTGGAGCGCGCGGCGCTGGCGGACCGCATCGCCGCCGCAGGCGCGGACCTCGCCCTCGCCAACCGGCAGGCAGGCTCCGCCGAGCGCCTGCTCGCGCGCATACAGGCCGAATACGCCGAGACGGACGAACGCCGTCGCCTGGAGGAGATCGCCACATCCAGAAGGTCAGGCTCCGGCAAGCCGGACCTGTCATGAACGAGCAAAAAAAGAGGACCCCGCCGTGGCGATCTCACCGCCGACCGATCTTGTAATGGATGTGGTGCGCGCAGCCGACCCGCGCCGCGCGCAGGAAGCCGCGCGCAAACTCGCTTCCCATGCCGGCGAAGCGGTGACGACCGAATTCGCATCGCTGGTCGAAAGGCCGGCGGCCAGGTCCGGAAACACCGCGAGCTTCGGCTGGCGCGGGCCGCTTTCGCCCCATGCCGGCGATGTCGCGCGACGCACGACGCCGAAACCGGTCTCCACCGGCGACGCCGTGACCGACGCCTATCGCGCGCTCGGCGCGCTTCTGATCCAGAAAATGGTCGAAAGCGCCCTGCCCAACAAGACGAGCGCATTCGGTAAGGGCGTGGCGGGCGACGCCTGGAAATCCATGCTCGCCGAACAGGTCGCCCAGCGCGCGGCCGCGGCCGCCTTCCAGACCACGCGCTACGCGCGCGACAAATCCATCGTCGAAACAGCGAGCGCGACATGACCGGCGCCCCAACCCACCACTCGGCCGATGGATTGATGGAGGCGCTCGCCCGCGCACGCGCCGCGATCGTTGCGGAAACGCAGGCGCTGCAGGCCAACGACCTGTCGAATCTGGCCGAACATCACCAGCGCAAGGACCAGAGCCTGCTGGAACTGACGCGCCGCGCCAGCCGCCTCAACGGCGCGCCGCCGCCGGAAGAAGCGCGCGCCATGCTGCGCGAACTGCGCGACATCATCATCGCCAACCAGGCCGCCCTGCGCACCCAGCTGCACGCCGCGCGCACGATTTCCGACGTTCTCATGCGCGCGATCGCGGAAGAGGAATCAGACCGGACCTATTCGATGCGTCCCGCGGTGCGGACGCGCAAGGCGTGATCAAGCTCGTCGCCGTGTCACTGTGGTGCGCGGCCGCCGCGCTCGGCGCGAGCTACGCGACCGCCCGGTGGAAGCTCGATAAGGCCGGGGCGCAGACGCAGGCCGCCGCCGCCGAAGTCATCGAGCAACGCAAGACGCGCGTGATCAACGTGCCGATGATCGTCGAGGGCCAGGTCAAGGGCTACATCGTCGCGCAGTTCATCTATGTCGTCGAAGCCAACGCCGCCAAAGCGCTCCCCGTCGCGCCGGAGAATTTCCTCATCGACGAGGCGTTCCGCATCATCTACGCGGACGAGACGCTCGATTTTCGCCAGTTGAAGAAGTTCGACCTGACGAAATTCGCACAGGAGCTCCACGCGCGCGTCAAGCAGCGCCTGAAGAGCGACGCCGTGCGGGAGGTGCTCGTCGGCGATTTCAATTTCGTCTCGCGCGAACAGGTCCGTCAGTAGCCGCCGTCGGCGGTCTTGTGGTTTCGCGACAGTCGCCGCACCCCGCATTCGCTGCCCCGCCGCCAGACGAGCGCCACCGGCGAGACGGCGCGCCCCTCGTCCTCCACGAGGTTGAACCGCGTCGGCAACAACACGCGCGGCGGCACGAGCAGGCGCGCGCCGGTGGCGGAAACATCCTGCACCGCGCATTCGGCGAGCGCCCGCAACCGCAGGTCGCAGATCGTCCCGTAGCGCAGCCGGACCCGCAGTCGCGGCGCGATGCGTAGTTCGCCCGCTTCCGACAGGATCGTATAGCTCGCCTTGCGAATGGGTCGCGGCTTCAGCCCCAGGAGCAGCGCCAGCCTGCGCGCGCTCGGCGTGCGACCGCATTTGCGCGCCTCGAGCGTGATCGGTCCGCCGTTCATGAAAAAAGCTCCCGGCCTTGCGAGCCGGGAGCCTGAATGTCGAACCTTGTTCCGGCCTTATTCGGCGGCCTGCGCGGGCAACGCGCCGAGCACCGCCTTGGTTTCCAGGAATTCGGCGAAGGCGTGGTCGCCCCACTCGCGGCCGTTGCCGGACATCTTGTAGCCGCCGAACGGCGCCATCAGATCCGGCGCGGCGCCGTTGAGGTTGACCTGCCCGGCGCGCAGCCTGCCCGCCACCTTGCGAACCTCGGCCGGATCGGAACCCGACACATAGGCCGCCAGCCCGTATTCGGTGTCGTTGCCCACCTCGATCGCTTGCTCGAGCGTATCGTAGCCGAGAATCGACAGCACCGGTCCGAAGATTTCCTCGCGCGCGATGGTCATGGAATTGGTGACGTTGGCGAACACCGTCGGCTTCACATAGTAGCCCTTGGCGAGGCCTTCCGGCCTGCCCGTGCCGCCCGTCACCAGCGTTGCGCCTTCGTCGATGCCCTTCTGGATCAGGCCCTGAATCTTGTTCCACTGCGTCTCGGAAATGACCGGACCCATCTGCGCATTGCCGGTCGGATCGCCGACGGTGGTCGCTTCGGCCGTCGCCTTGGCGATTTCGATCGCCTCGCCCATCTTCCTGGCGGGCACCAGCATACGCGTGGGCGCATTGCAGGACTGGCCGGAGTTGAGCATGACCGCCTTCACGCCGCCCGCCACCGCCGTTTTCAGATCGGCATTGTCGAGAATGATGTTCGGGCTCTTGCCGCCGAGTTCCTGATGCACGCGCTTGACGGTCGGCGCCGCGTTGCGCGCCACCTCGATGCCCGCGCGCGTGGAGCCGGTGAACGACACCATGTCGATCTCCGGATGCGAGGAGATGGCCGCGCCGACGGTCGGCCCGTCGCCGTTGACGAGATTGAACACGCCCGCCGGCACGCCGGCCGCCTCCATGATCTCGGCGAAGATCTGCCCCGAGAACGGCGCGATTTCGGACGGCTTCAGCACCATCGTGCAACCGACCGCAAGCGCCGGCGCCACCTTGCAGGCGATCTGGTTGACCGGCCAGTTCCAGGGCGTGATGAAGCCGCACACGCCGATCGGCTCTTTCAGCAGCAGCGTCGTGCCGCGCGGCTCCTCGAACTTGTAGTTCTTGAGCACCTGGATCGCGGTCATGAAATGGGCCGAGCCCATGGCGGCCTGCGCCCGCTGGGCGAGCCATACGGGTGCGCCCATTTCCTCGGTGATGGCCTTGGCCATATCCTCGTGCCGCTTCTTGTATTCGGCCACGATGCGCGTCAGCAGGTCGATCCGCTCCTCGCGGCTCGTCTGCGAGAATGTGGCGAACGCCTTGCGCGCCGCCTTGGCGGCCTTGTCGACGTCGGCGGCCGAACCCAGAGAGATGCGCCCGCAGACGGCTTCCGTCGCCGGGTTGATGACATCCAGCGTCCTGGGGGCGACCGGGTCGACCCATTTGCCGTCGATGTAGAATTTCAGGTAGTCGCGCATGAATCTCTCCCTGGTCTGTTCTGGCTTCGCCGGCGCAGGCGTTGCGAGCGCAGCAAGCGCAGTGACCGCAGCCGGCCGGCGCGCAGGCTTGCACCTGCGAAAGAACCTGTGTTGAAACAATCGCATGGCGTGGTCGAGCCGTTTGACCGGGCCGCCCGCGCCGAGCTTGGCGCCATCATAAGGGCGCGCGCAGGGAAAGGGAACGGCGCCCGCGCCGCCCCATTCCCTGCGCGCGCCGCCCCGTATAAGAGGAGCGCGGACGAGCGCGCGGACGGCACGGATGGCGCAGGATTTCGAGGCGGCGGCCTTCGCCGGCGGCGGAAACCGCTGCTACTGGCAGGGCGGATTCTGGGAGGCGCTGAACGAAGCGCGGCCGCAGAAGCCGCAATTCATCGTCGGCGTGTCGGCCGGCGCCTTTCAGGCCTGCTTCACCGTTCTGGGGCTGGGCGAACATGTTCGCGGCCTGGTGCTGGAGGCCTGCGGCACGACCACGCGCGGCTACGACTGGCGCCGGCTCGCGCAAGGCCGCTCGCCTTTTCTGGTCGGCGACATGTATCGCGCGCTGCTGGAAGACGTGTTCGGACCGAAGGAGATTCGCGCGCTGCACGCGCTGCCGGAGATTCTCATCCAGCTCGCCCATCCCCCGCGCTTCCTGCCGGCGCCGCTCGCCGCCATGGCCGCCATCGGCGCCTACCAGATCGAGAAACTCGTTACCGGCGCGGCTTACTCGCGCGCCGGGCGCTATGTGGGGTTGCGGCCGTCCTGGGTCTCGACCCACGCCATGCAGGACCCGGCCGAACTCGTCGCAGCGCTGATGGCGACGTCGTCCGTGCCGCCCTTCATGCCCATCGGCCGTGCGGGCGGCCTTGCCGCGCTCGACGGCGGACTGGTCGACAATCCGCCGCTCGAAAAACTGGCGGAGGCCGAATGGCAGGGGCGCCGGACGCTGGTGCTGGCGAGCCGCGCCAGCGCGCCGCCTTCGACGGCCTTGCGCACGGTGGTGCGCCCGTCGGTCGCCATCGCAGTCGACAAATTTTCGGTCACCGACGCGGCCGGCATTCGCGCGGCCTACGAACTGGGCCTGAAGGACGGCGCCGCCTTCGCGCAATCGCTCGGCGGACGCACGCGCAAGTCACAGCTGCGCTACGCCCCGACCCCCTGAAGCGTTTTCTGGCACAGTGTAAACCGGTCCGCTCATTTTTTCTTCGGCGCCGCCGGCGTGCAGAAGGCGCCGTAGAGCGCATCCAACACCGCGCGCGCGCCCTCGCTGCCCAGACTGTAATAGATATTGGCGCCGTCGCGCCGCGTTTTCACCAGCCGCTCCAGCCGCAGCCGCGCCAGTTGCTGCGAGACGGCCGCCTGCCGCTCGCCGAGAATCTCCTCCAGCTCCGACACCGAGCGTTCTCCCTCCGAGAGAATGCACAGCAGCACCAGCCGTGTTTCATGCGACATGGCTTTCAGAAGCTCGCTGGCTTCGCGCGCGCGCTCCATCATGCGGTCGAGATCGTCGGACAACGCGATCTGCTTGCTCTGAGCCTTGGCCATCTGCAATAGCGTCCCGATTGGCTTTGTGGAAATCCCGCAGCGACGGTCCCGCAAGCGAATTGCGGGACCGCCCGTTTCATCGGCTGAGCGCGCCGCCGTTACGCCGCCAACCGGCGACGCCGCCGGAATAATGCGCGACATCGCCGCGCCCCGCCGCATGCGCCTGCCGCACCGCCGTCGCGGAGCGCGCGCCCGACAGGCAGATGAGAATCACCCGCCGGTCGGCCGGCAGTTTCGTTGGATCGAACCGCGACAGCGGCATGTTCTTCGATCCCGCCACATGGCCGGCCGCGAATTCGCCGGGCTCACGCACGTCGATCAGGGCGCATTCGCCCTTTTCCAGCGCGCGCCGAGTCTCGTCGTAGTCGACGGCGGTGGCGCTCGCCCCGCCAAGTCCAAACAGCCTGCCGAACATCGCTCAGCCCTTTTGCGCCGTAAACTGGTTGAAGGCGCCCAGCGCGTGGCTGGCGTACATGACGGAGGGGCCGGCGCCCATGTAGATCGCCATGCCGAGCGTCTCCATCACCTCCTCCTTCGTCGCGCCGTGCTGCGCGGCGGCCTTCGTGTGGAACGCGACGCAATCGTCGCAACGCACCGCCACCGAAATGCCGAGGGCGATCAGCTCCTTGGTCTTCGTGTCGAGCGCGTTCGGCGCCAGCGCGGCGGCGGCGATCGCGGAGAACGCTTTCATCACCTCCGGGGCGCCGGTGCGCAGGTTCTTCAGTTCCGAGGAAAGAAATTTGGCGAGTTCGGGCCAGTTGGTGTCCTGTTGCATGTATTGCTCCTTGTAGTAGGCAAATCAGCCGAAATTCACGAACAGCATCGCGTAGGGTTTTTTCAGCGCGCCGAGCGCCGCCTGCACGGCGGCGGGATCGCCGGCGGCGGCGGCGGCGTGCAGGGCCTTCGCCGAGGCGACCACCGCACGCGTCAGCTCTGCGAAATCCGGTCGGTCCTTTGCTTCGGGCGGCTGCGCGCTTGCAAGTTTCTCCGCCAGAAACACCAGCACCGCCGCTCGGTCGCGCAGGACCGCGAGCGCGGCCGGGCCGCTCTCCGCTTTCTGCGACGTCATGTGCTCCATCGCCACGTGATATTCGTTCATCAGGTCGGAGTACGAACGAACCTGATTGCGCTGGCGCAGCGCGCCGAGTTCGTTGCGGATTTTCTCCAGCGCCTCGTGCGCCTCGCCAAAATCGCCGGCCGCAATCTGCTTCCGCGCGCCGGCCACGAGGGCGTCGATCCTGTCCATGGTCTCGGCGAAGCGCGGGTCGTCGACATATTGCGGCGGCGGCGCGCTGCGCCATTTGTCCGCCAGTTTGGCCCAGCCGCGCGCGAACGCCTCGACCGTTTTCTCGGAATTGGCGGCGTTTTTCTGGTTCGTCGCAAACAGCGCGTTGCGATACGGCGCATAGACCGCGCGCAACTCCGCCTCGAAATCCGCAAAGGGACCGGCCTGGGCGCCCGCCGCAAGCGCCAGCGCCAGCGCGCCGGTCGCCACGACTCTCATCAGACGGCTTTTCATACTGCGCCTCCGTTGTGCGCCTGCGGCTCGGCCGGTTCGTCGAGTCCCTTCCCGTCGTCGCGCAGGAAGACATAGATCGCCGGAATGACCAGCAGCGTGAGCGCGGTCGAGGAAATGAGCCCGAACACCAGCGATATCGCCAACCCCTGGAAGATCGGATCGGTCAGAATGAACGCCGCGCCGATCACCGCCGCCGCCGCCGTGAGGAAGATCGGCTTGAAGCGAATGGCGCCGGCGTCGATCAGCGCGCGCCGGAGCGAGACGCCGTCGGCGCGCCGATGCCGGATGAAATCGACCAGCAGGATCGAGTTGCGCACGATGATGCCGGCCAGCGCGATGAAGCCGATCATCGACGTCGCGGTGAAAGCCGCGCCAAGCATCCAGTGGCCGAGCATGATGCCGATCAGCGTCAAGGGCACGGGCACCAGGATCACCAGAGGCAGCAGGAAGGAGCCGAACTGGCCCACCACCAGCAGATAGATGCCAAGAATGGCGACCATGAACGCCGCGCCCATGTCGCGGAACGTGACATAGGTGACCTCCCATTCGCCGTCCCACAGCAACGTCGGCCTGGAATCGTCGGCCGGTTGGCCATGATACTTGATTGTCGGCCGCTCGCCCGGCGCCCAGTCGATCTTGTCGAGCGCCTTTTCGACCGCGAACATGCCGTAGATGGGCGCCTCGAACCGGCCGGCGACTTCCGCGCTCACCATTTCGGCGAACCGTCCGTTGTGCCGGAAGATCGGGAAGGAGCCAGTTTCGCGCGTCATCCGCACGACATCGCCCAGTTCGACATTGGCGCCCTGGCGCGGCGTGCCGCCCGCCGGCAACGGCGTCGACAGAATGCGCTCGCCGGGCGCGAGCGCGCTGCGCGGCAGGCTCATCGTGATGTCGACCGGCTTGAAGCCGCCGCCGCGCTGCGAATAGCCGATCTTCACGCCGCCGATCAGCGCGCCGAGCGTGTCGTAGACCGCCTGTTCCTGCACCCCATGGAATTCCAGCGCCTCCTGGTCGATGGAATAGCGGATGCGTTCCTGTCGTTGGCCGAAACTGTCGCTCGTGTCGACCACGAAATCGACCGACTCGAAAGCCTTTCTCACCTTGGATGCGATCTCGCGCCGCGTCTGCGGATCGGGACCGTAGATTTCGGCGAGCAGCGTCGACAGCACGGGCGGCCCGGGCGGCACTTCCACGACCTTGAGCGAGGAGCCGCCAGGCAATGCAAGGCCGGCCAGCCGCGCGCGAATGTCGAGCGCGATGGCGTGGCTGGCGCGCGCGCGCTCGGCTTTCGGCTTCAGATTGACGGCGATGTCGCCCATTTCCGGACTTTCGCGGAAGTAATAGTGGCGCACCAGCCCGTTGAAGTTGAACGGCGCGGCCGTGCCGGCGTAGATCTGCATGGAGGTCAGCTCCGGCAGGCCCTTCAGCCTTTGCGCGGCCTCCATCAACACGCGCTCGGTCTGTTCGAGCGCCGCGCCGCGCGGCAGATCGAGCACGACCTGGATTTCCGACTTGTTGTCGAACGGCAGCAGCTTCACACGCACGTGCTGCGTGTAGAACAGCGCAAGCGAGGCGAGCGTGGCCACGCCCACCACGGCCAGGAAGATCTTCGAACGCGCGCGGCCCGTCAGCAGCGGCGTGGCGATGCGCGTGTAGAAGCGGCCCATCGCGCCGCCGTCGTGCGACTCGTGGCCTTCGTCGCCGCCGTCCGCGCGCTCGAACCGCCGCCGCGCGATCTTGAGCAGCAGCCAGGGCGTGATGGTGACCGCGACGAAGAAGGAGAACAGCATCGCCATCGAGGCGTTGGCCGGAATGGGACTCATGTATGGCCCCATCAGGCCGCTGACGAACATCATCGGCAACAGCGCCGCGACGATCGTGAGCGTGGCGATGATCGTCGGGTTGCCGACTTCCGCCACCGCTTCGACCGCCGTGTCGATCAGCCCGCGCGTTCCGCGCATATGCCAGTGGCGCACGATGTTCTCGACAACCACAATCGCGTCGTCCACCAGAATGCCGATGGAGAAGATGAGCGCGAACAGCGAGACGCGGTTGATGGTGTAGCCCATCAGCCAGGAAGCGAACAGCGTGAGAAGGATGGTCGTGGGAATGACGACCAGCACGACCAGGCCTTCGCGCCAGCCGATGGCGAAGGTGATGAGAATGACGATGGAGACAGTCGCCAGCGCCAGATGGAACAGAAGCTCGTCGGCCTTTTCAGTCGCCGTCTCGCCATAGTCGCGCGTGACCTCGATCTGCAGGTCCTCGGGCACGATGCGTCCGCGCACGGTGGCCAGCCGCTGCAACACATCGTGCGCGACGACGACCGCGTTCGCGCCCTTGCGCTTGGAGATCGCCAGGCTGACCGCAGGCCGCCGCTCCAGTTCGCCGGCCGCGCTGCGGGTGACGTTCCACGCGCGCCGGTCGAGTTCGGCAGCGCCCACGCGCACGTCCGCCACGTCTTTCAGGTAGACCGGCCGCCCGTCGCGCGTGGTCAGCAGCAGCAGGCCGATATCGGGCACGCCCTTCAGCGTCTGCCCGGTCACGACCGGCAGCGCGCGGTCGCGTTCACGCAGGGTTCCGGCGACGAACGAGCGGTTGGCGTTGGTCAGCTTGTCCACGAGCTGGGCCAGCGTCATGCCGTAGACCGACAGCCGCTCGGGGTCCGGTTCGACGCGAATCTGGCTCGGGGCGCCGCCGACGATATAGGTCGCGCCGACGTTCTCGACCTTCGTGAGGTCGTGTTGCAACTCCTCAGCGATTCGATGCAGGCCGTTGTCCGTCCAGCGCGCCGCGCGCTCAGGTCTGGCCGACATGGTGAGCACGACGATCGCCACGTCGTCGATGCCGCGGCCGACGATCAGCGGCTCCGGCACGCCTTTCGGCAGGCCGCCGATGTTGGCGCGGATCTTCTCGTGAATGCGCACGATCGCCGTGTCCTGATCGGTGCCGACGAAAAACCGCGCCGTGACGACCGCGCGGTCGTCCATCGTCTGCGAATAGACGTGCTCGACGCCGTTGATCGCCTTCACGATGTCTTCGAGCGGGCGCGTCACGAGCTCGACGGCCTCGTCGGCGCGGTAACCGTTCACCTGCACGACGATGTCGACCATCGGCACGCTGATCTGCGGCTCCTCCTCGCGCGGCAGCGCAAACAGCGCCAGCGCGCCGACGATCAGGGACGCCAGCAGGAGCAGCGGCGTCAGCGGCGAAGCGATGAAGCCGCGCGTGAGTCTTCCGGAAATGCCGAGATTCATGGCGCGAGCACCGTGTCGCCCGCCTTCAGGCCCGACAATATTTCGACGCCCTCGGGCCCCGCCGCCCCGGCCTGCACGACGACTTCCGTTCCGTCCTTCAGCCGCACGAATTGCACGCCCGCGCGCGTGTAGACCGCATTGGCCGGCGCCAGCAGCGCCGTGCGCTCGCCCGTCGCCACATAGACGCGTGTGCGCTCGCCGACGAAATAATCGCCCAGCCCCGCGACGTCGACGTCCGCGATCACGCGGCCGCCCTGGATTTCGGGATAGACCAGCCGCACTTTTCCAACGACCGTCCGGCCGGCCGTTTCGGCTTCCGGTCCCTTCGCGCCGCGCGCGCCGATCAGCACGCTGTCGCCCGCGCGCATGAACCGCGCGTGACGCTCGGGCAGCGACAGCCGCAGGATGTACTGGTCCTCGGCGAGCGTGGCGACGGTTTCGCCCGGCATCAGCACGCGCCCCAGCGAAACGGGAACCGAGAGTACGCGGCCCGCCCCCGGCGCCAGCACCGCCCCTTCGGAGGCCTGCTGCACGATCACCTCGCGGTCGCCGCGCATGGCGGTGAGATTGCGCTCGGAGACATCGAAGGCTGTGCGCGCCTGGTCGAGCTGCGCCTGCGTGGTCACGCCGCGGCGCATCAGCTCCTGCTGGCGGTCGAGATCGATCCTGGCCTGATCGCGCTGGGCCTGCTGCGAACGGATGCGCGAATCGAGCGCCTGCATTTGCAGCGCAAGCTTCTGGTCGACGACGCGCGCGAGCTCGGCGCCGGCCTCCACCCTTTCGCCTTCCCTCGCCTTCAGCGACACGATCGTGCCGCCGATCCGCGCGCGCGCCACAAGCTGGCGCACCGGCTCCACCGTGGCGATCACCGCCTTGCGATCCTGAACCTGCGTCTCCTTCACGAGGAATTCGCCGGCGCCGGCCGCCGCGCCCATTGCGCCGAACGTCGCCAGAAAAAGCCCAATCGCCGCCCGCATGGCCCTCGCCTTTGTTTTCCTTGACATGAGAATATGAATATCGCAATATTCAAATATTGCAATATCAAAATCGCGACAGGAGGTCGCGGTTGGCCCCCTTCCGGGGACGCCATCGAAGGAGAATGTCCATGGGTATCGATCGTTTCATCATGCGCTTCGCGGGCTCCGTGATTCTCGTCTCGCTGGCGCTCGCATATTGGCACAGCCAGAACTGGCTGTGGCTGACCGCCTTCGTCGGCGCGAATCTGTTCCAGTCCTCGTTCACGGGCCTCTGCCCGCTGGCGATGGTTCTCAAGCGCTTCGGCTTCAAGGCGTCCTGCGCCTTCGAATAAGGCGGGCGGCATCAGCGCGGGGAGGCGCACATGGCCAGAATAGTCGTTTTGGGCGCGGGATTGGGCGGCATTCCTGCAGCCTTCGAACTGCGCGAGAAAATTTCGCGCAATCACGAGGTGATTGTCGTCGGCGAGCAGGACTTCTTCCAGTTCGTGCCGTCCAACCCGTGGGTTGCGGTCAACTGGCGCAAGCCCGAGGACATCAAGGTCCACCTGCCGCCGGTCTTCGCCAGGCTCGGCATCGGATTCACGTCCGTCGGCGCCGCGCGCGTCGACCCCGAGAACAACGCCGTCCATCTGCGCGACGGAACGAAACTCGACTACGACTACCTCGTTCTCGCCACCGGCCCCAAACTCGCTTTCGACGAAGTGGAAGGCTTGGGGCCGCAGGCCCATTCGCAGTCCATCTGCCATGTCGATCATGCCGCGAAGGCGCAGGCCGACTGGGAGGCGTTCTGCAAGGATCCGGGCCCCATGGTGGTCGGCGCCGTGCAGGGCGCATCCTGTTTCGGCCCCGCCTACGAATACGCGCTCTGCGCGGTGACGGACCTGCGCAAGCGCAGGATTCGCCACCGCGTCCCCATGACCTTCGTGACGTCCGAACCCTATATCGGCCACCTCGGGCTGGGCGGCGTGGGCGACACCAAGACCATGCTGGAATCGATCCTGCGCGACCGCGACGTGAACTGGATCGTCAACGCGCGCATCGACCGCGTGACGGCGGACGGGGTGGAGGCCACCGAACTCAGCGAGGATGGCTCCGTCCGGAAGACGCACAAACTTCCGGCGAAATATTCCATGTTCCTGCCGGCGTTCCGCGGCGTCGATTGTTTCCGCGACGCGGATGGCAAGTTCATCGCCGGCCTCGCCAACCCGCGCGGCTTCATCCAGATCGACAAGCATCAGCGCAACCCGACTTACCGCAACATATTCGCCGTGGGCGTGTGCACCGCCATTCCTCCGCTCGGGCCGACCCCGGTGCCGGTGGGCGTGCCCAAGACCGGCTACATGATCGAGTCCATGGTGACCGCGACCGCCGAAAATATCGCCGCCCTGCTGGCGGCCCGCGAACCGGCGGCGGAAGCGACATGGAACGCGGTCTGCCTCGCCGATTTCGGCGACAACGGCGTGGCGTTCGTCGCGCTGCCCCAGATTCCGCCACGCAACGTCAACTGGTCGAGCGAAGGCTACTGGGTCCACCTCGCCAAGATCGGCTTCGAGAAATATTTCCTGCGCAAGATACGCGTCGGCTCCAGCGAACCCGGCTACGAGCGATTCGTAATGAAGGCGCTCGGCATCGAGCGCGTCTCGGCGGGCGGGCGCAGCTGACGCCGGAAAAATGCGATGCAACAATGTATGCTGCGTCGCAATAAGTCCGGTTCTCCTCCCAACAATCAAGGCGCGGCGCGCGGAAATGCGCACCTGTGCGCGGTATCGCGCGCTCCTGCGCGATCTGCTTGACGCAGAGGCTTGATCCGAGCGAATTTGGGCGAATTGACGCATGTTTGCGCTTCGCTTTCGCCGACGCGGGCGAGAGCGGAGAGTTGGACGTGCGGAACGCGCGAGCAGGGAATTGGGCGCGCGCAACGCGCGAGCAGGGAATTGGGCGCGCGCAACGCGCGCCCTGGGAGGAATTGTGAAACCTGAACGGTTCGATCCGGCGGATTACTTCCACAAGGTCGTCGATTGCCAGTGGGCCTGTCCGGCTCACACGCCCGTGCCGGAATACATCCGGCTCATCGCCGCGGGGCGATACGCCGACGCCTACATGATCAACTGGGAATCAAACGTATTCCCCGGCATTCTGGGCCGCACCTGCGACCGTCCGTGCGAGCCGGCCTGCCGGCGCGGGCGCGTTGAGAAGGAGCCGGTGGCGATTTGCCGGCTGAAGCGCGTCGCCGCCGATTTCAAGGACGACGTGCGCCCGCGCATGCCGGCGAAATCGGAGTTCAAGAACGGCAAGCGCGTCGCCTGCATCGGCGCGGGCCCGGCCTCGCTCACGGTCGCGCGCGACCTTGCGCCGCTTGGGTACGAGGTCGTGGTGTTCGACGCCGAGCCGAAGGCCGGCGGCATGGTGCGCACGCAAATTCCGAAGTTCCGATTGCCCGAGGAGGTGATCGACGAGGAGGTCGGCTATGTGTTCGACCTTGGCGTGGAATTCCGCCACGGGCACCGCGTGGAAAGCATGAGCGCCTTTCTCGCCCACGATTGGGATGCGGTGTTCGTCGGCACCGGCGCGCCGCGCGGTCGCGATCTCGAAGCGCCCGGCCGCAAGGAAGCCGCCGCCCATATCCATCTGGGCATCGACTGGCTGGCCAACGTCGCGTTCGGCCACGTCACCAAGATTTCAAAGCGCGTCATCGTGCTCGGCGGCGGCAACACCGCGATGGACTGCTGCCGTTCCGCCCGCCGCCTCGGCGGCGAGGACGTGAAGGTCGTCGTGCGCTCGGGCTTCGAGGAAATGAAGGCCTCGCCGTGGGAGAAAGAGGACGCGATGCACGAGGGCATCCCGATCCTCAATTACATGGTGCCGAAGGAATTCCGCCATGTCGGCGGCAAGCTGACCGGCGTGCTGTTCGAGAAGGTGCGCGCCGAATACGACGCGAAGGGCCGCCGCTCGCTCGTGCCGTCCGGCGAGCCGGACGAATTTCTGGAATGCGACGAGGTGCTCGTCGCGGTCGGTCAGGAGAACGCGTTCCCCTGGATCGAGCGCGGCATCGGCATCGAGTTCGACAAATGGGACATGCCTGTCGTCGACCAGGAGACGATGGCCTCCACCTTGCCGCATGTCTTTTTCGGCGGCGATTCGGCGTTCGGTCCCAAGAACATCATCTGGGCGGTGGCGCACGGCCATGCCGCGGCCGTCTCCATCGACCGCATGTGCCACGGGCTCGATCCGTCCGTGAGGCCCCACCCCGGCTATTCGCTCATCAGCCAGAAAATGGGCATCCACGAGTGGAGCTATGACAACGCGATCTCCGCCCAGCAGCGGCTGAAAGTGCCGCTGGTCGAGAACAGGAAGGCGCTCGGCGACATCAAGCTGGAAGTCGAGCTGGGGTTCGACGTCGTGCGCGCGTTCGAGGAGGCCCAGCGCTGCCTGAACTGCGACGTCCAGACCATCTTCACCGAAAAGCTCTGCATCGAATGCGACGCCTGCGTCGACATCTGCCCGATGGACTGCATCACCTTCACGGCCGACGGACCGGAGGGGGATTTGCGCGCGCGGCTCAATGCGCCGGCCAACAATGTCGAGCAGGCGCTCTATACGTCGGATGCGCTCAAGACCGGCCGCATCATGGCCAAGGACGAGGACGTGTGTCTCCATTGCGGCCTGTGCGCCGAACGCTGCCCGACCGGCGCGTGGGATATGCAGAAATTCAATGTCAAACTGCCGCGCGCGGGGGCGTCATGTCGATCCACAGCGTGAACGATTTCGTCGTTCGCTTCGCCAACGTCAACGGCTCGGGTTCGGCCTCGGCCAATCAGATGTTCGGCCGCGCCGTGCTGCGCATGGGCGTGCCGGTGGCGACGCGCAACATCTTCCCCTCCAACATTCAGGGGCTGCCCACCTGGTATGAGGTGCGCGTGAGCGGCGAAGGCTGGCTCGGCGCGCGCGGCGGCGCCGACCTCGTCGTCGCCATGAACCCGCAGACCTGGGACAAGGATGTCGCCTCGATCGATCCCGGCGGCTATCTGTTCTACGATTCCTCGCGCCCCATTCCGGCGTCGAAGTTCCGCGACGACATCACGGTGATCGGCATGCCGCTCACCGAGATCTGCAATCGCGAATATTCCGACTCGCGCCAGCGCCAGCTCTTCAAGAACATCATCTGCGTGGGCGCGCTGACCGCGCTGCTCGACATGGAGCCGGAGGTGGTCGAGCAGCTCCTCTCTGAGCAGTTCGCCGGCAAGGACAAGCTGATCGCCGCCAACCACACGGCGTTCCGCAAGGGCCGGCAGTGGGCGCTCGACCATCTCGCCTGCCCGATCGGCCTGCGCGTCCAGCGCGCCGACGGCGTGGGCGACCGCATTTATGTGGAAGGAAACGCGGCCGCGGCGCTTGGCGCCGTCTATGGCGGCGCAACGGTCTGCGCATGGTATCCGCTCACGCCCTCCACCTCGCTCGCAGAGGCGTTCACCTCCTACTGCAAGAAGCTGCGCATCGAGCCGCAGACCGGGCACAAGCGCTACGCCATCGTGCAGGCGGAGGACGAACTGTCGTCGATCGGCATGGTGGTGGGCGCCGGGTGGAACGGCGCGCGCGCCTTCACCGCCACGTCCGGCCCCGGCATATCGCTGATGCAGGAGTTTCTGGGCCTTGCTTATTTCGCCGAAATTCCCGGCGTCATCTTCAACGTGCAGCGCGGCGGTCCTTCCACGGGCATGCCGACCCGCACGCAGCAGTCGGATGTTCTGGCCTGCGCCTACGCTTCGCACGGCGACACCAAACACGTGCTCGTTTTCCCGCGCGATCCCGGCGAGGCGTTCGAAATGGGCGCGCAGGCGTTCGATCTCGCCGACCGGTTGCAGACGCCGGTGTTCGTCATGCTCGATCTCGACATCGGCATGAATCACGCGCTGACGGCGCCCTTCAAGGTGGACGGCGCGCGCAAGCTCGACCGCGGCAAGGTGATGACCTACGACGACCTTGAGAGCGGGCGCGATTTCGGCCGCTATCTCGACGTCGACGGCGACGGCATTCCCTATCGCACCTATCCCGGCGTGCATCCGAGCCGCGGCTCGTATTTCACGCGCGGCACCACGCGCGACGCCTACGCGCGTTACACGGAAGAGGGCGGTCCCTATGTCGAAAACATGGAGCGATTGCTGAAGAAGTTCGAAACCGCGAAATCCTGTGTGCCCGCGCCGATTGTCAATCGCGCGGCGCGCCCGACCAAACTCGGCGTCGTCCATTACGGATCGACCGCAGCGGCGATGGAAGAAGCGGCCCACTTGCTCGCGCAGACCGGCGTGGACGTGGATGTGTTGCGCGTGCGCGGCTTCCCGTTCTGCGATGACATCGTCGACTTCATCGCCGCGCATGACCGCGTGTTCGTCGTGGAGCAGAATCGCGACGCGCAGTTGCGCACCCTGCTGATGGTCGAGCACGGAATCGATCCCGCCAAACTCATTCCCGTCCTGCACTACGACGGGTCTCCGATCACCGCGCGCTACATCGTCAAAGCCATCGCCGGCGCGGCCAAACCCGCCGCCGAACGCAAACAGAAGGTGGAGGCCAAGGCGTGACCTTTCTGCCCAAACCGAAATTTCGCCACCCGGCGATCGAAACCAACGAACTCGGCCTCACGCATCGCGACTACGAAGGCTCGATCTCGACTTTGTGCGCCGGCTGCGGCCACGACTCGATTTCGTCGGCCATCATGCATGCCTGCTACGAGTTGAACCTACCGCCGCATCGCATCGCGAAGCTGTCCGGCATCGGCTGCTCGTCCAAGACGCCGACTTATTTTCTCGGCAATGCGCACGGGTTCAACAGCGTGCATGGCCGTATGCCCTCGGTGCTGACGGGCGCCAACGTCGCCAATCGCGAGTTGATCTATCTCGGCGTGTCGGGCGACGGCGATTCGGCGTCCATCGGCTTCGGCCAGTTCGCCCATTCCATCCGGCGCGGCGTCAACATGGTCTACATCGTCGCCAACAACGGCGTGTACGGCCTCACGAAGGGCCAGTTCTCCGCAACCGCCGACAAGGGCGCGAAGCTGAAGAAGGGCGCGGTCAACAGCGACTCGCCGATCGACCTCGTCGCGATGGCGCTGCAACTGGGCGCAACTTTCGTGGCGCGATCGTTCTCCGGCGACAAGGGCCAGCTCGTGCCTCTGATCAAAGCGGCTATCGAACATCGCGGGCCGGCCTTCATCGATTGCATCTCGCCCTGCGTCGCCTTCAACAACCACGAAGGCTCGACCAAGAGCTTCGATTACGTGCGCGAACACAACGAGGCGGTGAACGCGCTCGATTTCGTCACCGAGCGTGCGCCCATCACGACGTCCTACGCGCCCGGCGACATGCAGGTCGTGCGCCTGCACGACGGCACGTTCATTCGCCTGCGCAAGGTCGGCGCCGATTACGACGTGCACGACCGCATCGCCGCGATGAACTACATCTCGACGCGCGAGGCCTCGGGCGAGGTCGTCACGGGACTCATCTACCTGGAAGATCATCCCGAGGACATGCACGACCATCTCGACACGGTGTCGACGCCGCTCAACCGGCTCGGCGACGCAGAACTCGTGCCCGGCCAGGCCGCGCTCGACAAGATCAACGCCGGGCTGCGTTGATTTGATCGCTCCAGGGCCGGATCACCGAATGATGGTCCGGCTCTGTTCGCGCATGAACTGCGGCAGGTACCACGGCCCCAGACCGCCCTTCGTACCCGTGCCCGACCCCTTCCAGCCGCTGAACGTCTGAAAGCCCGGCCACGCGCCGGTCGTGGCGCCGCTCGGGCGGTTGGCGTAGAGCACGCCGGCCTCCGCCGATTCCAGAAACAGGTTCAGCTCGGTCTCGTCCTGCGCATAGACGCCGGCCGTAAGCCCGTAGCGCACCGCGTTGCCGCGCGCGATGGCCTCCTGTAGCGAAGAAAATCGGCGCACCGTGAGGAACGGCAGGAACAATTCGTCGCGATGCAGGGCGTGATCGTCCGGCAGGTCTGCGACGATGGTCGGCTCGACATAGAATCCGTTGTCGAAGAAGGCGCCCGATATCTTTTCGCCGCCGATGATCTTGCCGCCGGCGGCGCGCGCCTGTTCGACGGACGTCCCGAACCGCCGTAGCGCCGCCTCGTTGATGACGGGCCCCATGAACACCGGCCGTTCGGTCGGATCGCCGATCTTCAGCGCCCGCGTCGCCGCTGCGAGCCGTTCGAGAAACTCCCCGCGCACGGCGTCGTGCACGAACACGACCGAACAGGCCGAACATTTTTGCCCCTGCAACCCGAACGCCGATCGCGATACGCCGGAGACAGCGCGCGCGAGATCGGCCGACTGCGTGACATAAGTCGGGTTCTTGCCGCCCATTTCCGCAAGCACCGGCCGCGCGAACGGTCCGCTCGCACCAAACCTGCGCAGAATTTCCATGCCGACGGCGTGCGAACCCGTGAACGCCACGCCATCCACGCCTCCGGCGTCCACAAGCGCACGGCCCGTCCCGGCGTCGCCGCACACCATGTTGAACACGCCGTCCGGTAGGCCGGCGTCGCGATAGCAATCGGCGAGCAGCCGGCCCGTCAACCCGGCCATCGGGCTCGGCTTGAAGACCACGCAGTTGCCGGCGAGCATCGCCGTGCTCGTCATGCCGGCCGCCAGCGCGACCGGAAAGTTGAAGGGCGCGATGACGGCGAACACGCCGTAGGGGCGAAACACATCGTGCGTTTCCTCGCTCGCCTGCGCGCGCTTGAGATCGCGCGCAAAGCCGTCGTGCGTCACCAGTTCGTTCGAATAGTAGCGGATGAGGTCGATCGCCTCCTCCACCTCGCCGAGCGCCTCCATGCGCGATTTGCCGACTTCGAACAGGCAGGCGGCGGCGATGTCGAACTTGCGCTCCTCGAGAATGCTCGCGGCCTTCAGAAGCAGATCCGCGCGCCGCGACGGCGCCATACGGCCCCAGTCGGGCTGCGCCTTGCGCGCGGCGGCGACCGCGCGGGCGATATCGGCGGGGCCGGCCGCAAAGAACGTTCCAAGCGCGACCGTTCGATCTATGGGGCACGGCGCGACATAGGTCGCGCCGTCGCTGACGTCGCGACCGTCGATGAGGTTCGCCCGCTCGCGCCCGAGCAGGTTTGTGCGCACGTTCGCGATGGCGCCGTCGAAATGCGCTTGAACGCGCGAGAAATCTTCGTTGATGTTGGAATAGGTGACGCGCGGCAGCGTCCGTGGATCGTCCGACATGGTCTCTCCCGTTGGTGTTGCGGCGTTAGCGTTTCGCGCCGCCGAGCCTGGCGACGACGCCGATCGAATCGGATATCGCGGCCGCGATCGTGGAAATGTCGGCGTCCGACATCGGCGTCGACAGCGCCATCAATCCGTAGCCAGCTGCCAGAACGCCGCGATTGATGAGCGCATTGTTGAATGCGGCCTGGCGTGCGGCTTCCTCCTGGTTCATGTAGGCGGAGCGATAGTCGCGCACCAGACGGTCCGCGAAATGAATCTTGAGCAGCGAGCCGACGCCGACCGCCGATCCTGGCACGCGATGGCGGCGAAAGGCCTCGTTGATCTCCCCGCGCAGCCGCTCGCCCATGGCGTCGAGCCGCGCGAAGGCCGCCTCGTCGAGCAGATCCATCGCCGCCAGTCCCGCCCGCATCGTCACCGGATTGGCCGAGAACGTGCCCCCGTGCGGCGCCGCCGGCTTGCCCTCGCTCGGGTCGAACACGGCCATGTGTTCCTTGCGCCCCGCGATCGCCCCGACAGGAAACCCGCCGCCGATGATCTTGCCGAGCACGGTCAGGTCCGGCTCGACATTCCACAGCGCCTGCGCGCCGTGATAGCCGAGGCGAAAGGCGATAACCTCGTCGAACACGAGCAGCGCGCCGATCTCGCTCGCGACCTCGCGCAACATCGCGATATAGGCGCGATCGGCCGGCACGAGACCGGCGCGGTTCGGCGCGGGATCGACCAGAATGCACGCGAGTTCGCGCGAATGCGCGCGCAGGATGCGCGCGGCCGCGTCGATATCGTTGAACGGAATGACGACGACATCCGCCATCATGTTTGCGGGCGCGCCGCGCGTGTAAGCCACCCGCGCCGGCGCTTCCTCGCCCCACAAGTCGGGGGTGGGGTCGAGGCTCACCTCCGCGTAATCGTAGGCGCCGTGATAGGCGCCCTCGCACTTGGCGATTTTCGGGCGCCCTGTCACCGCGCGCGCGGCCTTCAACGCCATCATCACGGCTTCGGTGCCGGAATTGGCGAAACGGATGTGATCGATCGACGAGACCCGATGGGCGATGAGTTCGGCGAGATCGATCTCCGCCTCCGTCGGCAGGCCGAACGCCGTGCCGAGCGCGAGCTGGTCGCGCGCGGCGGCGATGAGCGCTGGATGCGCGTGGCCGTGGATGAGCGAGGCGAAATTGTTGATGCAATCGATGCGCGCGACGCCGTCCACATCGTGGACACGGCAGCCCTCGCCGCGCGCTGCATAGATCGGATAGGGCTTCATGAACACGGTCGTGCGGCTGTTTCCGCCGGGCATGACCGATTGCGCGCGCCGGAACAGCGCCTGCGATTTCGACTTCGGGTCCGGATAGACCACCGCTTCCTCCTCTGCGCCACGCGCCAATATCGCGCGCCGCCGGCTTCCGATCAAACCATCAGCGGACTTGACCGGCCGGATCGAGGAACGCTCTACGACGGACCAAGCTCCGACAGGATTTTCTGCTTCAACTTGTATTTCTCGACCTTGTTCGTCGGCGTGACGGGCAGCGCGTCGATGAACCGGATGTATTTCGGAACCATGTATTTCGGCATGACGCGGCTGGCGTGGTCGCGCACCTCGTCCTCGCTCAGCCGCGCGCCTTCGACCGGCTGGACGAAGGCCACAATGTCGTCCTCCGATCCGACCGCCGCGGGAATTGGCAGCGCAGCCGTCGCCTGAACTTTCGGATGGCGCGAGATCAGCGCCTCCACCTCGAACGACGACACGTTCTCGCCGCGCACGCGGAAAAATCCACCCATGCGATCGATGAACCGATAGACGCCCGACCCGTCCGGCGCCTCCACGCAGGCGTCGCCCGTGTGGAACCAGAGGTTGCGGAAAGTCTTGAGCGTCGCCTCCGGCTTCTTGAAATATTCCTGGAGCAGCAGGCCGGGAAAACGCGGCCGTATGCCGAGCTGACCGACGACGCCGGGCGCGCATTTGTTGTCGTCCTCGTCGAGAATGGCGACCTCGAGCAGCGGCGACGCGCGCCCCATGAAACCGACCGGCAGTTTCTCGCGCCCGTCGACCATGAGAATGCCGAGACGCGCGCACAAGGCGCGAAACTCCGCCTTGCTGCGCCCACGGCGCATCGCTTCCGGCACGCCTTCCTCGTCGCCGAGTTCGTCGATCGCGCCGACGAATGGGTTGCCGGATTCGGTCTGGCCAAATCCAGCCGTGATGAAATTGATGCCGAACCGCCGCGCGACCTCGTTGTGGTTCGGCGGCAGCGGCTGCATATGCGCGAGCGCGAGCGTATTGGCGCGATCGTTCCCGGTTGGCGGCGCGCCGAGAAGCCAGGGCGTCATCACGTCGAGCAGAATGGCGTAGGTCGCGCCGCATTCGGCGACCCGCTCCCAGAATTTCGTTGGGCTGAAACGATCCCACAGGCCAACCGTATTGCCCTGCCACACCGCGCGGCCGAGCAGCGCGAAGGCGCCGCCCACATGGTAGAGCGGCAGGTCGCAATAGATGACGTCGTCGCTGCTCGTGATCGCGCGCAGGAAATAGGTGTACTGGTTGATCCAGCGGAAATTCTGCAACACGCCTTTCGACGGCCCTGTCGTGCCGGACGTGTAGACGATATTGGCGAGATCGAACGGCCCGCGCGGGACCTGCGGCGGCGCCTGCGTGCAGGCGCACAGATCCGCGAACGACAATATCCGCGATCGGCCGTAACTGGCGGGAAACTCGGCGCCTGTGTGGTCGTGGTCGCTCGGCTTCGGCTTGTGCAGCACGATGCGCGCCAGATCGATCTCGTGCTCGATCTCGCCCATGACATCGGCGAACGACGGATCCGTGATGAGCGCGGACGGATTCGTATCGTTCAGCTGATACGACAGCTGCGGACCCTTGAAATTGAAATTGATCGGCGCGAACAGGCAGCCGGCGCGCCAGATGGCGAACATCGCCATGGCGCTGACGAGCGAATTGCGCGTCAGCACGCTCACCGCCTCGCCCTGCCGCACGCCCGCTTCAACGAGACCCGCGGCGAGTCGATCCGTCAGCGCCTTGAATTGCGCAAAGGTCAGCCCAACGCCGTCTTCGCCGTAGTGGATGAACAGTTTGTCGGGCAGATCGCGCGCGCATTCGTCGAGCTTGTCGAGCGCCACATCCCCTTGCGCCACCATATCGGCGAAAGCTTCGTCCGGACTCATGGTCGGCTCCTCACTTCTTAAGGGTCGGGTCCAGGGCAACGCGCAGCGATTCGCCGAGCGCGTTGAACGCCAGCGCCGTCACGAGAATGGCGAGGCCCGGCGGATACATCTGCTCCGGCGCCACCTCCATCGTCTGATAGGCGCGCGCGAGCATCGCGCCCCAGCTCGGGTTTGGCGGCTGAATGCCAAGTCCGAGAAAGCTCAGACTCGCCTCCGCCAGAAGCGCGGCCGCCAGCAGCAGCGTCACCTGCACGATCACCGGCTGAATGGCGTTCGGCAGCACATGGCGCCAAAGAATGTGACGACTTGAAGCGCCGAAACAGCGCGCGGCGTCGACATAGAGCTCGCTGCGCACCACCAGCGTGCGCGCGCGCGCCAGCCGCGCAAGCTGCGGCGAAAACACGATGCCCACCGCGATCATGCCGTTGGTGAGACCGACGCCGAGCGCGCTGGTGACCGCGATGGCCAGAACGATCGCCGGAAACGACAGCAGCGTGTCGATCGCGCGCGAGATCAGATCGTCAACCCATCCGCCGAAATAGCCGGCCGCAAGCCCTATCGGCACGCCGATCGCCACCGCGATCGACACCGCCAGAAAGCTCGCGAACAGCGATGCCGGCGCGCCGTAAATCAGCCGGCTCAGGATGTCGCGGCCAAGATCGTCCGTGCCGAGCCAGTGCGCCGCGCTGGGCTCGGCCAGCATGTTCGACACGTTCTGGGTGGTCGGCGCGTAAGGCGACAGCCACGGCGCCAGAACGGCGACCACAAGCAGCAGCACGAGCACGCCGAGCGCCAGCGCCGCGCGCAGATCGCGACGCAGGAACGACAGGAAGCCGCGCAGGCGGCTTGGGGGTCTGGCCACCGTGTCCCTCATCGTCCGACCCTCGGATCGACCACGGCGCACAACAGATCGGCGATGAGATTGACCAGAATGACGACGATCACCATCGCCAGCACCACGCCCTGCACCACCGGAAAGTCGCGCTGGATGGCCGCATGCACGATGAGATTGCCCATACCGGGAATGGCGAACACGGCTTCCACCACGACGGTCGCGGCCAGCATACGGTTTGCGAGGAGGCTGGTGACCGTGAGGAGATTCACACCGACGTTCTTCAGACCGTGCTTCCACAGAATGATCTGCGGTGAGAGGCCTTTGGCGTGGAGCGTGCGGACATGTTGCGAGGAAAGAATGTCGAGCAGCGACCCGCGCACCTGGCGTGCGACCTCCGCCATGCCTCCGGCCGCCAGCGCCAGCGCCGGCAGGGTCGCGTGATAGATCGCATCCGTCGGAGATTTCGAAAACGCCGTGGTTCCCGTGGCTGGAAACAGATTCCATTTCAACGCGAATACCGAAACGAGGATCATCGCGAGCCAGAAGTTCGGCACCGCGATGCCGAGCGAAGCGATGGCCATGACCGTTCTGTCGATGAAACTGTCGGGTCGCGTGGCGGCGGCCACGCCAAGCGGTATTCCGGTCGCCAGCGCGAGCGTCAACGCCATCCCCACGATCAGCAGCGTGTTCGGAAAACAGCGCAGGATCGATGTCAGCACCTGCTCGCCCGACAACAGCGAGCGCGACAGGTCGAAATGCAGCGCGTTCCAGAGCCACGCGCCGTATTGCGCGAGAAACGGCCGGTCCAGCCCGTAGACCCTGCGAATCTCGGCGATCCGTTCTTCCGATGCATTGTCGCCGGCCAGCGTCACCGCCACGTCGCCGGGCAACAGTTTGAGAAGCGCGAAGACGATGAATGTCGCCAGAACGATCACCGGCGCCGCCTGCAACAGGCGGCGCCCGACAACCTTCAGCGCACCGTGCGAGCCCACGTCGTCACCCTTCCAGCCACACGCCGTCGTATTTCGGTTTGCCGAGCAGATTGGGCTTGAACCCTTTCACGCGCGGCCCCAGCGCATCGAGCTCGAACTGGAACGCAATCGGGCATACAAGCGCATTCTCCATCACGAGCCGTTGTACTTTCGCGAAGGCCTTCCTGCGCTCATCGATGTTTTCCGTCAGTCGCGTCTGCTTCAGCGCCTCGGGAAGCTCGGCAGGCACGTCGGCGCGCCCCGCGTTGAAATAGGAGTCCTTCGAATACATCAGCGCATAGGTCAGACTGGGGTCCGGCCGACCGGTCCACGCCGACAACAGGCCGTCGCCCTTCTTGTCCTTCAGGAATGCGGCGCTCATCTCGGCGATCGAGCCGTTGGTGAATTTCGCCTTCAACCCGACCTTGGCGAGCTGCTCGATGATGATCTCCTCGCGACGGATCGAATCCTGGTCCGTATAGCCGATGAGTTCGAGCCCGAAATTCTGCGGCAGATTGGCTTCCTTCAGAAGCGCACGCGCCTTGTCGGGATCGTACGAATAGAGTTTTGCGACCTCCGGGTCGTAGGCCCAGTGTTTCGACGGCAGGTTCATGTAGGCGGGTTCGCCGACGCCATCGAGCGTGGCCTTCACGAACATGTCGCGATCGATGGCGAAATTGAGCGCCTTGCGAATGCGAATGTCGTCGAACGGCGGGCGGGCCCAGTTGTAGTAGATCTGGATGCAATAGACGGTCGGACCCGTTACGACCGTCAAATTCTTCGCCCGCTGGATGACTGGCTTCTGGCGCGCCGGTATGGAATAGGCCACATCGTTCTGGCCGGCGATCACCGAACGCAATCCGGTCGCCAGTTCCGGAATGATCGCGAACTCGATTCCGTCGAGATAGCGCTCATTCGCGCGCCAGTACTTGTCGTTCCGTTTCATGATCAGCCGCTCGTTGTCCGTCCAGCTGACGAATGTGTATGCGCCCGCGCCCACCGGCTTTCTGTCGAGCGCGCCGCCGTTGGCTTTCAACGCGGTGGGCGAAACCATCATACCGGCGCGATCGGACAGAATGCCCGGCAGCGCGGCGTCCGGCTGCGACAGTTTGAGCGTCACCTCCATGGGCCCCGTGGCCTCCACCGAAGCGACGGTCGCCAGATCGGCCTTCAGGTTGGAGCGTGGCTCCGTTTTGCAGCGGTCGAGATTGAACTTCACCGCCTCGGCGTCGAACTGCGTTCCGTCGTGGAACGTCACGCCCTTGCGCAGGGCGAGAACCAGCGTCTGCGGATCGGAGAACCTCCAGCTCTCTGCAAGGCCCGGCTTCGGTTTGAGCGTTTCGTAGTCCCACTCCATCAGAGTGTCGTACATGGGAAAGAGCATCGTATGGTCGGAGCCGGCGCCGCCGGTCGCCGGATCGAGGCTCGAGGGATTGGCGTTGGCCGACACTTTCAGAACGCCGCCGCGTTTGGGCGTGGACTGCGCGCCGGCGTCGAAACCGACGAGCGCCGAAACGGCCGAACCGGTCGCCAGCGCCAGCGCGTCGCGGCGCGACAACCCGCGCTTGTATTGGTTCTCCTTGGTCATGACAGAACCTCCCCGTTCTTGCATTCTTTCGTCATCGAGCCGTCGGCATTCGCAAAATGACAGGCCACCCAGTGGCCGGTCGTCAATTCGCGCCATTGCGGCGCGCTGGCCGCGCACATGTCGCGCGCATGCGGGCAACGGGTGCGGAAATGGCAACCGGACGGCGGATCGATCGGGCTGGGTATTTCGCCTTGGAGAATGATGCGACGCGCTTCGCGCAGCCGCGACGGCAGGGCGATCGGCTCCGCGGAGAGCAGCGCGCGCGTGTAGGGATGGAGCGGCGCCTCCGTCACTTGTTCCGCCGGCCCCATCTCCACCAGCCGTCCGAGATAGGCGACCGCAATCCGGTCGCTGATATGCGAGACCACCGACAGATCGTGCGTGATGAACAGATAGGTCAGGCCAAGCTCGCGTTGCAACTCGGCGAAAAGATTCAGAACATCGCCGCGGATCGACATGTCGAGCGCGGCCACCACCTCGTCGCAGACGATGAAGTCCGGCTGCATCGTCAGCGTGCGCGCAATCACCACACGCTGCTTCTGTCCGCCCGAAAGCTGATGCGGATAGCGTGCGCCGATTTCCAGCGATAGGCCGACCCGTTCCAGCGCCTCCACAGCGACGCGCCGGCGTTCGACCATCGTCGTCTCGCCGATGATGTTCAGCGGCTCCTGCACGGACTCCAGAATGGTCATGCGCGGGTTGAGCGCGGCGTTGGGATCCTGGAACACGATCTGCCAGTGACGACGCGCCTTGCGAAAGGCGTCCCCGGAAAGCGTGGCTGCGTCGACCCCGTCGTGAAGGATTTGCCCGCCGCTCGCTCTCGCCAGATGAACGACCGCCCGGCCGATCGTCGTCTTGCCGGACCCGGATTCCCCGATCAGTCCGAATGTCTCGCCGCGTCGGATATCGAAGCTCACGCCATCGACCGCCTTCACCGTCGCATGCCGATCGGCGGTCGGAAACTCCACGCGCAGATCGCGCACCGACAGGATGGGCGGGGCCGCGCTCATGCTGTCGCCCCCGGCAGATCGAGCGTCTCGAAGCGCCAGCAGCGCACACGCCGCCCGTCCGGCGCCGCGCGCATCTGCTGTTCGGCCTCGCACCCGGCGCGCGCATAGGCGCAGCGCGGTCGGAAGCGGCAGCCCTGCGGCATCTGCGTGAGCGGCGGAACGCGACCGGGAATGGAAGGCAGCGCGCTGCGGCGCGCGCTCAACCGCGGCAGCGCGCGCAACAGGCCGGAAGTGTAGGGGTGCAACGGCTTCTCGAGCGCGAGATCGACCGGCGCATCCTCGATGATCTCGCCCGCATACATGGTCAACATGCGTGTGCACGTTTCCGCCACCACGCCGAGATCGTGCGTGATGAACAGCAACGCCATATGCGAGCCCTCGCTCAGATCGCGCAGCAGCTCGAGGATCTGCGCCTGCACGGTCACGTCGAGCGCCGTCGTCGGCTCGTCGGCGATCAGCAGTTGCGGACTGCAGATCATCGCTCCCGCGATCATCACGCGCTGGCGCATGCCGCCGGATAGCTGGTGCGGATATTCGTCATAGCGCCGCTCAGGCGCGGCGATGCCCACCGCATTCAGCGCCGCGATCGCGCGATCGCGCGCCTCGCGCTTTCCAATGTTCCGATGCGCGCGCAGGCTTTCGGCGATCTGCTCGCCCACGGTGAAGACGGGATCGAGCGCGCTCATCGGCTCCTGAAAGATCATGCCGATCCGTCGGCCGCGAATGTCGCGCAATTGTTTGGGCGTACATGTCGCCAGGTCGACGCCATCGAAATCCAGCCGCCCGTCGATGGTGGTGATCGTTTGCGGCAGCAGCCGCAGCAGCGACAGGCCGGTGATCGTCTTGCCGCACCCGCTTTCGCCGACCACGCCGATCCGCTCTCCTCGCGCCACCGAAAAACTCACGTCGCGCGTCGCCTGCAACCGGCCGGCGGCCGTTGCGAAGGATATGCCGAGATTGCGGACGTCGAGCAGCGTCTGGCGCGCCGGCGGCATGGTTGCGGCGTGGCTCATGCCGGCGCCCGCTCGGCCGCGCCGCCGGCGACGACCAGCGTATCGCCGATCACGCCGGCTCGTTCCAGTTCGGCGATTACGCCTGCATCCATTTCGAGAACGTCTTCGAACACCTCGCGGTTGTGCTCGCCGAGCGTCGGCGCGGGCCGACGCACGGGATAGGGCGCATCGCCCTCCCGGAACGCCATGGCCGGTTGCATGTGGCGGCCCAGATGCGCGCGTTCTATCCCGCTCCAGAAGCCGCGTGCGACAAGATGCGGGTCGGTCGCCAGATCGAACGGGCGGCGCACGACGCCGGCCGCGACGCCGATCTTTTGAAACGCCGCCATCGCCGCGTCCGCGTCCTGCGTGCGCGTCCAGGCCGCGATTGCGCGGTCGATCGAGTCCGCGGCGGCGCGGCGCGCGTGCGCCGTCGCAAACTGCGTCAGGTGCGGCGCGCCGATCGTCGCGCAGAACGCCGGCCATTCGGCGTCCTCACGCACGCCGAGCGCGATCCAGGAATCGGGCGCGGCGCAGGGATGGATTCCGTTCGGCGCATGGTCCGGGTGCGCGGCGCCGAGCCGCGCCGGCTCCCCGCCGTTCGCGCCCGCCGCCATCATCCACGGCGCGACCATTTGCATCATGCATTCGACCTGCCCAAGGTCGACATGCTGGCCCTGGCCGGTGCGGCGCGCATGAAGAAGCGCGGTCATGAGCGCGGCCGCGCCGCACAGCCCGCCGACGGGATCGCCGAACGCCGGATGGCCCATCGTCGGCGGATCGCCCGGCGCGCCCACCAGCGCCGGCAATCCGGACGCCTGTTCGAGCGTCGACCCGTAGGCTCGACATTCGCGCCACGCGCTCGACGAGCCGAACGCCGACATCGACAGCGTGACCAGGCCGGGCCTGGCGGCGCGCAAACTACCGTGCGACAGGCCGAATTTCGGCAACACGTCGACCGAATAGTTGTCGACGACCGCATCCGCAGTCATCGCCAGCGCGCGCGCCAGTTGCACGCCCTGCGGTCGCGTCAGGTCGATCGTCACGCCGCGCTTGTTGCGATTCATGACGGCGAAGCGCCCTGTCTTCTCGTAGAGCTTGTCGCGCAACACATGCGGGCGCCGATCCACGCCGCGCCACCAGTCGGGATAGGAACAGCTTTCGATCTTGACGACATCCGCGCCGAGATCGGCGAGCACGCGCGTACACAACGGCCCTGCCCAGCCCATCGTGAAATCGACGATGCGAAATCCAGCGAGCGGCGCCGCGCCGCGCGGCGCATCCTTCGCGCGAAAATGTGGAGAACCCGGCCGCGATCGCCAGCGCGCGTCGCGCTTCGCGCCCTCCACCGCGCCCGCACACGCCGGCGGCGTCGCGGTCAGCCGCAGCGCGGAAGCCGGCGCGACGACGGCGCGCCCCTCCACCGTCACATCGGCCAGCGCGCCGCGCGCGCGGAAGTTCTCGGATGCGATCAGATCGCCCATGCGCGGCACGACCACGATCGGCAATTTGCGCGCGAGCCCTTCCCGAAACCATTCCTGCGCGGTGCGCAGCAGCAGTTTCGGCATGAACAGCGCCTCCAACTCGTCCGCATAGGGCAGACGTTCGAGCCCGGTGGTGAATTTCGGATCGGCCCCGATGGCCGAAAGCCCCAGCATGTCGCAGAAACCGCGCCATTGCGCGGGTGTGACGAGTGTTACGCCGATCATGCCGTCGCGCGTCGGATAGACGCCGAGCGGATAGGTGGGCGCGAACCGGTTGAGCCCCAGACGTTGCTGCGCGACGCCCGACACGCCCGATTCCGCCGCCTGATATTCCGACATCGTCACGCAGGCTTCGAGCACGCTCGTCTCGAAGCGCCGCGCGCCGTCGCGCGCGCGCGCCACCAGCCCCGCGCAGGCCGCGATGAACGCCCACAGTCCGCCGACATAGCCCGCCTGAAAATCCGCCGCCGCGACCGGCGGTCCGTCCCTGCCCCCCACCAGATGGATCATGCCGCCGAGGGCGCGCACGGTCGCGTCCGTCGCCACGTGATCGCGATACGGACCGCTGCGTCCAAACCAGCTCGCATCGACAACCACGGTGGCCGCCGGCGGCGCCGCGCGCGCGCTGGCCGGCGTGTCGCCGCCGACGATCAGCACATCGCAATCGGCGGCGAGCGAGGCGAAATCGACGCTCGCTTCGTCCGCCAGCCGTTTGCCAAAATTGAGAAAGGAGAACCACGCGCTGGCCTCGCCCGCATCCGTTGCGATCGACGGGCGCGAGCGCCGCAGCGGATCGCCGCCTGGAGGCTCGAGCTTGAGCACGTCTGCGCCGAAATCCGCGAACAGTCGCGCGCAATAGGACGCGGCCGCAAAACTCCCGACCTCCAGGACGCGCAGTCCTTCGAGCGCCATGTTTCCTCCGTCGACCTGGACCGCATATCGCGGGGACGACTCCCGTCTTTCTGCGCCGCCTTGGACGCCGGCCGCCTTGGGCGGCTTCTTGCCCGCAAGAATGGCTTCCGATAGCTTCGTCCGCAAGTGGAATTTAATTCTGTCTCGTGGAATTGAGGGATAGCGTGGGACGCCGCTCCGCAGACGCGACAAACGCGCAAAACGATGCGCGCGGCGTCGTCGCCGTCGTCGCGCGCGCGTTCGACATCATGCGGTGTTTCGAAAGCCCCGGAGACAAGCTCGCCAATTCCGAGATCGCGATGCGGGCGCGCCTGCCACGCTCCACCGTCTCGCGGCTGACGCAGACGCTCACGCGCATCGGCCAGCTCGTCTATCTGCCGAAGGAGCAACGCTATTCGCTCGGGCCCAGCGCCATCGCGATGGGCGCGGCGCAATTGCGCGGCGCATCCGAACGCGATCTCGAGCGCGCGCTGGTCGAGCGGCTGGCGGCGGAAATATCCGGCACCATCGGCCTCACCTGCCCCGACCGCTTTCACATGGTCTATCTCGAATGCGCGCGCGCCTACAACGCTGTGGCGCTCAACTCCACCGTCGGCACGCGCGTCTCCATGGCCCGCACCGCGTCCGGCCAGGCCTATGCCGCCGCGCTCGACGCCGATGCGTTCGAAGCGCTCGCGACCGCGCTCGAAGAGACAGACGCGGCCGAAGCCGCGCTGTTGCGCAAACGCGTGGTCGCCAACCGTCGCATGTTGCGCCAGCACGGGTTTGTCATGTCCGCCGGCTTCTGGCATCCGCACATCGCGGGTCTTGCCGTGCCGTTCTGGTCGCAACGGCGCGGCGCGTTCCTGGTGCTGGGCTGCGGCGTGCTGGGCGCCATGTACGACGCAGCGCGCCTGCGGCGCGACGTGGCGCCCAGGCTGATCGCCGGCGCGATCACCATGGAGAAGCTCGAACGCGCGCCGCATGGCGCCGCGCCCTGACGGCGCGCCACGCAATTCAACGACAATCGTTCAAGAAAGGGCGGAAACGCATGACCTGGAAACCCGAACTCGAAGAACTCGAACGCCGCACGACCCTGTCGGCGAAAATGGGCGGTCCCGAGCGCGTTCGCCGTCAGCACGACGGCGGGCGCCTGACCGTGCGCGAGCGCATCGAGAAGATTTCGGACGCGCAGTCGTTCCGCGAGATCGGCGCGCTCGCGGGCATGGCCGAATACGACGAACATGGCGAACTGAAGGATTTCACGCCGTCGAACTGCGTGTTCGGCCGCGCGAAAGTCGACGGGCGCCCCGTTGTCGTCGTGGGCGACGATTTCACCGTGCGCGGCGGCTCGGCCGACGCCTCCATCCGCGAAAAGCCGATCATGGCGGAGCAGATGGCGCGCGCCTACCGGCTGCCGATCATCCGCATCATCGAGGGGTCCGGCGGCGGCGGTTCGGTCAAGACGATCGAGACCAAGGGCCGCGCCAATCTGCCCGGCCAGGTGGGCGAGACGATCTCCTATTGGCTGATGACCTCGAACCTCGGCGAGGTGCCGGTCGTCGGCCTCGGTCTCGGCTCGGTCGCGGGCCTCGGCGCCGCGCGTCTCGCCTCGAGCCACTATTCGGTGATGACCAAGAACTCCGCCATGTTCGTCGCCGGCCCGCCGGTGGTCGCGCGGCTCGGGCAGGATCTCGGCAAGCAGGAACTCGGCGGCTGGGAGATCCAAACGCGCTCCGGCGCCATCGACCACGCGGTCGATACAGAAGAAGAAGCGTTCGAATGCGCCAGACGCTTTCTGTCCTACTTGCCGTCGTCTGTCCATGAACTGCCGCCGGTCGGTCCGGCCGACGACGATCCCGCTCGCCCCGTCGACATGCTGCTGAAAGCGATCCCGCGTAATCGCCGTCAGGTCTACAAGATGCGTCCGATCGTCGATGCGGTCGTCGACCGCGGCTCGTTCTTCGAGATGGGCCACGCCTTCGGCCGCTCCATGATCACCGGATTTGCGCGGCTGAACGGCCGGCCTGTCGCGCTGATGGCGAGCGACCCGTTCCACTACGCCGGCTCGTGGACGGCCGACACCTGCCAGAAGGTGATCCGCTTCGTCGATCTGGCGCAGACGTTCCATCTGCCCGTCGTCTATCTTTGCGACTGCCCGGGCTTCATGATCGGACTGGAGGCGGAGAAATCCGCCACCATCCGGCTCGGCGTGCGCGCGATGGCCGCGCTGAACCAGACGACCATCCCGTGGTGCACCATCATCGTGCGCAATTGTTTCGGCGTCGCCGGCGCCGCGCATCAGCCGGGCGGCCGCCTGTCGCTGCGTTACGCCTGGCCGTCGGCCTATTGGGGGTCGCTGCCGCTCGAAGGCGGGATCGAGGCCGCCTATCGCGCCGAAATCGACGCAGCGGACGACCCGAAGGCCAAACTCGCGGAAATCGAGGAACGTCTCAACAAACTGCGCTCGCCGTTCCGCACCGCCGAAAAATTCTGGGTGGAGGACATCATCGACCCGCGCGAGACGCGCCGCCTGCTCTGCGATTTCGCCGATCTCGCAGGACGAACGCTGGAGCCGGGCGCGCAACCGCTGCCGATGCGGCCCTAATCCGGCGCGGGCGCATCGCCCCGGTGGATGGGTGCACCGAACCGGTATATGTAAATGTCTTGACCTAATTCGAGGCTCGTGAAATCGTGCGCAGGCGCTCCAGGCGCCTCGCATCAGCATTCAAGAAGCAAAACGCTCCAGGAGGAAATGTCATGCGCCTTTCCAAAGCCACATACGCATACGCTGCGCTCGCAATCGCCGGCGCGCCGATCAGCGCCGGCGCGCAGGACAAGCCCGTGAAAATCGGCGTTCTGAACGATCAGGCGTCCGTCTATTCGAGCATCAGCGGGCCCGGCTCCGTGGCCGCCGCGCGTCTCGCCATTGAAGACATGGGCGGCGCGATGTTCGGCAAGCCAATCGAACTCGTCTTCGCCGATCACGGCCACAAGCCCGACATCGGCTCCGGCATCGCGCGCCGCTGGTACGATGTGGAAGGCGTGGACGCGATTTTCGACATCTATTCGTCCGGCGTTTCGCTCGCGGTGCAGGGCATCGCCGAGCAGAAGAACAAGGTGCTCGTCGTATCGACCGCCTCCAGCCGCGACATTTCCGGAAAATCGTGCTCGCCGAACGGCATGCAATGGGGCAACGACGGTTATGCCGTCGCCAATCTCACGATCAATGGCTCCTCGCCGCAACCGACGAGCTGGTTCTTTCTCACCGTCGACTACACCGCCGGCCACTCGATCGAGAAAGACGCGCAGCGCATGATCGAGAGCGCGGGCGGCAAGTTCGTCGGCGCCGTGCGCTTTCCGCTGAACTCGCCGGATTTCTCGTCCTACCTGCTGCGCGCGCAATCGTCCGGCGCCAAGAACATCGGGTTCATCGGCGGCGGCGCCGACATGACCAACGTCATCAAACAGGCAGGCGAATTCGGCGTGGAGAAAGCCGGCCAGCGGTTCGTGCCGTTTTCACTCACCACCGTCGAGGTCGACTCGCTCGGCAACAAGGTCACCGGCGGCATGCCGCTCGTCTTTTCCTTCTACTGGGACGAGAACGACGCGACCAAGGCATGGACCGAGCGCTTCAAGAAGGCCTTCGGCAAAATGCCGACCGATCCGCAGGCCAACGTCTACTCCTCGGTTCTGCACTATCTCAAGGCCGTGAAGGCCGCCGGCTCCACCGACGGCGCCGCGGTTCTCGCCAGAATGAAGGCCACTCCGGTCGAGGACTTCTTCACCAAGGGCGCGAAGATCCGCGCCGACGGCCGGCTCATGCGCAACATGTATTACGCCGAGGCGAAGAAGCCCGAGGAGATGAAAGGCCCGACCGATTTCGTTAAACTGTTGAAGACATATCCAGGCGAAAAATCGTTCGTGCCGGTCGCCGACAGCGAGTGCAAACTGCTCAAGCAGTAAGGCGCGCAGCAAACGGCCGCCCCTTCGGGCGGCCGTTTCCGTTTCGTCCTCTCCTCAGAGTTGTTTCGCCAGTTCTTCCTTGCGCACCTTGCCGGTCGCCGTCATCGGCAGCGCATCCACCACCCGGATTTCCGGAATCTTGTAGACCGCGAGACGTTCGCGGCAGAATGCCTCCAGCGCGGCGCCGTCCGCTTTCGATCCCGGCAGCACCGTGACGAACGCGACCGGCACCTGGCCCCGCGTTTCGTCCGCGCGCCCCAGCACGCCGCTGCCCGTCACGGCCGCATGTTGGCCCAGCACCGCCTCGATCTCGGCTGGAAACACGCTCATGCCCTTCACTTTCAGCATTTCCTTGCGACGGCCCAGGAAATGGATATGCCCGCGCGGACCGATCATGCCGATGTCGCCCGTGCGCAGCCAGCCGTCGACCAGCCCTTCGGCCGTTGCATCCGGCTTGTTCCAGTAACCTTTCAGCAGCGCGGGCGTGCGCACGCACAATTCGCCCTCCTGCCCGAGCGGCACAAGCTTGTCGGAGCCGAACTCCATAATCTTGAATTCGGCGCCCGGCGTGGGAAGACCGACGAACACCTGTTGCGCCTTGAGGTCGTAATCGTCGTCCTGCCAGCCGTACGTGAAGGAATCATAGGAATGCGTTTCCGTCATGCCCCACGCGGCCTCGCGCAGCGTGGTTCCGGTCAACGAACGCCATTTCCGCCGGAACGCGGGATTCAGCTTCTTCACGAACGATGCGACCAGCACCTCCCGCAACGAGGTGAGATCATGATCGGCGGCCTCGGGACGTTCCATCACCTCCACCGCGTTGTCGACCACCATCATCGCGATCGTCGCCTTGCGCCGCTCGACGGCCTGCATGAAGGCGAGCGCGTCCCATCGCGCAAGCAGCACGCAGGTCGAGCCCGTCAGCAGCGGCATGATCAACGCGACATCTTCGCCCGCCATCCAGAAGATCGGCCAGAAATTGATGATGACGTCGTCGCCGCTCGCCCGCGTCGACACCTGCGACATCACTGCCCCGGTCAGCAGCATGTCGCGCTGGGTGTGCACGCAGCCTTTCGGCATGCCGGTCGTGCCGCCGGTGTAGTTCAGCGCCGCGATGTCGTCGAGACCGACATCCACTTTCGGAACCGGACCCGCCTCGTCGGCCAGCGCCTGCATCAGATCGCGCGCGCCCGCCATCGTCTGGCGCGGAGCCAGCAGATTGGGCGGCAAAGGGCCTTCGGGCTCGGTCGGAAGCGCATCAAGGAAGGATGTCGAGAACACATGTTCGACCGAGGTCTGCGCTTGCGTCGCCTCCACCAGCTTCAACAACTGGTCGTGCGCGACGAGGATCTTCGCGCCCGTATCGTTCAGCTCGTAGACCAGCTCCGGCCCGGTGAAGATGGGGTTGACCGGCACATGCACGCAGCCTGCTTTCAGAATGCCGTGGAAGCAGACGAAAAACTGCGGGCAGTTGGGCAGGAACACCGCGACGCGATCGCCTTTGCCAGCGCCAAGACGCGCGAGCAGCGCGGCGAACCGGTCGCTCTGCGCATCGATCTCGCGCCAGGAAAAAGCGCGGCCGTAGAACAGAACCGCCGGCTTCTCGGGCTGGCGCGTCGCCCATTCGCGCAGATAGTGCGTCAACGTCCTCTCGCCGAATGGATAGGTCAACGTGCGCGCGACGCCCGCCGGCCACGCCGCGTCCCACAGCTTGCGCACATGCGCGAGATAGGTTTTCTCGTCGCGGAGATAATCCTGCGCGGCGCCCGTTTCCGTCATCGTTCTCTCCCCTCTTTCTGCGCGCTCACCACACGTCGGCGCGCGTCGTCTTGCGCTCGCCCGGCGCGCGGCGCGGCGGCAGCGATCTCAGGCCGCGCATCAGCCAATGGCGCGTGTCGCGTGGATCGATCACGTCGTCGACTTCCAGGAACGTGGCCGCGCTCAGCGCCTTGTTCTCCTCGTAGGACTTGGCGACCATCGCCTCGAACCATTCCTTGCGCCTGCCGGCGTCCTCGATCGCCAGCAATTCCTTGCGATAGGCGAGCTTGACCGCGCCTTCGAGACCCATGGCGCCGAACTCCGCGCTCGGCCAGCCGACGATGAAGAACGAGCCTTGCGAACTGCCGCCCGCCATCGCCAGCGCGCCGAGACCGTAGCCCTTCCGCAGGACGATGGTGAAAATCGGAACGGTGGCGCGCGCGGCGGCGACGAACATGCGCGACACATGGCGCACCTGAGCGGTCTTTTCCACTTCCGGTCCGACCATCATGCCCGGCGTATCGCACAGGGATACGATCGGCAGGTCGAACGCGTCGCAAAGCTGGACGAACCGCGCCGCCTTGTCCGCGCCGTCAGCGTCGATGGCGCCGCCGAGATGGCGCGAATTGTTGGCGATGAGTCCGACCGGCCGTCCTTCCAGCCGGATGAACGCCGTGATCATGCCCAGGCCGAACTCCGGCCGCAACTCCAGCACCGAATGTTCGTCCGCCAGCGTCTCGATCACCGCGCGCACATCATAGGCGCGCATGCGGTTCTCGGGCACGGCGAACCGCAGCAGCCGCTGGTCGGCGCACGACCACTGCGCGAGCGCGCCCTGGAAATAGGACAGATACTTCTTCGCGACCGCGACGCCTTCCGCTTCGTCTTCCACCGCAATGTCGACAACGCCGTTGGGAACCTGAACCTCCATCGGCCCCACGTCCTCCGGCCGGAACACGCCGAGGCCGCCGCCCTCGATCATCGCCGGGCCGCCCATGCCGATGTTGGATCCCTTTGCCGCGATGATGACGTCGCACATGCCGAGCAAAGCGGCGTTGCCGGCGAAACACCGTCCCGACGTCATGCCGATCGTCGGCGTCTGCGCATTGAGTTCGCCGAACCGCAGGAACGTCGTGGTGTCGAGGCCGGCCGGGGTCGGCCATTCGTCGCCGGGCCGCCCGCCGCCGCCTTCGGCGAACACAACCACCGGCAGCGACCATTTTTCGGCGAGATGCAGCAGCCTGTCCTTCTTCTTGTGATTCACCACGCCCTGCGTGCCTGCGAACACGGTGTAGTCGTAGGCGAGCACCGCGCAGCGCGAACGCTCGTCCGGAAAGAGCGCGCCGTTGACGGCGCCCAGCCCCGCGATCATGCCGTCGGCCGGGCTCATCTGTTTCAACTCCTGCGCGGAGCGGCGCTGACGCTGGGCTGCAAGCGCAAGCCCGCCGTATTCGATGAACGTATCGGGGTCGCAAAGGTCCGCGATATTCTCGCGCGTGGTGCGCTGGCCGGTCTTGCGACGGCGCGCGACCGCGTCGGGTCGCGCCGCATCCATCAGTTCCGCATGGCGCGCGAGCGACTCGGCAAGATCGGCCCTGATGTGATCGAGGTCGAGTTCGGCGACGGCGTGCGCGCCCCCGCCCGCTTCGCCGGACGGCGCAAGGAACATCAGCGCGTCGGCCTCGAACACCGTCTCGCCCTTCTCGACGAGAATTTCCTCCACCAGCCCCGAGACGGGCGCCGCGACCAGATGCTCCATCTTCATCGATTCGACGATCGCCACATGCTGCCCGGCGCGCACGAAATCGCCCGGCGCGACATCCACCGAAACGATCGTTCCCTGCAACGGCGCGAGGACGGTCTCGCTGCCGTCCTTCTTCGCGCGCGCGGACTTCGCGCCGCCGTCGAGCCTGATGGCGGCGCCGGCGTCGAACACGCCGAGCGGATCGTGCGCGGCGCGGCCGCGTTCCTGCTTGTGCGCCTTGTCCGCGCCTGCCTCGACCATCGCGGCGGCAAGCGCGCCCATGTTGTCTTCGAGAAAATCGGTGGAGATGCGGTCGGCGACGAAGTCGGCGTTATCGAGCAACGACTGCAGCAGCGGGATGTTGGTGGCGAGCCCCTCGATCCGGAATTCGCGCAGCGCGCGGCGTGCGCGCGCGAGCGCCGCCCTGTGGCCCTCGGGGGCATGCACGACGATCTTCGCCAGCAGGCTGTCGTAGCGCGGATTGGTGGCGTAGCCGGCATAGCCGAACGTGTCGATCCGCACGCCGGGGCCGGATGGAATGTCGAAAGCGCGCAACGTGCCGCCGCTCGGCCGCGTGGCGCCGTGCGCGTCGATGCTCTCCATGTTCACGCGCAACTGGATCGCCGACCCGCGCGGCGCCGGGCCGTGTCCGGCGCCAAGCCCCAGGTCGCCGAGCCGCGCGCCGCCGGCGAGACGGAACTGCGTCTTCACCAGATCGAATCCCGTCACCTCTTCGGTGATCGTATGCTCGACCTGAATGCGCGGATTCGCCTCGATAAACACGAAACTGTCGGCGTCCGGCGCCGCCGGAACCAGAAACTCGAACGTGCCAAGGCCGGAATAGTTCGCCGCGCGCGCCATGCGCACGGCCGCCTCGCAGAGCGCGCTGCGCAATGCGCCCGGCAATCCGGGACTTGGCGCGATTTCGACGATCTTCTGGCGTCGGCGCTGAATGGTGCACTCGCGTTCGCCCAGATGCGCCACCGCATGGCCGTCGCCCACGATCTGCACCTCGATATGGCGCACGCCGTCCATGAAACGCTCGACATAAAGCGCATCGGACCCGAACGATGCGCGCGCCTCCGAGGCGCAGCGTTCGTAGGCGTCCGACAATTCGTCAGGCGTGCGCGCCACCCGCATGCCGCGTCCCCCGCCGCCGGAAATAGCTTTCACCATCACCGCCGCGCCAGGGCCAAGCGAGGCCAGAAAAGCCTGCGCCTCCGCAAGCGTGGCGGCGCCCTGCGTGCCGGCGACCACCGGAACGTCGCACGCGATCGCAAAGGCCCGCGCGCGCGCCTTGTCGCCGAACAGGTCGAGACAATCGGGCGAAGGCCCGACGAAGGTCAGCCCTTGCGCCGCTGCGCGGCGCGCGAGCTCTGCACTCTCGCTCAGAAAGCCGTATCCCGGATGGATCGCCTGACATCCCGTCTCGCGCGCGGCCGCAACCAGCACGTCGATATCGAGATAAGCGGCCGCGCCCGCGCCCGGCAGTTCGCGCGCTTCATCCGCCGCCCGCGCATGGAGCGAGGCGGAATCGTCGGCCGGAAACACCGCGACCGTCTCCAGCCCGAGTTCGCCCGCGGCCCGTGCGATGCGCACGGCGATCTCGCCGCGGTTGGCGATGAGCACTTTCTTGAACCACATGTCGTTTATCTTCGCGTTGGCGCGCGCCGCGCAATGAAACCAGGCTCAAAAGCCTATGGACAGGTCCGTTTCGTGTCAATATCTTTACCTATTGAACAGGCAGGAGGCCAGGGTGAAAGCGAAGGTTGCGCGAACCGAACCGGACGAGGGCGCGACGCGAACGGCGCGCCGCGCGCCACGCGACGAGACCAACAATCGCCTCTTCTTCCGCCTGTTCCAGTGCGCCAATCTGTACGAAACCGCCGCGCTGCGCGAACTGAACATCACCGGCGTGCAGGGCGCGACGCTCGGCGCCCTCTCGCGCGATGTCGAGAACGGCATGTCGTTCTCCGATCTTTACGCCTATCTGTCTGTCAGCCGGCAGAACCTGGACGCGGTGCTCAAACGGCTCGAACGGCTGGGCTATGTCGAGCGCTGCGAAGGGACGCACGACCGGCGAACGCGCATCGTGCGGCTGACGCTTGCCGGCGCGCAGGCCTGGAAAGCTCAGCAGAATCTCAACTTCGAATTCTATCGCCAGGCGACCGCCGGCGTGAGCGTCGCCGAAGCGATCGCCTGCGCCGACACGCTGGCGAAGATCGGCAGGGCGCTGAAAGCCGCGCGCCTGAAGCTGACAGACGAATAGGGCCGCGGCCACGACAACGGGAGGCGAACATGTCTGCAACCACCAGCGATCCGCGCATCCCCCCGCGCGAAACCTGCGTCACGCGCCACGTGCTGGAACATCGCGCGAAGGCGACGCCGGATCGGGACTACATACGCCTCGCCGACGGAACAACCGTCGCCTATGGCGCGTTCGCCGCGTCCGTCGAGCGGGCGGCGGCCGGTCTTGCGGCGCTCGGCGTGAAGCAGGGCGACACGGTCGTCGTCTGGTCGCCCAACAGCGTGGAGATGGTGCGCGTGTGGTTCGCCATCAACTGGCTCGGCGCCATCTATGTGCCGATCAACACCGCCTATCGCGGCAATCTGTTGGCGCACGTCATCGCCAACGCCGACGCCAGAGTGATTGTGGCGAGCGTCGATCTCATACCCCGCCTGGCCGACATCGACCGCGCCTCGCTCGAAACCGTGGTGGCGCTCGGCGGCCCGCCAGCGCCAGTGGCCGGCCTGAACGTCGTCGGCGCGGCGGCGCTCGACGGCGATCCTGCGACGATTCCCGCGCTCGCGCGCCCGATCGAACCGTGGGACGTGCAATCCATCATCTACACGTCCGGCACGACGGGCCGTTCGAAAGGCGTTGTGTCCACCTACGCGCATCTGTGGCACATGAGCGGCCCGCAAGCCTTCAACATGCTCGACGAGGACGATTGCATGATGGTCTGCGGCCCGTTGTTTCACGTGGCGGGCACGCTGCCGATCGTCGCCATGCTCAATCGCGGCGGCGCTGTGTCGATGGTCGGCGATTTCGAGACGGAGAAATTCTGGCCCGCCGTGCGCGCCACGCGCACGACTTTCGCCATTCTGCTCGGCGTGATGGCGGCGTTTCTCGCCAAGCGCCCGCCCTCGCCCGAGGACCGCAATCACACGCTGAAGAAGGCGATGATGATTCCATTGCCCGACGATTCCCGGGATTTCGCGCAGCGTTTCGGCGTCGATGTGTGGACCCTGTTCAACATGACCGAGATCAATGTGCCGCTGATCTCGCAGCCCAATCCCGGCGTGGTGGGCACATGTGGCAAGCCGCGCGCAGGCGTTGAGCTGCGCATCGTCGACGAGAACGATTGCGAGGTCGCCGTCGGCGTCGTTGGCGAGCTAATGCTGCGCGCCGAAGCCCCGTGGGCGCTCAATTCCGGCTATTTCCGCAACGACGAGGCGACGGCCAAAGCCTGGCGCAACGGCTGGTTTCACACCGGCGACGCTTTTCGGCGCGACGCCGACGACAATTTCTTCTTCGTGGACCGCATGAAGGACGCCATCCGGCGGCGCGGCGAGAATATCTCTTCCTTCGAGGTGGAAGTTGAGATTCTCGCCCATCCCGCCGTGCGCGAATGCGCCGTCGTCGCCGTGCCGAGCGAATTGTCCGAAGACGACGTGCTCGCCATCGTCGCCACGGCGCCGGGCGCCAAACTCGACCCGCTCGAACTTCTCGAGTTCCTCAAGCCGCGCCTCGCCCATTTCATGCTGCCGCGCTACATCCGCGTCATGAGCGATCTGCCGCGCACGCCAACCCAGAAGGTGGAGAAATACGTGCTGCGGCAGCAGGGCCTGACGCCCGACACATGGGACCGCGACAAGGCGGGCGTGAAAATCCGGCGCGACAGGATCCGCGCTTGACCAAGGGTTTGTCGCGGCGCGGGATCGCCATGCTGCATCGCCGCAAAACCCTGCGCCTCCGCATTCGAGGCCGCGGACTGGCGCGCAGGCGACAGACTTACTAAGTTTTCTGCGAGCACAACGACTCCACACACGCGAGTCGACAATAATCTGGAAGGAAACCGCATGGCTGAGGCTGACGGGCTGGTCGCGCCGCGACTGAGCGAGGTCTCGCTCGACGACAAGTACACGTTGTCGTCGGGGCGCATTTATCTGTCGGGCATACAGGCGCTCGTGCGGCTGCCGATCCTGCAATACGAGCGCGACAAGGCGGCGGGCCTCAACACGGGCGGCTTCGTATCCGGCTATCGCGGCTCGCCGCTCGGCATGTACGACCATGCGCTCTGGCGCGCGAAATCGCATCTGGCGAGCCACAACATCCATTTCGAGCCTGGGCTCAACGAGGATCTCGCCGCCACCGCCGTCTGGGGCAGCCAGCAGGTGGGCATGTTCCCCGGCGCGAAGGTCGATGGCGTCTTCGGCATCTGGTACGGCAAGGGACCGGGCGTCGACCGTTCGGTGGACGTGCTCAAACACGCCAACAGCGCGGGAACGTCGCGCCATGGAGGCGTGCTCGCATTCGCCGGCGACGACCACGGCTGCCAGTCGTCGACGCTGGCGCACCAGAGCGAGCAGATTTTCTCCGCCGCCCTCATGCCGATCATCAATCCCGCCACCGTGCAGGACTATCTCGACCTCGGCCTCTACGGCTTCGCGCTGTCGCGGTATTCGGGCTGCTGGGTCGGCTTCAAGACCATTTCGGAGACGGTCGAAAGCTCGGCCTCCATCCATACCGACGCCGATCGTGTCGAGATCGTCACGCCGACGGATTTCGAACTGCCGCCAGGCGGCCTGAGCATCCGCTGGCCGGACGCCCCGCTCGCGCAGGAGGCGCGGCTGCACGGCCCGCGCATGGCGGCGGTCGCCGCCTTCGCGCGCGCCAACCCGCTCGACCGCATCGTCATCGACGGCAGGCCGGCGCGGCTCGGAATCATCACCACGGGCAAGGCCTATCTGGACGTGCGCCAGGCGCTCGCCGATCTCGGGATCAGCGACGCCGACGCCGCCGCGATGGGCCTGCGCATCTACAAGGTGGCGCTCACCTGGCCGCTCGAGGAACAGGGCGCGCGCCGTTTCGCCGAAGGCTTGCAGGATGTGCTGGTGGTGGAGGAGAAGCGCGGCTTCATCGAAGACCAGCTCGTGCGCATTCTTTACAACATCGACGCCAGCCGTCGTCCGAGCGTGGTCGGCAAGCGCGACGAAAGCGGCGCGACGCTTCTGCCGGCGACCGGCGAATTGTCGCCCACCATGGTCGCGCGCGCGATCGTGCAGCGCCTGAAACGCCTCGGCCGTGTGGAGGCGGCGCTCGACCAGCGGCTCGCGCGACTCGAATCGTTCGAGGCGCTGGAAAACGCGCCCTCCGCCACCAAGACGCCGCGCACGCCCTATTTCTGCTCCGGCTGCCCACACAACACTTCGACCAAAATTCCCGATGGGAGCCGCGCGATGGCGGGCATCGGCTGCCACGGCATGGCGATCTCCATTCCCTCGCGCCGCACGCAGACCATCACCCACATGGGCGGCGAAGGCGCGAACTGGATCGGCCAGGCGCCGTTCACGAACGAGCCGCACGTCTTCCAGAATCTCGGCGACGGCACCTACACCCATTCCGGTCTGCTCGCGCTGCGCGCGGCCGCCGCGGCGCACGTCAACATCACCTACAAAATTCTCTATAACGACGCCGTGGCGATGACCGGCGGCCAGCCGGCCGAAAGCGGTTTCTCCGTCGCGCAGATCGCCCATCAGGTGATGGCGGAAGGAGCGAAGAAACTCGTCATCGTCACCGACGAGCCGGAGAAATATCCGCCCCATGGCTATTTCCCGGCCGGCGTCACGGTCCATCACCGGCGCGAGCTCGACGCCCTGCAACGCGAGCTGCGGCAGGTGAAGGGCCTGAGCGTGCTCATTTACGACCAGACCTGCGCAGCCGAAAAGCGCCGGCGTCGCAAACGTGGCCTCTACCCCGATCCGCCCAGACGCGCCTTCATCAACGATCTGGTGTGCGAAGGCTGCGGCGACTGTTCGCAGAAATCCAACTGCGTCTCGGTCCGGCCGCTCGAAACCGAATTCGGCCGCAAACGCCAGATCGACCAATCCAACTGCAACAAGGACTTCTCCTGCATCGAGGGATTCTGCCCGAGCTTCGTGACCGTGCACGGCGGATCGCTGCGCAGGATCGAGAAGACAAAGGCGAACGCCTCGAGCGATCTGTTCGCCGCCATTCCCGCGCCCAGGCGCAAGCCGTTGACCGAGCCTTACGGTATTCTCGTCACCGGCATCGGCGGCACGGGCGTCATCACCATCGGCGCGCTCATCGGCATGGCCGCGCATGTGGAAGGCAAGGGCTGCACCACGCTCGATTTCACCGGCCTCAGCCAGAAGAACGGCGCCGTGATGAGCCACGTGCGCATCGCGCCGAAGCCGGAGGATCTGGCGGCCGTGCGCATCGCGCCGGGCGGCGCGGATCTGCTGCTGGGCTGCGACATGATTGTGTCCGCGCAGACCAACGCGCTCTCGCGGCTCGAACACGGCGTGACGCGCGCAGTCGTCAACGGCGACCTTCAGCCGACTGCCGGTTTCGTCATGAACCCGGACCTCGACTTCGCCGCCGCCGGCATGCGGCGCGGCCTGCGCGACGCGGTCGGCGACGAGGCGCTCGACGTGATCGACGCCACGGGTCTGGCCACGCTGTTGATGGGCGACGCCATCGCCACCAATCCCTTCATCATGGGTTATGCGTGGCAGAAGGGTCTCATTCCCCTGTCGCACGAGGCGCTCGATCGCGCGATCGAACTCAACGGCGCCGCCGTCGCCATGAACAAGGAGGCGTTCCAGTGGGGACGGCTCGCCGCGCACGACATGGCGCGCGTGCAGGAGGCGATCCGCGCGCTCGCGCCCGTTGCGCCGCAGGAGCCGACGCTGGACGAGAAGATCGCGCGGCGCGTCGCGTTCCTCACCGACTATCAGAACGCCGCCTGGGCGGAGCGCTATCGCAAACTCGTGGACGAGACCGCCGCTGCGGAGCGCTCGAAAATGGGCGCCACGACGGCTCTGACCGAAGCGGTCGCGATCAACTTCTTCAAACTCATGTCCTACAAGGACGAATACGAAGTGGCGCGCCTCTTCACCGACGGCGCGTTCAAGGAAAAGCTCGCGCGTCAGTTCGACGGCGACTACACGCTCACCTTCCACATGGCGCCGCCGATCGCCGCGCGTCGCGATCCGACGACCGGCCATTTGCAGAAGCAGGAATTCGGTCCGTGGATGATGAAGGCGATGGGCATGCTCGCCAGATTCAAGACCCTGCGCGGCACGGCGCTCGACCCGTTCGGCCGCACGCAGGAGCGGCGCACCGAGCGGCAGCTGATCGAGGAATACGAGCAGACGATCCGCACCCTGCTGCCGGACATGAAGCCCGACAATCACGCGCTCGCGGTCGAAATCGCGCGCGTGCCGCAGATCGTTCGCGGCTTCGGCCATATCAAGGAAGAGAACGTCGCGAAGGCGAAGGCCGAACGCACGCGGCTCATCGCGGCGTTCCGCGCGCCCGCGCCCGTGCTCAAATCGGCCGCGGAATAGTCGGCCGCGGAACGGTCGGCCGGGCGCAAGGCCCCGGACGCGGCGAAGCCGAATTCGGGGCCGTCGTCATTTCTTGCGGAATTCCGTGCGCGCCGATTTCGCCGCCGCGAAATTGGCGGTGAGCTGGCTCTGGTCGGCGTCGGCGAAAGCGCTCGCGCGATGCAGCGCGCCCGCGGTCGCGTTGACCGCCTCCTTCACCATGCGCACCGTGGCCGCCGGCATGGCGGCCACCACGCCCGCCATCTCCAGAGCCTTCGCCAGCGTCTTGCCGTCGTCGGCGAGTTCGTCGACGAGGCCCCAGTCAAGCGCCGGACCCGCGCCCATCTTCTCGCACATCAGCGTGATGCGTTTTGCGCGCGCCGGCCCCACCAGCGTGACGAGGCGCGGCAGCGCGCCCCATTGCAGATTGAGCCCGATCTTTACTTCCGGCACGTAGAGATAGGCGCTTCGCCCCAGCACGCGCCAGTCGCAGGCCAGCGCGATGGCCACGCCCGCGCCGACCGCCAGCCGCTCCATCGCCGCGATGGTGATCTGCGGCATCTCCTCCCATGCCTTGCACAGACGCACGCCGCCGTAGGCGTGATGGCGCCGCACGAGATCGTCCGCTTCGCCGATCCAGTTCTTCGCCTTCAGATCGAAGCCGGCGGAAAACCCATTGGCGGCGCCGCTTAGCACCACCACCTGCGTCTCCAGATCGTCGTGGAAGGATTTCGCCGCGCGCGTCAGCTCCTCAACCAGCTTGCCGTCGAACGCGTTGAGATTGGACTTTCGGTCGAACCGAACGATGGCGATCGGACCGCCGCGCTCGATGGTGACGTAATCGTAGCCATCGCCGACTCGTTTCGCTTTGGACGCCATCGCCCCCCTCCATATCGTCAGCGGCCGGTGAAATTCGGCTTCCGCTTCTCCAGGAAATGCGCGACGCCTTCCTTGAAATCTTCGGTGTCGAAGGAGGCGACCATCTCGCGGTCGGCCGTGGCCCACGCCTCGACCAGATTCTGGAATTGCGCGTCGTACATCTGACGCTTCATCACGCGGATCGAGCGCGGCGAGGACGATGCCGTCATCTCGTCGGCAATGCGCTCCACGGCGGCGAGAAAATTTTCGTCCGGCAACATGCGCGCCAGGCCCATCGTCTCCAGTTCGCGCGCCGGCGCCAGGCGACCGGAGAACAGGAGATCGCTCGCGTTCATGAATCCGACGAGACGCGGCAGCATCCACGACATGCCATGTTCGGCGATCAGGCCACGCCGCGCGAACGCCGTCGTCAGCCGCGCGCTCTCAGCCATGTAGCGGAAGTCGCAGAACAGCGCCATGCACAGGCCGATGCCCGCGATCGGCCCGTTGATCGCCGCGATCACCGGTTTTCCGACATGCAGCAGGTAGGAGAACTTCTGATTGAAGTTGGGATCGCCGTCGCCCTCGACGCCGCCCGCGCCCTCCCCTGCCGGCCGCCCGCCGCTCGACAGATCGGTCAGCACGTTCATGTCCGCGCCCGCGCAGAATCCGCGCCCCGCCCCGGTGATGACGATGGCGCGCACCTTGTCGTCCTTCTCGGCCGCGCGCACCGACGCCCGCAATTCGCGCTCCATCTTCCCGGTCCAGGCGTTGAGCTTTTCCGGCCGATTGAGCGTGACGATCGCGTTTGCGCCGCGCACCGTATAGTCGATCTGCTCGTACCCCATGCGTTCCTCCTCGTTCGCGCGTTCGCGCATTGTTGGCGACCATCTTGCCGCAAGCCGGACCGGACGTCGATGAACGATTTCTCACGATTTGTCCGGCAGCGCCCCTTCCGCCTTCAACACTTCGTGCGCGGCCTTGAACGCTTCCAGGCCGGCGGGAATGCCGCAATAGGCGGTCGCGTGCACGAGGATTTCCTTGATCTCGTCCACGCTCACGCCATTTGTCAGGGCGCCCTTCACATGCAGTTTCAGTTCGGCCGGCTTCGACAGCGCTGTCAGCATCGCCAGGTTGAGCATGGAGCGGGTCCTGCGGTCGAGGCCCGGCCGGTTCCACACAAAATCCCAGCACCATTCGGTGGTGATGCGCTGGAACGCCATCATGAAATCGTCGGCCCTGGCGAGGCTAGCGTCGACGTAGTCGGCGCCGAGCACCGCGCGCCGCGTCGCCAGCCCTTTTTCAAATGCGTCGTCGGACACGGCGGACCTCCATCAGTCGAGAGCGAGACGGTAGACGCGCGCGGCGACGTTGTGAAACAGATCGACGCGTTCGGTCGCGCTCGCCTGCGCGGCGATGCGCTTGAACGCGTTCCACAGCACCGTGTAGGACGCGCTGCCCTTGTCGACCGGAAAATTGCTCTCGAACATGCAGCGCGCGGCGCCGAACGCGGTGATGCATGTTTCGAAATAGGGCCGCCACGCAGCCGCCAGCGTCGTCGAGGACGGCGGCGCCTCGGCGCGCTCGAAGCCGAAACCGTTGACCGCCATGCCAAGCCCGCCGAGTTTCACGAACACGTTCTCGCAGTGCGCAAGATCGAGGATCGAGCGTCGCCAGTCCGCGAAGATTTCGTCGCGACGCCCGGCATAGGGGCCGACGCCGAGCGGTCCGCCGACGTGGTCCAGCACGATCGTCGTTTCGGGAAAGGCGCGCGCGAGCGCCGCGAGTTCGCCGATCTGCGGATGGTAGAGCCAGGCGTCGAACGACAATCCGTGTTGCGCGAGCTGCGCAAACCCCTTGCGGAACGTGGGATCGCCCAGCATGCCGGGCGGCGGACGCGACGAACTCGTGCGCACGTCCGGCGAGGCGTCGAATGCGCTCGCATGGCGCACGCCGCGCATCCGCCCACCGGCGACCGCAAGATGCGCCTGCGCCACGCGCGCGACGTCCTCGCCGGCCATCAGGTCGATATGGCCGACGATGCCCGCGCACGCGTGCGTCGGCCCATAGGTTCCGCTGTCGGCCATCGCGCCCTGCCCGGCGACGAATTCCGTCTCGCCGACCGGCCGCAGCGCCTCCGGTCCGCGCGCGCGCCACATCGCCCGGCATTCGACGAACACCGTGGCGACCACGTTATGTCCGCCGCGCCCGGCTGCGATGTCGTTCGCCAGATCGTCCACCAGATAGCGATTGCCGGGCCGCTCCCACAAATGATGATGCGGATCGACGATCGGCAGATCGGGATCGAGCGCATCCTCACGCGTGCGCTCCAGCCAGTCCGGCCGCACGGGTAGATGGATCAGCGCGGCCTGCGGCGCGGTCCGGCTCACGACAGCCCTCCCTTTGCGGGCGATGCGCCCGCAGCGGTCATCATAGCTGGCGTGCGGGCCTCGACAATCCGCCCCCTTGCTCCGCATCGCCCCGCTCGCCACAATGCGCGACTGACTTGGAGAACGCAGCATGGGCGCGACGAACATCGAGAACAGGGGCGGGTTCTCGACGCCGCTCGAACGCGTGGACGGCGCCGTCGCCGGCCCGTGGCGCAGCCCGCGCCAGATGCTGGCCCATCAGGAATACGACGGCCACGCCTCCATCCACGATTCCGCGATGGCGGAGAAACTCGGCTTTCGCGGCGCGCCGATCGAAGGCCCGACGCATTTCACGCAATTCGAACCGATCTGCGCGGCGCTCTGGGGCGAGGAATGGTTCCGCACGGGCTGCCTGTCCTCGCACTATCGCAGCCCCGTCGTGGAGGGCGAGAAGGTGCGCGCGTTCGTTCAGCCCGCAGACGACGGCGCCAGCGCCGACATCTGGATGCGCAAGGAGGACGGTACGGAGGTGCTGCGCGGCTCGGCCTCCATCGGCGCCAATGCGCCGGCCTCCGCGCTCGACCGGCGGCTCGCGACCTTGCCCGCCGCGACCGACCTCGACATTCTCGCGGACGTGAAGGTGGGCATGCGCAAGCCGCGCGGGCGCGTGCGCATGGGCTTTGCGCAGCACATGGGCGCGCTCTACCCGTTCTCGCTGCAGGATAAGCTGCAGAAGGCGACGGAGATCACGCCCTGGTGGGCGCCCGGCAAGGCCGCCGACGGCCCGTGGAAACGCGCGATCATTCCGTTCGAAATGGTCAGCGTGCTGTGCGCCTACACCAATCGCGACAATCCGTTCCCCGTGCGGGGCAAGGCGGTCGGCCTGTTCGCCGATCAGGAAATCCGCATGATCGACGGCCCGCTGTTCGTCGACGAGGATTACGAGATCGAACAGGAAGTGGTCGCGCTCACGCAGAGCCGCCGCACCGAAAGCATGTGGGTGCGCACCAATTTGTTCCGGCCCGGCGGCGCGACGCCCGTCGCCTCCATGCTGCTCAACAGCGCGACCCTGCGCGGCTCGCAATCCGCGGTGACCTAGGCCAGGCGCGGCAGAATGCGCGCGTCGATCAGCCGCGCGAACAACTCGCGGAACATGACCTCCGTGTCGATGCAATCGGCAAACCCGGCCTGCCGCACCTTGATGGTGCTGACGAGCGCGGGCGGCGGCGTCTTCTCGACTCCCGTCGCCATGCAGAAATCGGAATATTCGTGCGAGGAGCCGACGAGCCGCAGGATGTCGGGCTCGACCAGCCCGTGGCGTTCGGCGATGCGCCGCCACGCCCCGGCCTGTTGCGGCAGATAGTCGACGAGGCGGACCGGTTCGTCCGGCCCGGCCGCGACGCCGAGCGCATCGGCGATCGCCGGCCACACGTTGCGCCACACGAGCACGTCGCCGTTCGTCAGGTTGAACGTCTCGTTGCGCGCCGCCGGCGCCCTGGCCGCCCAGAGCAACGCGCGCGCCACCAGCCGCGCATCCGCCGCCTCGATCAGATAGTCCGGCCCGCCCGGATAGGAAAACGGCTTGCCTTCCTCCTTGCGCAGGGCCGCATAGGCGCCGAGCGCCGGCAGCATGTTCATCGCCGCGCCGATGGCGTCGCCGAACACGATCTGCGGCCGGAAGATGGTGAAGGAAAAGCCATGCGCTTGCGCCGCCGCGCGCGTTTCGTCCTCCTGCAGCCAGTAGAAATTCTCGTGGGCGTCGCGCGGCCAGCGCTCGCGCGCGGGAACCTTCAGCCGGTGCAGATGCACGCCGTAAGCTTTCGTGCCCTGCAACAGCGACACATGGCGCAAGGCGCCGCGCCCGACGACGGGCCGGAGCAGGTTGCGCAACATGGCGAGATTGGTCTCCATCTGCGCGCGCGCCCGCCATCCGGCGACGAGGTCGCTCTGTTCGTGCAGCGCCGCATAGACGAGATGGGTGACCGGCGGCAGATCGGCGAGCGCGCGCGCCGTCGCGGTTTCGTCGCGCAGGTCGATCGACACGTGGCGCGTATCGCCCGCCAGGCGCGGCGGACGGCGCGAGACCGCGATGGTCGTCCACTCCGGCCGCGCCGCGAACAGTTCGACCGCCGCCTGCCCCACCACGCCCGAGGCGCCCGCCACCATCGCCACGCCGCCCGTCATGCACGCCTCCCGTCCCTTCGCCATCGTTGGGCCAGACTATCACGCCCAAAAAACAAAGAGCCTGCCGATGGAGACCGGCAGGCTCGCTGGAACGACGCGGAAGGCGTGGATCAGATCGCTTCCTTGAGCTCCTTGAGCGCGCGGAACGCGACCTTCTTGGACGCCTTAATCTTGATGGCCTCGCCCGTCGCGGGGTTGCGGCCCATGCGCGCGGCGCGCTTCTTCACCTGCAGAATGCCCAGGCCGCCGATGCGGATGCGCGAGCCCTTCTTCAGGTTCTTGACGATCGATTCGACCATTTCGCTCAGCATCGCCTCGGCCTGCCGCTTGGGCATGTCGTGGCGGCCGGCGAGATCGGCGGCGATCTGTTTCAAAGTGACGGTGGCGACTTTAGCGGCCGCCGGCTTGGCGCCGGCGGGCTTGGCGGGTGCTTTTGCCATTCGCATTTTCTCCGGTGAAGCGATTCGCGGCTCGATCATACTCCCGCGCGCAATCCCCTACACGGCGGAAACGGGCGATCCACAAGGGTTTTTGAGATTTTTGTGCGTAAAACCCAACAATCGCGCCCCTCAACCGGCGCGCGCGTGGTCGTCCGCAAGCCAGTCGAGGATTTCGGCGTCGATCTCGCGCGGATAGGCATGACTGAGGTCGGCGATCTCCCGATACCGCACATGCGCGCCGGCGCGCGACAGCGCTGCGGCCGCCTCGCGCGCCATCGCGACCGGAAACATCCAGTCGCGCGCCCCGTGCGTGAGGAAAATCGGCAGGCCCTGCATGCGCGCCGGCGGCGCCATGGCGGCCAGCATCGGGTGAAAGGCCGCCGACACCGGCGCCAGATGGGTGAAGGGCGAATCGGCCTCCAGCCCGCTCACATAAGAGAACGTGCCCCCGTCGCTCATGCCGGTCAGCAGCACCCGCGCCGGATCGACGCTCCAGTTGGCCCGCACGAATTCGAAAATGCGCTTCAGGTTCGGCGTGTCGCTGTCCGGTCCCGCCAGCGCCCACGTCTTGCGCGTTCCATCGCCGAGCGCGGTGGGGGCGACGACGATGGCGCCGCGCCCGCGCGCCGCCGCCAGCCAGCTCCAGAGAAACGCCGCGCCGTTTCCGCTGCCGCCATGCAGCGCGAACACCGCCGGCCAGGCGCGATCGGCGACGTAATACTCGGGAACATAGAGCGAGAAGCCTCCCGGCGCGCCGGGCTTTTCGCCGAAATGCCGCACGCCGGCGCGCTCCGGTTCGGGCGCCGCCGCCAGCCGCGCGACGAGCGCTTCGTCGTCGCGCCGGTCGGCGTCGAGAAACAACCGGCTGACCGGCGGCAGGCCGGCGGCGAGCGGATAGAGCCGTTCGAGCGCGCGCGGCACGGCGCGCAGGGCGCGGAAGACGCCGACGGTTTCGTCCGACGCACGCGCGGCGGCGTCCAGCGCCTCGAACGCGGCGAGCGCCTCGTCGGCGACGCCGGTCACGCGCGCGCGCAGCCCCGCCAGCCGTTCCGGCCAGCCGCCGAGCTCCGCGCGCGCCGCGCGCAACGCCGCGTCCGGGGCGCCAAGGGCTGCGCGCAATTGGGCCAGTTCGAACGGATGATAGTGGCGCGCGACGAGCATCAGCGCGTCCAGCGTTTGCAGCAACGGCGGCAGCAGCGCGGTCAGATCGTCGAGCGCCTGTTCCTCGTCCCGCTGCATCGCGCCCTCACGGTCCGACGAGATTGACGGGCGCGCCGCGCACGAACGATTCGATATTGTCGATGAGCTGGTCGGCGAGGATGCGCTGCGCCTCGTCCGAGGCCCAGGCGACATGCGGCGTGACGATCACGTCGGGCCGGCGCGCGAGCCGCATGATGACGCTGTCGGCCGGCGGCGGCTCGGGCGTCGTCACGTCGAACCCGGCGGCCGCCACCTGGCCGGCGTCGAGCGCGGCCTCGAGCGCGGCCTCGTCCACGACGCCGCCGCGCGCGGTGTTGATGATGATCGGCGTCTTCTTCATGCGGGCGAATTCGGCCGCGCCCAAAAGACCGCGCGTCGCCTCGGTCAGCGGGCAATGCAGGCTCATCACGTCGGCGGTCGCCAGCGCCTCGTCGAACGTCACATAGCCCGGGCGGGTCTCGCGCTCGCCCTTGCGGCCGACGAACACGGCGTTCATGCCGAAGGCGCGACCGAGCTCCGCCACCCGCCCGCCGAGCGACCCGGAGCCGAACACCGCCAGCTTGCGCCCGGAAAGGTCCATGATGCGATGGCTGAAGAAGCAGAACTGCCGCGCGCGCTGCCATTCCCCGGCGATCACGTCGTCGCGGTAGGGGACGATCGACCGCGCGAGCGCCAGAATGAGCGCGAATACGTGTTCGGGGACCGCCGCGCGCGCATAGCCGCGAATATTGCAGACGGCGACCCCCGCCCGCCCGGCCGCCGCCTTGTCGACGACGTCGGTCCCCGTCGCCGCCACCGCGATCAGCTTCAGCCGGGGCAGACGTGCGAATTCTTCCGCGCCGAACGGGACCTTGTTGAGAATGACGATGTCGGCCTCGCACGCCCGCTCCGCGATCTGCTCCGGCGCCGTAGCCGCGTATTCGCGCCACTCGTGCGCGCACGCGGGCCGCCGGATGGCGATCTGCGGCGCGATCGTCGCGCGATCCAGAAAAACGATGTTGTGCGCCATCCCTGCCCCGCCGCTGTCCGCTCGGGGCGGCGCGTCAATTTGTCCAATGGTGGAGAGTATACAGAGCCGGCGCCGGATCGGCATTGTTTCCAGCGCTCCCGCCGCCGCCGGGCCAGACGCCGGTCCGACGCCGGCCGGCGCCACTTAACCAAGATCAAGGCGATGGAGGCCCTCCATCAATACCTCTTGCACACAGACGAGGGAGGGATGATGGGCGGCGTGGTTCATCTTGTCGGAGCGGGTCCCGGCGCCGCGGATCTCCTGACGCTGCGTGCGGCGCGACTGATCGCGGTCGCCGACGTGCTGGTGCACGATCGTCTCGTTTCCCCAGAAATCCTCGCGCTGGCGCCGGCGGCGACCCCGCGCGTGGACGTGGGCAAGGCGCCCGGCCGCCATCCCGTGCCCCAGCACGAAATCAACCGCATGTTGCGCGAGCTGGCGCGCGACAACGCCTGCGTCGTCCGCCTGAAGGGCGGCGATCCGATGATTTTCGGGCGCGGCGGCGAGGAAGCCGATTTTCTGCGCGCCCACGGCGTTCGCGTCGAGGTCACGCCCGGCGTCACCGCCGCGCAGGGCGCGGCCGCCTCGCTCGGCCTGGCCCTCACCGACCGCAACCGCGCGAGCGGCCTGCGGTTCGTGACCGGCCACCGTTGCGCCGCCGCGCGCGACGATCTCGACTGGCGCGGCCTGGCCGACCCCGCCACCACGCTCTGTATCTATATGGGGCATGGCAGGATCGGCGAATTCGCCGCACGCCTCATCGCGCACGGCCGCGATCCGGCGACGCCCGCGCGCGCGGTCTGCGACGCGACGCGGCCGACCGAGCGCACGATGCTCGCCCCGCTCAGCGACATCGCGCGGCGCGCGCGCGAAGCGCGGTTCGAGGGCGCCGTCCTGTTCATCGTGGGCGCGGCCGCCGCGCAGGCGAGCGCCGATGTCGCCATCTGGGAGGCCGCCGATGCTGCGGCTGGCTAGCATGATGCTTCTGCTGACGGCCGCCGCCGCATGGGCGGAACCGGGAGCGACCCGTGCGCGCGAACTGACGAGCCTCGTGCGGCAGGACTGCGGCTCGTGCCACGGCATGACGCTCAAGGGAGGGCTCGGCGCGCCGCTGCTCCCCGAAACACTGGACGGCAAGGACGCCGCCGGCCTCGCCACCATCATTCTCGACGGGTTGCCCGGCACGCCCATGCCGCCGTGGCGCGGGCTTCTCGCCGAAAGCGACGCGCTCTGGATCGCACGGAAACTGAAAGAAGGATTTCCACAATGAACAGGCGCAAGTTTCTGCGCGCCGGCGCGTTCGCCGGCCTTGCGGCGCCTGTGGCCGCCCGTGCGCAGACGCCCGCGCCCGCCCCGCGCGGCACGGGCGATCTCGGAATCGTCGTCGAACGCGCGGCCGGCGCCGTGTTGATCGTCGACACCACGGCCCGCCGCACGCTGGCGCGCGTGGAAGGGTTCGGCGATCTCTCGCACGCCGCCGCCGTCTTCTCGCGGTGCGAGCGCTACGCCTATGTGTTCGGCCGCGACGGCGGCCTGACCAAGCTCGATCTTCTGACCGCGCGCATCGAGGCGCGCGTGGTGCAGGCCGGCAATGCCATCGGCGGCGCTATTTCCGACGACGGCAAACTGATCGCAGCCTCCAACTACACGCCCGGCGGCGTGCGTTTCTTCGACGCCGGAACGCTCGCGCCCCTCGCCGACATTCCCGCGATCGGCGCCGACGGCCGCGCCTCGAAGACCGTCGGACTCGTCGATCTGCCCGGCCGGCGCTTCGTGTGGTCGCTCTACGATTCCGGCGAGATCTGGATCGCCGACATGTCGCGGCCGGCCGAGCCGAAACTGGCCAAACTGCCGAACGCCGGCGCGCTGCCCTACGACGGAAACGTGACGAGCGACGGTCGCCACTACCTTGCCGGCCTGTTCGGCGAGGACGGATTTGCGCATGTCGACCTGTGGGAGGAGACGCCGCAGGTTCGCCGCGTCTTTCAGGGCTACAACGCCGGCCGCGCCAAGCTGCCCGTCTACAAGATGCCGCATCTGGAGGGCTGGGGGCAGAGCGGCTCCAGGCTGATTCTGCCGGCGACCGGCCAGAACGAAATCCTTGTGCTGGACCTCGAATCCATGCGCGAACAGGCGCGCGTGCCTGCGCACGGCCAGCCCGTGTTCTGCGTCGCGCGGCCGGACGGTCGCGAGGTGTGGGTCAATTTCGCCCACCCCGCCAACGATACGGTGCAGGTCTACGACACGCATCTCAAGCGCATCGTCCACACATTCGCGCCCGGCCCCGCGGTGCTGCATCTGGAATTCACGCCGCGCGGCCACGAAGTGTGGATCAGCGTGCGCGACGCCGACCGCATCGACATCATGGATGTGCGCACGCGCGCGAAAATCGCCGAACTGCCGGCGCAGAAGCCGTCGGGCATTCTGTTCGCCGCACGCGCGCACCGGCTGGGCGTGTGACATGCGCTACGATCTCGCCGACCAACGCCTGATCGACGGCTGGCAGCGCGGGTTTCCGCTGGTCGCGCGGCCTTACGCGGAAATCGGCGCGGCGCTCGGCCTTGGCGAGGATGAAGTGCTGCAAAGACTGCGCGCGTTGAAGGACAGCGGCGCGCTGTCGCGCATCGGCGCAATCGTGCGGCCCAACACCGCTGGCGCCTCGACGCTCGCCGCCCTCGCCGCCCCTGAGGGCGAGATCGAGCGCATCGCCGATCTCGTGGTGGCCGAGCCCGGCGTCAACCACGCCTACGAACGCGAGCACCGGCTCAATCTCTGGTTCGTGGCGACGGCCGCCGACCGGGCGGGCGTCGACGCCATGCTCGCGCGAATCGCGGCGCGCACGCGTCTGCCGATTCTCGACCTGCCGATGCTGCGCGATTTCCACATCGATCTCGGCTTTTCCATTTTCGACAAGGCAGGCGCGCAGGCGCCGCGCGGCGCCCCGCCCGTGGCGGGCCCCGTGTCGGTCGACGACAAAAAGCTGCTGGCCGCGATGGAAGGCGGGCTTGCGCTGGCGCGCGAGCCTTACGCCGATATCGCGCGCCGGTTGCAAACGACACAGGACGACGTGCGCGCGCGGCTCGCGGCGCTGATCGAGGCCGGAATCGTCCGCCGTCTGGGGCTCGTGGTGCGCCACCGTCCCTTCGGGTTCGACGCCAACGCGATGGTCGTCTGGAACATTGCCGATGCGGCGGTCGAGAAGACGGCGGCGCAGTTCGTCGCGCACGATTTCGTGACACTGTGCTACCAGCGCCCGCGTCGCGAGGGCTGGCCCTACAATCTGTTCACGATGGTCCACGGACGCGTGCGCGAGGAGACGCTGGCCCAGGTCGCCCGGTTGGCCGAGCACGCCGGCGCGCCACACGAAATCCTGTTTTCGCGCCGCTGCTTCCGGCAGTGCGGCGCGCGTCTGTCGGCTGCCTGAGGACGTCATGGACGAGATGGACCGCAAGATCGTCAACGCGCTTCAGGAGGGCTTTCCGCTCTCGCGCGCTCCGTTCGCCGAATGCGCCGATAGGCTCGGCATCGGCGAGAGCGAATTGATCGAGCGGCTGAAGGTTCTGCGCGCCGACGGAATCGTCACACGGTTCGGCCCCTTCTACAACGCGAAGGAGATGGGCGGCGGCCTGTGCCTGTGCGCCATGCGCGTGCCCGAGGATGCGTGGGACAGCGCCTGCGCCTTCGTGAACGCACGCGACGAGGTGGCGCACAATTACCGTCGCGATCACGAACTCAACATGTGGTTCGTGCTGGCCGTCGAGAACGAGGCGGACATCGCGCGCGTGGCGCACGCCATCGAAGCCGAAACCGGATTGAAGGTGCATCTGTTTCCCAAGCTGAAGGAATATTTCCTCGACATGCGGGTGGCCGCATGAGCGACGTCTCCCGCATCGACCGCGCCATCGTGGCCGCCACGCAGCAGGGCCTGCCGCTCGTCCCGCACCCTTACGCGCAAGTTGCGGCGACCGTCGGCGTGGATGAGGCGACGGTGATCGCACGGCTCGGCGCGATGATGGAGAAGGGAATCATCCGACGCATCGGCGCCGCGCCCAACCATTACAAGCTCGGCCTCGTCGCCAACGGCATGACCGTGTGGGACGTGGACGATGCGCAGGTCGACGAACTGGGCGCCAGGGTCGGCGCGCTCGACTTCGTCACCCATTGCTATCGCCGCCCGCGCGCCCTGCCGGTCTGGCCTTACAACCTGTTCGCGATGGCGCATGGCGCCACGCGCGCGCAAGTGCGCGAGAAGAGCGCGCGCATCGCGGAGATTCTCGGAAGCGCCTGTCGCGCGTCCGACATTCTGTTCTCGACAGAGATTCTGAAAAAGACGGGGCTGCGGATCGCAGCGCGCAAGGAAAGCGAGCCATCATGTTCCGACTGACACATTTTCTGCACGAGCTGCAGAACCCGACGCCGGTGGGCCCGCGCCGCGACCCGCCCGGCCCGGTCGTCATCTGGAATCTCGTGCGCCGCTGCAATCTCAAATGCCGCCATTGCTACGCGGTGTCGGCCGACGTCGATTTTCCGGGCGAACTGTCGACCGAACAGGTGTTCGCCGTGATGGACGACCTGAAGGCCGCGCGCGTGCCCGCCCTCATTCTGTCGGGCGGCGAACCGCTGCTGCGCCCCGACATTTTCGAGATCTCGCAGCGCGCGCGCGACAAGGGATTCTACACCGCGCTGTCGAGCAACGGCACGCTCATCGACCGCGCGATGGCCAAACGCATCGCCGCCATCGGTTACGATTACGTCGGCGTCAGCCTGGACGGCATCGGAGCCACGCACGACCGGTTCCGCGGCAAGGACGGATCGTTTGACGAGGCGCTCGCGGGCTTGCGCATTCTGGGCGAAAGCGGCGTGAAGACCGGCCTGCGCTTCACCATGACGTCGGAGAACTACAGGGAACTGCCGGCGATGGTGGAGCTTGCCGAGAAGGAAGGCATCGACAAATTCTATCTGTCGCATCTCGTCTACGCCGGGCGCGGCAACAAGAACCGCGGCACGGACGCATCCTGGACCATCACGCGCGATTCGATGACCTGGCTGCTCGACCGCGCCTGGGCGGACGTAGAGAAAGGCGGCGGCGTCGAATTCGTCACCGGCAACAACGACGCGGACGCGGTCTGGCTTTATCTCTGGGCGCGCGAGCGCTTCCCCGATCGCGCCGAACATCTGCGCGCCAAGCTCGCGCAATGGGGCGGCAATTCGTCCGGCGTCAACGTCGCCAATATCGACAATGTCGGCGACGTGCATCCCGATACGATGTGGCGTCACTACACCATCGGCAACGTGAAGACGCGGCCCTTCGGCGACATCTGGCGCGACACGTCGGACCCGATCATGGCCGGACTGAAAGCGCGTCCGCGCAGCATTTCCGGTCGCTGCGGCGTTTGCGCCTTCTTCGATGTCTGCGGCGGCAACACCCGCGTGCGCGCCATGCGCATGACGGGCGACGCTTTTGCCGAAGACCCGGCCTGTTATCTGGACGACGCGGAAATCGGCGTCGCGGCGGCGCCGCGCGTCGTGGTCACGCCTTATCGGGGAATTCGGCATGAAGCCGTTGCGCAATAGTCTTCTTCTCGCGCTCACGCTACTCGCCCCAGCCGCGTCAGCACAGACGGATGTGCGTGAATTGTATCAGGCCAAATGCGCGGCCTGTCACGGCGGCGACCGGTTCGGCGCCATCGGCCCCGCCCTTCTGCCTGACAATCTGGGACGACTTGGGCAGGCCGGCGCCGAGAAGGTCATCCGGGAAGGCCGGCCGGCGACGCAGATGCCCGCGTTCGGCGCGGAGATCAGCGAGGCCGACGCCAAGGCGCTTGCCGCCTTCGTCTATTCAAAACCCGAAAAGACCCCCGTGTGGGGCGCGGCCGAGATCATGGCGACGCGCGTGCTGACGCCCGCCCCGGCGCAGGACAAGCCTTCGTACACGGCCGACCCGCTCAACCTGTTCGTGGTTGTTGAGGGCGGCGATCATCACGTCACCATTCTCGATGGCGACAAGTTCGAGCCGATCCATCGTTTCCAGAGCCGGTTTGCGCTGCACGGCGGGCCGAAATTCACCGCCGACGGGCGCTATGTGTTCTTCGGCTCGCGCGATGGCTGGATCACCAAGTTCGATCTTTACGCGCTGAAGGTGGTGGCGGAGGCGCGGGCCGGCGTCAACACGCGCAACATCGCGCTGTCGAAGGACGGCCGTCACGTGGCGGTCGCCAACTATCTGCCGAACACGCTCGTCGTCCTGTCGGCGAACGATCTTTCCGTCGTGAAGATTTTCGCAGCCGGCGACGCCAGGGGACAGACCTCGCGCGTGTCGGCCGTCTACCAGGCGCCCGACCGCCATTCCTTCATCGCCGCCCTGAAGGACGCGCCGGAAATCTGGGAGATCGCCACCTCGCCCGAGACGCCGAAAGTCGCGCCCGGTTTCGCGTCGGCCGACGGCGGTCCGTTCGCTTTGCGCCGCATGTCCACGAGCGAGCCGCTCGACGATTTCTTCTTCGATCCCGGCTACCGCCACCTGATCGGCGCAAGCCGCGACGGGGGGCGCGGCGTGGTGGTGGACCTCGCCTCCGGCCGCGAGACCGCCACCATCCCGCTGCCGGGCATGCCGCATCTGGGCTCCGGCGTCTCGTGGCTGCGCGAGGGCAGGCGGGTGATCGCCACGCCGCATCTGAAAGAGGGCAAAATCAGCGTCATCGACGCGCAGGACTGGTCGGTGGTGCGCGTGCTGGATACCGGCGGTCCCGGCTTCTTCATGCGCACGCACGAAAAGACGCCGTTCGTCTGGACGGACTCGTTCCTGTCGCCGAAGAACAAGGATCTCATCCAGATCGTCGACAAGACCAGCCTCGAAATCGTCAAGACAATGAAGCCCGCGCCCGGAAAGACGACGGGACATGTCGAGTTCGACCGGTCGGGCCGTCACGCGCTCGTCAGCGTGTGGGAAATGGACGGCGCGCTGATCGTCTATGACGCTACGACCTTTCAGGAGGTCAAACGGCTGCCGATGTCCAAACCTGTTGGAAAATATAATGTCTTCAACAAGATAAACTTCTCGGAGGGCACCAGCCACTAGCGGGCGTTCGGCGAAAGCTGGTCGCCGAACGCGCCCCGACAATCTGATTCGGCGCATGTTCGCCTCGCAACCGTCGGGCGCAACATGCGCCGGCGCGGCGGCCGGAATCGACCGCACGCGCCCGACCTTGCGGAAGACTCGCCGGCCGCGCCCTGCGTGCGGCCGGGGTTTGGGCTTGCGCCTTGACGTAGCACCAATTCTGCTAGCAACTCGCGTCTGCGCGGGCGCAGCCCGGTCGCGAGTGAGAGGAAATGCAAAAAGCAGGATCAGGCGGGCGCGCCATGGCGGCGTTCGACTGGGAAGGGCTCAAGCTCTGCCCATTGTTCATGCATCTCGAGGACGACACGGTCGACCGCATCGCGGAACGCGGCCGCGTGGTGTCGTTCGAGCGCGGCGAAGAAATCTTCACGCAGGGTGACCCCAGCGATGCGTTTTTCGTCGTGCTGGAAGGTTGGGTGAAGCTCTACCGCCTGACGCCGGCCGGCGACGAATCCGTCATGGCGGTCATGCCGCGTGGCGATTCCTTCGCCGAGGCGGCCGTGTTTCTCGGCGGTCGCTATCCAGTCAGCGCCGCCGCCGCGTCCTCGCCCACAAGGCTGCTGCGCATGGAATATTCGGCGCTTCTGGCCTCGCTGAGGGACGATCCCGATATCGCCGTGGCCATGCTCACCTCCATGGCGCGCCACGCCAGCGGACTGTCGGAGCAGATCGAGGAGCTGAAGCTTCTCAATGCGCCGCACCGCGTGGCCGACTTTCTCGTCAGCCGCGCGCCAGCCGACGCCACGTCGGCGGAGGTGGACCTGCCGTATGAAAAAGCGCTGATCGCCGCGAGCCTCGGCATGACGCCGGAAAGCTTTTCGCGCGCCCTTTCGGCGCTCGAGCAGTTCGGCGTCTCCTCCACGCGCGATCGGGTGGTGGTCAGCGATCTGGCGGGACTGCGCGCCTACGCCGGCCGCTGAAACGTCAGCGCGCGTCGCGGAACTGCCGCAGCCGCTGGATGTCTTCGATCTCGATCTTGTTGCGGTCGGCGCGCACGCCAAGCCCGCGCAACTGGCCGAGCGCGCGCGAAAAACTTTCCGGCGTCATGCCCAGATGGCTGGCGATGAGCTGCTTTTCGTATGGAAGCTGGAACGCCGCCGAGCCGCTGCGCTGAGCCGCCAGGTCCAGCAGAAAATCTGCGAGCCGGGCCGGGCCGGTCATCGATTTCAGTTTCTCGACATGTTCCAGCAGCACCTTCAGATGCACCGAGGCCGACGCCAGCATCGCCAGCGCGAACGGCGGATTGGCGCCGATCTTCTCGCGCAGCGTGACCGCGTCGATCCGCAGGATGCGGGAGTCGATGATCGCTTCCTCCGTCGTCGAATAGACGCCGTTGCTGAGCGCATCGGCCTCCATGAACGTTTGCGAGGGGCCATGGATGGAAATCACGGCCTCCTGCCCGCCGGGGCTCTGGCGCACGAGTTTGACGAGGCCTGCCAGCACGACATGGCAGTGGCGCGCCGGCTCGTTCTGGCGGCAGATTTTCTCGCCCTTGGCGACAGTCGCAATCGAATCGTCGTCGAGCAGGGAAAGCACGAGCTGCCGGTCGAGCTTGCTGAACAACGACGATCTGCCGATGGAAAGCCAGTCCTCGAATGAAGGTTCGATCGTCATCGCGAAATGCGCTGCCTTCGGTCCCAAGTTCGCCGCCAACAGCGCCGCCTCCCCTTTCGGGGATTCGTTCGCGGTTGCGGTAATTCAGCGCACCATACCAGATGAGTCATCACCTTAACAAAAATCAACCGCCACGCTTTTCAGATGTGGTCGAATATACGAAAAGGCGACGAAGCCGGAGCCGACCGGACGGTCGCGCAGCATTCGAAGACGGTCGCGTATGATTCATGAGTCCTTCAGCCGCCAGGCGCCCGACAGCGCGAGCGCATCCGCCGTCGCCTCCGACAGCGGCTGGGGGCCGCTCGGCACGTTGCCGGGCAACCCCATCATGTGGATACTCATTGTCTCGGAGCTGGCGGTCTTCGGCGCCGCGCTCGTGGGCTACGCTGGCGCGCGCCTGCGCGATCCGACGGGATTCGTCGCCGCGCAGGATTCGCTCGACCGCATCGCCGGCGCCGTCAATACGGCCGTGCTGCTCACCAGCGGCCTGTTCGCCGCGCTCGCGGTCGAGGCGCGCCGCGCGGACCGGCGCGCGGCCGGGCGATGGCTGCTGTTGACGGCCGCGCTTCTGGGCTGCGTGTTTCTAGGAGTGAAGGGGAGCGAGTACGCGCGCGAACTCGCCGCCGGCCACGACATCGACAGCCATCCCTTCTTCATGTTCTACTATCTCATCACCGGCTTCCACGCGCTGCACGTGGTGCTGGGGCTGATCATTCTGGCGATCGTCGCATGGTTCGACTCGCTGGAAAATTACGAAACCGGCGCGGCTTTCTGGCACATGGTCGACCTCGTCTGGATCGTCGTCTTCCCGTGCCTCTACCTGATGCGCTGACATGGACAGGAACGCGCTGCGCCGTCTGACGGCATGCTGGATCGGTCTTGTCGCCCTGACCGCCGCGGTCGGTTTTCTGTCGGATTTCGCGCCGCGTCTGCAACAGCTTGCGGTGGCCGGCATTGCGCTGGCGACGCTGTTGAAGACACGGCTGGTGCTGGCCCACTATCTGGGTTTGCGCGCGGCGCCGGGCGCCCTGTCGGGCTTCGTGAGCGCCATCGCGGTCATTCTCGTGCTCGTCGCCGTGGCGATAGGTGTGACTCCGCTGCTGGCGAACGCGTTCTCTTGACAATTCTCAAGGAGTTAACGAAGGGCGGCGCCTAGTGTTTCGCGTCGCGCGCAGGAGGGGGTTTATCACGCCATGAGCGAACTACTTACCAAATCGGCGGCCCGAAATATTTTCTACGGCGGGTCGGCGTTCTTTTTCGCAATCTTTCTGGCGCTGTCGGCGCACAGTCACTACTACGCGGTGACCAAGAGCACCACGGCGCCAATCACGGACTCGGTCGAGCGCGGAAAGCGCATCTGGGAAGCCAAGGCCTGTTTCGACTGCCACACGATCCTCGGCGAAGGCGCGCGGTTCGCGCCGGAAGTCGGCGATGTGTTCGTGCGCTGGGGCGGCGACAAGGATCCCAAAGGCGCCCATCAGATGATCAAGGACTGGATGAAATCGCAGCCGTCCAACACGCCCGGTCGTCGTCAGATGCCCAACTTCAAGCTCAACGATAAGGAGCTTGACGATCTGGCGAACTTCCTCGTCTGGACGAGCACGATCAACACCCAGGGCTGGCCGCCGAAAAAGGCGAACTGAGCAAATTCCGGAGAACGCTCATGCGTTATGAAAGCCAAAAAATCGCCGCCTGGTACTGGTACGGCGCACTGCTTGTCTTCGCCTTGCAGGTGACGTTCGGTCTGATTGGCGGCATCGTCTACGTCCTGCCGAATTTCCTTTCGGAACTTCTGCCCTTCCACTCGATCCGCATGTTGCACACCAACGCGCTGATCGTCTGGCTGCTGCTCGGATTCTTCGGCGCGGCCTATTACCTGATCCCCGAGGAGTCCGAACGCGAGATCTACTCGGAGAAGCTGGCCTATATCCAGCTCGCGATCTTCATGTTGGGCGGCGTGTCGGCAGTGGTCGGCTACCTGTTCGGCGTGACCGCCTCGCACGGCCGCTCCTATCTTGAACAGCCGCTGTGGATCAAGTTCGGCATCATCGTGGCCGCGCTCATCTTCCTGTTCAATATCTCGATGACGGTGCTGCAGGGCCGCAAGACGGCGATCACCAACATCCTGCTTCTGGGCCTGTGGGGCATCGCGATCTTCTTCCTGTTCTCGCTCTACAATCCGGCGAACCTCGTGCTCGACAAGATGTACTGGTGGTACGTCGTGCACCTCTGGGTCGAGGGCGTGTGGGAACTGGTGATGGCCTCCATCCTCGCCTTCCTGATGATGAAGATGACGGGCGTCGACCGCGAGGTCGTGGAAAAGTGGGTCTATGTCATCGCCGCCACGGCGCTGTTCACGGGCGTGCTCGGCACCGGTCACCACTACTACTGGATCGGCACGCCGTCCTACTGGCAGTGGATCGGCTCCATCTTCTCCTCGCTCGAGGTCGTTCCGTTCTTCGCCATGGTCGTGTTCTGCTTCACCATGGTGTGGAAGGGTCGCCGCGACCATCCGAACAAGGCCGCGCTGCTGTGGTCGCTCGGCTGCTCGGTGCTGGCGTTCTTCGGCGCGGGCGTGTGGGGCTTCCTGCATACGCTGCACGGCGTGAACTACTACACGCACGGCACGCAGGTGACGGCCGCGCACGGGCATCTGGCCTTCTTCGGCGCCTATGTGTGCCTCAACCTGGCCATCATGAGCTACGCCTTCCCGCATCTGAAGAACCGCGCGCCGTATAACCAGGTGCTCAACATGGCGAGCTTCTGGCTGCTGTCGAGCGGCGTGACCTTCATGACGGTCACCTTGACCTTCGCGGGCGTGGTGCAGACGCATCTGGAACGCGTGAACGGCATGTCCTATATGGATGCGCAGTCGCAGCTCGGGTTCTTCTACCTGATGCGCTTGGGCGCGGGCATCGTGACGGTCGTCGGCGCGCTGCTGTTCATCTATGCTGTCCTCGTGCCCCGGACGAAGGAAGCCATCAGCCCCGCGAGCGCTGCGACTGCGCCGGCTGAATGAAAGGCAGCGACATGAACTACGTTCCGCCCGCCATGCAATCCTCGGCCGATATTCCTTTCTATCAGCCGACGGGACGCGAATGCGAACTCTTCGAGATCGCATTCCGGCGGCGCCTGCCGCTCCTGCTCAAGGGGCCGACGGGCTGCGGCAAGACGCGGTTCGTGTCGCACATGGCGGCGCGGCTCGGCCTTCCGGTCGAGACCGTCGCCTGCCACGACGATCTGACGGCGGCCGACCTCACCGGCCGCTATCTCATCAAGAACGACGAGACGGTGTGGGCCGACGGGCCGCTCGCGCGCGCCGCGCGCCGCGGCGGCGTCTGCTATCTCGACGAGATCGTGGAGGCGCGCAAGGACGTGACCGTCGTCCTGCATCCGCTGACCGACGACCGTCGCATCCTGCCGCTCGAACGCACCGGCGAAACGCTGCACGCGCCGGAAGACTTCATGCTCGTGATTTCCTACAATCCGGGCTACCAGTCGATCCTGAAATCGCTGAAGCCGTCGACCCGCCAGCGCTTCGTGGCCATCGAATTCAATTATCCCGCTGCGGATGTGGAAGCCGCCATCGTCGCGCGCGAAAGCGGGCTTGATCTCGACATGAGCCGCGCGCTGGTGCGGCTCGCCGAACGGCTGCGCGCGCTGAAAGGTCAGGACCTGGAGGAAGGCGCTTCCACGCGTCTGCTCGTCGCCTGCGCGACGCTGATCGCCGGCGGCGCAAAGCGCGACGAGGCGATCCTCGCCGCGATCGTCGAGCCGTTGACCGACGATCCGGACGTCAAACGCGGCCTCATCGATCTCGTCGCCGTCACCCTTGGCTGAACGACCATGTCGTTCAAGGACGCCTTCTCGCATCTGAAATTCTGGGAGCCCGAGGAGTCCGTCGGCCATATCTGGGACGAGATGGCGCGCGGTCTGGAAACGACCCCGCATTTCCCGGAGGCCGCCGTCCGCCTGAGCGAGGCGCAGGGCGCGCTGATCGTGTTCTTCCGCGGCCTGGGCGGCGGGGGCGCGGTCGAGATCAAGGCGGGTGTGGAAATCGTCGCCAATCATCGCCGCTCGCTGCGCCGCAGGCTCGGGCACGGCACTGAGATGACGAAAGCCGCGCGATTCGACGGCGTGGCGCTCACCCTGCCCGAAACCATCGACGAGACGCCCGACCCGCGGCTCAACCGCGGATACTACCTTTGGCTTGCCGCGCTCGCCGCCATCGCCGAACCGGCGTCGCCGCCGCCCTCCGATGCTTTGCAGGCGGATGTAGCGCGCCTCGTGCGCGCACATGACCTCGCCGAGCGCGCGGTCGAGACCTTTCCCGGCCTGCGGGGGCTGCGCGAGGAACTTTATCGCGCGGCGCTCGCCACGCGCCCGCGCACCAAGGCGCCGCAGGTCGAAACCGAGATCGAGGACTGGATTCGCGCGCGGCTCGCGGAGGAGGCGCTCCCGCGCGACGGCGCCAATCTGCAACGCGCGCTGGCGGGCGACGAGGAGGCGCGCGCGCGCCTGATCGCGCCGGCGGGCTACCGCCCCTATCGGCCGTTGCTGTTGTGGGGCGAATACGCGCCCGCTTCCGCCCCCGGCCCGAAGCGCGACGACGAGGACGGCGAGCCCGGCGCCGGCGGCCAGGACGGCGACGGCAAGCGCCGCAAGGCGGAGCGGCGCCAGAGCGATCAGGCCGACCGGCGCGACAGCCTCATCCTGCACCGGTTCGAGTCGATCCTGTCGATCGCCGAGTTCCTCAACATCAACCGCCAGGTCGACGACGACGATCCCGACGGCGCGCGCAAGGCGGCCGACGACGCCGACACGATCGGCGTGGTGAAACACCACAAGAAGCCGAAGACGCTGCTGAAGCTCGATCTCGACCTGAGCCCGGCGGACGTCGACCGCGAACGCATCGCCGCGCAATTCACCTATCCAGAATGGGACTGGCGAACCAGGACGCTGCAACCCGATTGCACGCGCGTGCTGGAAAACCGCTCGCGCGGCGACGGCCCGCCGCTCAAGCTGGACGCCGCCGCGCGCCGTCGTATCGAGCGCGTGCGCCGGCGGTTCGAATCGCTGCGGCCGCGCCGGCGTCTGATGTCGCGCCAGATCGCGGGCGACGAACTCGATCTCGACGAAGTGGTGCGCGCGCGCGCCGACTGGCGCGCCTGCGGCATGGGCTCGGAGCGCCTTTATCGCGCCGCGCGCAACGAGGAGCGCGATCTGGCCGTCGCCGTGCTGATGGACGTGTCGCGCTCGACCGAAAGCGCGGTGCATGGGCGCAGCGTCATCTCCATCGCGCGCGAGGCGCTGGTGGCGCTGGCGCGCGGGCTGGACGCCTGCGGCGACCGCGTCGGCCTGTTCGCGTTTTCCTCGCTGCGGCGCGACCGCATCTTCGTCGACCGCTGCAAGGATTTCGACGAACCGTTCGGCCCTGCGGTCGATGCGCGGATCGCCGCGCTCAATCCCGGTTTCTACACGCGGCTCGGCGCCGCCATCCGCCATGTGTCGTTCCGGCTGGAGGAGCAGAAGGCGACGCGCAAGCTGCTGCTCATCATCACCGACGGCAAACCGAACGATCTCGACCATTACGAGGGAAGGTTCGGGCTGGAGGATACGCGCCACGCGGTGCAGGAAGCGCGCCGGTCCGGACAGGCTGTGTTCGCGATTGCGATCGACTCGGCCGCGCGCACGCAACTGCCGTTCCTGTTCGGCCGCGCCGGCTATTCGCTGACCGCCGAACCCGAACGTTTGACCGAGGCCCTGCCCGGCATCTGGCGCCATATCGTGGCGTAAGCTGTCGTAGCGATTCGAATGCACGTGACGAGATGACCAAGACGACGATGGCGCGCGCGCGCGCTTGGACCGGCCCAGCCTTGTTCAGCTACGGTTTCCGGCCGTTCTTCCTGTTCGGCGGGGTATACGCCGGGCTCCTCGTCGCCGTCTGGACGCTGTTTCAGTTCGGTCTCGCGCCGCTGCCGAGCGCGCTGCCGCCGCTCGCCTGGCACGCGCACGAGCTGCTGTTCGGTTATGCGCCGGCGGTGGTGGCGGGCTTTCTGCTGACCGCCGTGCCCAACTGGACCGGCCGTTTGCCCGTGGTCGGCATGCCGCTGGTGTGGCTCTCGGCGCTGTGGCTTGTCGGCCGTTTCGCGGTGGCGTTCTTCGGCTTCGTCGGCCCGTTCGCGCTATATGCGCTCACGATCGCCTTTCCTTTGGCGCTCGCCATCGTCATCGGCCGCGAGATCGTCGCGGGCGGCAACTGGCGCAACCTGAAGGTGCTGGCCGCCATCGTCATGCTCGCGGTCGCACAGACGCTTTTTCATGTCGAACTCTGGCGCACCGGCCATCCGGAAATGGGCGAGCGGCTGGCCATCGCCACGCTGGTGCTGCTGATCGCGATCATCGGCGGACGCATCATCCCGAGCTTCACCATCAATTGGATCAAGCGCGCCAATCCCGGCCGCATGCCGGTTCCTTTCTCCACCTTCGACAAGGTTGCAATGGTCGCGGCCGGCGTCGCGCTCCTGGCATGGACGGCGCTGCCGCTGCTGGGCGGACGTTCCAGCGTGGTCGGCGCGTTTCTCGGCGCGACGGCGCTCATGCATTTCGTGCGGCTCGCGCGCTGGGCGCCGGACCGCACCTTGCGCGAACCGCTCGTGACCGTGCTGCACGTCGCCTATGCCTTCGTGCCGCTGGGCTTCGTCCTAGCCGCACTGGAGGCGTGGCGCGGCGACGCCGCGCTCGAAACGGCGACGATCCATACATGGGCCGTCGGCGCGATCGGCTTGATGACGGTCGCGGTCATGACGCGCGCCACGCGCGGCCACACCGGCCACGCGCTCACCGCCCCGCCGAGCACCGTCGCCGTCTACGGCGCGCTTTTCGTCGCCGCGCTCGCGCGCATCTGCGCGGCGCTCCTGCCCGCGCATGCGAGCCTGCTCATCGGCGTCGCCGGCGCTGCTTGGGCGCTGGCCTTCCTCGGCTTCGCGCTCGTCTACGGACCGCTGCTGGCCAGCCCGCGCAAATCCTGAGCGCGTTTGCTTGCGTGCGCCGCATCGAGCGGCGATCATGCCGCCAAAGCAAACGAAGCGCGCGAGGAAACGATGTTCGACAACCTGTTTTCGCTGAAAGGCCGCACCGCCGTCGTCACCGGCGGTTCGCGCGGCATCGGCAAGGCGATGACCAAGGCGCTGCTGGCCTATGGCGCGCAGCGCGTCTACATCACCGCGCGCAAGGCGCCTGCGTGCGATGCGACGGCCAAGGAGCTGACCGCGCTCGGCCTCGGCGAATGCGTGTCGCTGCCGTGCGATCTCTCGAACATGGACGGCGTCAGGAAATTCGCCGACGCGCTCGCCGCGCGCGAGAGCAGGCTCGATATTCTGGTCAACAACGCGGGCGCCGCCTGGGCCGCAGATTTCGACGCCTTTCCCGAAAACGGCTGGGACAAGGTGGTCGACCTCAACATGAAGACGCCCTTCTTTCTGACCAAGGCGCTGGCCGGGCTGCTGCGCGCCGGCGCGCAGCCCGATCGCCCGGCCAAGGTCGTCAACATCGCATCCATCGACGGCATTTTCGTCAATCCGATGGAGACCTATCCCTATGCGGCGAGCAAGGCGGGCCTCATCCATCTCACGCGCCGCATGGCCGTGCGGCTGATCAGGGACAATATCGTCGTCACCGGCATCGCGCCGGGTCCGTTCGGCTCGGACATGAACGTCGCCGCGCGCGATCATGCGGACGACGTCGGCAAACGCGTGCCGCTCGGGCGCATCGGCCACGACGAGGACATCGCCGGCGCCGTCGTCTATCTGTGCTCGCGCGCGGGCGACTACGTGGTGGGCTCGACCATCGCGGTCGACGGCGGCATCGTGTTCGGCAAGCCGGGGTTCGAGGGAACGACCTGGAACGACTAGCTCGCCCGCGTCATCGCGCCAGCCGGCGCGGGACGCCTGCTTGGAATGCCTGCTTGGGACGCCTGCTTGGAATGCCTACGTGTGGCGCCGGCGCGGTGCCTGCGCTACCGCGACTGCATGCGCGCGCCCGCGTCGAGATTGAGCGTGGTCGCGTTGAAGTAGGAATTTTCAACGATATGGCGCACGAGGCTCGCGAATTCCTCCGCCTGTCCCATGCGATGCGGATAGAGGATCATGCGGTCGATAATCGATTGCGAGACATTCTCCGGCATCCCCGCCACCATCGACGTCTCGAACAATCCAGGCGCGATGGCGACCACACGAATGCCGTTTGGCGCAAGATCGCGCGCGACGGGCAGCGTAAGGCCCATGACGCCCGCCTTGCTCGCGCTGTAGGCCGCCTGCCCGACCTGCCCTTGCCAGGCGGCGCCGGACGCCGTGTTGACGATGACGCCGCGCTCCCCGTCCCGCCCCTCGGGCGCATTGCGCGCCATCGCCTGCGCGGCGAACCGCACCACATTGAACGTGCCGGTGAGATTGATGGCGATCACCTTGTTCCATACCGCCAGCGGAAACGGCTCGCCTTTCGATAGGGTCTTCGCGGCGTCCGCCACGCCCGCGCAATTGACCGCCACATGCAGCGCGCCGAAAGCATCGACCGACTTGCGCACGCCCTCGCGCACACTGTCCTCGTCCGTCACGTCGATGTTCAGCGCGAGACCTCCGGCGCCGAGTTCGGCGGCGAGCGTTTTCAGCTTCGCCTCGTCGCGGTCGAAGCCGACGACCCGCGCGCCGCCCGCCGCGAGCGCACGCGCCGTCGCCATGCCCAGCCCGGAGGCCGCGCCCGTGACGATGGCGACCTTGTTAGCCAACTCCATGATCTTTCCTCTGCGTGCAAGAATTCAACGGCCGAGAATGGTGACGCAGGCGACGGCTTCCTCCACCCCTTGCAGTCCCCCGCCGTTTTCCGCAATGGCGAGCCGCGCGCCTTCCACCTGCCTGCGCCCCGCCTCCCCGCGCAATTGCAACGTCAGCTCGTGCACCTGCCCGAGGCCCGTTGCGCCGACCGGATGGCCCTTGGATTCGAGGCCGCCCGAAGGATTGACCGGAATGCGTCCGCCGAGCGCGGTGTCGCCCCGCGCGGACATGGGGCCGCCCTCGCCAAAATCGCAGAAGCCGAGATTCTCGATCTGGATGATCTCGCCCATCGCGGTCGCGTCATGCACCTCGGCCACCGAGATGTCCTTCGGCCCCACGCCTGCCTTGTCGTAGGCGCGTTTCGCGGCCAGCGCCGTGCAATGGCGCGATACGTCGGAAAACTCGCGGTCGCTGCCGGTCTGCAGCACGCACGCGAGCACGCGCACGGCGCGCGACTTGTCCAGCCCGTGGCGTTTCAGTCCGCTTTCCGTGGCCACGATCGTCGCCGCCGCGCCATCCGACACCGGCGAGCACATCGGCAGCGTGAGCGGATAGGAGATGGGCGGGGCGGCCAGAACCTCCTCGACGCTGTAGGCCATGCGATACTGCGAAAGCGGATTGTCGACGGAGTGTTTGTGGTTCTTGGCCGCGACCGCCGCGATCTGCTCGCGCGTGGTGCCGAACCGCGCCATATGCGCGCGCGAGAACGCGGCGTAGACGTCCATGAACACGCTGTAGGGCTTGTCCGACATCGTGCCGGGCGGCGGCGTGACGCCCTTGCCGAGTTCCAGCAGCCGCGCGCGGATTTCCTCGTCGCGGCTCACGTCCCATGCGCTGTCGAACACCGCGAACATCAGATCGCGATCCCTGGAATACATTTTCTCCGCGCCGACGGCGAGCGCGATGTCGCCTTCGCCGGCCTTCAGGAAATTCACCGCCAGATTGAGCGCGCTGGCCCCGCTCGCGCAGGCGTTCTCCACGTTGACGACCGGAATTTCGCCGATGCCCATCGAACGCAGCGCGATCTCGCCGCGGATCATGTGCTGGCGCTCCATATGGCCTTGCGAGGCGTTGGCGAAGAACGCGCCCTCGATCGCGCTCCTGTCGAGGCCGGCGTCGCCCAGCGCGCCCTCGACCGCCTCGCGCGCCATCGTCTTGATGTCCTTATCGAGCAACCGTCCGAACGGTGTCATGCCCACGCCAACGACATAGACGGGTTCCATCGCCTTCTCCTGTTTCGCCGGCGCGCGCCGGGTCCGAACGCATCTGGCCGCAACCGACCGCCGAACCGACTCGGCGGCAGGTTGCCGGGCGCGCATCTGCATCACGGGTTGAGCCGCCCGATGCCTTGCAGACGTTTCCTCGCGCGACCGTCGCGGCGCCGCATATTGTTCGTCTTGCGCCGGCGCCCCGGCCAATTATCATGGCGATGCAACGGCAATGCAAACGCCGTGTCAAACAGCGCAGGTCGACGGAACGGGGCAAGCGTACCCCGTGGAATGAACCGATCGGGGGGAACGCATGGCCGAAGACGACGTTGTAATCGAGCGTCGCGGATCGGCCGTCTGGATGACGCTCAACCGTCCATCGGCGCTCAACGCGATAACGCCATCCATCGTCGAGGGGATCGCGCGCGCGCTCGACAGCGCGGAGAACGATCCCTCCGTCGTCGCCATCGTGCTGACCGGCGAAGGGCGCGCGTTTTGCGCCGGCGCCGATCTCAAGTTCGTGCGTTCGCAGACGCAGGGCGATGAGGCGGCCGTTTCGCGTTTCCTCAATTCCATCCTCGCGCTGATGGCGCGGCTGGAGAAGTTCCCCAGGCCGGTCATCGCGGCTATCAACGGGCTGGCGCTCGCCGGCGGTCTGGAGCTTGTCCTGTGCTGCGATCTCGTCGTCGCCGCCCGATCGGCGAAGCTCGGCGACGCGCACGCCAATTTCGGCCTGCTGCCGGGCGGCGGAAGCTCCGTTCGCCTGCCGCGCAAGATCGGCCCGACGCGCGCGAAATACCTGCTCTACACGGCCGATTTCCTGCCCGCTGAAACGTTGCGCGACTGGGGGCTGGTCAACGAAGTCGTCGAGGATGGCGAACTGGGCGCGGCGACCGGTCGGCTGATCGGCAGGCTCGCGACCAAGAGCACGCTGGTGCTGCGCCGCATGAAGGCGCTGGTGGACGACGGGCTCGAACAGCCCGTCGAGACGGCGCTGCGGCAGGAATTGCTGGCCAGCGAGGTCCACGCCTTCAGCCACGACATGCGCGAGGGCCTCGCCGCCTTCGAGGAGAAGCGCAAGCCGAATTTTCTTGGACGATGAGGAACGAAATGAGCGACGACAGATTCGCACGCCTGCGCGCCACGCAAGCGCAGGCCTACGACCTCGCGCCGGCCATCCGCGCCATCTACGACGCCGCGGGCATGAAGCCGGCGGATCTGGCCTCTCCCGCGGCGCTGGCCAGACTGCCGGTGCTGAAGAAGGAGAAGATGCTCGACCTCCAGCGCCAGTCGCCGCCGTTCGGCGGCTTTCTGGCGGCCAAAGAGACGGACATCGCCCGCATTTTCGTCTCCCCCGGCCCGATCAACGAGCCGCAATTGAAAGGCGAAGGCGACGGGTTCGGCTTTTCGCGCGCTTTCGCCGCCGCGGGCATTGGCCCGGGCGACCGTGTGCTCAACACCTGGTCGTATCACCTCGTGCCGGCCGGCCTGCTGCTCGACGAGGGCATGCGCGCGATGGGCGCGACCGTCATTCCGGCCGGCGTGGGCGGCAGCGAACTGCAGGCCCAGCTCGTCATGGAACTCGGCGTCACCTGCATCTGCGCCTCGACCGCTTTCTTTGTCACGCTGGTGGAGACGATCGAGGCGACGGGCGCCAGACTGCCCGCCGACTGGAAGGTCAAATCCGCCTTCCTCGGCGGCGAGTTCGGCGACTGGATGGGCAAGCGCCGCAGGCTCGAAGCAAGATATGGAATCCGCACGTTTTCGTCCTACGCGACCGCCGATCTCGGCCTCATCGGCTTCGAGACGCCGGGCGAGGAAGGCTACGAGATCAGCCCGGACCGCATCGTGCAGATTTGCGATCCTGTCACCGGCGCGCCGTTGCCGGAGGGCGAGCCCGGCGAACTCGTCGTCACCACGCTCAAGGCCGGCTGGCCGCTGATCCGTTTCGGCACCGGCGACGTGGCCTTCGCCACCGCCAGCCATGCGGACGGAAGCGTGCGGCGCATCGGCATGTTGCAAGGCCGCACCGGACAGGCGGTGAAAGCGCGCGAGATCTTCATCTACCCGCGCCAGCTCGAGGAACTGGCGATCCGTGTGCCGGGCGTCGTGCGCGCGCAGGCCGTCGTCGCCCGTCCGGCGCACCGCGAAGAGATCACCATCAACCTCATGCTCGCGCCGGACGCCGACCGCGCGGCGGTGCTCGCCGCCGCGCCCGGCCAGTTCCAGTCCCTGTCGCGACTTAAGGCGGACCATGTGACGATCGTCGGCGACCTCGCCGCGGACGCGCCGCTGGTGGTGGACCGGAAGGATTCGTGAAAATCGACGAGCCGATTCGGCCGAGAGGCGCGCATCGGCTTTCGCTTACCCCAGCCAGCGTTTGCGCCGGCGATAGTGTTTGATGTCGCGGTAGCTCTTGCGCTCGCCTTCGAGATTGAGGCCGAGATAGAATTCGCGCACATCCTCGTTGGACATCAGGTCGCTCGCCGCCCCCTCGAGCACGATACGGCCGCTTTCCATCACATAGCCGTAGTCGGCGAGCCCGAGCGCCACGCGCGTGTTCTGTTCGACGATCAGCAGCGTGACGCCTTCGTTCTTCAGCGAGCGCAGAACGTTGAAGACCTCCTCCACCATCAGCGGCGCGAGGCCGAGCGAAGGCTCGTCGATCATGATGAGCTTGGGCCGCGACATCATCGCGCGACCGATGACCACCATCTGTTGCTCGCCGCCGGACAGATAGCCGGTCGTGCGTTTGCGCAGTTCCGCCAGTCGGGCGATGCGGGTGTAGATTTCGTCCAGCCGCCGGCGCACCGCCTGCCCGGACTTCTCCATATGGCCGCCGATCAGCAGGTTCTGCTCCACCGTCAGGTGGCGCAGCACGCGCCGGCCTTCGAGCACATGCACGATGCCGCGCCGCACGATGTCGGCCGGGTCGCCACCCTCGATCCGCGCGCCCTCGAAGGTGATCGATCCCTGCGTCACGCGCCCGTCTTCGGTCGTCAGGATGTTCGAGATGGACTTGAGCGTCGTCGACTTTCCGGCGCCGTTGGCGCCGAGCAGCGTGACGCAAGCGCCCTGTGACGCCTTCAGGCTCACGCCTTTCACCGCCAGGATCACGTCGCTGTAGAGCACTTCGACGTTGTTGAGTTCGAGCACGCCGCTCTCCTTGCGCCTACGCAAACGCGCGCCGGGTCAACGCCCGGCGCGGCCATGTCTCACCATTTGTCGATTTTCGGCACCGGCGCCTTGTCGGCGACGATGGTGTACTTGCCGTTTTTCACGGTCGCGATGTTGACCGTCAGACCGGACGTCGGGAACGGCGCCTCGTTCGTATAGGCCAGGTTGGGCAGAATGCCGAACGTCTGCTCGGTGGCGATCGGCTGCGACAGGATCGCCGCGCGCACCGCCTCGCCCGTCACCTTGTCGGCGCCGGTCTTCTTTGCGGCCGCTTCGATCGCCCGCAGCGCGACCAGCGTCTGGTTGAGGCCCATCACGGTCGCGACTGTCCACCCGATCTGCGCCTTGTATTTCGAGACGAGCTTCTGCTGGAAATCGTGGGGCCCGGTCTTCTCGTCCGTCGGCACGGCCATGCCGTAGACTTCGTAATCGCCTTCCAGCTCCTTCAGCCCGCCGGTCGCCTTGCCGGAGGTGAGGAGGCCGTTGTGCGAGCTCATCATGATCGGAATGTCGGTCTTGCCGAGCGCCTGCAACGCGCGCTTGGTCGCCACGACCGCCGCCGTGTTGGTCTGGATGTTGATGACCTGCGCCCCCTTGCGCACCAGGCGCGAAACCTGCGTGGTGAGATCGGTCGGCTGCACGTCGGTATAGACGATCTCGACCAGTTCGGCCTTGGTCGGATGGTCCTTGGCGTATTTCTCGACGCCCTTGTGGATGTCCACATAGGCGGGCGAGGCTTCGGACGATATGACCGCGACTTTCAGCGGCCCCTGAATGTTGCGCTGGGCGCGATACCATTCGTAGAAGGCGCCGGCCTCGTGGCCGTAGGTCGGTCGCGGATTGAAGATCCAGGGATCGGGCTTCCAGGCGAAGCCATAGCCGGCGGTCGCCATGATCATCGGCACCTTCTCGCCCGGCAGGCGCCCTTGCAGCGCGGCCACGTCCGGCCCTCCGGTGCCGAGTATGACGACGGGGTTCAGCTCCGCCTTGATTCCGGGCCACAGGCTCGCGATCTGCGCGGCGTCGTAGCGCCCGTCGTAGTCCTTGATCGTGACCTTGACGCCGAGACCTTTGCCGACCTCCTCGTTCCACCAGTCGACGGTGGCGCGCCGCGAGCCGGCGAGGTCCTTCATGATGTCGGCGTAGGGGCCGGTGAAATCCGCTATCGAGGCGATCGCATAGCTCGCCTGCGCGTGGGCGCCGCCGGTCGCGGCGCCGAGCGCGAGCGCGGACCCCGCCAGCAGCCGGAAAATGCTTGCGTAAGCCATGTCGTTTTCCTCCCGTTGGTTCCGTTCAGTAAGGGAAAGGCCACATGCGATAGGATCGCTTGATGATGTTCCAGCGATGCATCAGCCCACGCGGTTCGAAGATCAGAAAGGCCGCGATCACGCCGCCGAGGAACACGTTCATCAGCGCGAAGACGAGTTCGCCGCCAAGCCCCGGAAAGAGCTCCACGAACGAGGGCCCGAGCGTCACGAACGTTTCCTGCATCGCCTTGATGACGAACACCCCGATCAGCGCGCCGGTCACCGAGCCCATCCCGCCGACGATGATCATGGCGATGAACCAGATCGAATGGAACAGGGTGAACTGGTCCACGGCCACGAACCGCACGAAATAGGCCCACAAAGCCCCGCCGACGCCGGCGTAGAATGCGCCGACCAGAAACGCCGTCGCCTTGGTGCGCACGACGTCGATGCCCATCATGCCCGCCGCCACGTCGTCGTCGCGCACCGCCACGAACGCCCGTCCATGCCGCCCGCGCGCGATACCGTAGGCGCCAAAGGTCATGATGACGGTCACGACGAGGCAGAGATAGTAGAGCGACCTGTCGGAGACGAACGCGAAACCGAACAGCGTGGCCGGCTCCAGCTGCAATCCGTTCGAGCCGCCGAACCACGGCAGGTTGAGAAAGAAGAAGTGGAACAGGGTCTGCGCCGCGATGGTCGTCAGCGCCAGGTAGAACCCCTTGATGCGCACGGCCGACAGGCCGAATATGAAACCGAACACCGCCGCCGCGCAGCCGCCGAGCGGAATGGTCAGCCAGAACGGCATGCCGAACCGCGTGGCGAGCCATCCCGCGGCATAGGCGCCGACGCCCATGAAGGCCGCCTGCCCGAGGTTGATCTGACCGGCATAACCCGTGTTGATCTGCAATCCGACCGCCACGACGGAAGAGATCAGCATGACCGTCGATATCGCCAGCAGCCGAGGTCCGACGACAAAGGGCGCGGCCACCAGGAGCGCGAGAAACACGACCAGGCAGATCGCCTGCGCGCGCGTGCGCACCAACGCCGAATCCGCGCTGTAGCTGGTCGCGTATACGCCTGCGGGATCCATGTTTCAGACCCTCTCGATCGTTTTCCAGCCGAACATGCCCGTCGGCCGGATGAACAGAATGGCGAGCATGATGAGGAACGGGAACACGGAGCCGACCGCTCCGCCGACCGCCGGATCGACATAAGCCGTCACCAGACCCTGCACTATGCCGACGATGAGCCCCGCCAGGAGCACGCCCGCGATCGACTCGAACCCGGCCAGCAGCGCGACCGGCAGCGCGGCGAGGCCGATGTCGGAAGCCAGAAAGTTGAGCGACTTGCCGCTCAGAAAGATGATGGCGCCGAGCGTGGACAGCGTGGCGCCCAGCGCCCAGGCGAAGGCGATGGAGCGTTTGACCGAAATGCCGAGCGACAACGCCACCTGGTGATCCTCCGCCACCGCCGTCATGCGCAGCCCCGTGCGCGTGGCGTTGAAGAACCACGACAGCCCGAGGCCGGTGGCGATGGTGATGAGCCCTCCGAACAGGAGCGACCGCGGTATGAGGATGTCGCCGAGAATGATCGGCTTCAGCGGGAAGATGATCGGGAACGGCCGCACCGCCGGCCCGAACAGCACCAGCACCAGCCCACGGATGAGGATCAGCAGGCCGATCGTCACCATCACCATCGAGAAGACGGATTCCCCCACCAGCCGCGAGAAGAATATCTTCTCGATGGCGAGGCCGAACGCGATCGCCGCCACGAAGGCCAGCGGGATGCCGACCGCCATCGGCAGGCCGGCCTGCACGATCATCCACCACACCATGAACCCGCCGAACACCACGAGTTCGCCCTGCGCGATGTTGAACACTTTCGACGCGCGATAGATGACGACGAACCCCATCGCGATCAGCGCATAGAGCAGGCCGACCAGAGCGCCGTTGATCAGGTAGTTGAGAAAATCGATCATGACGCGCTCGCATGGACTGAAACCCTGGAGGCGACGCGCGCGGCGTCCTCCTCCACGTCGTGGACCAGAACTTTCGCCGCCATGGAGCCGCGCCGCCCGTCCTGGTAGGTGACGGGAATGTCGATCGCCACCATCGCCTCGCCGCCGTAGAGCGCCTCGATCAACCGTCCGTAGCGATCCGCGAGGAATTCGCGGCGCAGCTTGCGCGTGCGCGTGAGTTCGCCCTCGTCCGGATCGAGCTCCTTCGGAAAATTGGCGAACCGCCGGATGCGCGCGTGTTCGGGCAGGAAATGGTTGATGCGCGCGATCTCCTCGCGGATCAGTGCGGCGACCTCCGGCTTCTGCGAAAGATCGGTGAAGGTGGAGAACCCGACTTTCCGGTCTTCCGCCCATCGCGAAACGACGCTCATGTCGATGTTGACGAGCGCGCCCACATAGTCGCGCGTCTCGTCGCCGAGCGTCATGATGTCCTTCACGAACGGGCTGAATCGCAACCGCGTCTCCACGAACTGCGGCGGGAACGTGTGGCCCGTGCGCAGCTTGCGCAGATCGTCGATCCGTTCGAGGAACACCAGTTCGCCCGCATCCGTCACCGAGACGGCGTCGCCCGTGCGATACCACCCGTCCTGGATCCGCTCGCGCGTCTTCTCCGGATTTCGATAGTAGCCCTTGAAGAAGACGCCGCCGCGCACCAGCAGTTCTCCCTCCTCCGTCACCTTCCATTCGAGCGGCGCGCCCGCCTTGGGATGCGGCGTCAGCCAATGCCCCACGGTTTCGAGGTCGTAGCGTTCGCCCTGATGCGCCGTGAGCAGCCCCGCCTCGGTCGACCCGTAGATGTTGCGCAGCGGCACGCCCATCGCGTGGAACAACCGGAACACGTCCGGCGCCATCGTGGAGCCGCCGCTGAGCGCCACCTTCACGCGCGTGAGCCCGAGCTTGTCGCGCAGCGGCTTCAGCACCAGCGCCTCGGCAAGCGGCAACAGCAGCCGCGCCGTCGCGGAAACCGGTTTGCCGTCGAGCCGCGCGACATGCACGCGCCGGCCGATGTCCATACCCCAGGCGTAAATGCGTCGCCGCAGCCGCCCCGCGTCGAACATGCGCGCCTGCACGGTGGAGGCGAGACTCTCCCATTGACGCGGCGAGAACACCATCGCCTCCACCGCGATCTCGCGCAGGTTCGGCAGCACCTGTTCCGGCGATTCCGGAAAGTTCACCGTCAGCGGCAGCGTCGCGCCGAGCGTCACGCCGAAGAATTGCTCGGTCGCCCAGGCCGGCGCGATATAGGTGAGATAATCCATGCCGGGCTCGATGCCGGTCGCACTGGCGACGCGATGCGCGTTGTCGACGAGATAACGATGCGTCAGCATCACGCCTTTCGGTCGCCCCGTCGTGCCAGACGTATAGGAGAGCACCGCCAGATCGTCCGCCGCCCCCGCGGCCACCAGCGCGGCGAATTCGCCCGGATCGGCTTCGTGACGCCTGCGACCCAGGGCTGCGAGCGCATCGAGCGTCATCAGGGCCGGATCGTCGTAGGACCACATGCCGCTGTCGTCCCAATAGACGAGGCGGCGCAGCGCCGGCGTCGTCGGCAGAACCGCGAGTCCCTTGTCGATCTGCTCCTGATCCTGACCGACGAAATAAACCGCCTCCGCGTCGGCCAGCAGATATTCGATCTCCGGCGCCGTCAGGTCCGGATAGAGCGACACGATCTTTCCACCCGCCGCCAGCGCGGCGTATTCGACCCAGAAATTCTCCGGCTCGTTCTCGCCGATGATGGCGATGGTTTCGCCGCGCGCGAAACCGAGCGCCACGAAGCCGAGCGCATAGTCGCGCACGTGCTCGACCACCTCGCGGTATGTGTATTCCCGCCAAACGCCCAGCCGCTTGTGGCGCGCGACGACCCGATCGGGCTCAGCGTGCGCGCGTTCGAGCAGGATCTGCGGGAGCGTCTTTATGTCGGTCACTGGTCGCGCTCGCCGAGATAGGCCTTGATGACATGCGGATCGCGCTGGATTTCGGCCGGCGGGCCTTCTGCGATCAGCCGTCCGAAATCGAGCACGTAGATGCGGTCGGCGAGGTCCATCACCACGCCCATGTCATGCTCCACCAGCACCACCGGAATCTTGCGCGCCTCGCGCACGTCGATCACGAAACGCGCGAGGTCCTCCTTCTCCTCGGTGTTCATGCCCGCCATCGGTTCGTCCATCAGCAGGATTTTCGGTTCCTGCGCCAGCGCCCGCCCCAGGTCCACACGTTTGCGCAGCCCGTAGCCGAGCGAACCGACCGGCTGATGCCGGATCGACTCGATTTCGAGAAGGTCGATGATTTCCTCCGCCACCTCCCGGTGGCGCGACTCCTCCGCGCTGGCCGCGCCGAAATGCATGAACGCCTGCGCGATCGACGCGCGCATGTGCATGTGACGCCCGACCATGATGTTCTCGAGCACCGTCAGGCCCGGAAACACATGCGTTCCCTGGAACGTGCGGGCCAGGCCCGCGCGCGCGAGCTGGTGCACGCCATGTCCTGAAACGTCCTCGCCGGAAAACAGGATGCGCCCCCGCTGCGGGCGATAGAACCCGCCGAGACAATTCATCAGCGATGTCTTGCCGGCGCCGTTCGGGCCGATGATCGCGACCAGCTCGTCGGCGCGCACATCGATGGAGACTTCGTTCAGCGCGACGATGCCGCCAAACGCCATATGCAGCCCCTCGGCTCGAAGAACCGGGCTCGCGGCGCTCGCGGCGCGCGACGTATCGACCGCCCCGGCGTTCATGGTTCCTCCCGTTCTCGCCGGGGCGGATGGTTATTCTCCACCTCGCCTTGCGGCCGCCTTATTCCACTCGCGCCAACCCAATGAGACAATCAGTTCATGAGGATGTCAAACCGTTTGTCGGAACGATCCGCGCCCTCAAAGATTTCGCGAAATGATGAGCCTCTGAATATCGCTCGCGCCCTCGTAGATCTTGCATACGCGCACGTCTCTGCAGTAGCGCTCGACGGGAAAGTCGCGCACGTAGCCATAACCGCCGTGAATCTGCAGCGCGTCGGAACAGACCTTTTCCGCCATCTCGCTGGCGTACAGTTTGGCGATCGCCGCCTCCTTCGCGCAATTCTCGCCCGCCTCGATCAGCCTGGCCGCATAGAGATAGTATTGGCGCGCGACATCGACCTGCGCGGCCATCTCGGCGAGCCTGAACGCCACCGCCTGCTTCTCCATGATGGGCGCGCCGCCGATGGTGCGTTCGCGCGCATAGTTTTGCGCCGCCTCCAGCGCCGCGCGCGCCACGCCCACCGCCTGCGCCGCAATGCCGACGCGCCCGTCCGACAGGCCCGACATGGCGATCCTGTAGCCGCCGCCGACATCGCCCAGCACGTTCTCGCGCGGCAGTCGCAATCCGTCGAGCGCGATCTGCGCGGTATGGGCCGTATGCTGTCCGAGTTTCTGCTCGATGCGCGCGACCACGTAGCCCTGGGCCGGCGGCTCGACGACGAGCGTCGTGAACCCGTGATTGCCGGCCGTCGCGTCCGTCCGCGCGACAATGATGGCAAGGCCCGCCTGCGCGCCGTTCGAGATGAACTGCTTGACGCCGTTGACGACGAAACCGTCGCCGTTGGCATCCGCGCGGGTCTTCAGCGCGCCGGTGTCGGAGCCCGCATGCGGCTCCGTGATGAGGAAGGCCCCGATCTTTTCCCCGCGCGCCATCGCCGGCAGCCAGCGCTGCTTCTGCGCCTCGGTGGCGTTGCGGGCGACTGAGAGCCCGCCGCCGAGATTATGCACGTGAAAGATCGTTCCGACACCGGCGTCGGCCGCCGAAATTTCCTCGAGCGCGAGGCAGTAGGAGACAAAATCCGCGCCCGCGCCGCCGTAGCTCTCGGGAACCAGCATGCCCATGAAACCGGCGTCCGCCAGGGCTTTCAGTTCGGCCGTCGGCCACGCCCTCGATGCGTCGCGCGCGGCGGCGGTTGGCGCTATGACCTCCCGCGCGACCTTGCGCGCGCTTTCGCGGATCATCCGTTGCTGTTCGCTCAGGCCCGATGCGTCGTCTCGCGCTGCGTTCGCCATGATTCCTCCTGTTCCGCGCGGGGCGCCCGCGCGGGCTTTTCCTGCATTGTGCGGAAAATCCGCCGGCGCACAATCGGCAAAAACTCCTTCTTTTCAGGTCGATTCAGCGCGAATTGCGGTCCGCCCCGGTCGGCGGCTTGACGCCCCGCGCCCGCGCCCGCCAAAAAAGGGCGCAACGGGAGGAAACAACATGCTGATACCCATGGCGGACGTTCCGCGCTGGCACGCCGACCGCAACGGCCACGACACGGTCGCCATTGTGCACGGCGAGGAAACGCTGACCTGGGGCCAACTCGAGCGGCGCGCCAACGCGCGCGCCCGCGCCTTCGCCGATCTCGGCGTCAGGCCCGGCGATTTCGTCGCGGTCGGCTTGCCCAATTCGAATGTGTTTTACGAGAACACATTCGCCATCTGGAAATGCGGCGCCACGCCGTGCTCGCTGTCCTACCGGCTGCCGCGCGGCGAGGCGGCGGCGATCCTCGAACTCCTGAAACCTTCGCTCGTCATCGGCGGCGAGGCGGACTGGAACGCGCCAAAATCCGTGCCGGCCGATTTCGCGCCGCAGGGTTATTCGGACGAGCCGGTGCTCGGTCCGCTCGCGCGCTACTGGAAGGCGATGACGTCCGGCGGCTCCACCGGACGTCCGAAAGTCATTGTCGATCACATGCCGGCGGCGACGGACCCGAAAGTTCCGCCGCTCGTAATGCACGAATACGTGAAACTCCTGAACCCCGGCCCGCTGTATCACAACGCGCCGTTCATCATCAGCCACAGCGCGCTGTTCGCCGGCGGCCTGCTGGTCGGGATGAAGAAATTCGACGCCGAGGAGGCGATGCGGCTGATCGAGAAAAATCGCATCGAATGGGTGAATTTCGTGCCGACGATGATGAACCGCATCTGGGCGTTGCCGAACCGCGCGACGTTCGACGTCTCCAGCCTGCGCGTCGTATTCCACATGGCGGCGCCGATGCCCCAATGGCTGAAGGAGCAGTGGATCGACTGGCTCGGCGCGGAGCGCATCTACGAACTCTACGGCGGCACGGAGCGGCAGGCCGCCACGGTCATTCCCGGAACCGAATGGGTGAAGCGCAAAGGTTCGGTCGGGCGCGTGGAGATCGGAGCGGCCAAGGTTGTCGGCGAAGACGGCCGCGAGCTGCCGCCGGGCGAGACCGGCGAGATCTATCTCAAGGCGGCCGACGGCCCTGGCACGACCTATCATTATCTCGGCGCCGAGCCCAAGCGCACGGTCGATGGCTGGGAATCGCTGGGCGACATCGGCCGCATCGACGAGGAGGGCTACATCTGGCTCGCCGACCGGCGCTCGGACATGATCCTGCGCGGCGGCGCGAACGTCTATCCGGCGGAGGTGGAAGCCGCGCTCATGGCGCACCCCGACATCGTCACCTGCGCGGTCGTCGGCCTGCCGGACGCCGACCTCGGCCAGTCGATCCACGCCGTGCTGCAATTGCGTGAGGACGCGGACGCCTCCTCCACGCTCGCCGCGCTGCCGACGTTTCTCGCCGATCGCATCAGCAAGCCGAAACATCCCGGCAGCTACGAGATCGTGTCCGACGCGGTGCGCGACGACGCGGGCAAGGTGCGCCGCACGATGCTGCGCGACGAGCGCGTGCGCTGGGTGGAGGACGGGCGCGACTTTCGCATCGCCGCGCCGCGCACGTAAGAATGCGGCGCCGTCAGGAAATGGCCGCGATCTTCTGCCCGCCTCCGTGCACGTTGATCTTCTCGCCGGTGACGTAGGACGCATAAGGCGAAACGAGAAAGCGCACGGCGTTGGCGATGTCCTGCGGCTGGCACACGCGGCCGTAGGGCATGGACCTGTCGAGTTCGTGGATGTCCTTCACGCCGGCGGTCGCAACCGCCAGCCGCGTGCCCATATCGGTTTCGACCAGCCCCGGCGCCACGATGTTCACGTGCACGCCATGGCCGCGCTCCTCGTTCGACAAGGTGAGCGCAAGCGCCTCCATCGCCGCTTTCGCCATGTTGTAGGGAGCGCCGTTCGCCGCCATTTTCAGCGTCGCGACGCTCGAGATCATCACGATGTCGCCGCGCGGGCGCGTGCGCATGGAGGGCAGTACGCGTCGCGAGAGCCAGTGCGGCGCCTCGGCGTGCACCCGCAACAGCCGCGCGAGTTCGTCGGGCTCCGTATCCAGCACCGACCGACCGCGGCTGGCGATGCCGGCATTGTTGACCAGAATGTCGACGAAGCCGAAATCGGCGATCGCGCGGTCGGCCATCGCCACCACTTCGTCGTGCGATTCCATCGAGGCCGAGTAGGCTTTCGCGCGCACGCCGAGCGCGGCGAGGCCCTTGGCCGCAGCCTCGGCCGCCTCCTTGTCGCGCCGATAGCCGATGGCGACGTCCGCGCCGTCCTCGGCCAACGCTTGCGCGATCGCGCGACCGATGCCGCGCCCGCCTCCCGTCACCAGCGCGACGCGGCCTTTCAGGGGTTTCGTTTCCATCCCGTGATCCTTCTATTCTTCGGCGCGGACGCGGCGGTCTCTTCGCCCGCACGGGCGCCGGAAACCGAAATCGCACGGTTCGGCGGACCTGTCGAGCCTCGGCGCAAACCGGCGATCAGACCGCGACCATGAGCGCGCGCGGGCGGATTTCGAACGTCGCGGGAATGCGGCCGGGCGAATCGCCGTCGATGTCGAGGAGCGCCACGTTTTCCGACAGCGGAGCGAGCGGCATGACGGTCACCTTGCGCCCGCGCACGATGGTGACGATGTCGAGCCCGACATGCGCGCCGCGATAGAGCAGGTTGATCTGCCGCAGCAGCGCGACCTTGCCGGATGCGCGCAGGACCACAACATCGAACGCGCCGTCATCGATGGCGGCGTCGGGAGCGATCATCATGCCGCCGCCGAAAAACCGACCGTTGGCGACCGCCACCAGGGCCACGCACGCCTCGAACGACGGCTGATCGTCGACGGATATGCGCACGTTCTGGAACCGATAGCGCAACAACTCGCGCACCGAATGAAAGAGAAAGACGAGCTTGCCGCCGACCAGCCCCTTGCGCTTTGCGGCATTCACGGCGCGGTCGGTCGGTCCCGAAAGCCCAAGGCTGGCGATATTGAGAAAGAAACGCGCGCGCTCCCGCCCGTCGTCGTCGACGAACAATAGCCGCCCGACGTCGACCGCGCGCCACTCCTCGGCCGCTATGCGCGCCGCATTGACCAGGATATCCGCCGACAATCCCAACGTGCGCGCGAAATCCGATCCCGTGCCGACCGGCAGCGCGCCGAGGCGCGGCCGGGCGCCGCTTTCGCCGGCCGCACGCATGAGGCCGTCCGCGACTTCCGACAACGTGCCGTCGCCGCCGCAGGCGACGACGATCTCCGCGCCTTTGCGCGAAAGTTCCTCCGCAAGCCTGGAGGCCTGCTCCGGCGCCTGCGTGCGCAACACCGGAAACGCCCCAAACCGCGCCGCAAGCGCGGCTTCCGCCGCCGGCCACTCGCGCGCGGCGCGCCCCGCGCCCGCGATCGGATTCACAACCGCCGCCAGTTTCATGCAACGCCCCCCGGCCTGCGCAATCCCTGACCGCCGATACGCCGCGCGGCGAGCGCTTTAAGTTTTGTCGTCGTCCGCGCCTTCGTAGCGATAGCGGAAGTCGCAATATTCCGCGCCCTGCATGATTGTCTGAGTGCGCGTGAGCTTCAGTTTAGGATCGTAGCCCTCGCAGAACGTTCCGTCGCGTTGGCAGGACAACAGGTGGCCGATCTCGCCGAGGCCCATCTCGCGATACATCTCCGCATAGCGGCAGCGCACCACATCGAACGAAAACGCCTTCGCGCTGCGCTCGCGCACCGCCACTTCCAGCGTGCCCCCGCGCGTCCACATCGGCTGCAAATCCTCGAACGTCTGCAGGCTGGTCTTTCCGCCGCCCGCCGCCGCCATCGCGCGACCCTGCTCGATGGCCGATCTGCGCACCGCTTCGGCCACGACTTCGGCGGCGGCGGCGGCGCCGTGTTTCTCCTTCAGCGTCTCGTAGACGTGTTTGAGGATTTCCGCTTCCACGCGCCGGCGTTCCAGCATGGGAGCGAGGTCGCCTGCCTGTTCATTCATGGCGCTCTCCTTCAGGCGTGCCCGCCGAGATAAAGTTCGACCACACGCGGATCGCTGGCAAGCTCGGACGCTCTGCCGGAAAGGCCGATACGCCCGCCCTCCATCACCGCCGCATGATCGGCCACTTTCAGCGCCGCGCGCGCGTTCTGCTCCACGATGAGGATGGAGACGCCCTGCTCGCGAATGCGCGTGACGAGATTGAAGATGAGCTGCACGATCTTCGGCGCCAGACCCAGCGACGGTTCGTCCAGCAGCAGCATCCTTGGCCGCTGCATCAGCGCGCGCCCGATGCACAGCATCTGTTGCTCTCCGCCCGACAGCGATCCGGCGATCTGCGACAGCCGGTCCCGCAACTGGGGAAACAGCTCCAGCACGCGATCCATTTCCGCGCCACGTAGCGCGCCGCCGCCCAGCACGAGATTTTCGCGCACGGTCATGTTCGAGAAGATCTGCCGACCTTCCGGCGCCTGCAACAGGCCCTTGCGGACAATGTCGTGCGAACGCGCGTTGGCTATGTCCTCGCCCTCGAACCGGATGGCGCCGGCCCCGGCGCGATAGACGCCCGAAATCGTGCGCATGAGCGTGGTCTTGCCCGCGCCGTTGGCGCCGAGCACGGCGACAATCTCGCCCTTCCCGCATGCGAGGTCGAGTCCGTGCAGAATTTCCTGCGCGCCCATTTTCACGCGCAAGCCGGATATGGAGAGGATGGGCGCGCTCATGCCTCCTCCTCCACGCCGAGATAGGATTCAAGCACCAGCGGATCGGCGCGCACGGCGTCCGGAGCGCCGTCCGCGATCTTGCGTCCCGACGCGAGCACGACCACGCGCCGGCAGATGCTCATGACCAGCGCCATGTTGTGCTCCACCAGCAGGACCGTCATGCCGCCGGCGTGCAGGTCGCGGATGAAAGCGGCGAGCGTGTGCGTTTCGGAATCGTTCAGTCCCGCCGCCGGCTCATCGAGAATGAGCAGTTTCGGCGCCATGGCGAGCGCGCGCGCAATCTCGAGATATTTGCGCTTGCCGTAGGAGAGGTTGGCGGCGAGCGTATGCGCCTCGCGCGCGAGGTCCACTCGTTCGAGCGCCGTCCACGTGCGTTCGGCGATCTCGGTCGCAACTTTCGTATCGCGCCGCAGCGAAGACAGCGGCCCCGCGCCCAGCATGCCGATGGCGCCCACAGACACGTTGTCGAACAGACTCATGTTGGGAAAGATGCGCAGGTTCTGGAAGGTGCGGCCGACGCCCTTGCGCGCGATGGCGAACGTTTTCTCGCCGTCGATCCGCGCGCCGTCGAAACGGATTTCTCCGCCGGACAACGGCGTGAAGCCGGATATGAGATTGAACAGCGTGGTCTTGCCCGCGCCGTTCGGCCCGATGACCCCGACGATCTCGCCGGCCGCAACATCCATCGACACATTGTCGACGGCGATCAGTCCGCCGAACCGTCGCGTCGCGCCTTGCACCTGCAACAGCGTCATCACCGCCACCCGATCTCGGCGCCCGCGCCGTCGCGCCGCCATGCGCCGGCAAGCTGGCGGCGTGCGAAATCGAGCGCCGACACTTCGCCAATGAGTCCTTTCGGCACGAACAGGATGGAAGCGAACAGCACCACGCCGACCGCGATATTGCGGAAATCGCCGAACGGCCGCAGCGCTTCGGGCAGCAGGATGAGAATGAACGCGCCGAGCACCGCGCCGGGCAGGCTGCCAAGCCCCCCGACGACGACCATCGCCAGGATGAGAATGGATGTCTGGAACGAAAAATCGGGCGGCGAGATGAAGCCCGCCGTATGCGCCCACAAGGCGCCCGCGACGCCCGCGAAGAATCCGGAAACGCCGAACGCCTCGATCTTGAGCCGCACTGTGTCGACGCCCATCGCATCCGCACACTGGTCGTCCTCGCGCAGCGCCCGCAACGCGTTGCCGTAGTAGGAATGCGACAGTCGGTGCAGCACGAACAGCGACACGCAGACGGTCGCGGCCACGACAAGATAGGTCGGCAACGGCCGCGACAGATCTAACCCGGCGAATTTCATGCCGCTGAACAGCATGATTCCGTTCGGCCCCTTCGTCACCTCCACCCAGTTCAGCATGATGAGATAGAGCATCTGGCCGATGGCGAGAGTCGCGACCGCGAAATAGATCGAGACGAGCCGCATGGTCGGCAGCGCGACCAGCACCGCGATCGTCGCGGCGGAAAGGCCCGCCAGCGGCAGCGTGAAGGCGAGCGAAAGGCCGGCCTTCGTCGCAAGAAGAGCGGCGGCATAGGCGCCGACGCCGTAGAACGCCGCATGGCCGAGTTGCAGCAGCCCCGCGACGCCGGTGACCAGATGCATGGAGCCCGCCAGCAGCGCGAAGATGAGCGCGAGATCGGCCACCTGCCAGTAATAGCTCTTGCCGAACGCCGTCAGCGCCGCCGGCGCCGCGACGAACACCAGCGCCAGGAACCCGATGGCGATCAGCCGCGCGCGAAAACGATCAGACACGTTCGCGCGCTCCGCCGAAAATGCCGCGCGGGAAGAATATGAGCGTGACGATGAGGAAGCCATAGGCCACCATGTCCGACCACACCGACGAGACGAACGCCGTCGAAAGGCTTTCGCACACGCCGAGCAGCAGCGCGCAGACGACCGCGCCCGGTATGGAGGACAGCCCGCCCATCACCATCGCCACGAACGCCTTCACGCCCGGCGTGAATCCCATGTTGGCGAATATGGCGCCGTAATAGAACCCCACCAGAACGCCGGCGACGGCGCCGAGCATGGAGCCGACGGCGAACGTCCACACGATCGTGCGATCGACATCGACCCCGACATACTTCGCGCCGAGCGGATTGTTGGACACCGCGCGAATGGACAGCCCGACCTGCGTGTGGCGCAGCACATATTGCAGGCCGATCAGCATCAGCGCCGCCACACCGAGAATGATAAGGTCGCCGTTGGTGATCGTGACGGGACCGAGCGCGATCGGCTGATTGATCATGGCTGCGACAGGCACGCTCTGGAACCGCGAGCCGAACGCAATTTCGAGCGCCTCGCGCGCGATGATCGACAGCGCGAGCGACGACATCAGCGTCGATTCGCGCATGGCGCGCGATTTCAGGGACGCTTCGTCCGAAAACCGACGGAAAGGGCGGAACGCCAGACGCTCCAGCCCCACGCCCACGAACGCGCCGACCGCGAGCACGGCGAGCAGCACCGCCAACAGCGGCGGCGCGAACGTCGTCACCACCAGAAGGCCGGCGAAGGCGCCGATGGTGTAGACTTCGCCATGCGCGAAATTGACGACGTTCAGCACGCCGAAGATCAGCGTGAAGCCGATGGCGATCAGCGCGTAGGTCATGCCGACCGAAAGGCCGATCGCCAGTTGCTGGAGATAGAAATCCATCTTTGGACCGAAATGGCCGCCCCGTTGCGGGACGGCCGAAAGAGCATCAGTTCTCGACCGCGACGAACTGGCCGTTTCTGACCACCGTCTTGGCGAGTTTCTTGGCGGGTTCGCGGTCGGGACCGAAAGTCGTCTCGCCCGTCACGCCGGGGAAGGCTTTCGTCTTGGCTAGCTCGTCGCGCACCTTCTCGCGCGTCGGATTGGGCGAGGCGCGCTCGACCGCCGCCAGCATGATATTGACGGCGTCGAACGCCTGCGCGGGAAACTGCCCCGGGTCCACGCCGTTCGACTTCGCCTTCCAGGCGGTGACGAAATCCTGAACCTTCGGGTCCGGATTGCTCGGCAGGAACGTGGCGGTCAGATGCATGCCTTCGGCATCCGCGCCCGCAAGCTGGATCAGCTGCTGGTTGTAGGCCGCGGACGTCGAATGCACCGGAATGGTCACGCCCAGCTGCTTCATCTGCTTCAGAAACTGTGCGGCGTCCTCGTAGAAGAAACCGGTGTAGATCGCGTCCGGCTTCTCGCGCGCGATCTTGGCGATGAGCGGCCGGAAATCGGCCAGGCCGCGATTGAAGAACTCGCTGAACACGACCTGTCCGCCGGCCTTCTTGAACTCGTCGGCGAAATTCGACACCACCGTCTGACCCCAATCGGTCTGCTCGGCGATGATCGCGACCTTCTTGTAGCCGCGCGCCTTCATCCAGTCGGCGTTATAGGGGCCTTCCTGCGCCTGCGTGGTGATGTTGCGGAACTGCCAGGGCGAGATTTTCGCATAATCCGGATGCGAGGCGGTCTGCGAAAGCTGCGGCATGCCGGCTTCCTTGTAGACCTGCGCCGAGGCCATCGAGACGCCGGAGGTGAAGTCGCCGAGCACGCCGACGATCGCCTTGTCGTCCACGAACTTGCGCGCGATCGCCACGCCTTCCTTCGCGTCCGACCGCGAATCTTCGAAAACGATCTCCACCTTGAACGGCTTGCCGGCGGAGTTGAACCGCGCAAGCGCGATCTCGGCGGCGGTGCGGAAATCCTGCCCGTATTGCGCGGTGTTGCCGGTCAGCGGCAATTGATATCCGAGTTTCACGACGGGCTTGTCCTGTGCGAACGCGCTCCCGGCGAAGGCGGCGGCTGCCGCGACAGCGGCCGCAAACAGTTTTGTCTTCATGTTCTTTCCCTCGTGTCTCAGGTTGCGGCGCCCGGCAGAACCTTCAGCCGGCAGCAACCGTTTTCTCCAGGTTTCCATGTGTCGCCGCAAAAGGTGAACCCGGCGCGCGTGAACAGCCCGCCGTCGATCGCGCCCGCCATGCGGCACAGCATCTCCACATCCTCGTCGCTGCGCCCACTGGCGACCCAGGCTTCCTTCAGCGGGCAGCGATGGAAATAGATCTCCAGCCGCGCGTCGTCGCAAACTACCACCTCGGGCGAAAAAAGAGCTTCTCCTTCGATGATGCCGGAGAGAAAAGCGTTCTTCAGTCCGGCCAGATCGCGCGGCCCGTATTCTTCGAACGCCGCCCCCATCTTCTCGCCCATGCGGCGCGTGGCGCGCATCACCAGCTCCAGCGCGCGCTCGGCGCCGAATTCCTCGCGCAGCACGTCGAAAATATGCGCATAGGCCTCCGCCCGCATGGCGAACGAACGCCGCAGCAACGCGCGCGCGTCTTCCACCGGGATCGTCTCAGTCTGCGCCATGCCTCAAACCTCCATGCGGTCCCGCAGCCGGTACTCGAAAATCTTCATCGGCGCGAGTCGCCGCAACAGTCCATGCATCGGCAGCGGCCGCATGTCGGAGAATGGCAGCGCCACATCTTCGTCGCGCGCGCCCGTCAGCGATTTCGCAATCTCTCGACCGAGCGAAATCGACAGCGCCACGCCACGGCCATTGCAGCCCGCCCACGCCAGCGCGCCAGGCCCCAGCTTGTGGAAACGCGGCAGATAGTCGGTCGTCATCGCGATATAGCCGTTCCACACATAGTCGAACCGCACGTCGCCGATCTGCGGCCAAAGCCGCTTGAGACGATCGGCGATGCGCGTCTGCAAGCGCTCGCGTCCATTCAACGCCACGGCGAGCGCACCCCCCGTCACCAGGCGGTTGCGCGCGTCGTAGCGGGCGAAATAGAGGTCGCCGTGCGTGTCCGACATGCCCGTGCGGCGGGGAAGGATGCGCGCGCGAACGGAATCCGCGAGCGGCTCCGTCGCCATCTGCCAGGACAGAACCGGGACGATCTCGCGCGCGAGCGAAGGCGCCAGCGCGGGCGCGAACTGGTCCGTATAGGCGTGCGTGGCGAGCGTCAGCAGATCCGCTGTCACTGTCGCCTGCGGCGTCGTCACGCGCCATCGACCGTCGACGCGCTCGAACGCCTGCGCGGGGCTGTTGCAGTAGATGCGCACGCCCGCCCGCCGCGCCGCGCGCGCCAGGCCGCGCACCAGCGCCAGCGGATTGATGTGCCCGCCGCTTGCGATCGACAGACCGCCGAACCACGCGTCCGAACCCGTGATCTCCCGCATACCGGCCCGGTCGTGCAGGGTCGCGCGCGCGCCGTACTGCGTCCACTGCCGCACGCGCTCCTCGGAAATTTTCAGCCGCCCCGGCGAATGCGCCGGCTGCGCCCAGCCCGTCTGTTCCGCCTCTGCGTCGATGCCGAGGCTGCGCGCGGTGTCGAACAGATAGTCGGCGCTGCCGGCGATCAGACGCACAAGCCGCTCTCCCGCCGCGCCGTAGGCGGCGACGATGTCACGCGGGTTGGGCCGCGTGAGCGTCGGGATCACGAGCCCGTTGTTGCGGCCGGAGGCGCCGAAGCCCGGCGTCGCCGCCTCCAGCACGACGACCTCGCAACCGGCCTGCGCCAGATGCAGCGCCGTCGACAGTCCCGTGAAACCCGCGCCGATCACGACGGCCGTGGCGGACGCCGCGCCCGCGAGCGCCGGACAGGCGTCGTCGGGAGTCGTGACGGCGTTCCAGAGGGAAGGCGCAGGCTGTGGCACGTTCATCGCTTCGGATAGAGCGGCGCGCGCGGCTTCGGCGCGCCGGGACTTGCAGGATGGGCGCGCCGTCCGCGCCGTGTCAAGGCGCGGATCGGCTCTCCACATCGCAACGCCGCGTCTCGACGCCGCGCGCCGTTGCTCTACTATCGCGATCCGGAGAAACAAGCGAGGAGCCGCCAGCGTGCGTGCAGATTTGAAACAAGCGCTGGAAGCCCGCGCGCTGCGTCTCGACGACGCCCGTCCGGCCGCCGTCGCCCAGCAACGCAAGCGCGGGCGCATGACGGCGCGCGAAGCGATCGCCGCATTGACCGACGAAGGCAGTTTCGTGGAATACGGCGGGCTGGCGCGGCCGGCGGTCGCCGGCATGACAGGGGCGGCCGACGGTCTCGTGATGGGCACGGCGCGGATCGACGGTCTGGCCGCCGATCTCGTGTTCTACGATTACACCGTCTACGCCGGCACGCAGAGCGCGATCAACCACGCCAAGATCAGCCGCATGTTCGCGCATGCCGAGAAGAACCGCATGCCGGTCGTTTGCTGGCTCGACGGCGGCGGCGCGCGCCCGCACGACATGCGGGTGGAGGCGCGCCCCTCCACGCCCACATTCGTCACCTTCGCCCGCCTGTCGGGCCTGGCGCCGACCGTCGGCGTCGCTCCCGGCCGCGCCTTCGCCGGCCACGCCAATCTCGCAGGGCTGTGCGACGTCTTGATCGCGACCGAGGATTCCGCGATGGGCATGGCCGGCCCGCCGCTGGTGGAGGCCGCGCTCGGCGCCAGATACACGCCCGAACAGATCGGGCCCGCGTCGGTGCACGCCGCCAGCGGCGTCATCGACATTCTCGTGAAGGACGATGCCGAAGCCGTTCGCATGGCGCGGCGCTACCTGTCCTATTTTGGTGGGGCGCAGCCCTGCTCCGGCGCGCACGATCAGGAGCCGCTGCGCAATCTCGTGCCCGACAATCCGCGCCGCGCCTACAATGTGCGCAAGGCGATCGAGATTCTGGCGGACCGCGACAGCGTGCTGGAGTTGAAGCCGACCTACGGCAAGGCCGCCGTGACCGCGCTGGCGCGCCTGAACGGCCGCCCTGTCGGCTTCGTCGCCAACCAGCCGATGTTTCTCGCCGGCGCGATGGATACGCCCGCCTGCCTCAAACTCGCGCGCTTCATCCAGTTGTGCGACGCCTTCGATCTGCCGATCGTCGTCCTGTGCGACACGCCCGGCCTTATGGTGGGACCGGAGGCGGAGAAGACCGGCCTCATGCGCCACAGCGCGCGCGTTCTCTCCGCGCTCGCCAACGCCACCGTGCCGATGATGACCGTGGTGCTGCGCAAGGCCTACGGGCTCGGCTACTACATCATGGGGTCGCGCCCGCTCGACCCCGACATCCTCATCGCCTGGCCGACCGCCGAATACGGCGGAATGGGGCTCGAGGGCGCCGTCAACATCATCTACAGGCAGGAACTGGAGGCCGCGTCCACGCCGGAGGACCGCGCCGCGCTGCACGCGCGCCTCACCGCCGAACTGAAAGAGTCCAACACCGCGCTCGAATGCGCCGCGCGTTTCGTCTACGACGACGTGATCGACCCGGCCGATACGCGCGACATTCTCGTCAGGACGCTGGAGGCTCTGCCGCCGCCGCCGCCGCGCGCGGGCCGCAAGCGCATCGTCGAACCGTTCTGACCTGGCTCGTCAACCCGCCGCGCCGAGATAGGCGCGGCGGATGAGGTCGCCTCCGCGAATGTCGGCCGGCGCGCCGTGGCCGATGACGACGCCGTTCTGGAACACATAGGCGCGGTCGGCGATATCGAGCGCACGGTCGACCATCTGCTCCACCAGAAGAATGGTCACCCCTTCCGCGCGCAGCCGCTCGATCGCCCCGATCACCTGATCGACGATCACCGGCGCGAGGCCCAGCGACGGCTCGTCGAGCATGAGCAGGCGCGGCTCGCGCATCAGCGCCTGCGCGATGGCGAGCATCTGCTGCTGGCCGCCCGACAAGACGCCGGCGCGGTGATCAGGGCGCTCGCGCAGCATCGGAAAGAGTTCGTAGACGAATTCGTAGCGCCGCGCCTCGGCCGCCGCATCGAGCCTGCCGCCATAAAGACCGAGTTCGAGATTGTCGCGCACGCTCTGGCTGCGAAACAGCCGTCGCCCTTCCGCGACATGCATCAACCCCGCATCGACGATGCGGTGGGGCGCAAGCCCGGAGATTTCGGCGCCGTCGAATACGATCCGCCCGGCCGTTGGCCGCAGAACGCCCGAGATTGTTTTCAGGAGCGTCGATTTGCCGGCGCCGTTCGCGCCGACCAGCGCAACGATGGCGCCCTTCTCCACTTGCAGCGACACGCCGCGCAACACGCCGACATGGCCATAACCGGCGTCGACCGCCTGAACGTCGAGAAGCGGCGCGCTCATGCTCCTTTCTCCCCGATGCGCACATGCGCGCCCATATAGGCGCTGACCACCGCCTGGTCCGAAAACACGTCCTGCGGCGCGCCCGACGCGAGCACCGCGCCGCGTTCGAGCGCGGTCACGCGCGAGCAGATGTCGGCGACGAGCTCCAGATGATGTTCGACGATGACGACCGTCGCGCCGATCCCGCGGATCGCCGCGATCAGTTCGCCAAGACGGTCGAGTTCGGCGAGCGACAGGCCGGCGGCCGGCTCGTCGAGCATCAGCAGTTTCGGCCGGCCGACCAGCGCGCGCGCGATTTCCGCAAGGCGCTGCTGGCCGTGCGGCAATTCGCCCGCAAGCTCCATCGCCCGTTCGCGCAGACCCACGAATTCCAGATAGCGCAGCGCCTCCGCGAGCGAGGCCTGCTGCTCGCGCCGTGCGGCGGGCAGCGCGAGCGCCGCCGACAGCCACGAATGTTTTTCCGCCGTGAACGCGCCCAAGAGCACGTTTTCGAGCACCGACAGATGTGGCAGCAGGCGCGGCGTCTGGAACGTGCGGCCGACGCCGGCGCGGGCGATGGCGTGCGGCGCGAGATTTTCGGTGCGCCGCCCCTCCACCGCGATCGCGCCCTGATCGACGCGGTAATAGCCGGAAATCATGTTGAGCAGCGTCGTCTTGCCCGATCCGTTCGGACCGACGATGGCGTGTGTGACGCCCGGCGCGACATCGAGATCCACGCTGGCGAGCGCGGCGACGCCACCGAACCGTTTCGACACGTCGCGCACCGACAGTTGCGCGCCATCGATCGCGCGGATCGGCGCATCGGCGGCGACGGGGGTCGGTGGAATGTTGGGCAGGCCCAGCCGCGCGCGCAGCTTTTTCCACAATCCTTCCGCCGCGCCCACCAGCCCATGCGGCGCATACAACATCAGCAGCAGCAGAGCGCCGCCGTAGATCAGCAGCCGCCAGCTTTGCAGCGCCGTGAGCAGTTCCGGCACGAGAAAGAAGACGAGCGCGCCCACGACCGGTCCAGCCAGCCGGCCCGATCCGCCGAGAACGATGACCAGCAGGAAGAACACCGAGAAATCGGCCGGAAAATCCTCCGGCGTGATGACGGTCTTCTGCACCGCGAACAAGGCGCCCGCCAACCCGGCGACCGCCGCGCTGAGCACGAAAGCGAAAATCTTGATGCGCACCAGCGACACGCCGCTCGCCGTCGCCGCCACCGGATTGTCGCGCACCGCCACCAGCGCGCGCCCGAACCGCGAATTCAGCAGGTTCGCCATACCGACCAGCGTCAACACCACCAGCGTCAGCACGAACCAGTAGAGATCGCGCGCGGTGAACGCATATCCGAACGCTTTCGGCGCCGGAATGCCCACGACGCCCGCGAACCCGTGCGTGAGCGCGCGCCATTCGGTCAGCAATCCCGCGATCACCTCCGCAAAGCCGAGCGTGATCAGCGCGAAATACCAGGTCGAAAGCCGGAACGCCGGCAGCGCCATCAACAGGCCCACGCCAGCCGCCATGACCATCGCCAGCAGCGCCGCCGGCCAGAACGACCAGTGCAGGTCGACCATCGTCAACGCGGCGGCATAGGCGCCGATGGCGACGAGCGCCCCGTGGCCCAGCGACACCTGCCCGCCGTAGCCGTTGAGCAGGTTGAGGCCGATCGCCACCAGAATGTACACGCCCATCTGCGTGGCGATGAACAGCCGGTATTCCGTGCCCACCGCGAGCGGCGCGACATACAGAACGACGCACAGGCCGATCAGCAGCCCACGCCGCAGATGCGGCCATTCCAGAAGGGCGCGCAATGTGGAAGCCATCACACCGACCGCGCTTCGGGATGGCCGAACAAACCATGCGGCCGGATGAGCAGGACAATCAGCATCACCGCGAAGGTCGCGGCCATCTGATAGCCGGGCGACAGAACGACGGCCGCGAGCGCCTCGACCAGACCGATCACATAGCCCGCGATCAGCGCGCCGCGATTGGAGCCGATGCCGCCGACCGCCGCTGTCGCGAACCCCTTCAGGAGCAGCGAGGGACCGAGCCCGATGGACGCATAGAGCAGCGGCGCGGCCAGCACGCCCGCCAGCGCCGCGATCGCGCCGCCGAACAGGAACGACCAGCGCGACAGCGATTCCGGAGCGATGCCGCGCAACAGCGCGGCCTCACGATCTTCGGCGACCGCCATCACCGCCTTGCCCGCGCGCGTGCGATAGAAGCTCTCCACCCCCGCCGCCAGCGCGATGGTGGCGGCCACCAGCGCGATCTGGTAGCTGCTGACGTTGGCGCCGAACAGTTCGAACGTCTCGGTGGTGAGCGGCGGCGGCGGTCGCACCGCGATCGGGTCCGGCCCCCAGATGCGCCCGACGAGATTGGCGATGATCATCGAGAACGACAGCGTGGTGATGACCCACGCATGCCCGCTGGCCGAGCGCCGCAGCACCGGGGCGACGGCGATGCGCTCCTCGATCAGCCCGAGCAGGCCCACCGCCGCAAGCGCGAGCGCCGCGCCGACGAACCACGGCAGGCTCCAGAGCGCCATCGCGGAGGCGCAGATCATCGCCCCGAGCATCACGAGATCGCCCTGCGCGAAATTAAACACGTTGGTGGGCCGGTAGAGGATGTTGAATCCCATCGCCACCAGCGCATACAGCGAACCGGCGACGACGCCGTTCACGATGAGGTCCGGATCCATGAACGTTTCCCGGGCAGCGGCGCGCGTCGACGCGCCGCCTTCGTTTCGGACGACGGGTGCTCGTTACTTCGCGCGCTCGCGGAACACGCCCGCTGATTTCGGATTCTTGCCCGAAAGAATCGAGGCGAGCACGACATCCTCGGTCGGGATGCCGGTATGGTTCTGCGGCGTGAAACTGACCGTTCCGAGCAGCCCCTTGTAGCCCTTCAGATTGTCGAGCGCGCGTTTGATGACGTCCGGTTCGAAACTCTTTTCCCCCTCGATCACCATCTTCAGCGCGTGGAGATAATCGTAGAAGGGCGCGTTGGCGACGGCCACGCCCGACCCCTTGGTTTCGGGGAAGGCCACGAGTTTCTTCGCGAACGCGACCTGCTTCTCGCCTGGAAATTCCGAGTCGGTCCAGGTCAGCGTCCTGTAGTTGGTCCCATATACGCTCTTGAGCGCTTCCTCCGGCACGAGGTCGAAGAGGGATTCGGTGAACAGCCCGTTGTGCCCGGTGATCGGCGGCTGCCATTTCTGCGCGTGCATCGCGTTGAACGCCATCGCAGCGCCCGGCACCGAGGCGATCCATGCGATCAGACCCTCCGCGCCGGCCTTGCGCAGGTTCGAGACATAGGTGTTCAGGTCCGGCGCGTTCAGCGGATAGACTTCCACCTTCACCGGCTCCAGACCGAGTTTGGTGAGAATCGCCCGCGAGGCCGCCGTCGCCTGTTCGCCGAACGCCGTGTTCTCCTGAATGATGCCGACTTTCTTCACCTTCAGCGTCTCGACCAGATAGCGCACCGAAATCTCGGCCTGCTGGTTGGTGTTGAAGGTGAACTGGTAGTGGTAGGGATATTTGGTTCCGTCGCCGAGCTCTGCGCCGTTGGCGTAGCTCGCCTGAATGATTTTCGCCGGCGTGGTCGTGGCGAGCGAGGACAGGCTCTGCGAACTGCCGGTCGGCCCGGCCATGTGGCGGATGCCGAGCTCCTGCAGCTTTTTCACCACCGCCGGCTCCCTGGCGGGCGAGGCTTCGTCGTCCTCTTCGACGCGCACGATCGGCCGGCCCATGATGCCGCCGGCGGCATTGATCTCCTCGACCGCGATCAGCCCGCCGACGTAGAGCATGTGAAACGAAGACGCCAGGCGCCCGGTCGTCGGCCGCACCCAGCCGAGCCGGAACGGGTCCGCCGCGCGCGCCACGCCCTGCGGCAGCAGCAGGCTCGCAGGCCCCAGCGCGCCGGCGCCGATCAACCCCGCCGTCCGCAGAAAATCGCGACGGTCGAGCCGCCCGTCGCCGCGCTGGCCGAAACCGCCCCTATCGCCCTTGCTCATGTCGCTCCCTCCGCGCTCGCGAATTTTATCGCTTGTCGTCGCCACCATAACATAGGTTATTATAGGTTCGCGGAAAATCACAATGGACCGACGCCCGCAATCGTCGGCAGGATGGAAACGATGCCCAGAACGTGGAGCGACCCGCGCGTTCCCGCGCCCGAAGATTGCGTGCTGCGCCCGCTACTCGAGCGCCGCGCGGCGGAAGCGCCCTTGAAAACGTTCGCCCGTTTCGCAGACGGCGGCGAATGGACCTACGCCGACATGCTGGTCGACGTGCGCGCGACCGCCGCCGGCTTTCAGGCGCTCGGCGTCCGGCAGGGCGACAATGTTCTATCCTGGCTGCCGAACGGACGCGACGCCATTCGCGTCTGGTTCGCGCTCAACTACATCGGCGCCGTCTACGTGCCGATCAACCTCGCCTATCGCGGCCGCATTCTCGAACACGTGGTGGAGAATTCGGACGCGGCGCTGATCGTGGCGCATGCCGATCTTCTCCCGCGCCTTGCCGACATCGCGCGCGCGCAGCTGCGGCAGGCTGTCGTCATCGGCAAGTCCGCCGTCGCGCCGATCGATGGGCTGTCGATCCATCCCGCCGCCGCGCTCGACGGCGATGGCGCCAAACTCGCGCCGCTTGTGCGCGACGTCATGCCCTGGGACACGCAGACGATCATCTACACGTCGGGCACCACCGGACCCTCGAAGGGCGTTCTGTCGTCCTATCTGCAGGCGTGGTCGATGGGCTACGGCGCCTTCTCGTTCATCACCGGCGACGATCGATACATGGTCAACCTGCCGATGTTCCATGTGGGCGGAACCATCGCCGTCTACACCATGCTGGCGAACGGCGGCTCGATCGCGGTGGTCGACGCGTTCGACACCGCGTCGTTCTGGCGCGTGATGCGGGAAACGCAGTCCACAGTCGTCGTGCTGCTCGGCGTGATGACGCCGTTTCTCGTCAAACAGCCACCGAGCCCGCAGGACCGCGACCACCCGCTGCGCATCGCCATCATGGTGCCGCTGTGCGAGGATGCGCAGGCATTCTCGGACCGTTTCGGATGCGACGTCTACACCGTCTTCAACATGACGGAGATTTCGACGCCGCTCGTCTCCGGCCGCAACCCCGCGCCGCTCGCCACCTGCGGGCGGCCGCGCGCGGGCGTCGAGGCGCGCATCGTCGACGCGAACGATTGCGAAGTGGCGCGCGGCGAGATTGGCGAACTCATCCTGCGCACGGATGCGCCGTGGGCGATGAACCACGGCTACAACAAGAATCCCGAAGCGACCGCGCGCGCCTGGCGCAACGGCTGGTTCCACACCGGCGACGCGTTCCGCATGGACGCCGACGGAAACTACTTTTTCGTCGACCGCATGAAAGACGCCATTCGTCGGCGCGGCGAGAACATCTCCTCCTTCGAGGTGGAGACCGAGGTCTGCGCCCATCCGGCGGTGAAGGAGGCGGCGGCCGTCGCGGTCGCCAGCGAATTCGCTGAAGACGAGGTCATGGTCGCCGTCTCGCTCGCCGAGGGCAAGACGCTCGACCCGGAGGAACTCATCCGCTTTCTTCTGCCGCGCATGGCGCATTTCATGGTCCCGCGTTTCGTGCGCATCATCGATGAACTGCCGAAGACCCCGACGCAGAAGGTGCAGAAACATCTGCTGCGCAGCGAGGGCGTGACCGGCGACACATGGGACCGCGAAAAGGCGGGCATTGTCGTCAAGCGCGAGAAGATCGGCGCCTGAACGTTGCAATCCGGGATCTGGACATGACGCACAGGGAAAAGTCGGCGCGCGATGCGCTCGCCGAGATCGAGGCCGCCCGCGCGGAACTGATGGACGAAGCGCGGCCGCTGGCGGTGGAGAAACTGCATGCGCGCGGACGTCTGACGGCGCGCGAACGCATCGCTCGCCTGGTGGATGCGGATTCGTTCGAGGAGATCGGCGGGTTTGCGGCGGACGAAGTTCCGCGCGGCGCCGAACCTGCGCGCCGCCGCGCGCCGGCCGACGGCGCCGTCGTCGGCACGGCGCGCGTCGATGGTCGGCCGATCGCGCTGGTCTCGCAGGATTTCAGCGTCTACGGAGGTTCCATCGGCAGCCTCGGCAGCGACAAGATCCATCGCATTCTGCAAGTGGCGATCCGCCGTGGCATGCCGATGGTGATGTTGCTCGACGGCGGCGGCCATCGCATTCAGGGCGGTCAGAATTCACGCCATTTCGCGCACGCCAACACCATGTTTCACGATCTCGCGCGCGCCTCCGGCTGGATACCGATGGTGGCGCTGATGCTGGGCGCGGGCTTTGCGGGTCCGACGAACTATGCAGGCCTGGCCGATTTCGTGGTCATGGTGCGCGGCCTCTCCACCATGGGGCTCGCCGGCCCTGCGCTGGTGAAGGCCGGCACGGGCGAGGACATAGACGCGCTGCAGCTGGGCGGCGCCGAGGTGCAGGTTGACAAGCAGGGCATCGCCGATCTCGGCGTCGCCAACGAGGAAGAAGCCTTCGCCGCCGCGCGCCGCTTCCTCTCCTTCCTGCCGGCCAATGCGCGTGCGCCCGCCGCGCTGACGCCGACCGACGATCCCAGCGACCGCGCCGACGAACTGCTGCTCGACATCGTTCCCGCCTCTCCGCGCGGTGTGTTCGACGTGCGCAAGGTCGTCGCCAGCGTCGCCGATCGCGACAGCGTGTTCGAATTGAAGCCGACATTCGCCGCCAACATCGTCACGTCGTTCGCGCGGCTGGCGGGACGGCCCGTCGGTTTCGTCGCCAACCAGTCGCGCCGGCGCGGCGGCATGCTCGATTCCAACGCGTGCGACAAGATGGCCCATTTCATCGCGCTATGCGACGCCTTCGGCCTGCCGCTGATTTCGCTCATCGACATTCCGGGCTTCTACATCGGTTCAAGCGCGGAAGGTCAATCGCTGGGACGGCGCAGCGCCAAGCTCATTTACGAATGGGGCCACGCCTCCGTGCCGCGCATTTCGGTCGTGCTGCGCAAAGGCTACGGCCTCGGCTATTTCGCGATGAACGGCGGACGCGCGTTTGCGGCGGAAGCCTGTTTCGCGTGGCCCTCGGCGGAAATCTGCCCCATGTCGATCGAGGGCGCGATCGACGTCGCCTTCCGCAAGGAATATTTGGCCGCGCCGGACCCGCAGAAGCGCCGTCAGGAAATGATCGAGGAGACGCGTGCGGTCACCGGCGCGCTGTCGGCGGCGGAAGGTTTCGGCATCGACGATGTGATCGATCCGCGCTCCACGCGCCGTCGGCTGATCGAGATTCTCGCGCAGGCGCCCGAACGCCACCCGGAAGACCACCCGCCAAAATATCGCTCCATCGCGCCGATCTGACGCTTGCGCCAGACGTCTTCGCGATGAGCGCGTGGCCGATGAGCGTGAGGCCGATGAGCGTGAGGTGAAGTCGAACATTTCCGACTTCGCACGATGCGACGAGCGATCCAGGGTCCACGCCACGGCCCTGGAGCGCTTCGCGCCTCTTGCGACCAACGCAGAGAGAATGTCTCCGGGTCAGGCGCGTTCGAAAATCGCCGCGATGCCCTGCCCGCCGCCGATGCACATGGTCTCGAGACCATACTTGCCTTTGCGGCGATGCAGCTCGTGCATCAGATTCGCCAGAATGCGCCCGCCGGTCGCGCCGATCGGATGGCCGAGCGAAATGCCCGAACCGTTGACGTTGAGAATCTCGCGCCTTTCATCGTCGTCCGACCAGCCCCAGCCCTTCAGCACCGCCAGCACCTGCGATGCGAATGCTTCGTTCAGTTCCACGAGGTCGATGTCGCTCCACTTGAAGCCGGTGCGCGCGAACAGCCGCTCCACCGCCGGCACCGGGCCGATGCCCATGCGCGACGGATCGCATCCGGCCGCCGCCCACGAGACGAACCATCCCATCGGCTCCAGTTTCAGTTCGGCGAGCTTGTCTTCCGCCACCACGAGGCAGGCCGCCGCCGCGTCGTTCTGCTGGCTGGCGTTGCCCGCCGTCACCACGCCGCCCTTCTCGATGGCGCGCAGCGCGCCGAGCGTCTCCATCGACGCGTCGGGACGATATCCCTCGTCGTGCGCGAAGATTTTCGGGTCGCCCTTCTTCTGCGGCACGCCGACCGGCACGAGTTCGTCCTTGAACTTGCCTTCCTTCCACGCGGCGGCCGCGCGCTGATGGCTCTTGACGGCGTAGGCGTCGCAGGCCTCGCGGCTGATGTCGTAGTCCTTGGCGAGATTTTCCGCCGTCTCGATCATGCCGGAGATGACGCCGAACCGGCTGATCGGCTGGCTCATCACGCGCCCGCGCGTAAGGCGGTCGTGCATGGTGACCGAGCCGGAGCGCGCGCCGTTGCGCATGTCGGTGGTGTAATATTCCACATTGCTCATGCTCTCGACGCCGCCGGCGACCACGACGTCCGCCGCGCCCGTCTGCACCATCATCGCCGCATCGACGATCGCCTGCAGACCGGAACCGCACCGCCTGTCGAGCTGGTAGCCGGGCACGGTGATCGGCAGATCCGCCGCCAGCGCCGACCAGCGCGCGATGCACGGCGCCTCGCCGTTGCCGTAGCCTTGCGCAAACACCACGTCGTCGATCCGCGCCGGATCGATTTTCGAACGCTCCACCAGCGCGCGCAGAATGACGGCGCCGAGGTCGCCCGCCGTCATGCTCGCCAGCGAACCCTGGAACTTGCCGACGGCCGTGCGCATCGGCATGACGATGGCCGCACGCCGCAGCCCGTTGGTGTTACCGGCCATGATGGGTCTCCTCGCAAAGTTTCGCCGGAACCTCTGGCAGACGCGCCGCCGTCGGTAAAGCGGAAAGCGCCCGGAGCGCCGACATGGGCCGCACAAAAACGCACGATTTCGCATAGCGGAATCGTGCGTTCGACTGTCGGACAGATAGACCCGGTCAGGCGTCGTCCGCCGCCGCCTCGATCTCCACGACGATGCGCCCCATGACAGCTTGTTCACCCTCGCTCACATGCACGGCGGACACCACCCCGGCGACGGGAGCGGCGTGCACGTGCTCCATCTTCATTGCTTCCAGCGTCACCAGCGGCTGGCCGCGCGACACCTGCTCTCCCGGTTGCACGAACACTGCGACCACACGGCCGTTCATCGCTGCGCGCAACTTGCCGTCGCCACCGGCTGTGTCGGCAGGTTCGGGCCGCGCGAGCGTGAGATCGTGCGCGGCGACCGTCGCGCCGTTGTACAACATATAGAGCCGGTCGCCGTCGCGCAGGAACGTCGCCGCGCTGTTCAACCCCTCGTAGCGAAACGCGATCTCGCTTGCGCCGACGCGGTCGACCGAGACAGACCGACGCTCCGCGCCTTCGACGATCTCGTAGCTTCCGTCGCGCTGCCGGCCGATCTCAATCTCGTGCAGCTTGTGGTCGCGTTCGATGCGCATGGGCAACGGGAACGACGGCGTAAGCGCGCGACCGGCGCGCCATTCGAACGCGCCGCGTCCCGTTATGTAGAGCACGAGCGCGGCGAGAGAGGACGGATCGAGCCCGCCCGCCGTCTGCGCGCGCAACGCCTCGCCCTGTTGCGCGATGAATGCGGTGGTCGCGCCGCCCGCCGCGAAGGTCGGGTTGCGCAGACAGGCGGCTAGAAACGCCTGGTTCGTCGTCACGCCGAACGCCAGCGTTCGATCGAGCGCATGCGCCAGCTTCAGCCGCGCCTCGTCGCGCGTGGCGCCGTAGGCGACCAGTTTTGCGATCATCGAATCGTAGAATGGCGGAATGTCGGCGCCCGACTCCAGCGCATGTTCGGCGCGCACGTTCCCGGGCATCTCCCACCGCAGCATGCGGCCGGACTGCGGCATGAAATCGTGGCCGGCGTCCTCCGCGCACAACCGCACCTCGATCGCGTGTCCAACCAGTTTCACGTCGTCCTGCACGATCGCCAACGGCTCGCCGGCCGCGATCCGCAGTTGCAGTTCGACCAGATCGAGTCCGGCGATCGCCTCCGTCACCGGATGCTCCACCTGCAGCCGGGTGTTCATTTCCATGAAATAGAACGCGCCGGACGAATCGAGCAGAAATTCGAGCGTGCCCGCGCCCTCGTAGCCGATCGCCTTCACGGCTTTCACCGCCACCTCGCCCATGCGCGCGCGCAACTCGGGCGACACTGCGGGCGACGGCGCTTCCTCGATCACCTTCTGATGGCGGCGCTGCACGGAACAGTCGCGCTCGCCGAGATGGATCGCATTGCCGTGGCGGTCGCCGAACACCTGGATTTCGATATGGCGCGGCTCGACGATGGCGCGCTCAAGAATGACGGTCGGATCGCCGAACGCGCCCTGCGCCTCCGACTGGGCACGCTTGAGCATGTCGGGAAAGGACGCCGCGTCCGGCACAAGACGCATGCCGCGCCCGCCGCCGCCCGCCGTCGCCTTGATCATGACCGGAAAGCCGATCCTGCCGGCCTCCGCCGCCAGCACGTCCTCGTTCTGGTCGCCCTGGAAGCCCGGCACGCACGGCACGCCGGCCTTCATCATGATCGCCTTGGCGCCCGCCTTGTCGCCCATCGCGCGGATCGATTCCGCCGACGGCCCGACGAACACCAGACCCGCCGCACGGCAGGCAGCCGCGAAATCCTCGTTCTCGGCGAGAAATCCATAGCCCGGATGCACCGCATCGGCGCCGCTGCGTCTGGCCGCCTCGATGATCGCGTCGATCCTGAGATAGGACTGCGCCGGCAGATTGTCGCCGATATGCACGGCCTCGTCCGCCTCGCGCACGTGGCGCGCGTCGCGGTCGGCTGTCGAATAGACGGCGACGACGCCATAGCCCATGCGGCGCGCGGTGCGCATGACGCGCAGCGCGATCTCGCCCCGGTTCGCGATGAGAATCTTCTTGAAGGGAGTGCGTTTCATGGAGGCTGCGCCTGTCGTCGTTGCGGTCATGGACGCGCCACCGAGAATTGCATGGGTTGCGGATTGCGCGCATCGCCCTCGCGGCAGATGGCGAGAACATTCGCGAGCACGGCGCGCGTGTCGCGCGGGTCGATCACGCCGTCGTCGAGCACGCGCGCGCTGGTCGCGAACACGTCCATCTGGCTGTCGAACACGCCGGTGATCATCTTCTTCATATTGTCGAGCTGTTCGCGGTCGACCGTCGCGCCCTTGCGCAGCGCGCCGGCCTCCGCCACGATGGCCATCGTCTCGGCCGCCTGCTCTCCGCCCATCACCGCCGTCTTGGCGTTGGGCCACGAGAAGCAGAACCGCGGATGGAAACCGCGCCCGCACATGCCGTAATTGCCGGCGCCGAACGAAGCCCCGCAATACAGGGTGATCTGCGGCACCGTCGCGCTGGTGACGGCCTGAATCATCTTCGAGCCGTGCTTGATCATGCCGCCTTCTTCATAGGCCTTGCCGACCATGTAGCCCGTCGTGTTGTTCATGTAGAGGATCGGCGTGCGCGACTGGCAGCACGCCTGGATGAAATGCGTCGCCTTGTTGGCGCCGTTGGGATCGAGCGGCCCGTTGTTGGTGATGATGCCGATGGGAAAACCCTCGATCATCGCGTGGCCGCACACGGTCGCCGGACCGTAGTTGGGCGCGAACTCCGTGAAATCGGAATCGTCGACGAACCGCGCGATCGCCTGCCGCATGTCGACCGGCCGCTTGTGGTCCATCGGCATGATGCCGAGCAGTTCCTCCGCGTCGTAGCGCGGCGGGTTGAAAGCGCGCCCGTTCGAGGCCGGACGATCCCAGTTCATCTTCGCCATGATCTCGCGCGCGATGCGCAGCGCGTCGCGATCGTCCTCCGCCAGATAGTCGCCCAGGCCCGAAATGGTCGTATGCATCTCGGCGCCGCCGAGCTCCTCCTCGGTCGCGATTTCGCCGGTCGCCGCCTTCAAGAGCGGCGGCCCGGCGAGAAAGGCGCGCGTGCGCCCGCGCACCATCACGATGTAGTCGGACAGGCCCGTCTGATAGGCGCCGCCCGCGGTCGAGGAACCGTGCGTGACCGTCAGGACCGGCAGGCCCGCCGCCGACATGCGCGCCAGATTGCGGAACGTGTTGCCGCCGCGCACGAAATCCTCCACGCGATAGCGCAGCAAGTTGGCGCCCGCGCTTTCGACGAGCTGCACGAACGGCAGCTTGTTTTCGATCGCCATTTCCTGCACGCGCAGCGCCTTGTCGAGGCCCATCGGCTGCAACGCGCCCGCGTCGATGCCCGCATCGCTCGCCGAGATCATGCAGCGCACGCCCGACACGAAGCCGATGCCGGAGATGACGCCGCACCCGGGCACGCTCTTGTCCGGGTCCGGCTTGTCGAACATGTAGCCGGCGAGCGTCGACAGTTCGAGGAACGGCGTGTCGGGATCGAGCACGAGCGCCACGCGCTCGCGCGGCAGCAATTGCCCGCGTTTGTGGAAACGGTCTTTCGCCCGCGCGGAAGCGTCCGCCGCGCGCCGTTCCAGCATGCGCATGCGCTCTATGAGCGCGAGCATGCCCGCGCGGTTCGCCTGAAACGCCTCGCTCGATGTCGAGACCGTGCTTTCGATGATGGCCATGTGTGGAGATCGTTCCTCGTGTCACGCGCCCTGGCGCATGAAATGGTCTTCGAATTGCTGGCGCAATTCAACCTTGCGGAGCTTGCCGGTGGCGGTCATCGGCATTTCCGGCAGAATCTGCACGATCTTGGGCGTCTGGAACCCGCCCAGATACTGTCGGCAATGGTCGATGATCTCCGCCTCCGTCGCGCTGGCGCCGGGCTTCAGCTTGACGAAGGCGGACACCGCCTCGCCCCATTGCGGGTGCGGCAGGCCCACCACCGCCGCATTCAGCACCGCGGGATGGGCGAGAAGCGTTTCCTCGATCTTGACCGAAGCGACGTTCTCGCCGCCCGACTTGATCATGTCCTTCTTGCGGTCGATGAACAGGATTTCGCCATGCTCGTCGATCAGCGCGAGATCGCCGGTGTGGTGCCAGCCGAATTTGCGCGCGGCTTCTGTGGCGGCCGGGTCCTTGTAATAGCCCAGCATCACGTTGGGCCCGCGATGCACCAGCTCGCCGATCTGCCCGCGCGGCAGAAGGTTGCCGTCGTCGTCCATGATCGCCGCCTCGTTCACCATGAGCGGCTCGCCCCAGTAATTGCCGAACCGCGCGAGCTGCCGCTCGGGCTGCGACATGGTCGTGGCGGGATACATTTCCGTCTGGCCGGACGACAGACCGAATTCGGCGTTCTCGAATTCCTTCATCGCGCGTTCGAGCAGCGGTCGGCCCATCGGCGCCATGGTGTAGATACAGAAGCGGATTTTCGAGAAATCGAACTCGCTGCGGCGCGGATGATCGAAGATCGCCTGATACATCAGCGGAAGGCCGACGAAGATCGTCAGATCGTCGCGCTTGATCGCCTCCATCACGGTCAACGGATCGAACCCGCGCATGATCGCCATGCGCGCGCCGGTCGCCAGCATGCCCAGCAGCAGCACATGGCCCGCGCAATGGAACAGCGGGAACTGACCGGTGATTCCGTCCTTGCGCGAAATAGTCATCTCCGCGCAATTGCTCATCACCGCCATCACGACGGCCAGATGCCCGTGCATCGCGCCTTTCGGGCGCGAGGTCGTGCCGCTGGTATAGATGATCATCGCCAGATCGCGGTCGCCGAATTCGACGTCCGGCTCGATGTCGGACCGGCCCTCCATCAGATCGCGGATGTCGGGCAGGCCCTGCGCCTTGGCCTGACCGGCGAGATCGACCCCCACCAGTTTCACGCCGCGCGCTTCGAGCGCCGCGCGCCGGTCGGGTTGCGCATGCAGCACATCGTCGATCACCGCGAATTTCACTTCCGCGTGATCGAGGATATAGCCCATGTCCTCCGGCCCGAGCATCGTATTAACCGGAACCCAGACGAGGCCGGCGCGATGGATTCCGAAAAGCGCCTTCACGAACTCGATCGAGTTGTTGCAGATGGTCGAGACCTTGTCGCCGGGCTTCAGCCCCGTCGACAGAAGGTAGTTGGCGAATCGGTTGGCGTCGCGTTCGAGTTCGGCGTAGGTCGCGCGCCGCGCGCCATCGGTCAGCGCCACGCGGTCGGCGAACCGCCGCGCGGAGCGCCGCAGAATATCGCCGATCGCGACGCGCCCGATCCGGCCGGGCCCGGGCACGCCGCCCGTCGCCTCCAGGTTGCTCATGCCGACATCCTCCCTCGGCGCGGCGGAACTTGCGCCCGCTTCGCGCGCTCGCGTTACTGGATCTTGAGAATCTTGCGCGCCTCGGCCGGGCTCGCAACCTCGCGCCCCGCTTTGCGGGCGTAGGCCGCCATCGTTTCGATGAGCTGCCCGTTCGAGGTGACCTTCGTGCCGTCCGGCTGATAGAACGTGTCCTCGAGCCCGGTGCGCAGATGTCCGCCGAGTTCGGCCGTACGCATGTGCAGCGGCCAGATTTCCGCGCGGCCGATGGCCGTCACCTGCCAGTTGGAGCCGGGCTTCATCATCTTTTTCAGGATCGGCAGAAGATCGGGGTCGGTCGGCATGCCGGAGGCCACGCCCATGACCAGATTGTACTCGATCGGACCGTCGTACATCCCCGTGTCGCAATACATGTTCACGCAATTGACGATGCCGACGTCGAAACATTCGAACTCCGGCAGCGAGCCGGCGACTTTCATCACGTCGAGATAGGCCTTCACCTTTTCGACCGGGTTGTCGAACATCATCGGCGGCCAGGCCCAGGTCTTGTCGGCCTTCACCTTCAGATAGTTCAGCGAGCCCGCGTTGCAGGCGGCCATTTCCGGCTTCGTCTCGCGCACGCAGGCGAGCGCGCCGGCATAGTCCGGCCCCACAACGCCGGTCGTATGGTTGATGATGACGCCGGGGCACGCCTCGCGGATCGCCTGCTGCGCCTCCTTCGACAACGCCACATCCCACGACGGCAGATGGCCCTTGTTCGGCCCCTGCTGGCGCAGGTGAATGTGCATGACGCTCGCGCCGGCGTTGAATGCGGCCTTCGCTTCGCGCGCCATTTCCTCGGGGGTGACGGGCACGTGGTGTTGCCGGGGGTCGGTCAGCACGCCGTTCAGCGAGCAGGTGATGACGGCTTTGTCGCTCATGCGCGCGCAATCTCCTCGAAAAGCAGGGGCAGGTCGAAGGCCGACTATGCGGGCGCCGCCCGGGGCCGTCTTGTGTTTACACGCTACGCGGCCTCAGGCGGAGGCGAGCGCCGGCGCGCGGGGATAGATCGCCAGATCGCGCGAGCCGTCGAAGATCGCGCTTGGCTTGAGGCCGTAGAACCTTCGGATCGAATGCGAGAAATGCGTGGAATCGGGGTAGCCGATGTCCTGCGCCAGATGAGCGAAATTGATGTCCCGGTTGGCGAAGTGGAGAACATGGCGCGCGCGCTTGTAGGCGCGCAGCGCGCGGAACGAAAAGCCCGTCTCCTGCTTGAACAGGTGCAGGAAGCGTGAGGGCGACAGCCGCGCCTGCGCCGCGCACTCGGCCGCGCTCGCCGGCGGCCCGGAGAAATTTTCGAGCCGCGCCAGCGCCCGCGCGATCCGCGCGTCGAGCGCGCGCGGCGGCAGCGGCGCGCCGAAAAACAGCGTGTCGAACGCCTGCCGGTCCAGCCCTTCGGAACACGGCTCGGCGATGAGCGCGCGATGGGCTGCGCGTATGCGCCCCACGATCTCCTCGGGCCGGGCCGCGATGCGCGCGGACAGCGCCGCGAGCGCCTCGCGCGAAACCGTCTCCGGCTCGATGGTCACGCACAGGATGGTCGGGTGTTCGCTTTCGATCGTGTGCTCGACATAGGGCTCCACCGCCGCCATCGACAGGCCCGTCTGCACGCGCCCCCCGCATGCGATTGTGAGAGCGCCCTCCACGCAGACGTAAATCTGGAACGCCCCGGTCTCGCGCCGACGCGGCCGCCCGAGCAGGCCCGCGTAGAACACGCGCTCGGGGTTGATCAGCATCAGATGGGCGGACGCGTGGCGACGGTCCGTCATCGTTCCCTCCCGTTGATGGTCCGCTTGCGCGGGCGCTCTCTTGCCGGAGCGCAGCGAAGTATACATCACCCCCACCGCCTGTCGACGGGGCCGTTCGCTCGCAGATTCAACATTTTAAGTGACGATCACACCCAAGCGCCGCTGGCGTTCGAGCGCCCGCCGAGCGCGCGGTAGGCGGCGTCCACCAGGCTCTGCCCGCGATCGTTCATCAGAATGCCGAGGCCCATCCGGTTCATGGCGTAGCCGAAGCTCAGATGCGCCGCGGGATCGGCAAAGCCGAGCGAGCCGCCCGCCCCCACATGGCCGAACGCCGGCTCCGACAGGATGACCGAGCAATTCTCCGCATTGTCGAGCGCGCGATTGTCCATCGATTTCATGAAGCCGAGCGAGAAGCGTGTCGGAATCATCAGCGTGGCGTCCTCGTGGGTGGCGACGCTGATACGCCCCATGCGCGCGAGCGTGTCCGTGCTCACGTAGCGTCGCCCCATCAGCGCCCCGCCGTTGGCGAGCGGCGCATAAAGCCCCGCAAGGCCGCGCCCGTTGGAGACCCCGCTCGCCGAGCCGATTTCGGCGGCGCGCGCGGCGCGATGGTTGGCGTTGAACCCGCCGCTGTTGAGCATGAACCGGCCGGCAGGCCCCATCGGGTCGGCCTTGCAGGCGAGCGCGATGCGCGTGGAGCGCGCCTTGTCGTCCGGCGGATAGGGAATGACCGGCGCCACGCGACCTTCTTCGCTCTCGGGCAACCCCATCCAGAAATCGATGCCGAGCGGCCGCGCGATCTCTTGCGCGAAGAACGCGCCCATGCGCTGGCCCGTCGCGCGCCGCACCATTTCGCCGACCGTCCAGGCGGAGGTGAGCCCGTGGTAGCCGTTGCGCGTTCCCGGCTTCCAGAACGGCGCCTCGGCGGCGAGTTGCGCGCACATGTAATCGTAATCGTAGTAGGCGCCCTGCTTCAGTTCCGCCCGCACACCCGGAACCCCGACGGAATGGTCGAGCATCATGGACACGCGCGCGCCGTGCTTGTTGGCGGCGAATTCCGGCCAGTATTTCCCGACGCCGGCGTCGAGATCGAGCAGGCCGCGGTCGGCCGCCATATGCGCGCAGAACGCCGAGGCGCCCTTGGTGCAGGAAAACACCACGCAGATCGTATCCCGCTCCCAGGCCGCCCCGCCGTCCGATGTCTGGCCGCCCCACAGATCGACCACCGTGCGCCCTTCGAGCATGATGGCGACGCTCGCGCCAATTTCGCCGCGCTGTTCGAAATTCTCCACGAAAGCATCGAGCACGCCGGCGAATTTCGGATCGCACACGCCGCTCACCAGACCGCGCGATGTCTTGCGTTCGATTGTCGTCATGAGTGTCGTTTCCCCCGCCCGCCGCAGGCTGCAATTATTCGCCGGACCTTGTCAAAGGCGCGCGGTCGAATTGCCGACGCCGCGCGCGGCCGCTAGATTGGCGCTGCGTGGTCCTTCGGCGCCGCGCGTCAACCTGCAACGCATGGATCGCCGGCTTGCACGCGCTGCGACCGAATGCGCGAGAAAACACGATGCCTCTGTCGCCGCCAGCCGCCCGCGTCCCCATCCACAACCGCAGCGTCGAATGCGCCGCCTTCATGCGCGAAGACGGCTTGTGGGAAGTGGAGGCGTCGCTGTTCGACCGTAAGCCTTACAGCCACGTGGATTTCGATAATCGGGTGCGCGCCCCGGGCGAACCCGTGCACAAGATGTCCATTCGCCTGACGGTCGACGCCGCGTTCGAAATCGTCGGCGCGGAAGCAGCGATGGCGGATGCGCCCTACGCCAGCTGTTGGGATGCGCCCCCGCGCATGTCGTCACTGGTCGGCGTTCGACTCGGCCCCGGCTGGCGCGATGCTGTGCGCGCGCGTCTGCCCAGGCGCGACGCCTGCACGCATCTGATCGAGTTGCTCGGTCCTGCGGTCACCACGCTTTATCAATCTTCCTCCTATCCGCACGACAGGCCGGACGCCGGCGCACGCAACATGCCTGACAAGCCGCCGTTCTTTCTCGACGGCTGCCACTCCTGGCGGTCCGACGGGCCGAATGCGGCGCGGATTTTTCCCCACCTCGCCGCGCGTGCGGAGGACACGCGCGAGTGAGGCGCGCCGCGCCTTGACCCCCTCGCGCCCGCCGATAGCATGCGCGTGAAGACACACGTCGCGGCCCGGGCGTGGCGACGGGAGGACAGCGCATGAACTACGAAACCATCTCGTGTACGCACGAGGGCGCGACGCTCGTCGTCATGCTCAACCGGCCCGACAAGCTCAACGCCTATACCGGCGCGATGGGCGCCGAAATCGCCGACGCCTTCCGTCGCGCGGACGCCGACGACAGCGTGCGGGCGCTCGTCGTCACCGGCGCGGGCCGCGCCTTTTGCGCGGGCGCGGACGTTTCGGGGGGCGCGAAAAGTTTCGATACGTCCGGCGAGCATGGCGCGGGCGTGTTCGGCCAGCGTTTGCAGCAAGGCGCGCGCGGCGGCGGGTTCGTGGACGCCATCTTCTCCTGTCGCAAGCCTTCGATCGCCGCCATCAACGGGCCGGCGGTCGGCGTCGGCATCACGCTCACGCTGCCGATGGATGTGCGCATCGCCGCCGAAGGCGCCAAGATCGGCTTCATCTTCGCCCGTCGCGGGCTTGTTCCGGAAGCCGGCAGCGCATGGTTCCTGCCCAAACTCGTCGGCCTGCCGCAGGCGTTGCGCTGGTCGCTGTCGGGCCGCACGTTCGACGCCCGCGAGGCGCTGCGCGGCGGTCTGGTGAGCGAGGTCGTCGAACCCGCCGTCCTGCTCGCGCGCGCGAAAGAAATCGCGCGCGAGATGACGGAGGAGACGTCGCCCGTGGCCGTCGCGCTCACGCGCCAGATGCTGTGGCGCTTTGCCGGCGCGCCAGACCCGTTCGGCCTTCTGGAGATCGACGGCCCGATGTCGATCGAACGCGGCGGCCACGCCGATGTGCGCGAGGGCGTCCAGTCGTTTCTCGACAAGCGCAAGCCCGCATTTCCGGGCAAGGTTTCGCGGGACATGCCGAGCCAGTATCCGTGGTGGCCCGACAAGACCGTATGACGGCCGCCGCGGACGCGCCGCTCAGATCGAGCGTCCCTCCCCGGCCCAGAACGGTTCGCGCAACTTGCGCTTGAAAATCTTGCCCGTGTCCTCGCGCGGCAACATGTCCACGAATTCGATGCGACGCGGAATCTTGTAGCTTGCGAGCCGCATGCGCAGATCCGCGCGCACCGCATCCTCGTTGATCTGCGCGCCCGGCTCCGGCTGGATGAAGGCGCACACCTGCTCGCCATAGTCCGGATCGGGAATGCCGAACACCGCGCAATCGGCGACGCCGGGAACCTTCAGGAGCTCCGCCTCGATCTCGGCCGGATAGATATTCGTGCCGCCGAAGATGATCATGTCGCTCGCGCGGCCGCTGAGATGCAGAAACCCGTCGGCGTCGAAGTATCCGACATCGCCCGTGGCCACCAGATCGCCGCGCGCCGAGCGGCGGCGTTTGGCGTTGTCGCCGTGGTACGTGAAATCGGCGTAGATGCGCCCGCCGCATACGATCTCGCCCGACTGCCCCGCAGGCAGTTCGCGCCCCTCGGCGTCCATGGCCACGACGGTGCAACCCTCGATCGGCTTGCCGACGGTTCCCGGATGGTCGAGCCATTGCTGCGCCGTGCAGTAGGTGACAGCGCCGACCTCGGTCGAACCGTAATGTTCGGTGATGACCGGCCCCCACCAGTCGATCATGCCGCGCTTGACATGCGGCGCGCACGGCGCGCCCACATGCATCACCTGCACGACGCTGGAGAGGTCGTATTTCCGCTTGACCGCCTCCGGCAGCGCCAAAAGCCGCACGAACATCGTTGGCACAGCGAGCACATGCGTGACGCGCTCGGCCGCGATCCGCGCGAGCATGCCTTCGGCGTCGAACTTCGGCTCGACGACGATGTTCGCGCCCATCTTCAACAGCGTGAACAGCCAGCCATTCGGACTGGAGTGATAAGCCGGTCCCGGAATGAGCAGAACGACGTCTTCCATGCGTCCGTCATAGGCATGCAGTCCGCCGATGATCCGCATGACCTCCAGAACCGAGTCCATCTGCTCCGGCGTCGGCGGATTGCGACGCACGCCTTTGGGATGGCCCGTCGTACCCGACGTGTAGATCATGGAGCCGGGCGACACCGCGAAGGGCGGCGCCTTCGGCGTCAGACGCGAGAGCCACGTCTCCCATTCGATGGCGCCGGGCGGCGCGGCTGCCGCCTCGGCGCTCACGCGATAGGCCGCGCGCAAGGCCGGCGGCGTTTCCACCACGATCGTCCTGACCGTGGGCGGAATGGCGGCGCCGACGACCTGCAACAGGTCGGCATGGATGACGAGCGTCTTCGCGCCGGAATTCTCCAGAACGTAGCGCGCCTCCTCCATCGTGTTATGCCAGTTGATGGGCGTGACATAGGCGCCCACAAGGCCCGCGCCGACGCTTGCCTCGATCATCGCGAAGTCGTTGCGCAGATAGATGGCCACGACATCGCCCTGCGCGACGCCGAACTGCTCGAACCCGCGCGCCGCCCGTTCGGCGCGGTTCTGGAGGTCGGCGACAGGACGCATGGTGTCGCCGATTTTCACCCACGGGCGCTTTGGCTCGGCCATCTTTTCCTCCGGATCGCGCTCTCGGTTGACGCGTTTTTTCAACTGTAGCACGTTATTCAGATACGGATCGCGCGCAAATCCGCGCCTTTTCCGCAACAATAATTCCGGCGATGCGACGGGCCCGTCCACGCCGACCGGGAGACGCCCATGTCGCTTGCGCCGGCCATAGCGCCGTCGGATTTCCAATGCCTGCGCTACACGCGCGAGGACGGCGTCGCCATCATCGCCATCAATCGCCCCGAGCGGCGCAACGCGCTCAACCGCCGCGCCTACGACGAACTGGAAGCCGCCTTTCGCGCCGCCGGCGCCGACCCGCAGGTGCGCTGCGTGGTGGTGACGGGCGTCGACCCCGCCTTCTGCTCGGGCGAGGACGTGAAGGACATGATGACGGTCGACGCGCCGCGCGAGGACCGGCCGAAGGCGCCTGTCGTGCGCCATCCGCCGACCCCCGCCGCCATGGCCGCACTCGAATGCGACCGCCCGGTTATCGCCGCCGTCAACGGCGCAGCCGTCGGCTGGGGCATGGAACTGGCCCTTTACGCGGACATTCGCATCGCCTCCGAACGCGCGAATTTCGCCGAACTGTTCATTCGGCGCGGCCTCATCTGCGATGTCGGCGGCTTGCTGCGTCTGCCGGCGGTCGTCGGCCCGGCCAAGGCGGCCGAACTTCTGTTCACGGGCGATATGATCGACGCCGGCGAGGCCGAGCGCATCGGCCTCGTCAGCTATGTCACGCCGCACGACGACCTCATGCCGCGCGCGATGGCGCTCGCGCAAAGGATCGCCGCCAACGCGCCACTCGCGCTGCGCTATATGAAGGAAGGATTGCGGCGCACGAGTTATGGCGATCCGCGCGAGATCGGCGGCTGGGCGATTGAAATCATCCGCAAACTGTTCGAGACCGAGGACCACCGCGAAGGCGTGCGCAGTTTTCTGGAAAAACGCGCGCCACGTTTCACGGGCCGGTAGCCCCCTGGAGAACGCAATGACGCAGCCCGACCGGCGCTGGCCGGCCGTCAGCCTTGAAGAAACCCGGCGCATTCTCACCGCGCCCGGCGCGCCATTCGAAATGGAGACGGTCGAGGTGCGCGGCCTGCCGACGCGCGTCTACAAGAACGCGCGCCGCGACCTGCGCGCGATTTTCGATCTCAGCCGCACGTGGGATGCGCGCGAATTCATCGTCTACGAAGGAGAGCGTCTGACCTACCGCGCGCACCATCGCGCGGCGTCCGCGCTCGGAATCGCGCTTGCCGGGCGTTTCGGCGTCGGCAAGGGCGATCGCGTCGCCATCGCCATGCGCAACTATCCGGAATGGTCGATCGCCTTCTGGGCGGCTGTCGCCATCGGCGCCGTCGCCGTGCCTGTCAACGCCTGGGGCACGGGCGACGATCTGGCCTACGCGCTCAACGATTCCGGCGCAAGGATCGCGTTCGTCGATCACGAACGGCTGGAGCGCCTGCAGGCGATGCCGGCCGGCGCCCATCGCGCAACCCTCCTCGCCGTGCGCACGCCGCGCGCGGCGCTTGCGGGAACCATCTCGCTCGAGCAGCTCATCGGCCAGCCGGCCGACTACGACACGCTGCCGGACGAACCGCCCCCCGATCGCGCGATCCATCCCGACGACGACGCGACCATCCTCTACACCTCCGGCACCACCGGCCGGCCGAAAGGCGCGCTCGGCACGCATCGCAATATCATGTGCAATCTGGTGAACATCGCGTTTGCCGGCGCGCGCGCTTTCGTGCGGCGCGGCGAGCCCTTGCCGGAACCGCCTGAGACGCAGAAATGCACGCTGCTGCCCGTGCCGTTCTTTCACGTCACCGGTTGCCACTCGGTGCTGATTCCGACGGTCGCCAATGGCGCCAAACTCGTGCTCATGCACAAATGGAATCCCGAGCGCGCGCTGGAGCTGATCGAGACCGAGCGCGTGAACGCGACGACCGGCGTGCCCTCCATGATCTGGCAGCTGATTGAAAGTCCGGACTTCGCGCACCGCGATCTGTCGAGCATCGAGGCGATTTCCTATGGCGGCGCGGCGGCGGCGCCGGAACTGGCGCGCAAGGTCACGCAGTTGTTTCCAGGCATCTGGCCGGGCCAGGGTTACGGCGCGACGGAGACCTCGTCCGTCTCCACCTCCAACAGCGCGGAAGATTATCTCGCCCGTCCGACATCGGTGGGCCCAGCCGTGCCGGGATGCGACGTGCGCATTCTCGATGCGGACGGAAACGTCCTGCCCGCGGGCGGCGTCGGCGAAATCGCCATTTGCGGCGGCAATGTCATCAAGGGCTACTGGAACAACCCGCAGGCGACCGCGGCCGCGTTTCGCGACGGCTGGTATCGCACCGGCGACATCGGCCGCATGGACGAAGACGGGTTCGTCTACCTGCTCGACCGCGCGAAGGACATGCTCATTCGCGGCGGCGAGAACATCTATTGCGTCGAAATCGAGGATGCGTTGCTAACCCATCCCGACATCATCGACGCGGCGGTCATCGGCATCCCCGACCGCGTCCTGGGCGAACTCGTCGGCGCGGTGGTGCAGACGCGCGCAGGCGCGACTCTCACGGCTGCGCAGATCGTCGATCACTTGCGGCCGCGCCTATCGGCGCACAAGCTTCCCGTCCGCATCGACATTCGCGCGGAAGAATTTCCCCGCACCGCCAGCGGCAAGACGATGAAGAACGTGCTGCGGCGCGAATTCGCCGACACGCAACCCGTATAGGATGGAGACGCGTTCATGGACCTTCGTTTGCAAGGCAAGCGCGCGCTCGTCACCGGCGGCTCGAAAGGCATAGGCTTGGCGTGCGCGCAGGCGCTTGTCGCCGAAGGCGTCGATGTGATCATCGTCGCGCGCGACGCATCCCGCCTCGCCGAGGCGCAGGAGCGCCTCGGTCCCCGCTCGACCGCCTTCGCGGCCGACCTGTCCCGCGACGAGGAGCGCGCCCGGCTCGCCGCCGTCCATCCCGACATCGACATCCTGGTCAACAACGCCGGCGCGATCCCCGGCGGCAATCTTCTCGCCATGTCGCTCGACACGTGGCGCGATGCGTGGAGCCTGAAAGTGTTCGGCTACATCCATCTCACGCAGCTATACCTTGCGCGCATGATGGAGAAGCGCGCCGGCGTCGTCGTCAACATCATCGGTCTGGCCGGCGTGGCGCCGCGATGGGATTATGTGTGCGGTGCGGCCGGCAATGCGGCGCTCATCGCGTTCACCAAGGCGCTCGGCGGCAGGTCGCCGGAGAGCAACGTGCGTGTCTTCGGCATCAATCCGGCGTCGACCCGCACGGACCGCATCATCGAACTGTCGAAAGCCCGCGCGCGCCAGCGCGATGGCGACGACAGCCGCTGGGAGGAGTTTCTCCAGGGCCTGCCGTTCGGCCGTCCGGGCGAACCGGAGGAAATCGCGGCGCTCGCCGTCATGCTCGCCTCCGACCGCGTCGCCTATCTGTCCGGCTCGGTCGTCGACGTCGACGGCGGCGTGCAATATCGCGGCTAGGCGCCCTTGAAGACCGGCGCGCGTTTTTCGACAAAGGCGCGCGCGGCTTCCTTGTGGTCGGCCGTCGACATCGCGCGCGTCTGCTGCAACGCCTCGGCGTCCAGCGACATTTCGAACGAGGCGATCTCGGCGAGGTTCAAATTCTGCTTCATGTATCCGAGCGTGACGGTCGGCCCGTGCGCGAGCGACATGGCGAGGTCGTAGGCCGCCTTCTGCAACTGGTCGTCCGGCACGACCCTGGTGACGAGCCCGTGCGCGTATGCCTCGTCGGCCGTCAGCAGCGGGCAGCAGAAGAACAGTTCGCGCGCCTTGGCCGAACCTACCAGCCGCGTGAGCAACCACGTGCCGCCGAAATCGCCCGGCAGCGCGACTTTTGCGAAGGCGGTCGTGATCTTGGTCGATTTCGCCGCAATGCGCAGATCGCAGGCGAGCGCAAGCGAGAGGCCGCCGCCGGCCGCGGCGCCGTCGAGCGCGGCGACGGTCGGCTTGCGCATGTCGTGCAACAGCCGCGACACGTCCATCACACGTCGCAGTTCGGACACGCGATGGTCGACCGGAACATCCCCGCCCTCGCCGCGCGCCATGCCCTTCACATCGCCGCCCACGCTGAACGTGCCGCCCGCCCCGCGCAACAGCACCGCGCGCGCTTGCGGATTTTCGGCGGCGCGCCGTACGGCGTCCACAAGGTCGTCCGCCAGTTCCATGCCGATGGCGTTGCGCCGCTCGGGCCGGTTGAGCGTGAGGATCGCCAGACCGTCGTCCAATTCTTCCGTCACAAACCGCGCCATTTGTCCCTCGTCGTCGAAAAACCGGAAACGTTCACGCCATGAAGGCTTCGATATCGCCGACGGCTTCGGCGAAATCTTCGCGGAATTCCTGCACCACGCTGCGCGCCGAGCGCACGCTTTCGACAAGCCCCACGCCCTGTCCGACGAAATAGGTGACGAGTTCGCGCGCGCCGGGGTGGCCCTTGTCGGCCGCATCGGAGGCGCGCTGCAACGCGGGTTCGGAGACCATCGACTGAAGCGGCATCGGCAGCGCGCCGGGACTGTCGGGGCCTTCCCAGGCCTGCGTCCAGGCCGAGCGAAGCTGGCGCGAATATTTGCCGGTGCGCCCCTTGCTGCGCACCGTGTCGCGCGAGCGGGCGGCGACCATCTTCTCGCGGAACGTCTGGCTCGTTTCGGATTCGGTGGTCGCCAGCCACACCGAGCCGGTCCACGCGCCCGCGGCGCCGAGCGCCACCGCCGCCGCCATCTGGCGTCCGGTCATGATGCCGCCCGCCGCCAGCACCGGCACATCCTTGATCTTGCGCACCGCGCGCACGACTTCCGGCACCAGCACGATGGTCGAAACCTCGCCGCAGTGGCCGCCGGCTTCTCCGCCCTGCGCGACGATCACGTCCACGCCCGCCTCCACATGGCGCAGCGCATGTTCGCGTGAGCCGGCGAGCGCGCCGACGAGCACGCCATGTTTGCGCGCGCCCTCAAACATCTCCGGCGGCGGCAGTCCGAGCGCGTTGACGATGAGCTTGATGGGATGGCGGAACGCGACATCCAGAAGCCGCAGGCCCTGCGCGCGCAGCAGCGAAGGCGGCTGGGCGACGAACCGGGCGCGCACATCCGCATCGTCGCCGGCGTCCAGCCCGTGCTGCTGCAACAGGCCGGCCACGAAGCGCACATGCCTGTCCGGAATGTTGCGCATCAGATCGCCGACTTTCGACGGATCCTCTCCGGCCAGCGACATGTTCTCGGGAAACAGCAGATCGACGCCGTAAGGATGGCCCTCGATATGCGCGTCGATCCATGCAAGCTCGGTTTCGAGTTGCTCGGGCGTGAAATTGGCCGCCCCCAGCACGCCGAAACCGCCGGCCTTGCTGACCGCGACCACCACGTCGCGACAATGGCTGAACGCGAACAGCGGGAACGGAATACCGAGTTGCTTGCAGAGTCTGTTGTTCATCGACCGCCCCTTTGGTCCTGCACGCGGCGCGCCACGGCCTGCAATCGGCGCGCGCGCCCGCCGCATGGCGCCGCCCGTTCGAACCGGGCGGGTCGAACCACAGCGACGCCTGAATCGCAAGACGTTTCCCGACTTGCCGGGAGATGCCTGCGGCGTTTCCTCATTCCGGCGCCCATTTCGAGACGGGCGCATCTTGTGGACGCGAAAGTAGGATCGAACGAACGCCTGCGTCAACTTGCGCCGCGCCGTCACCCCACGAACGTGGTCTCGGTGCAGAAGAAGATGGGCGAACGCGCAAGGTCGATGAACCTGCGCTCGTCCTCGAGCAGGGCGCGGCCCGCCTCGCGCGCCGCCGGGCTGCGCCGCAAGTCGTGCAGCGCCTCGATGCTGTCGTACCAGAGTTCCGCCACGCCATCGTAGAACGCCATCGTGGGATCGCGCGACGCGACGAGCGGGTTCAGTCTCTCGTCCTCCAGCCGATAGCTTTGCACATAGCGCCGGATGCCGAGCGGGCCGGCGAACCCGCGCACCAGCGGTGCGTGGCGGTTGACCCAATGGTCGCGGAACGCCTCGAACGTAAGGCCTTCCTTCCGTTTCAGGCAAAAGACGAGCTTGATCACTTCTTTCCTCCCCGCGCGGTCGCAGCCGGGAGCTTACAGAGACGGCGCCATCGATTAAAGTCGGCGAACGACATTCGGGAGAAACGCAATGAAGAACAGGCAATGGGTGCTGCGACGCCGGCCGGAAAGCGACATCGAGCCGGGCGATCTGGAACTGCGCGAAAGCGACGTGCGGCCGCTGGCCGACGGCGAGGTGCTCTGCCGCAACATCTATCTTTCGCTAGACCCCACCAACCGCATCTGGATGAGCGGTCGCGACCAATACCTGCCGCCTGTGGAGGTCGGCGCCGTCATGCGCGGAGGGGTGATCGGCGTGGTGGAGCAATCGCGCTCGCAACGCTTTAGGGTCGGCGACATCGTCAAGCCGGTGTTCGGCGCCTGGGAGCACTATACGATCGCCGGCGAGAAGGCGATGCGGCCGCACAAACCCGCGCCCGATCTGCCTTTGACCGCGCAGATGAGCGTATTGGGCTCGACCGGCATGACCGCCTATTTCGGAATGCTGGACATCGGCCGGCCGAAGCCGGGAGAAACGGTCGTGGTTTCGGCCGCCGCCGGCGCCGTCGGCTCCATCGCCGCGCAGATCGCCAAGATCAAAGGCGCCCGCGTCATCGGCATCGCCGGCGGCAGGGCCAAGTGCGACTGGCTGGTGAACGAACTCGGCCTCGACGGCGCCATCGACTATAAAGCCGGCGACATCGGCGGCGCGCTCGACCGCCTATGCCCCAACGGCGTCGACGTGAATTTCGAGAATGTCGGCGGCAGGATCATGAGCGAGGTCGTGGCGCGCATGAACGATTTCGGGCGCATGCCGTTGTGCGGCATGATCTCAACATACAATAACGAAGGCGCGATTCCCGGACCGGAGGATTTCGGCCGCGTGCTGATGCATCGCCTGCTCATCCAGGGGTTCATCGTCATCGATTACCTGCCGCGCGGCGGCGAGGCGCTGGACCAGCTTGCCGAATGGGTTCGGGCGGGAAAGCTGAAGTGGAAGGCGCATGTGGTCGACGGACTGGAAAACGCGGCCGAAGCGCTCGGCCTGCTGTTCAGCGGCGGCAACGACGGCAAGCTGCTGGTGCGCGTTTCGCCGGAACCGTGAGGCGTCACGCCGTGGACCCTGCGGCTGGGCTGGTGTATGCGAAAGTGAAGTTACTCGAACGAGTCGCGCTTTGACCGTACACCACCCCCGGCGTCGGGCGTATCGCTCCACGTCCGCCAGCAGAATAGCCGGAAAGGCCGGCGCCGCACGAACAGGCGCCAAGAAGTCGGCCGGCAAGAAGGCTTCCGGCAAGAAGGCTTCCGGCAAACGAGTTTCCAGCAGGAAGACGCCTGGAAACAAGGCGGTCGCCACACGGGCGGCCGCGAACCCCGGGGCGATTGAGAAAGCATCCGGATTCTCCGCACCGAAGGGCCTTGGCGCGCGCCGGGACGGCGGCCGACTGAGCCGGCGCGACTGGATCGTCGCGGGGCAGGATGTTCTGCGCGAGCACGGCGTTTCCGGTCTGAAGCTGGCGCCGCTCACGCGACGTCTCGGCGTTTCGACCGGCAGTTTCTACCATCACTTCCCGGATTTCGACGCTTACCTCGGCGCGGTTGCGGAAGCCTTCAGCATCGACCGCGTGCAAGGCCTGCTCGACCGCGCACGCGCCGAGGGCGTGGACCCCGTCGGCCGCATTCGCGCGTTGGCGAAGCTCAGCCTGGCCGATCACACATTCGACCTCGATCGCGCCATGCGTGTGTGGGCGACCATGGAGGAGCGCGCGCGGATCGCCATGCGCCGGGCGGAGGAACTCGTGCTCGCCTTCCTGACGGAAGCCTTCTGCGACCTGGGCTTCTCGCCGTCCGAGGCCAGTCTGCGCGCGGGCGTGCTGCTGTCCGTCAACGTCATGCCGCTGTCGATGCGCGATCCCAAGACGCGCAGCGCCTTCTTCAAGGACGCGCTCCGGCTGATGATCGAGGCGCGATCCGCCTGATCCCGCCGTCCGCTCTGCAGACGCAGCGCCGGCGCAGGCAGGGCTTGCCTACCTAACATAACTTCTCTTATGCTTGCCTGAGCCAGCCGGACAACGAAATCGGCGGCGATTGCGCTGCGACGCAGCGAACGCGGTGAGGAAACGCCATGAAACCGGATCGTCGCACAGTTCTGGCCGGCGGCGCGGCCGCCTTGAGCATGCCTTTCGTTCATGTGGCGCGTGCGGCGGGCGAACCGCTGCGCATCGCCATTCTGGCCGACATGAATGGCCCTTACAGCACGCTTGGCGGCGCCGCGGCGGTCGCGGCCGTCAATCTTGCGGTGGAGGATTTTCGCAAGGAGACCCCCTCCATTCCGGTCGACGTCGTCTATGCCGATTTCCAGCTCAAACCCGATATCGGCCTGACGGTCGCGCGCAACTGGCTCGATCAGGGCGGCGTGGACGCCATCGCCGATGTGCCGATGTCCGCTCTCGCGCTTGGACTGACGCAACTGTTGCGCGACAAGAACAGGGTCGGCCTGTTCACCGCCACCGCGACCGAAGATCTGTCGGGCGCCTATTGCGGCCCCAACCATGTGCACTGGACCTATGACAGCCACGGCATGGCGACCGCCGTGGCCAACGCCATCATGGATCGCGGTCTCGACACCTGGTTCTTCATCGCGGCCGACTACGCGATGGGCGCCTCCGTCGTGCGCGACGCCACGAAAGTCATCACGGCGCGCGGCGGCAAGGTCGTCGGCACGGTGCGCCATCCCTTCCCGGGTCTCGGCGATTTCTCGAGCCTTCTGCTTCAGGCCCAGGGCAGCGGGGCGAAGGTCATCTGCTTCGCGAACGCCGGCGACGATCTGATCGCCTGCATCAAACAGGCCGCCGAATTCAAGACCACGTCCAACGGCTCCATCCTCACGGCGATGCTGATGGATCTGCCGCAGGTCCATTCCATCGGCCTGAAGGACGCGCAGGGCATGTTCTATTCGAGCGGCTTCTACTGGGAAAAGAACGACGGCGCGCGTGCGTTCTCGAACCGCGTGGGCGAGCGGGTCCGCAATTTCATTCCCAGCCAGAACGTCGCCGGCGCCTATTCGGCGGCCCTGCACTATCTGCGTGCGGCGGCCGTCGTCGGCCATGCGAAAGCGAAAGCCGACGGCGCCGCGGTCGTGGCGCAGATGAAGAAGATGCAGGTGACAGACCCGCTCTACGGCCCCGCAAACATCCGCGAGGACGGGCGATTGATGAACCCGATCTATCTGCTGCAGGCCAAGACGCCAGCGCAATCGCGGGGCGGATGGGACTACGCGCGCATCGCCGGCCAGACGCCGCCCGACAAAGCCTATCGTCAATTGTCGGAAGGCCGCTGTCTCTGGCTGAAAGGCTGAGGAAGCGGCGGCCCGCATCCTTGCGCGGATCGACGGCGATTGGAGAGAAGGAATGGGGCGGCGCCCTTTCATAGTCGGCATGGGTGGAACGACGCGCGCGGAGTCTTCGAGCGAACTGGCGCTGCGCCAGTGCCTTTCGGCCGTCGGGCGGCTGGGCGCGCGCACCGCGTGCTTCGCGGCCGACGCGCTCGACCTGCCCATGTACGGCGCCGGACGAATCTCCGGCAGCGAGAAGGCGCGCGCGCTGGTGGCGGCGCTGCGGGACTGCGATGGAATCGTCCTGTCGTCGCCCGCCTATCACGGCGCCATGTCGGGCCTTCTGAAGAACGCGCTCGACTATGCGGAGGAATTGCGCGCCGACGCGCGCCCGTATTTCGAGGGGCGCGCCGTGGGCTGCATGGTTTGCGCGTACGGGCCGCAGGCGATCGGCGCCACGCTTGCATCCATGCGCACGGTGATCCATGCGCTGCGCGGCTGGCCGACGCCGCTCGGCGTCGGCGTAAATTCGGCGGCCGTGACGTTCTCGGCCACGGGTTCGTGTTCGTCCGCCGACGTGAACCAGCAGATCGATCTGCTCGCGCATCAGGTCATGAGTTTCGCGAACATGTTCGGGGCCGACCGTCCCCTGCACGCGGTCGCGGCGCAATAAGGCATGCGATGATGCAGACATCCGCCGCGACCGCTTCGTACAGGATGAGCCTCGCGCAGATCGTGCGGCGTGGACGCCAGTTGCGTGGCGATGCGCCGGCGCTCATCGACGACGACGCGACCATCTCATGGGCGCAGTTCGCCGACCGCATCGCCCGCCTGGCCGCGGGCTTTCGCGCGCTCGGCTTGCAGGACAACGACCGCGTCGCGATGCTTTCCGACAACAGCGCACGCTTCATCGAGGCGTGCTTCGCCACGCCATGGGCGGGCGGCGTGTTCACGCCGCTGAACCATCGCCTTTCGGCGGAAGAGATCGTCGCCATTCTGCGCGATTGCGGCGCGCGCATCCTCATTGCCGACGCCACCTTCGCGCATCTGGCCGAAGCCGTCGCTGCCGACGTCGCCCTCGATCATATCGTCAGCGCGACGCCCGGCGCGCCGTCGAGGCAGGGTTGGACCGCTTACGATTCCCTCATCGAACAATGCGCGCCCGCCGACGACGCCGGCCGTTGCGGCGACGATCTCGCCGCATTGTTCTACACCAGCGGAAGCACCGGCCAACCGAAGGGCGTCATGCACAGCCACGCCAATATTTTGGCGGCGGGGTTCGGCGTCGTTCCCGCCTACGGATTGGACGAAGAGTCCGTGGCGTTGATTTCCGGCCCGCTGTTTCATGTCGGTGCGATGGGCCTTGCGATCCCCACGTTGATGGCGGCCGGCGCGCTGTCGATACTGCCGCGGTTCGACGCCGCGCGCGTGCTCGAACGGATCGAGACCCACCACGTCACCATCACTGCCGGCGTGCCCACGATGATGCGCATGCTGCTTGAACATCCCGAATGTCGCCGCCGCGATCTGTCGAGCCTGCGACGCGTGCCGTTCGGCGGCGCGCCGATGCCGCCGGCCCTGCTTGCGCAATTGCTCGACGTGATGCCGAAGGCGCGCTTTCTGCACAGCTACGGCATGACCGAGACGGTTTCCAGCTGTTCGTCCTTGCCTGACGTGTGGCTGAGGCCGGAACGCGCCACGCGCGGGAAAGCGCAGTCGATCGGGCGCGCGCTGCTCGGCGTCGAAATATCCATCCGCGACCCGCAGGACAACGATGTCGCGGCCGGCGTGGTGGGCGAAATCGTCGTGCGCGGTCCGTGCGTGACGCAGGGTTACTGGAACAAGCCGGCGGCGACGGCCCAGACGCTGCGCGGCGGCTGGCTGCACACCGGCGATCTCGGCCGCCTGGACGAGGACGGCTTTCTCTACATCGTCGACCGCCTGAAGGACATGATCATCACCGGCGGCGAGAACGTCTATTCGACCGAGGTGGAAGACGTCATCTACGCCTATCCGGGGGTCTCGCAATGTGCGGTCATCGGCGTTCCGGACGCAAGATGGGGCGAGGCCGTCCACGCGATCGTGGCGGCGCGCGACGGCGCCGACATCGATCCGGATGCGCTCATCGCGCACTGCCGCGCGCGCATCGCGCACTACAAGTGCCCGCGCACAATCGAAATGCGCCGCGAGCCGCTTCCGCTCAGCGGCGCCAACAAGATCAACAAGCCGGCGCTGCGCGCGCCGTTCTGGAAGGACCGGCAGGGCGCGCTGGTCTAGCGCGCCGCCATGCACAACAAGAATTGAGACGGCCGCGCAGCAGCCGCAGGCAGGAGGAAACGAACATGGGACTTAAGACGCCGGCCGAATATATCGAGAGCCTGCGCGACGGGCGCATCACCTACTGGGACGGCGAGCGGATCGACGACATCACCAAACATCCGCGCTTCAAGGTGCCGATCGCGATGACCGCGAAAGACTACGAATACGATTCGCCCGAATACGGAGAGTCGCGGCGTTACAAGACCGAGGACGGCGGCTACGGCCACCGCATTTTCCAGGTGCCGCGCAGCGAAAAGGACTTGGCGGACCGCGTGGAAATGATGGGTCACAGCGCCATTTCCACGCTCACCACCGGCGTTTTCATGGCGCTGATGAGCGTGAAAGACCAGGTGGCGGAGGTCAACCCGCAATACGCCGAGAACATCGAGCGCATGTATCGCTATTGCCGCGACCACGACTTGCGCGCGGCCGAGGTGATCACCGATCCGAAGGGCGACCGCAAGCGCCGGGCGCACGAGCAGGACGATCCCGATCTCTACCTGCGCATCGTGGCCCGCAACAAGGAAGGCATCGTCGTGCGGGGCGCCAAGTTGCACATCACCGCGGCCTCGCTTGTGCACGAGCTCGTCGTCATGCCGACCAAGGGCATGCGGCAGGACGAGACAGATTACGCCGTTTCGTTCTCCATTCCCGTCAACACCAAGGGAGTGAAAATCATCAATCGCAGCTTCGCGCCGGCCGAGCTGAACTCCTTCGATTATCCCGCAAGCTCGCATCACAGCATGCCCGAGGGATTTGTGGTGTTCGACGACGTATTCGTGCCGTGGGATCGCGTGTTTCTTGCCGGGGAGGTGCAACTGGCGAGCCGCCTCGCCCAGTCGCTCGGTCTGTGGGAGCGCACCGGCGGTGTGGTGGAAGCCGCGCGCATCAGCGAGTTGTTCGTCGGCCTCGCCCAGCTCGTCACCGAGATGCAGGGAAAGGACGGCGATCCGGTGGCGCAGAACTCGATCGCCGAACTCATCACCTACGCGGAGATGATCCGCATGGGTCTTGAATATGCCTGCACGCACTACGAAAAGACGCCGTCGGGCATGGTGTTTCCCAACACGCTGGCAATCAACGCGGCGAAATATTACTATGCTGCGAACTTCCATCAGACCGTGCGCTATCTTCACGATCTCGGCGGCGGCCTCGTTCTCACGCTGCCGCTGGAAGCCGACCTGCGCAACGAAGAATCCGGCAAATACATCCGCAAATATCTGCACACCAAGCCGGGCGTGGACGTGGAAACGCGCATGCGTGTCTACAACATGATCCGCGACCTGACCGCGGACGCCTATGGCGGCTGGCAATTCGTGGTGGCGCTCCAGGCCGGCGGCGGTCTGCCGGCTCAACGACTGATGATGAACCGCACTTACAATATGAAGCGCGCGAAAGAGCGCGCTCTTGCCGCGGCCGGCGCGCTGCCCGCCAAGGGGCACTGAAAATAGCGGCGGCGCAAGCGCGCCGCCGTCTCCCCCTATCGACGGAGCGCCGACCATGCACGCCCCGAACGAAACCGATCTGGAGTCCTTCCGGGCCGAGGTGCGCGCCTTTCTCCGCGACGAGCTTCCCCTCGACATGGCGCAGCGCAATCTGCACGCCGTGCACCAGACGCGCGAAGACACGCTCGAATGGACGAAGATACTCGCGCGCAAGGGCTGGTCCGTTCCCAAATGGCCGGTCGAACATGGCGGCGCCGGCTGGTCTGCGCGCAAACTCGCCGTCTTCGAGGAAGAGCTGGACCTGGCAGGCGCGCCGGCGACCAATATTCAGGGCGTGTCGCTGGTCGGCCCGGTCATCTACACCTTCGGAAACGGGGCGCAGAAGGCGCGCTACCTGCCGCGCATCCGCAACGGCGAGGAATTCTGGAGCCAGGGCTTCTCCGAGCCCAACTCCGGTTCCGATCTCGCCTCGCTGCGCACCCGCGCCGTGCGTGAGGGCGATCATTACATCGTCAACGGCCAGAAGATCTGGACGTCCGAATCCATGAAGGCCGACATGTGTTTCGTGCTCGTGCGCACGGATCAGCACGTCAAGCCGCAGCTCGGCATTTCGTTCATTCTCCTGCCGTTGACCGCGCCGGGCGTGACCGTGCGGCCGATCCGTTCGATCGACGAAGGCGAGAGTCTTTGCGAAGTCTTCTTCGAAGACGTGCGCGTGCCGGTCGAGAATCTCGTCGGTCAGGAAGGCAAGGGCTGGGACTACGCCAAGTTTCTGCTCGCCAACGAGCGCACGGCGACCGCCGAGGTTCCGCGCAACAAGCGCCTGCTCGCGCGCTTGAAGAAGCTCGCCGCCGCAGAACGCGCCGGCGACACGCCGCTGATCGAAGACCCGCTGTTCCGAAGCCACATCGCCGAACTCGACATCGAGCTTCTTTCACTGGAGGCGGGCGTTTCGCGCGTCCTCGACGGCGACGCCAATCCGCTCCTGCCCTCCATTCTGAAGGTTCAGGGTTGCGAATTGTTGCAGGCGATCCAGAAGGCGCAGGTCGAAGCGCTCGGCGTCTATGGCGTCGCCTATTTTCCGCAGGGCCACGATTTGCCGGGCGCCGCCCTCGAACCGCCGGCGCCCGACCATGGGCGCGACGTGGTGGCGGACTTCCTGTTCCGCCGCGCCGCCACCATCTACGGCGGCTCGAACGAAATCCAGAAAAACATCGTCTCCAAGGCGCTGCTGGCGGGCGGCGCGTCATCCAACGGCGCGGCGCTGGACGAGGACAGTGCGCTCATCGACAGCGCCGCCGCGCGCTTTGTGGCGCGCGACTACACATTCGAACAGCGCAAGGCCATGCGCACCGAAGGCCTGCCCGCGCTGCGCAGAAACTGGAAGACGTTCGCCGACATGGGTTGGCTCGGAATCGTCACGCCCCCATCCTGCGGCGGTCTCGGCGGGGGGCTGCGCATGGCGGCGCTCGTGCTCGAACATTTCGGGCGCGCGCTGGCGCTCGAACCGTTCCTCGGCTCGGCGGTTCTGGCGGCGCGCGTGATCGAAAAGGCGGCGGTCCCTTCACGTGCGCAGGCGTTGCTCGCGCCGCTGGCTGAAGGCAAAAAGGTCTTTGCGCTCGCGCACGAGGAGCCGCAGGCGCGCGGCGATCCGCGCTTTGTGCGCGTCACGGCCCGTCGCAACGGGCAGACCTACGTGCTGAGCGGCGTCAAATGCGTGATCGAGGGCGGCGTCTTGGCCGACGTCTTCCTCGTCAGCGCGCGCATCGATGGCGGCGACGAGATCGGCCTGTTCGAAATCGCCTGTGATGCGCCGGGCGCAACGGTGCGGCCCTATCGCCTGATCGACGGCAGGCCGGTCGCCGATCTCGTGCTCGACGATGCGACGCTGTCCGCCGACGCGCGGCTCGATACGCACGGCGCGCACGACGCCCTCGCCGCCGCGATCGACGAGGCGATCGTCTGCGCGAGCGCGGACGCCGTCGGCGCGATGACCGAGGTTCTGCGCATCACCCGCGACTATCTGATGGTGCGCAGCCAGTTCGGCGCGACGTTGAGTTCCTTCCAGGCGCTACAGCATCGGGTTGCGGAAGTTTATGCGCGCATCGAGCAGTCGCGCGGGATCGTCTCCTGGGCGCTCGGCGCCATCGAGACCGCGCCGCCTGTGGAACGTCGTCGCATAGCCAACGCCGTCAAGGCCGTCGTCGGCCGCAACGCGTTCTTCGTCGGCGCACAGGGCGTGCAGTTGCACGGCGGCGTCGGCATGACGGAGGAATGCGCCATCGGCCATTATTTCAAGCGGCTCACGACGTTCGAGCCCATGTTCGGAAACACCCGCCGCCATACGGAAGAATTCGCCGCCGGCCCGCACCAGGCGCCCGAAACAGGCAAAACAGGAGAACCCGTATGCTGAATGTCGACGCGAAAAAGGCCGTTCTGCGGATGATGCCCTACGGCATCTACATTCTCACCGCCGACGACGGCAAAGGCAATGTCGGGGCCGCCACCGTCAACTGGGTCACGCAGACAGCCTTCGCGCCGCCGCTTGTGGTTGTGGGCGTGAAAGCGGATTCTCTAACCTACGCCACCATCAAGGCGGCCGGGCATTTTGCGCTCAACATGCTCGGCAAGGACCAGAAGAATCTGGCCTTCACCTTCTTCCGCCCCGCCGACGTCGCGGACGGCAAGCTGAGCGGTCAGACCTACCGCAAGGGCGAGACCGGCGCGCCGGTGCTGATCGAGGCGCTGGGCGCCGTCGAGTGTCGCGTCGCCGGCATCGTTGAGCAGGGCGATCACCACATCGTGGTGGGCGAAGTCGTGCAGGCCATACTCGAACGCCCGCTTTCGGGCCGCCCGGACGCCGCCATCCTTGAAATGAAGGACCTGGGCGACAATGTGTTCTATGGTGGCTGAGCGCCGTCGGTAGACATATGTCAAGGCACGGTCGGGTTGTTCGTCGGAGTATCGCGCCGCGCTCGGCGTGGGCGCCTTCTCGGAGACTGTCGTCATGGATGCGACGCGCCGCACGCTGTGCATCGCCCTTACCCTCGCGCCGCTGGCGCCGGCGCTTGGGCAGGCGCAGGTCGCCGGATTGCCGATCGTCGGCATGCGCCACGACGGCAGGCCGCTCGCCCCGGAGGAGTTGCGCGGCTGGCGGCTCGTCTATTTCGGCTACACTCGCTGTCCGGACGTGTGCCCGGCCGGCCTGCAGTCGATGACCGACGCCATCGAGGCGCTCGGACCGCTCGGACAGGGATTCACGCCGATCTTCGTGACTGTCGACCCCGAGCGCGACACGGTCGAGATCATGCGCGACTACGTCGCCTTTTTCCATCCGCGATTCATCGGCGTCACGCCGACGCTTGCGCAACTGGAAACGATGGCGCCGGCCTGGCGCGTGAAATACGCGAAGGCCGACGCCGGCGACGGCAAGCCCTATCTGGTCGATCACACGGCAACGATTTTCCTCGTCGATCCCGCCGGCGCCATCGCCGGCCGGCTGTCCCATTCGCTCGACGGCCAGCAGATCGCGGCGAAGATTCGCGCAGTCATCGGCGCCCGTTCGTAACGATGAGCGAACGCGCGCCGCACGGCCTCGACGGGAGTTTCGGCGCGCGCGCGGTGTCGGCCGACGAGCGCCGCCGTCTCATTCGCCGCACGTTTCAGGCGGTGGCGCCGCGCTACGATCTCATGAACGATCTGATGAGCGGCGGCGTCCATCGCGCATGGAAAGCGACCTTTGTCGATGCGATCGCGCCGCGCGCGGGCGAGATCACGCTCGATCTGGCCGGCGGCACCGGCGACATCGCGCGGGCGCTCGCGCGCCGCGGCGCGTGCGTGACGGTAGTGGATCCGAGCGCGAATATGATGGCGGCCGGTCGCGCGCGGCCGGGCGGCGATGCGCTTTGCTGGGTGGAGGCGGAGGCCGAGAACCTGCCATTTGCGCGCGACAGCGTGGATTGCGTCGCCATCTCGTTCGGCATCCGCAATGTCACGCGCATCGAGAGCGCGCTCTGCGAAATCCATCGCGTGCTGAAACCCGGCGGCCGTTTCCACTGTCTGGAATTCTCGACCGCCCGCGCGTGGCTGCGACCGGCCTACGATCTGTGGTCGCGCACGGCCATTCCCGCACTCGGCGCGCTCGTTTCGCGCAACACCGACGCCTATCGCTACCTGATCGAATCCATCCGCCGCTTTCCCGACCAGCGCGAATTCGCGCGGATGATGGGCGACGCGGGTTTCGACGCGGTCGGATGGCGCGACCTGTCCTTCGGCATCGCCGCCATTCATTCCGGCCGCAAAGCCTGACGTTCAGTTGGCGGCGACGGCCCGGATTCTGGCGCGCAGCGCGGCGTCCCCCCAGGCGCCCGGCCCTTCCATCCGCGCCACTTCCCGCCCCTGCGCGTCGACCAGAAGCGTCGTCGGCAAGCCGACGACGCCAAGCGCCGTCGCCGCATCGCGATTGCGGTCGTGGAACACCGCAAGATCGCGCACGCCCGTCTTTTCGATCGTGCGGTCGATCTTCGGCCAGCCGATACGGTCGAGCGAAATGGCGAGAATTTTCAGCCCCTCGCCGCCCATGTCGCGCTGCAAGGCGTCGAGCGCGGGAAATTCCTCCCGGCACGACAGGCACCAACTCGCCCAGAAATGCACGAGCGTGATCTTGCCGGCGAGCTGCTTGAGATCGAGATCCTTGCCGGCGCGGTCCTGCACGACGAGCGCGATCGGCCTGGGCGGACGCGCGACGAACTCGCCGGCGCCCGCCGGCGAGACCGCGACGCACAACAGCAGCGATAGGAGAAACCGCGCGCTCACAGGCGCAACCCGATGGCGATGGAAATGGCGAGCAGCATCTGGAATGCGCCGGTCGCCGCAAGGCGCCCGTTGAGTTCGCTGGTGATCGGCATGCCTGCGACCCGCCACGCAAGCGCGACGGCCGGCGCGAGCGTCGCCGCCGCCAGGAGCGCGCCCCGCGTGCTGACGCTGGCGACGAGCGCCGCCGCGAGCAAACTGGCCGCGATCAGTTCGATGGCATAAAGCGACTTGGCGCCTGTCGGCCCCAGCAGAATGGCGAGCGTGCGACGGCCGTTGGTCGCGTCCTGCGCGCGGTCGCGATGGTTGTTGACGGTCAGCACCGCCGCCGCCGGCAGGCCGATGGCGACGCCGAAGCCGAACGCCAGCGCGTGCACGCGGCCGGCCGCCAGATATTCCACGCCCACCGTCGCCGCGACGCCGAAGAACAGCAGCACGAACGCTTCGCCGAGCGGGGTCGCCGAAATGGGACGCGGTCCATAGGAATAGGACCAGGCCGCCGCGATCGACGCCAGCCCGATGCCGAGAATGGGCAGGCCGCCGTAGACGACCGCTACGAGCCCGAACAGCGCGGCGACCAGCGTGGCGACCAGCGCGCCGCGCCGCACGTCGTACGCGCTCATGAGGGCGGCGCCGGTCACGCGCATCGGCCCGATGCGGTGCGGCCCGTCCGCGCCGCGCTCGCCGTCGGCTGCGTCGTTGGCGAGATTGGTGGCGATCTGGATCGCCAGCGCCGAACAGGCCGCCGCGACCACCGGCGTGAGCGCGATGGCGCCGAACACGGCGTGCGCATGCGCCGCGCCGACGAGAATGGGCGCAAGCGCGATCATCAGCGTGCGCGGCCGCATCGCCTTCAGCCACAGATCGCGGCGTGTTTCGTTCGGTCGCGCGATGTCCGACAGCGCAGGCTCCATCATGGCAGATCGCCTCGCCGCAGAAACCAGTAGCCGGCGAGCGCGGCGGCGAGCCCGAGCGCGGCGGGATAAACGAACGACCAGATCATGAAACCGGTCCGGCCGAAAATGTCGAACACCGTATAGGCCGTCGGGCCCAGCAGCACGAGCTGCGGGTCGAAGAGCAACATCGAGCCGGTGCGGAACACCTGCAATGGGTTGAGCATGGCGATGGCCACCACGCCCTCCACCGCCATGCGGCCGCGAATGAGCGCGCCCAGAAGCACGAGATCGAGCGACAGGATGAAGACGAGCCACAGGATGAAGGCGATGGTCTGCGCGGTGTCGACCGAACGGGTGATCGTCGAGATGAGAAACCCGAGGCCGACGAACACGAGAATGAGCACGAGCAGCAGCCCGATGTCGAAGCCGAGCTCCACCCACGGCACCGCTACGCCTCGCACGACGCCGTAAACGACCGCGCCGAGGATCGCCGCCACCACCGGCGCCGCCGCAAGGCAAAAGCGCCCCACGAACCGGCCCGCATACCATGCGCCGATGCCCACGGGCAGTCCGAGAATATATTCGAACACGCCGGCCTCGCGGTCGCCTGTCAGCGAGCGCACCGTCGTCACGAGAATGAAGATCGGCAGGATCGCCATGGTCAGCTGAATGTAGGTGACGAGCGTGCGCGACAGGCCGGTGAAGCCGAGCACGCGGCTCTCCGTCAGCCCGAACACGAGCAGCACGCCGACCAGGCCGAAGAACACCAGCGCATAGGCCGCAAACCAGCGCGCGCGAAAGGCCTCGGCGATTTCCAGCCGGAACGTCGCCAGAAATCCGGGCCAGAAGCCCGCGCGCGCTTCCGCCGGGCGTGGATGATCGACGCGCGTATCGCGCACAGCGTTCTCCTCAACTCCTGTGGGCGCAGGCTTCCTTTTCGCGCACCGCCGCGACGGCCGCGCGGAAGTCCAGCTTGTGCGACGCGGTCATCCCGGCCGAATGCCCATAGTCCATCGGCGTCTTCTGCCCGTCCCGATACCGCGCCTTGCGCGCGTCGAGCCAGTTCGCCGGATTGGAATCGTCCGTCACCCAGAACGGCACGTCTTCGCGGTCGAGCACGCCGCGCTCGACGGCCGCCAGCGCCGCGCAGCCGAAATCGTCGTAGATGCGCGCGCGGTTGAGATCCTTGTCCCAGATCTGCGCGACGTAGCGACGGTCGGCGAACACCATGTGGCAATGTTCGCACAGATCGCGGCCCCACTTGATGGTCCGCGGGGTCGGTTGGACTTCCGAACAACCGGCAAGGCAGACGAAGGCGCCCGCGCCAAGCGCCGCGCGCAGGGCCGTCCGTCGCGAAGGCGCGCCGAACAGATCGTCAGGTAGCGGCGACGCCATGCCCGCTCCTTTCGTGTTCGCCCAGCCCCTCGACCAGATGGACCGCGCGCACCAGCCCCGAATGGCGCGCGACGAAGCCGAGAAACCGCAGGCGGTCGGGACCGGCCACCGTCCCCGACCACTCCCCCGCGCGGGTCTCGCGCAGGCCCCAGTCGTGCGCCGTGCGGGCGAAGCTGGGCTCGGCCCGCACCGTCTCCAGCCGCACCGAAAACACCGAGCCGAGCGCACCGGCGTCCGCCACCGTATCGTCGAGCGCCACGCGCCCGCGCTCCAGCTCCACGACGCGATTGACCAGCGACGCGATCTCGTCGATGCGGTGGCTGGAGATGAGCATGGTCGTGTCGTCGGCGCGCGCGGCCAGGAGGTCGAAGAAAGCGCCCCGCGCGGCCGGATCGAGATTTGCGGCCGGCTCGTCGAGAATGAGCAGGCGCGTCGGCCGCCCGAGCGCGAGCGCGATGAGCAGTTTCTGCTTCATCCCCCCCGACAGCCGCACGAACGGCCGCTTGCGCACCCCATCGATGTCCAGACTGAGCCGCTCGGCGACCGCGCCGATGTCCCCGATGTCGGCGCCCGACACCTCCGCCACATAGCGGATGAGCGCGGCGACCGGCATTTCGAGGCGCGGCGCGATCTGCGGCACGAAGCCCACCAGCCGCAGCGCCTGCGTGCGTTCCGCACGCGGGTCGCGCCCGTCGATCCGCACGCTGCCCTCATAGGTATACTCACCGAGCAGGCAGCGAAAAAGCGTCGTCTTGCCCGCGCCGTTCGACCCGATGAGCGCGATGCGCTGGCCAGCCGGAACCGTCAGGTCGACCGCGTCGAGGACGCGTCCACCTCCCAGCGATTTCGTCAGGCCCTTCAGCGCGATCATGCGTCCTCGAGTTCAGGCGACGGGCTCGGTCTTGGCGCCCGCCCGGCCGACCCCAACCTGCGGACCTTCCGGGGGCGGCGTCAAGGGCGGCGGCTCGACCGGCGGGCGGCGCGTGACGCCGGCGATGTCGAACGTCAGCGCGCCGGTGGGGCACGCGTCCAGACACATGGCGCAGCGCGTGCAATCGGGGCCGACGGGCGAACGCACTTCGGCCGCATAGCCGAGCTTGGTCATGTCCAGAACATGCGGCACCAGGCACACCTGGCGGCACTTGCCTTCGTGGAAACACTTCGTCCCGTCGTAGAGAATGCGCACCGGCGCGGCGACCCCCGCGAATCCGTAGGTGAGGCCGATGGGACACACGTAGCGGCACCAGAAGCGGCGCGACCAGAAGATTTCGACGAGCAACAGCAACAGCACCCAGATAAGGCCGACGGCCGTGCCGTAAGTGAGCGCGCGCGAAACGATGCCGACCGGCGAGATCGTCTCGAACAACGTATAGCCTGTTGCGAAGGCGAGCGCCGCGAACACCACGAACAGCGCCACCCGCAGCCGCCGGTCCAGCTCGTGATTTTTCACCAGCCTCTTGTCCGCGAGCTTCAGGTGCAGCATTTCGGCGATTTCCGAAAGCAGGTGATACGGGCACACCCACGAACAGAAACTGCGTCCGCCGAACAACAGATAGAGCGCCAGCACCGTGGTCACGCCGATCACGAGATTGAGCACCACGTGTTTGTGCGCGAGCATCAACTGCAGCGAGGAGTTCAGGTCCGCGAAATGGAAGCCGAACACGCGCGACGCGGTCAGAGCGCCTTCCACCAGTTGCAGATCCAGCCAGTAGGACAGAACGAACACGCCGTTGACCGCAATGATGGAGGCCCAGCGGCGGTTGCGCCATTTGTGCGAATGTCCTTCCTCGGCGCGTTCGGCCGCGATCGCCGCCTTGCGCCGTTTGCGCTCGGCCGGCGTCTTCTTGAACGCATGCAGCGCGCGCGAATCCTCCGTCATCTCCTCGGGTTCGGGCTTCGTCGGCTGACGGCCGAGCAGCATCGCCAGGCCGTTCAGCGTGCGCGAAAGAAAGCCGGGCTTCATGAGCGACGCACTCCTTCCTCGCGACCGGTGGTCATGATCTCGACGCGGATCGCCGCCGGCTCCGCCGGGCACATCATCTCGCACACGCCGCAGCCGACGCAGGACTTGCGCACGACCGGCGTGCGCCGCTTGTCGGCGGGATCGTTCGTCAGCGGCTCCATGGCGATCGCGCCTTCGATCGGGCATTCGCGCACGCACAGATCGCAGCTGTCGAGATTGTATTCGTGTTTGGCGACCGGCTGCGGACGCCAGCGATCCACTTGCTCATAGCGCAACAAGCCGGGGAAAGCCGCGCCGCGCGCCGGGCCCTTCACGCCCTCCCCCTTGCGGGCCAGGCAGGCGTCCGGCGCGACCAGTTTGGCCACGCCCATGCGCACCTGCTCCTTCTTGTCGATCCCATGGCTGAGCGCGCCCGTGGGGCAGGCGAGAATGCATTGCGTGGCGTCGCAGGAAAAATCGCAGGCCTGCGCGCGGGCGTCGATATACGGCACGCCGTTGCCCACGCCCTCGTGCAGGTCGGCGAGATGGATCGCGCGAACGGGACATACCTGCACGCATTGCCCGCACTTGATGCAGGCGGCCAGGAATGCCTCCTCGTCGAGCGCGCCGGGCGGGCGCAGCCGCGGCGCTGCGTTGGCGAACTTGTGCTGAAAAAATCCCGCGAGCGCCGCGCAAACCATGGCGCCGCCGACCGCCGCCGAGCGCAGCAGCTTGCGCCGCTCCTCGCCCTGGCGCGAAAGCCGCTTGGGCTCGGGCGCCGCCTGGTCGTCCATCTGCGGTATCTCGTTCATGACCTCTTCTCCGCGCGGCGGGCGCCGATGGCCTCTTCGCGCATTTCGAGCACGGGCTGCGCGTCGCGCACGATGAGGCGCGGCTCCGTCAGCGAGCCGAGCCGCTCGATGAAATCGATCATCTCCAGCGCCGGGGACGCGCGGAAGAATTGCGCGTCCGGCACGTCCATCCACAACCGATCCGCCCACGACCAGCTTTCGTAGGGCGTATCGCCCACGCCATCGCGATTGCGGTCGAACCCCTGATAGTCGTCCCAGAGATTTCCAAGCCACTTGTTGCGCCTGGCCGAGCCGGAGCCGAGCACCGCGACATTGGCGTGATTGCCGCGAAAGGCGTTGCCCTCGAACGCATTGCCCTCCCAGTCGGAATGAAACACCACGGCCGCGCCATTATACGCGATCCGATTGGCGCGGAACACGTTCCATCCCTCCGGATCGTAGGGCGAGGCGTCCATGAACAGACCGCGCGCATTGCCGAACAGATCGTTGTTGGCGACCAGCGTGTTGGAGGATTCCTTGAACCCGATGCCGATGCCGGACGGCCCCTGGCTGTAGTGGATGACGTTGTCGGTGACCTCGTTGTCGTTGGCGTACATCAGAAACACGCCGACTGTGTTGGACAGGAAACTGTTGCGCTCCAGCTTGTTCTTGTGCGCATACATCAGGTGGATGCCGTAGCGACTGTCCTCGATCCGGTTGCCGGACACGACATTGTCCGTTCCGTACCAGATCACCGTGTCGCGCGAATGGACGATGACATTGTCCTCGATCCGGTTGCCGTTCGAATACCACACGCGCACGGCGTCGCCGCGCAGCGCCTCGGGCAGATCCTTCGAACCGATGCGGTTGCGCCGCATGATATTGCCGTTCGCCTGCCGAAGCTCGAACCCGAACAGGCAGTTCTCGATCACGTTGTCCTTCATGATCCCGTTGCGCCCGCGCAGACGCACGGCGCTGTCGGTCGTCTCATGCCTTTCGCCGGAATTGCGGAACGTGACGCCCATGATCGTCACGTCGTCGGCCTCCACCGTCACGATCGAGCCGATCCCCCCGCCGTCGACCACCGTGCCCGCCACCCCCTCGATGCGCAGCGGCCGCGTGATCCTGCCCGGCGCCGCGTAGATCTTGGCTTCCAGCTTCAGCACGCCGCCCGTGGGCGTGGCGTCGATCAAAGGCTGCAGCGCGACCGCCCCGTCCGGAAAGCGGCGCAGGCCTTCCATTTCCTCTTCCGAACGCGGATCAGGAGACGGCAACGAATGGTTGGCGAAGCCCGCGTCGCGCGTGAGGTCGACCACGGCCTGCGTCTGGGCATAGCGAACGACCGCTGTCGCCACCAGCCCCAGCACGCACGCGCCGAGCGTGGCGCCGAGCGCGGCCTTCGTCCAGCGCGCGAGCTGGTAGCGGCCGATCATGTCACACTAATCCTTCGCGTCGTCCGGCAGCGAGCGGCGCAACAGAATCGCGACCGCCATCGCGAGCCCGACGACGCACATGAACGCAAACCCGAGATGCGGGTAGGAATGGGTCGAGAATTGGGCGACCTTGCCGTCGCCGAACACCGTCGGCATGAACGGCTTGAGCGTGAAGGCGCCCATCGCGTTGAGACTGTGCCCGTACCACCAGAGCCAGCCGGAATATTCGATGACGAAAGCGACCGGCAGGATGAGCGGCGCGAGCGCCAGCGCATAGAACAGCGGCGAACGCGGACGGCTGGCGATCCACAGGAAACCCAGCATCGCAACCAGAACGGCGCCGTAAACCACATAGAGCACCGTGCGCATGATAGCGACGAGGCGCTGGTTCTTCGCCGGTTCCTTGAACCAGCGGCCAAGGCTCTCCTCGTAGTGCCACGACATGACATCGATGCCGCGGCCCGACCATTTGGGCGCCGGTTCGGTCAGACTGACCGGCGCCTTCTGATCGTGGACGGTCTTCAGCACCTCGATCAGCTGCTCCTTCGAGGCGCCGGCCGCCGCCTTCGGCGCGCGCCCGTCGCCGATGCCGCTCTTGGCCAGCGATTCCTTCAACTGCTTGACGATCGGATGCAGGCTCTCGTCCTTCGACTCGTCCTCCGAACGGCCGAGACTGTCGACCAGCCCCAGGATCCAGCCCTTGCCCAGATAGGAAACCCCGTTCGGCGCGAACAGCGCCATCGACATCCAGACCGCGATCGCCGCAAAGCCCAGCCCCATCGCCGCCAGCCGCAGTCGCGTTCCCGGCACGGCGAACCCGACGATCAGCACGCCGAGGAAGGCGAACAGGAACGGCGATGTCAGCTTTTCGACCGGCCCGCCCGAAGCGATCGGATACATGCCGACGAAATGGTTGATCGTGTCCATCTCGTGCACGCAGTCGAGCGCCTCCTTCTCCAACACCTCGGCCGAATGCCGCAACTGACAGCCATTGGCGACGCGGTCGACATGGAAGTGGATCCGCACGCCGTCCGGGAACGTTTGCGCCGGATAGTTCGGCGCCTTGAGCGAAACCCACCAGGCAGGCGAGACGAATGCGCCGCCAAGCGCCAGCAGCGCCACGAGCGCGAACAGGCGGAACAGTACCGCCGCCCTGGTGACGCCCGGCCGCGCGGGCGCGGAAGGGGAGGCTGGAGAGTTCATCGCTCGTTGCTCCTGCAAATCGAAAGGTCCGTCCGAGGCGCCGGCTCGCGGCGGGCGTGGCGCGCACCATCGCCCCGCAAAATACAGTGCGGTTGGCGCGCGCGCATTCGGTTTCGTCGAAGGCCCCGCCCGTGGCGGGACGCGGCGACGAAGGCCACGGCCCTCGTCGCCGGGTCGATCACTTGAAGTCCGGGTTCTTCCAGCCCTTCGGCGCGACCATGTCGGCCGGCGGCTTCAGGCGCGACACATAGTCGAGCACCGCCATCGTGTCGCGGTCGGAGAAGTTCTTGATCTGCTCCACCATGTCCGGGTTGGAGTTGCGGCGTTTGCCTTCCTTAATCCAGCGATACTGGCGCAACAGATATTCGTAGTGCTGCGCCTGAATGCGCGGATAGTACTTGTCGGCGTCGCCCTTGCCGTCCTCGCCGTGGCAGCGCACGCAGTTGTCGGCGTAGAGCTTCTTGCCGTGTTCGAGATCCGTGCCCGGCCCCACGCCGTTCTCGGGGCTCATCTTCAGCAAGGCGATGTATTCCGAAACGTCGGCGATCGCCTGCGTGCCGCCGATCTCGGACGGCAGGGCGAACGGATACATCGTCGGGTTGTCGCGGTGGCCGTCGCGAATGTCGGCGAGCTGCTTGATGATGACGGTGCGGTGCTGACCCGCGACCTGCGGGAACGTGCCGTCCGGCAGGCCCCAGCCTTCCGGCATGTGGCAGGCCGTGCAGACTTCGTACACTTCGCGCCCGTTGTCCTTGTTGGGCTTGAGCGTCAGCGCTTCCTCGCGCTCGCCGCCCTTGCTCATCCACTCTTTCTTCAGCTTGTTTTCTTCGAAGGTCTTCTGGTCGACCGCGCCTTGACCGGCCGGGCCCGCGGCATAGGCCGCGCCGCTCGCCACAATGACTGCGGCGCCGACAAGACGAAGGGACGGAAACTTGGCCATGTTCGAACTCCATCGAATGTTTTGGCGCCTGCGCTTCGTATCAGAAGCGGCGCCGACTGCTTGACTGATGCGTCTGCCGCGCGTCCGCGCCCGCAAACGCCGCGGCAAGCGCCCTATTTCGCGGGGCGCTCGATCTGCGACAGGTAATCGGCGATCAGGCCGACCTTCTCGTCATCGAGTTTCTTGCTGAAGGGAACCATCGATTTCGACGCGCCGTTCTGGCGCACGCCATCGCGGATTTCAATCATCTGGAGCGCGAGATAGTCGCGCTTCATTCCCCCGATGATCGGATAGACCCCGGTCGGCTTCAGCCCGTCCGGACCGTGGCATGTCTGGCAGCCGCCCTTGGTGTAGGCCTCCTTGCCGGCGGCCAGCCGCGCGGCGTCCGGCGCTGGGTTGAGCGCACGCGGCTTGGGCGCCGGCAACGCGGCGAGATAGTCGGCGATCGCCTGGCGCTCCTGCGCGTTCGCCAGATGCATGACGTCCTTCATGCCCTGCGTGCGCGGATAGCCACGATCGTCCTTGCCCGAGAGGCGCTTTCCGTCGGCGATGTCGTTCATCTGCTGCAACAGGTATTTGGCGTTCTGGCCCGCGAGTTCCGGATAGTTCTGGATCGCGCGGCTGCCGTCCTTGCCGTGGCAGGCGATGCAGGTCTTGGTGCGGAACAGCGCCTTTCCGTCCGGCGCGCCGCTCGCTTGCGCCGCGTCGGGTTTGGGCGCATCGGCAGGCGCAGCGCCCTGCGCAAGAGCCGGGCCCGCGCCCAGCGCCAAAACGAGAACCAATCCAGCAACGGCGCCACGCATCTTCATCTCCGGTTTGCAGACGGCCATGTGGCCGCTTGATCGTTCCACCCGTGAGGCGGATGAGGCGGGGCGACAAGCGCCCCGCCCCCTTGTCGTTCGAACAACGCGTTCGCTGGCGCAGCCTTGCGGCTTACTTGGCGATGACCTTCGCGCCGTTCTGTTCCAGATAGGTCTTGACGCGCAGACCGATGTCGGCGGCCTTGACCTGATACTGCCACCACTGGTTCGCCCAGAGGGTCGCCTGCTGCCAGTCTCCCTTCTTGGCCGCTTCCTCGGTCTTGGCGCGAGCGTCCTTGGCGAAGTTCAGCTGGTCGGTCGCGTCCTCGACCTGCGCGACGGCCGTGGGGAAGTCCTTGAAGTTGGTCGACAGGATGTATTTCACGACCGAGTCGATCACGCCCTGCGTCTCGATGTTGGTCTTGAACTGCTTGTCGTAGTCCGCCTTCGCGTAGGTCACGCCCGTGGCCGCGCCGCCCGTGGAGGCCTGCTGGACAAGGCCTTTCGGCTTGACCATCAGATAGCCTTCCATCTCCAGATGCAGCGCCGAGCAGAACTCGGTGCAATAGTAGGAGAAGGCGCCCGGACGATCGGCCTTGAAGGTGACCGAAGCCGTCTTGCCCGGCTCGAGGCTCAGGTTGCCGATATAGGTCGACACCGCGAAGCCGTGCGTCTCGTCCTGCGCGCGTTCGGCGTTGGTGATGTGGAAGGTGACTTCGTCGCCCTCGTTCACCTCGACGATCTCCGGCGTGAAGTGCGAGCGGATCGCGGTGGCGAACACCGTGACCTTGCCCGGCTCGCGGACGATCTTTTCCGAACCCGGACGCACCGAAACCGCGCTGTCCTTACCCGTGCGGCTGTCGGTGCCGTATTTGTAGCGGATCAGCGGCTTCAACTTGTCGGAGGCGATCGCCGTCGCATAGTGCGGCTCGCCCAGCGGCAGCGGCATGTCGTAGAGCAGCTCCATCTTGTCGCCGGAGATGTCGATGAGCTGGTGGTTCTGCGGATGCAGCGGGCCGACCGGGTTGAAGCGGTCGATGGCCAGCTTGTTGAGCGCGACCAGATACTTGCCGGCCGGGGCAGCACTGTCGCCCTCCATCGTCATCAGGTGGCCGATGTTGTAGTGCACCGAGATCTTGTCGAGCACCTTGCCTTCGCAATAGTCGTATTTGGCGACCTGGCTGTCGACGTAGAGCGACGTGTAGGCGACGCACGGCTTGGAATCGAACTGCGTATGCAGCGGTCCCAGGCCAAGCTGCACCTGCTTGTGCAGCGTCTGCTTCATGTCGAGGATCGGAATGCCATAGGGGTCCTTCGACGCGAACTGCTTGGCGTCGATCGCCGCCTTGATCTTCTCCCACGAATAGATCGACACGTTGGTGTCGAGCTTGCCGCCGACGATGATGTATTTGCCGTCGGGCGTCACGTCCGCGCCGTGCGGCGATTTGGGTTCGGCGATCAGGTAGACGAGGCCTTCCTCGATCGCCGTCTTCATCATGATGACGTCGTGACCGTTGATCTTGGTCGTCTTGCCGGCGGCGGCGACTTCGGCCGCTTTCTTCCAGTTGATGACGTGCAGATAGTCGGCGTCGTTGGCCGAGCAGCCCGCCTCGAACGGCGGCTTGCCGGACTCGATGCCGCCCACATAACGCTCGGCGCAGAACGAGTTGGTGAACGACCAGCCGTCCGACGGACCCTTGCCGGCGTCGCTCAGGTCCTGCGTGTAGGGCGGCAGTTCGATCGAGAACGACTTGGCTTCGTCGATGCGACCGGCCGCACGGTCGAATTTCCAATAGGTGACCGCGCCGCGGAACTTCTCGTTGAACTCCGACAGCGGCGCATAGCCGCGACCCAGAACGCCGGGATACTGCGCGGCCTCGATCACGTACTCGCTGTTGGGCGTGACGAACGTGCCGCCATGCTCGGACTGCATGATCGGGTTGACGACGATCTGCTGCGTCTCGAAATCGTGCAGCGAAATGACCGCGATGCGCGGGTTGGCCTTGTCGTTGATGAACAGATACTGGCCGTCCAGCTTGCCATCGGTTTCCGAGATCGCCGGATGGTGGGTGTCGCCCCAGTTCGGCTGGCGACCGTCGATCTTGCCCTGGTCGAGAATCTTCTTCGACTCGTTGTCGTAGCCGTAGCCCTGCCAGGGCTCGGGCGTGAACACCGCGATGTATTTCAGAATGCGCATCGACGGCACGCCGTAGACGATGATCTGGCCGGACTGGCCGCCGGACGAGAACGTGATGAACTCGTCGCGCGCGCCGGTCGGCGTGTAGGTCTTGGCCGCGGCCATCAGATCCTTCTGGCTGAGCTTGCGGCGCTTCATCACATCTTCGAGGCTCTCGGCGGCAAGGGCCGAAGCGGCGCCCCACCCAATGAGCGCGCTCAATGCGACGGTTGTTTCAGAATTGTTCTCATTCTTGCGCTCCTGTTATCCGACCGGAACTGCATCTGTCCCCATGGAAGCGCCGCGCGAATCCGGGCTTCGCGGTTCTGGCGCAGACGCATGACGAGCGTGCGACCCCGTTCTTCGGCCGGGTTGGAGAGACGCGCTGTCGGATGGATGTTCGAGTTCCGTCATCCAAACGAACGCATGACGTCGACGCCATATCGACTCGGCAACCCGGGCCGGCGTCAACATCGTCGCCGCTCGGCGTCGGCGCATTGATTTATGATAACTTTTCGCAGCCGCCCGCCGCGACAGAATGGCCCATTGGAAGAAAGGCTGAGAACTGCGCGCCGCGCTGGCGCACGTCCCCTTGCGCGCACGGCGATGCCCGTGCTATCTCACTGAAAATAAAGGTTTTTTAGAATCATTCCAAACTGTGCCGGCAGGCGCGGCGCGGGAATATGGGCGGGCTGCGGCGCTGCATGTCGAAGCCCTGTGCGTCGAAATCCCTGCGCGCCCTGTCCGGGGCGTGCGGGGCAGATCGAGAGGTCGGTTCGTGGCTTGCAAATTCGTCTCCAGATTGAGCGCTGCATGCGCGTTCGCCGGCGCGGCCATTTTCGGCGCCGCCGCCGCCGCGCAGGAGGTCAACGTCTACACCACCCGCGAGCCCGGCCTGTTCGCGCCCATCGCGCAGGCCTTCACCGCCAGGACCGGCGTGAAGGTGAACACAATCTTCGTGAAGGACGGGCTGGCCGAGCGGGTCGCGGCGGAAGGCGCAGGCTCGCCGGCCGACTTGTTGATCACGGTCGACATCGGCGCGCTGACCGAACTGGTCGACAAGGGCCTCACCCAGCCGCTGGCGACGCCGGCGGTGGAGAAGGTCGTGCCGGCCAATCTGCGCGCGGCCGACGGCGCGTGGAGCGCGCTGTCGCTGCGTGCGCGTCTGGTATGGGCCAGCAGGAGTCTGCCGACCGACGGCATGACCTACGAAGATCTGGCCGATCCCAAATGGAAGGGAAAGCTGTGCATGCGCTCCGGCCAGCACGTCTACAACACCGCGCTGCTGGCCGCGATGATCGCGCATGTGGGCGAGGCGAAAGCCGAGGAATGGGCGCGCGGCCTGAAGGCCAATCTCGCGCGCCGGCCGGGCGGCGGCGACCGCGATGTGGCGCGCGACATTCTTGGCGGCCTGTGCGACGTCGGCCTCGGCAATTCCTATTATGTCGGCCTCATGCGCTCGGGCAAAGGCGGCGCGGACCAGAAGGCCTGGGGCGATGGCGTGAAGGTTCTGCTCGCCCGTTTCGCCGACGGCGGCGTGCATGTGAACGCTTCCGGAGTGGCGCTTGCGAGAAACGCGCCCCATGTCTCCGACGCGCGCCGGCTGGTCGAATTTCTGCTCTCGCCCGAAGGTCAGAAGATCTACGCCGAACAGAACTTCGAATATCCGGTCGACCCCGCCGCGACGGTCGATCCGACGATCGCCGCGCTCGGCGTGCTCAAGCCAGATCGCATCCAGCTGCTCGACATCGCGCGGCACAGGAAGGCGGCGAGCCAGATATTCGATAGAGTGGGCTTCGATCGGTAAGAGCGGCGGACGATGGCGCGGTTCGATGGATTTTCTGCGATAGGGCTCGCCGGCGCGGCGGTGGCCGTCGCCCCGGTGCTCGCGCTTGCGGTCATCGCCATGCAGGGCGACGGCGCATCGTTTGGCCATGTTCTGAATTATGTGGCGGGCGACGCCGCGCGCGAAACGATTGCGCTGCTTGCGGGCGTGGCGGCGTGCGTGCTGGTCGTCGGCGTGGTCGCGGCATGGATCGTCACCGCCTACGAATTTCCCGGCCGGCGGGCGGCGGAAGTCGCGCTGCTGCTGCCGCTGGCGCTGCCGGCCTATGTTCTGGCCTACGCCTGGCTCGATCTCACGCACCCGATCGGCCCCTTGCAGACCGCGCTGCGCGGGGCGCTCGGCTACGCAAATCCCGCCGATCTCCGCCTGCCCGACCTGCGTTCGCTGCCGGGCGCGGTATTCGTCTTCGGCCTTTCGCTATATCCCTATGTATATATCGGCGCGCGCGCCGCGTTTCAGTCGCGTATCTCGGCGCAGGTGGAGGCGGCGCGTCTGCTCGGCGCGCGCGAGAGCGGCGTGTTCTTTCGCGTGGCTTTGCCGCTTGCCCGACCGGCGATGGCGGCGGGCGCCGCGCTCGCCCTCATGGAAACCCTGAACGACATCGGCGCGGCCGAGTTCCTGAGCGTGACGACGCTGACGACCACGGTCTACGCGACATGGATCAACCGGTCCGATCTGCCGGGCGCCGCGCAGATCGCGTTGGCGATGCTGTGGATCGTGCTCACGCTGGTGTTCGTCGAGCGCTGGGCGCGCGGCGCGCGTGGATATGCGCCGGAAGGCGCGCGCCGTCATAATCCCGCCCGCGCCGTCGGCGGTCCGGCCGGCATCGGCCTGCTGGCGCTGGCGCTCGCGCCGCCCGCGCTGGGCTTTGCGACGCCGGCTGTCCATCTCGCGCGCCAGGCCGCGCAGCGCGTGGCCGCCAACGGTTTTCCGCCGGAGATCGCGCAGGCGGCGCTCAATACGATGGTCGTGGCGCTGGCGGCGACCGTCATCTGCGTCGTCGGCGCGCTCGTCGCGGTGGCCGGCCGCCGCTACGAGCCGACCTCGCTCCTGCGCAACGGCCTGCTGAAATTGTCCACGCTCGGCTACGCCGTGCCGGGAACGGTCTTGGCGATCGGCCTGCTGAGCGTGCTCGGCGGGTTCGATTCCGTGTTGCGCGCCGCTTTCGCGGCGCTCGGCGCAAAGCCACCGGGATTGCTCCTGTCGGCGTCGGTTTTCGCCGTCGTCGTCGCCTTGACCATCCGCTTCTTCAGGCTCGCCGTCGCCAAGATCGAGACGGGTTTCGAACGCCTGCCGCTGTCGCTCGACCACTCCGCGCGCGTGCTCGGCCGCACGCCGTTCGCCATGCTGCGCGAGATTCACCTGCCCCTGCTCACGCCCTCGATCGCGGGCGCGGCGCTGCTCGTTTTTGTAGACTGCATGAAGGAACTGCCGGCCACGCTGCTGCTGCGACCGCTGAATTTCGAAACGTTGTCCACGCAGCTTTATGGCGAGGCCGCGCGCGGCGCCTACGAGAACGGCGCGGTCGCCGCCTGCCTCATCGTGCTCGTGGGACTTTTTCCGGTAGCTTTTCTCACGATGGTCGGCTCCGCGCGCGCGATCGAGGCGACGCGGCCGCGAACCACCGCCGAACTCGACGGCGCGCGGGAGGCGGCCTGACATGCACGCGCCCGCGCCCGTCCTGGCGTTTGAAAATGTGCGTCACGCCTACCGCGACAAGATCGCGCTGCGCGGCGTTTCGCTCGACGTGCGCGCCGGCGAGATCGTCGCGCTGCTCGGCCCGTCGGGCTGCGGCAAGAGCACGCTGCTGCGTGTCGCCGCCGGTCTCGAACGCCAGAGCGCCGGACGCATATCCATCGCCGGCCGCACGGTGGCGGACGCGCGCGCGTTCGTGACGCCGGAAAAGCGCGGCGTGGGTCTGGTGTTTCAGGATTACGCGCTGTTTCCGCATCTCGATGTCGCCGCCAACGTCGCCTTCGGCCTCGCGCGCCCAGCGGGCGAGACGGCGCGCGCCACCACGACGCAGATGCTGCGGCGCGTGGGCCTTGCGGCGCGCGCGCACGACTATCCGCACATGCTGTCGGGCGGCGAACAGCAGCGCGTGGCGCTCGCGCGCGCGCTCGCGCCCCAGCCCGCAGTCCTTCTGCTGGATGAACCATTCTCCAATCTGGACCAGGGACTGCGGCGCGACATGCGCAACCAGACGATGGCGCTGCTGAAGGAATCCGGCGCCGCCGCCGTGCTCGTCACGCACGATCCCGACGACGCGATGGCGGTCGCCGACCGCATCGCGCTCATGCGCGACGGCCTCATCGTGCAGATGGGCGCGCCGGCCGACATCTACGACCGCCCGGTCGATCCCTTCGTGCTGCGCTTTTTCTCGGAAGTGGAGACATTGCCGGCGACCGTGGCGCATGGCGAGGCGACGACGCCGATCGGCCGTTTTCCGGCCCGCGGCTGCGCCGACGGCGCGGCGCAGGCCTGCGTGCGCAAGACGGCGTTCTCGATCGCGCGCGACGGCGCGCTGCCGGCCAGCGTGCGCGCCGTGCGGTTTCTGGGAGAACGTCAGGCCGCGCGTATCGAGATTGCAGGCCTGAAAAGCGTTCTGGAGATCGCACTGCCGGCGCGCGAGACCATTCGCCCCGGCACGACGCTTTCGCTCGCCGTGGACCCAGCGGGCGTGTTCGTCTTTCCCGCAGCCGCGTCCCTGCACGAGGAACGCGCACGCCCCTGATCAGCCTTCGTCGGGCCGCCGCACGACCACCGACTGGCTGGCGATCGCCATCAGCTCGCCATTCTCCGCAAACAGTCGGATGTCGCCGTGCGCGAAGCCGTCGTGCATGCACACGATGCCGATGTCGCATAGGACCCAGCGCGTGGGAACGATCCGGCGCACACGTAGCGTGTTGTCGAGACTGTTGCCGCCGCGCACGCTCTCCCCGAGCGCCGGGCCGATGGCGGCCGGCACATAATCGGCGAAGATCGCCAGCATGCTGGCGTCGACCGGGTGCTCCTCGACCGTGCGCGCCCACAACAGCAGCTTGCCGTCGCGGCTCGGCCGACCGTCGCGGGCCCCGAGCGCGCCTTTCGGCATCCGCAGCTCCAGCCGTCGATTGAGATTGTGCCCGAGATCGGGCCACAGCTTCACCGGCTCGCAATCCTCCGGCGGCGGCAGCACAGGCATGTGCGCCCACTGATGCGAGGTCTCGTCCGGCCGGCTGCCGAGCGCGGCGTTGACGGTGATGATCTCCTTGTCGCCGACATGGCCGGACACGCGCGCCTGCGTGGTGTGGCGGCCTTTGTAGACGACCCACACATCGAGATCGAGAACCGAGGGCGGTCGCGCGAACGACAGATATTGCGCGGTCGCCCACACCACCGGCCGCTCGCACGTGCGCTCGAGCGCGGAAATGGCGGCCGCGAGTCCGACGCCGCCATACATGAACAGCATGTCGGGTGGGCCGACGCACACGTCCTGCGTCAACGGAAGGTTCCAGCGGTGCGGATTGTGCGAGCCGCGCAGGTCGAAGAAGGGCTTGGTCATGGCGGGTTCTTAAAGCGTTTTGCGCGGAACGGAAACCGGCGCGCAGATCGCCTCGCGCGACGGTCGCCACGCGGGCGCCTGTGGACGAAAACGCTTCAGCGTCCCTTGAAGACGGGTTTGCGCTTCTCCAAGAACGCGGCCACCGCCTCCTGCTGGTCTTCGGTATGCTGGGCGAGCGCCTGCATGCCGGACGCCATCTCCAGATGCGAGGCGAGCGCCATCTGTCCGGACTCGCGGACCAGTTTCTTGTTGAGCCGCAGCGAGTGCGGCGGATGGGCGGCGATGCGCCGCGCGAGTTTCCACGCCTCCGGCAACAGCTCGGCCTTCGGCACGACGCGCGAGACCAGTCCCCAGGCGAGCGCCTGATCGGCCTTGATGAAATCGCAGGTGAACGTCATTTCGTAGGCGCGCGACAGGCCGACGACGCGCGGCAGGAACCAGCCGCCGCCGTCGCCCGAAACGAGCCCGACGCGCATGAAGCTTTCGGCGAATTCGGCGGTCTCGGACGCAATGCGGATGTCGCACATCAGGCTGAGGTCGCAACCCGCGCCGACCGCATGGCCGTTGACGGCGGCGATGGCGGGAACCTCAAGATTGTACATGGCGAGCGGAATGCGCTGGATGCCATGCTGATAGCGCCGGCGCACCTCGGCGGGCGCGCCGCCGAACAGGCCCTGCCGGTCGCGCATGTCCTTCACGTTGCCGCCGGACGAAAAGCTCTCGCCCGCGCCGGTGAGGATGACGCAGCTCACGCTCATGTCGCGGTTGATCTCGTCGCAATGGGCGACGATCGCCTCCACGATCTCCGGCGAGATCGCATTGCGCGTCTCCGGCTCGTTGAGCGTGAGCAGAACCACCGCGCCGTCGCGCTCGAATTTGACGCTTTCGCCCATGAAATCCGTTTCCCCTATTCGTAGAACGCCGCGCCCTTGCGCATTGTGCGCCATTGGGCGTCGTCGTGGCCGCAGACGATCGTTGCGCCGCCACGTTCGATGTCGCGCACGCGCGCGTAGCTTTCAAGACATTTTTCGACATTCCAGGTGGGGCGTGGGGCGACGTTCTCGTCGAGATTGGCGCGCACGCTCACGGCGTCCGACACCAGAAGAAAATCCCCGTCGCGGTCGAGCCGCACATGCGCGCCCATCAGGCCCGGCGTGTGGCCCGGCAGGTGCACGAGCCGCATGCGCCCGTCGCCGAACACGTCGAACCCGTCGGCGACCGTCTTCAGCGGGATCGGATGGTCCCAGTCCTCCGGCAGATAGCCGGCCTTGCGCGCTTGCGGCGCGCGGGCGGCGGCCAGTTCTTCGGCATGGACGAGGATCGTCGCCTTGCGGAAGAACTGGTTGCATCCGCAATGGTCGGTATGGAAATGCGAACAGACGACGATGTCGATGTCGTCGGGTCCAAGACCGACGCACGCGAGCGCGTTGAGGAGATGGTCGCCCTCCTCCATCATGGGCGTCATGAACCGCGCCATCGTTCCCCAGCGGCTTTCCGCGTCTTTGGCGATATCGGGATGACAGCCGGTGTCGAACAGCGCATTTCCGTCGGCGTGCCGCAGGAGAAAGCTGGAGACCGGCAGGTCCAGCATCTCGTCCGGCGCGGCGTTCGGGTGGTAGACGTTGCGGCGCATCCGCAAACGGCCGCCGGACAGCATGTGCATTTTCATGTCGTTTCCCGCTTGCGGCCGCAGTCTAGCGCGACTGCGCGGGGTCGAGCAGCATGCGGTTGAAGCTGCGGTCCTCCGGCGTCTTTTCCGAACCCGGCGGCGTCAGCGCGCGGGTGTAGTCGGCGCCGACCGCGTTGGCGAAATCGGCGCCGGCCAGATCGGCGCCGTCCAGTTTCGCGCCATGCAGCGTCGCTCCCGACAGCAGCGCCTTTTTCATGTCGGCGCGCGTGAAATCCGCGCCTTCGGCGTCCGCGCCCACCATCTGTGCGCCGGCCAGCCGCGCCTCCACCAGTTTGCCGCCGTTCATCACGGCGCGCAGCATGTAGACGCCTTCGAGATTGGCGCGGCTGAGGTCGGCGCCCTCCATCAAAATGTCCTTCAGATAGGCGCCGGTGAAATCTGCGCCGACGGCCGATGTTCCGATCAGATTGGCCCCGAACAGATAGGTATTGGTGAGATTAGCGCCGGCGAGGTCGGCGCGGTCGAATATCGTATGGAACAGGTCGGCCTTCGCCAGATTGGCGCCCTTCAGGCTCGCGCCCGTGAGGTTCGCCCATTTGAGATTGGCCTCGCGCAGGTCGGCGCCGTCGAGCCGGGCGTTGCGAAGGTCGGCCGCCTCCAGCGCGGCTCCTGCGAGATTGCAGTTGGCGAGGTCCGCGCCCGGCGCGGGCTTGCACGATTGCGCGACGGCGGGCGCGGCCAGCCAAACGAACACGGAAGCCAACAGCGCGCTCTTGATCATGCGCTCCTCCCGTCGCCGGCGCATCGCCGGGCCTGGCGTGGAAGTCTATCAGCCGGACATGGGCGCGCAACGATCGAATCGCGCGCGCCGCCCGGCCCTTCCGGCGCAATTCCGCGATCGGGGAAACAATTGATAAACATTACCGCGCGTTAGATGTTTACTCCGGCCCCGAACGTCGTTTCCTAGATGCAGACCGTTCAATTCAAGACGCTCGGGCCTATGAAGCTCCGCAAGGCCATTCCCCATCAGATCGCGCGGTTCGCGGCCGACAGATCGGGCGCGTATACGGTCGCGACCGCCTTGTCGCTGCCCGCCCTCGTCGGCGTTCTCGGGCTCGGCGCGGAAGCCAGCATGAACTACATGAAGCACGCCGCGCTCCAGACGGCCGCCGATTCGGCCGCCTTCAGCGCCGCCAATGCGCTGGCCGGCGGCGCCGGGGACCTGTCTCTTGAGGCCAACGGCGTCGCGGGAACCTACGGGTTCGTCAACGGCCGGGACACGGTCGTCGTGACCGTCAACAATCCGCCGGCGAGCGGCGCCTATACAGGCGACGCGAAAGCGGTCGAGGTGCGGATCAATCTCGCCGAGCCGCGATTCTTCACGCGCATCTTCAGCGCGCAGAGCGTGCTCGTCGCGGCCCGCGCGGTCGCGATCGCTGCGAAGGCCGGCTCCGGTTGCGTGCTGGCGCTGAACAAGACCGCGAGCGGCGCCGTCAGCGGCAAGGGCACGACCAACATCGCCCTGAACGGATGCAGCCTGATCGCCAATTCCAGCAACGCGAGCGCGATCTCGATGGTGGGAAACTCCGCGCTCAGCGCGGCGTCGGTGTCGACCGTCGGCGGCGTCTCCGGCGCCGACCACATCACGACGACAGACGGCCTGCGCACGGGCGCGCGCGCGGTCGCCGACCCCTATTCCAGACTGACCGTGCCGGCCTATTCCGGCTGCACGCAGACCAATTTCACCGGCAAGGGCAAACAGACGATCGGCCCCGGCGTCTATTGCGGCGGCATGAAGATCAACGCCGGCGCCAATCTCACGCTCGACCCGGGGGTCTACATCATCGACGGCGGCAGTTTCTCCGTGAACGGCAACGCCACGGTGACGGGCGACGGCGTGACCCTCGTCCTGACATCGAGTTCCGGGTCCGGCTACGCGACAGCGACCATCAACGGCGGCGCGACCATCAATCTCACCGCCCCCACCTCGGGCCAGATGGAAGGAATTGCGCTCTACGCCGATCGCAACGCCCCGTCCGGCACGGCCCTCAAGCTCAACGGCGGTTCGACGCAGAATTTCGAGGGCGCCATCTATGCGCCGACCGGCGAGATCATGTACGCCGGCGGCGCAATGAACAACAACACGTGCCTCCAGCTCGTCGCGGATACGATCACCTTCACCGGCAACTCCGGCCTCGCCAACAACTGCACGAAATACGGCACGCAGGCGATCGGCGGCGCGAACACGGCGCTGGTCGAATGATCCGCGCGCGTCCACGCAAGCCGGCGATGTTCCGCGCGTTCCTGCGCGACGCGGCGGGCGCGGCCGCGGTCGAACTGTCGCTCATCGCGCCGTTTCTTCTGATCGGCGCCATCGGCGTCGCCGATCTCGGCCTGCCGGTCTGGCGTCGCATGCAGGTGCAGGCCGCCGCCCAGGCCGGCGCGCAATATGCGGCGATCAACGGGTTCGACGCGCAGGCGATCGCCGGCGTGGTCGCCGGCGCGACCAATTTCGCCGCCATCTCCGCCTATCCGCCGCCCGCGCAATTCTGCGGCTGCTCAACCGGCGACGACGTCGCCGCCGCCGCCTGCGGTTCGACCTGCGCCTCCGGCGAGGAAGCGGGCGATTATGTCCGAGTGCAGACCTCCGCGCAGTCCACGCGCCTCTTCGCCTATTTCACCGGCGGCGTGACGACCACCGTCGCCGGCCGCGCGACGATCCGAGTCAAATGAGCGGCCGCCGCTTTCACAGCCACGTCGGCGGCGCTTCGACCGTCGAATTCGGCCTGACCTCGCCGCTGTTCGTGCTGCTGCTGTTCGGCCTGGTGCAGGTCGCGTTCTGGATCTGGGCTTCGACGGCGTTGCAGCACGGCGCGAATGCGGCCGCCCGCTGCGCCAGCGTCAACAAGACGATCTGCTCCTCGCAGGCGGCGATCGAATCCTACGCCGCCCGCCATGCGCTTGGCCTGCCCGTGTCCGCGAGCGCCTTCACCGCAGCGCAGACGACCTGCGGCAATCAGGTTTCGGCGACCTATCCCTATCTGGCTTTCGCCACGCGACTCGGCATGCCCTCGCTCGCAATTACCGCGCGCGCCTGCCACCCGGCTTGATGCCGGCGTAACGTTCAGCGGCCCGACAGCAGCGCGATGTTGCGCGCCACGTGGGGATTGCCGGGATCCTTCGCGCGCGCTTCCATCAGATCGCGCCGCGCCGCCTTGTAGTTGCCGCGCAGCATGTGGGAATAGCCGCGATTGTTGAGGAGCTGCGGCGTCGGCCCCGTCAGTTTGAGCAACTGCCCGTAGGCCCGGTCCGCGAGATCGAACCGCCGCAATTCGTCGTAACTGGCCGCAAGCCCGAGCCAGGCGTCGGCGTTGCGCGCGTCGCCCTCGACGATCGCGCGGAACGTCTGTTCGGCCAATCCGAAATTGCGATCGCGGAAGTGCTGTCGCGCCTTGTCGAGATCGGGGGCGACCGCCGGGGCCATCTTCGGCTCCTCCGCGCGCACGGCCGGCTCTCCGGGCGCGGGCGTCGCCAGCGCGGAAGGATTGAACAGGGGGCCTGAGACCGTTTCGCAGCCCGCAAGCGGGACGGCGGCGAGCAACACGAGCCCCGCAGAAATCATACGCCGCGACATAAGTCCCCCGACCGCTTAACCCGCCGCCACGCGCACGGCGACCGCGGCCGGCAGCATGAGCACGACGATCAGAACAGGAAATACGAAAAGTGTTAAGGGAACCACCAACTTGGCCGGCAGCGAGTAGGCTTTTTCCTCCGCCTTCATGAGGCGCTTGTTGCGCATGTCGTCGGAGTAGGCGCGCAGCGACGCGCTGATGCTGGAGCCGAGTTCCTCCGACTGCTGGAGCAGCGTGGCGAAGGACGTCGCCTCCATGATGCCGAGCCGCGCGCCCAGCGATTCCACCGCCAGCGCCAGCGGCTTGCCGCTGCGCAACTCCAGCGATGTCATCTCCAGATGCTGGCTGAGCGAAGGAAAACTGTCGCGCAGTTCGACGCCGATGCGCTGGATGGCCGCTTCCATGCTCAGGCCCGCCTGCGCGCACACCACCATCAGGTCCATCACATCCGGAAAGCCGGTGCGGTGCTCCTGCTGCCGTCGCTTGATGATGCGGCCGAGCACGAACGGCGGCGTCATATAGCCGAGGCCGGCGCCGATGGCCGCCGCCACCAGCGGGTCGAGCCACTCGGCCGGACCTTCCGGGACAAGCGTCAGACCGTAGAGCGCAAGCCCGCCGAAACCGGCCGCGCCGATGCGCGCGACGAAGAAATAGGCGACCGCCGACCGCGAGAAGAAGCCCGCCTGAAGCAACTGGCTGCGCAGAAGTCGGCTGGTCTTGGGGTCTTGCGCGAGCGCGCCGTTCGCCATGCTGGCGACGAAGGCTTCGATCTGCTTTGGCGCGGGCGCGGGCGCGCTCTTTTCCTGGCGCACCCGATCGCAGGCCGTGCCCTGCAACAGTCGCAATTGCACGGCGCGCCGCGACCGCGTCATCGCAAACAACGCGACAGCGATGCCGGCGACCGCCATCAGGCCGCCGACCAGGCCGATGAGCGCGCTGTCGGCGCGCAGCAGATCGAAAAGGAAGTCGGCCTCGTTCATCGCTCAAGCCCGGAAATTGATCATCTTGTGCATGATGACGAAGCCCACCGCCATCCACACGCCCGCGATCGACAGGCCGATCCTGATCCAGGGATGTCCCCAATGCGCGCCATAGAATTCAGGCGCGATGACATGCAGCACCCCGAACAGCACGAACGGCACCGCGCCCAGAATGATCGCCGATATGCGCCCCTCCGCGGACAGGGCGCGCACCTTGCGTTTGAGCTTGGCGCGCAGCCGTATCGTCTCGCCCAGATTGCCGAGGATTTCGGTGAGATTGCCGCCCGATTGCGTCTGGATGCTGATGGAGGTGACGAACAGCGGCAGGTCTTCCTGCCCCACGCGTTCCTGCAGGTTGCGCATGGCGGTTTCGAGATCGAGACCGAATGTGATCTCGTCTTCCACCATGCCGAACTCCGTGCCGATCGGATCGGGCATTTCACGCGCGGCCATCTTGATGGCGGCGGCGATCGGGTGACCGGCGCGCAGGCTGCGCACGATGATGTCGATCGCTTCGGCGAATTGCTCGGCGAAACGCCGCTGGCGACGCGCGCGCAGAAATTTGAGAACGAACAACGGCGCGACCACGCCGACCAGAACGGCGATGGGCGCCGCGATCCACAAGTCGAACCAGAACGACAGCCCGAGCGCCGCCACGACGCCGAACGCCAGCGCGCCTCCGATCGTCGCCCGCACGCCGATCGTCACGCCCGATTGCACGACCAGCCGACGCAACCACGTCAGACGCAACAACGCCAGCGCGTCGCCCGACAACCCGCGCTCGCGCCGCAAGCGTGTCGCCACTTCCGAGCGCGCGCCCGACGTCTCCAGCGCCGCAAGGCGGCGATTGATGCGGCGACGGCGGTCGGTGGCGAAGAAAATCTGATACGCCGTGTCGGCGACGATCAGCGAGATGCCGAACACCGACGCCGAGAGCACCCAGAGCGGATCGAGCGATTCGAACATGGCGTTACATGGCGTTGGAAGGATCGAAATTGGACGCCGGCAACTCGATGCCCTTGGCGATGAGATCCTGCAGGAACCGCGGGCGGATGCCGGTCGCCGCGAAATGGCCGATCGCCTTTCCATCGGCGTCCGTGCCGGTGCGCACGAAACGGAAGATTTCCTGTATCTGCACCACGTCACCTTCCATGCCGGTGATTTCGGCGATCGACGTCACGCGCCGCGTGCCGTCGCTCAGGCGCTGCAATTGCACGATCAGCCGCACCGCGGACGCGATCTGCGTGCGGATGCTCTGTTGCGACATCGGCAGGCCCGCCATGCCGATCATCTGCTCCAGGCGCGAGACCGCCTCGCGCGGCGAATTGGCGTGGATCGTCGCCATCGATCCTTCATGGCCGGTGTTCATGGCCTGGAGCATATCGAACGCTTCTTCGCCGCGGCACTCGCCCAGGATGATGCGTTCGGGTCGCATGCGCAGCGCGTTCTTCACCAGTTCGCGCTGGCGGATCTCGCCCTTGCCCTCGAGATTGGGCGGGCGCGTCTCCATGCGCGCCACATGCCGCTGCTGCAACTGCAGTTCCGCGGCATCCTCGATGGTGATGAGACGCTCGCGGTCGGAAATGAACGACGACAGAGCGTTCAGCATCGTGGTCTTGCCGGAGCCCGTGCCGCCGGAGACGATCATCGTGATGCGCGAGGCGACGGCGGCCGACAGAAGATCGGCCATCGGCTGGCGCAAGGCGCCGATCTCGACCAGCCGGTCGAGACCGAGCGGCTTCTTGGAGAACTTGCGGATCGACACCAGCGGCCCGTCGACCGCTATCGGACGCACCGCCACGTTGACGCGCGAACCGTCCGGCAGGCGCGCGTCGCACAGCGGCTGGGATTCGTCGACGCGCCGGCCGACGCCCGACACGATGCGGTTGACGATGCGCAGCAGGTGCGCCTCGTTGGCGAAGCGCACGGAGGCCTCTTCCAGAAGGCCGCGCCGCTCCACGAACACGCATTCGTGCCCGTTGATCAGAATGTCGCTGATCGTGGGGTCTTTCAGCAGCGGCTCGAGCGGTCCCAGCCCGATCATCTCGTCGAGAATCTCGGAAGCGAACTGCTGCAACTCCTGAGCGGTCATCGCCAGCCGCTCTTTGCTGACCTGCTCGGAAACGATCTTGAAGATCTCTTCCTGGCGCTGCTCCGGCGCCATGCGCTCCATGACCGAGAGGTCGATGTCCTCGATCAGTTCGCGATGCAGCCGCACCTTCGCATCGAGCATCTTCTGGCCGGAGAATCCGCTCGCGCGCGGCGTCTCCGGCGGCTCGACCGGCGCAGCGGCCGCGGGCGCCGCCGACGGCGCGACAGGCGCAGCCGCCGGCGAAGCGACGGGCGGCGGCGGCGCCTGCCTGAGCGCGACTCCGAAACGTCCGCTCATGACGCCCGCCTCTCCTCCTGCGGGCGCGCCAGGACCAGGCGCCTGAGCGCGGCCGAGACATTGTTGCCCGGCTTGACCGTTTCTAGCGGAACGCCCTGGTCGATCGCTTCCCGCACCAGCTGGTAATTGTTCGGGATGGCGTCGGCGAAAGCGCCGCCGAGCGCCTGCGCGACATCGCCGCGCTTGAGGCCGGACCCGAAGATGAAGCGTTGTTCGAAACGGTTGACGATCACCCGCGCCGGCGCCTTCATCGTCAGCCGTGCGTTGAGCTGTTCCGTCAGGCGTCGCGCAAAGCGCAGGCCCGGCACCGTCATGTCGGTGACGATGAAACAGCGATCGGCGCCGAGCAGAATGTCGTCGGTCCAGGCGCTCCACATGCGCGGCAAGTCGATGACGACGTTCTCGAACCGCGCGGCCACCGTGTCCAGCAGGCGCAGGATGGCGGCGCGCTGAATCTGTCGCAACTGGCCAGCGACCGAAGGCGCCGCGATCAGCGCCAATCCGCTTGCATGTCGCGTCATCATCGCTTCCAGCAACTGCGCGTCGAGCCGTTCTCCACTTTCGCCGATCTCTGCGAAATCAAGTCGCGGTTCGAGGTCGAGATAGTCGGCGCAGGCGTCGTTATGCAGGTCGAGATCCACGAGCGCCACGGAACTCTTGTCGCTGGCGGCGCCAAGGATCTGCATGGCCGCCTCGATCGCCAGCGTCGTGTTGCCGACGCCGCCGGCGGCCGGCAGGAAACACGCCACCTGCGTGTGGTCGGTCGGCGGCTCCAGCGCCCCGCGCATCAGTCGCGCGCACGCCGCCAGAACGTCGGCGCCGGAGATCGGCTTGCGCAGGAAATCGTGCACGCGAATTTGCAGGAACCAGCGCTGCACCGCGTCCGAACAGGGTTCCGAAAGCACCACGATGAAGGTCTGTCCGCTCGACTGCATCATCATCGCCTGCAAGGCGACGAGATGGTCGCGCCGGCCGGCGTCGAGATCGACGACGACGATTTGCGCCTGCGCCAGTTGTTGCGGATCGACCGGCGCTTCCACGCCCGCCGCGTGGACCGCGAGCGCGAAGCCGGGGGCGGCTTTCATGCTCTCGCCAAGCGACCTGGCCAGCGCGGCGTCCGTGCTGACGAGGAGAATTGAGCTCATGATCTCACCTCGTCGAGGGCGCGGCCGCGGGGGGCGCGACCGGCGGCTGATTGGTGCGATAGCGTTGCATGGCCTCGCCGATGCGCGCGCCATTCGTCACGAAATGCGGATCGCGCGCGGCGCGCGGCCAGGGATCTATCGTCTGCGCCAGCTTGTTGGCGGCCACGGCATTGCCGGAATAGGACCACAGATCGTCCGCACGGCGAAAAGGATCGAGACATCCTGCGAGCAACAGCACGGGCGCGCACGCGACGAGGCGCATCAGGCGAAGGTCAGTAACGCGCGGCATTGCTTGCTCCCGTTTCGAGAATATGGCCGCCCGTCACGCGCGGGGCGCGGCCTTGCGCGAAGCGCACTTCCGGCGCCGTGACTTCCTGTTTGCCGAAGAGGAACCGGTCGACGTCGTTGGCCGAGACGGTGGCGTCCAGCGGCGAATGCAGCCTCTCGCCCGGCCGCACCGGCCGCACCAGGCGCGGCGTGACGAGCACCGCCAGCTCCGTCTCGCGACGTTCGAACGCGGTCGACCGGAACAGCGCGCCCAGGATCGGCACATCGTTGATCCACGGAAGCGCATTCAGATTTTCCGACGAGACGCTCTGCAAGAGGCCCGCGAGCGCGAAGCTCTGACCATCCTTCAGCTCGACGTTCGTGCTCAGGCGCCGCACGACGAGGCTCGGGATGGTGATGCCCGCGACCGTCACGGAATTGGTCGTGTCGATCTGGCTCACTTCCGGCTCGATCTTGAGATTGATGACGCCGTTGGCGAGCACGGTCGGCATGAAATTGAGGCCGACGCCGAACTTCTTGAACTCGACCGACATCGTGCCGTTGGGCATCGCGACCGGGAACGGGAACTCGCCGCCGGCCAGGAAGCTCGCCGATTGTCCCGACAGCGCGGTGAGGTTCGGTTCGGCGAGCCGGCGCGCCAGCCCCTTGCCTTCGAGCGCCTGCACCAGCACGTCGACAGACGTGCCGCCCGACAGCAGCTGGCCCAGAATGGCGCCGAACGGCGTCGCCCCCGACAGAAGCCCGGCCGTGCCGGAAAAGCCGTTAAGGCGCCTGGACGCGACGTCCCACCGCACGCCCAGCTCCTTCGTGGCCTGCCGAGAGGCTTCGATGAATCGCACCTCCAGCATCACCTGCTGCGGCTCGCTGATCGTCATCTGATTGAGGACTTCGTTGTCGAATTGTTTGGCGATGGTGACCGCGCGGTCGAGCGCGATGGCGTTCGGCACGGTTCCGCTCAGCAGCACACGGCCGTTGACGGACGACACGTTGACCGAATTGACGCCGATACGCCGGCGCAGTTCGTCGCGCAGCCGGTTTGTCGAATGACCGATCTCCAGATCGATCGTGCCGATGAGCTTGCGCTCCGCATCGTAGGCGGAGACGGTTGTCGAGCCGACCTTCTTGCCGTGCACGTAGAATGTATGATTGGTCAGCGGCATCGCATCGGCGATCTCCGGGTCCCCTACCACCAGATCGACATAGGGCAGATCGGTCTGCAACGTGGTCGTTGCGCCTTTCGACACGTTCTGCGTGACGGCCTTGCCGGCGAGCGCCACCCGCCGGACCGACTGCGCGCTGTCGGCCGCGACGGTCGCGGCCAGAACGAAGGACAAGGCGATCGGCGCGATCGACAGCCGGCCGACGAAATGGCGAAACCGCATCAGACCGCTTGCGCCTGTACGAACGATACTCAAGACCGCTCTCCTCAAGGATTTGCCGACGGACTGTGTCCGTGTGCGGGAACGTTGTAGTCCTGGCGCGCGAGGTTGCGGATGACCCCGACGGTGACGCGCGGCGCGACGACCGCTTCGTTCGCGATGCGTCGCGTTTGAAGAAGATCGCTCGCCGATACGCGGCGATGCGGCTGCGACTGCGCAGCGCCGATCGGCCTGAGCACCAGCGTCAGCGAGCCGATATTCTGGGCGACGACGAGGCGCTGCGCCTGGTCGGTTTCCACTTCCAGCGTAACCGAGCGTGCGACCGCCGGCTTGCCGGCGCGGTCGTCGACCGTCTGGTCGACGCCGAGCACTTTGAGATTTTGCAGAACGACATCGGCTTCCGCATCGCCCTGCGGCAGTTTGCGGGACAGCAGAACGTCCACGCGGTCGCCGGGCTGCAGAAAGCCGGCGACGCCGATGACGTCGTCGACGCGCACCGTGATCGCCTTGTGGTCTGCGTCGATCACCGCCGCGAGATTGGCCCGCTGACCGGGCCCGGTGATCTTGCTCGACAGAACGGGTTCGTTGCTCTGCATGGCCGACAGCGCGACACGTTTGGTCTTGCCGTCGAGCATCTGGTCGATCGAGGAGAACGATCCCTGCAGTTGATTGTCTTTCGGCCAGGGAATCTCGCGCAGCTGCGCGCGGGTGAGAACCGTGCCGAACGCCAGCGGCTCGGCGGCCACCACGATGGCGCCGAACGAGGCCGTCGCCTGCGCCGGCGCGCGCACCTGCACTGCTTCCATCCGCTGGGCGACTTGACGTTCGACCCAGGTGCGCGCGGCATAGACAGAGCTCAGTCCAAGCACCACCGCGGCCGGGGCCATCACACTCAGCTTGAGACGCACGCGCGTTTGCCTTTTTCGGATTGCAACTGGCGTTATGGAAACATGAACGCCTGCGCGCACAAAGCGGGAAGCAAATTTAAACATTCGCCTTTGCTATGAAGTCGCGTCTAATTTTACGGATCGACTTCCGGCGCGACGCGCAGCCCGTAAATGCTTACAATTTGCGCCAATTCCCGGAGAGAAGCGCAAGAACTTCGTGCGCTCCGTTCAGCGTTGCATTCATCACGCGGCACGAGGCGTCCATGCTGTCGACCTATCGCGTAGTCGGCGCTCCATCGCGGGCGGTGGTTCAGAAACTCACGTATGGATTGTTTCTTGGGCCTGTGGCGCTGGGATTGGCGCTGCTCGTCGTGGCGCCGCGCCCGGCGCCCGCGCCAGCCTTCGCCGCCGCCCCGCAAGCGGTTCGTCAGGCGCCGCGCGTCGCCGTCGCAACGCTCGTCATGCCCGTCTTGCCGGCGCTTTCGGCAGGCATGGTTAAGAATGTCGCGCGCGCCCCGTCGCCGCCGCCCCCGCCCGCAGCGTACGATCCGGACCCTGCGTTATCGGTCGTCGCCGCGCCGCCGCAGGCGCCACGCACGGTTAACGCCTTGTCCGCGGATGTGGAGGTGACGGACGATGGGCGCCTGATCGTTCGCGGCGAAGTCGTTTCGCTCGCCGGCGTCGGTTTGCCGGAACCGGGGCGTCTGTGCCGCAGGCTGGACGGCGTCGAGGTCACGTGCATCGAACGCATTGTCGCGCGGCTCGCCATCGTCGCGCGCGGGCGCAAGGTCGCCTGCGACATTCGCACGTCGAGCGCCGGCGAGCGTGTCGGCCGCTGCCGCGCCGACAAGATCGATCTTGCCGAAGACCTCGTGCAGTCGCGTCTGGTCGAACGCAGGGAGGCCGCGGCGCCGGTCGCCAAACGCATTTTGTAACGACCCGCGCCACGCGCTACCGGCGGGGATAGAACATGGCGAACGGGCCATTGCGCGCGAACGGCGCGAACGCGCCCTCCGCCTGCGCCAGCCGGTCGGCGACCGCCCACAGGGCGGCAGCGTTGACGCCGATGCCGAGGTGGCTGGCGAACAGAATTTCGATGTTCTCCGCGCACGGACCTTCCGGGGCGAGCGAATTGCGCCAGTGCACCACGCCGTCCGAACGCGAGAAGATGGAGGTGGCGGGAACCGGCATCGGGCGGCCGACCGCGCGCAAATCCTCCGGCAGCGCATCGGAAATCTCCTCGCCCGTCACCTGTTCGTACAGGCGGCGCGCATTGGTGGCCGAAACATCGCCGACGATCGGACTGCCCAGCGTGATGATGCTGCGCACGGCCTGCGGCATGGCGAGCGCCAGGTCGCGCGCGAAGACGCCGCCCATGCTCCACCCGACCAGCGATACTTTCTGGCCGGTCAATTCGTGAAAACGTGTGAACCGGCGGCGCAACCTGTCCCGCGCGCCATAGAAGCCGTGGATGTTGCGACCGAGCTCCCAGCCGACGGCGTCGTAACCGAGAGCGCGCAGATAACGGCGCAGCAGCAGGGTCGATCTGTCGCTCGCCAGGAACCCCGGCAGCACGAGAACCGGATGGCGATCGCCGCGCGGCGCGGTCATGAGCAGCGGACCGAGCGCGATCGAGGCGCCCAGCTCGTGCCACGCGCGTCCTTCCGCAAGCATGAGCCAGATGGAAGGCGGGCGCTCGCGCGGCGCGCCGGCTTCGGACTTCGTCGTATGCGCCGACGCCATGAGCGCGCCCCCTGAATGAGTTCGCACATGCAACATCGCACGCGGCGCCATCGCAGATGCGCGCGCGAGGCTAACCCCCGTGCGAACGCGCGGCAACCCGCGCCGCCCGTTCCGCCCGACCGGCCGCGATGGTATCGTGAAAGAAAAGCCGCAACCGACGGCTCGTCGATCGAGGGAAATGATCATGACGCAAACAGATGCGGCGCCGCGTATTCCGCAGCCGCCGCGCAAGCCGCTGGTCGGCCATGCGCTGTCGCTCGACACACACGCGCCCGTGCAGAGCCTCCTCGCCTACGCTCGGCAGCTTGGACCGATCTTCCAGCTCGACATCATGGGCGCGCCGCTGATTTTCGTCTGGGGCGCGGACCTCGTGAAGGAACTGTGCGACGAAAAGCGGTTCGACAAGGCCGTGCGGGGACCGCTCTACCGCGTGCGCGCCATCGGCGGCGACGGACTGTTCACCGCCAAGACGCAGGAACCGAACTGGGCGAAAGCGCACAACATCCTGCTGGCGCCGTTCGGCGGGCGCGCGATGCAGTCCTATCATCCCGCCATGGTCGATATCGCCGACCAGCTCTGCAAGAAGTGGGAGCGCCTGAACCCCGACGACGAGATCGACGTCGTGCATGACATGACGGCGTTGACTCTCGACACCATCGGCGTCTGCGGCTTCGACTATCGGTTCAATTCGTTTTACCGGCGAGACTATCACCCGTTCGTCGAGGCGCTGGTGCGTTCGCTCGAAACAATCATGATGCAGCGCGGCCTGCCGCTCGAACATCTGATGATGCGCGGTCGCCTCAACACCATGGAGGAGGACGTCGCGTTCATGAACGCGATGGTCGACGATCTCGTGCGCGAGCGGCGCGAGAAAATGGCGGCGGGGGCGCAGAAGGATCTGCTGAACGCGATGCTCTCCGGCGTCGACAAGGCGACTGGAGAGCAGCTCGACGACGTCAACATCCGCTATCAGATCAATACGTTCCTCATCGCCGGCCACGAGACGACGAGCGGCCTGCTCTCGTTCGCGCTGTATGCGCTGTTGAAGAACCCGGATGTTCTCGCGAAGGCCTATGCGGAGGTCGACCGCGTGCTCGGACCCGATCCGTCGGTCGCGCCGACCTACGCGCAGGTTTCGCCACTGACCTATATTTCGCAAGTCCTGAAGGAAAGCCTGCGGCTGTGGCCGCCAGCGCCGGCCTTCGGTCTCTACCCGTACAACGAGGAGACGATCGGCGGCTATCGGCTGCGCAAGGGAATAGGCATCAACGTGCTGGTCGGCGCGCTGCATCGCGACCCGGGCGTCTGGGGTCCGCGCGCCGATGTGTTCGACCCCGAGAACTTCACGCGCGAGGCCGAGGCCGCGCGCCCCTCCCATGCGTTCAAACCGTTCGGCAACGGCCAGCGCGCGTGCATCGGCCGCGCCTTCGCCATGCATGAGGCCGCGCTCGCGCTCGGCATGATCCTCCAGCGCTACACGCTGGTCGACCACCTGCGCTACCAACTGAAACTGAAAGAAACGCTGACCATCAAGCCCGACGGGTTCAGGATCAGGGTGCGCCCGCGTCAGCCGCACGAACGCGGCGCGGCGGCGCCGGTCAGCGTCTCGACCGCGCCGGCCGCGCCAACCGCCGCGCCGCTCGCACGACCGCAACACGACACGCCGCTGACCGTGCTCTACGGCTCCAATCTCGGGACGGCCGAGGACATCGCCCACCGCATCGCGGAAACGGCGGAAATCAACGGTTTCGCCACAACCCTCGGCGCGCTCGACGATTTTGCGGGCGCGCCGCCCAAAGACGGCGGCCTTGTCCTGGTCTGCGCGTCATACAACGGCGCGCCGCCCGACAATGCGGCGAAATTCGTCGACTGGTTGCAGAACCGCGCCGGCGCCGATGCGTTCAAGGGCCTGCGCTATGTCGTGTTCGGCTGCGGCAACCGCGAATGGGTGGCGACCTATCAATCCGTGCCGCGTCTGATCGACGAGCGCATAGCCGCGCTCGGCGGCGAACGACTCGCCCCGCGCGGCGAGGGCGATGCGCGCGAGGATCTCGACGGACAGTTCGAAAGCTGGTTCGCCGCGCTGCGACCGGTCGCCGCCAGGGCGTTTGGACTGGAGACGGGGCTCGATCGTGAAACGCGATCGCAGCCGCTTTACACTGTGGAGCCGGTGACGAGCCACGCCGCCAGCGCCGCCATCGGCTCGGTCGGCGCGCGCGCCGTGCGCATTCTGGAAAATCGCGAACTGATCGCGCGCGACTGCGGGCGCTCCACACGCCATATCGAGATCGCGCTCGACCAAGCGACGGACTACCGCGCGGGCGACCATTTGGCGATCGTTCCGCGCAACGATGCGCGGCTCGTCGCCGATGTGGCGGCGCGCTTCGGCCTCGCGCCGGAAACGCAGGTTCGCCTGCATGGCGCCGAAGGGCGGCGCGCGCTGCTGCCGGTGGACGAGACCCTCTCGGTCGGCCGGCTGTTGACCGATTATGTCGAATTGCAGCAGCCCGCCACGCGCAAACAGATCCAGATGATGGCGGAGCACACGCGCTGCCCCATGACGCGCGCGAAACTGGAAGCGCTCGCGCGCGACGACGAGGACGCGCTCTACCGCGCCGAAGTGCTCGCCAAACGCAAATCCGTCTACGATTTGCTGGAGGAACACGCCGCCTGCGAACTGCCGTTCGCGGCGTTTCTCGAAATGCTGCCGCTGTTGCAGCCGCGCTATTACTCCATCTCGTCGTCGCCGGCGCACGATCCGCGCCGGTGCAGCGTGACAGTCGCCGTAGTGGAAGGGCCGGCGCGTTCGGGGCGCGGAACCTATCGCGGCGTCTGCTCCCATTATCTCGCCGGCCGCGCCGCCGGCGAAACGGTCTTCGCCACGGTGCGCGAGACCAGAGCGGGCTTCCGCCTGCCGGACGATCCGGCGACGCCGCTCGTCATGATCGGCCCCGGCACCGGCCTGGCGCCGTTTCGCGGTTTCCTGCAGGAGCGCGCGCATCGCAGGAGCGGCGGCGCCGCGCTCGGCCCGGCCATGCTGTTCTTCGGCTGCCGGCGCGCCGATGAGGATTTTCTCTACGCGGACGAACTGCGCAGATACGCCGCCGACGGCATTGTCGATCTGCACGTCGCCCTGTCGCGCGCGCCCGATGCTCCGCGCGTCTACGTGCAGGATCTGATCCGGCGCGAGAGGGACGAGGTGTGGCGCCTGATCGAAGCCGGCGCGACGATCTATGTGTGCGGCGACGGCGGACGCATGGAGCCGGACGTCAAGCGCGCGCTCGTCGATCTCTATTGCGAACGCGCCGGCGCCACGGCCGCGCAGGGAGAGAGCTGGATCGCCGACATGGGCGCGCGCAACCGCTACGTGTTGGACGTCTGGGCGGGCTGACGAACAAAAGCCCGCAGGCGGCGGCCTGCGGGCTTCGATGAACGCGAAACGGAACGCTTACGCGGCCTTGTCGACCTTGGAGGTCAGCCTGGCGAAATTGTCCTGCGCGGTCTTCACCGCATCTTCGGCGGCCTTGGTGAGGAAATCGGCGATCGTCTTCACGCGGGCGACCGTCACGTCCGAACGGGCGCGGAGATAGTCGATCTGAATCTGGGCGGCTTCGCCGAGCGACTTGGCGGCGACCACGTTCTCGAACGCAGCGATCGCGGCCTTGGCGTCGTCGTAGACGGCGGCCTGAATGTCGCGGGTCATCCTGGCGACATTGGCGACGGTGTCGGTGGCGGCCCTTTCGATCGCGGCGGTCGCCTGTTCGGCGCCGGCGTTGATCGATTCGGCGCGCTCAAGCACCGTCTCGGCGGCGCGCTTGGCCAGATCGCGCGCGGCTTCCGGAACTTCCATCTTGGGCTGAGCGGACTTGAACGCGTCCATCACCGGTTGCGCGGCGCCGGACTTCTTGGAAACCGTCTTGGTCATTTCACTCTCCATCCTCGTCGAGCTATGGCTGTGTCCTGTCCCGAACAGCCCAGAACAAATGCAATATAACGCAGCCCATGTTGCATTGCAACATTAAAATAATGCAACGCACAAGCTTGCGCCCGCGCACCGGATGATCATGAAAAGCAGAGGCTAGTCAGGCGGAAGGGACGGCCCCGAGCCCATAGGCTTGCACCCGGGCGAGCGCCTCGGCCACGTCGTGGGCCAGCACCACGATGTCGTGCCTGCGGCCTTCGCGGTCCTTCACATGTTCGCGCAGGAGCGCCTCCGCGCGAAACCCCAGACCCTCGAACACGCCGATCGCGCCGACCTGATCGACCGTCATCTGCGCGACGATTTTCTCCAGCCCCGCCTCCAGCGCGAGCGCGAACATCTCCTGGCTCAACGCGCGGCCGACGCCTTCGCCGCGCACCTCGCGCCCGACGAGCACGCGCACTTCCCCCACATGCGGCGACCACGACAGCGGATCGCGCGCCAGCGCGCCGCAGCCGACCACATCCGCTCCGCGCGCCACCACCAGACTCGTCATGCCGCCGCGCTCGATTTCCTTGATCCACGCCGACAGCACTTTCGGCGCACTGATGTCGCGCGGCAGAAACAACAGATCGTGCGCGTTCTGGCGTTGCGCGAAAGCGAGCACGGCCGCCTCGTCGGCGGCCGTCATCGGTCGGATTTCGACTTCGCCCTCGCTATGGGTCACGCGCAGCGGATACGGTCTCCTGGTCATACCGAACGCTCCCCCAGCCATTCGTCAAGTTTGGGCCACAGCCGTTTGAGCGCGTTCGCGCCGGCGACCACGCTCACATGGCCGCCTTTCAGCACGACTTCCGTCTTGTCGGACGAACCCACGCGCGCGACGAGATGGCGCGCCGCCTCGTAGGGAACGATATGATCGTGTTCGGCGACCGCGTGAAAGACCGGAACCTCGATGCTGGAAAGATCGACGCGCCGGCCGCCGACCGTCATTTCGCCCGTGAAAAGCTTATTGTCCCACATCAGCTCTTTCACGATCTGACGAAAATACTCGCCCGCCAGCGGCAACGTGTCGGTGGCCCACCGATCGAACAACCGGTAGTTGCGGACATATTCGTCGTTCCAGATGTTGTCCCACAACGTCACCTGCGCGACGGCGCGCGAGGCCGGCCGCAACATTTCGAACGAAGCGAAGATCATCTGCGGCGGCACGTTGCCCACGCTGTCGACCAGCTTGTCCACGTCGAAATACCGCCGGTCCGACCAGTTGCTGAACAGCGTCATCTGCGAGAAGTCGATCGGCGTAGTGAAACAGGCGAGGTTCCTCATCGGCCCGCCCGCATGCAGGGCGGCGTAGATGAGCGACAGCACGCCGCCGAAGCAATAGCCGACGACGCTCACGTCCGTCTCCCCCGTTTCCTCCTGCACGCGGCGAATGCAATCGGGAATGAATCCGAGCGTGTAATCTTCGATGCGAAGGTTCTTTTCCGAGGCCGCCGGCGCAACCCAGTCGAGCAGGAACACGTCGTAGCCGCGCTTCAACAGAAATTCGACGAGACTCATGCCCGGCGCGAGATCGAAAATGTAGCCGCGGTTGGTCGTCGCCATCACCAGAAGGATGGGCGTGCGATACACGTCCTCCGTCATCGGCGCGTAGTGATAGAGCTGCATGGTGCCGCGCGACATCAGCACGTCTTTGGGCGTGGCGCCGACGACCGGGCCGGGCGATGCGAAATATTCGACGCCCTTGATGTTGCGCTGGATCGCGCGGTCCACTTCCTGGCGAATGCGCTCGCCGATGCGGTCGGCGGCGCTCACGATTTCGCCCTCGCCTTGCGCGCGGGCTTGCCGGCCGGCGCGGCGGAGGGCGGCGCGGGCGGCGCGGGCGCTGCGTCCGCTTTCGCCGCGCGCGGCGGCGGCTTGCGCGTGCGCGCCGGCTTCGGCGCGGCGGGGGCGCGCGCCGCCTCCACGCCCGCGCGCGCGGCGATCCGCTCCAGCAGGTCGGCGATCCGGTCGACGCGCGCCTCCAGCGCCTGGATGGCGGCGCCGATGCTCACGAGATCGTTCTTGCTCGGCAGGTTCATGGCCGTGAAATAGCGCTCCATGGCCGCGTTCAGGCCGGCGCGCGCGCCGACGGCGGCGGTCGAGGCCGTGTGCATGGCGCGCGAGAATTGTTCGGATTCCATCGCTTTGTTGGCGAACTCGTTGACGCCGCGCTCCCACTGGCCGAGAAACTCGCGAAAAGCGTCGGCCGGATCCTTCGCCTTGTCCGTCATGGCTCGCCCTCCCCCGGCGCGCGGGCGCAGCCGCCCGCAAGAACATCGTCGCCCAACGAGCGCGGCGCTGGCGCGCCGTCTTCTACGGTCGGTGGGGCTCTCGATAGACCGCCGCGCGCCAGCCGGCGCGCTCGAATTTTTTCCAGGCGCCTTCCCTCTGCGCAAGTCGGTCGGCGATGGCGTAGACGACGGCCGGATGATGCGCGAGGCCGCAATGGCTGGCGCGCACTTCGATGCTCTCGGTCAGCGGGCCGTCCTTCTCCACGCACAGGCGCCAGTCGCAGATGCCGTCTGTGCGGCTGTAGATGGCGGTGGTGGGCGCGGGCGGCGGCTCCGATACCGGGCCGGTCGCGTGGTTTTGCGCCTCCTCCACCTTTTGCCCGCTCACGAATTCGTACAGACGCCACGCATTCGTCGCCTTCGGATCGCCCGCGAACGGACTGCCGAGCGTGATGATGGCGCGCACCTCCTGCGGCAGCATCTTGGCGAGCTGGCGCGCATAAAGGCCGCCAAGACTCCATCCCACGAGACTGACGGAGCGGCCGTGCCGGTCGGCGAGCCGTTTCACCTGATCCACCATGCGTCGTTCGACGCCCGCGCGCGGACCAAAGTTGCGACCCTGGTTCCAGCCAGAAACCCCGTAGCCGCGGCTCGCCAGAAACGCGCGCAACGGCATGGTGGTGCGGTCGCTCGTCACCAGCCCCGGCAGAACCAGCACCGGGTGGCCGTCGCCATGCGGGGCGAGATTGAGCAGCGGAAGGGCGCCCAAAAAGGCGCCGAATTCGGGCAGCGCCCGGCCTTCCATCAACATGAGAAGGCGCGAGGGGGGACGCAGGGCCTGCGCGGCTGCCGACATGGTTTCTCCCTGTTTGCGCGCCCGAGGGCGCCAGCGCTTCGCCTGTTCAACTCCCGACCGAACGAAATGTTGCCATATGTTTGCGTCCTTGGCCATCGCCGATGTGCGTCAGCCCGCCGACATCGCATGCCCCGCCACCGCATCCAGAATCTGCGGCCACAGCGCGATTGGCAGCGCATGGCCCATGCCCGACACCACGATAAGTCGCGCCCCCGGAATGCTGGCCGCCGTGTCCTTGCCCGCCTCCAGCCGCACGAGCGGATCGACATCGCCGTGCACGACGAGCGTCGGCGCGCGCACATGCGCAAGCCCCGCGCGCCGGTCGCCGGACGCGAACACCGCCAGCATCTGCCGCGCCACGCCCATCGGATTGAGGCCGCGCTCCCAGATGCGAGCGGCGCGCGCGGCGTCCTTCGCCTCGTCCTGCGGAAACGCGCCCGCGCGCAGCACGCGCCAGGTCCTGGCGAAACTCGCGACATATTCCTCGCGCGTGGTGGGCGGCGGCGTCAGCAGCACGGCGGCCGCCTCGGGCGTCGGCGGCGGCGACGCGGGATTGCCGGTCGAGGACATGATCGAGGTGAGCGACAGCAGGCGGTCGGGAAAATGCATGGCCATTTCCTGACCGATCATGCCGCCCATCGACGCGCCGACCGTATGCGCGCGCGCGACGCCCAGGTGATCCATCAGCCCGACGACGTCCCCCGCCATGTCGCGCAACGTATAGGGCGCGTCGATCTTCTCGCCGCGCGCCTGTTTCTGCATGAGATCGGGAAAGTCGATCTTAACCGGCCGGTCGATGCGCGAGGATCGCCCGATGTCGCGATTGTCGAGGCGCACGACATGGAAACCGCGCGCGGCGAGCTGTTCGCAGAACTCGTCGTCCCACAGCACCATCTGCGCGCCCAGCCCCATGATGAGGACGAGCGGGGGTCGCGCCGGATCGCCGAACGTCTCGTAGCAGAGCTCGACGCCATTGGTTTTCGCAAAACGTTCGTTCGTGCTGCCGACGCTCATGCGGCGTTCCTCCCCTGCCTTCCCGACCGCTCGACGTTAGTCAATCGGCCGCACGCGCTCCAGCCCCCGCCGCCAAGAGCCGCCAGGCCGGCGTCGCGCCCTTGCCCTTGACCTCGACCACATACGGCCCCTGGCACACGAATGCGTCGCCGATCGCCGCGCGCATCGGCTCGCTGAGGAGAATTTCACCCGGCTGCGCCTGGTTCTCCAGCCGGCTCGCCGTGTTGACCGTGTCGCCCCACACATCGAACAGGAATTTCGTCTGGCCGATGACGCCCGCCGTCGCGGGCCCTGTGGACATGCCGATCTTGATTTCGATCGGCGCGCCGTCCGGAAAGCGGATGGCTTTCGTTTCTTCCCGCAGCGCCAGCGCGACGGCCGCGATATCGCGCGCGTGGTCGGGGTGGGATTCGGGAACGCTGCCGGCGACCATGTAGCAATCGCCGATGGTCTTGATCTTCTCCAGGCCGCGCGCGGTGACGATGGCGTCGAACCGCGAGAACAGTTCGTTCAACACGCGCACGACCTCGTCCGAATGCATGTTTTCGGTGCGCGAGGTGAACCCGACGATGTCGGCGAACAGCACGCTGATGCTGTCGTAGGAATCGGCGATCACGATTTCGCCCGCGCCCTTGCGATCGGCGATGCTCGGCGGCAGCACATTGTGCAGCAGATTGCGGATTTCCAGCTCCGCGCGCCGGAGCGCCTCGCGCCGCTGGAACGACACGCGCTCGGTGCGCTCCAGCATATAGGCCGAAATGCCGGTAATGATGGCGCTGCAGACGAGGAAGGCCAGTTCGTAACTGAACACCTCGCGCGATTCCGGCTTGATGAACCCGGCGATGATCGCATAGCCGACCCAGCTCATGCCCGCCGCGACCGCGCCCTGCACGAACGGCGCGCCCGTGACGACGAATGAGGCGGACGACACCAGCATGAACAGCGACAGCGTGCGGAAGGCGGGGTCCGCTTCCGGCGGAATGGTGAGCTTGAGCGCGAACACGAGCACGATATTGATGGCGACGAACGCGAAGGCGTAAGGGCCGATCCATCGCCCCGGCGCGCGCAGCCATGTCATGGCCATGATCGCCAGCGCCAGCAGAACGCCGGCCAGCCGCACACCGAAGGCCGCCCACGTCTGGTCAGGCAGAAGCAGCAGGTCCAGAACGCCGAACGCCGACCACATGACCGCCACGACGATCGCGGTGAACCGCGTGTTCATGATGCGATAGGCGATGCGATCCTGCTGATAGGCCTGTTCGGCGCGCGGATCGGCGAATGTCAGCATCAGCACAGAAGGCCGCATCGATCCTCCGCCCGCCCGGTCACGGAAAGCATCATGCGCGCGCAAAGGCGATCTGCGCTAGTCCCTGTACCAGACCGCCTGCACGCCGTTGGCCAGCAGCCGGCCGCCCTCACTCCACAACGCGCAGGTCTGGTCGGCGAAATTGTCGTGGAACACGGCCGCGTCCGCCTCTCCCAGCACCGGCGCCGCGCCGAGCCTGCCGATCTCCTCCGCGCCGACATGGAAATAGGTCGTCATCGTCACCGTCGCCATCGGCTGCAACGTGCCGCGCACATGCATGATGCGCACGAAGAAGGCGTCCGACAGCGCGGCGAGCGACAGGAAATCGAGCGGGCGCGCCGGCGCGTCCTGCATCCACAACAGCGAGCGCGCGCTGCGGATTTCGCCGTCGGCGCGCGGGAAGCGGTCGAGCGCGCCCTCCAGAAAATCGAACGAATAGCGCGAGACCCAGTTGGGCGCGACGGCGGGAGGGGCGGGCGTGGCGCTGCGCGGGCGCGCCTGCGGCGCGGCTTGCGGGAAATGCGACCACGAGGCGCGGCGCGCGCCGCAAACGATGCTTGCCGTGGCCGCGACGTCGCCGTTCTGCGACAGTTCGACCGTCCAGTGCTGCGTGGTGCGGCCGCCGCGCGCCAGTCGCGTCGATATGCCGAAAGCGCCGTCGGCGATCGGCCCGCAGAAATTGACCGTCAACGCCACCGGATCGGCCAGGCGCCGTTCGTCAATCATGACGGCGTTAAGAAGCGTCGCCGCCGTCGCGCCGCCGAACGGGCCGCTCATGTTGGCGTAATCGCGAAGGGTCGCGCCGTACAGCAGCCCGTCCGGGCCGCGCGCGAGCCGGGTGGCGACGTCGAGCGGATGCGTGGTCATGTGCATGAGGCTCCGGCGAAAGAAAACCGCCGCGAAGGGCGCGGCGCGTCGTGCGGTGCGGCGGTGGGCTAGTTGACCTGCCGGTCCTTGTCGGCCCAGTAGGGCGCGCGCAATTCGCGTTTGAGAATCTTGCCGGAGGGATTGCGCGGCAGGGCATCGATGAAATCGACCGAGCGCGGCGTCTTGTAGCCGGCGATGCGCGTGCGCGCGAACGCCATGATCTCGTCGTCTGTCGCCGTCTGCCCGTCCTTCAGCACCACGACGGCCTTCACCGACTCGCCCCACGTGTCGTCCGGAACGCCGATGACGGCGACCTCCGCCACCGCCGGATGGCCGAACACCGCGTTCTCCACTTCCGCCGGATATACGTTCTCGCCGCCGGAAATGATCATGTCCTTCACACGGTCGTGCACATAGACATATCCGTCCTCGTCGAGATAGCCGGCGTCGCCCGTGCGCAGCCAGCCGTCCGCGCCCATCGTGCGCCGCGTCGCCTCCGGCAGGTTCCAGTAGCCCACCATATTGGAGACCGAGCGCGTTGCGATCTCGCCGACCTCGCGCGGCGGCAACTGCCGCCCCTCGGCATCGAGAATGGCCACCTCCACGCCCGGCAGCGGCTTGCCGGCCGAACGCATGCGGGGGGACCCTTCCGGCGTATGATCCTCGGGTTCGAGCGCGACGATCGTGCCGGTCGTCTCCGTCATGCCGTACATCTGCACGAACCCGCAGCCGAACACGTCCATGCACTCGCGCAGGAGATCGAGCGGAATTGGCGAGGCGCCGTACATCATGAACTTCAGCCGCGAATAATCGACGCTGCGCGCCTGCGGCAGGCGCACGATGAACTGCATGGCCGCCGGGACCAGAAACAGTTTGGAAATGCCGTGCGCCACGAAATCGTCGAGCACGGTGGCGGGGTCGAATTCGCGGCGGATCACGCTTTTCGCCCCCGCATACATCGCCCAGATCTGCGCGCCCGAACCGCCGATGTGAAACACCGGCATCGCGATCAGCGACACGTCGTCCGGCGTCCAGACGTTCCACTCGCGCGTATCGTCCTCCTCGCGCTTGCGCGGCTGGCAGAGGTTGCGATGCGACAGCATCACGCCCTTCGGGTGGCCGGTCGTGCCGGATGTGTACAGCTGGATGGCGACGTCGTCTGGCATCGGCGTTCTGTCCGGTTCGGCCGCGCTCTGCGCGTCGCGCCATCGGGAGAAATCCTGCCACTCCAGGGTCGCGCCCTCCATCGCCACGATGTGGCGCACGGTGGTCAGCTGATGCGCGAAGGCGCGTAGACCATCGACGAATTCCGGCCCGACGAACAGAACCTCGGCTGCGCAATCGTTGACGATGTAGGCGATCTCGGGCGGCGCCAGGCGCCAGTTGACGGGCGCCAGGATCGCGCGCGCCTTGGCCGCGCCGTAGAGCAGCTCGAAATAGAGATCGCTGTTCTTGCCGAGGTAGGCGATATGTTTCTGCGGCTGCACCCCGAGCGTCGCCAGCCCGTTGGCGACCTGGTTGCAATGGCGGTTGAATACGCCGAACGTCGTCTCGCGCCCCTCGAACACGGTCGCGACAGCATCGCCCCGCAGTTCCGCGTTCTTGCGCGTGACCTCCGAGAGCGTCGTCGGCAGATAGTCCTCGGTGAACATGTTTTCTCCCGTGTCGTCTTCTTGTGCGCAGGGGGCGCGGGCGAACTCGGCCGGCATTTAAGCCGGCCTTGGCGGCCGATTGCAACCGGCCGCGCCGCGCTGCGGTAAACGGCGGGAACGGGCCCTATCGGCGATTGACCCAGGTGGTGGGCGGGAGAAACTCGTTCACCTTGTCGCCGACGCGAAGGAGGTCGGCGTCCAGCTTGTCCATCAGCCGCCGGTAGGCGGCCTCCCGCGCATCAATCTCGCTGGCGAAACCGCTCACGCGCCCGCCGATGTCGAGAAAAGCCTGCGCGACCGTATGGATCGACCAGAGTTCGTAGTAGACCAGCGGAAACGCCGCGAGCGGCGACATCATCAGATCCCAGAACGTCTGCTCCAGCGCCTGCCCGCCCATTGTCAGAATGGCGGCGCGCTTGTGAATGTCTTTGGCGATGTCCGGCAGCGGCGCCGCCAGTCTTGCAAGCTCCTGGCGCACGTCCACCATGCCGGCCTCGAATTCCTCGCCCGCGGCGATGAAATCCGGCACAGCGTTCGGCCCGAGCTTCACGCTCGCGAGCCGTCGATTGGTTTCGGCGAGCGCGGCGTCCCTGTCCTTGTCCGGCGTCGTCAGCGCCACGAAGGCGAGCGCCAGCACGCGCGTCTTGCGCGGCACGCTCAGGTCCGACAGTCTTTGCTCGTAGGCCGCGCGCAGCGCATCGAGGCCGGCCTTGCCGGACAGTACGGCGACGTCCGGAAAATTTGCATTGAAGTCGGCGCGCGCCTTCTCGAGCACCTTGAAAAAGTGCTCCATCACCTTTTCGAGCATGTTGCCGCTGATGTATTGCGCGCCGCTGTTGGCGGCGACCCGCCCGACCTGTCCCAGCACCGGCCGATCGTTGAAGAACCGCGTGATCGGCCCCTTTCTCTCGGGCGGATAGTCAGCAAGGTCGAGCGGCGCCTTCGGGATCGTCGGCTTGACGGAGGGCGCGGGCTCGACAGCGGGCGGCTTGACCGGCGGCGGCTTGGTGGGGGCGGGCGTCGGCGCGGGCGCCTTTCGGCCGCCGATTTCTCCCGAAACGATCTCGCCCGGATCGCCGACCGCCGCATGGCCGGACGCGACGCCGCGATAGCCCCCGCCCGCCGTGCGCACGGACCCGCCCTCCTTGCCGCGCGTCGGCGTCGTTTCCGGCGGCGGCTTGGCGATGATCGTGCCGTGCTGCACGCCAGGCGGCAGCTGGACCTTCACCTTCACCTTCATGTCCTGCAATTGCAGCTGCACGGCGCGCCACGGGGTTTTCTCGCCCTGCGGCAGGGCCATCTTGTCGAGCGACTTGGCGATCTTGCGATTCTCGTAGGTGCCGTAGCTGTAGCGCGGGTCGTCGGCCGGGTGGCCGAAATATTTGTTCTTCTCGAAATAGCCGTCCGTCACCGTCTCGACGGTCTTGCCCCCCACCTCCTTGGTGGACTCGCGCACGCTGAACCCGTCGAACGGCGCCCACTGGTTGTGCTGCGCGCCCATATGGCCCTCGGCGCGTCCCTTCAGGTCGCTGCTCGAGCGCCTGTAGAACGCCTTCCGCTCGCCCCCGCTCTCCACCACCACGACCGAACGCCCGTCCACGTCCCATATCGGCGACACGATCGTCACGCCCGCGCCGCCCTCCGGCGGTCCGCGCCGCACCACGCCGTCGGCCTGCCCGCCATTCTGCGCGACATGGGCCAGTTCGTGCGCGGTCAGCCAGTTCGCGCCCGCGCGCGCGCCGGCGCCGAACGCCACATGCGCGCCGATCGTGAAGGCCGGCGCGTCCAGCGCCTGCGACGCGCGCGCGGCCGCCGGCCCCTCATGCACGCGCACGTCCGCAAAACTGCGCCCGAAGCGAGGCTCGAAATAGGATCGCGTGGCGGCGTCCAGCGGCGCGCCGGATTCTGCGAGCGTCCGCGCGACGCTCGCAGGCGCGGTCGACCCCGGCGACGAGGCCGCCGTCCCGGCTGGCGGCGCGCCGCCTGCGATTGCGGCGCTGGCGGCGCGTGAAGCCTCGTGTTCCAGCGGATCGTTCGCCGCACCGACCTTCAGCGCGCGCGGCGAAGGCGCGGATTGCGCGTCGGCGCAACAGCGCCCCCCGGTCGGCTGCGCGGCGTAGCTGCGCATGGCCCCTCCGTCTACGACGCCGTCGCGCGCCGCCTGGCGCCCGGCGCGGCCCTGGCCGGCGGCAGCGCCAGATCGAAGACGTGCACGCCGTTGGCGACGATGCGCGCCGGCGCCACATCGGCGATTTCGCGCCCGTCCGCGATGGCGAACACCCGCACGAGCTTTTCGCCCTTGCCGGCGATTGCGGCGACCTCCTTGGCCGACAACGTCATGCGCGCCTCGCCGTTGGCGTCGACATCGACCAACATCTTCATTTTCGCGCCGTCGTCGAAACACACCTGCGCGCCCTTGGGCGCGGCGCCGTCGGCTTCGCGCACGCGTCCGATGGCGAGCCATCCGTCCTTAGGCGCCGCAGCGGGTTTCCCGAGCGCGGCCACCGCCTCGTCGATGTCTTTTTCCTGCGCCTCGATGAATTGCGCGAGCGCCGCAAGCCGCCGCAACCGTTCGGGCGGCGCGCGCTCCGAAAATTCCTTCAGCGCGCTTGCGATGGCGCCGCGATCTTCATCGAGCGCCTTGCGGTCGGCCTCGAATCGCGCGCGGCGCTCCGCCTCGAGCGCTTCCGCCAGCGAACGCGCCAGCGCCGGCGGGTCGCGCGCCTCGAAAATGGGTGCGAAATCGGCGGTCGGGTTCGGTTTCGTCTCGGATTTCTTCGTCGCCATCGCGCGTCTCCGGTCGCCTCAGTCTTCGCCGTGCCCCGCGTCGCTGCAGAACAGAGGATGCGGGAAAAGAATGGCGTTGTCGCGGCGCTTCGATTTCGGCGCCCCGCCGACCGCCGAGATGCAACTCGTGGTCTGGTTGCCGAGGCAATGGTTGACAAGAGCGCGCGACAGAATGGAGAACGCCGTCAGGTACGGCGTTGTAAACAGGCCGTTGTCGGCCTGTCGCAGAGTGATGGCGAACGCCAGCAGATCTGCGGCGAGAAAGTCGAACGCCGTGGGAGCGGGCGAAAACTGGCCGGGCGCGAACCGCAGCACGCCTTCGCTCTGGTTGTCGACGCATTGCACGTCGTCGAGCGACACGAGCAGAATGTTGGCGAGCGCGACCTCGGCCTGCGCCTGCGACAGATCCAGGCGAACCTGGTTGCCGCGAAACTGCGTTTGCCCGCCGACCAGCGAGTTGTTGGACAGCGAAAAACCGCTGACCTTCACGTTCGCCCAGTCCTCGACCTTCGCGAACCCCAACGAGAGCAGGAAGGCGTAGAGCCACGACGGCAGTCCGAAATTGACGACGACCGCCGCGCCGACGAAATTCAGCGCCGCGTTGAGGGGCGTTTCGTGCTGCTTCGTTCTGCCGATGATGTCGCGGCATTGCAGGCGATTGTTCACCACCGGCATGGGGCCCGTTCCCAGCACGACCAGCGCATGCCCGCGGGGCGCGTCGATATCGTTGTCGGCGATGCGCGCCGCCGGAATGGCGCCGACGACCGCGTGCGGCGTGTCGGGATCGGCCGGATCGGGCGCAAATCCTATGCCGATTTTCGCGCTCGCCAGATAAACGCCGGCTTGCGGCCCAGCGATCGCTTTCTCGCCCGCCGGCGGCCCGTTGCCGGCGATGAGGTTGCGCGCGATCTCCACGCCGAAACTGCGATGGACATAGATTCCACACACCGCCTCGAACACATCGACCCCGTTGTCGGCGATGCGATTGTCGCGCACGATGAGATCCATCGCGCGCCCGAGCGCGACGCCGCCGTAGGGCAGCGCGCTCTTGTTGAAATTGGGATCGACGCAATCCACGATCTCGTTGCGCGCGATCAGGACGCCCGCCAGCAGCGGTCCCAGGTCGCCTGTCACGCCCACGCCCGAGCCGCGCGCGCGCTCGATGCGGTTGTGATCGATCTCCAGCGTCTCGATCGCGCTTTCGCCGTGCAACAGCACGCCATGGTCCTGCGAGCGCTGAAGGCGATTGTCGCGAATGCGCACGTCCATCGACGGGCTGCCGATGGCGACGGGTCCGGAAACAAGATGATTGCGCTCGACGTTGAGTCCAACGCCCGTCAGGTCGACCCCGCCGACGCCGCGCAACTCGCAGTCGGCGATGGTGAGATCCACGACCTTTCGCGCGAACGCGATGGGCCCCGGACCGCGATTGCGCGCCCACAGGCGCTGCGCGCGCTGCTGGCCTCCCTCGAACACGATCACGGGCTGGTCGGTCTCAGCCTGAATGGCGAAATCCTCCAGCGCCTGCATCATGCCGCTCATGGCGATGAAGCCGCCTTTCGGCCGCACGACGGATGCCAGACCGCAGCCGCGGATGGTGACGAGCGGCCTGTCGAGCGCGATCACATCGTCGACCGGATGTTCGCCGCGAAGCAGGCAGACGAGCACGGCGGCATCCGGCCCGGCGAGGACCGGCAAGGCCGCGAGCGCGTCCTTGATGGAATGGAAATCTCCGCCCGGTTCGCCCGGCGGCGCGACGTTGACCACGCAGCAGCAGGCGCATTCGTCGCGCGTCGGCCGACAGTTGGACACGTCGTTGGCCCCGCCGAGACCGTTGATGGCGGCGAGCTGCGCATAGTGATGGATGACGGCGCGCGGCGGCGCCTGCGGCAGCAGTTCGACGGAAGCGTCCGCCGTGCGCGCGGCGAACTCCCAGCAATCGCCGGCGCGGAACGAACCGCCTGCCGGATCGACATTGAACCGTACGCGGATGCCGTCCTCTATGTCGATCGGCCCCGCGCCGGTCGTCATCAGCCCGTCGGCGTCGAGCACGTTCACGGCCGCGTTCTGGTTCCACAGTTGCACGCGCGTGCGCCGCGCGATGAGATCGGCCGGCGCCGCGCCGAACGCACGCTGGCCGGGGCTCGGCAGCGGTCGGTCGAGCACCATGGCCGGAACCGTCTCGTCGATGTCGACGATGCGCGCCATCTCGCCCGGTTCGCCGTGCAGTTCGCGGTGCTCGTCGGTCACCGTCACCCAGTCGTCGATGCGAAACCGCAGAACCTTGTCGCGGCCGAGGCGATGCACGTTCAGCCGCGTCTGGCCGCCGCCGACCGCAATCGCCGACACCGCCGACACGATGGAGCCGTTGTCGCGCGACCACTTGAAGCGCGCGACGCCCATCGGCCCGCCGTTGTGGATTTCGAGCCGGTAGAGCCGGTTTTCGAGCCCGCGGTACCCGGCGATCGGCGGCAGGATGCACGGATCGTCCGGCGTCGGCGGCGCGATCGCCTCCGTCGTCAGCCGACCGGCCGACGGCGGAAACAGCGCGGCGAGATCAACGCCGCATTGCGCGTTCTGCCCGTCCGGCGCGGCGATGACGCGCACCTGCCACACCTGCTGGATGCGCGTGGACGTGTCCACGCCGCCGAGCGCCACGTCCAGCAGCGCGGGTTCTTCGATGTAGGTGACCTCGCGCTCCCACAGATCGAGCGCGACGATGACGTCGCCCGCCGGCAGGGGCGGCGGATCGGGCAGGAACGGCTGCATGAGATAGGTCGCCGGCGGCGTGAAATTTTCCGCCATGTAGCCGTCGACATAAATGCGGCCGGCGCCGATCGAAAGGTCGAGCGGCGGCCCCGCGAGCACGCCGATGGCGAACGCGTCGGGCGCGACGAGAAACGGCACGCCCACGCGTCCGAACGCATCGAGCGACAGTTTGCGCACGCGATCCTTGAGAATGTCGACGCCTTCGTTCCAGTCCGCGTCGAGCTGCACGCGGCCCTGCTGCATCCACACGCCGGAATAGCGTTTCGACGGGTTGAACGAGAACCTCGTATAGTCGCCGGACATGCCGACCTCCCCCGTTCTTCAATTCACGTAGATGAGTCCGGGCTCGAGCCCGAACGGCAGATATTCCTCCAGCCTGCGGCGCAGGTTGGCCGCGCGCTGCGGCTGTTTGAGATGGCAGAAGACGCCCTGTTCCGAACCGTCCTCGGCGCCGGTGGCGATTTCCTTCGGCCCGTTGACATGCAACTGGAGATAGGCGGGCTGCCCGTAGGCTTCGGACGCATATTCCGGCCGCACGCGGCGCGCGACGCCGAGCGCCAGCGTGTCGATCTGCGGCTGCGTGAGCGGCGCGGGAGAAGCCGCCTGCGCGGCCTCCACCACGCGGCGGATTTCGAGATCGGGCTGGCACCGATAGCGGCGCGGCGTCAGCGAGTCGCGCGAGACATAGGAAAAGCGCACGCAGCCGATCTGCTGCCGTTCGACCGCCACGGGACCGTCGAAAATCGTCTCCGTCGCCAGATCGATCTGGCGCACGTTCGTGGCGCCGCGCACCGTGCAGCGTTCCAGCCGGCACGCCGGTCCGGACGCGCCGGCCGCCACGCCTGCGATCGCGGGGGTTGCGCCGCCGTCGACGATGCAGTCGAGCGCGATCAGCGCCTGCGCATGATCTGGCGCGCGGATCGCGCCGACGATGGCGAAGGCGAGTTCGATCTGCAATTCGCTGTTGAGCGGCGCGCCCTGCGCATCGACCGCCGCCACGATCAAACTCGGGTTGGCGGCGGGCGGACCGGGCGGGTCGGTTTCCGCGATGGTTCCGCCGGGCACGAGGGTGGTGTGCAACAGGCGCAGCCGCCCGAGCGATCCGCGCACGCGCACCTGTCCCTCGATCCACAGGCCGGACAACGTCACACGCGCGGTTTCGTGCGCGCCGGCGATGTCGAGCGGTCCTTGCAGCGACAGGTGCGGGCAGAACCCGTCGGCCGCCTCGATGGCGATGAAACGGCCGTCCGCGGGTTCGATCGAGATGGCTTCGGCATAGGTGCGGTTGTCGTCGATGCGGATGATGCAGTCGGGCCGTCCCGCGGCGACCCATGCGGCGAGCGCGGCGCCGATCGTCGCGAAAACGCCCGCCGCGCCGGAGCCGTTGACGGTCAACACCATCGTCGCGAGCCGCGCGCGCACGAGCCACGCGCGCCGCGCGTAGCCGCCGCCGCCGAGATCGGCCGCAAATCCGTAGTGATAGTAAACCTCCACGCGCACCGCCGGCGCGCGGCCCGGTCCGAGCGTCAAACGTCCGCGCGCGACATCGACGGCGACGCGGGCGCCGGCCGGCTGGTCCCATGTCGAAAGATCGTGGTCGAAAATGTCTGCGAGCGGAACCGGCGCGCCGTCCACGAAAATCATCAGGCTCGACGCCGGCGCGCGCAACATGCCGGGAAATTCGGCGAACAATCCATAGAATTCCGAAAAGTCGGGCACGACGGGCAGCGCATGCCGCGCGCGAATGTCTTCGTAGAACAGCGCCGGGCGTATCGGTCCGGGCGTATGAAACTCGGTTGCGAGTCCCGCTTCGTCGCCTTCCCGCCGCAGCCGCGTGAATAGCGGCGCCGATTGGCCAAGCGGACTGAAATGGTAACGGAAGTCGGCAGCCCCGCCCAGTCGCCGGGCCTGGCTCGCGGCACGTCGATACGAGCGCAGCCGCCACAGAAAAAAGCCGACGTTCCTGATGTTGAACCAACCGTCGAACGGATTGATCTGGCGCACGTCCACCGTATGCGCCGCCTCGTCGAACGGACCGGCGATGCGGTCCATGCGCTCGACCGAGCGAATGTCGGGCGTGCGCAGCGCCTGCGGTCGCACGTGATTGCGCAACCATTGCGTCCAGCCCAGAAGCTGGAAGAACTCCACGGCATGCGCCGCCCATCCTGTCACGTCGCGCGCCAGTTCCTCCAGCATCGGCAGCGTGCCTTTGCGGCGCCGGTAATAGATGGTCTTGGCCACGTCCGCGCGCGCGCCCAGACCGATGCGCGGCCGCAGCGATGGTCCGTTGAGATCGCCGAACAGTTCCCCGGCCGTATCGCCGTCGCGCACATGGCTTTCGTCGAACAGCGGGATCGTCGCCACCAGATCGCCGATATAGGGAATGGCCCACGCTTCGCATGTTTCGATGAACGCGTTGTTCTGCAACTGGCCGATGTCGGCGTCGATCAGGTCGGCCTGCGTCTCGATCAGCGCAAGAAGGCCCTTCAGCTGCTCGCCCTGGTCGAAATCCTGCTCGCGGATGTAGGCCGGCAGAAGATCGTAGAGCTTTTCGCCGGGCGGACGACTGGAATAGGCCATCACAGCGCCTCCACGATGACGATGGCGATGTCGGCGGCCGGGTCTTCGATGAAGGCCTGTTCGGCCGGCAACACATCCGGCGCCACACCGTTTTCGAATGCAGCCCGCGCGTATCTGTCGATCAGCGCGGGATTGTCGGGCGTCGGCCGCGCGGGATAGATGCGGATGTGCGGCTGCACGGCGTCCGACGTGACGGAGCGCGCCGCAAGTTCGCTCGCTGTGAGCGCGGCGAACCCTTTCAGATGGAACAGGTCGAGATCGACTGCGACCACGCCGTCCGCGCCCTGCAGAACGGCCATGATCTGGCTCGCGTGCACGGCGCGCGCCGGCGCCATCGTCTCGAATGCGAAAAAATCGAGGATCGCCGCGCGCGCGGCCGCCAGCACGTCGTCGGCCGTGCGCCCGGGCGCGCGCATCGCCTTCGCGGAGACGACGAGCGGCACGCGGTTGAGATTGGCGATCGTCAGCGGATGGTTGGCGTCGCGCACTTTCGACAGATCCGCGTGCAGCGCCTTCAGCGCCTCTGCGGAGAGTCGTGCGCCCGTCTGGCCCGCGACCGTGAGATGGATCGCCTTTTCGAGTCTGCGCCACACCCAGGTGGCGCTCGCGCGCGCCACGGCGCCCGATGTGGTGGCGATCCACGCCATGTCTTCGAGCGAAACGGCGCGGCCGAACGTGCGCACCGTGGTGGGCGCCGCGCGCCGCGCATCCTCGCCCGTTTCGGCGTCCGCGCCGCCCTCGGCCGCAAATGGATTCGAAACGCCGCGCAACCCCACCGGACGCTCCAGCGGAATGGAGACCTGTCCGGCTTTCAGATTGCCGGCGAAACCGAGGCCGGTGCGGTAGCGCGCCACGACATTCATGGCGCCGCTCGCAAGTCGCGCGCCGGTCACGCCGTCGCCGAACGTCACTGTCGTTTCGAAATCCTCGTTCTGTCGCAGCGTGTACACGCGCTCGTCCGGCCCCTTGCCGAAGAAGCTCTCCACTTCGCGCCACAATTCGCCGTTGACGCGCACGTCGAGTGCGGCCTTGCCCGCCGCGCCGCCCGACCCCAGATAGGTCAACGGCGCGCGCCGCAGCGTGAAGGACTGGAACTTCTTCGCGGCGTCGCCGTGGCCCAGCGGCTCGTCGGGCGGATTTGCGGTCTCGCCGTGGCTTGCCTCCACGATGTTTCCGTCGAGCCGCGTCGCGCCCATCGGCAGATCGATCGGCGGATCGAGGGCGATGTTGAGATGCCCCGGCCCATCGTCGAGCGCCGGCAGCGCGAAACTGTGGGTGACCTGCGCAAGCGCCCGTCGCCGTCCGTCGTCGAGCAGGACGCGCCGCCCCTTGTCGATCGCGGTCAGCCCGCCGAGCGCATCGAGACGCGCGCAGATCATGCCGCCGCGTAGCGGTTCCGGATAATCGTAGTCGCGCAACGCGATCTCGGTTCGGTCGAGTTCGAACAGCCGCGTCCTGCGTCGGTCGGCGATGACGCCGAGGCCGGACCCGCCGGCCGGCGTCCATGCGCTCCACGCCGCGCCGTTCCATGCACGCAGCGCGAGCGCCCCGTCGCTCTGGCGCGCCGCCAGCGTGAGCGCGACGCCCGCGCCGCGGGCGGGCGCCAGCGCGCAAGCGGCGCCCCCCTCGAGCGTGACGGCCGCGCTCCACGTGTCGCCACTGCGGCGCAGCCAGCGCACGCCGCCGTCCGGGCGCCGAGTGAATATGTCCATCTGGTCCGGCCCCGCTTGGATCAGCGCGGGCGCATCGACGAACGGTCCATCGAGCGTGGTCCAGGCATTCCATTTGGCGCCGTCGAAACGCCGGTGCGCGAGCATGCCCGCGCCGTCGCGCGCCGCGACATCCAGCCGGTCGGGGGCGGTCGTCGCCACGGCCGGTTCGCCGACAAGATCGCCGTCGATCGATTCCCACGCGCGCCAGCCGGCCGGCGTCCAGGCGCGCCGCCACAGCGCACGGTCGAGCCCGCGCGCGAATACGTCCACGTGACCGGCGCCGGATGCAACAGCGACGGGCGCCGACGCAAGCACGCCGCCAAGCGACGTCCATGCGCTCCACACGCCCGCCTGCAGGCGCCGGAACCACAGCGCGAAATCCAGCCCGCGCACGAACAGCCAGAGTTCGTTCGGCGCATTCGACACGACGACGGGACGCGATGTCGCGACGCCGCCGAGATTGGCCCAACCGCCCCATGCGCCCGTCCACGCATTGTGCCGGGTGGCGCCCGCTCCGTCGCGCGCGAACAGGTCGACCCGCCCGGCGCCCCAGGAGACGGCCGCGGGATCGCTGGTGGCGGTGAAGCCGACGAGCGGCTCGAACGACGCGGCGCCGGCGCCCGCATCGAGCGCGAGCACGGTTCCCGCGCCCGAGCGCGCGAATGCACGCAGGCCCGCGCCCACAACGAAGGCGAGAGCCGGCCGGCCGCGGATGGTTTCGCGCAAAGCGACGAACGTCACCGTCTCGCGCCGCGCGACGCCGTAGCTCGCCACGCCGTCGCGCAGGCCCGCAACGGTCGCGGTCTGATAGCGCGGCGCGCCGACGCCGCGATCGACGAGCACGGCCGCGCCGGTCCTCAGGTCCGAAATCTTGCGGTCGAGCGGATATTCCGCCACGTGCGCCGCGATGGCGGGATCGGGCGTGTCCGTCTTCCAGCGCTGCGTGGCAGGTATCGCCGGATTGGCGTCATAATAGGTGGCGCTGTCGGGCGCATCATGCGCGAACAGGTTGAGGCCGCGCAGGACTTTCGCGCAGAATCCGCCGCCGGGCGGAAAGGCGCCGGCGATGGCGGAAAAATGCAGCCGCTCGCCGTCCGCACGACGTTCCAGATCGACGACCTCTTTCGAATCGAGCCGCGCCTGGTTGTATAACGCAATGCGTTCGCCGCGCGAAAGACGTTCAGGTCGCGCGAGCACCGGCGCATGCGTGCGCCCGTCGCCGAGCGGGTTGACGGGAACGGGCGGCGCAAACACCGGCAGCGCGTTCAGTCGCGCGTCGGCGGTCAACTGTTCGAGCGTTTCGAACGTCAGCGCGCGCTCGTCCTGCCCGGGCGTCGACATAGCCTTGAGGCCGGGCTTGATGATGGTGACGGCGCCCGGATCGAGCGTGAAACTGAGCATGGTTTTCGCCGACAGGCCCGGCCGCGCGCGATAGCCGATCATGCGCGCCATGCGCGCCACGGAATCGCGGTGGACCGCAGTGCGCAGGAACAGCTCGTTGGCGATGCGCTCGTTATAGAAGGTCAGCACGTCGCCCATCGCCGCGAACAACTCGATCAGCGTGATCGTGTAGTCGGACGATTCGCGCGTGGAGAGGTCCGACAGGCGGGGTTCGGCGGCGATCGCCTCCAGCATCGCCTGTCGGAACGACCCATAGGTCCCCACCCGATAGGCGATCGCGCTCAGTCCGGGCCGGTTGAAGATGTCGACAGGCGTGCGCGCCGGCTGGCCGGCGCAGCAGCCGCAGAAGTCCGGGGTGGCGAGATTCAACGGCGTCATCTCACAACCCTCCGACCGCCGTCAGGCGCAGCACGCCCTGCTCCTGAAAATTTCGATCGTTGTCGCACCGTGGAATTTCGAACGGCCCCATGCGAATGACGCCGGCCGCGATCTCTCCATGCGCGATCTCCCAGAAACGTTTGAAAACCTGCGCCTGAACGGATTCCACGCCCTCGATCTCCATGACGGCCGCATAGAGCTGGCTGAGGTGGACCGACTGGCCGAAGGTGAAGTTCGGCGGATGGAAGAACCCGGTCGATCCGTCCGCGTGGCGACGGTTTGACAGGCGCCGGGCGACGGCCTCCATCACCTCGCCCCGAAAATGGCCGCGCGCGATGCACAGACGCAGTTCGATTTCGAGCGGCGTGTATTGCGCGGCGCGCACCACGAGATCGTAGCCCGCAAGCTTGTAGCGCATGAGCGCGGCGGTCAGGCGCGCGGCGAAATCCGGCGCGAGCGTCGCGCCGCCGCCCGCGAGCCGCACGAGCTGCGTTTCGTCCACCGGGTGAACGGCGACGAACGCCGTCAGCCAGCTTCCCGTCCAGCGGAACGTCGCCTTGGCGGCGGCTACGCCCGACTGCTTCAGCGCCGCCGCCTCGTAGTCGGCTTCCACCACCGCGCGAAACGTCTCGGCGCGAAACTCCTCCGGCGCCAGCGCGCGCACTTCGTCGATGGTCTGCGGATCGGCCGCGTACAGGGCCGCCAGCGGCTGGTGGACGGAAACGATGTCGGCGAACGGCAGGAGCGGCGCGCTCGGGTCGGGATCGACGAGTTCGGCCGCCGTCGGCGTCACGACATGCGCGAGCGCCCCCGCGCCGAGCGCGCCCGCGCGGCCGGCGCCGACGCGGTAGATGGCCCGCATCGCCTCCACCTCCACCGGTCGCCGTCCATATTGATCGTCGCCAAACCGCAAGGTCGCCGCGCCGTCGTTGTCGATTTCGGCGACGAAATGGGTATCGGCAGGCCCGCTCGCGAGCAGATCGGGCACGGGCGTCCAGACTTCGCGCATGCCCCCCGGAAATTGCAGTTCCAGGACGACCGCCGGCGTGGCCGCGCGCGGCGCGGCGGCAAGATCGTGGCGCCCGCCGACGATACGCCCGTCGTTGGCGAACACCGGCGCCTGCGGCGCGGATTGATGCGTGAGCGGGGCGTCCGGCAGCCGCAAGGTGGCGAGCGGCGCGCGCCCCGCCCCCGCCTCGATCGGCGGCAATGCATCGTCGGGCGCAAGCGGCAGGCTGCGGCGGCGCACGACGGTGCGGCCGTGATCGGCCGGCGCCACATTGCCGCGCGCCACCGACACATGTTCGATGCGCCCCGCCTCCGGCGTGCTGGCCGAAAGACAGAGCGTGAACGTCAGCCGGTCCTCGTCGCGCCAGCGCACGCGCTGCAACGGCAGCATGGCTTCTGCCGGCGCCGCGCGCGGCGTGAGTTGACCGGCGACGAGCACATCGCGATAGACCGGATCGCTCGTGTCCTCCACCTCGACCAGCCGCACCACCTGCCGGCGCTCGGGCGAAGCGTCGGCCGGCGCGCCCGTGCGTGGTCCGCGCACCTCCTCGAACAGGACATAATCGCCGACCGCGAAGGTCGAACGGGTTGCGACGAGGTTCGCGCCGCCGCCCGCCGCGACCGCATACAGGAACGCCTCCTGCGCGCCGCGCGCCATGCAGCATTCGGCGTCGCCCCATGTGTGGATGCGCAGCGCGTTGTGCGCGGCGAGCACGCGCGCGCGCGCCGTGGTCTCGAACACCGTCACGTCCGCCAGCGCGGGATCGGCGTCGAAATCGGCGATGCCGGCCGCGATCACGACACCCGGCGGCGCAGCCGCGCCGCGCAGTGGACGGGCGATGCGCGTCGTCACGCGCGCACCCTGCGGCACGACGCCCGGCGCGCCCGGCCCGCTTTCGAAATGCACGAACGTCGCCGCGTTGCGCCCCTGATGCATGCGATAGTCGATGAGCCGCGCGTGCCGCGCCGCCGACACCCGATGCCGACACGTGTCGAGATAACCTTCCGAACCCGGCCCCGCATCCTGATAGTAACTGAGATAGTCGCCCGCGTAGGCGAACAGTTCGACGAGCGCGATCGACAGATCGGACGGATTGCTTTCGCGCCATTCCGGATTCTTCAAAGGCGCGAGATCGAGCATGAGACGACGGAAGCTTTGATAATCCTTCGCCAGATAATCGAAGGCCGGCTGCGCCAGCGCATCGGGCGCGCATTCGTCGCGCGCCCGGCAATCGAAGTCGGTCGGACAACCCTGTTTGAACCCGAATGCGGCTTCGTCGCGCTGCGGATCGATGGAGGGATGATCGACGCGCAGATAGTAGGTGGAGAAATCTCCCGCGCGGTCGGCGAACGCCACCAGGCGCAACGGCCGGCCGGCGACCGCCGCGACGTCGAGAAGGCCGATCGCGGCCACGCGCACGCCGCCCGAAATGCTGAACCGATCGGTCGCGCCGATGAGCGCGGCCGCGGGCGGCTTGAGAAAATTGACCTCGATGCGATGCCGACGGTCGACTGGCGCAAGATCGTCGCGCCGGTATTCGACGAAATCGACGCCGTTCAAGGGATGCGCGGGAACGAGCAGCGCGCCGTTGCGGCGCTCGTCGGCGCAATGCATGGGCTCGTGGCGCGATACCACCATCGCTGTCGCCCTTTCTTGCCCCGCCGTTTGCGCGGGCTGTGACTCAGCCCGCCGCCAGCGGCCGGCTGAATTCGTCCTGTCGTCGCTCGCCCGTGTCGCGGCGCATGTAGACGACCGTCGCCACGATCGCGGCGTCGTCGATGCGCACATCGACGTTCTCCACCACGATCACATTGTTGAGCCATTGCAGCAGCGCGCCGTGCACGAGCTGGCGCGTCGCAGCCGCCACCGCATCGGACGCCGGCGCAAACACCAGCTGCTTCAGCCCGCAGCCGAAATCCGGCCGGTTGACGCGTTCGCCGGGACTGGTGAACAGAACCATGCGGATCATGTCGCGAATGTGATCGTCGTCGTTCGTTTCGGCGGTGCGGCGGCGCGCATCGAAATGGAAGGGAATATCGAGCGCGCCCATCTCAAAGCCCCGTCGTATTCAATACGGGATGAACAGTCGACGGCGTCACGGACACCGTCACGTCTATGGCGTTCGCGTTGTCGCGAAGATGACGCACGACGCCGCGCGCGATGGCGACGAACATCCGCCTGCGGTCGCGCGTGTCCTGCGTATTGTCGAGCGGCAGCGTCGCTAATCCGTCGGCCTGGAGCAGCAGATTGAGTTCGTGCTCGATCGCGGCGGCAAGCGAATTGTCGTAGGGCGTGTTGTCGAAAACACCGCCGCCGAGATCCTGGGGAAGGCCGCCCGGTTTCAACATCGCTCATTCCTGCAATACGACCTGCGACAACAGACTGGGGCTCGGCGGCGGCATCGGCGCGACGGGCGGCGCCGGCGTGACAGGAATGAACCCGGCCGCTAGTTCGCCGGGGTGGACATGTGTGTTGAACAGCGTGACGAGCGTGTTGAGATAGACGAGCAGTTGATCGCCGAACACCGCCGGATGGAACGCGGTCGGCCCGCCCTGCTGCACGACCGGCGCATCGATCACGACGCGCGCCAGGCCCTTCACTGTCACCGTCGCCTGCTTGACGTCGACGATCACCGAATTCGCGCCGAGCGGATCGGAAATCGTGATTGTCTGCGCGATGTCGTTCATTGCGACCGTATAGCCCACGTCGCTGCGCCAGATTTTGGTGGTCGGCGCGGCCGGCGGCGGCGCGAGCGGCTCGAGCGGCGGCTCGCCGACCGCCCAGTAGCCGCCGGTCCAGATCGGCCGCGAGACATCGCCGGCCTCGAACTCGATCCACACGCCGGCGCCCACGGCGGGCACCGCGAAAAATCCCGCAAGAATTCCGGACGTCGGCGCGCACGGCGTCGCCCAGCCTGTCGGAACCGCGCCGAGCAGTTCCGGCACCATCGCCTGCAATCGTCCCTGGCCGAGCGGGTCCATCACGTTGCTGACCGTGCCGCGGTATTTTCCATAAATGCGCTCGCGGCCGTCGGAGCCGGACCCTTCGAGCTGCGCTTCGTTGAACATCGCACTCTCCTCACGCGACAGCCGCAAGCGGATCAACGAAAATCTCCATCCCGGTCAGGCCGACGGCGTTGCGCAGCGCCTGGAAGCTCTGCGTGTAGCCGCTCTTGATGATGCGGTGCGACACGCTGACGACGTAATAAAGGCCGCTATGCGCGCGTCCCGCGCCGCGCACGAGCACGGGCAGGCCGGGCAGCAACGGGCGGTTGAACTTCAATCCGTCCACCTCGCCGCTCGCGCGAATGGCGCGGCTCGTTTCGGTCGCGCGCGAAACGGCGGAAAACATCGCCTCGGCCGGATTTGCGGCGTCGCTCACGTCCATCGTTTCGATCGGCGGCGGCAGAATGCGCAGCAGCGACGGCTCAAGCCCCATCGGCGGCTCGCGCCCCATCACGCCGAACACCGGAACGGGCAGGCGCGATTTCGGCTCCGTCGCAACTCCGACGATCGCGGTCGGCTGCAACATCTGATAGTCGAGGTTGAAACTGGCGAGATTGGTCTGGCTGCCGAAATCGATCGACAAAACGCCCTGCGGCGGCGCGAATGTCATCGGCGGATGAAAATGACCCTGGTCGATCCCCACGACCGGATCCGGCTGGATGAAGACCTCGTAGGCGTTTCGCCGCGCCAGCTGTTGCAGATAGGCGTCGTCCTTGTCGTGCTGCGTGGTGGTGGTGTCGACCATCGTGCGGGTCGGCGGCGTCGGAAACACGAATGTCGGCGCGACCGCGTAGCGGGCGAAGATCGCGCGCGCCACCTCGCTGTCCGGCAGGTTCGGCCAGATCATCGGAACCTGCACATGGCCCATCAGCGTGCCGAGCGCGTCCATGCCGCTCACCTCCAGCGTACTGCGGCCGGGCTCGTTGGCGACATTGACGCGCGCGTCGCGCACATAACCGTTGATGAGCGTGTGCGCGACGCCGAGCCCCGCCGACACGCTGATGCGGATGGGAACGAGCGGGCGGAAAATGTCGATCGCCAGCGCGTCGAAGTCGCCCAGCAGGGTGCGGCTGAGATCGAAATGGAGCCGAAACGCCGCCGCGCCCTCGACGCTCGCGTCCACTTCTATTTCGGCAAGCGCTGTGCTGAACGGCGGCGGCAGCGGCGCGAAGGCGACCTGCACGACAAAATAGGAGGGCAGCAGCGCCATCGTCCTCTCCTCATGTCGCAGGGCCCGGCGCCTTGATGCGGCCACCGGGCGCCTTCGCCAGATCGACCGCGCGCGGCGTCAGATTGACGTCGGCGAGCCGCCAGAACTGTTCGGACGATCCGAAGACGCGATGCGCGAGCAGATCGGCGCGGTCGCCCTCGCGCACCGCGACGGACAAGGGGCCCGGCGTGGATGGAATGAAGCGCATGCGCTTGTAGCGCACGACGCGACCTTGCGCGTCGACCAGCTCGGCTTCCTTGATCGGTTCGTATCGACTGCCGCGCGTGAACATGGACGCCTAGAACGGAAGAAGTTGACGGAGCGGCGCGCGATCGCCCAGCGTGTCGATCGCCGCCATGGTTTCTTTTTGCGTGAAACTCGCCATGAACGCCCAATAGCCTGGATTGGCGATATCGAGATCGCGATAGGTGAGAACGCGCAGTGTGAGATTGGCGCTGATGCGAATGGGATTGAGCGCGACGTCGAACGCCTGTTCCTTGATCGACAGGCCCTGCACCTGAACGGGCAGCACGCGCCGGGCGCCCCACACGAGAAGAACCAGCGGCGCCTGTTCGCCCAGGATCAACCCCGCGCCCATGAGCGCGAGCGCCTCGTTCGCTATGACCGCCGCATAGGATGGATAGAGCAGGCCCTCCAGCGCAGCGATCGCCGGATGCAGCCCGTTTCCGACCGTCGTGGCGTTGTCGTTCGGCTCGGCGAGCTGATCCGCGGCGTCAATCTCGACGGTGAATGTCAGCGTTTCGTCCGGCGGACCGTCGGTGCGATTGGCGTCGCCGCGCCCGCCGCCCTGCGCGCCGCGCGAGCGCAGTTCGCGCGAGACTTCATCTGGATTGTACTGAAAAACGATCAGGGTCGGCGCCAGGTCCGGAAGCTGATAGGCGACCAGACCGCCTTTGAGAATTCTTGGACTGCGCGGGAAATACGAGCTCATGTTGACGCCTCCGGCGCAAAATGACTCTTCCGGCGACGGGCGCTTGGCGCCGTCTCCCCAACAGTTCAAATTCTATGGATCGTTCTTGAATTGCTCTCCAAACAGTTCAACACAAATCTCCGCCTCGTGCAACAAAACTCGACTGACTCTTCGCGAATGTAGCGCGACATGTTTCGATCAGATCGATGTATATATGAACGATATCGTGTCGCGCCGTCGCGTTTCATGCATCGTCCTCGCCTGGCCCGCCGCGCGCTGCGATTTCGTCGAGCACGGTGCGCGCCATCGTGCGCAACGGCTCCTCCGCCGGCGTTTGCGCGAGCGCGGACAACGCATCTCTTATGGCGTTGCGTGCGGCCTTCTCCTGTCCCGCGCGCAGCAGCGTGCGCCCGAGCTCCGTAAGCAGGATCGCGTGTTCGTGCGCGGAAAGGCCGCCCGCGCGACGCGCGTCGATTTCCCTGCGCTGTATGTCCGCCGCCTCCGCGAAACGCGCCTGGCGTCGATAGAGCGCCGCCAGTTCCGCGAGCGCCAGCGCGCCCGGCGCGCGGCCGGGCCGCGCGACCGCCTCCAGTTCCGCCGCACGCAGAAGCGCGCGCTCCGCCTCCGCGTGGCGCCCACGCGTCTCGTGCAGTTTGGCGCGGGCGAGCAGAACGATGCGCAGCGGTTCGCGCGCGCCGCGTTGGAACGCCGCCGCCGCAAGCTCTTCACATTGCGCCAGAACTGCGTCGGCCTCCGCATGTCGGCCGGCGCGGCGCAGCAGATCGGCGAGCGGCATGGCGGCGAAGGCCGCGCGTTCGCGTTCGACCGGCCACACTTCCGCGCGCAGCGCGACGGCGAGACGCGCGGCGTCTTCCGCATGCGGCAGCGACAGATCGGCCGCGCACCGCAGCAACGCTTCGGCGGCCGCCAGCTTTTCCTCTTCGCGCCCTGCAGCCCGCGCAAGCGCCATCGCGCCGCTGGCGTCGCCGCCGCGCCACCTTGTTTCGATTCGGTTCTCCAGCGTCGTCATGATCACGCAAACGCAGGAATGAGACTCGCCAGAACGCGCGCGATCGCCGTGCCGATGCTGACGAGAGCCGCGCCGATGCCCTCGATCGCGGCGATGGCCGCCGCCACCTCCCACAGCGCGATCAGCGCGACGACGATGGCGACGGCGATAGCGATGTATTTCAGCGCCTCCAGCAACGCCTCGCCGATCAGCGCGAGAAGTTCGGCCAGCATTTGCGAGGCGACAACAGCCGCGACCACGGGAATGAGCGTCATGGTCATCTGCTGCATCCGCCGCCGGAACGCGTCCATGATCTCCCGCCGCGTCAGTTCCGCCGTCGTCACGCACAAAGCCGTGATCGACTGCTGAAGAAGCGCGCGCACCTGCGCCTGAATGCGCCGGCGCAGTTCGGCGACCAAGCGGCGCAGGAACGAACGCGCGATCGCGCGTATCTGCGCCTCGATCGGCTGCAACGCCGTCTCCAGCGCGAGCATCATCGCCTGGTCGCCCGCAAGGTTGACCGCGCCTGGAACCAGACGACGCGCCTCCGGCGAACGCAACAGCATCTGGATCGCCTGGCGCAACGTCACCCGATTGATCGCCGCGCTCGCGCGGGCCTCGATCTGGTTGGAGATGAACCGCTCGACCTCCGCCTGCGCGGGATCCATCAGACGATCGAGAAACGCGTCGATCCGCCCCTGATCGCTCACGCCGCACACGAACACGTCACGGTCCTGGTCGCCGATCGCCTTGAACGACATCACGCCATCGCGGCACCAGGCGAGCGAGACGGCCGAGCCGGCGATCCGTTGCGGGGATTCCGGCGGAAACCGGCTTGAGCGCATGGCGCGCACAGATGTCACCGTATCGGTCGGGTGTCCGCGCGCGCGCCAGATGCGCTGCACCTCGCCGATCGCACGGTTGCCCTTGGAGATGTAATTGAGCAGTTGCGTCTCGGCGAACGCCGCCTCCGTCCACGTCGCGCGCTTCACCTCAACGATCTCCAGCGCCGTTCCGGTGCGCACCGCTATGTCCGCGCGACCGAAGATGGCGTCGCCGATGGTCTGCGGATCGATCACGTCGCCGCGACCGCGCCGCGGCTCGGTGCGAAACGGCGCGGCGCTCGCGCCCGGCAGGCCCAGTTCCTGCTCGACCGCGCCCAAAGGGGCCATCTGGTCGGCGAGCGTCTCGCGCACCCTGCTTTCCGGCACGGGCGTGCGCTCCTGCGCGTCCAGCAGATGGCGGCATGGCGCGAAACGGCGCAGCGCGCGCGGCGCCCTCTCCTGCTGCACGACATGGGCGAGTTCGTGCGCAAGGAGCGGCGCATTCGCTTCCGATTGGCCGGCTGCGAATACGATATGGTCGCCGACCGTATAGGCGAGCGCGCCGACCGCGCGCGCGGACGCGTCGGCCGTCGGGCCGGAATGCGTGCGGACGTTCGAAAAATCCCGACCGAACCGCGGCTCGAAGTAGGCGCGCGCAGCCGCGCCCAGCGGCGCGCCGCCGCCGGCCAGAACGTCGTGCACGATCGCCGGCGCGACGGCTGCGCCCGGCGGCGCGCCGCCGGCTTCTTTTCGACGAAGCTCTTCCTCCTCCTCGTGCGCGCAGGCGACGCATTTTCGGCGCAACGCGACCGGGCCTCGCTTCGGCGCGGCGGGCGGCGCTGCGGACATGCCAAGAACGCGCGCGGCGGTCGCATCCGCATCGCGTTCGAGCGGATCGGAAACGCTGCCGATCCGCAGCGTCTCGCGCCGGTCCGCCGGCCGCCCCGCGGCGCGTGGCGCACGCCGGGCGAGCCGCGCCTGGTTGCTCGCCCCGGCGGGTGGCGTTTGCATCCGCGCGCCCAACCCCGTCGCGTGCGCGCTTGCGCTGTCGGTATGGGCGGCGTGTTTGGCCTTCGCGACCGGCTGAGCCCGTGTTTGCGACGCGGCCGTCATGTTTTTTTCTCCCTGCGCGCCGCCAGCGCCCAGGCGACGGCCCGCGCGATCGCGGCGTCCTGCGCGCCCGCCGGAACGTTCACGCGCACGGTATCGATGCGCAGCCGACCGCCCGCGCGCGCGGCATCGAGCGCGCGCGTGGTCGCCTGTGTCATGCGCGCCGCCTGCGCCGTCGGCACGGCGACCGCGGTCCTCGTCTCTGCGATACCGGATCCAGGCGGGCGCGATTTTTTCGTCATAGGCCGCCTCCGCGCGCAGCCGGCATGTCGTATATGCGGTCGAGTTTCCGAAATTCTGCGCGCGCCGCCTGCTCCACATGACGCATGGCGATGCCGCCGCCATCGGCGGCCGCCAGGAACGCGGCATTGACGGCGATGACGATGATATTGCCGCCTGCAAGTTCGAGCCCCGCCAACCGTTCGAAATCGATGTCGTCGAGCGGCGCGCGCGCCGGAAACGCCCTGCGCCACAGTGCGCGGCGATCCGCGAAGCCGGGGAACGGAATGTCGATCAGGTAACGCAGGCGTCGCAGGAATCCGAAATCGAGGTGGCTTTTCATATTGGTCGCGAGAATCGCAAGACCGGCATATTGCTCGATCCGCTGCAGAAGATAGCCGACTTCGATATTGGCGTAGCGATCGTGACTGTCCTTCACCTCGGATCGCTTTCCGAACAGCGCATCCGCTTCGTCGAAAAACAGCACGGCGCCGGATTCCTCGGCGGCGTCGAACACGCGTTTGAGGTTCTTCTCCGTTTCCCCGATATACTTCGAAACGACGGTGGACAGGTCGACGCAATAGAGATCGAGATCGAGTTCGTGTGCGATCGCTTCGGCGGCGAGCGTCTTGCCCACGCCGCTCGGCCCCGCAAACAGCGCGCTCACGCCCCGGCCGCGCGGCAGCAGCGCGTCGTAGCCCCAGCGCCCGTAGACGATGGCGCGCCGGCGCGCCTGCTCGCTCACCGCGCGCAGATCGCGCATCACCGCCTCCGGCAGCACCAGATCGTCCCAGCCACGACGCGGTTCGATCCGTTGCGCGAGCCCGTCGAGCCGCGCCGTCGCCCGCGCGCGGCAGGCCGCCCACAAGGTCGCGGCGCCGGGACCGACGTCCGCCCCAAGACTCGCGGCGACCTCCGCGATCTGCGACGGGCCGAACGCGAACTGGTCGACCAGCGAGTCGAATGCGTTCGGCTCGACCTCATGGTCTGCTAACGCCGCGCGCCAGCCGCACATCCGGTCCTCGCGCGACAGCGTCGGCAGTTTCAGCGATGGCGCATCGGCGAGCCAGGCCACCGGCTCCTCCGCAACGAACAGCGCAGCCGTCGCGCCCGAGGTCGCGAATTCGCGCAGACCGCCTGCATCCCCCTGCGCGTCCACGTCCAGCACGAGGCAGAGTTGCGACAGGACCGTTTCGCGCGCGATCAGCGCGAGCGTTTCGCGCCGCGCCTCCGGCGCCGTCGGCAGATCGTGGAGCGCCATCTCCACCGGCCTCAGGCCGAACGCCGCCGCGACCCCCTGCGCGACCGCGCGCCGCCCGCTGCCACGCGGGCCGACGATCTGCGCGACGGCGACGTCGGCGGTCGTCAGGGCGCGCACGAGCGCGCGCGTCTTCTCGATCAACCCGCCGGCGAGCGGCGCGGGCGCGGGCGCGCGCAGCAACGCGCCGACCCGCGGGTCGGCCCCCACCCTCGTGTGGATGAAATCGATCATGCGCTCGTCGAGCGCGAGCGGCGCCAGCGCATCCGGTCCGGCGGCGGAAACGAGCACGTTGCGCCGCAGCGGGCTGTCGGGCGCAAGGCGCGCGCGCATGATCGCGCGTGCGCCCTTGCGCACGCCCAGCAACAGCGCGACGAGATGGCGCGTCGCGAAGGTCAGCGCGAGCCGGTCGTGCGCATAGCCATAGAGCGCGCCAAGCGCGGCGTCGATCTGCGGCGCCACAATGATCAGCAGCGCATCGATATCGAACGGCGCCAGATCGAAATGGGCCGCCAGCAGGTCGAGCGCGAATGGTTCGCCCGCCTCCGCCATCTCCCGGCGCGCCGCATCGTATTCCGCGCGCATGCGCGCGAGCGCCTCGGTCTCGACGATGGAAACGCCCTCGTCCTTGCGCAGCAGCCAGTCGGCGCGCAAATCGCCCATCGTCGAATCCGTCGCCACGCCCTCGCCGGCCGGCGTATCGAATGCGGACGGCGCGGCGCGCTGCGCGACGATCAGCGCGTCCAGTCGCGCGCGCAGCCATGCCAGTCCGAGTCCAAGCGTGCGCTCGTTGCGCGCGCGCCAGACATCCTCCGCCGATTGGGTCGGCGGACCGTCGATCTGGCGCGGGGGCTGCATGTCGTTCATGGATTCAAGGCGTCAGAGTGAACATCGTCGGATCGCGACTGCGCGCGCCGTTGACCTGCACGGACAGACGATGCGCAACGCCGCCCGCCGGCGGCGCGGGCAGAAAGCGGGCGGCTTCGACCACCGGAATTTCGATGGCGGTCGGCGTCGGCGCCGCCCACGGATCGCCTGGGCCGGGCGGCCGTATGACGACCGGCGCATCGCCGAGGATCGCCTCGCTCGCGCCGTCCGGCGTCCACAGACGCGTGCCGACGATTTGCAGGAGCGTCGCCGCCGGTCCGCCCGCCGGCGCGATGCCGACGATGCGCGGCGTGAGTTGAAACAGCGCGACATTCGAGGCGGACGCACGGTCCTGCAGCAGATGGACTCCAGCATCGAGCGCGCCGGACACGCCCTCCGTCTCGTGGATGGCGATCACCTGCACGGTGAGCGGGCCGGGCTGCAACTGGTCGCCCGCAGGTATGGGGCGCGGCGCGGCGTGATCGAGATCAATTGGATATTGCGCATCGGGAACGATCAGGCGGACGACGCCGTCGGCCGGCGGCGGCACGCGGATCGGCTCCAGCCGCCCGAGCCGCACATAGAGCCGCGCGGCGCGAACGCTTTCGCATTCGAGCGTGATCTCCTCGCCCACGCGCACGCGCATCTCGCCGCGCGGCAGATTGGGCGCCGGCGGCGTGACATACGCGCTGGCGATGAAAGGCCGGCGCGCGACATGCGCGAATACGCGGCGCGCCTCGACCGGCGGCGCCTGCCGGCGCGGGCGGCCGCTTTCGATCCGCACGACGCTGACTTCGTAGACGACCGAGCGGCGAAAATTTGCCTCCGGAATCGCGGACCAGATTTTCACGATCTCGTCCACGCCGATCGGCCGGAGGGTGAGCTTGATGCGCTCGAACTCGTTCTGCAGCGCGGGATCGAGAATGGGCTGGCCGACGATGCCGACCGCCGGGCGCGTGATGGCCTGCGCTTCGATCCGCCCGCCGAGGTCATGCAACACGCGCATGGCGTCGCCCAGCAGCACCTGCGCGTTGATGTCGGAATCCTGCTGGTCGTCCTGCTGGCTATGACTGGTCATGAGATAATGCAGCACGAGCGACAGCGGCGGCTGGCCATAGGACGCAGGATGTCCGCGCCCCGGCATGTCGAGGTTGGAAAGGTCGCCGGTCTGTTTCACTTCGACCAGATAGAGATTGACGCGCGGCCCGGCCGCGCCGGCGATTGAAATGTCGGGCGGCGCGAGTGTGACCGTCACGGCGTTCGACATGCGATCGCGCAGCAATGTGCGCAGCGTGCGGCTGACGGCGGCGATGGCGGTGTGGTCGGCCATGCCGCGCCCTCACTCCCGCAGCCCGCGTCGCGCCCGCGCATAGCGCGCAAAGCCGCGCGACCGCTCGACGGGCGCGCGCGCGGGCGCGGGCGCCGGCGCGACGCTGATCTCGAGCCGGCCGATCGACAGGAGCGGCGCCTCGATTGGGCCGGGCGCCGGCGCGCGCGCCATCGCCGGCGCGGGGTCGGCAGGTTCGGACGCAACCGCAGCCGTCGCAAGGATCGGCGGCGGCGCAGGCGCGGCGGGCTGGCGCGCAACCGGCGAGACGGACGGATCGGACGCGCGCGGCGCCGATGGCGCCCGCGCGCCGTCGAAGCGCGCAGCGTGCGCGGGCGGCGCGCTCGGCGCCGGCGGCGCGGCGGATGCAGGCGGCGGCGCGCGCGGACGGTCGGGCGTCGGCCGCCCCGCACGCGCGGGCCGCTCATCCGGCTGCGCGACGCGAACCGGCGTCGCGCGCACGCCTTCAATCATCGGCGCAACGCGCGCGGCGCCGGGCGCAGGCGGCGCGGGCGCAGGCGGCGCGATGAAGGTTTCCGCGGCGGGCGCAGGCGGCGCGCGCTGCGGCGCAGGGGTCGCCGCCAGCGACGATGCGGCGGGCGGCATTGCGGCGGGCGCCGATGGCGCCGTGTCTGCAAGCGGCGGCGGCGCGCCGGGCGTCGACTGCGTCGCTCGCGCAGGCAGCGGCGGCGCCACGGGCGCCGACGCGCGCGCCGCGCCCTGCACCGCGCGCTGGACGAGACGCTGGAAGAAATCGCTCATTCCTCCAACTCCGTATCTTGAACGAGATCGAGATACGCGCGCCGTCGTTCGAGCGGCAACGCGAGAATGTCCGCTTCCGGCCAGTGGTAGGCGCGCGCGATGATGTGAACCTCGCGCAACAGACGGCGTTTGCCGGCCATGCGATCGAGAACGAGCGCCCCGGCGTCGACGAGAAGCGGCGCTTGCGCGCCGCAGTTGGGGCAGGTCGCATGAACGATCGTTTCCGCCCGCCGATCGAACGCCACGAGCCCTTCCGCGACAGCCGCGCGCAGTCGACCGTCGCCGGAGCGCGCGGGTTCGCCAACGCAGGTTTCGACGAGACGCGCGGCGGCCGCGTCCGGATCTTCGGCGGCGAGCGCGGCGACGCATTCGAGATCGCCGCCCGTCAACGGCCGAATGGCGAACGCGCGTCCGTCGAGCCGCGCGACAGGCGCTGCGGACGTGTCGTCCTGTTGCGACGCGGCGTCCGCCAGAACGTCGAGGTCGACGTCGATATCCAGAGGCTCCCCGCATTCCGCGTTCGGGCACATGGCGGCGACATCCATCGACGGGCCGAAACTGAGCGCGTTGAGCCTGAACAAAAGCTGTTCGCGATCGCCGAGAACAAGCGCGCGCACATGTTCGATGGAAACGCTGTCGATCGGGCCAAGCCGCACGAGAACGCGCTTCAGCAGCGCATTCGCGCGCCCCGCCGCTCCGCCCGGCGTTTCGCAGAGCGCCAATTCGTCGCGGCCGTCGATCGGGCGCAGGACCGCATCGCGTGCGCGGCCCTGCTTGCAGGCGACCCCGTGCTCCAGATGTGTGACCGCCGTCCCGCCCATGTCGCGTTCCGCCCGTCGTCAACGCCCCGTCCTACGACGTCGCCTCACGGCTCCGGCTCGTTGAATCGCGGCTCCGACGGTTCCGTCACCGCGTAGTCGCGCTCCCATCCCTCGTTCTCCAGCTTGATGTGCTGGATGGCGACCGCGTTGGCGTTGGCGTCGAGATCGGAGAGGGACTGGAATTCGGAGACCCAGCAGCGGAACAGCTGATAGGAGATCACCTTCTGGCCGGCCTCGTTGAACACGTCGAGAATGACGTCCTTGCGGAAGTCGGCGAGCGAAACCTCGGCGCCCGCGCCCGCGCCGAAATTCCAGACCTTGTTGGCCCATTGCTCGAAATCGATATCGTGCGTCACGCCGCGTTCGAGCGTGATCGGCTCATATTTCGTTCGACCCGGCGACTTGCGCACGGTGGACGGGTCGCCGCCCTCGCGATGTTCGATCACCTCGGTCGTGCGCTTGAGCGACGACACTTTCGAGACGCCGGCGACGTATCTGCCGTCCCACTTCACCCGGAACTTGAAGTTCTTGTAGGGATCGAACCGGCGAGCGTTGACCGTGAACTGCGCCATCGCCAAGCCTCCGCGTTTCTGCGTACGAACGCAGGATCATGCCCGATATCGCGCGCTCGCGCGCTACAATTCCGTCGCATGGTGGATCTGTTGAATCTTCACGATCACGAATTCCGCCGGTTTCAACGGCGCAAACCCGACCTCGATGTTCACGATGCCGTTGTCGATGTCGGTCTGCGTGGTCGTTTCACGGTCGCAACGCACGAAATAGGCCTCGCGCGGCGTGGAGCCCTGGAATGCGCCCTTGCGGAAGAGATCCTGCATGAAGGCGCCGACATTAAGCCGGATCTGCGCCCATAGCGGCTCGTCGTTGGGTTCGAACACCACCCACTTCGTGCCTCTGAACAGACTCTCCTCCAGAAACAGCGTCAGCCGCCGCACGGGAATGTATTTCCAGTCGGAAGCCAGCGCATCGGCGCCGTCGAGCGTGCGCGCGCCCCAGCAGATGTTCGAATAGATCGGGAAACTGCGCAGACAGTTGACGCCGACCGGATTGAGCGCGCCGTTCTCCTGATCTGTCAGCAGATAGTCGAGGCTGCCCACGTTGCGCAGCCGCGCATCGACCCCCGCCGGCGCCTTCCACACGCCGCGCTGCGTGTCGGTGCGCGCGTAAAGTCCGGCGATCGCGCCGCTCACGCCGATCGAGCGCGGCCGGTTGTCGTTCAACGGATCCGGCACCAGCGTCCGCGGGAAATAGACGGCCGCGTTGCGGTCGCGCAGCGCGGCGTTGTCGTTGATCCAGGTCTGCATCTGGTCCAACGTGCGCACGTTGGCCGGAATGTCGACGATCAGCATCGCGCGCCGGTCCGTCACATAGGCTTCAGCCACGGTGTACACGGCCAGTAGGTTGTTCGGCGTCATCGCCGCCACTTCGGGTATGCACAGGACGTTGAAGATGTCGACGTCTTCCAGCGCGAACAGGCCGGTGCGGCTGGCCGCGACGCCCTGATACATCGCCGGCGGAATGACGAGCGCGCCCGCCGCGTTCAGCACCTGCCCGTCGCGCCCCCCGCTCAGCGTCAGCTGTTGCGGACCCACCACGGCGCCCGCAGGCCCGGTCAGCATGGCGGCCGTTGCGCCCGCGCCCGCGAAGGAGACCGTCGTCGGCGGCGCAAAGGGCCGCGCGCCGCGCCCCAGGCGCACGATGAACCGATGCGGATTGGCGGCGACGCCTGCGCCGATCATTTCCACGCTCGCCTGCGCCAGCAGCGGCTTCAACGCGTCGGGGACCGCCGCGTCCGTCGCCGCGCGCCGGATCGCCTGCTCGATGAGCGGGCGCACTTCCGCGTCACTGGTCGGCGCCGCCGGTCCGTGCTGGATCGTCCCCGCGATCGGACCAATGGGGAACGGCGCGGCGGGGCCGCCGAGCGTGATGTTGAAGGCCGATGCGTTCGCCGGCGCCGCGAACGGAATGGCCAACGGGCCGCTCAAAGTGCCCGTGGGCGCCGGGCGCGGGAACGGCGCGGCGAGCGCCGCCATCGCCGGCGCCGGCGCCGCGGTTTGCGCGATCAATGCAGCGTCGCGCGTGAGTTGAACGAGCGCCGAGCCCTGATTGACGACGTCGAGCGCGTTGTTCGCGGCGCCCGGCTCCATCGTCAGATTGCGGAATGTTTCGGCGTTGACGACGCTCGTGCGGTCGCCGTCCACGCGCACTTCCTGAATGGTCAGGTTGAACAGCGTCGCAGGCGCGCTCGTCGCGTAATCGATCTCCACGCGCAGAAGATTGCCCCATCCGCCCGGATCAAGCGCCGGACCGCCGCGTATTCTGCGACCGGCGAACATATGCGCCAGATTGCTCGGGCCGTCGCGCAACGTCACGTTGGCGACGAAAGCGTTGTTGGGCGCGGCCGACATCGTGTCCGCGACGCGCACCACCCACGCCTCGGCCCCGCCGTTGAGAAAAAACTGCTGGATGGCGTAGCCGGTCTCGTAATCGCGCGCCAGACCGCCGAAGCCGCGCTGGAAATCCGCCATGCCGAAAATCTGCACCGCCTCGTTCAGCAGGCCGCGCTGAAACGCGCCGACGAACGCCGCGGTCGACGTGGCGACGCCGGTGATCGTGCGCACGCCGCTCGGAATTTCTTCGATATACACGCCGGGGTAGGTCGGTCGCACAGGCATGACGGCCTCCGCTTGCAAGGCGACGCGCGTCGCCTTCAACTGCTCGCAAACGTCGTCGTTCGCTCAGGCGCAACCGCCCGAACGGACAACCGCTTGATCGATATCTCTACGGCGCGCTCAAGCGCTTGCGCTCGAACGGTCGGTGTCTCTTGTCACGAATTCGGGATGTCGCGCGTCGATGTCGCGCGAATTCCGGCGCGATTTCATTTACCGAGATATGCTGTGAGTGGCGCGGATTCGCTGCCTCGAAACGACTCTCAGAGTCTGCGTTCGACTCGACGGGTCATTTCGATTCAAAGAATCTGTTCTTGACTCACGCGATCATTATTCGAACGCAAAAACGATACACCACGGTTTCTCGTCCGGCAAGAAAGATTGCACGCAACGTGCGATGAATCTCGAGCATGCCAGAACTTGTGATCTGTTCATTTGTGCACCGTCGCGCTCGCGACCGGGCGCATGCGCGTCGCACGCAACAAAAAAACGGCATGATGCGCGAACGCATCATGCCTGCATGTCTCGTCCCTGTGCGTCAGGCCGCCAGCATGCCTTCGAGGCGCTTGCGAATGATCGCGTTCGCCTCGTTCATGATGCGGTCGATCAGTTCCTTGCAGGTCGGAATGTCGTGGATGAGGCCGGCGACCATGCCGCAAGACCATGCGCCGATCTCGACATCGCCGCGCTGCATGACCGCGGGATAGACGCCCGCGACTTCCGGCATGATGTCTTCGAACTTGATCTTGTCGCCGAGCGTGCGTTCCTTCTCCAGCAGGCGTTCGACCGCCGCGTTGTTGAGCACGCGCTCCGTATTGCGCAGCGGGCGCATGACGAGTCGCGTGTCGAGTTCGCTCGCCGCCACGATCGCCTGCTTCACCTTCTCGTGCACCGGCGCCTCCTTGGTGGCCATGAACCGCGTTCCCATGTTCATGCCCTCCGCGCCGAGCGCCAGCGAGGCGACGAGCGAGCGTCCGTCCGCCATGCCGCCGGAGGAGACGAACGGAATTTTCAGTTCTTCGGCCGCGCGCGGCAGCAGAATGAAGTTCGGCACATCGTCCTCGCCGGGATGGCCGCCGCATTCGAACCCGTCGACGCTGACCGCGTCGCAGCCGATCGCTTCCGCCTTCAGCGCATGACGCACCGAGGTGCATTTGTGGATGACGGCGACGCCCGCCTCCTTCAGTATCGGCAGCCATTTCTGCGGATTGTTGCCGGCCGTTTCGACCGCCTTCACACCCCCGTCGATGATCGCCTTCACATAGCCCGGGTAGTCGGGCTGCGAGACGACCGGCAGGAACGTCAGGTTCACGCCGAATGGTTTGTCGGTCATGGTCCGGCATTTGGCGATTTCGCGCGCGAGATCGGCAGGCGTCTTCTGTGTGAGCGCGGTGATGATGCCGAGCCCGCCGGCGTTCGACACCGCGGCGGCGAGTTCGGCGAACCCGACGTAATGCATGCCGCCCTGGATGATGGGATGCTGTATGCCGAACAGTTCGGTGATGCGCGTCTTCATGGTCTCTTGCCTCTGACGTTCGTTCGTTTGGCGTGTTGTTTGGCTCTGGACGGCCGGACCGGGCGCAGCCGCGCCCGGCGCGTTTCCTCCGCCTTCCTGATTAGCCGGGGCCGTTCCCGCCGTCTACGGCCCTGCGCGGCGGCGCCCGCTGGACCGCGCCGCCCGAAGCGTATTCAATGCGCCCAACGCAAGAACAGGATGGGGAGAAGGACATGGGCGATCGGGAAAAGATCGGCGTGATCGGCGCGGGGCTGATGGGCGCCGAGATCGCGTTCATCTTCGCGCAGGCGGGCCATCCGGTGCTTCTGACCGACCGCACACAGGAGACGCTCGACGCCGCCCTGGCGCGTCTGGAAGGCATTTTCGACAGGGGGATCGGTCGCGGTTTCTACCGCGCGGAAGACAAGGCGGCGCTGTTTTCGCATATCGCCGCCACGACCGACCGCGCGGCCTTCGCCGATTGCGATTTCGTCACCGAAGCGGTGTTCGAGCGCGAGGACGTGAAGGCGGAGGTGTTGCGCGATTTCGACCGCATCTGCAAACCCGGCTGCGTGATAGCGTCCAACACGTCCACGATTCCGATCGCGGCGCTCGCCGCCCATGTATCGGAGGCGCGCCGCCCCCGGTTCATCGGCACGCATTATTTCTCGCCCGTCTCGCGCATGAAACTGGTCGAGGTCATTCCCGCGTTTCAGACGGCGCCGGAGACGATCGATCTGGCCATGCGCCTGACCGCCGGCGCCGGCAAGTCGCCCATTCGCATCAAGGATGTCGCAGGCTTCGCGGTCAATCGCCTGCTGCATGTGTTCATGATCGAGGCGGTGCGGCTGGTGGAGGAAGGCGTGGCGACGCCGCAGGACATCGATACGGCCTGCCGCCTCGGCCTCGGTCATCCGATGGGGCCGTTCGAGCTGATGGACGCCACCACGTCCAGCCTGTGCCTGCAGGCGCAGGAGATCATGCACGACGCCTACGGCGAACGGTTTCGCCCCCGCCCCCTGCTCAAGCAGCGCGTGCGCGCTGGTTTCGTCGGCGGGCGCGGCAAGCCCGGCTGGCGCAGCTAGCGGCGGGCGCGCGCCTCAGAACGGCGCGCCGTGCGCGCCGAGCACGGCGCCTGCGACTGTGACGAGACTGGCGGTCATCAGCACGATGTGCAGGCGCTGGACGATGCGGAACGTTCCGTCCGGGTCGCGCATCGCCCGCTCGCGAAACCAGCGATGCAGGAACAGCGGTTCGGCGACGAACAGCACGATCGTGAAGATCGCCCAGATCGCTGTCATCGCATGCATCCACCAGTAGCGCGGCTCGGCGAATCGCGCCCAGGCGTCGAGCCGGTGAGTCATGTAGAATCCCGTCGCGCCCGCCAGTAGCGTCGAGATGCGCGCCTGGAATGCGAACCGGCCCTCAATCATCTCGAACAGGTCGAGTCGTTGCGCCGCCGGCGCCGAATGCGTCAGGCCGGGCAGCAGCGTCAGCGTCACGAAGCTCACCCCGCCGATCCAGTGCACGATCGCCAGCACATGCAACGCCCGCGCGAATGTGATGTCGTCCATGGCTCGCTCCGGCCGCGACCGGTCGGCGGTCGCGCGTCGCACATAGCCCAACTCGTCGCCGCGCCCAAGCGGGCGGTCGCGGTGGCGCTTGTATCAATGGACTGATATATTTCCGCCCGACGCGTCGCGGCCCGCCGCGGGCAAGGCGCGGAAAGGGACGGGCGCATGGTTCGGCAGGTTTCGACGACGGGCGGCGGCGTGGATTTCGACATCGCCAATCGATTGTTCTTGCGGCTTTATCAGGCGTCCAACCTCATGCACAGGCAAGGCGCCCGCTATGTCGGCGCGCAGGGCGCGACCACCCAGCAGTGGGCGGTGCTGGCCGCGCTGGCGCGCCCGCCGGTGCGCGACGGAGGCATGTCGGTGAAAGAACTGATGGCGTTTCTCGACCTCAGCCGGCAGAACCTCACCGCCGTGCTCGACCGTCTGGAAGGGCGCGCATGGATCGCGCGCGCGAAGGACGAGGACGACGCCCGCAGCCGGCGCATCCGGCTTGCCCCGCAGGGCCGCGCGGTCTGGGCGGCCATGCAGTCTCCGATCGAATCCTTCTTCGGCGCCGCGCTGTCCGACTTCGCCCTGGACGAGCAGGTTGCGCTCTACAAACTGCTCGACCGCCTGAAAACCAAGCTCGAGAGCGCCTGATATATAAATAGATTGATATAACAGGATCGCCCGGACGATTTGCGGCAATGAATTGCCGTTTCACCATTTTTCGCAGAACGGCCGTATTTCCTGCTCGAACGTCCATGCGCCGGGCGGTTGCTGGTAGAACCGCCAGTAGGCGTCCGCGACCGCGGCCGGCGGCATCAGCCGGTTGGGATCCATCGCCTGGAGCGCCGCCGCGCCTTCGCTCGCCTGGATGCGCGCGCGCACCCACTGCGTATCGACCCCCGCGTCGATGATGAGATGGGCGACATGGATGTTGCTGGGCCACAGTTCGCGCGCCATCGATTGCGCGACCGCGCGCAGGCCGGATTTGGCGCTGGCGAAAGCAGCATATCCGACCGCGCCGCGCAGCGAGGCTGTGGCGCCGGTGAAGAAGATGGCGCCGCGCCTGCGCGGGACCATCAGCCGCGCAGCCTCGCGCCCGGCGAGAAACCCCGCATAGCAGGCCATTTCCCACACCTTGCGGAAAACGCGCTCCGTCGTCTCCAGGATCGAAAAATTGACGTTGGCGCCGACGTTGAAAATGCAGACTTCGAGCGGCGCATAGGCTTCGGCCTCGTTGAGGAATGCGGCCACGTCCTCTTCTTTGCGCGCGTCGAGCGAACGGCCGAAGGCGACGCCGCCCTTGTCCGCGATCTCCTTGACAAGCGGGGCTAGCCTGTCGCCGTTGCGCCGCCCGACGAACACGGCGAACCCTTCGGCGGCGAATTTCCTGGCGATTTCGGCGCCGATGAAATCGCCCGCGCCGATGACTGCGACGGATGCTTTGCGCTTTTCCACGGATTGCGCTCCCGAGATGGAAGGTCTTGGCGAATGCGTTCATCCGCCCGTCGCCGACTGCGCGACGATGTCAGAGTATGGTGTTTTTTCCGGAGCCGTCACGCGTGCGTGATCGGCGGCGCCTGTTGCAAATCGCCAGGAAGAGCGCGCATTCTGCCCCGGCGCGAGTCGACGCGGTTCGGCAAGCGCGCACGAGGGGCGGCGACGCCGGAGGAGCGCGGCATGATGAGACATGGACCGATGCGGGCGGCCGCCATGGCGGGGTTGGTGGCCCTGGCCGGCGCGGCGACGCCGGCGCGGGCCGCCCAGTGCGGCAATTCCGCGGCCGGTTTCGAAAACTGGAAACAGCAGTTCGCGGCTGAAGCGCGCGCGCGCGGCGTTGGCCAGGCGGCCATTTCCGCGCTCATGTCGACCCGGTACGCCACCGCCACCATCCGCGCGGACCGTGGCCAGAAAAGCTTCCGCCTCTCGCTCGACCAGTTTCTCGCCAAACGCGGCGGCCCCGCCATCGTCGCGCGAGGCCGCGCGCTCAAGCAGTCGCATGGCGCGCTGTTCGCCTCCATTCAGCAGCGCTACGGCGTTCCGCCGGGCCCGCTGCTGGCCATCTGGGGCATGGAGACGGGTTTCGGCGCCGTGCGCGGCAACCAGCACCTGCTGTCGGCGGTGGCCACGCTCGCCTACGATTGCCGCCGGCCGGAATTCTTCACCGACCACCTCTACGCCGCTCTGAAACTGGTCGATCGCGGCGTGTTTTCCGCAGGCACGCACGGCTCGATGCACGGCGAATTCGGGCAGACGCAGTTCATGCCCAAAGCCGTGCTGAACTACGGCGTCGGCGGCAGTCTCGATTCCGCGGCCGGCGCTCTGACCTCGACGGCGAATTTCCTCAAGGCGCATGGATGGAGCGCGGGCGCTGGCTACCAGCCGGGCGAGGCCAATTTCGGCGCGATTCAGGCGTGGAACGCCGCGTCCGTCTACCAGCGGGCGATTGCGCAGATCGGTCGCCAGATAGACGGCGGCGCGCGATAGCGTTCGCCAGTCGCGCCTATTCGGTATAGGCCGTCGCCATCCGGCCCGCCCGCGAGTAGCGCGCCACGCGCGCGCCGATCATTTCCTCGAATTTCGCATGCACGTCGCCGATGGAGAGCGGTTTGGCCCTGGCGCGTTCGTAGAAGATCGCGCGGTTGGCCTGCGCGGGGCTGCGCAACAACTGCGCCGCCGGCAGTTTGGGCTGTTCGGCGAGCGTGTCCATGAACATGTTGGCGTTGCGCGGGCCGAGGAAATGCGTGAGGTAGGTCTCGCCGGCCGTCAGCTCGCGACCGATCGATCTGGCGATTTCGCTCGTGTCCCGTTTGAGCATCTCGGCCGCCAGCAGCGCCGACAGATAGGGATTGCCGCGCAGCGCCAGAATGCGTTCGCGCGCCCGCGCATCCGCGACCGCCGGCTTGTCGGGCGCGCCCTCGATCAGCGCCGCCTCCTGCGCAAGCCCGTGGCGGGCGCCGAAATCGCGCACGACGCCGAGCCACGTCGATTCGATGAACTGGAACAGTCCCGACGCCGACGACGTGCGCGCCGCGGCGGTCGTGACGAAACTCGATTCCTTGTCGGCGATCGCCAGCAGCAGCGCCGCGTCGATGTCGACCTTGCGCGCCGCGCGCACGACCGTCTCCACCAGCCGCCGGCTGATGCGCATGGGACCGAACGTCAGGATTTCGTCGCGCCCCTCGAGCGCGGCGAGATCGCGTTCGAGCTGGTCGTCGGGAATGCGCCGGGCCCAGCTCAGCGCGGCCTCGTAGAGCGAGGAATGATCGTCGAGCCATTCGCGCGCGGCGACCGAAACGCGCTTGGCGGCCGGCGCCGCATGTTGCATCTGGACGGCGCGCGGGAAATTTCGCTTGGGCGCGGGCGCCTCGACGCGTTCGGTCATGAGGGCGGAGGCGGTCATCATCGCGCCGCCCGCCAGAACGAGCACGATCAGAACGCGCGCGGCCGGCGCCAGCGCTGTTGCGGCGCCGGTCTGCCGACCTCGCCCCCTGGGCGCCTTCACCCGTAGTTGCATGCATCCGTTCCCGCTTCGGGGCCCGACACACGCAATGCCCGACGGTTGCGGCCATAAATTGACGATTCAGTCACATTTCCGGCGCAAATGCGGCGCCCCGATCCCGGTTTTCAACGCCCGCGATTGCGTATTACGATGCGCACAAGAGCCGCCAGGGCCACGCGTGCGTCAACAGACCGCACAACGGGGGGAGGCGCCGATGGCCGCCGAGAGCGAATACTTCCAGCGCGATCGCGCGCTTCAGCCGCCGGCCTATACGCCGGCCTACAAGACGAGCGTGACGCGCTCGCCGAGCCGTGCGCTCCTGTCGCTGGCCAACTCCCTGTCGGAAGTCACCGGCCCGGTGTTCGGCCACGCAGAACTGGGCGCGCTCGATCACGATCTGGTGCGCAATTACGCCAGGACGGGCGACCCGATCGGCCCGCGCATCATCGTCCACGGCCGCGTGCTGGACGAGAACGCGCGGCCCGTGCCCAACGCGCTGATCGAAATCTGGCAAGCCAACGCGGGCGGTCGCTACCGCCACAAGAAAGACAACTATCTTGCGCCCATCGATCCGAATTTCGGCGGTTGCGGACGCACGCTGAGCGATGCGGAGGGTTGTTATTTCTTCCGCACCATCCGGCCCGGCCCCTATCCGTGGCGCAACTACATCAACTCCTGGCGCCCTGCGCACATCCATGTGTCGATCTTCGGCGCGGCGTTCGCGCAGCGCCTCGTCACGCAGATGTATTTCGAGGGCGATCCGCTGATTGCGACCTGCCCCATCGTGCAGACCATTCCCGACGCCGGCGCCGTCGATCGTCTGATCGCGCGGCTCGATCTCAACGAGAGCATTCCGCTGGATACGATGGCCTACCGGTTCGACATCGTCTTGCGCGGACGCCGCTCCACACTGTTCGAGAATCGTCTCGCGGGGAACTGAGCGATCGGGAGCCAATCATGACGAAGCTCGACTATCTGCACGAAACCGCTTCCCAGACCGCCGGCCCGTACGTCCACATCGGCCTCATTCCCAATCAGGCCGGGTTCGACATCTACGAGAACAATTTCTCGAACGTGCTCGCCGGCCAGGCCACGAAGGGGGAGCGCATCCGCATCGAGGGCTGCGTGTTCGACGGCACGGGCACGCCGCTGCGCGACGCGCTGATCGAGATCTGGCAGGCCAACGCCGCCGGTCGCTACAACCACCCGGCCGACGCGCAGCAGAAGAAGAAACTCGATCCCGACTTTCGCGGGTGGGGCCGCGCGGGCACGCATTTCGAGACAGGCGTCTATGCGTTCCAGACCATCAAGCCGGGCGCCGTGGTCGGCCGCAGCGGTCGCCCGATGGCGCCGCACATCAATTTCTGGATCGTGGCGCGCGGCATAAATGTCGGCCTCAACACGCGCATGTATTTCTCCGACGAGCCGGACGCGAACGGCAAGGACCCGGTGCTCAACCTGATCGAGCAGGAAACGCGGCGCGACACCTTGATCGCGACGCGCGAGGAAACGAAAGACGGCGTCCTCTACCGGTTCGACATTCGCCTCCAGGGCGAACGGGAAACGGTGTTCTTCGACATCTGAGTCCATGGAGTCGCGCGCGGCGATGGCCTGCGCGTCGCGCGCCGTTAGCAAACGGGAGATGGCATGCGCACGCAATGCGTCATCATCGGCTCGGGACCGGCGGGGCTGCTGCTGGGTCAGCTGCTGAACCGCGCGGGCGTCGACACGATCGTTCTGGAGCGCAAGAGCCTCGACTATGTGCTCGGCCGCATCCGCGCCGGCGTGCTCGAACAGGGCGCCGTGGCGCTGATCGAGGGGGCAGGGGCCGGCGCCCGCATGCGCGCGCATGGATTGACGCACGACGGCGTCGAGATCGCGTTCGCGGGCGCGCGCCACCGCATCGACTTCAAGAGCCTGACCGGCAAGACCGTCATGGTCTACGGCCAGACCGAAGTCACGCGCGATCTGGCCGACGCGCGCGCGCAATGCTGCGCGCCGAGCGTCTATGAGGCCGAGGTCGTCGGCATTCTTGATATCGCGACGGCACATCCGCGCGTGCGCTATGTGAAAGACGGAACGTCGCATGAGATCGAATGCGACATCGTGGCCGGATGCGACGGGTTCCACGGAGTGTCGCGACAGTCGATCCCGGACGGAATGCTGACAAGCTACGAGCGCCTCTACCCGTTCGGCTGGCTCGGGCTGCTGGTCGACCAGCCGCCGGTAGCTCACGAACTCGTCTATGTCAATCACGCTCGCGGCTTCGCTTTGTGCTCGCAAAGGTCGCCGACGCGCGCGCGTTACTACCTCCAGTGCCGCCTGGAAGAACACGTGGAGGCGTGGAGCGACGCCCGGTTCTGGGACGAATTGCGCGCGCGCATCTGTCCCGATCTCGCGCGCACGCTGAAGACCGGCCCGGCGATTGAAAAAAGCATCGCGCCGCTCCGCAGTTTCGTCGCCGAACCGATGCGTTGCGGAAGGCTGTTTCTGGCCGGCGACGCCGCCCATATCGTGCCGCCGACCGGCGCGAAGGGGCTCAATCTGGCGGCAAGCGACGTGGCCTACCTGTCGCAGGCGCTGATCGATTTCTTCCGGACCGGCCGCCAGGACGCGCTCGACGGATATTCCGCGCGCGCGTTGCGCCGCGTCTGGAAAGCGGAACGGTTTTCCTGGTGGATGACGCAGCTGCTGCACCGATTTCCGGATGCCAGCGCATTCGAGCAGAAGATGCAGGAGGCGGAACTGTCCTATCTGTTTCAATCGCGCGCGGCGCAAACCATGCTTGCAGAAAACTACGTGGGCCTGCCCTACTGATCCGCTTTGCACAGGAGGTTGCGCTGACTTTCTCCGCGCTCGATTCGGTTCTCACAGGTCCGTTCTTCGCAACGGCGCGCATGCGCAATGTTTTTTCCGACCGCGGCCGCCTGGCCGCGATGCTGCGCGCGGAATGGGCGCTGGCCGCCGCAACGGCCGAAGCCGGGCTGACCGCGCCCGCGCTCGCAGCGGCCCTCGAACGCATCGACGCCGATATGCTGGACGCCGGCGCGATCGGCGCGGCGACCGCGCTGGCCGGCGTGCCGACCATCCCGTTCGTCGCCGCCGTGCGCCGCTTGCTGCCGCCGGATCTCGAGCCGGACTTTCACAAGGGCGCGACCACGCAGGACATTCTCGACACCGCGCTCGCGCTGCAGATGCGCGAGGCGTTCGGCGCGCTCGTCGACGACCTGACCGCCACGCTCGCGGCGCTGGCCGCGCTCGCGCGTCGCCATCGCGCCGATGTTTGCGCCGGCCGCACCTACGGCCAGCACGCCGCGCCCGTCACCTTCGGCGCAAAGGTCGGCCTCTGGGGCGCCGGCCTCGCCGATGTGGCGGCGCGCATGGAGACGACGCGCACGCGCGCCTGCGTCGCCGCGCTCGGCGGCCCGACGGGCCTGTCGACGCAGTTCGGTCCGCACGCCGCGCGCGTTGGCGCGGCGTTCGCCCGCCATCTCGGTCTCGCCACCGCGCCGTTCGTCTGGCACGCGCTGCGCGGCCGGATGGCGGAGACCGGCTTCTTTCTCGCGGAGCTTGTCGGCGCACTGGCGAAAATGGCGACCGACATCGCCCATCTCGCCAGCACGGAAGTGAGCGAAGTCGCCGAACCGTATGTGTCGGGGCGCGGCGGCTCGTCCGCCATGCCGCACAAGCGCAATCCCGTCTCCTGCGTCGCGGTTCTAGCCGCGCATGCGGTCGCCGGCAGCCATGTGGCGACGCTGCTCGATGCGATGGCGGTCCTGCACGAGCGCGGCATCGGCCAATGGCACGCCGAATGGCTCGCGCTGCCGCCGCTGTTCGGCCTCGCCTCCGGCGCGTTGCGCGAGGCGCGGGCGCTGGCGGAAGGACTCGTCGTCGATACCCGGCGCATGCGCGACAATCTCGAGGCGACGCGCGGTCTCGTCTTTTCCGACGCGGCGGCGGCGGCGCTTTCCCGACATATCGGCGCCGACGCCGCCCATCGCGCCATCGAGGAGGCGGCAGCCGAAACGCGCGCAACCGGCCGCCATCTGCGTGACGTCGTGCGCGCTCGGCCCGATTGCGCAAGCGCATCGATCGCGGCCGAAATCGACGCCGCGTTCGACCCTGCGGACGCCATCGGGCACGGCGCGGCGGTCGCCGACCGCGCAGCGGACGCGATCGAAGCCGCCGCGCTCTCCCTTCGGACCCGCAGCGATCGCTAGCGCGGAGCGGGCGCGTCTCTGGGCTTTCGCGCCGCGAAGGCGATGGCTTCGTCGAGAATGTCGCCGTCGCCGATCTGGTTCGCCAGAACGAGAACGAGCCGCGCGTTGAGGGCGGCGCTTTCGTCCTCGTTCAGGCCTTCGTGGGCCGCGATCAGACGCGCATAGAATTCGTCCGGCCGCGAAATATTGGATTGCAGAACGAGCGGCATCCCTACTCCTCGATGCAGAGCGCGCGGCCGATCGCGCGGGCGACGGCCCTTTCGTCGAACCCGCGCCAGCGCCGCACCACATGCTGGTCGGGGCGAATGAGATAGATCGCCGTCGTCGCGGCGCCGAGATAGCGCTCGCGCAGGACGGGCGCCTCATCGCTGCCGAGCGCGATACATGCAACATGAACGCCGTGCGCCGCCATGCGCGCCGGCGCCCGTGCATCGATCGCCAGCAGCGTCCATCTCCCGTCGAGCCGGTTCAAGAGCCAGCCATCGCCAAGCGGCGCGTCCGGCGCCGGCGCGCCAGGCCGCGCGCGCGCGGGCATTTGCGGATCGTCGTCCACGGCCCCAGACTCGTAGAAACACGGCGTCGACAGTCGTCCGGAATTGACGAGCGAGCGCGCGAACGGCGCCTGTTCGGCAAGGTCGAGAACCGCGTTGCGGAAGACGCGGCTCGTTTTCGACTTTGGCGTGATGAAATCGGTCGCGCGCGTGGAGTTGAGAATATTCTCGTCGGCGGCTTGCACGCGCTCGGTCGAATAGCTGTCGAGCAGGCGGTCGGGCGCGACGCCGTCGATCACGAGTTGTAGTTTCCAGCACAGGTTGTCGACGTCCTGTATGCCGGAATTGGCGCCGCGCGCGCCGAACGGGCTGACCTGATGTGCGCTGTCGCCCGCGAAGAACACCCGCCCGTGCCGAAACCGCTCCATGCGCCGGCATTGAAACGTGTAGATGGATGTCCACACGAGATCGTAGGCGACGTTCGGCCCCAGCATCATGTCGATGCGCCGCCGAACGTTCCCGGGGGCGAGCTCTTTATGCCGGTCTATGTTCCAGCCCAACTGGAAATCTATCCGCCAGACGTCGTCCGGCTGCTTGTGCAGCAGCGCGGATGCGCCCGACTTGAAATGCGGCTCGAACCAGAACCAGCGCTCTGTCGGAAAATCGGCCTGCATCCGAACGTCGGCGATGAGGAAATTGTCCTCGAACACGCGCCCCTCGAATCCAAGACCCATCATGCCGCGCACGGCCGAGCGCGCGCCGTCGCAGGCGATGACCCAGTCCGCGTCGATGCGATATGGACCGTCCGGCGTCGATACATCGAGGCGCACGCCCTCCGCCGCCTGCACGAGTGCATCCACGCGATTGCGGCCGCGAATTTCGATCGGCGCTCCGGCCAGCCGCGCCTGTTCAATGCGATCGAACAGGAACTTCTCGAAATACGGCTGCTGGAGGTTGATGAAAGCAGGAAACTTGTGGCCGCATTCCGGTTGAAGATCGAACTCGTAGATCAGACGGTCGTCGTGAAAAACCTTCCCGACATTCCACACGACGCCCTTGTCCAGCATCTGTCGCGCCGCGCCGAGCCGGTCGGCGATTTCCAGCGTGCGTTTGGAAAAGCAGATGGCGCGCGAGCCTTCTCCGACGCCCTCGTGATCATCGAGCACGAGCGCCCGCACGCCGCGCAAACCGAGATCGAGCGCGGCGGCCAAACCCACCGGACCCGCGCCGACGATGACGACGGCATGGCGCGTCGGCGCATCGCGATCCTGTTCGGCGACACGCCGGTACGGATAGAGTTGAAACGCGAGTTCATGACGTTCGGCGGCCGAACCCATCGCGCAAGCCCCGTTATGCCTGAAGCGCGCTCCACATCGCCAGGTCGCGCGCAGCGGTCCAGATGCGTGGCGTGTCGATACCCCGCGCCTCGTCGTAGGCGCGCGAGACATTGAACGGCAGGCAATGTTCGTAGATCGCATAGTCCGCGAATTTCGGGTCGCATGCGGCGCGAACCGCGTCCCACGCATCCTTCAGCGATCCATCGCGCGCAGCCACGCGCGCCGCCGCGCGATACGTGCTCGTCACGAAATCGCGCGTGTTCTCGATCGCCGCCTCCACCTTGCCCGCGCCGATCAGCGCATCGCCGCGCCCAGGCGCGATGGCTGCGGGCTCGAACGCCTTGATGCGGTCGAGCGTCGCGCCCCAGTCGTTGAAATGCCCGTCGCCGCAATAGCAGGCGGAATGGTATTCCACGATATCGCCGGTGAACATCACGTTTTCGTCGGGCGCGTGAACGACGATATCGCCGGCCGTATGCGCGCGCCCCAGATGCATAAGATCGACGCGCCGCTTGCCCAGATAGATCGTCATGCGATCGCTGAAGGTCGTGGTCGGCCAGGTGAGGCCGGGAATGCTTTCGTGGCCCTCGAACAGCCGCGGAAAGCGCTGGAACTCGCTGTCCCAGTCTTCCTGTCCGCGCTCCGCCACCATCGCGCGGCACTTCTCGCCCATCACGACCTGGCTTGCGCCGAACGCGCTCGCGCCCAGCACGCGCACGGCGTGGTAATGCGTGAGCACGACATGGCTGATCGGCTTGTCCGTCACGCCGCGCACCTTCTCTATGACCTTGGCCGCCAGCTTCGGAGTCGCCTGCGCCTCCACGATCATGACCGATTCATCGCCTATGATCGCGCCGGAGTTGGGATCGCCCTCCGCTGTGAACGCCCATATCCCTTCGCCGATTTCGGTGAACGAGATGTTCTTTTCCGCCGTATCCGCCTGCGAGGCGAACGCCTTCGTCATACTCTGTCCTCCGTGCCCGCGCGCGCAAAGGGATCCTTCAGGGCGGGAAGCACTTTGCCGGCGCATTCGCCGAACCCGATCGTATAGCCGTCGCCATGCGCGGCGCCGCGCAGGATGAGCGTGTCGTTGTCGGCGATGAAGGTGCGCACGCCGCCATCCGCCAGCGCTATCGGCTCCCTGCCGCCCCAGCTCAATTCCAACAAGCTGCCGCGGCTGTGCTTGTCCTCGCCGGAAATGGTTCCGCTGCCGATGAGATCGCCCGTGTTCATCGGACAGCCGGATGTCGTGTGGTGGCACAGCTGTTGCGCGGCGGCGTAGTACATCTCGCGATAGTTCGTGCGCGCGAGCACGGTCTCACGCGCGCCTTCGGGCTGCAATGCGACTTCGAGCGCGATGTCATACAGGAGCGGTCGCGTTTCCCGCAGATATGGCAGCAACGGCGCGTCGCGCGGCGGACCGGACACGCGAAACGGTTCGAGCGCCGCTTTGGTGACGATCCACGGACCGATAGTCGTCGCGGTGGCCTTTGCCTGGAACGGCCCGAGCGGCTGGTATTCCCACGCCTGAATGTCGCGCGCGGACCAGTCGTTCAACAAGACATAGCCGAAGATCATCGCGTCCGCTTCCTCGACCGTCACCGGACAGCCGCGCCGCGACGGCAGGCCGACGACCGCGCCCAGCTCCAGTTCGATGTCGAAGCGTTGCGAGGGCGCAAAGCGGGGCGCGGCGTCATCCGGCCCTTTCAACTGGCCCCACGGACGCCGGATGTCCGTGCCCGACGCCACGACGGACGAGGCGCGACCGTTATAGCCGATCGGTATGTGAATCCAGTTCGGCGGCAGCGCGTTTTCGGGTCCGCGAAACATGACGCCGACATTGTAGGCGTGATTCCTGCCGGCGTAGAAGTCTGTGTATTCGGCGACGACGAACGGCAGGTGGAGGCGCGCCGAGCGCATGTCGACGAGATGCGGCGCCACCGCGTCGCGCTCCTGCGCGCCCGCGCGCAACAGGTCGGTCAGCCGCGCCCGCAACGCCGCCCACACGGTTTCGCCGGCCGCCATCAGCCTGTTCCAGGACGGCGCGTCGAACAGCGGCGCGTGCGCCAGCTTGATGAGCCCGGCCCGTTCGAGCGCACTGACATCGACGATGCTCTCCCCGATCGCCACGCCGCACCGCGCGGGCGTCTCTCCCACGGACATGACGCCGCACGGCAGATTGTTCAGCGGGAACGGGCTGTCCGGCGCATTCGCGCTCTCCACCCAGCTTCTGATGAGCGCCATGTTCAGCCTATTTCACGCCGGGCTCGCCATCGAACTTCTTGTCGATATCGCTCCAGCAGTCGATGTAGTTATCCTGCAGGGGCGCTTGTTTCGCGGCGAACTCGGTCAGATGTTGCGGAAACCGCGTCTCGAACATAAACGACATCGTTTCGTCGAGCTTCTCCGGCTTGAGTCTGGAGTTGGAGGCGCCCTCGAACGCATTGCGGTCGGGCCCGTGCGGCAGCATCATGTTGTGCAACGACATGCCGCCGGGCACGAAGCCCTTCGGTTTCGCGTCGTAGACGCCATAAATGTTGCCCATCAGTTCGGACATGATGTTCTTGTGGTACCACGGCGGACGGAACGAATGTTCCGCCACCATCCAGCGCTCGCGGAACAGCACGAAATCGATATTTGCGGTCCCCGGCTGCCCCGAAGGCGCGGTGAGCACCGTGAAGATCGACGGGTCGGGATGGTCGAACAGAATGGCGCCGACCGGAGAATACGTCCGCAGATCGTATTTGTAGGGGCAGTAATTGCCATGCCAGGCCACGACATCGAGCGGCGAATGGCCGATCCATGTTTCGTGGAACTGCCCGCACCACTTGATGACGACGCGCGAGCGTGTTTCGCGATCCTCGAAGGCGGCGACCGGACACTTGAAGTCGCGCGGGTTGGCCATGCAATTTGCGCCGATCGGTCCGCGCGAGGGCAGGTCGAATTTCTGTCCGTAATTCTCGCACACGAAGCCGCGCGCCGGCCCTTCGACAAGCTCCACCCGATAGACCAGGCCCCGCGGCAGAATGCCGATCTCCTTCGGTTCCAGATCGATCACGCCGAGTTCGGTGCAGAAGCGCAGACGGCCCTCCTGCGGCACGACCAGCAATTCGCTGTCGGCGCTGAAAAAATACTCGTCCTTCATCGAGCGCGTCACGAGGTAGATGTGGCTCGCCATGCCTGCCTGCGTATTCACATCGCCCGCGGTCGTCATGGTGCGCATACCGGTCAGCCACGTCATCGCCGCTTTCGTGTGCGGGATCGGATCCCACCGGTACTGGCCCAGCGATATGATGTCGTCGCGCACATTGGGCGCCGTTTTCCAGAATGGAAGCTCGATCTTCCTGAAGCGACCCGTGTGTTTGACCGACGGCCGGATGCGATAGCACCACGTGCGCTCGTTCTGCCCGCGCGGCGCGGTGAACGCGGTGCCCGACAATTGCTCCGCGTAAAGCCCGTATGCGCATTTCTGCGGGCTGTTCTGGCCCTGCGGCAGAGCGCCCGGCAACGCTTCCGTCTCGAAATCGTTGCCGAAGCCCGGCATGTAGCCTGCAACCGTGCCGATGGCGTCGGGCGCGCGTTTCATCTCTTTCGGCGAGGTATGGCGGGTCATGACGTCCTCCCCTGTCTTGCGGCGCGCTTATCTGATCAATGCGAGCGTCAGGAACGGAAATGCGATGATAAGCCCGACACGGATGAATTCCGAAACGAGAAACGGAATGACGCCCTTGAACGTGTCCATCATCGAAACGTCGCGCGCGATGGTGGAAATGACATAGACATTCAATCCGACCGGCGGATGAATCAAACCGAGTTCGACGACGATCAGCGCCAGTATTCCGAACCAGATCGCCGTATGTTCCGGCGTCATGCCGAAATCGAGGCCCATGACGACGGGAAAGAAGATCGGAATGGTCAGCAGCACCATGCTCAGACTGTCCATCAGGCAGCCGAGCAGAATGTATATCATCACGATCACGACCATGATGAGGTATGGCGACAGCCCGAGCCCCGCGACCCAGCCGGCCATCACCTGCGGCATCTGCGTGCGGCCGAGAAAAGCGTTGTAGAGCGCGGCGCCGAGCAGGATGAGAAAGATCATGCCCGACTGCACCGCCGTCGCGCGGATCGGCGCGATGAGATCTTTCGGCTTGAGCCCGCCCACCGTCAGCGCGGCGATGGTGGCGCACAGGGCGCCGATGGCGGCGCCTTCCGTCGGCGTGAACAGGCTGCGCCCGACGAAGAAATCGCCGTTCATGCCCACGAACACCACGAGAAAGATCAGCGCGACCGGCCAGGTTCCCCACATCTGCTTCAATTGTTCGGCGAGCGGCGCGCGCGCGGTCGGCGGGCCGGCGTCGGGGTTGAGTGTGACGTATACGCGAATGGCGATGAAGAAGCCGACGATCGCCAGCACAGCCGGAATGGCCGCGGCCAGAAAGAGCTTGGCGATGTTCTGCTGCGTCAGCAGCGCATAGATGACGAGCGGCACCGAGGGCGGCACGAGAATGCCGAGCGTGCCGCCGGCGGCCAGCGAGCCGGTCGTGAGCGCGCCGGAATATCCAAACTTGCGCATTTCCGGTATCGCCACCTGGCCCATCGTGGCCGCTGTCGCAAGGCTCGATCCGCAGATGGTGCCGAATGCGGCGCAAGCGCTCACCGCCGCCATCGCCATACCGCCGCGCAAATGCCCGACAAGCGCGTTGGCGCCGCGAAACAGCCGCGCCGACAACCCCGAACCCGACGCGACGTTGCCCATGAGCAGGAACATGGGAATGACGGAGAACGAGTAGTTGCCCATCGTGTCGTAGCTTGCGCCCTTGAGGAAGGCGAGCAGCGGACCTGCGCCGTCGATCCAGATATAGCCGCCGACGCCGACCGCCAGCATCGCCACGGCGATCGGCACGCGCAGCGCCAGAAGCACGAGCAGGACTGCGAAACTGACGAGGCCCGCGCCGAAATTCGACATGCTTCAGTGCCCCATCGAGGGATGCGGGCCGATGAGCCGATCCTGGAGGATTTCGTTGAAACTGCGCGCGACCGTGTAGGCCGTCGCGATCGCCAGCAGCCAGGCGGAGACCAGCGACAGCCCGTAGGGCCAGGCTTCGGGAATGCGCAGCACGGTCGTCGTGTCGCCGTAGCTCCATTTCTCGTAGGCCCCGTGGCCGAGTTGCCATGCGATGGCGACCGAAAGCGCCAGGAACAGCAGATTGGCGACAAGATCGAGCGCCGCGCGCGCCCGCAGCGGCAGGCGATGCGTGAAGAAGTCCACGAAGACATTCGCGCGCGTCATCTGGCAATATGGAAGGAAGGCGAATATCGCGACCGCGCCGCCCACTTCCACGATCTCCGTGTCGCCGGGAATGGAGCCGATCGGCAGGCCGGGCAGAATGGGCCCGAGCACGGTCGCGAGTCCGCGCCCGATGATCGACGCGCTTTCGATCATCATGACGGCGACCATGAGCAGACCGCCGGCGAGCGCGAAGGCGCCGGTCACGCGCTCGAGCAGTCGGCCGACCGGGCCATGCGCCCCCGGGGTCTGGGAAGATGGAGCCGCCATGGCGATCGTCCTCGTCCAAAGGCCCGCGGCGGGCGCCGCCGCGAGACGACAGCGTCAGGGCGCGTATTTGGCGACCAGCGCGCGCGCGTCGCCCAGAAGATCGGCGCCCTTGTCGCCGGCCTTGGAGCGCGCGGCCGCCCACGCCTCGACAACCGGCTCCGTCGCCTTCTTCCATGCGTCCAGATCAGCGCCCTTGATGACGTTGACGGGCAGCTTCGCCTTCTCCACCGCCTCGCGCCCGATCTTGTCCCAATCGTCGAACCCCTTGCCGATCTCGCGCGACAGCGCCGCGCCGGAATTGTCGTCGATCACCTTCTTCAGATCGGCCGGCAGCGCGTCGTATTTCGCCTTGTTCATCGTGAACAGAAAAACGATCGTGTAGAGCGAACGATTGCCGTCGAACACGCTCACACGGTTGGTCAGCTCGTCGAGCTTGAGCGCCGGCACGATTTCGTACGGCATGACCACGCCGTCGACCACGCCCTTGGCCAGCGCCTCCGGCACGCCCGGCGCCGGAATGGCCTGGGGACTGGCGCCCATCAGTTGCAGCGTGTCGTTGATCGGTCGGGACGGCACGCGGATCTTCAGCCCCTTCATGTCGGCGACCGAATTGATCACGCGGTCCTTGGTGTAGATGTTGCCCTTGCCGTGGGCGAACACGGCCAGCACCTTGACGTCCTTCAGTTCGTCCTTCGAATATTTTTCGTAATAGTCCCACGCGGCCTGGCTCGTCTGTTCGCCGAACCCCGCGCCGATGAACGGCAGTTCGAACACTTCCAGTCGCGGAAACCGGCCGGGCGTATTGCCGGCGAGCGTCCACACGATGTCTGCGACGCCGTCCTTGGACTGGTCGAACAACTGCTGCGGCCGGCCGCCCAGTTGCATGGACGGAAACACATCCACCTTGATACGTCCGCCGGAATCCTTGCCGATCTTCTCCGCCCACGGCGCAAGCCAGAATTTGTGCGCATTCGACTGCGCGGACAGGAAATGATGAAGCCTGAGGTTGACGGCCGCCTGCGCCGAAGCCTCGGCCGGCGCCAGAACCGCAAGCGCCATCCACGAAAGATGCAGAACGTTCCGCCGTGTCGCCGACATGCATTCTCTCCTTGAGTGCGAGGCGTCCTGGTGTGCGCCTTTTCTTTTCCTGGCCGATCGAGGCGCCGAAGGCATTGGCCCTCGCCTCGTATGCGATCCCCCGACATCGACGGACATTTGCGTCGGGGAGACGAACAGGGCTTGCGTGAAGCGAATTTTTGTATGCAATAATGTGTGTGGTCAAGCATATATTTTGGCATTCCGATTTGCGTGCAATGCACAAGCGGCGATGTGCGTCGCAACCGGGAGGATCGACCGATGAAAGCCCATGGGACGACCGCGACGACGGCGACAGCCGCGGCGACGGTCGCGGCGCCGGACACGGAGCAGGCGCCTTCGGGCCGCGCGACGAACGAGGTCTACGAGCGGTTGCGCAGCGCCATCGTCAACGGCGAGTTGCGGCCAAACATGCCGCTGATCGAAGCCGACCTCAGCCGCGCGCTCGCGGTCAGCCGCACGCCGATCCGCGAAAGCCTTCAGCGCCTGAGCGCGGAAGGGGTCATCGCGCCGCGCAAGCGCGGGTTCGCGGTGCGTGAGTTTTCGGCCGAAGAAATCCAGGAGACCTACGAGGTGCGCGCCGCACTCGAGAGCTATGGCGCGCGACTTGCCGCCGAACGCGCCAGCGACGCCGAAATCGCCGCCATCGCCGCCATACAGACCGAGCGCGAGGCGGAAGAACAGCCCACGCATCAGTTCCGCGTGGAAACCAACCGGCGCTTCCACGCCGCCATCATGGCGGCCGCGCGCAACAAGCGCCTTGCCGATTGCGTCTTTCAGTTCGGTCAGTCCTATTTCAACCAGCGCATCGCGCGTCTGATGTCGGAGCAGGATTACCAGCGCAACCAGGCCGACCATCGCCGCATCGTGGCGGCGTTGAAGGCGCGCGACGCCGGCGCGGCCGAAGCGGCGATGCGCACGCACATCATGCATACTTTCCTGACGTTTCAGCGCGTCGGCAGTCTGTAATCCACGCAGGAGGCAGCGCATGCGTCCGGCAGGACGGGGTCCGCTCGACTCGCTCTATTTCGTCTATCCCGATTTCGAAACGAAACCGCCGCCGCGCGGCGTCGATCGCACCGCGCCCGTCGTCGTCGTCGGCGCGGGGCCTGTCGGCATGACCGCGGCGTTGACGCTTGCCAGATACGGCGTGCGCTCCATCCTGCTCGACGTCAAAAACACATTCAACGACGGCAGCCGCGCCACCTGCCTGGCGCGCGCCTCCATGCAGATTTTCCAGCAGGTGGGCGCGGTCGAGCCGTTCCTCGCCCACGCGCTCGGCTGGACGCATGGCCGCTCCTACTATCGCGGCCGCCAGATCCTGCGCTTCGAAATGCCCCACAGCGCGGACGAGAAGTATCTGCCGATGTACAATCTGCAGCAGCAGTACACCGAGCAATATCTGCACGACGCCGTCGCGCGCACGCCGCTGATCGACATGCGATGGGGCCACGAAGTCGTCAGCCTCGATCAATCCGCGGATGGACCGTCGCGCCTCGGGGTGAAAACGGCGCTCGGCGATTACCGGATCGAAACCGGCTACGTGCTGGCCGCCGACGGCGCGCGCAGCCCGTTGCGCGCGATGTTGGGGCTGCGGCTGGCCGGCGAGAACTACGAGGGAAATTATGTCATCGCCGACGTGCGCATGGCGCATGACTTTCCCACCGAACGGCGCGCGTTTTTCGATTCCGCCGGCAATCCGGGCGGAACCGTCCTCATCCACAGGCAACCCGACGACATCTGGCGCATCGACTATCAGCTGCGGCCCGGCGAAACGGCGCAGACGGCTTTGCGGGAAGACAACATTCGCGCCCGCGTGCAAGCCATTCTCGGCGACATCGGCCATACGACGGCCTGGGATCTCGAATGGTGGAGCATCTACACGGCCAACACGCTCTGTCTCGACGACTATCGCTGCGGCCGCGTGTTCTTCATCGGCGACAGTGCGCATATCGTGCCGATTTTCGGCGTGCGCGGATTGAACAACGGCGTCGCGGACGCGCAGAACATCGGCTGGAAACTGGCGTACGTGCTGAATGGAAACGCCAACGACCGGCTGCTCGATTCCTACACGCCGGAACGGCGCGGCGCGACGCTCGACGTGTTCGCCAACGCCGGCAAGAGCACGCGATTCATGACGCCGCCGACGCCGGGCTGGCGGCTCGCGCGGGAGGCTGCGCTTTCCCTTGCGCTGCGCCACCGCTTCGCGGGCAGACTCGCCGACCCGCGCCAGATGCAGCCATACACATACGCCGACAGTCCGCTGAGCGCGCACGCGCACGAACGTCGTTTCTCCGGCGGCCCGCCCGCCGGCGCCGCCGCGCCCAACGCGCGCATCGGCCCCGGCCTTTACCTGCTCGACCGCGCGGGCGACGGATTCACGTGCATCGCCTTCTGCGAGGATGCGCTCGCGCCGCAAACGCGCGCCGCGCTCGACGCCATGAAACGCCGCGACCCGCGGCTGCGAACGCTGACCGTCGCCCGCGCGTGCGACGGCGCGCCCGATACCATCCCCGATCCCGACGGTCATGTCGCGCGCATCTATGACGCCGCGCCGCAGACGTTCTACCTGCTGCGGCCGGATCTGCACGTCGCCGGCCGCTGGCGCGGTCCGGCGGACGATGAACTGATGCGCGAAATGGCGGGAACGCTCGAAACCTGTCTGGGAGGCGATGCATGACGACCGTGCAGCCGGGCATGTCCTTCGCGGATCTCGAACGGGCCTACGAGGGCCTTGCCGATGCGATCGATCGCGCGGGCGAGGCGCAGGCGCTGTTCCTGACCAAACTCGCATTGCTGCTGGCCGAGCGCCAGGGCGATCTGCCGCTGTTCGCGCAGGCGCTCGCGGACGCTCTGCAGGACCTTTCCCCGCCGCCGGCGAAGACGGATTGAACCGGCTGCAGGCGGCGCGCCGCGCTGCTGCCATCGAAATCAGCGGCGATGATAGCGCTGCGGCACGAACGGCGTCTTGCACACTTCCATCGGCAGGCGACGGCCGCGCACCTCCGCGAAGAGTCTGGTTCCGACCCCGGCGAGCGGCGTTTCGACATAGCCCATCGCCACGGGCGCGCCGAACGTCGGGCCCGGCCCGCCGCTCGTCACATGGCCGATCCGGCGCGCGCCCGCCTCCGCGCCGTCGAACAACGCGGCGCCTTCGCGCACCGGCGCGCGATCGAGGCCGCGAAGCCCCACGCGTTTGCGCGCGACGCCCCCGGCCAACTGTCGTTCGATGACCGCCGCGCCCGGATAGCCGCCGGCGCGCGCGCCGCCCGCGCGCCGCGCCTTCGACAGGGCCCACGCCAGACTGGCCTCCACCGGCGTCGTCGTCGTGTCGATGTCGTGGCCGTAGAGGCAAAGGCCGGCTTCCAGCCGCAACGAGTCGCGTGCGCCAAGGCCGATCGGCGCCACGTCCGGCTGCGCCAGCAAGGCGCGCGCGAGCGCCTCCGCCGCATCGGCCGGAACGGAGATCTCGTATCCGTCCTCGCCCGTATAGCCCGAGCGCGACACGATGCAGTCGGCGCCGGCGATCCGCACGCGCGCGACCTGCATGAACGTCATGTCGGCGACCGCCGGCGCGAGCCGCGCCAGCGCCGACGCCGCCTGCGGCCCCTGCAACGCCAGAAGCGCGCGCTCGGGCATGGGCTGGACCGCGCATTTGCCGGCTAGCCCGTTCTGCATGAGCGCGATGTCCGGCGCCTTGCAGGCCGCATTCACCACCACGAACAATTCGTCGCCGAGCCGCGCGACCATCAGATCGTCGAGAACGCCGCCGGCGTCGTTGGTGAAGAGGGCGTAGCGCTGCTGGCCGGACGGCAGCCCGAGAATGTCGACAGGCGTGAGCGTCTCGAACGCGGCGTCCGCGCCCGCGCCGGACAGCTTGACCTGCCCCATGTGCGAAACGTCGAAGAGACCGGCCTGGGCGCGCGTATGGAGATGCTCCTTCAGCACCCCCGTCGGATACTGGACAGGCATTTCGTATCCGGCGAACGGAACCATCCGCGCGCCGAGTTCCACATGCAGTCCGTAAAGCGGCGTGCGAGCAAGCGGTGCGGCGCTATCGCTCATCTCTGTCTCCTTGGGCTTTGGGCGCGGCTCCAACGAGGCCATTTCCCGCCTCGGGTCAAGTGCGATCTGGTGCGCCGCCGCGCGGGACGGGGCGCTGGCGCCTGGACCCGCCTTGGGATATTTTCCGCCGGACCAGAACAAGGGGGGGGAAACGTGGAATTCGAAGAGCTTGTCCAGAGCCGTCGGAGCGTGCGCGGATTCAAGGACCAACCCGTGCCGCGATCGGTCATCGAGGAGATCATCGAAGTCGCCAAACGCGCGCCTTCGTCCATGAACAGTCAGCCCTGGCACGTGCACGTGCTGACGGGCGAGCCGCTCGAGCGCGTGCGCCAGCGCAACATGTCGGAAATGCAGGCCGGCGCCCGGCCCAAGCGCGAGATCGTCACCCATGGCGAATACGAGGGCGCGCACCGCTATCGCCAGGTCGACATCGCCAAAAAGCTTTTTGCGGCGATGGGCATCGCGCGCGACGACAAGGACATGCGGCAGGACTGGGTGCTGCGCGGCTTCCGGCAGTTCGACGCGCCGGTCTCACTGGTTCTGACCTACGACAAGATCCTCGATCCCGGCGCGGTCTGCCATTTCGATCTCGGCGCGCTGTGCTACGGCATCGTGCTGGCTGCGTGGGATCGCGGTCTGGGCACCGTCATCAACGGCCAGGGCATCATGCGGTCCGACATCGTGCGCGAGGTCGCCGCCATCCCGGAGGACGAGGTCATCATGACCTGCGTGGCGATGGGCTACCCCGACGACGGTTTTCCCGCCAACGCCGTGCGATCGGACCGCGAGCCGAACGCGCATTTCGTGCGCTACATCGGCTTTCCCGACTGAAACGTCCGCCCCTCAGAGCGCGCGCACGCTTTCCGCCTGCTCGAGAAACGAACGCATGAGCGACAGCGTCTCGTCCGGCCGGTCGTGGTGCAGCCAGTGTCCGGCGCCGTGGATGGTTTCAGCGCGCGCGTTCTTGAAATGTGCGAGCGCGCCAGTCGTTTTCGGATCGCCCAGCATGCTCTCCCCGGCATTCACCAGCAGCGTCGGACATTCGATCCGCGACCACAGCTCGAAATAGTCCTCGGGCCAGAGCCGATGGGGCGCCATCGCGCGTTGGGACGGATCGAATTTCCAGACATATCCGCCGTCCCCGGTCCGTCGTGCGCCGTGCGTGGCCAGATGCAGCGCGAGTTCGGGCGTCAGCCGCGCGTTGTGCGCCGACATCCGCGCAGCCGCCTCCGCAAGCGTGCGATAGACGCGCGGCCTGCGCGCCTCCAGCTTGTCGAGCTGCGCGATCCATTTGGTCATGCGCTGATGCGTCGGCGTGCGCGCCGTGTTCGGCGCCACCACCACCCCGTCCAGAACGACCAGCGCGGAGACGGTTTCGGGAAAGGCGCCGGCGTAGGTCAACCCTACCATGCCGCCCATGGAATGGCCGACGATGGCGACCTTGCCGGACGTCGCGATGCGCACGAGCCGCGTCAGGTCGTAGACATGCTCAGGCAGACTGTAGCTGCCGCCTTTCGTCCAGTCCGAGTCGCCATGGCCGCGCAGATCCGGCGCCACCACGTGATAGTGCGGCTGCAACGCGCGGGCGATGAGATCCCAACTGCGGCAATGATCGCGCCCGCCGTGAATCAGCAGAAGCGTCGGCGCATCGGCGTTGCCCCAATCGACATAATGCAAGCGCAGGTTCTGCGATGTGTAGAAACGGCTTTCCGGAACGGACATTGCGATGCGACCCTCGGGCGCGCGCCCTTCGGCGCGCCTGACGACGTCATCGTAACGCGGGATCACCTTTCGCGGAAAGCCCGGCTCATCTGATCGGCGAACGGTTTGACGAGATAGGACGCGGCCGTTCTTTCCTGCGTCGAAATATAGACCTCGGCCGGCATGCCGGGCACGAGCCTCATGCCGCTCAGCTCCGATTTCGATTCGTCGAGTATCTGCACATGCGCGATGTAGAATTCCTGTCCGTTGGACCCCTCGCGCGCGGAGGCCGGCGACACCATCGCCACTTTCGCTTTCAGCTCCGGCGTCGTCGTGCGGTTGAACGCGGTCAGCCGCACGCGCGCCGGCTGCCCCTCGCGCACCCGATCGATCTCGACGGGCGCGATCTTCACCTCGAATTGCAGCGCCGCCTTCTCCGGAACGATGGTTGCGATTCTGGCGGCCGGCGTGATGACGCCGCCGACCGTGAACACGAACAATTCGTTCACGAAACCCGTGATCGGCGCGCGGATCTCGGTGCGAGAGAGACGGTCCTCGATCGCCAGACGCCGCTCGCTCAACTCGGCGATGCGCGCATCCACGGCGCGCAGATCGCGCTGCGCCTCGGTGCTGGCGTTCTGATCGACGGCGATGATCTGCAGGCGGATCTCGCTCACCCGCGCTTTTGCGCGCGCGATGCCGGCGGCGATTTCGCCGCGCTCGCCCAGTATGCGCGCCCAGTCGCGCTGCGCGGTGTAGAAGCGCGTGTAGTCGACGATCTTGCGGTCGAACAGATCGCGCAGCTTCTCGCGCTCGGCGCCGACCAGCTTGATTTCCTCTTCCTTGGCGGCGAGCCGCGCCTGCATGCCCCTGATCTCTTCGCCCGTCTGGCCTACGCCGAGCTCGAGCTGCTCCTTCTGGCTGTCGCGATTGAGCTTGTTGCCCGCAAACAGCCGCTTCTCGCCATGGATGACGACGTCCGCCGTGCTGGCCAGGGTCTTCAGCTCCTCCGGAAATTCGATGGCGCGGAGATTGTCGCGTTCGGCGATCAGTCGCGCGCGTCGACCCAACGCCTCGGCCAGTTGGGCCCGCACGATCAGTTGTTCCGCCTTGATCTGCACGTCGTCGAGCGCAACCAGCGTTTGCCCTTCCTGCACGAAATCGCCCTGCCGCACCGCCAGCGTCTTTACGATTCCGCCGTCCCTGTGCTGCACTTCCTTCAGGTTCTGGTCGACCTTCACCGCGCCGGCGGCGATGACCGCGCCCTCCAGCCGCGCCATGGCCGCCCAGCCGCCGCAGCCCACGACGAGAACGACGAACAGCGCCGCGCCGCCGACGATCCGCGGCCACAGCCGAAACGGTGGCGCGGCGCCGCGCGCCACGACCGGGGAAGAAGATGTGCTGGCGGCCTGTCGCATGACGCTTCTCCCGATAGCGCTACGCCTCGAGCGGCGCGAACTGCAGGTGGTGGTGACCGGCGACCTGGATGGCGAAATGCTGCTGCTCGTCGCCCGGAACGTCGTAGACCTCGACGACCGTCACCGACTCCGGCCCCTGCTGTTCGAACCGGAACCGCACCGGCCGGTTGTCGTCGGGAGCAGAAAGGTAGAACCGGTCGAACGGTTCGGCATCGCCGTGCGCGGCGTCGCCGTCGGCGCGATGATGGATGTCGAAACGCGCGGCGATGATGCGGTCGCCGACGGAAAAATCGGTGATCTTGCGCACGACGTCCGGATCGCGGTCGTCGTCCGCGCGAAGAAAGACGAACGTATCGGCGCCGCCGCGACCGCTGAGCGTCGCCGCGCCCGGGCCGGCGATGAGAAGATCGTCGCCGCTGCCGCCGACGATCCTCTCGAAATTCGCGAACAGGTCCGTGCCGATGTCCTCGCCCTGCGCCACGCCGTGGCCGAGGTCGACCAGAACCCGGTGCGTGGCGACCGAAAAGTCGAGCGTGTCCTCGCCCGCCGCGCCGTCGTAATGGTTGGTCGCCTCGTCCGCGGCGGCCATCATGTGGTCGTCGCCATCGCCGCCGCGCGCCGATTTCGAGACGCCCCCGCGCATCGGCGCATCGCCGCCGCCACCGCCTCCACCGCCGCCCTCGCGCTCTTCCTGCGCGGATGCGCGACTTTCGCCGGAGACCCGGTTCGCCTGCGCGATATCCGGCGGCTCGATCGGCGCCGTGGGCGCGGGCGGCGGCGTCCTTGCATCGATATGCGCCGCCTCGTCCGTCGCCGCCTCGCCTGCTTCGCGCGGCGGCGCGATCCGGGCGGTTGGTCTCGGCGCGTCCGGCGCGGCGTCGGCCGCTTCGGGCGTCGTCGCGGCTTCGGTCTCGGCCGTCGCGGGCGCCTCGTCCTGTGCGGCGGCGCCGTCGCCTTTCGCATTGCGCTCGGGTTCGTCCGCCGCGTTTGCCTCGCGCGCTTCAGCGCCCATCGGCAGGAAGCTTTTCAGATAGGCGACGCACGCCGCCAGAAAGAGCAGAAAGGCGAGCGGCATGCGCCGCCTTTCGTCCGGCTCGCGAGCGGCGAAGCTCTCGGGCGTCGTCGCACGGACCTGGGATTCCTGCTCCTTGATGGCTTTGACCGTGATCATGCCGGCCTCCGCGCCTCGATTTGCGTCGTTTGGTTTGCGCTGGCGGGTCGCACGTCCGATGCGGTCGGCGTCATGATGTCCTGCTTCCTGCCGAAAGCAGCGATGCGACCGTGCTGCACGATGGCGACGAGATCGACCGCCACGAGCGCGCTTGGGCGATGCGCGATGACGATGGCGATTCCGCCGCGCGCGCGCACGCCTTCGATCGCCTTGGTGAGCGCGGCCTCGCCCTCGCCGTCGAGATTGGAATTCGGCTCGTCCATCACCACGACGAACGGGTCGCCGTAGAGGGCGCGCGCGAGCGCGACGCGCTGGCGCTGTCCCGCCGACAGGGCGGCGCCCTGCGGTCCCAGGCGCGCGCCGTAACCGCCGGGCATGCGCAGGATCATGTCGTGCACGCCCGCCGCCGTCGCCGCCGCCACGACTTTCCGGAAATCGGGCGCCTCGTCGAAACGGCTGATGTTCTCCTCGATCGTCGCGTCCATCAGACTTACGTCTTGCGGCAGATAGCCGATGTGGCGTCCGATGTCGTCTTCGCGCCATTGCTCGAGATCCGCGCCGTCGAGGCGCACATGCCCGCGCAGCAGCGGCCAGACGCCTGTCAGCGCCCGCACCAGCGTGGTCTTTCCGCCGGCGCTCGGACCGATGACGCCGAGCGCCTGTCCCGCGTGCAGCTCGAAGCCGATGTCGCTCAGCACCACCTGCCCGGAGCCCGGAACAGCGATCGTCGCCTTCTCGACCGCCAGGCTCCGGACCGGCGCCGGCAGTTGCATTGGCGTATCTGCGGCCGCCAGCGCCACCACCGTATCGCGCAGGCGCTGGTAGGCCATGCGCGCGGCGATGAACGGCTTCCAGTTGCCGATCGCCAGATCGACCGGCGCGAGCGCGCGCGCGGCGGCGACCGAACAGGCGATGATGGCGCCGGCGGACAATTCGTTCTTGATCGTGAGATAGGCGCCCAATCCCAGCACCGCCGATTGCAGCACCATGCGCAGCACCCGCGAAACCGCCGCAAACGTGCCGGTGATGTCGTTGGCGCGCGTTTGCAGGCGCAGATGCTCGTCGTTGGCTTCGTTGAACCGGCCCACGGCGCGCCCGGCGAACCCCATCGCCTTCAGCACCTCGGCATTGCGCGCATTGCAATCGGCGATGGTGTTGCGCGCGATTGCGGCCTTGCGCGCCGAAACGCTCAGCCGCTTGGTCAGAATCTCGCTCACCACCGTGAGCGTCGTCAGGACGAACGCGCCCGCCAACGTCAGCGCGCCCAGCAACGGATGCAGGAAATAGATGAACGCCAGATAGATCGGCATCCACGGCAGGTCGAACAATGCGTTCGGGCCCTGGCTTCCGAGAAAGCCGCGCACCGTGTCCACGTCGCGCCCGCGCTCCAGCGCCTCGGATGTCGAGAAGCCGAAACGCGGCATGTCGATCGCCACCCGATGCGCCAGCGGGGCGATCCTGGCGTCGAGCCGCGCGCCGAACCGCACCAGCACCTGCGAGCGGATGGCGTCGAACGCGCCCTGAAACAGATAGAGGCCGACCGCCAGCGCCGAGAGGCCGATCAGCGTCGGCACGCTGCCGCTGATCAGCGCCCGGTCGTAAATCTGCATCATGTACAGCGAGCCGGTGAGCGCGAGCACATTGATGACGCCCGACACGAGAAACAGAAACAGGGCGACGCCGCGAAAGCCGCGGGTGAGCTCGGCGAGGTGGCGCTGTTTGGCGGGGGGCAGATCCTTGGCCATGACGGGCTTCATCCCTGGAGGAACGTTGAAGAACAGTCACGGTCGGGAGGCGGCCAGGCCGCCTCCCGTCACGCTTCACAGACCGTGCGCGTGCAGGTTCTGGGCGAGGCCGGTCGCGACCTCGCCGTCGCCGGCCACGTCCGCGACGGCCTGCGCGTAAGCGGCGCCGCTGTCGCTCTCGAAGGTCGCAGCCAGTTGCGCGGCGGCCGCGAACGGCGCGCCGCCGACCAGCGCCAGCGCGCCCGTCATCGGCATGCCTGTCGTTTGCACGTGGTCGCCCGGCTCGATGGCCAGCGGCGCGCCCGTCGCGGCGCCGGTGGCGAAGACGAAGGCGTCGTCGGCGGCGCTCACGCCCACGAGCATCGCGCCCGTTTGCGTTGCGGCGCCGCCGCTCTGCGCGCCGGCCGCGCCCTGCGCCGCGGCGGGATTGGCCACGGCGACCTCCGGGATGTTGGCCGGCGCCTGGAACACCGCCCCGCCGCCGGTCGAACCCGCCGGCGTCGCTTCGCCGACCTGCGGCGCAGGTTCGGCGTCGGCCGCCGCCGGCGTCTCGTCGCTGTCGCAGCCCGTTGCGTCGTCGTCGTTGTCTGCGACCTCGGCGCCCTGGTCGTCCTCGTCCTCGCCGTCCTCATCGTCCGCGACGTCGGCGCCGGGATCTTCGTCGGCCTCGTCGTCCTGGTCGCCGGCGACATCGTCGTCATCGTCCTGACCGCCGACGCTCGTCCCGTCGTCGCTCGGATCGCCGACCGTCGTGTCGTCTGGCGGGTCGCCGCTCGCGTCGTTGGCCGGCGCGTCGATCGGATCTGTCCGGAACATGTGTTCGGGCAGGTTGGTCATGCCGGTGTTGCGGGCGACGATGTCGGCGAATTCCTGGCCATCCACGAAATTCTCGTAGAAGTCGAAATTATCGAACCGCGAGATGTAGTAGAAGCGGTCGCCGTCCTGCAGCCGCTCGAACTGCTCGCTCAACACCACCCAGAACGTTTCGCCGACCAGGCCGCCGTTGATGTGCTTTTCGGCCAGCCCGCCGACCCACAGATCGACGCGGTCGATGCCTTTGACCACGCCCGTTCCATCGCCCTGCATCGCAATGTCGATGTCGGGGTTGATCTCGCGGAACGCGTCGATGTCGGCGGCCGCCAGCACCAGGTCCGGATAGGCCTGTTTGAACTGGTCGATGACCGCGTCGCTGAGATCGTTGCGTTGCTGGAAATCCTCCCACGAGGCATAGGCGCTGAGGTCGCCGCCCGCGAAGCCCACCGCTTCGCTGACATAGGGGTTGGTGGACGCGGCCAGATCCTTGCGAACCTGATTGAGCGTGCCAAGCCCCACGTCCCATCCGCGCGCGACATTGAACGCGAACAGGTCGGCGTTGATGCGCACGAGATCGTTGCGCACCGCATCGACGATGTTGAAGTCCACGTCCTCCGCCGCCTGACTGATGACGCCGCCGATGATGGCGTTCACGCCATGCTGGCTGTAGCCCGGCTGTGGCGTATAGACGCCGGCCGGATCGGTCGTGAACGCCGCTGGATCGTTGGTCGGATTGAGGAAGGCGTCGAACAACTGCACCTGCGTCGGATTGCCGTCCGCGTCGAGCACCGTCATCGTCTGCCCGATCAGCGAGTGGCCGAAGCGGAACACCGCCGCGGCGAACTCGTGCGAGATGCCCGCGTTCGCGTTCGGATCGTATTCTTCGAACCCGTGTGTGCCCTGGCTGCGCAGACCGCCCAGCAGCGTGTCGAGATATTCGTCGAACACGACGCGCTGGTATTCGGCCTCGTTGATCATCTTGGCGGCCTGGAACAGCTCCTCGGCCGATCCCTGGAATCCCGCGGCCTCCAGTCCCTCGACATGGAAGTTGTGGTTGCGGGCCCAGATCGTATGGATCGAGGTGAGCGCGAAGTTCTCGTTGCCCCGCCCGTCGCCGACCACGTAGTGGTCGACGAGTCCGATGAAGGGGTTGGAGTCGAGCAACAGGGCGTGGCTGGAGCCCATGAAGTCCGACGTCATGCCCGGCAGCATCGCTTCGTCGATGACGCCGTTCGTCACCAGACCCGGGAAGTAGTCCCGGAAGGCGACCGCGCCGCCCGGCAGACTGTCCGAATGGAACACCGTGTTGTTCTGCCAGTGCTCGAGAATGAGCTCGCGCAGCGTCGGCAGGAGACGGAAGTCCGTGTTGGACGGATCGGGCACGCCGGCGAACAGATGCGCGCCGAGGCCGCCATTGCCGTCGCCCTCGCGCAGGAACTGGCCGACGAGTTCGTTGGAGCCGTAGGCCTGGTTCTGGTCGACATAGGGCGATGTGCGGTTGATATGCTGGGGCACGCCGTTGGCGTCGTAGCCGGCGACCGTGGCGCGCGTGAGATCGGCCGGGTTGCCCGAGCCCGGCGCCCCGCCTCCCGGCGCGCCGATCTGGATCGTTCCGTTTCCACCCTTGCCGATGAAGTCCAGCCCATGGTCGATGTACTGCCCCATCGCCATGAAGAAGATGTTGGCGTCGTTTCCGGCGTGCGGGAGGCCGGCCTCCTGCGTGCCGAGAACGTTGCTGATCGTGCGCGGATCGAGCCCGTCGAACACCGGATTGATCGCCCGGTTGCCGTCGCCGTCCGGCGCGCCGTAATGCGGATTGGTGATCCGGATGAACGGCTGGTCGGCGGAGGCCCACAGCGGATTGGCCTGGTTGTTGCCGTGACCGCTGAGGTTGCGCGCGCCTGTCGGCGCGTCGTCCTCGCCGTTGGGCGGCGCCTGCCCGTTGACGAGCGCCATCAGGCCCTCGAGATCGCTCGGCGTGTATTCGAACGCGCCCGAGACGCCCTCGTCGTTGCCGGCCGGCGGCGGCGGGGGCAGGAACTGCGGCGGCGTCGGTCCGCTGAACGTGATCGAATGCGACCCGTTTGAGAACGTCTTCGTGCCGTTGCCGTTGTCGACGAGTTCATAGGTCGACAGGTCCGCTCCGTTCGGCAGTTCGACCACGTCCTGCGGACGCAGCGTGCCGACGATCGTGTCGTTTCCGCCGTTGGACCGGAACAGGATGCGATGCGCCGACTGCAGCTGACTGACGTCGACCGTGTCGTCGCCCGCCGAACCGTTGACGGTGATCGTGTTGAACGACAGGCTTGTCGGCGAGAAATCGCCGATGGCGAGCACCGTGTCGGCGCCGTCGCCGGTGTTGATCTGGATTTCCTCTATGTCGGAAAGCTCCGCGATGATGTTGGCCTGGCCGGTCCCGTTGCGCGTGACGACGATTTCGGTCGTCAGCGCGATGCCGCCGTTGCCCTGCGCGCCGCCGCCGTTGAGGGCCATCCACGCTGCGCGCGAATAGACGCGATAGGTCTCAGCGCTCGCATCGCCGAATACGGCGAACGTGTCGCCGCCCGCGCCTTCGATCCCACCATTGACGAAATCGCGGCCGTCGCCTGCGCCCCACACCATCGTGTCGTCGCCCGCGCCGCCGTTCACCGAGTCGACGCCCAGGCCGCCGATCAGGAGATCGTCGCCCGCATCGCCATTCAGCACATCCGCGCCGCCGTTGCCGAAGAGCATGTCGCGGGCCGTGCTGCCCTGCAGGATTTGCCCTGCGCCGTCGCCGGACAGGATCGAACCGATTCCGGCCGCAGCCGCTCGCGTTCCCGCGTCGTCCGCGCTCAGCGCATAGGAGCCGGCGAGCGCGTAGCCCGCGTACGAGCCGCTGTCGAACGTCAGCGTCTCCACCTCGTTGGCGAGAGCCGCGAAATGATCGACCACCGTGATGCTCTGGCCGTTGAACGAGATAACGAGATCGTCTCCGGGCGTGTCGGCGAAATTCAGCGAATCGAGCGCCGCCCCGCCGGCCGCGATCGAGATCGCGTCGGCCCCGGCCGTCTCCTGAATTTGATCGGCGCCGTCGGCGAGGCCGAACATATATGTGTCGCCGCCCGCGCCGCCGGCCAGCGCGTTGTTGGACGCGTTGCTGGTGAAACTGTCGGCGTTGATGGTGCCGGACACGTTGTCGACGCCGGCGATCGACACGAAGCCCGAGGCCGCGCCGGCCGCAAGATCGACCGTGACGGCCGCGCTCGTCGCCGAATAGGCCAGGGTATCGATGCCTGCGCCGAGCGCGGCTGTGACGCGCTCGATGTCGGCGGCGACCGAACCGCCACCCTCGATCTGGGTGATGCGCCCGCCGCTGTAGACGACGCTCAGCGTTTCCGCATCGGCGCCGCCGGTGTCGACGATCTCCAGCGTATCGACGTCGGCGCCGCCGGCAAGCGTATCCGCTCCGCCAAGCCCGTTGTCGATGTCGTAGACGATCGTGTCGGCGCCGGCGCCGGCGTTGACCGCGTCGTTTCCGGCGCCCGGATTGATGATGTCGGCGCCGTCGAGGCCGGAGAGAACGTCATTTCCGGCGCGTCCGTTGATCAGGTCCGGCCCGAGGGTTCCGACGAACGGAACGGCGACCGAGCCATTGACGCCGGTCGTTCCGACCCGCGCGGTCATCTGCGAGATCACGGATTCGGGGAAACCGTCGCCGTCGGTGAAGCTCACCACCACGCGATGGAAGTCGGTGTTGGTTCCGGTGTCGAAGGTCGGTCCGGTTCCCACATTGCTCCAGTTCACACCATCGACCGAACGCTGCCAGACGATCGTGAAGACGGTCCCGGGCGGCAGGCCGTTGGCGTCGCTGATGGCGCTGAGGTCGACCGACAGGATGTTCTGCGTGCCGGAAATGGTCGGGGCTCCAACCGCCAGCTGGTTGCCGATCGCAACTTGCACGCCGTCGGAAAACCGCGCGAACTCGATATTGCGCAATGTATCGACGCCGTCGGACAGGAGATTGCGCCCCGTCAGCGGATCGATGACGTTGCTGACCGTATTGTGGGTGATCGTCGTGCTGCCGTCCGCGTTCTCGACGATTGTGTAATTGGCGCGGATATCGTTGAAGAATGCGATGTCCGTGTCGGCTGAAGACGCGCCCTCGGTCAGAACCTCGCGCACGATGTGCAGCTGACTTGGCGAGACCGTGCGGTCAACCAGCATCTCGAACAGCGATCTGCCCTGCCAGGCCGCGATCTCGAAATCGTTCGGGAACGTGTGGTTCAGGCTGTCGACGGTCGCAATCTCGTTGCCGGGCGCGTTCGCTTCGTCCGGCCCGGTGATGCGGATGCGCACATTGAGCCAGCGATCGCCATCCAGAATGTCGTCGCCCGCATTGCCGCGCAGGTTGTCGCTCCCTGCGCCGCCGAGCAGGATGTTCCCGCTCTCGAAGAAGCCCGTGGCGCCGACCGAAACAATGTCGGCGAGCCCCGCGATGCGGTCGATGCCGGCCTGATCCAATCCGTCGTTGAAGAAGATTCCTTCCGTGGTGGCCACGGTATCGCCGGGCGCGATCTCGCCGAACACGCGGTTGTCGCCGATCAGCGTGTCGTCGTGCATCCAGCCCGAGAGCGCCTCGGTCTTGTCGAACCGGTTGCGCAGGATGTCGGCCTGTTCGGTCGTGAAGATCGGAATGCCGAGGTCGGCGTAGGCGTCGAGCTCGGCGCCCTTGAAGATCGCCCAGTCGAACCCGAACATGCCCTCGTTGCGCATGACGCTCTCGCCCTGGACCATGATGTCGTCGCCGGATTCGGCGTCGAAATCGTGCTCGTCGGAGCCTGCGAACATCACGTCGTGGCCGATGATCGTCGAGTTGAAGAACAACTCGGAATTGTCGCCTGCAGTGGTGTCGAAGCCCGGTCCGGCTTCCATCCAGTCGTCGCCCTCGTTGCCGAGCAGGAAGTCGACGCCCGCCCCGCCGAGGATGAAGTCGTCGCCATCGCCGCCGAACACTTCCGTGTCGTCGACGCCGACGAAGATCGCATCCTTGCCGCTGCCGCCCATCAGAATGTCGAGGCCGTTGGAGTTGGCGATGACGTCGTCGCCTTCGTCGCCCTTGAGGAAATCGCCGCTGTCGCCGGAGTCGGTGATGATGTCGTCGCCCGCCCCGCCGTTCACCAGGTCGACGCCCGCGCCGGATTCGATCCGGTCGTCGCCGACGTCGCCCCAGATGCCGTCGTCGCCGAAATCGGTGATGATCGTATCGTTGAACTGCGTGCCGCCGACCACGACGTGTTCGCCGCCGGAGACGCGGATGTAGTTCGCATCCGGACCGACCGTGCCGGGATCGTCGCGGATGACCTTGCCCAGGCCCAGAGACTCGAGCACGGGATCGGCGCCGAGCGGATCGACGCCGGGCTCGTCGCCGTTGTAGTCGGCCTGGTTGGCCGGGTTCACCTCCAGAACGAAATCATACTTGGCGAAGGAATCGACGCCGATATGACGCGCGACGATGTCGTCGGGCGTGCCGCGGATGCCGTCGGGACCCGGGTCGGCGATGTCAGTGTTCGCCATGATCATCTTGGCGAACGAGTTCTGTTCCAGCGCATTCAGGAAATTCTGGCCCTGCGTGCGGGTGAGGTAATAGAAGCGGTCGCCGTCCTGCAGGTTCTCGAGTTGCGCCTCGAAGACCGCGTTGAAGGTCGAGCCGAGCATACCGCCGAACGGCATCTTCTTTTCGGCCAGGCCGCCGATCCACAGATCGACCAGATTGAGGCCGCTCTCCTGGTTCGCCCAGGCGCCGGTGCTGGTGAGGAACTCGATCCTGTCCGCCGGCGCGATTTCCACCACGCCGTCACCATCGAGATCCATGTCGCCCATCACGAGCAACGTGGCGGCGTCGCGCTTCTGTTGCAGCGTGCCGTCTTCCGGGATGGACGGATGCGTGCCGTAGGCCGCGATGAAATTGATGACGGAAGCCGGGTTCTTGAGATTGGCCGCGAAATCCGCCCAGTGGTCGTAGGGCTTGAGGAAGGTGGAGCTGGTGGCGGCGTAGAGCTGTTCGCGCGCGTCGTTCAGCGTCGGCACGCCGGTGTCGCGACCGCGGGCGATGTTGATCGCCGCGAGGTCGAGCGGCAGGCCCAGAAGGTTGTTGCGCAGCGCGTTGACGACGAACTCGTCAATCTCGTTGCCGCGTTCGATGGTCATGCCGCGCACGATCGAGCCGGCGGCGGCTTCGGCCGAGATGGTTCCGTCGATGTCGAAGGAGACCGGGTTGAGGAACGCCTCGATGAGGTTGAGTTCGGGATCGACCGGATTGCCGTTGGCGTCGATCCGCGGCATGCCCTCGGTCAGCATCGAATGGCCGAACCGGTAGACGGTATGGGCGAACTCGGCGAAGATGGACGGATCGATGTCCGTCGTCGAGTTGAACACGAACGGGTCGATCGCCGGCTGGATCTTGCGCGCGAATTCCTCGAACACGAGATGCTGATATTGCATCTCGGTGGCGAAACGGGCCGCCTGGAACAGCCGTTCGCCGTCCCAGTCGAGGGTGGCTGCGAAGGCGAGTTGATCGACCGGCGCGGCCGGCAGAACCGGCAGGCTCGCCAGATCGGTCGCAAGCCATTCGTTGATGAAGGCCAGATCGCCGCTCTGAAGGATTGTGAGTTTCTGCGAGTCGACCTGCCGGTTGTGTTCGGAATGGAAGATGTGGTGCACGGCGGTCAGGCCGATGTTCTCGTTGCCGCGGCCGTCGCCGGTGATGAAATGCCGGTCGAGCAGTTCGTTGTCGTATCTGCCGGCGGTCGAGACGCTGTCGGACAGGCCGACGCCGGAATCGTCGTCCGCAATCTTCAATTGCCCGGTCTGTCCGTCGAATGGGTTGGCGGCGTGGGCGATGTCGTCGAGGAAGGCGTGGCCCGTGCGGATGGCGAGCGCCGCGAACGTATTGACCGGCGCGGCGGGCGTGCCCGAAACCACGATGTCGTCCGCGGTGTTGGGAATGCCGTCGGCGCCGAGGCCGACGATCACCTGCGCATAGCCGGTGGAGGGATCGGGAATGAAATTGCCGTACTGGTCGGTGCGCAGCAGCGGCAGGTTGACCACATCGGCGTCGGTCAGTTCGATGCCGAGCATCTCGCGCGCCTGCGTCTTGATGTCCGCCCATGTCGGCAGGCCGCCGTTGGCGCCGTCGAGCAGCCGCCCGGTCGCGACCGTCACGCCGCCCACGGTGGCGTATTCGCGCAGAAACACCTGGTGCGACGCGTGCGACGTATAGGTCTGGTTCTGGTCCACGAACGGCGTGGTCGTGTTGCGCGCCTCGTGATGCGTGTCGTCCGCCGTTCCCATCACGCCGTCTGCGCCCGGCCCATCGACGGGCGTCGAGCGCGTCACCACCATGAACGCATTCTGCGGCTGCACTTCGTCGCCGCTGCCGGCGACGCCGTCGGGCCCGTGCGTGACGAGCGGATCGTCGGGCTGCAAGGGAATGAAGACGGTTCCGTTGTTTCCTTTGGAAATCAGATCGAGGCCGTGGTCGAAGAACTGACCGAAGAACGTCATCCACGCGTTGAAGGGCGCGGAAAGGCCCTCGTCCGGCGCGACATTGGGAATGACCAGCGAGCCGTTGACGATCTCCAGGCCCATTTCGCCCGCGAGCGCCTCCAGTCGCCCGTTCGGATCGGCTTGCGTGATGAGCGCCTGGTCGAGCGTCTCCTCGGCCACGGTGACGGCGGCCGCCGCCTGCTGGATGACATCGATCGTCGAGGGATCGGCGGGGGTGAAGCCGGCGACCGCGGCCGCGAGCGCGGCATTGGCGTCGCCGAGCGCGGCTTGTGCGGCGAGCACGGCGGCGTCGGCTTCGGCCTGCGTGACGCGCGCCTCTATCAACCGCTGCGCGTCGGCGTAGGGATCGGCGGAGCCCGCAACCGTCAGAGCGGCGACGATCGCCGCGCGGTTGTTGATGCTCATGTCGACGACGAGATTGGAGATGATGCGCGGGTCTGCGTCCGCGACGTTGCCGCTGTGACCGCCGTTGCCGGCGCCCGGCGCGCCGATGACGTCATAGTCCGTGTTGGTGACGACGGCGCCGCCGCCCAGCGGCATGACATCGCCATCGGCGTCATTGCCGAAGTTCGGATCGAGCATGCGCGGCATGGCGTTGTCGGCCGCGCCCCAATGTTCGCGCCCGGGCACGATGTTGTTGTCGCGGCCGTCGACCGTGCGCAGGCCGACGGGCACGTGCGGATCGGGAATGGCGAGAACGGCGCCCGGCGTTCCCTGCGGCACGACGTTGCCGGCCGCATCGACATAAATCTCGGTGAGGGACATGCCTGCCGCATGGGCTTCGGAAACCTTGATCTGGCGAAGGATGAACGCGAGATCGGCCAGGTTGAGCGTGAAGGCTGCCATGTTCCTCTCCCCGGATTCATGAGTGCGCGGTCGAATGCGCCGAACCGTCCATCGTTATGAATGTCCGGCGCGCGTTTGGGCGCCCGAGAAGGTCCAATCGATCGTGCGACCGAGGGCGCACGCGCTTGGGGGGCTTAGGTCAAAGACCTTCGTCGCCGATCCGCTCGGACCTTGGTCGGACCGCGCGCGGCGAGGAAACGCGCGATGAAGCGCGCACGAGCGCGGCGCGCGCATACGGTTCGCGCGCATACGGTTCGTTTGTCGGGAAAGGCGCGGCTGCGCCGGCGTCGCTCAGGTGTGAGCTTCGATGGTGCGGGTTTCCGCCAGCTTCTGCGCGGCGATGACCGCCTCCAGACGGTTGCGCACATGCAGCTTCTGCATGATAATTGTCATGTAATGTTTGACGGTCTTCTCGCTGATCCGGATCGTCAGGGCGATTTCCTTGTTCGTCTTGCCTTTGAGCAGCAGGCGAACGATCTGCTCCTCGCGCATGCTCAGGTTGACAGCCTCCGCGGCCTTGCGACGCAGCGAGGAGTCGCGCAGCGCCGCGATCACGCGGGTCGCGAATTTGCGCGCGATATAGGTTTCGCCCGCTTCGACGCAGGCGATGGCTTCGACGAGTTCCTGCGAGCTGCATCCCTTCAGGACATAGCCGCTCGCGCCGCTGTCGAGCGCGCGGATCGCGCTCTCGACGCCCACCAGCGCCGTGAACGCGACAATTCTGGTCGAAGACGAGCGCGTGGTCACCGCCGCGATCGCCTCGAACACGTCGCCGGGGATGTTGAGATCCACCACAAGTATCTGGGGACGGATTTGAACGCCGATGTCCACGACATCCCTGGCGCTGACGCCCGTGGCGACGATGTCGAATTTCTGCGTTCGGGTCAGCAGCGAAGCCAGCGCTTCCAGCATCAGCGGATGATCGTCAACCAATCCTACCGAAATCTGACGCATTGCCGACTCCATCGGCGCGTGCCGCACTTACGCGGCGCAACTTCTTAACCCCCGACATTTGTATTGATTAGACCAAGACTTAACGAATGTGGCCAAGTTTTAGCATGTTGTCAATCGGCGTCTGAAGGGCGCCTGCCCCCGGCGTGCGGCCGGCCGGCGTCGGTCGCCGGCGTCGGCATCGGCATCATCGCGATCATGCGCCTGCCGCTCGCATGCGGCGCCAGAATGATCGAACCGTGAAAGGCCTCGACACGCCGACGCAGACCGGCAAGCCCCATTTGCGTCTTGCGCGGCAGAGCGGGCCTGGCGACATCGAAACAACCTCCGCTGTCGCTCACCGTTATCGTGAGCACGCCGCCGCTCTCGCGCGCGGCGACATGCTGGCCGCGGCCCCGTGCGTAGTAATAAGCGTTGTTCAGTCCTTCCTGCACGATGCGGAAGAGACAAATGCGCAATGACGGCTCCGGCAGGAGCGCGAGCTCGTCGATCTCGCTCGCCACCGTCGCGCCCGTCATGTCCTCGTGCTGGCGCACCGCCATACGCAACGTTTCGCCCGCCGTCAGACCTTCGAGTTCCGGCAGCGCCAGTCCGCGCGCGATATTGCGAAGATCGGCAAGCGCGACTGCCACCAGATCGGCCGGCCCTGTCGCCAACTGCGCCTGTTCCGTGCCGGAATGCGGCGCGGCCTGGGAGGATTCGGTCAGCTTGAGCATCAGGACACCCAACAGTTGTATTGGTCCATCGTGCAAATCCTGCCCGAACTGACTGAGCAGCCGCTCGTTCGACTGGATCGCCTCCAGCCGCGCGCCATCGGCCTCCAGTCGCAACTGATCGTTCTGCAACGCCAGTTTGCGCGCCTCGTCCATGCGCTTCCAGAGAAAGGCCCGCTGCCTGCGGACGACGGCGACGGCACGCCACACCATAAAGAACAGCAACAGCACCATGGGTGCGGTAACGCACACGACGATCCCCGCCGTCGCCCATCGAATCTGCTTCAGCTCCGCCGCCAGCCGCGCGCCGTCGTTGTAGATTTCGCCGACGGCGATCACCTCGGCGCCGCCGACGCGCCTGAACGGCGTGTAGATTTCGATCAGCGGTATCGCCAGATTGCGGTCGAACTCGTTTTCCGGATCGTCCAGACGGTCGAACGATCCGGAAATGCGTCCGCTGAAGGCGGCGTCGAGATGCGCGGACGGAAACTTCTCGCCGATCATCTTCTTGTTGGTCGCATAGACGAGCGTGCCGTCGCGCAACCAAATTTTGACGACCTTCACGCGTTCGCCGAGCTTTTCGGCCAACATGTGGTCGAGCCTCTCGGTCGTCGTCGGCGAAAGGCGGGTGGAGGTCGCCAGTTCCTGCACCTCCGGCTCGAGGAACGTCTCCACGAGCAGCGCTCCCTCCTGCGCCGCCGCCTGCACCATGCTGCTTTCGAGCCTCTCCGACACCCAGTAGGTCAGAACCGCCATCGACACGCAGATTGTGGCCGCGGCCGCGGCCACGAACTTGTCGAGCAGGCCGAACCGATCGCGGATAAAGTCCAGCGGCGCGCCGGGGGCTTCCGTGTCGCGCGGCCCGGCGGTCGCAACGTGGTCCGAATAGTCGAGCGCGGGGGCTTTGGCGAAAGATCGGAAAACGCGCGTTCCAATCATCACTGGCCTCGCAGTCGCGCCGCCGCTCTCGTGCATCGTGCGTGCACCGTGCGGTGGCGAGCGCTCTCCAGCTCGTGGCGGCAGCCTAGACGAAACGCCGCCCGACATAAAGTCCAAACGAGGCGTCGCCTCTGCTGCTGCGATGCGGCAGGCCGCCGCGCCCTATGAGATCATCGCGGCGATCTCGTCCATGTCCGCCGTTTCGACCTGTTCGCCGTAGCGCGTCGAGAAAAGCGTCAGCATGGCGTCGTGCGTGCTGTCGGATGTGCTGCACAGCGCATCGCGAACGAGAATGGTCCTGTAGCCGCAATCGACCGCGCCCAAGACCGTCGCCAGAACGCACATATCCGTCTCGCCGCCGGTGACGACCAGCGTATTCACCTTCCTGGAACGAAGAATGGCGTGGAGATTGCTCCCCAGCCACGGCGAATAGACACGCTTGTCCACCACCTGCGCCGGCGGCACGAATCTTTCGAGTTCGTCCGCCAGCCGCACGCAGTCGCGGCCCGCGCGTTCCAGAGTCATGCCAGCCCATTTGCGATAGTATCTGCGCCATGCGCCAACCGCCGCAGCGGGACGGTCCGCCGGAACGAAGCGCGTAAAATACGTGCGCGACGCCGCGCGTTCCGACAGCCGGACAATGTGCGGAAGAACCTTGGGCATCCATGCTATGCCCCACTCGCTCCCGGGAGCGAACAGCTTCTGCATGTCGACGCACACATGCGCCCACGCGTCGCCCAACGGTTCGTCGCGCAATGTCGATCGTTCGTTCGGCATCGGCGTCCCGCGCATGATCTGGCGCGCAACACGGCGCCCGCCCGCATTTAACGCGTGCATTCCCGTCGTGTTCCGGCGGCGGCGCGTTCGGATTGCGGTTTCCGCGCAGGTCGGCTTCCGACGACGATGGCGCCGATCGCCGGACCGCGGATGCATCTTACGCTTGCAGGGTCGCTCAGTGCGCTTCGTCGTCGGCCGGCCCCTCGCCCGCGCTTTCGTCGAGCCGCTTCATGTTGTCGAGGATCTTCAGCAGATAATGCAGCGCATGCACCGTATCGTTGACTGAAAAGTCGGCGAGAACCTGATCGTAATAGGCGCGGATCTTGGGCTGGGCGAGCACCTGCCAGACATGGCGGCCCGTGTCGGTCATCGTGACCAGTCTCGATCTGCGATCTCGCTCGTCCTGCACGATCGCGACATGGTCGTCGCGTTCCATGCGCCCGACCAGACCGGCCAGATTCTGGCGACTGACCATCAGATATTGCGCAAGCTCGCCAATGCTCATGCCCCCCTGCGCCGTGGGACGGGAGAGCGCGCCCAGCACGGCCCACTGCTGCGTCGTCAGCCCTTCGGCGTGCACCGCACGCGTGCCGGTTTTATGCAACATATTTGCGCACTGATAGAGCCTAAAAAACAACCTGTTGGCCAATTCCGACCTTGTCTGCTCATTGTGCACTGCAGAAATGCTGGCTTTTTCCATGGGAGCCCCGCTTGCGCACCTGCCGGCTGCGTGGTAGATATGACAATATCTTGCATATTTTGGTGTCGTTCAAGCGAAGATCGCGCAAAAACACGACGCCGGCAATTTGCGATCAGGGAGGTGCAGGAATGGCTCGTTTCGACGGCAAGACGGTCTTGGTGACCGGCGGCGGCGGCGGCATCGGCGGGGCGACCTGCAAGCGATTTGCGGCCGAAGGCGCCAAGGTGGCCGTGTTCGACATCAACCTGGAAGCCGCCGAGAAGGTCGCCGCCGGGATCAGGAGCGCCGGCGGCGTCGCGGACGCCTTCCAGTGCGACATCGCCAGCCATGCCGCCGTCAACGCCGCGGTCGCGGCCGCTGAAGCCAGGCTCGGCCCGATAGACGTCCTGGTCAACAACGCCGGCTGGGACATTTTCAAGCCGTTCGCCAAGACCGAGCCTGGCGAGTGGGACAAGCTGATCGCCATCAACCTCACGGGCGCGCTCAACATGCACCACGCCGTGCTGCCGGGCATGGTCGCGCGCAAATACGGCCGCATCGTCAACATCGCTTCCGACGCCGCGCGCGTCGGCTCGTCCGGCGAGGCGGTCTATGCGGCCTGCAAGGGCGGTCTCGTCGCGTTTTCCAAGACCATTGCGCGCGAACATGCGCGCCACAACATCACCGTCAACGTCGTCTGCCCCGGTCCGACCGACACCGCGTTGCTCGCGGGCGTGACGTCTGGCGCGGCCAACCCGGAAAAGCTGGTCGAAGCCTTCGCCAAAGCCATTCCGATGGGCCGCCTCGGCCAGCCCAACGATCTCGCCGGCGCCATCGCGTTCATGGGCTCCGACGACGCGGCATTCGTCACCGGACAGGTGCTGAGCGTGTCCGGCGGACTGACGATGAACGGCTGATCACAGCGATAGCAGGAGGAAGCACATGAAGTTCGAGGATCTTCTCTACGAAGTCCGCAACGGCGTCGCGTGGATCGTCATCAATCGCCCCGACAAGATGAACGCGTTTCGCGGCACGACGTGCGACGAAATGATCAAGGCCCTCTACAAGGCCGGTTACGACAAGGATGTCGGCTGCATTGTGCTCGCCGGCGCCGGCGACCGCGCCTTCTGCACCGGCGGCGACCAGGGCGCGCACGACGGCAATTACGACGGCCGCGGCACGATCGGCCTGCCGATGGAAGAGCTGCACACGGCCATCCGCGACGTTCCCAAGCCCGTCATCGCGCGCGTGCAGGGTTACGCGATCGGCGGCGGCAACGTGCTGGCCACGATCTGCGACCTGACGATCTGCTCGGAAAAAGCAATCTTCGGTCAGGTCGGCCCCAGGATGGGATCGGTCGATCCTGGCTATGGGACGGCGTTCCTCGCCCGCGTCGTCGGCGAGAAGAAGGCGCGCGAGATCTGGTACATGTGCAAGCGCTATTCCGGCAAGGAAGCGGAGGCCATGGGCCTGGCGAACCTTTGCGTGCCGCACGAGGAACTCGACAAGACCGTCCAGGCCTGGGGCGAGGAATTGTGCGAACGCAGCCCGACCGCCATCGCCATCGCCAAACGTTCGTTCAACATGGACACGGCGCATCAGGCGGGCATCGCCGGCATGGGCATGTATGCGTTGAAACTCTACTACGACACCGAAGAGTCCCGCGAAGGCGTGAAGGCCCTCGGCGAGAAGCGCAAGCCCGAATTCCGAAAATACGCGAAGTGATCTGAAGAGCGGCTTCGCAAGGCGGGGCCGCTCCATCTGCTCGTGACATGCTGCGCCGGATTCATGAAGGCGCCGCGCGTTTCCAGGGGTGTTGGATGAACCCGTATATCGACCAGGACCTGACCGCGCTCGCCGATCAGGCCCGCCGCTTCGCGACCGACCGTGTCGCACCCGGGTTTCAGGAGCGCGACCGCACCCGCGTGCTCGACCGTGACCTGATGCGGGACATGGGCGAGATGGGGTTCATCGCGCCCGAACTGCCGGAGGAATTCGGCGGCCTGGGCATGGGTTCGCTCGCCGCGGGCGTCATACACGAGGAGATCGCGCGCGCCGATCTTTCGATCTCCTACATCAATCTTCTTGCGTCCCTGAACGGGCAGATTCTTTCGCACCACGGCCGGCCGGACGTCGTCAAGCCGTGGCTGACCAGGCTCGTCGCCGGCCAGGCGCTGTTCGCCATCGCCCTGACTGAGCCGCGCGGCGGCTCGGATGCAGCCAACCTCCGCCTCAGGATCGAGCGCGATGGCGAGGACTACATCGTCAACGGCGAGAAGACATCGATCTCCGCCGCCGATCAGGCCGACGCCGCCGTCGTGTTCGGCCGCACGGGCAGTGTGGAATCCGGCGCCCATGGCGTCACTGCGCTGCTCGTGCCGATGGATCTGCCGGGGATCGTCCGCTCGCGTTTCGACTGCCATGGCCAGCGCGCCATCGGCCGTGGCTCGCTGTTCTTCGAGAATGTGCGCGTGCCCGGATCGCACCGTCTCGGCGACGAGAACAAGGGTTTCGTTCAGGTCATGCAGGGGTTCGACTTTTCGCGCGCCCTCATCGGCCTGCAGGTGCTCGCGGTGGCCCGTGTCGCGTTGGAGGAGACATGGAAATATGTCGCGCAGCGGCAGGCTTTCGGCAAATCCCTCTCGGCTTTTCAGGGCGTGTCCCATCCGCTCGCAGATCTGGACACCCAGGTCGAGGCCGCGCGCCTGCTGTGCCTGCAGGCGCTCTGGCTGAAGGACAAGGGCCTCTCGCACAGCGCGGAGGCGGCGATGTGCAAGTGGTGGGCGCCCAAGCTCGCCTATGACGTCATCCACCAATGCCTGCTCATGCACGGTCATGGCGGCTACGACCGGGGGCCGATGGAGCAGCGCTTGCGCGACGTTCTCGGCTTCCAGATCGGCGACGGAACCGCGCAGATCATGAAGACGATCATTGCGCGCGCGAGAGCTGGCCGCGACGCCGTTCCGGCCTGAACGACGGAAGGTCGCGCAAGAGGGAGGGACAGATGGAATTCGACGCTGTATTGCTGGCGCCGCGACGCGCTGAAAGCATCGCCAAAGGCTACTGGCGCGACCGTACGATCAACGACGATCTCGACGCCTGCCTGGCCGGATGTCCCGACAAGATCGCGCTCACGGCGGTGCGCCTCGAAACGAACGCGACCCGCCGGTTCACCTATCGCGAAGTCGCCACGCTCGCAGACCGCATCGCGGTCGGCCTCGCGCGATTGGGCGTCGGCCGCAACGACGTGGTCGCCATGCAGCTGCCGAACTGGTGGCAATTCTCCCTGCTCTATCTGGCCTGCAGCCGGATCGGCGCCGTCCTCAATCCGCTGATGCCGATATTCCGCGAGCGCGAACTCTCGTTCATGCTCAAGCACGGCGAAGCCAAGGTCATGATCGTTCCGAAGACATTCCGGAACTTCGACCATGAGGCGATGATGCGCGGCCTCATGCCCTCCCTGCCCTCGCTGCGCCGCCTGATCGTGGTCGATGGCGGCGGCGCCGATGACTTCGACGCGCTGCTGGCCGTTCCCGAATGGGAAAAGGAGCCGGACGCGCAGTCGATCCTGACGTCCAGTCGCCCCGAACCGGACGACATCACGCAGCTCATCTACACCTCCGGCACGACCGGCGAACCGAAAGGCGTGATGCACAGCGCCAATACGCTGATGGCGAACATCATCCCCTACGCGCAGCGTCTGAAGCTCGGCGCCGACGATATCGTTCTGATGGCCTCGCCGATGGCGCACCAGACCGGCTTCATGTACGGCCTGATGATGCCGATCATGCTGAAGGCCAGCGCCGTTCTGCAGGACGTGTGGGAGCCGGCCCGGGCCGCCGACCTGATACGGACCGAGAAGGCGACTTTCACCATGGCCTCCACCCCGTTCCTCACGGACCTCACGCGCACGGTGGCCGAGAGCGGCAAGCCGGTTCCCTCGCTCAGGACGTTCCTGTGCGCGGGCGCGCCAATCCCCGGTCCGCTTGTCGAGCAGGCGCAGGCCGGCCTCGGCGCGAAGATCGTGTCCGCATGGGGCATGACGGAAAACGGCGCTGTCACGCTGATCAATCTCGATGATGACGACAGGCTGGCTTCCACGACCGATGGCTGCCCGCTTCCCGGTGTGGAGGTGAAGGTGGTCGATGCGGACGGCAGGTCCCTGCCCGCGGGCGAGACCGGAAAGCTGCTCGTGCGCGCCTGCTCGAATTTCGGCGGCTATCTCAAGCGGCCGCAGTGGAACGGCACGGACCCCGAAGGCTGGTTCGACAGCGGCGACCTCGCCTATATCACGCCGGCGGGCTACATCCGGATCAGCGGACGCTCGAAAGACGTCATCATTCGCGGCGGGGAGAACATCCCGGTCGTCGAGGTCGAGGCGCTGCTCTACAAGCACCCGGCCGTGGCGCAGGTCGCGATCGTCGCCTATCCCGACGAGCGGCTTGGCGAACGGGCGTGCGCCGTGGTCGTGCCCAAAGCCGGCGAGACGATCGATTTCGCAGGCATGACCGAATTCCTGAAGGCGCACAAGCTCGCCATCCAGTACATCCCCGAAAAGCTGATCGTGCGCGACGCGATGCCGGCGACGCCGTCCGGCAAGATCCAGAAGTTCCGGCTGCGCGACATGCTGAAGGCCGGGGAACTCTAGGCCGGCGTTCGGCCCGGCGCACGCCGGGTCGCGTCCGCGCGTCCATTTGCCTTCCGGAATCGCTGACCGGCGGCTCGCGCATGCAACCCGCGCTGTGAGCGCGCACAGGAGTTCATCGATGACCAAAGCGCCGCGCGCCAGCTTTCAATGGGACGACCCGCTTTCATTGGCCGGACAGATCACCGAGGAAGAACGCGCCGTGCGCGATACGGCGCACGCCTATTGTCAGGAGCAATTGCTGCCGCAGGTGCAGGAGGCGTTCCGGCACGAGAAGACGAACCCGGCGATTTTCCGGAGCATGGGCGAACTTGGCCTGCTGGGAGCGACCATACCGGAGACCTACGGCGGCGCCGGACTGAACTACGTCTGCTACGGCCTGATCGCCCGCGAGGTCGAGCGCGTCGACTCCGGCTATCGCTCGATGATGAGCGTGCAATCCTCCCTCGTCATGGTTCCGATCAACGCGTTCGGAAACCAGGCGACCAAACAGAAATACCTGCCGAAGCTTGCGACCGGCGAATGGATCGGCTGCTTCGGACTGACGGAGCCCAACCACGGCTCCGACCCTGGAAGCATGATCACGCGCGCCAGAAAGGTCGACGGCGGCTACAGCCTCTCCGGTGCGAAAATGTGGATCACCAACAGCCCGATCGCCGACGTTTTCGTCGTCTGGGCCAAGGACGACGCCGGCGATATCCGCGGCTTCGTGCTCGAAAAAGGCTGGAAGGGCCTCAGCGCGCCGGCGATCCACGGAAAAGTCGGGCTGCGCGCGTCAATCACCGGCGAGATCGTGCTCGACGAGGTGTTCTGCCCCGAAGAGAACGCCTTCCCGGAGGTGCGCGGCCTGAAGGGACCGTTCACCTGCCTGAACTCGGCGCGCTACGGCATCGCCTGGGGCGCGCTCGGCGCCGCCGAGGACTGCTATGTCCGTGCCCGGCAATACGTGATCGACCGCAAGCAGTTCGGAAGACCGCTCGCCGCCAACCAGCTCGTCCAGAAGAAGCTCGCCGACATGCTCACCGAGATCGCGCTTGGTTTGCAAGGCTGTCTGAGACTGGGGCGCCTGAAGGACGAAGGCGTCGCGCCCGTCGAGATCACCTCGATCATGAAACGCAATTCCTGCGGCAAGGCGCTCGATATCGCCCGCACGGCGCGCGACATGATGGGCGGCAACGGCATCAGCGACGAATTCGGCGTCGCGCGTCATCTCGTCAATCTCGAGGTCGTCAACACCTATGAGGGCACGCACGACATACATGCGCTGATCCTGGGCCGCGCGATCACGGGAATTGCGGCCTTCAATTGAACTCGCACGCGCCGCCCGGCGCCTGCCCGATCCGCACGGCCTCGCGCTCGCCGGTACGAAACCGGCGGCCTTGCGGTGTTGCACGAGCGCAGTCGAACTGAGGAGGGGATGGTATGAAACGTTCAATCGAGGCGGCGCTGCTGGTTGGCGCCATATCCGGTTTCGGAAACATCGCGTTCGCACAGACGCCGGTCAGGATCGGCGTGCTCGGGGACATGTCGGGCGTCTATTCCGACTTCGCCGGCCCTGGATCGGTCGAAGCCGCCCGGCTCGCGATCGAGGATTTCACCGCGACCTCCAACAAGCTGAAGGTCGAACTCGTCGTCGCCGATGCGCAGAACAAGACGGACGTGGCGACCGCGATTGCGCGACGCTGGTTCGACACCGAGAACGTCGACATGGTCGTCGACATTCCCACCAGCGGCGTCGCCCTCGGTCTCGCGGGGCTGGTGAAGGAAAAGAACAAGGTCATGATCGCCACGACGGCCGGCACGTCGGAACTGACCGGCAAGGCCTGCACGCCCAATTCGTTGCACTGGACATGGGACACCTGGTCCAACTCGCACGGCACCGCCGAGGCGGTCGTCAAGAGCGGCGGCAAGAGCTGGTTCTTCCTCACCGCCGATTACACCTTCGGCGCCACGATGGAGAAAGAAGCCGGAGACGTCGTGAAGGCGAATGGCGGAACGGTCGTGGGCTCCGTGCGCCATCCTCTCGACACGAAGGATTTCTCGTCGTTCCTTTTGCAGGCGCAAGCGTCGAAGGCGCAGATCATCGGCCTTGCCAACGGCGGCACCGACACGAGCAACGCCATCAAGACAGCAGGCGAATTCGGCATCGTCGCCGGCGGGCAGAAGCTCGCCGGTCTCGTGATCTTCATCAACGATATTCATGCGCTCGGCCTCAAGGCGGCCAATGGCCTGTTGCTCACGACCGCATTCTATTGGGACATGAACGACCGGACGCGCGCATTCGCCGCGCGTTTCGCCAAGCTCAACAAGGGCAAGGTTCCTTCCATGAGCCAGGCCGGAACCTATTCGTCGACGCTCGCTTATCTGCGCGCCGTCGAGAAGGTCGGCAGCGCCCGCGACGGCGCGGCGGTCGTGGCGGCCATGCGCGCGGCCGGGACCTTCGACGATCCGCTGTTCGGCAAGACGACGGTCCGGGCCGACGGTCGCGTCGTGCACGACATGTATCTCGTGGAAGTGAAGAAGCCGGAAGAATCGAAGCAGCCCTTCGACTATTACAAGATCGTCTCCACGATCCCGGCCGACCGGGCGTTCCGGCCGCTGGCCGAAGGCGGCTGCCCGCTGATCAAGTGAAGGCGCCGCGACTTCCTGCGGTCGTACGGCGCTCGCGGTCAGACGTTCCTCGCCGCCGCTTCGCCGGGATCTCGTCGGAGATCCCGGCTGGTTGTCCGTGGCGCATTCGCGCAGCGCCGCCGGCCGGTCGCGCGCGCGTGTTTCAGCCCAGCGTCGGCGATCGCCTCACATCAGAACGCCGCCGCCGCAGACGAGCACCTGTCCGCTGATGTAGTTGGATTCCGGCGCGCAGAACAAATAGACCGCGTCGGCCCCCTCTTCCGGCGTGCCCGCGCGGCCGAGCGGAACCATGCGCTCCAGCGTCGCCAGCAGTTGCGGCTGCACGCCGACCTTGATCGCGCGGCCCTGGACGTCGATCGTCTTCTGCTCGGCTTCGATCGCCTCCGTCAGGCGCGTGCGGATCAGGCCGAACGCAACGCAATTGACGTTCACCTTGTAGCGCCCCCATTCCTTGCAGAGCGTGCGCGTCATGCCGACGATCGCGGCCTTGGCCGAGGAATAGCTCACCTGCCCCGCATTGCCGTACAGGCCTGCGATGGACGAGATGTTCACGACCTTGCGGAACACCTCCCGGCCGGCTTCCGCGTCCTTCTTCGCGAGAATGCGGATCGGCTCGGAAGCGGCGCGCAGGATGCGGAACGGCGCGACGAGATGCACGTCGAGCATGGCCTGAAACTGCTCGTCGGTCATCTTCTGGATCGTGGCGTCCCAGGTGTAGCCGGCATTGTTCACGATGATGTCCAGGCCGCCGAGCTGCGAGACGGCGGCGTCGACGAAACGATCGGCGAACCCCTCGTCCATCACGCTGCCGTTGACGCAAACCGCCTTGCCGCCCATCGCCGCGATTTCCGCGGCGACCGCGCGTCCGGGTTCATCGTCGAGATCGTTGACGACGACGCTGGCGCCTTCGCTCGCCAGTTTCAGCGCGATCGCGCGACCGATTCCGCGCCCCGACCCCGAAACGAGCGCAACCTTGCCTTCGAGTTTTCTCATTGTTCTGGTTCCTTTGAATCAAATCGCGACGATCGCTTCTCCTGCGAGCTTGATGTCGCCCTTTTCGTCTTTCATCGTCAGCATGATGCGTGCGCGCTGCTCGCCGTCGGACGTGAAGACGTCCATCACCTCGCCCTCGCAGGAGAGCCGGGCGCCGACCTGCGTGATCGCGGCGAAGCGGGTCGAGAAGGCGCGGATGCGATCGGGGGAGACGGCGTCCGTCAGCGCCTGCCCGAGATATCCCATGACGAGCATGCCGTGCGCGAAGACGTCGGGAAATCCGGCCTTCGTCGCAAAGTCGGTATCGACGTGGATCGGGTTGTGATCGCCGGAGGCGCCGCAATAGAGCGCCAGGCGATGACGGGAGATCGGCGCAAAGCTCTTGTTCGCCAGTTTCTGGCCGACAGCGAACGGCTGTTGAGATGAGGACGACATGACCCGCTCCTAGTTTCTCACGACGATGGAGCGGACGGTGTCCGCGACATGCCTGCCGTTCTGGTTGGTGACGCGGGTCTCGACGTCGATGATCGTCAGCGCGCCGCCCTTCTTCTGCGCGACGTCGGTCACGCGCGACTCGAAGGTCAGCGTGTCGCCGACCACGACAGGCGCGTGATAGGCGAAGCGCTGCTCGCCGTGCAGGACGCGCCCGAGGTCGATCTTCAGCTTTTCGAGGAACTCGAACGGCTTCTCCGAATCCATCATCTCCAGGCAGAAGAGATAGGTCGGCGGGATCGGCGTCGCCGCATAGCCGGCGGCCTGGACGGCCGCCGGATCGCGATAGACCGGATTGGTTTCGCCGAGCGTCTCGAAGAAGTAGCGAAGACGGCCAGGCTCGACACGCGCCTTCACCGGCGTGAAGGTCGTGCCCACGGCGGATTGATCGACCATGCGGCGCCTCAGTTCTTTTCGTACATGGTGACGACGCAGGCGCCGCCGAGACCGAGGTTGTGCTGGAGCGCGCGGGAGACACCGTCGACCTGCGTGCCGCCAGCCGCGCCGCGCAACTGGCGCGTGAGTTCGTAGCATTGCGCAAGGCCGGTCGCGCCGAGCGGATGGCCCTTGGACAGGAGGCCGCCCGAGGGATTGGTGACGACCCGGCCGCCGTAGGTGTTGTCGCCCTTGTCGACGAATTCCGCCGCGCCGCCTTCCGGGCACAGTCCGAGCGCCTCATATGTGATCAACTCATTCTGCGCGAAACAGTCGTGGAGTTCGACGACGCCGATTTCGTCCGGCCCCACGCCCGCCTTCTCGTAGACCTTCTGGGCGGCGGCTTTCGCCATGTCGTAGCCGACCACCTTCATCATGTCGTGGCTCTCGAAGGTCGAGGGCGTATCGGTCGTCATCGTCTGAGCGCGGATGCGCACGTCGGTGCGCAGCCCTTTCCGCTTCGCGAATTCCTCCGAAACGAGGATCGCCGCCGCCGCGCCGCAGGTCGGCGGGCAGGCCATCAGGCGCGTCATCACGCCCTGCCACACGGCGGGCGAGGCCATGACCTCCTCGGTGGTCACCTCTTTGCGGAAGATCGCGAGCGGGTTGTTGACGGCGTGGCGGCTCGCCTTGGCGCGCACCTTTGCGAAGGTCTCGAGCTTGGTGCCGTATTTCTTCATGTGGCTGAGGCCGGCGCCGCCGAAATAGCGCAGCGCGAGCGGAATTTCCTTGGCGTCCACGAGCTCCTCGGCCGCCTTGTCGAACAGTTCGAACGGGCTCGGCCGATCCTCGAAGATCGAGCCGAGCGCGCCCGGGCGCATCTGCTCGAAGCCGAGCGCCAGCACGCAATCGGCCGCGCCCGACTCCACCGCCTGCCGCGCGAGGAACAGCGCGGTCGAGCCGGTCGAGCAATTGTTGTTGACGTTGACGACGGGAATGCCGGTCAGGCCCAGCGGATAGATCGCGCGCTGGCCTGCCGTGGAGTCTCCGTAGACGTAGCCGGCATAAGCCTGCTGCACGTCGGCGTAGTCGATGCCCGCGTCCTGCAACGCCAGACGGCCGGCCGCTTCGCCCATCTCGTTGTAGGGCGCGCTGGCGCCCGGCTTGGCGAAGGGAATCATTCCGACGCCGGCGACAAGAACTTTCGAGCTCATGCGCTCCTCCCTAATTTTCCCACTGGACTTTGTATGACCTGCCGGTAATTTAATCGGTGTGGAACCGCTGTCAACGGCGCGGTCCGGCGCGGCCGCCGCCCGGGAGGGACAGGGAAGAAGGGACATCCGGAAAATCGCGCCAGCCCGCATTCGGCCCGCCAAAGGAGGCACGCAAAGGGCGAACGACAAGGACATCGCCGCATACTACGATTTCATGAAGAAGTGGAATCCACAGGACAACCCGCAGGACTTCTACGCGACCGTCTCCTACGTGAACGCCAACATGCAGAAGCACCTTCTGGAAAAATGCGGCGACGACCTCACACGCCAGAACCTGATTGAAGCAGGCCTCGGACATCCATGACGTCCACCTGCCCTTGCATCTGCCGAAAATCGTTCTGAAGACGAGCGCGACGGATTTCAGCGCCTTCAAGACGCTGCAGCTTCAGCGCTTCGACGGGACGCGCTGGGTCAAGACTGATCGCGCCGGACAATAAGGGGAGAGGAGCAAAAAAGAATGAGCATCACCCATGGACTGCATCGCACGTTGCTGTTGCACCGCAACGGCGTCGCCATCAGCTTCGAGGGCCGCAGCCGCACCTGGGCTGAGGTCGGCGATCGGGTCGCGCGCCTCGCCGGCGCGTTGCGGGGACTGGGCGTCGGCGAAGGCGACCGCGTCGCCGTGCTGATGTTGAACCAGGACCGCTATGTCGAACTCTATCTGGCGGTGGCCTGGGCCGGCGCGGCGATCGTGCCGCTCAACATCCGCTGGAGCGCGATCGAAAACGAGGACGCCGTCCGCGACTGCCGACCCGATGTCCTGTTCGTGGACGCGGCTTTCGCCGGCATGGGCGCGGAAATCGCCGGCAAGGTCGGCGGCGTGAAGCTCGTCTACGCCGATGACGCGGCCAACCCGATCGCCGCCAGCGGCGCGCTCGAATATGAGAAGCTGATCGCCGACGCCGCGCCGATCGAGGACCGGCAGGCTGGCGACGACGACCTCGCCGGCATCTTCTACACGGGCGGCACGACGGGCCGCTCCAAGGGCGTGATGCTCAGCCACCGCAACCTGATGAGCAACGCCCGCAACATGCTGTGCGAGGGCCTGGCCTCGCCGGGCGGGACATACCTGCATGTCGCGCCGATGTTCCATCTCGCCAATGCGGCGGCGATGTATCTGCATTTCCTCGCCGGCAATTCCCACGCCGTCGTGCGCGTGTTCACGCCCGACGCCGCCGCGCAGGCGATCGAAAAGTTCAAGGTGACCGAGACGCTTCTCGTCCCGACGATGATTCAGATGACGGTCGATCATCCCGACCTCGGGAAATACGATCTTTCGTCGCTCCGCTCGGTTCTCTACGGCGCGTCCGTCATCAGCGAGGCGGTGATGGATCGCGCGATGGCCAAGCTGCCGAACACGCAATTCTTCCAGGCCTACGGCATGACGGAGCTGTCGCCGTGCGCGACCATTCTGCCGTGGAAAGATCATATTGGCGAAGGCCGCGCGAAGGGACGGCATCGTTCGGGCGGGCGGCCGACGTTCCTCGTGGACGTGCGCATCGTCGACGCCGACGACAAACCCGTGCCGACGGGGACCGTCGGCGAGATCTGCGCGCGCGGCGAGACCGTCATGATGGGCTACTGGGAGCGGCCGGAAGAGACCGCGAAAGCCGTGGTCGACGGCTGGATGCACACCGGCGACGGCGGCTACATGGACGAGGACGGCTATGTCTACGTCGTCGACCGGATCAAGGACATGATCATCTCCGGCGGCGAGAACATCTATTCGGCGGAAGTCGAGAATTGCATCGCGCAGCATCCGGCCGTCGCGCAATGCGCGGTGATCGGCGTTCCGCACGAGCATTGGGGCGAAACGGTCCACGCGGTCGTCATGCGCAAGCCCGGCGCCGCAGTCACGGCCGACGAAATCATCGCCTTCTGCAAGGCGCGCATCGCCGGCTACAAGTGCCCGCGCAGCGTCAAGATTCAGGACGAGCCGCTGCCCTTGTCCGGCGCGGGCAAGATCCTCAAGCGCGATCTGCGCGCGCCCTACTGGCAGGACAAGCAGCGCGGGGTCAACTGAAGAAAGGCACGTTCATGTTCCAGGTTCGGATGGAGCGTCGGGGCGCGGTCGCGATCGTCACCCTCGACAATCCGGAGCAGTACAATGCTCTGTCGCCCGGCGTTCTGGCCGGCCTCGCCGCGGCGCTCGACCAGGCGATCGCCGATCCGCAGGCCCGCGCGATCCTCCTGACGGGCGCCGGTAAAGGCTTTTGCTCCGGCGCGCAGTTCGGCGGGAACACGTTCTCGCTGGGCGAAGGCGTCGGCGAGATGATGCGGGAGAAGGTCAGCCCGCTCATCGAGAAGCTGCACAACTCGCCCAAGCCCGTCGTGACGGCGGTCAACGGGCCGGCCGCCGGCGCCGGCGTCGGCATCGCGCTGGCTGGCGACATCGTCTTCGCCGCGCGATCGGCGCGATTCATCCTCAGCTTCGTCCGGCTCGGCGCGGTGCTCGACGGCGGCACGTCGCTCTTCGTGCAGCGCTCGATCGGCGCGGCGCGCGCCCGCGCGCTGGCGTTGACCGGCGAGCCACTGACGGCCGAACGCGCCGCCGAATGGGGCCTGGTGTGGAAATGCGTGGACGACGACGCGCTCCACGCCGAGGCGCTGGCGGCGGCCGAGCGCCTCGCCGCCGGCCCCCCGCTGGCGATCGCGATGATCAAGAAGCAACTCGACGCAGCATGGACGGACGAGCTGGCGGCGACGCTCGAGGAAGAGGCGGCCGCGCAGACTCGCGCCTTCGTCACCGCCGATCTGCGCGAAGGCGCCGCGGCTTTCATCGAGAAGCGCGCTCCGGAATTCACTGGCCACTGACAGAACACGAGGAGATGGAAGCATGGGCGCTCCAAACACAAGCGTTGGAGACCGCGCGCTCGGCAGGATGGTCGTCGGCGGCATATTGACGACGGCCGCGCGACGGTTTCGCGACCGCGAGGCGATTTATTGCGTCAGCACCGGCCGACGCGTCAGCTACCGGCGTCTCAACCAGCGCTGCAATCGCCTGGCCCAAGGGCTGACCGGCCTCGGCTTCGCCAAGCCGGACGTGGTCGCCTTCCTGTGCAGCAATCGCGCCGAACTGCCAGAAATCTATTTTGCGCTCGCCAAGCTCGGGCTCGTCGGCATTCCGCTGAACTATCGCCTGGCGCCGGCCGAGATCGTCGCGCTGATGCAGGCGATGGGCGCCAGGGCGATGATCTACGAAACGCGCTTTGCCGGCGCGGCGGAGCAGGTGAAGGCGAGCCTGCCGATCGACACGTTCGTCGCGATCGGCGACGCCGCGCCCGACTGGGCCGTGGCATACGAAGATCTGCTCGCAGGTTCATCGGACAGCGAGCCGGACGTCGACGTCGAGGAGCACGATCCGTTCTATTTCAATCTCACGTCGGGCACCACCGGCCTGCCGAAATCCTACGTGCTGACGCATCTGAACAACGCCGTCATCGGCCAGATGTTCGAATGCTACGACATGTCGAGCAAGGATGTGATCATGACGGTGTTCCCGGCGTTCGGCCGCGTCGGCTACGCCTGGATCGCCGCAGGCGTGCTGTTTGGCGCGCGCAACGTGATCATGGACTTTCATCCCGGCGAATTCCTGCGCGTGGTCGAACAGGAGCGGGTGACGATCCTCAATCTCGTCGCGACCATGGCTGCGATGGCGCTCGCCGAGCCGACCCTGCGACAGCGCGATCTTTCGTCGCTCCGCGGGCTGGTGTTCGCCGGCTCCATGTTTCCTGCGCCGCTCCGGGAGAAGGTGCAGGCGCAGCTTTGTCCGAACATCTACGAATACTACGGCATGCAGGAGACAGGCGCGCTGACCATATCCACGCCGGAAGACCGCAAGTTCCGGCCGGAGTCGATCGGCGCGCCGATGGCCTTCGCCGACGTGCGGATCGAGCGGCCTGACGGCAGCATCGCCGGACCGAACGAACTCGGCGAGATCGTCGGCCGTTCGCCCGCCACCGTCACCGGCTATTTCGGGAATCCTGAAAAGTCGGCCGAGACATTTCGCGGCGGCTACGTGCATACGGGCGATCTCGGTCTGATGGACGAGGAAGGCTTCATCTTCATCAAGGGACGGCTGAAGGACATGATCATCAGCGGCGGGCAGAACGTCCACGCCGCCGAGATCGAGGAGACGCTGCTGGCGATACCGGGCGTCGCCGATTGCGCCGTGTTTGGCTTGCCGGACGAGATGTGGGGCGAGCGCGTTTCGGTCCTGATCGTGCGCGACAGGGAGAAGGGCGAACTCACGGCGCAGGCGATCGAGGCGCACTGCCGCGACCGGCTCGCCGGCTTCAAGATCCCGCGTACAATCCTGTTCGACGAACAGCCGCTGCCGCGCACGCCGACCGGCAAGGTGCAGAAGTTTCTGCTGGTCGAGCGCTTCTCGGGCGAGAACAAGTAAGGCCGGGCCGGCGGCGGCCTCGCGCGGCCGCCGGCCTGGCGACATGGGTTCGGAGCAAATCGAGGAGAGCCGATGAGCGCGAGACGCGCCCAAATATCGCCCTGGGCGCCGTTCGAGGACAGGCGGCGCGCGCGGGACGAGAAGAAGCATGCGGTGCTGCGCATGGCGGCGCGGCTGTTTCTGGACGTGGGGTATCATCGCGCCACGCTGAACGATGTCGCGACGCGGCTGAACATCACCAAGCCGGCGCTCTACAATTATTTCCGCAGCAAGGAGGACATCCTCGAAGAGTGCTACCGTCTCGGCCAGCAGATGGTCGACGAGGCGATCGCGGCGATCGATGCGGAGGGCGGCGACGGCCTGACGCGGCTGCGCAAATTGATCCGCGCTTATGCGCAGCTGATGACCATCGATTTCGGCATGTGCCTCGTCCGGCTCGACGACCGGGAACTGTCGGAGGAGGCCTACCGCCGGGTGCGGGCCGAGAAGCGGCAGGACGATCTGGCCTTCCGCAGATACATAGAAGCCGGCGCGGCCGACGGCTCCATCGTTGCATGCGACGCCAAGCTCGCCGCCTTCGCCATCGCCGGATCCCTGAACTGGATCGGTCACTGGTACCGGGCGGACGGCGCATATTCGGCCGATCAGATCGCGGACCACTTCGCCAATCTTCTGACCACGGGGTTGGAGGCGAAAAGCGCCCGAGCACGCAGCCCGTCCGGCAAGAACGCCCAGAAGACATCCACGGAACCAGGCAATCGCTCGCGGAAAATCAGCCCCTGAAAGCGAAGGCCGCTGAGCGCGGATGCATCTTGATCCGACTCATATCCGGCCGCTGCGAAGAAGGCGGCGCATTCGCGCGGCGTGAGGCCGCCAGCAGTTCCCCGACCGCTGACGTCGCTAGTCAAGTTTAATAGCTATGCGCCGTCGCCTCCCAAGTATGCATCCATTAGTTGCCGGGCCAGAGAGCCTGAGCGCCATCTCTCGCCGTCGATATTGTCTACGATCTTCCCGACCGAGACTAGATACGCCCGATCGGCGCTTTCGAGCGCGACTGCGACATTCTGCTCCACAAGCAGCAGGCTCATACCGCGCTTTCTCAGAGCGGCGATGACTTTCACGATGTCGCCGACAACTTTTGGCGCCAGTCCTGTCGACGGCTCGTCGAGGATCAGAAGTTCGGGCTTGAGGAGAAGCGCGCGACCGATGGCGACCATCTGCTGCTCGCCGCCGGAAAGCACATCCACGGGCGCATCGCGCCGCTCGGGCATGAATGGAAAGAGATCGTAGATATCGTCAAGGCTGAACTGGAATTTCGCGCCCTGCCGCCGTGCGCCCATCGTCGCCGCCAGCTTCAGGTTGGATTCGACGCTCAGTTCGCCGAATAGCCGCCGCCCTTCCAGCACCACCGCGATACCGACATCGCCGCGATTGTAAGCGGGCGCGGCGTGGATGTCCATGCCGCCTTTTTGGATGGCGCCGGACGAAATCGGGATGAGCCCGCAGATCGCCCGCACAAGCGTCGACTTGCCGGCGCCGTTGGCGCCGATGATCGCAACGCTCTCGCCAGCCCCAACGTCTATATCAACAGAATGCAGGACAACACCATTGCAGCCGAGGTGCGCATTTTTCGGCCTGGCTGAAGCTCAACGAGAGCGACGCAAGCTGCGGATTGCGGCCGTCTCTCGTTTCGCTACACTCGCGCGTGACGCAGACGCGGACGCGTTCGCGCTGCGGATTGCGGCCGTCTCTCGTTTCGCTACACTCATAGGGCGTCAGAGAGGCGAGAGCACGGCGCTGCGGATTGCGGCCGTCTCTCGTTTCGCTACACTCGAATGCCCGCGAGGTGTTCAGGGCGGCGAGCTGCGGATTGCGGCCGTCTCTCGTTTCGCTACACTCGCGAAGAAAATCGACAAAACGCACAGGCAGCTGCGGATTGCGGCCGTCTCTCGTTTCGCTACACTCAGTTTTTTCAGGGGCAACGGTGGCAACGGGCTGCGGATTGCGGCCGTCTCTCGTTTCGCTACACTCCCGGACGCGCTGGCGATCCATGAAGCGGTGCTGCGGATTGCGGCCGTCTCTCGTTTCGCTACACTAAACCGCGTCACGCTCGCCCATCTCGTCGGGCTGCGGATTGCGGCCGTCTCTCGTTTCGCTACACTGCGCTCGAACAGGCCCGGCGCGGCCTGTTGGCTGCGGATTGCGGCCGTCTCTCGTTTCGCTACACTCAACGGCGCCTCGTTCGACAACGTCGTTCTGCTGCGGATTGCGGCCGTCTCTCGTTTCGCTACACTGCGCGCGATCGAGGGCGGACAGATCGTGCCGCTGCGGATTGCGGCCGTCTCTCGTTTCGCTACACTGATCGACATCAACTCGGTCTACATCGAGACGCTGCGGATTGCGGCCGTCTCTCGTTTCGCTACACTTCTTGAGGACGCGGCGCGCTACTTCAAGCAGCTGCGGATTGCGGCCGTCTCTCGTTTCGCTACACTTGCTCGGCGTCATTCCCACATGCGAGATAAGCTGCGGATTGCGGCCGTCTCTCGTTTCGCTACACTCGACATCGCGGCGACAAACCGCGTCTATCTGCTGCGGATTGCGGCCGTCTCTCGTTTCGCTACACT